>Ga0308171_1000045_pt1 | contig 409882 bp, 338 predicted proteins | sample PhyGR1_FD_202135 | JGI IMG/M metagenome (GOLD analysis project Ga0308171, IMG submission 202135) | Phyllosphere microbial communities from UC Gill Tract Community Farm, Albany, California, United States - DLSLSG.R1 | ecosystem: Host-associated > Plants > Phyllosphere > Unclassified | place... | reverse complement strand
TGCGGCCACGCAACGCAGATTAACTACCACCGCATCTGCACCACTACTGACCGCGCCATTGATCAAGCGTTCTACATATACCTCGTTCGGATGGGTATACAGCCCCTTGCCCACAACCACCTTGGACACGCCACTGTAGCGACGTACGTGCAAACCAAACTTCTCCCTCACCTCCACATTCAGCACCTTGCCAATCAACCCAGGCGCCGAAATATCTATCGCTGTCTTACCCTTGGTCAAAACATTAACGGTAATGGGCACCGTCGCATAAATCTGCCCCGTAGGCACAAACACCTCCGCCGGACTCACCGCAGCAATCGCCGGATGCTGGCTAACGACAGAAACAGTAATCCCCCCTTGAGGCGCCGCCTTGCTCAACTGCACACGAACCGTACGGCTGAGCTCTTCATTCATCACCAGGTCTGCAGCAGGATCGGTATTGAGGCTGATGGCATCCACATTCACGCTGGTCTGGCCGGACTGGTAGCCAGTGGCGGTTGCAGTCAAGGTGGTAGCACCCAAGGCCTTGCCATTGATGCTGAAGCTCACCCGGCTTTGACCCGCAGGGATGAGAACGGTGGCAGGGGCTTGGGCCAGACTGCTTTGCGCTACTGCCAAGCTAACGGTCAAGCCGCCTGCAGGGGCTGGCTCAGTGACCTCCACAGTCACGTTGGTGCTGCCTGCAGGCGCTACCACTACGCTGGATGGCAATACCAGGGCCTTGCCTCGTACGGCGACGGTGGCCAGTGCACTGGCGTAGCCGTCTGCCTGAGCTGTCAAACGGCTGGTACCGTCGACCAAGCCCGTCACTTCAAAATTTACACTTTGCTGACCGGCAGGCACTACCAAGCTGCTGGGGGCAGAAAGCACCGCCGTGTCCGCGTTGTCCAACCGCACGGCCACATTGCTTGCAGCGGGAGCAGGCAGCGACAAGGTCATGGGGTAGTTGCGATTGACCCCGACTGTGGGACTGGCAGGGGCCAAACCGAGAGAAGGCAGGCTGACCACCTCAATGACGGTTTCCGCCATGCCCAAGGTGGCGTGGCTCGCAGTGATCTTGGTGGAGCCCAGGCTGCTGGCCTGCACCTCCAGATCGGCGCTGGTTTGACCCTCAGGCACGGTGACACGGGTAACGGCCGATGCGACCGAAGGAACGCTGCTGCTGACATCGATCAGCGTGCCGCCTGCGGGGGCTGGTGCGTTGAGCGAGACGCGCAGCATGGCCACCACACCGGGGCTGAGCTTGAGTTTGGCCGGCTCCAGCGCCAAAGGCGCTTGGCCGATATGCACCAGACCTTGCTGCACCAGGTAAGGGATACCGACGATGCCCCAGACCACCTGCGTGCGAATGGTGCCCGCAGGCACATTGATTGCATTGAGCGAGTTGCCATTGGCGGTATTGCCCGTACCCACCGGTGACGAAGCCAGGTCCATGCTGATCGCAGGGCCACTGTGGTGGTTGATGGCGGTGTTGTTGATAACGGGCGAAGCAGATTCAATCGCCACACCGCTGCCGTATTCGATGACGACATGGCCCAGCTGCGTCAGTGCCTGGTTGGTGCCTGCGGTGAAGCGCCATTGCCGCCAGTCACCGGCAGCGGGTGTCGCAGATGCCGAGGTGATCTTGATGGGAAGGCTGGGAGTGCCCACCGCCTGGAGTGCACCCCGCTTCAAAGTAAAGCTGGCGGCGGCCGCCATCTGGATGGTGACACCGGGCTCAATACTCAAGGTAGCGTTGTTATCCACAATCACATCGCCCTGGAACAGATAGGGCGACTGCGCTGCACGCAATGTTGTGTTGCTGGTGATCACGCCCGTCACTGGCGTTTGTGCCAAGGCCGACGGGGCCGCACAGAGCAGCATCAGCCAAAGGCCCAGCATCTGCAAGCCCTGCCAGGCCTTGCGTGCCCAGGCCGCAGCTTGTAGCAGCGGAGATGGTGATGGTTGTTGGTACATGCTTCCCCCGGTATTTCTCATTTTTTGCTTGCGCTCATAAGCGTCCACACGGCGCTTGCAGCCGGTGGTTGGCGGTCTGTTGGATGGCGGCGGCTTGGGCCACTTGCTGCGCATAGGCTTGCCAGCCGCCGTCTAGCCAATAGGCGGGCAAGGTGACTATTGCGGCACTGCGGCCCGCTTTGGATGCATCGGTGCTAGGCGCCAAGGTACTTTCGACCTGGGCACGCAAGGCATCGCTGACCACCCCATCGGTGATGACCACCAGCGCCTGGGCGTAGCCCGCATGACGTACATGCTTGAGCCGGTCTTGGTAGGCGCGCGCAATGGCGGCCACCAACTTGGCATCGCGCTCTTTGCCTTCCACCCGTACGGCGACGAGCTGCTCGGACGGCACCGGCCACTGCGCCTGAGGCGCACGTTGCATGGCTTCGCTGGCGGAGATCACCGTCCAGTGCATGCCCTGGCCCAGAGCGGCTATCCAAGTCTGCGCATCCAAGGGCTGCAACAACGGTTGGCTACCTGCCGTCCCCGCTTGCGCGGCCTGCCATGCTCGGACACCGCCCCGCACCGCTTGCAACTGGACAAAGCCTTGCTGCCGCAGCTGACGGCAGGCCTGGTCAACCTCGGCGATGTCGAGCCCGGAGCCCAGCAGCACCACGGACGTTTGCTGCAAGAAGCGTTTGCTGGCCATGTCAGAAAGCTCCAGCTGCAAAGCGCGCGCAATGGGTGCTGCGCGTTGGAGGCTGCGCGGGCGCACATCCGCCAAGGTGGGGGGCTGGGCGCTTTGCACCGATGCAGCCGCCTCAGCAGCGTTTACCCAGCAGGCCTGGTCCAGCGCGAGCGGCGCGGTTTGCACCAGCCATGCCAGCGCGGGCGTCTCTGTGGTTTGCGCTGCATATTGCGCAGCCGAACAGCCCAACTCCTTGGACGGGGCAGAAGCCGATTCAGCCTCCACCAAAGGCGGAGGCGCAGTCGCTGGCCGCGACCAAGCTGCTGCATCTCTGGCAGTACCACCCAAGGCTGCGCCGACCAAGACGGCCAGCGCAGCGTGCACGCCCCACCTGGGGCCGCACGCCATGGTCTTAGCGGCCATCGCTCGCTCCCAGCACGCCCTTGCGTCGCAGCCCTACCACTGCCGCCAAACCAGTCAACATCGACAGCATCAGCACAGCCAGCCAACCCAAGCCAGGCACAGGCACGGCTTGCTCGTCGGCAGGCAGCGGCCCGCTTTGGATCACCGGGCCGCCCGGGTCTTTGATGACGCCATTGGCGGCCAGGTCGTCATCGCCCAGCTGGCCATCGGTGATGGTGAAGCTCACCCGATTGCCCTCCAGCTTGAGGTTCTTGGGCACGTACCAGAGGCTGCGGCCACGTGAAGAAGGCGTGGGGCCGTACTTCATGTAGTTGCTGATGCCAAACAGGTTGGGCCACTCGGTCGTGACGGTCACCGTGCTGCCCACGTCACAGCCGACCAGTTCGTACTCGAACACACCATGCGGGAACAGCAGCACATCAAACAGCGGCAACCAGCCTTGCGCCCGCTTGACGGCGGTCTTGTCAGGGTTAAAGCGGCAAGTGGCACCACCGCCCGTGACCGAAGCCTTGAGCGTGCCCGTGCCCGTGGGCGTGGGGATGGTGACTTGCTTGTCACCCGCGGGGGCCGGGGTGTTCTTGAGGCCCAGCTTGACATCGGGCGCACCGGCGGTGGTCACCACCACTTCGTAGTCACCCACGGTTGGGTTGGCGCTGAACATCAGCGATGCCGCCAGACCCTGTGCATCGGTCGTCGCTTGCGCAGTCAAGCCGCCACCCGCAAAGACAGCGCCTGCACCGCTGGTGGGCATGCTGAAGCTCAGCACACGCCCTGCCACCGGTTCACCCAGTCCGTTGACCAGCTTGACACGGATCAACTCGGCAAAGGCCGTACCCACCACCGCAGACTGGCCGCCACCGGCAAGCACCTGCAGGTTCAGCACAGGCGCCGTTGCAGCCGTGTTCGTCAATGCAAACCGCACGCCGTCTGCCACACCGCCTGCACTGGCCAGCACCTCGAAGCTGCCTTCGGTGTTGTTGGCCGTGAGCACCGGCGCGCTGGCAAAACCATTGGCATCGGTTTGCACCTCTGCTTGCAAAGCGCCGCCTGCAAACGTGGCGCTTGCTCCGTTGGAAGGCAACTCGAAACGAATGCTGTGGTTGGCCACGCCCAGGCCTTGGCCATCCACCAGTTTGACGGCAAGCGCTTGCGCAAAGGCCGCGCCTACATGGGCCGACTGGCCGCTGCCGGCAACGCCAAGCAGCTGGAGCACCTGCACCGGCTGGGCCGTGTTGGTCAGCGCGAATGTCGCCTCGCCAGAGACACCTGCCGCTGTAGCGCTCGCCTGGTAGCTACCCTCCGCGCTGTTAGCCGTCAGCACCGGCGAGATCGCCAGGCCTTGGGCATCGGTAGAGACGCTGACGGTTTGTGAGCCATCGGCAAAGCTGGCCGTGGCATTCCCCATTGCAGCCATTGGCAGCGTGAACACCACCACGTGACCCGCCATGGCTGCGCCTTGCGCATCGACCACCTTGGCTTGCAAGCGCAGGGCAAAGGCCTGGCCCACTTGCGCTGTCTGGCCGTCGCCAGCCACCCGCTGCAAGGTCAAGATGGGGGTTGCCGCATCGCTGTTGCGCAAGTCAAAGCTGGCGGGGGTGTTGACGCCGTCCACACTGGCAAACACTTGGTAGGCACCCACGACGGCATTGGCCGTGATGGCATCGGTGCTCGCTAGGCCTTGGGCGTCGGTGCTGACCTGCAAGGCGGCAGTGCCGTTGCCAAACACCGCACTGGCGCCGCTGGCAGGTGCGGCAAAGCGCAGGGTCTGACCGGCTACCGGGGCACCATTCTCATCGGCCAGACGTACCTGCAGCGGCGCCGCAAACGCAGTGCTTACTTGGGCAACCTGCTGGTTACCGCTGCTGATGGCCAAGGTCCAGTTCTTGGTGGCAGAGCCGTCATCCTTCCAGGCGGCAGATACCAGGCCGATCCACTGCGCTACGGGCTGCAGTGCCGCATCGCGCCCAGCAGCTTGGGGCAGCGCACGCAGTTTTTCTTGCGCTTGCAGCAGCGCAGCAATCGCATCGCCCAGCTTTTGCTGCTGGACCGCATCGGCGGCTTGGTCGAACAGGGCCACCAGCTGGGCCTTTGCTGCATCGGTCAAACCTGCAATGGCGGGAAGCGCTGTGCGTGCATTGGCCTCCGCCTGCTGCTGCGCGATGGTGCGCAGGCTGTGCGACCAGCTCTCCACTACCACCCCATCTGCGGTATTGCGCAGCTGGGATTCCAGGCTGAATGCCTTGGCATCTGCGGGCAGCTGCAGCCACAGCTCAACGCCCTGGTCTGCACCGGCAGCCAGGTCCATGGGCCAGCTCAGCTGGTCGCCGTTTTGCGCGGCAGCGGGCTTGGACGACAGCAGCTGGGCGCCGTTGGCCAAGGCGGTGCTCAGCGTGAGCTGGCGGGCCTTGTCGTCGCCATTGTGGATGACGGTCTTCAGGTACACGCTGGATTGGGCGAGCATGGGGTCTGCCAGCTTGGGCTTGCTCAGCACCATCTGGACCTGAAGCCATGCCGTCCATTCCGTGCCGCTCAGCTGCTCAGCCAGGCTGTCAAAGCCCATGGCCAGCACCTGACCCTTGCCGTAGCTGCTGCGTGCTGCGGCGGTTTCTCCGGTCGCGTAGCGCAGCTCGCTGGTCGCTTGCGCATCAGCGGCCAAGGCCCAGCTTGGGCGGGTCAGCGGCAGCGCGTTAGCGCCCAACTGCAGTGCGGCGTTGGCCAACGGCTGATCGGCATAGCTGCCCCACATATCGGCAATGGCGCGCAAAGAGGTATCGGCAGTGCCGTCCACCACCAACGAGGCACCACGCAGTACGGCAGCGCGCACTTCTTCTTGCAGGTTGGCGCTCAGATCGCCCAGCGACCCGCTCAGCCACAGCAGGCTGAAGTCGCCGGCACGCAGCGCCTTTTGGAAGGCTGCAGCTGTCTCAACGATCTCTGCCTCATCGTCATACGCGGCCAGCACCGTTTGCGCGGTCTGGCGCTTTTGCGCGGCGCAGGCGCTGTCTGCGCCGCAGCCGATATAGGCCAGCACGCGCAGACCTTGGTCTGCCGTTTGGGTGGCAGTCACGGCTTCGCTGTCCTGGATTCGGATCAAGGTAGAGGCGCTGTTGTTGCTGCTGATATCGTCCTTGGTGGACGAGCCGATACGCGCAGCCACGGCAAACTCCTTGGCGCTGCCGTCCTTGGCTGTTTGCACTTCCAAGGTCAGGATCGCGGTGGAACGCGTTGCCATATCGCCCAGGGTCCAGACGCCATTGGCATAGCTGCCCACAGCGGCCGATGGGCTCAGCACGGTTAAGCCCGCTGGTATTTCCACATTCACCGTGGTCGCCACAGCCGTTGCCGGGCCCAGGTTTTCTGCGGTGATCGTGACGGTGGATTTGTCGCCTCGCTTGACGGTAGCAGGGCTGGCACCTGCAGCTACTGCCAGGTCGGCCTTGGGCTCGAGGTCGGGGTTGTCGGGCGCGGCGGCACGCTTGGCAAACAGATAGCCGGCTGCAGCGGAGCCAGCAGTCAGCTCAATGCTGCTGAACTTGCCCGCCTCGCTCTGCCCACCCGCAGAGCCCGCCAGCGCCGCGCCATCCACCAGGCCATCGCTGACACCAACGACCAAGGTGTAGACGCCTGGCTTGAGGTTGGTGAAGTGGAACGCGCCTTGCGCATCGGTATACGCCGTTTGCAGCTCGGCGGCGCCCGTGCTGGCTTGGGTGCCGCTCAGTTTGACCTCGGTCACGGGGATGCCCGGCTCGCCACTGTCGCGCAGGCCATTGGCATTGCTGTCCCGGTACACGAGGCCCGCGATGCTGGCCTCGGCCGCGCCGGCCACAAAGCCAATGCTGTACTGGCCGCTGGTATTGGCATCGAAGATATTGAGGAAGTAGCTCCAACTCAGGTCTTCATTGCGCTCCTTGGACAACCAGACGTTTTCTGCAGGCACGATATAGCCATCCGACCGCGTGACCTGCACCGGCAGCTTGGCGCCGCGCGCCGGATCGGGCACGCGGGCATAGGCAAAGCCCTGGGCTACAGGGCTAAAGCGCAGGCTGGCGTTGTTGCCCTGCACGGTCATCTGTGCCGACGCCGTCTGGTTCTGCACCTCGGTGTCTGCGCCATCGGACTCGTAGACCCGATAGACGTCGCCATCCTTGGCGAGAAAGTCGCGCACCTTATCGCGCCCTGCCAGATCCACGCGCACATCCTGAACCAAGGTATGCGTGCGCACTTCCTTGATCAGCGAGGTGACCGCCCCCCCCAGGGAATCGGCATGGGTGAAGCTGGCATTGAACTCGACAAATTTGCCTGCCAGACTGGTGACCATGGACCAGCGACCCATTTTGGAAGTGCCTGACTCTATGTCGCCAAAGTCCAAAAGCAGGCTCTTGCCTGCTGGTTGGTCGCCGACATAGCCGCCGAGAATTTGAAAGCTGATCGCCAGGCCCTGCCGGTTCTCCACAATGCGGGGCTGGGCGGTGTCGATCTTGGTCTTGTGGGATGTGCCGCCGCCCTGGTTCTTGATGCGGACGCCCAGGGTAAAGGGCTCTGCCGCCTCGGTCTCTGGCGTGAAGGCGTCGTCGGCATAGACATCGCGCGGCAAAAAGTAATCCAGCACCAGCTCGGGCTGGGGGCGTACCACGATGGATTCTGGCGCCACGTCAACGGAATCTGCCTTGCCGTCGAGCGTGTAGCTGACCTTGGCACCCACGTAGTACACAGCGCCTTGCGGGTTGCTGCCACCACTGCCTGCAGCGGGGATGATGAGCCAGTTGATATGGGCCACCGCCTTGGGCGCGATGACGCCATTCTGCAGGCTGGTGATGCCTGTCATCTGGTCGGTGCGGTAAAAGAACGTCGCCCCCTGGGCATTGGGGTCCGACGTGGCGATGACCAGGTTGTTGTTGGCATCGAGAAACTTCAGCTCGATGGAGACGTTCTCCAGCTTCTGGTCCGCCAGGCCATTGGTGATGACCATCTTGGCGTCGAACGCCTGGCGCTCCAGCGAAAGCTTTTGCTCAATGACAATTTTGACTTCGGCACACACAGCGTCTGCCGCCTGCGCAAAAGCGCTGCTGATCGAATACAGCAGCCCCAGCACCAACATGCCCACCACCGTTGCCCAGCTGGTAAACAGCGGGCGGCCCCTCATTTTTTGATACATGCCGTGTGTCCATCTGTAGTCGGCCCAGGTCCATGGATGCACCCTGGTCCTCCACTTCACTTGATATCCATCAATTAACAACAGTAATTTACTGATGTTAATTGATAGCTTTATTTCATCTTGAAGCGCATTGGATTGAACACTGCTTACAGGAAGCTGACAGATAGTTAGGCAAATGCAACAGTCACCTGAAAGGTGGATACTGACTACCTCCAGTCGCTTGGCGGGCAAAGCATGCCAAGCATTGCCTCATGGAAGAGAAGCGGATCGAGGAGCAGTAGCAGGAAGGCAGCGCAGTGGCCCGCCCGGGTTCGCGCTGAAACCCGGGCAATGCGCTGTGCAACGGATCGTTAGGCCAGCCGAGGCTGGCGCAATTGCTGCATGCGGTAGATCAGCCCCTGGGGCAGGCGCCGGGCGAGCGCGATGTCAACCGCGTCGCGGCCTTTGAAGTCGGCTACCGAGACGTCGGCGCCGGCGTCGAGCAGCAGCTCCAGGGTCTTGAGGCGACCGAGGCGGGAGGCATAGAAAACAGGGGTTTCACCGTGCTCGCGCAGGTTAAGGAGAGGCTGGGCCTGCAGCAGCGCGCGGCATATGGCCTCGTCATCACGCCACACGGCGGCCCACAGCGAGTAGCTGGCATTGGCGCCGTGCGAGAGCAGCAACTCCACCAGCGGCAGGTTTTCGCCTCGGGCCACGGCAAACCACAGCGCGGTGGCGCGGAACTCGCCATTGCACTCGCCCATCGGGGCTTCGGCCTCCAGCACGGCACCGGCGGCCAGCAAGGTGGCCACGGTTTCCAGGCCGTTGGTATCGGCTGACTGGGCGTTTTGCGCTGCTACGCCACAGGCCACCTGCAAGGCGGTGCGCCCCTTGCCATCGACCGCCTGGGCCCACTGCGGCGCCTGCGTCAGCAGCTGGGCCACCAAGGCGGCATCCCAACGCTTGGCAGCAGCAAACAGCGAGGTCTTCGAAGGCAGACTCATGCAGGGCTCCTTATGGCTTGTGACCATGCTCCAACGCGCAATGTACACCGATACCGCCGCGGCCCAACCTTGGTGGCAGGCAGGTTTTTCCCGACCTGCCTGCGCCTCTGGGGTTACTGGGCCGCCACCCAGTCGATCAGCGCATCCCAGGCGGGGCGTGCCTGCGGGGCATTGTCGCTGTTGGCCATGGCCACGACCACCCAGCGGCGCCCATCGCGGCCATTGACATAGCCGGCAATGGCCGAGGCATCGCGCAGCGTGCCGGTCTTCAGGTGGGCGCCGCCGGTGTGGGCGCTTTTGCTGTTTTTCATCGTGCCGTCCACACCGACGATGGGCATCGAGGCCATCAGCTCGGGCATGACGTTGGAGTTCCAGGCGACCGAGAGCATCTTGGCCAGCGACCCGGCGGTGATGCGGGCATCGCGCGAGAGACCGGCGCCATTGTCGATGGTGGGCTGCGCCATGCCGGGTACGCGCTCGCTCCACCACTGCGCCACCGCCTGGCGGCCGCCTTCAAAGGTGCCGACGCCCGCGCGCTCCTTGCCCAGGGTCAGAAACACCTGCTGGGTCATCACGTTGTTGCTGTACTTGTTGATATCGCGCACCACCTCGCCCAGGGTGGGCGAGCTGAAGCTCATCAGCGGCTGCACGCCGTCAGGCGTGGTGCCCATGCGCACCTGGCCGGTCACCTTGCCGCCCAGCTCGCGCCACATGCCTTCAAACACGCGGGGCGCAAAGCGGTCGGGGGCGGCGGGCGCCACGGCCCAGCTGTTCTCACCGCAAGCGGCCGGGTAGCCACCCAGAAACTGGATCTGCGTGGCATCGGCCATCTGCGCCTTGAGCGCGCCGCGCCAGTCGCCACAGGCATTGCCCTTGGTCTTGAGCAGCGGCACCGTGCTGGGCAGGCGCAGATGCGCGACGGCCGGCTCGTAGGCGATGCGGGCCACGCCAGCGGCGGCATCGGGGATAAAGCGCATCGTCAGCGACTTGTAGTTCAGCAGCAGCGCATCGGGCACGGCGTTGTAGGGCCGGTAGGGCTCGTTGTCAAAGCGTGCGGGGTCGATGGGCGGCAGCGCAAAGGCCGAGCGGTCCAGCACCACATCGCCAACCACGACCTGGATGCCCTGGCCCAGCAGGCGGCGCTGCAGCAGCCACAGGCGCTCCATCACCAGCTTGGGGTCGCCCGAGCCCTGTACATAAAGATTGCCATTGAGGGCACCCTGGGCGACCTGGCCGTCGGTGGCAATGCGGGTGTCCCAGGTGTAGGCGGGGCCCAGGATCTCGAGCGCTGCATAGGTGGTCACCAGCTTCATCACCGAGGCGGGGTTGCGGCCCACATCGCTGTGCACATCAAGGAGCGGGCGCTGCGCGCCGCTGACATCCATCACCACCACGGAGACCGCATCGGACGCGACCTTGCCCCGCTGCAGGGCGGCTTCGACCTCGGCCGGCAAGCGGCCGGCGGGCCAGGCGTTGGCCGGGGCGGCGAGGGCTGCAGGTGCTGCAGCGACAGGTGCGACGGAGGCCGGTGCCTGGGGCGCCCCAGCGACCGGCTGGGCCAGCCGGATGGGCGTGGGCGTGGGGTCGCTAGAGGGGGCGGCCGGCGTCTGCGCGCAGGCCACCTGGCTCAGCGCAATCGCGACCGGGAGCAGCCAGCGGCCGCTGCTGCCAGGCAGGCCAGCGCTCAGCCGCGCCAGGGACAGAGAAAGGAGCGCCATCGAAGAAATCTGTTGCATGGGCAGCAGTCTAGCGGCTATGCCCAAGCCCGGCATGCAGCCTTGGCTTTGCCCCGATAATGGCAGGTTGCCACCCCTCTACAGGGGCTGAAACCGGGCGCCAGCATAGCGCCCGTGCGCGCCCTACCCCATGAACCTGCTTGCCCTCGAATCCAGTACCGACACCCTCTTTATTGCCACCGCGCGGGATGACCAGCGCTGGCTGCACAGCGGTGCCGGTGGCCAGCACACCTCCAGCCAGTTGCTGCCGGCGCTGCGCGGCCTGATGGCCGATGCAGGCCTGGGCTTTGATGCGCTGGACGCGATTGTGTTTGGCCGGGGCCCGGGCTCGTTCACCGGCTTGCGTACCGCCTGCGCCATTGCCCAGGGCCTGGCCTTTGTGGCCAAGGGCGGCCAGGGCGTGCCGGTGCTGCCGGTCGATACCTTGATGACCGTCGCTGAAGAGGCCCGCCTGCAATACGGCTGCACCCAGGTGCTGGCCTGCCTCGATGCCCGCATGGACGAGGTCTACAACGCCGTTTACCAGTATGTGGATGGCCACTGGCAGACCTTGGGCGATCTGCAGGTCTGCCCGCCGCAGGAGGTGCAGGTGCCCGCGGGCTTTGTCGTGGCCGGCAATGCCCAGGCCATATATGGCGAGCGCCTGGCGCCCGGCGCCACCCATCTGCAGGCCATGCCCACGGCCCGGGCCTTGCTGAGCCTGGCGCCTTATTTGCTGGCGCAAGGCCAGGCAGTGGCTGCGCAGGATGCGCTGCCGCTCTATATCCGCGACAAGGTCGCCAAGACCACGGCCGAGCGCGAGGCAGAAAAACAAGCCCAGGCCGCCGGCAGCCCAGGCAGCGCGCCATGAGCCTGCCGGCCTCGCCCCAGCTGCGCTGGTCCGCGCTGCGCATTGATGACCTGGATGCACTGCTGGCGGTGGAGAACCAGTGCTACACCCACCCCTGGACGCGGGGCAACTTTATCGACTCGATGGCGATGGGCTATGCGATGCAGCTGCTCTGGGCCGACGAGGAGCTGATCGGCTACTTTATTGCGATGCAGGGCGTCGATGAGCTGCACCTGCTCAACATCACCGTCAACCCGCGCCACCAGCGCCAGGGCTGGGCCAAGGTGCTGCTCGATCAGCTGCGCAGCTGGGCCGTCAGTGCGCGCGCGCAGGCGATCTGGCTGGAGGTGCGCATCAGCAATCTGCGCGCCCAGCAGATCTACCTGGCGTTTGGTTTTGAATCGGTAGGGCTGCGAAAGCGCTACTATCCGGTATCCCATGTCGAACGCGAGGACGCCATGGTCATGCGTTATCTGCTGCCTACCACCCCATGAGCCTGAACCTGGACGCCCGCCAACGCGCCATGCTGCAAGAGATGGGCCACCCGCTGTGGTGGCCCGAATCGCCCGCGCCTGCCGCCCAGGCCGCGCCTGAGACATCTTCCGCTCCTGCGCCAGTGGCTGTACCGCCATCGCGCGCGGAGGCGGTGCCTGCCCCAGCTGTTGTGCCCACGGCAGCGGCTGCAGCAGCGACTACAGGAGCTAATGCACCTACTGTTGCACCCGCTCCAGCGGCGATGCCGGCTGCTGCGCTCCCAGAAACGGCCGTGCCCGCTGCCGCTATTGAGCCAACGCCAGCGCCTGCAGCAGCTGCACGCCCCACGTCCCCACAGGCGCTGCCCGCCGGCTTTCCGCGTGTGCGCTTTGCGCTGCGCGCGCCAGTCCTGCTCGATCTGCAGGGCAAGCAGCAGCCCGCAGTGCCCCCCACCCAGCCGTCCTGGCTGGTGGTGGCCGAGCTGCCCGAGGGCGCGCCCCAGCAGAGCGAAGCCTGCCAGTTGCTGCTGCAGATGCTGCGTGCCATGCGCCTGACCGATGCCCCCGTCTACTGGGTGCCGCTGGCCCGCATCCCCGCCAACCAGGAAGGCGATGATGGCCTGCCCAGCTTCAGCATCGAGGCGCTGGTGCAGGAATGCCAGCCGGCCATGGCGCTGCTGCTGGGCCTGCCGGCGGTGCGCCACCTGGTGCCGGGTGACCTGCCTTTCTCCAGCCTGCGCCAGCAGCTGCACCTGCTGGGCGGCTGCCAGCTGCCTGCCGTGGTCAGCTACGACCCCAGCCACCTGCTGCGCACCCCCCAGGCCAAGGCAGCAACCTGGGCCGATCTGTGCTTTGCACTGGCCCAGGCCGGGCGTTAATTTTCTTCACCAACCTGCCAATCTGCCGCCATTTAGCCGCCAAATAGCCGCCATTTGGTGAGTGTAGGCGCCCACTGACAGGCTGTGGCGTGGGGCGTTGACAACGCTGCGCGCGGACAAAGCGCATCGTCATGCGCAGCGGATGCGGGAATGCCATAATGGCGCCCATTCACAAACCGGAGTCTCTCCTTGGATCCCTACCCTAGTTGGTAGCTTCCACCCTGGCAAGCACATGGCTGCACAAGGGTCGGAAGCGCCCCCCGCCCCCCTTTTGCAGACCAATAACAACAAGGAAGTGAGCCCATGCTCAACATCTTTACGCTTGCCAATGGCCGTCTGGTGCAGGAAGAGATCGAGTCTCTCCAGGACCTGGCCCGTTTTCAGCCTATCTGGGTTGACCTCGAATCCCCCACCCTCGAAGAAAAGCGCTGGATCAAGCAGCACTATGGCCTGTCCATCCCCGAAGACGCGATGGACCAGGACATCGAGGAATCGGCCCGCTTCTACGAAGAAGACAACGGCGACCTGCACATCCGCAGCGACTTCCTGATCGATGACGAAGACGACCCGCGCAGCGTGCGTGTGGCCTTCATCATGAACCTGCACAACGCCGCGCTCAAAAGCTATGGCGTGCTGTTCTCCATCCACGATGAGGATGTGCCGGTGTTCCGCCTGCTGCGCCTGCGTGCGCGCCGCGCGCCGGGCCTCATCGAGGACAGCAAGGACGTGCTGCTCAAGCTGTTCGACGCCGACGCCGAGTACTCGGCCGATACCTTGGAAGGCATCTACGACGACCTGGAAAAAGTCAGCACCCAGGTGCTGGCTGGCAATGTGACCGACACCCACGCGAGTGAAGTGCTCTCGGCCATCGCCCGCCAGGAAGACTTGAACGGCCGCATTCGCCGCAATGTGATGGACACCCGCCGCGCGGTGAGCTTTGTCATGCGCAGCAAGATGCTCAACTCCGACCAGTTCGAGGACGCGCGCCAGATCCTGCGCGACATCGAATCGCTGGACAACCACACCGCCTTCCTCTTTGACAAGATCAACTTCTTGATGGATGCGACGGTCGGTTTCATCAACATCAACCAGAACAAGATCATCAAGATCTTCTCGGTGGCCAGCGTCGCGCTGCTGCCACCCACCTTGATCGCCAGCGTCTACGGCATGAACTTCAAGTACATGCCCGAAATCGACTGGCAATACGGCTATGCCTACGGCATTGCGCTGATGGTGGGCAGCGCGCTGATACCGATGCTGTACTTCCGCAAGCGCGGCTGGCTCAAGTAAGCACGGAGGCGCCCACTACACCTGCTTGGGCCGCAGGCACCACAGGGCCGTGCCGGCGATCGATGCGGCGAGCATCAGCACCCACAGCGCGCCCAGCTGCCACTGCTCCAGCGCCAGACCAAACAGAAAAGGGGCGCTGGCCTGGGTCATGCGGGCAGGCACCATCAGCAGGCCCTGGCGCTGGCCATAGCCTTGCGCGCCAAACATGGCCAGCGGCAAGGTGCCGATCACCACGGTCATGATGCCGTTGCCCAGGCCAAAGGCCAGCGCATAGACCCAGGCGCCCGAGGCACCCAACAGCGCCAGCGCGAGCGCCGCCACGGGGTAGGCGATGACGGCAATGCGCGCCGACCACAGCGGATGGGCGCGGCGCAGAAAAACATAGTCGGCAATGCGGCTGGCCACCTGGGCCGGGCCCACCAGCGCCGCCGCAGCGACCGCTGCCGTCGCCGTGGCGCCGCTGACCATCAGCAGGCGCGGCAGGTGCGACATCATCGAGGTGCCGATGAACCAGATGGCGGCAAAGGTCAGCGCCAGCAAGACCAGGCTGAGCCACTGGCCCCGCAGGGCAGCAGCTGGCGCTGCAGGCACGCCCGCTGGGTCGGCTGCCACATCGGTACGGGCGCGAGCCGGAGCATGGGGCAAGCTGGCATGCAGCGGCAGCAGCACCAAGAGCTGCACCGCTGCCCAGACCAGGCAGGCCTCGCGCCAGCCCCAGCTGTGCAGCAGCCAGGTGGTGAGCGGCCAGCTCAGGGTGCTGGCAAAGCCGCCAAACAAGGTGATGCCGACAATGCTGCCGCGCGCGGCCTTGCCATACAGGCGCACCGAGGTGGCAAAGGCTGCCTCGTACAGGCCCGCCCCCATCGCCAGCCCCAGCAGCCACCAGACCGCAAACAGTTGGCCCTGGGTCTGCACCTGCGACAGCAGCGCCAGGCCCAGCGCAAACAGCACATTGGTGGCCATCAGGAGCGGCCGCCCGCCCCAGCGGTCAATCAGCCGCCCCGCTACCGGGCCAGTGAGCGCCATCATCAGCAGCGCCACGGAGAACGCCGCAAAGATGCGCGATGGCGCTATGCCCAGACTCTCGCCCATCGCGCCGGCCAGGATGGCGGGCAGGTAGAAGGCCGAGCCCCAGGACAGCATTTGCCCCAGGCCCAGCTTGCAGGTGGTCAGCACCTGGCCGGGCGCAAAGGAGTGGGCGGGAAAAAGGGGCATGGTCGGCAAAACAGCGCATCAAGGCAGCGCGCCATTGTGACGAGGCTTGCCGCAGTGCACAGTCACCCGCGCTACCGGGTAGCCGATTAACCTCTCGCCAAGTTCCGCAGCAGGCTGCCGATGGTGTGCTGCGCGTAGCGGCTGGCAATGCTGCGGATAAAGCGCGGAAAGTCCAGGTGCGCGCTGTCATCGGCCCGGTCGGAGATGCTGCGCATGGCCGCAAAGGGCAGGCCATGGTCGGCGCAGACCTGGGCGACGGCAGCGCCTTCCATCTCGACGGCCAGCGCCTCCATGCCTGCGCCCTGCAAGCCGCTGCGCAGCGCCTGCACTTCGGCGGCGCTGCTGACAAAGCGGTCGCCGCTGACGACCAGGCCCTGGTGCATCTGCGGCGCGGGCAGGCCCAGCTCGGCCGTCCAGGCTGCGGCGCCCCCGGCCAGGCACTGCTGCACCGCTACGGCCAGCTGCGCGCTCAGGGTAACGTCGCAGTCAAAGCGCGCGCGGCCATAGCCCGGCACCTCGTAGCGCGGAAAGATCGGCGAGGCATCCATGTCGTGCTGCGCATAGCTGCTGGCCACGACCACATCGCCCACCTGCACGCCCGCGCCCAGGCCACCGGCCACACCGGTAAACACGATGCCCCGGGCGCCAAAGCGCTCGACCAGGGTTGCGGCCGTGCTGGCCGCCGCCACCTTGCCAATGCCCGACAGCGCCAGCACCACCGCATGGCCGTGCAGCTGGCCGCAGGTGTAGCGGCGGCCGGCATAGTCGCTGGTGCGGGCATCCGCCAGCAGCGCGGCAATGCCGGCCTGCTCCTCGGGAAGGGCACTGAGAATGGCAAGGGTCACGGGGGAATCCCAAAAAACAGCAAAGCAGAGATTGTCGCTGCAATCTCCGCCCTCTGCGCTTTCGCTACTGTGTCGGCGGCAGCACTGCTGCGGCGCAGTGCCGCTGCAGCACTCAGGCTTTGGTCGTTTCGTCGCGCAGCTCGCGCCGCAGGATCTTGCCCACCGGGGTCTTGGGCAGGTTGTCGCGGAACTCGATGTACTTGGGCCGCTTGTAGCCGGTCAGGTGCTCGGCGCAATGGGCGCGCAGCTGCGCCTCGGTCACATCGGCCGACTTGCGCACGACCACCAGCTTGATCGCCTCGCCGGTCTTCTCATCGGGCACGCCCACCACCGCGCATTCGGCGACGCCGGGGAAGGATGCGGCCACGTCTTCGACCTCATTGGGGTAGACGTTGAAGCCGCTCACCAGCACCATGTCCTTCTTGCGGTCAACGATGCGGAACATGCCATCGGGCTCCATGATGCCGATGTCGCCGGAGCGGAAGAACTGGTCCTCGGTCATGGACTTGGCGGTCTCGTCCGGGCGCTGCCAGTAGCCGGCCATCACCTGCGGCCCGCGTATGCAGACCTCGCCGCGCTCGCCCTGCGCCACCGGCTCGCCGGCATCGTCGAGGATGGCCATATCGGTGCCCGGCATCGGGTAGCCGATCGAGCCCGAGGCCTTCTGGCCCGTGCCGACAAAGTTGCAGCTGGCCACCGGGCTGGTCTCGGACAGGCCATAGCCCTCGACGATGGGCTGGCCGGTGCGCTGCAGCCAGCGCTCAGCCACCGAGGACTGCACGGCCGCGCCGCCGCCCACCACCACGCGCAGGTTCTTCCAGTTCACCTTGTCGAAATCGGGGTGGCTCATCAGGCCGTTGAACAAGGTGTTGACCGCTGGCAAGGTGTGGAACTCGTACTTGCCCAGCTCGCCCAGCACCGCCTTCATGTCGCGCGGGTTGGGGATCAGCAGCACCTGGTGGCCCAGGCGCATGGACAGCAGAAAACAGACCGTGAACGCGAAGATATGGTAGAGCGGCAGCGCGCAGACGCACAGCGGCTGCTCGCCTTGCGGAATGGTCTTGAGCGCCGGCCCATACCAGGCCTGCACCTGCATCACATTGGCGCCTAGGTTGCGGTGCAGCAGCACGGCGCCCTTGGCCACGCCGGTGGTACCGCCGGTGTACTGCAGCGCGGCCATGTCGTCAGGCCCGATGTCCACCGGCGAGAACGTGTGGCGCTCGCCCTGGCTGATCGCATCGGGGTAGCGGATGCTGCGCTCCAGGGTGAACGGCGCGACCAGCTTCTTGCTGTGGCGCACCACATAGTTGACGATGCTGCCCTTGATCAGGCCCAGGCAATCGCCCATGCTGCAAACGATGATCTGGTCGAGCTGGCGGTGCGCTGCGCAGTTCTGCACGGTGGCACCAAAGTTCTCCAGCACGATCATCACCTTGGCGCCGCTGTCCTTGAGCTGGTGGTCCAGCTCGGAGGCGGTGTAGAGCGGGTTGACGTTGACCACGACCAGCCCGGCGCGCAGCACGGCTGCGACGGCCACCGCGTATTGCGGCACATTGGGCATCATCAGCGCCACACGGTCGCCCTTGGTGAGCGGCAAGGTCTGCAGGTAGGCGGCCAGCGCCACGCTGTAGTCGTCGAGCTGGCGGTAGCTGAAGCGCGCGCCCATGAAGTGCAGCGCCGTGCGGTCGGCATACTGGATAAAGGCCTGGTTGAGCAGCTGCACCAAGGTCGGAATGCGCTCAGGGTCAATGTCCTCGGGGATCTCGGGTGGGTAAGCGGCCAGCCATGGGCGTTCGGTCATGCACAAGTCTCCTGTCGGTCATACAGCGGGGTGCCGGCGCCCTGTGCGCACGGCCCGCTGCTGAGCCATGTTGTTCGATCTCGCCCTATTGTGCAAATTCTGCGTCCATTCCAAGTCTGGATATACCCGTAAAAAAGCAAAAAAAAACCATGACCGGGGTCATGGCGGTTGCTGAGTGAGGGACGCGATCAGCGCTTGAGGGCTGCGGCCCCTGCAGGTGCTGCCCCTGCCGGAGCGACCACCGAAGCTGCTTTCTCTTCGGCGGCCTGGGGGTTGGGCTTTTCCTTGCCAAACAGCACATCGGAGTCGTCCTGCTTGGTCTCGTAGTACGGCTGCTGGTCGATCTCGTAGGGGAACGGTGGCACGGTCAGCACGCCGTTGAAGTAGCCGGTGCTCTCACGCATGGAACGCGCCAGGTCCTGGGCCCAGTGGTCCAGCGAACGGCCGGCGGCCAGAAAGTCGACACTGCTGCGGATCGGCGGGCGCACCAGGCGCTGGTCCACTAGCACCTGCGCTTCGACATAGCCGCCATTGCTGGTGGTGAACTGGTAGGACACATAGGCCACCGGGCGCGCAAAGTAGACACCGGCCGCCTCCAGCCGGCCCGCCATGGCCGCATCGTTCTGGGCCAGCCAGTCGCTGCTGTTGGCGGTGCGCTTGATGCGCAGGCAGTCCACCCGGCCAATGTTCAGGCCCTGGGTGCGCTCGACCAGCACGCCCTTTTGCTTGGGGCAGTCCTGGGTCCAGACGGTGTTTTGGTTGTTCAGGTCATCGACGCTGGAGCGCAGCGACATCACGCCCACCAGCTCGCCCAGCTTGGTGCGCATCTGCCAGAGCCTAGCCTGTAGGGGCTTGTCCTTGGCCAGGTCTTCGGGCAGTACATCGAGCACCTCGCTGTCCGTGCCCCAGTAGGTCCAGCGCAGGTCGGTGTTTTGGTCCATGGACACCAAGGTGCGGCCCACCGGCTCCACACTCGACGGCAGCGGCGCGCAGGCGCTCAGCACCACGGCTGCGGCAGCGCACCCCAGCCAGGACAGAGAACGGGCAGCGGAAAAAGACATAGACGGATCCTGAAAACAGTAGCGGCGGCCAACAGACAGTGCGTGGCCTGTGCCACACCGCCAAGCCCTGCATCATAGCAAGGCCGTTGCGGATTCTGTCTGAGGCCGCCGGGCTGAATCAGGAGACTTTGGTAGTGAATGTATCCAAATGCATCACTTGCTCTGGCAACTGGCCGGCAGATACTGTTGCGCCGCACCATCGGCGCTGCAATGCCAGATCACCTTGCCGCCCTCGCCCTGCATGGGCTGCATCTGCAACTGGCCATGGAGGGTCAGCGCAGTCAGCGACATATCGTCGCTGTCATACATCAGCCGGCCTTCCTGCTGCGGCGACACACCTGCATCGGCCAGCGAATCCGGCACTTCTTCATAGGTCTGGTAGTAGCGCGACAGCGCCTGGCGTACCGGCTCGGCCTGGCTCCATTCCTTCTCGAAGGCTTCCTTGCCCTTTTGCGACTGCATGCCTTGCATCAGCATCTGGCTGAAGGCACCGCCCCCGGCTCCACCCTTGAGCGCCGGGATCGCGACGGCGGCCGCGATACCGATGATCGCGATCACCATCAACAAGCCCACGGCCCCGCCGCCTGCCCGGCCGCCATAGGGCACAAACAGCGCAAACAGGTAAGAGAAGGGATTGCGGCCCGGCATCTTGATGCCGGGGCTGATCATGCGCGCCACGCGCTTGGTCAGCCAGGGGTAGCCGCCCAGCAGCTCATGCAGATCGGGGAAGAAGCCCCGGTTCGTCATGGTCTGACGCGCATACTGCACCAGGTTGATGGTCTTCCACTTCTGCGCGCCAGCGGCCAGCACCGACAGCGCGCGGCCGGCCGATTCCGAGCCTTCGCAGCAGGCGCGGCCATGCAGGTCGCAGGTGTACTCCTGAGCGCGCGCATAGGCCGCACCAATCAGCGGCAGCCACAGCACCGGCATGCGCCAGAAATGGCCGGTCAAATGGCCTTGCTTGATATGGCCCAGCTCATGGCCAAAGTAGAAGTTGATGCCATCGGGCAGCGCACGCATCGCATCCACCGTGTCGCTCAGCACAATGACAAAGTTGCGGCCCAGAAAGCGGGTGGCAAAGGCATTCATCAGGCCGTCGCCTTGCAGCAGATAGGCCTCGGGCGGGTCGACCAGCTCGAGCTTTTTGCAGCACTGCAGGTACTGCAGGTAGAGCTCGGGAAACTGCTCGTCCGACAGCCGCACGGCAGTGCCGCGCAGCCAGGCAATCAAGGCAGACTGGGCAAAGAGATAAAAAATGAAAGCGATGAGCAGGTAGATCAGTACCGTGCCCACGGTCATCAGCAAGATGGCCAACCATGCCAGCAAGCCCAAAACCAGCGTGATGGCGCCCAGGGTCCGCTCCCGCGGATACACCCACTCCTTCATATGTATCTCCTCTGTAAAGAGCGCGTATCATGCCCGAGACACACGGCCTTTATAGAGAGAATTTATAAGATGTTGCAAAGCAGCAACTACCGCGTTCTGATGCTTACATGCGGCTTACTTCGCGCAAGGTGACCAGCTCTTCGGCCATCGTCGGATGGATGCCAATCGTCTGGTCAAACAGCGCCTTGGTGGCACCAGCTTTGATCGCCACCGCAAAGCCCTGGGTGATCTCGGCCGCATCGGCGCCCACGACATGCAGGCCCAGCACCTTGTCGCTGGCGTCATCCACGACCAGCTTGACCAGGCAGCGCTCGCTGCGGCCCGACAAGGTGTGGCGCAGCGGTTTGAAATCACTGCGGTAGATGCGCACCGCCCCATGGCGCTCACGGGCCTGGGCCTCGGTCAGGCCCACGGTGCCGATCTGTGGATGGGTGAACACCGCCGTGGGGATGTTGTCGTAGTCCATCACGCGCGCGGCCTTGCCGGCCTCGGGGCCCCAGAGGTGGTCTACCCAGGCCATCGCTTCGGCCAGGGCCACTGGCGTCAGCTCCATGCGCCCCACTACATCGCCCAGCGCATGCACGCTGGGCTGGGCAGTGGCCAGCTGCGCATCGACGACGATGGCGCCGCTTTTGTCCAGCGCAATGCCCAGCGCCTCCAGCCCCAGGCCGCTGACGTTGGCCTTGCGGCCCGTGGCATACAGCACCTGATCGGCCTTCAGCTCCGACCCATCGGCCAGGGTCAATGTGCGCTCGCCGCTGGCTGCATCGCAGGTGATCTCTTTCACTTCGGTCTTCAGGCGCAGGTCCACGCCGCTCTTGCGAAGCTCTTCGGCGACAAAGCTGCGCACCTCGTCGTCAAAGCCGCGCAGGATCTGGTCACCCCGGTGCAGCAGGCTCACCTGCACGCCCAGGCCATGGAAGATGCTGGCCATCTCGCAGCCGATATAGCCGCCGCCCACGACCACCAGCCGGCGCGGCAGCTCGGCCAGGTCAAACATCTCGTCCGAGACGATCACATGCGCGCTGCCCGGCAGATCGGGGCGCACCGGCGTGCCGCCGGTGGCGATCAGGATATGGGCCGCGGTCAAGGTGCGCACATCGGCGCCATCGGCAGAGACCACCACGGTGTGGGCATCGGCGAGCCGCCCCTGGCCGGCAATGCGCTCCACATTCGCGTTGCGCATCAGGCCCTCGTAGATGCCATTGAGCCGGGAGATCTCCTGCGCGCGCGCTGCTTTGAGCGCCTGCCAGTCCAGCGCAATCGCCTGGGGCATTTGCCAGCCGTAACCGCGCGCCTCTGCAAAGGCCTCGGCATAGCCAGCGGCATAGCTGTAGAGTTTTTTGGGGATGCAGCCGACGTTGACGCAAGTGCCACCCATGGCCTTGGACTCCACCACCGCCACCTTGGCGCCCCGTGCTGCCGCCATGCGGGCTGCCCGCACCCCCCCCGATCCGCCGCCAATCACCACCAGATCCAGATCCCAGGAATGGCTTGTCTGCATGCTTTGCGCTCCTTTGTTTGCTATGCAAGGCATTGTGCAAAAAACACCGGGCGCAGTGCGCGTGTGCGGTTATCGCCGCATCGCTTAGGCCAAAAGCAAAAGCCTGCAACGCGCAAGCGATTGCAGGCTTTGGGGCCATCCAGCGCCCAAGGCACTGGCAGGGCAGGCAGATTTACTTGACCAGCTGGGCCAGGTCGCCAGCGTTGTACTTCTTGGCCATTTGCTCCAGGCTGTAGCCCTTGATCTTGCCGCCCTGGCCTTCGCAGCCAAACTCGATGTAGCGGGCCTTGCACACTTGCTTGGCGGCTTCACGGGCGGGCTTGAGCCATTCGCGGGCGTCGAACTTGTCGGGGTTCTCGGCCAGGAACTTGCGCACCGCGCCGGTCATCGCCAGGCGGATGTCGGTGTCGATGTTGATCTTGCGCACGCCGTACTTGATGGCTTCCTGGATCTCTTCGACGGGCACGCCGTAGGTTTCCTTCATCTTGCCGCCGTACTGGTTGATGATGGCCAGCAGCTCTTGGGGCACGGACGAGGAACCATGCATCACCAGGTGGGTGTTGGGGATGCGGGCATGGATTTCCTTGACACGAGAGATCGCCAGGATGTCGCCCGTGGGCTTGCGGCTGAACTTGTAGGCGCCATGGCTGGTGCCGATGGCGATCGCCAGCGCGTCCAGTTGCGTGGCCTTGACGAACACGGCTGCTTCTTCGGGGTCGGTCAGCATCTGACTGTGGTCCAGCTTGCCTTCGGCGCCAATGCCGTCTTCTTCGCCAGCTTCACCGGTTTCCAGGTTGCCCAGGCAGCCCAGTTCGCCTTCGACGGTGGCACCGATCTGGTGGGCCATCGCAACGACCTTCTGGGTCACATCGACGTTGTAGTCAAAGGACGAGGGGGTCTTGCCGTCGCTCATCAGCGAGCCGTCCATCATCACCGAGCCAAAGCCCAGGTTCAGCGCGCCCTGGCAGATCTCGGGCGTGGTGCCGTGGTCCTGGTGCATCACCAGCGGGATGTGCGGGTACATCTCGGCGGCGGCCTGAATCAGGTGCTTGATGAAGGGCTCACCGGCGTACTTGCGCGCGCCGGCGCTGGCCTGCAGGATCACGGGCGCGCCGACTTCGTCTGCCGCCGACATCACGGCCTGGACTTGTTCCAGGTTGTTGACGTTAAAGGCAGGGATGCCGTAGCCATTTTCGGCAGCATGGTCGAGCATTTCGCGCATCGAGATCAAAGGCATGGTGGTCGGGTCCGTTCTAATGCAAAGAAAGAGTGCTGCAACCGCTGCTGCAACACCCTGGATTCATGTCTGCGGCATGGTAACCGCTTGGTAACTGCCTATTTTAGCAAGCTCAGGCCATCTGGGCGAGAGGCATACTGAGGCGGTAGCAAGTGGTATAGGGTGCCAGCGCCTCTAGCTGCTCGAAAGCGCCCCCGTGCAAAGCCATGATGCGCTGCACAATCTGGTGGCCCAGCTGCAGGCTGTCCACCGGCTCGGGCACGGCCTTCTCCTGCAGGCGGCCGCCATCATCACAGACCTGCAGCCAGCACTGCCCACCATCGCTGCCGCCCTGCACCTCGATCTGCGTGCCCTCGGGGGTGTGGCGCAGCGCGTTCTCGACCAAATTGCGCACGGCCACCTCCAGCAGCACGGCGTGGCCTTTCACCCACAGTTGCTCGGGCAGCTCCACCGCCACACTGCCCCCGCGCCGCCAGGCCGCCTGGGCGTATTCGGCCCCCACCGTGCGCGCCAGCTGCGCCAGGTCCACCGGCGCGGCCTGCTGGGTCAGCGCCACACGGCTGCTGCGGGCCAAGGCCAGAATCTGGTTGAGCACATGGCCAGCGCGCAGCGCGTCGGCATGCAGGCGCTGCACCGCCTGGGCCTGCTGGGCGGGGTCGAGCCCGCCTTGCAGCGACTGCGCATGCAAGCTGATCGAGGCCAGCGGCGTGCGCAGCTCATGCGCCACTTGGTTGGCCAAGGTGCGCTCGCGCTCCATCGCCTCATCATTGCGGTCCAGCAGGCGATTGAACGCCAGGGTCACCGCCCGGAACTCCTGCCAGTTGTGGCCGGTAGACAGGCGCTGGCCCTGCTCGGGCTCGAGCTGCTCGACATCGCGCGAGAGCTGGGTCAGGGGTTTGAGGCCGGCGCGGATCGTCAGCCCCAGCACCAGGGTGACCACCGGCAAAAGCCACAGCCCGGGCAGAATCATCTGCCCGGCAATGTCATCGGCCAGGTCATCGCGCTCTTGCAGGTTGACCAGCACAGCGACCTTGCGCGTGTGCTCGGTGTTCCACTGCGTGAAGGTGCGCCAGACCTCGTGTTTGGGGCCTAGCTGCGCATCAAAAAAGCCACTGCGCCCATCGGCAAAATGCAGGTGCGGCGCACTGCCGACATTGAGCACCAGGTCGCCCTCGGCGCTCCAGACCTGCAGGCTCATCGACTGCTGGTAGTCATGCGCATGCAGCCCCGGCAGCGGCACGCGCTCGGTCGGCAGGCCCGGCGGGGTCTGCGCGTTGGAGGGGATATTGAGCACCAGCGCAGCAACGCCGGCCAGGTGCCCGTCGGTCAGCTCATCGGCCTCTTCAATACCGGTCTGGTAGGCCCAGTAGACAAAACTGGCCCAGACGACGACCAGCGCCGCCAGAATCCAGACCAGCAGCCGGGTGCGCAGCTGGGGCAGGCGCTGGGGCTTGGCCGCCAGGTTCACGATGCCTGGTCCTGGGGCATGAAGTAGCCCACGCCGCGCATGGTCAGGATGTAGTCGGCGCCGAGCTTTTTGCGCAGGTGGTGGATATGCACCTCCACCGCATTGCTCTCGACCGAGGCATCAAAGCTGTAGAGCTTTTCCTCCAACTGCTGACGCGACAGCACCCGGCCATGGGCCTGCAGCAGGATCAGCAAGATGGTGTAGGCCCGGGGTGAGAGCTCGACCCCTTCGCCCCCCAGGCGCACCTGGTGCAAGGCCGGGTCCAGCACCAGGTCGCGGTAGTGGATCAGCGGATTGGCGCGGCCCGCCGCGCGGCGCAGCAGCGCACGCAGCCGGGCCTGCAGCTCTTCGGCATCAAAGGGCTTGGAGAGGTAGTCGTCGGCGCCCAGGTCCAGGTTTTCAATGCGGTCATGCACGCCGTCGCGGGCGGTCAGCACGATGACCGGCGTGGCCGGATCGGGCAGGGTCTTGCGCAGGCCGGTGGGGGGCGGGGCATTGCGCAGCTGCTGCAACAGGCGCGAGCCATCGCCATCGGGCAGGCCCAGGTCCAGCAGCACCACATCAAAGCCCTCGGCCGTCAGCGCGCGCCAGGCCTCGGCCAGGCTGGGGCACCAGTCCACCGCATGGCCGCGCTGCTGCAGATTGGCTTTGAGGCCCTCTGCAATGCCGGCATCGTCTTCCACCATCAGTATGCGCATGGCTGGCATTGTGCATGACTTGGGTCGTTGCGCCTATGGCCTGCGCCCTGCACCCGGGACATTAAGAAGCCCTTAAGCCAGCCGCCGCAGCATCGCCAGATGCCTTCCTGCCCCCCTGCCTCGTTAGCCGATACACGCGCCCCCTTGTACAACCGCCGCTGGCTGCTGGCCACGGTACTCAGTTTTGTGCTGATCGCCCTGTGGGATGCCGGAGGCCAGGACCTGGCGCTGGCCCACCTCTGGGGCACGGCCCAGGGCTTTGCGCTGCGCGACGACCATTTTCTGGTCACCTATATGCACCAGGGCATGCGCAACCTGGGCTGGGTGGTCGTGCTGGCCTTGAGCCTGGGCGTCTGGATGCCCTTTGGCCTGCTGCGCAAGCTGCCTACCGCCAGGCGGGTGCAGCTGCTCGTCAGCATTCTGGCGGCTCTTGCGGTAGTGGCCATCCTCAAGCGCAGCAGCGCCACCAGCTGCCCCTGGGACCTGTCGGTCTTTGGCGGCGTGGCCGAGTATGTGTCGCACTGGCGCTGGGGGGTGCATGATGGCGGCGCTGGTCGCTGCTTTCCGGCCGGCCATGCGGCGGCCGGTTTTTCCTTTGTCGGCGGCTATTTTGCGCTGGCGCGCGACACACCGCGCGCCGCGCGCTGGTGGCTGGCGGTGGCGCTGGTGATGGGCCTGCTGCTGGGCCTGGGCCAGCAGATGCGCGGCGCCCATTATATGAGCCACACCTTGTGGACCGCCTGGCTGTGCTGGACGGCCGGCCTGGCCATCGACATGGGCATGGCGCGCCGGCAGCGCAGCGCCTAAACCGCAGCTGGGCTCAGTCCCTTAGCCCACCAAGCGCCAGTGGTTGTCAAACATCAGTCCGGTCACCGTATTCAGCGCTGCTACCGCTTGCTCGCGGCTGCGGCTGCTGCGCTCGGTCACCCCATGGCCGCCGCCGGCCCATAGCCGCGCGCCATCGAGTGCCACAGGGCAGACATCGCCCTGAGGGCTGCTGCCCAGGTAGCGCGCCTGGGCATCAAACCAGGCCATGCAATCGGACTTGGGGCAGCTCACCACAAAGCCGCCTTGCGCCAGCGGCGCGCATTCCACGCTGCCGCCGTAGCCGGCCAGCGGCGGCTGGTCTTGCGCCAGCTGCAGGCGCTGGCCATCCCAGACGGCGAAGATGGGGGCGCTTTGGCGCCGTGCATCCTCATGCTCGGCCTGCAGCGCAATGCCCAGACGCTGGCGCGCGGCATCCCAGGCCAGGTGGCGGATCGACAGGCGCGGGTCGGGCAGCTTCCACTGGTCCAGCAGGCGGCCGTCAAAGGGGTGCAGCGCGACCAGCGACGGGTCCATGCTGTCCAGCCATTTCTTGCTGCGGCCCGTCTCGCTTTGCGTGGGTATGCCGCCATTGGCAACGACCAGGGTCCCGGCCGGCAGCTTGCCCAGCGCGGCGGGCAGCACCAGCAGCTCATGCGGGTCCATGCCATGGCTGCGCCATTCGGCCAGCTTCTCCAGGCTCGTGGCATCGCGCAGGCCTATGCAGCCCTGGCTGTCTTCCAGATCGGTTTCGGTGGTGAACAGCATCCCGCTACCGCCTGCGCTCGCTTGGGCCTGCCAGGCCTGCGCCGTCGCGGGGCCCGCCAGTGCCACATGGCCGTTAAAGCAGCGGTCCTCCTGCATCCAGGCCCATTGCAGCGCTCCTGTTTTGGGCTGCCAGCGCAGCAGCCAATCCCCGGGCCGGCGGGCGGCAAAGACCAGCTGACCACCGGGCAGTGTTTGCACGCCATGGCCACGGGTGGGCAGCTCGGTGCGCGCAGCAATGCGCCAGGCATGGCCGCCGCCGCTTTGCGGCAGCACTTCGAGCACACCGGCCCAGTCCTGCGCCATCGCACTTGCGCCATCGCGCCAGACTGCCGCCAGCCGGGTGACGCCCGGCGTTCTGCCCGCGTCTTTGGCAAAAGACAGTTCGGCCAGGCTCAGCGCGCCCATCGCCGAGGCACCCAGCCCGCGCAGCAGCGCTCGCCGGGGCAGGGATGTGGACAACAGCGCAGCGTCGGTCATGGCGGGTCGCTCAGTCGCCATCGCTGTCGCTAAAGCCCAGCGGAATATCGAGCGCCGGCGCCACCTCGGCCTGGTAGAGCGCCGTGATGCCCTTGAGCTTGGTGGCGAGCGCCAGAATCTCGGTGTTGGCCTGTGCCCCTTCCTTGGCAGGCGTCTTGCCAGGGGCCGGCATCGCAGCATCGACCACGCCAATCGCGTCGCGCCAGCGCTGGGCCAGGGCGATATGGCCCTTGCTGAGCAGCAGCGCTTCGATGGAGATCAGGTCCTTGCCGGGCACCGGGGGCTGCTGGCGCTGCGCGGGGGTGAGCAAGGCCTGGGCATGCAGCGCCTGCCACTGGGTCTGCCACTCGCGCCAGTTGTCGGCCATCGCGATGCGGGCAAAGGCGGGCGCCTTGTTGCTGCCCTCGACCACCTTGACCGGCTTTTCCATCTGCGCCCAGCGCAGGCGCTCCAGCCCGCCCAGCCACTGGTTGACCCATTCCTCGATCGCCGCGCCCGTCTCCTTGGCCCCGGGGCTGGCTGCATCGTCGGGCTCGCTCTCCGAGCCTTCGACGCTCCAGGTCTTGCTGCGCAGGGGCTCGAACGCGGCCTGCAGGCTTTGGGCCTCGGCGCTGATCGCTTTGGCCACCTGCAGCGCAAAGGCGCATTCCGGGCTGGCTGGCTGCAGGCCCTGGCTCAGCAGCCAGTCCAGCGCACCAAAGCCCTTGGCGGGCGTGCCCACCAGCTCCATGTCGGCAGCGCTTTGCGGGCCTTTTTTGACGGCGCGGGTGATCAGCGCCGTGCGGATCGGCGTGAAATCAATCTGCCGCAGCGAGCGGCGCTCCACCAGGGGCCCCACGCTGGGCGTGGACAACTGCAGCCAGGCGGTATGGCTGCGCTGCCACTGGCCGCGCAACTCCGCCGCTGCGGTTTTGGCAGCCGCCGCCGGCCCGGCGCAGAAGCTGGCGAGCGCCTGGTCCTGCGCATTGGCGGCCTGGGTAAACGCCGCCGCACGGGCAGGCAGGTGCTGGCCATACAGGCTTTGCAGCGCCTGGGCAGCCGTGTAGTACGGCATGGGGGTGTCGGCCGCCTGCGCCAACGGGGCAGAACTGCCCATCGCGGCCAGGGCAACCAGAGCGCAAGCCCTGCCCCAGGATTGTGCGGCCTGGACGGGCCCCGTTTTCAAACCAACTTGCGTCATAGCGACTCCACAAACTTGACCAGGGCTTCACGCTCGGCGGCATCCATGTTCAGCACCTGCTGCTTGGCCTGCTCGGCCTCGCCGCCATGCCAGAGGATCGCTTCGAGCACGCCGCGCGCACGGCCGTCGTGCAGCAGGCGCTGGTGGCCGTTCACATCCTGAATCAGGCCAATGCCCCACAGCGGCGGTGTGCGCCACTGCTGGCCACTGGCCAGAAAGTCCGGCCGGCCATCGGCCAGCGCCGGGCCCATGTCATGCAGCAGCAGATCGGTATAGGGCCAGATCTTCTGGCCGGCAATGTTCTTGGCCGTCAGCCGTGGGAAGGGGCCGGGGCCAGTCACATAGCTGGGCTTGTGGCAGACGGCGCACTGCGCCTGGGCAAACAGGCGCTGGCCCAGCTTGACGGCCGAGTCATTGATATTGCGGCGGGCAGCAGGCGCCAAGGTGGCCTGGTAGAAGATCACGTCGTCGAGCGTCTTGTCATCGATCTCGGGCGCATCGGCGCGCGCCTGCGCCGCCGTGCGGCCGGCGGTGGACTTGTCCAGACCGCCGCCATGCGGCGCGGCCAGGCAGTCTTTTTGCGCCGGGGTGCAGTTCTCGTTCGGGAAAATGCGTGAGGTGATGCCCATGTCGCCCGAGAAGGCGTTGGCTGTCTGGTGCGCCACGCTGGGCGAGTTGGCCTTCCAGCCAAAGCGGCCTATCGCCTCGCGCTGGCCATAGGCATCCCAGACGCGGTTGACCTGGCCCTTGATGGGGCCGGCCAGCGCCGCCTGCTCCCGCACATTGGCGAGGATGTCGGCCTCGGCAATCGCTTCGATCAGGCCCACACCTACCACCTGGGGCGCAATGCGCGGGCCGATCATCACATCCTTGGCCATGGGCCCATAGCCCAGGTCGGTCAGCTCGTAGCGGGGTTGGATCAATTCGTAGGGCGTGCCATCGGCAAAGCGGCCCTGGATGGGCGTGCCATGGATGCGCACGATGCCCTCGGGCTTGACGCCCTGCACCGCCGCATTGTTGAACTGGTCACCATAGGTCGGCTCGGGCACCACGCCGGCATGCGGATCGGCCTTGCCGGGCACCGACAGGCGGATCAGCAGCGCCACCGTGGGATCGGGATCGGGACCCAAGGTGCGGTGGAACTCTGGCGGCTCACCGCGCCCGTCCATGATGTGGCAACCACCGCAGCTGCGTGCAATGAAATGCGGGCCCAGGCCATCGCGCAGCCGGGTCGAGGCCGGTGCCTCCACCCAGTTGCGCTTGAAAAAGGAATTGCCGATGACAAAGCGCGTGCGCTCTTCATCGGCGAGAGAGGCAAAAGGAAACGAGAACGCGTTCTTGCCGGTGGCAAACACCGTGGTGTCGCCGCCGGTCATCTCACTGGGGTCTTGCGCGGGCGCCGCTGCGGCGGGCTTTGCAGCCGCGCTGGTCTGCGCCGCGCTGGCCTCCGGCCGCAGGGCCACCGCCAAGGCGGTGGCCGCGCACAGACCCGCTGCTGCCCATGCCAGCCGCTGCACGCGGCCACCGGGCTTCTTGTCATTCATCTTCACAGACATAGTGCAGCAACGGTCCTTCGTCAGGGCTGGACCAGGGTCAGCTTGGTAATGCCGATGGCATTGGCCGCCTGCACCAGCAGCTTGGACTGCTCGGTGGCGCTGTCCACCGCCGCCTGGATGCGCTTGCGGCCAGGGGCGTCGGCGCCGCCAATGATTTCGCGGTCAAACGGTGCCTGGATGCCTTCGGTCGCCTTGACCGTGCTGGCAATCTGCGCACTGGTCTTGCCCGAGAGCTCAGCGTTCTTGGCCGCCACCAGCTCGGCCAGCGAGGCCACCTTCAAGGTCGTGCCATCGCGGCGCTTGTACTGGCCCAGCCAGACGTTCTGGATGCCAGTGGCATTGGCGACCATGTCGCGGTGGGTGTTGTCGGAGAAGCAGGAATGCTCGTCTTCCTGGTCCTGCGAGTTCAGCGGCACTTCCATGCGCTCGCCGGCCAGCTCGCCGCGCGAGAGCGAACCCAGGCCGACGATGATCTTGCGCACCGATTCCACACCACCCTTGTCGAACTGGGCGCGGTAGTTCTTCTGGCCCGGTGCCCAGGCCTTGGTGACGCCTGCCAGGTCGTCGATCAGCAGCTCGGTCACGACCTTCAGGTAGAGCCGGCGGCGGTCGGCGTTGGCGCGCTTGCCATCCACATAGTCTTCAAACGAGCGCTCGCCAGGGCCGGTGTCGGACAGGTCCTGGCCCCAGAGCAGGAACTCGATCGCATGCCAGCCAGTGGCAATGTTTTCCTCGCCACCGCGCTCGTTTTGCTTGGCCAGGTTGGCCTTGGTGATCTTGAACTTGGGGTCGTTGATAAAGCCGGAATTGGACTTGCCCTCGACATAGTCCACATAGGACTCGTCCATCGGCCAGGCATTGATCTGGCCTTCGGGGCCGTTCTCGTCGTCGATCGGGCCGCCATAGAAGCGGAAGGCTTCCGTCTGGCCGTAGAACTCACGCGCGTCGAGCCAGCTTTTGCGCGCGGCTTCCAGCGTCTCCTTGGAGGGGGCCGCGAGCAAGGCGGCGATGGCCTTTTGCATGTCGCGTGCCGATGCGAGGCTGTCGCTGTAGTTGGCGTAGACCAATTCGCTATAGCCCACCGCCACCGCACGGGCGTCCAGCTTGCTGGCCTTGGCGGCCGCCGTCTGTGCAAATGCCGGTGCAGCCACACCCGCGACTGCGCCCAAACCCAGGCCCAAGGCCATCCCCAACACCGAACGGCGTACTAGTCGTTGCGACATAGATTCCCTCTTCCAAAAAAACAGGCAGGCACAGCGGCGCTGTGCTGCTCAACAACAAGGGCTTGGCTGGGCTGCTCGGTGCGTGCGTGTTGTGAATTCTTATCGCAGCAGCTTGGCTAGGTGATCGAAGGCCAGGATTGTAAAGGCCGGTAAGCCCCTGTCTCGGGAGCAAAACCGCCTGGCTTCGAATGGATTCAGCGCAGTCCTTTGATCCGCACGGACGTGCAGGCAGGCTCGCTGAGCGCCATAGTATCGCTGCAGTCGAAAATCCGCACAAAATTGGACGGATCTACAGCTGCAAAAAAGGGGCGCTCACGAGCGCCCCTGGTGTGTCGGTGCAAGAGCGTTGTGCGTTACACCACGCGGCTGATCTTCATCATATTGGTGCCGCCGGGCGAGCCCATCGGCTCGCCGCAGGTGATCGCATAGATATCGCCGCTTTGCACAATGTCGCGCGCCTTCAGGTGCACCTCAGCCTGGGCCAGCGCGGTGTCGCGGTCGGCGCTGGTGTCCATCAGCAAGGGGCGCACATTGCGGTACAGCGCCATCTTGCGCTGCGTGGCCACCTTGGGCGTCAGCGCGTAGATGGGGATCTGGGTGCGGTGGCGGCTCATCCACAGCGCCGTCGAGCCGCTGTCCGTCATCGCCACCAGGGCCTTGGCGCCCAGGTGGGTGGCGGTGAACAGCGCGCCCAGCGCAATGCTCTGGTCGATGCGCTGGAAGGTCTTGCCGACAAAGTCGGTGTCCACATCCCAGTCGGCCGAAGCCTCGGCCTGCGCGCAGATGTCGACCATCTCCAGCACGGTCTCGAGCGGGAACTTGCCAGCGGCGGTCTCGGCGCTCAGCATCACCGCATCGGTGCCGTCGAGCACCGCATTGGCTACGTCGCTCACCTCGGCGCGGGTGGGCACCGGGTTGGTGATCATGCTCTCCATCATCTGCGTGGCAGTAATGACGACCTTGTCCATCTCGCGCGCCATGCGGATCATCTTCTTTTGCAGTGCCGGCACGGCCGCATGGCCCACTTCGACGGCCAGGTCACCGCGCGCGACCATGATGCCGTCAGACACGCGCAGGATGTCTTCGAGGTGCGGAATGGCTTCGGCGCGCTCGATCTTGGCAATCAGGCCGGGGCGGTGGCGGTACTCGGCCGCCGCCACCATGCACAGCTGGCGCGCCATTTCCATGTCGGTGGCGGTCTTGGGAAAGCTGACGGCCACATAGTCGGCCTGGAAGCTCATCGCGGTCTTGATGTCATCCATATCCTTGGCCGTCAGCGCCGGCGCGGTGAGGCCGCCGCCCTTTTTGTTGATGCCCTTGTTGTTGGACAGCTCGCCGCCCAGCTTGACGGTGGTGTGCACGGCATCGCCCCGAACCGCGTCCACCGTCAGCACGATCAGGCCGTCGTTGAGCAGCAGCACATCGCCGGGCTTCACATCGCGCGGCAGCTCCTTGTAGTCCAGGCCCACGCCCTGCAGGTCACCGGGCTCCTGGCGCGAGGCATCAAGCACAAACCGGGCACCGGGCTCGAGCATCACCTTGCCTTCGGCAAACTTGCCAACGCGGATCTTGGGGCCTTGCAGGTCGGCCATGATCGCCACCTCGCGGCCGGCGCGCTGCGCGGCCTCACGCACCATGCGGGCGCGGTCCACATGGTCCTGCGCCTTGCCGTGGCTGAAGTTCAGCCGCACCACGTTGACCCCCGCGCGGATCATCTCTTCGAGCAGGGCCGGCTCGCTGGAGGCTGGCCCCAGCGTGGCAACAATCTTGGTGGCGCGGCGGATCTTGGGCGAAATCATGGGCAGGTCCCCTGTGTCTTTGTCTCAAAAATGGGGCCGGCTCCGTCACCAGATGCCGACCCGATGTAATTCAGTTCCATTCTGACATGAGAAACGTGCACAGGGAGTTACATCGCGGTTTCATTCGATGTGCGCTTGCACAATCGCGCGGCCCATAAAAAACACCTGCAAGGCGCTTGGCTGGGCAGGTGTTGGATGAGCACAGGTCGGATCAGGCCAGATCAGCGGGCCGGGGCGCGCCCTCGCGCATCAGCGCCTCGATCTCGTCGGCCTTCACCGGCACACCGCGCGTGAGCAGCTCGCAGCCGTCGTCGGTGATCAGCGCGTCGTCTTCGATGCGGATGCCGATGTTGTGGAAGGCTTCGGGAACGCCGTCGGCCGGGCGCACATAGATGCCCGGCTCGATCGTGGTCAGCATGCCGGGGCGCAGGATGCGGCTGGGGCGGTTGAGGATCAGCTCGCCCGAGAGCGGATCGCGCCGCTCACTGGTGTGGCCGAGCTCGCTGGGCTCGATGTAGCTGCCGCAGTCATGCACGTCCATGCCCATCCAGTGGCCGGTGCGGTGCATGTAGAACTGGAAGTAGCTGCGGTTGTCGATGACATCCTGCACGCTGCCGACCTTGTTCTTGTCGAGCAGGCCCAGATCGAGCATGCCCTGGGCCAGCACGGCGACGGTGGCGTCATGCATGTCGTTGAAGCGCTTGCCGGGCCGGGCCAGCGCAATGGCGGCATCCTGGCTGGCGAGCACCAGGTCGTACAGATCGCGCTGCGGGCCGGTGAACTGGCCGTTGGCCGGGAAGGTGCGGGTGATGTCGCTGGCATAGCCATCGAGCTCGCAACCGGCATCGATCAGCACCAGCTCGCCGCTGCGGATGGGCGCGGCATCGGCGCGGTAGTGCAGCACACAGGCATTGGCGCCGGCGGCCACGATCGAGCCATAGGCCGGGCACTGCGAGCCGTATTCGCGGAAGGCCTGCAGCAGCTCGGCATCGAGGTGGTATTCGCGCACGTCCTGCCCGGCGCGAACCATGCGCGCTGAGCGCTGCATCGCCAGGATATGGGCGCGGGCGCTGATGTCTCCTGCGCGGCGCAGAATCGGCACCTCGTGCGCATCCTTGAACAAACGCATCTCATCGAGCACGGTGCACAGGTCGCGCTGCTGCTCGGGCACCAGCGCGCCATAGCGGGTGCGGGCGCGCACGCCGTTGAGCCATTGGGCCACCGTGCTCTCGAGCCCCTGGTGGATCGCAAACGGGTACCAGACCACGCTGCGGTTTTCCAGCATCTTGGGCATGCGGGCCGCCTGCTCGGCCACCGAATAGGCCTCGCTCACGCCCAGCGCCGCGACTGCGGCCTCGGGCCCCAGCCGGTAGCCGTCCCAGATCTCGCGCGCCAGGTCCTTGGGTGCGCAAAACAAGGTGGTCTTGCCATCAGCGGTGATCACCAGGCTGGCGTTGGGCTCGCTGAAACCGGTCAGGTAGTAGAAATAGCTGTCGTGGCGGTACAGAAAGTCACTGTCGCGGTTGCGCGCGCGCTCGGGCGCGGTGGGGATGATGGCGATCCCGCCCTCGCCCAGCTGGCGCGCGACCTGGGCGCGGCGCTCGGCATAGACGGACTGTGCGGGAATGGCTGGGGTGGGGGCGGGTGCTTGCATGCTGCTATCGTACTGCAGAGCTTTGCCTGTGGTGGTGATTGCAACAGCATGACAAGCCCTTGACGCTCTTTTTATGATTTCAGCGACTTGGCACATAATGCCGCATGCCCCACCGCTGGAAACCCAACGTCACCGTGGCCGCCGTCATTGAGCGCGATGGCCGATTTTTGCTGGTAGAGGAAGACACCTCGGACGGCATCCGCCTGAACAACCCGGCGGGCCATCTGGACCCTGGCGAATCCCCCATCCAGGCCTGTGTGCGCGAAGTGCTCGAAGAGACGGCCTTTGACTTCAAGCCCTCGGCCCTGCTGGGCATCTACATGAACCGCTTTGTGCGCAGCAAAAGCGGCGCGGACACCACCTATATGCGTTTTGCCTTTACCGGCACCGTCGGCGCGTTCTACGAAAACCAGCCGCTCGACGAAGGCATACGCCGCACCGTCTGGATGACCGCCGAAGAAATGCGCGCCGAGGCCCACCAGATGCGCAGCCCGCTGGTGCTGCAGTCGCTGGACGACTACCTGGCCGGCCAGCGCTTTGCGCTGAACCTGATCTACACCGATGTTTCCGTGCTGGTGCAGCCAGACGGTGTGAGACCGCTCGAATAGGCGCGCATCCACGACAAGCCCATGGCTCACCACCATGGGCTTTGTTTTTGGGCGGCGCGCAGTCTCCCTGGGCACCGCTTGGCGCTAACGCGATTGCGCGCAGCGGGCAAGCATGGCAATGTGCATCCACACCATAACGAGGAGACACACCATGCCACACCGCGACGCCTGTCGTTTTGCCAACCGTCTGGCCTTGCCGCTGGCCGCTGCGCTGCTTGCAGCCGGCTGCAGCTCGCTGGGCACGCCGCCCACCCGCCAGCACAGCGCCAGGATTGCCGGGCTGGAAAAGCCCGCCGAGGTGCTGGTCGACCAGTGGGGCGTGCCGCATATCTACGCGGGCACCACCTATGACGCCTTTGTGGTGCAAGGCTATATGGCCGCACGCGATCGGCTCTGGCAGATGGACCTGTGGCGCAAGCGCGGCCTGGGCCAGATGGCCCAGGACTTTGGCCCGGCCTGGGTCGAGAGCGACAAGGCGGCGCGCGCGGTGCTGTTTCGTGGCGACATGTACCGCGAATGGCTGGCTTATGGCTCGGACTCCAAGCGCGTGGCCGAGGCCTTTGTGGCCGGGGTGAATGCCTTTGTCGCCCAGACGAAGGCCGACCCCGGCCTGCTGCCCGAAGAGTTCAAGCTGCTGGGCTACCAGCCCGCGCAGTGGGCCGCAGAAGACACGGTGCGCATCCGCCACCATGGCCTGACCCTGAACTTTACTGGCGAGGTGGACCGCGCCCAGGCCTTTTGCGAAGGCAAGCACAACGGCGCCCGCATGGACTGGCTGCGCCGCGAGCTGGTGCCCGATGTGAAGCCGCAGGTCCCGCCAGGGCTGGAGGTCTGTGGCCTACCTGGCAAGGAGCTCAAGCGCGCCTATGCGCTGGCCACCGCCAGCCCACGCTTTACCAAGGAGAACGTCAAGGTGTCGGTGCAGGACATGGCACCCGAGCAGCTGCTGGCGCTGTCCGAATCGACACTGAACCAGCCCGATGCCAACACCTTGGCCAGCTACGGCAGCAACAACTGGACGATTGCGCCGGGCATGACCACCACCGGCCGGCCGATTCTGGCCAATGACCCGCACCGCGCCCATGGCGCGCCCAGCCTGCGCTATATCTCGCACATCTCGGCCCCTGGCATGGATGTGATCGGCGCCGGTGAGCCGTTTCTGCCCGGCATCTCCATCGGCCACAACGGCCGCATCGCCTTTGGCCTGACGCGCTTTTACATGGACCAGGAAGACCTGTATGTGTACGAAACCAACCCGCAAAACAGCAAGGAGTACAAGTACCAGGGCCGCTGGGAGCCGATGACCCGCGTCACGGAGAGCATTGCCGTCAAGGGCGCGGCCCAGCCGGTCATCGTCGAGAACTGGTACACCCGCCACGGCCCGGTGCTGGCCGCCGAAGGCAACAAGGCCTATGCGCTGCGCGCCGCCTGGCTGGACCTGGGCATGGCGCCCTATTTCGGCTCGATGGACTACATGCGCGCGCAGGACTTTGACCAGTTCCGCGCAGCGATGAACCGCTGGGGTGCACCGGGCGAGAACCAGGTCTATGCCGACAGCAGCGGCAATATCGGTTGGATCCCGGGCGGGCTCACCCCCATTCGCCCCAACTGGGACGGGCTGATGCCGGTGCCCGGCGATGGCCGCTTTGAATGGACCGGCTACCGCAATGGCGACGAGCTGCCCTGGGAGTTCAACCCCCAGCGCGGCTATGTGGTGACCGCCAACGAAAACAATGTGCCACCCACGCACCCGCTCTACCAAAAAGGCATTGGCTACGAATGGTCCGACTCGGCCCGCGCGCAGCGCCTGCATGGCCTGTTTCAAAAGGCTGCCAAGGACGGCAAGAAGCTCAGCGTCGCCGACTCCGAAGCCTGGCAGACCGACATCGTGGCCGTACCGGCCCAGCGCCTGCTCAAGCTGCTGGCATCGCTGCAAAGCAACGATGCCCAGACCGCCCAGGGACTGGCACTGCTGCAGGGCTGGGACGGCACCATGGCCAAGGACAGCGCCGCCGCTGCGCTCTATGAGGTGTGGAGCAATGCCAGCTTGAAAAAAGCGCTGACCGACCAGGTGCTGGCCGCCAACGAGCGCAGCTTTGCCAAGGAGACCAGTGCCACCCGCATGATCGCGGTGCTGGAGCAGCCCCAAGGCTGGATGAGCGAGACCGAGCGCGACCAGGTGCTGCTCTCGTCCATCGCCCCGGCGATGCAATGGCTGCAGGCCAAGCTGGGGGCCGATGCCAAGAGCTGGACCTGGGGCAGCCTGCACCAGGCGATCTTTGTGCACCCGCTCGCCGGTGTGGTGGACAGCGCGACCAAGCAAAAGCTCAATGTCGGCGTGGGCGGCATCGGCGGCTCCTGGGCCACGCCCATGGCCACCAGCTACAACGTGGACACCTACCAGCTGACCTCGGGCGCGTCCTTCCGCATGGTGGTCGATGTGGGCAACTGGGATGCCTCGCGCGTGGTCAACACGCCCGGCCAATCGGGCAACCCGGCCAGCCCCCACTACCGCGACCTGGCCAACACCTGGGCGGCAGGCCAGTACTTTCCGCTGACCTACTCGCGCAGCGCGGTGGAGAAAGCCACCCGCGAGCGCATTGCGCTGACGCCTCAATAAGCCCGGCGGGCAGCGCCTGCTGGGGACCTTGGGCGCTTATCGGCGCTGTTGGTCGCCGTTGGGCGACAAAACGCCACATAGCCCTAGCGAAGCAGGCGCCTGCCGCCAGGCGGATAATTGCGCCCATGGTTAAACAGCGCATCGTAGTGGGGCTGAGTGGCGGCGTGGATTCGGCCGTCACCGCGTATTTGCTCAAAAAACAGGGGCACGAGGTCGTCGGCATCTTCATGAAGAACTGGGAAGATGACGACGACAGCGAGTATTGCTCGTCGAACATCGACTTTGTCGATGCCGCAGCCGTGGCCGACGTGGTGGGCATCGAGATCGAACACGTCAACTTTGCCGCCGACTACAAGGACCGGGTGTTTGCCGAGTTTCTGCGCGAATACCAGGCCGGCCGCACGCCCAACCCCGATGTGCTGTGCAATGCCGAGATCAAGTTCAAGGCCTTTTTGGACCATGCCATGCGCCTGGGTGCCGAAAAGATCGCCACCGGCCACTACGCCCGCGTGCGCCAGAACCCCGATACCCAGCTCTTTGAGCTGCTCAAGGGCCTGGACCCGGCCAAGGACCAGAGCTATTTTCTGCACCGTCTGAACCAGGCGCAGCTGTCCAAGGCGCTGTTCCCGGTCGGTGAGCTGAAAAAGACCGAGGTGCGCCGCATTGCCGAAGAGATCGGCCTGCCCAATGCCAAGAAAAAGGACTCGACCGGTATCTGCTTTATCGGCGAGCGCCCTTTCCGCGATTTTCTCAACCGCTACATCAGCAAGGAACCGGGCCTGATCCTGGACGACCGCAACCGCAAGCTGGGCAAGCATGTGGGCCTGTCGTTCTACACCTTGGGCCAGCGCTCGGGCCTGGGCATTGGCGGCGTGAAGGAAAAAGGCGCAGCGCGTGGCGCCGGCGAGCATGCGCCCTGGTTTGTGGCGCGCAAGGAGCTGGACAAGAACATCCTGCGCGTGGTGCAAGGCCATGACCACCCCTGGCTGCTGTCGCAGGCGCTGGACGCCGACAACACGAGCTGGGTGGCTGGCCACCCGCCCGCTGCTGGCACCTATGGCTCCAAAACCCGTTACCGCCAGCCCGACTCGCCCGCGATCATCGGCGCCGATGCGACGCCCGCGCATTTCCACCTGGATTTTCCCGAGGCGCAATGGGCGGTGACGCCAGGCCAATCGGCCGTGCTATATGACGGCGAGGTCTGCCTGGGCGGCGGCATCATCGCCAGCGTGGCGCCCTCGGCGGCCGCTTAAATAGTCAAGCAGGTGCGCCAGGCGCCTGCGCTGCCCCCGGCAACTCATCGCGCAAGATCCAGGCCGCCTCCTGCGTGCAGGCATGCGCGGGGTAGCGGATCTTCATGCGCATGAACACGCGCACCGCCTGGTCCGGCTTGTTGGCGCCTTGCTTGAGCACGCGCACCGTCAGCTCCAGCGCCTGGGGCACCAGATCGCTGCCGGCATAGGCTTTCTCAAAACCATGGAGCAGGGCCAGCGTATGGGGCAGCTGCATGCGCTTCCAGGCCGTCTGCGCCAGCGCCAGCGTGTGGCGGGCCTCCTTCAGCCGAAAGCCCTTGTCGCGCTTGTAGCAACTGCCCCAGACCTCCAGCGCATCGCTGCTGCGCTGCTTTTGCAGCAGCAGTGCGATATAGCTTTGCGCATGGCGCGCCAGCTCACCCGCCTTGTCGCTGAGCTTGAGCACGCGGTGGTAGCGGCGCTGGTCGGCCAGGCTATCGGGCTCGCTGCGCTGCCACTCGCGCGCTTCGGCCAGGGCGGCGTTCATGTCGCCGTTCTGCACCAGCTGGGCCACCTGGGCATCGCGGCGCTGGGCCAGCGCGGTCTGCGGGTCAACCACGGGCGCGCCCGCTTCGGCCTGCGGCGCCTTGTCCGGCGTGATGCCCAGCGCCGCATGGTTCTGGTACATCACATAGCCGATCATCGCGGCGATCACGCCGTTGAAATAGATCACGACAAAGGCCAGCAAAGGCGCGAGCAGCGCCTGGGGCATCACCGTGACCAGGAGCGCAAAGGCCATCGGCACGCCCTGCATCAGCAAAAACAGAAACAGGCACAGCAGGCCATAGGGCAGACCGATGGCACCCATGGTGCCCAGCAGCATGAAGGGGTTGATGGCAGCGCGCAGGCTGCCGCTGGTGATCAGCACCATCAAGGTGGCGGGGATCAGAAAGGACGAGAGCAGATCGCCCAGCGCCGCCAGTCCCGGGCTGACCCGGGCGAGCATGCCGATCAGAAAGCCATGCACCAGCAGCACGCCAAAGAACTTCCAGGGCAGCACCTTGAGGTCGGCATCGCAAGGGTAGTCATCGTAGTCATTGCTGTCGAGCACGCCGTGCGAGGCATAGGCCGCTATCTTGAACGCATGCCGGCTGATCGCCAGCAGCAGGCCCACCGCAACGACCAGACCGATCAATAGGCCCCACATCAGCATATAGGCGCACAGCGACAGCACCAGCGCATACAGCAGCGGCTTGCGCTGCAGCGGAAACAGGAAAAAGCTGTTGAGCTTGCGCCAGAAAGGCTCGATCACCCATTGGGCTCTGTCAACGTCGTCTTGCTGTGGTGAACGCAGTGGGCCCATGGCCAGCCTTTCTGTCTGCCGCCCTCACTGGCGCAGCTTGGCAGCGATCATAAGGCATGGCTTCACGAAAACTTTACATGGAGCTGACGCGCCAGGGTGTTGGCCACTGCCGCCCAGGCACTCGACCCGCGTTCAGGTGCTGGCCTGGCTCAGCCAGCGCGTGACCGGCTCTTGCGGTGCGGCGCGCTGCAGCGCCGGCAGCCAGCGCCGGGCGTCATCCAGCCGGCCGGCCTTGGCCAGACCATTGGCCACCAGCGCCAAGGTGGCAGGCCAGTGCGGGTGGTCGGCAGCGCTTTCCAGCTGCTGGCAGATTTTTTGGGCGTCGTCCCATGCACCCAGCCGCACAAAGCTGCGCGCCAGTGCGTGCAGGCTGTTGTCGCTGATGCGCGGGGCGGGCCGGGCGCGGTCCATATAGGTTTGCCAGCTGTGGTGCTGCAGTTGGCGCAGCGCTTCTGTGTTGGCCGGCAGCTTGAAGATGGCGCGAGCGGCGCGGTGGAAATCCTCACTCGCCGGCGCATGGCGGGCACTCTCGAACCAGGCGCGCAAGATGGCGGCATCGGTCGGTGCCAGCTTGGCGGCCTGGCGCCAAGCGGGTGCGGCCAGCTCAAAGGCCAGCGCATCGGTGTGCTTTTGCGCGCGCTGCACGGCGGCGGCCAGCGCGGCGCTCTGGGCCTGGGCCTGCTGCTTGTCTCGGGCCGCCACCTCCACCACCGACTCCTTGCGCCGCAGCTGCAGGTACAGGGCCATCAGCAGGCCGCCGGCCAGCAAGCCGCCAAAGTGCGCCATATAGGCCACGCCCTGCTGCCCTAAAAAGTGCTGTGCCAGTTCAAAACCCATCCACACCGGCAGCACCACCAGCGCAGGCCAGGTGGCATAGTTGAAGTAGAAGGCCAGCATGTAGAAAAAGCGGATGCGCCGCATGCGGTAGAGCACCACATACATGGCCATCAGCCCGGCAATCGCGCCCGACGCGCCCAGCCCATAGCTGCCCGAGCCCGCATAGAACAGGCCCGCAAACAGCGAGGCGCTGACACCGGCGACGAGATAAAAGCACAGGTAGAGCCCGGCGCCCAGCACCATCTCCAGCGTGAACCCGAAGAGAAACAGGAACACCATATTGCCCAGCAGGTGACCGGTGCTGCCGTGCAAGAAAGTGGAGGTCAGCGCCTGCAGCGGCTGCAGCCCGGCGCCGGCCTCATAGCTCATCGCCCAGCGCGACGTAAAAGGCTTGGGCTCCAGCGGCGCAAAGCGGGCGCGGGCGGCCTGCCAGTCGGCATACAGCGGATCGGCCGCCGTGATCACCTCACCGGCCAGCAGCTGGCGGCGAAAACGCCCCTCCTGCTGCATCAGCATATAGATCTGGCCGTAGTCCTGGTTTTTTTGCAGGCCCTGCACCATGCGCACCATCTGGGGCTGGATGCGGCTGTCCGGCTTGCGGCTTTGTGCGTCGAGGTACTTCACAAAGGCCGGCACCTCGATCGCCGGTAGTGCCGTATGCGCATAGGTTTTGGATGCGCGCTCTGCCGCCCGCTCCTCACCCCCTTGCCAGACCCAGAACACCAGGCAGTTGATCGCGATCAACAGCACCGTCATCCACGGCGGTGACTGCCAGGAGGGCTTGTTTTCCAGAGGGATGGCGATAAACATGGCGACTATTGTGCAGTCGCCATGCCTGCGCGGTGTTGGATTTTTGCCTTAGCCAGCAGGGGCGCAGATGCGGTGCAGCGCCGGCTGTGCAATACGCACATAGTCCTGCGCGTTGAGCACCATCGAGCGGTCCAGCCGCCCGGCATTGAAGGCGATCTCGGCATGGCGCTCCACCAGGTCCGGATCCACCACCAAGGCCACCTGCGGGCCCGGGCTGAAGGGTGGAATGGCGCCAATCACGCAGCCGGTCCGCTCCGTCGCCTCTTCCGCGCTGGCCATCGTCATCTTGGGCAGGCCGAGCGCGGTAGCCAGCAGGCGAAAGTCCAGCTTCTGATCACCCGGCAGCACGGCCAGCACCCAGTGCCCGGCATTGCGGGTCTTGCACAGCATGGCCTTGGCACCCTGGCCCGGCGTCGTGCCCCGGATGCGCGCCACCTCGTCGGATTTACCCTCGGCCGGGTGCTCCAGCACCCGAAAGCGGGCACCCTCGCCGTCCAGCAGCTGCTGCAGATGGTCAAACACGCTCATGGCTGCACTCCGGGCGCGACCACCGCGCCTGGCACCTGGTGCTGCGCCAGCGCCTGGGCGACAAAACCGCTGGCCTTGGCGTCTTCCACAAAGGCGGCCAGCCACTGGATAGCGGCCTCGCCCCGGGCCTTGGGCAGGCCCATGGCCTGCTGGATCAGCATGAAATGCCCGGGCAGCAGCCGCAGACCGGCATGGCTGGCCACCGCCGCCTCCAGCTGCACCTTGACGCCTGCGGCCACGTCTCCCTGGGGTTGCAGATAGACATCGACGACCGCCGGCGAGGTGGGCGCCCGCAGGATGCGCGCGTGTTTCAGCGCCCGGCTCAGGTAGAGGTCATAGGCGCTGCCCTGGCCCACCACCACTTCGTGCTCGGCCACATCCACCTGCGCGTTGTCGCTCAGCGCCGAATCGCTGCGCACCATGTAGGCGCCTTCGATCAGCACATAGGGGGCGGAAATACCGATGCCCGCGCCCCGCACCGGGTCCACGGCGAAAAAGCCGACATCGGCCTGGCCCTGGGTGACGGCATCGACCGAATGGGCGGCCGCCTCAAACAGCTGCAGGTCCAGCGGCAGACCCAGTTGGGCCGCCATGCGCGCTGCCAGATCGACGGAGACGCCTGCGGCCGAGCCATCGGCCCTTTTGTGTGCCAGCACCGGGTTGCCGACATTGATGGCGGCACGCAGGCGGCCGCTGGGCGCGATGAGGGATGCGATCTTGGTGCTATCCAAGGTATTGGCGGTATCGGTGCTCGGAGTCATGGCCGCTTTCATGCGAGGTGGTACAAGGGGCATGCCGTCAGCTGCGCCCTTATCCAGGGCGGCACGGCCACCATCACAGGTCTGCCGGGCCGGCATTGCGCGCGGCGCGTTCTGCGCCCATGCCTCATTCTCTACCGGCGGCAAAGCCGCAGTGGGCACTGGCCCTTTGCGCCCAAGCCGCTGGCCCCTCGCTGGCCAAGCCAGCCAGGCCAGCCAAGCCAGCGCACCTGGCACGCATGCCGCGGGTCATGCCGGCTGCTGGATTTACGCTTTGAATCATTTGGCAACTTGGCAACCTACCTTCTAGTAGGTATAGTCAAAACCCATCACCCAATCCAGAACCATTGACGATGTCTACCCGCGAAAAAATCATCCTTCTCAGCAACCACTTGATCCAGCAGCGTGGCTTCCAGGGCTTCAGCTATGCCGATCTGGAGGCGGGTATTGGCATTCGCAAAGCCAGTATTCACCATCATTTCCCTAGCAAAACAGACCTGGGCATTGCCTACTGTGACTACAAACGGGCCGATTTCAAAGCCCTGGAGGCAGCGCTGCAAAAGCTGCCCGCCGGTGTGCCGCAACTCCAGGCCTATCTGAATGCCTTTGCAGATTGCGCGGCGCAGGGGCAAATGTGCGGTGTCTACGCGATGCTGTCGGACAGCCACCTGTTTTCGCCCGCACTGCAAACGGCGGTCTACCAGCTGGCACAGACCGAGCAACAGCTGCTGCAAGACATTCTGGTCGCGGGCCAGCACCAGGCAGCCCTGCATTTTGCACAGCCCCCGGCAGAGCTGGCCATGGTGGTGAGCTCTGCGATCAAGGGCGCGCTACTGCTCAACCGCATCCCGCCCCATGGGGCCTATGACCGTGCCGCCAAAGCCATTGTCGACTGGCTGAGCATCGCCCCATGACATCCGCATCCCAGCCACTTTTTTAACCAGGAGACCCCCATGAAAAATACCATCCATCGCTTTATTCACTCCGATGCCGATATCGCTGTGCTGCGCGTCTCGGTGATCTTTATTTTTGCGCTGTTCGGCACCTTCAAATGGTTTGATTTTGAGGTCGCCGAGTTGGAGCCCCTGATCTCGAACACCTGGCTCAGCTTTCTCTACACGCTCTTCGGCGTGCACGGGGGCAGCTACTTTCTGGGTGTAGTGGAGACCTTGGCATTTCTGGCACTGATGGTCGGCTTCAAAAAACCCGCTTTGGGTGTCGTGGGCGCCCTGATCGTCATCGTCACCGGCATCACCACCTTGAGCCTGCTGCCCCAGCTGTCCACGCTGGACGGTTTCATCGTCAAGGACGTGCTGCTGATTGGCGCCGGCGTTGTGCTGCTCAAGTTCGATCTGCGGCGCCAGCTGAACACGCCAGAAGCGAGCGCAAACGGTAGCGCTGCACCTTTGGCAACGGGCCGCTGAGAACCTGTTCAATGTCTCCTCGCGCCGCGACAGTGTCTTTGCGGGATGGGACGCGAGGGGGGCGCCCAGCCGCGCAACACCGCAGCAATAGCCCAGCTATTGCGAGGATTTGCAACAACGCAGACCGCCCCTGCCCGGGCGGCCCTAGCCGGGCGCCCCTTCCCGGGCAGCGCAAAGCCACTGTCCCTACGGGTTGGAGTGAAATCGGGCGATTTCTGCGCGCTGGCCCTTGCTTGCACCCCGGTGCAAGCTGCGCTCCATCCCTTCGAACTCATCCCGATTGCACTCCAACGCGGCTGCGTAGAGACTTTGAACAGGTTCTAGGAACCGGTTCAAAGGCGGTGCGCCGCCAGCCGTGCCAGCCTTGCGCGGCCATTAAAAAAAGCCCCTGGCTCTCGGGAGCCAGGGGCTTTCGCAATACAAAAAATGCGTTGATGGGGAATTAGAACGGAATATCGTCGTCCATATCGTCAAAGCCCGAGGCGGCGCGTGGGGCTGGCGCAGGCATAGGTGCCGGTGCTGGACGGGGAGGCGGCGCCTGGCGGGGCGCAGCGGCCGGAGCCATTGCCGGTGCCGGTGCACGGCGCTGGTAGTTGCCAGCGGGGGCGCCGCCGCCACCGCCCTGGTCGCCGTAGCCGCTGTCGCCATAGCCGTAGTCATCGCCACCGCCTTGGCCGCCTGGGCTGCCCTGGCCTTGGCGGCTGCCCAGCATCTGCATCGAGTCAGCGCGGATTTCCGTCGCATAGCGCTCCTGGCCGGTGGCTTGGTCGGTCCACTTGCGGGTGCGCAGGCTGCCTTCCACATAGACTTGGCTGCCCTTGCGCAGGTACTGGCCGACGATTTCAGCCAGACGGCCATTGAACACCACACGGTGCCACTCGGTGGCTTCCTTGTTCTCACCGCTGTTCTTGTCGCGCCAGCGGTCGGTGGTGGCGATAGTGACGTTGGCCACCTGGTCGCCTGAGGGGAAGGTGCGGATTTCAGGGTCGCGGCCGAGGTTGCCGACGATGATGACTTTGTTGACGGATGCCATGGTAGAGGTAGTTCCTTTGAAAAATGGGCGCCTACTATGCGTTGGCAGTGTTGCAGGCATTGCAGCCTTCAAAGCGCCCATCACTGAGATTCAGGGGCGTATCCTACCCCAAAGCGGCCGGTCCTTCTCTGCGGGTGGCCGCAGATCCTGCAACAGGGCCTGCCAGGCCTGCCCCATTCCCAGCCAGTGCTTACTTTTGTGCAGCGCCAGCACCAGCCACTGCGCGGCCCAGCGGCTGCAGCGGCCAGGTCAGCACCAGCCACAGCAGCGCCAGCGCGCTGGTGGCAATGAACAGATCCGTCACGCTGCCCCAGCGGGTCAAGGCCCCGCCGAGCGCACCACCGGCAAACAGGCCCAGAGATTGCAAGGTGTTGTAACTGCCCAGCGCCGCGCCGCGCAGCGATGCCGGCGCCATGCGCGAGACCAGGCTGGGCTGCGTGGCCTCCAACGCGTTGAAGCCGCAGAAAAACACGAACAGCAGCACGCCCATCAGCCACAGCGCAGGCGCATGGCCCGAGGTCGCCACCAGGCCCAGGGCCATCTGCACCAGGGCCACCAGCGCGATCGAGCCCAGCAAGGCGCCGCGCAGGTAACCGCGCCGCTCCAGCGCAAACAGCCCGCCCATCAGCACAAAGGACAGCAGCACGGCCGGCAGGTAGACCTGCCAGTGCTCGGCCTTGGGCAGGCCTGCGGCCACCAGCATCGCGGGCACGGCTACCCACATCGACATCTGCACCGTGTGCAGCACAAACACACCGGCGTTGAGGCGCACCAGGTCGGCATGGCGGAACACCTCGCGCAGGCCGCCGCGTGCGCCGCCCCGGTGCTCCAGCGGCTCAGGCGGCACGACCCACAGCACTACCGCAATACCGCCCAGCGCCAGGCCGCAGGTCATCAAAAACAGGCCGCTCAGGCCGATGTGCACCACCAGCAGCGGGCTGAGCACCAGCGCCAGCGCAAACATCAGGCCGATACTGGCGCCCACCAGGGCCATGGCCTTGGTGCGCACTTCGTCGCGGGTCTGGTCGGCCAAGAGCGCCGTGACGGCGGCGGACACCGCGCCTGCGCCTTGCAGCGCCCGACCCAGCAGCAGGGTATGCAGGTTGCCCGCCATGCCGGCGATCAGGCTGCCGGCGGCAAACACCAAGAGGCCCAGCACAATGACCTTTTTGCGCCCGAAGCGGTCCGACGCCATGCCCAGCGGCAGCTGGCAGACGGCCTGTGTCAGGCCATAGACGCCCATGGCCAGCCCGACCAGCGCCGGGTCATCACCGCCGGGGTATTTGTGGGCTTCCAGCGCAAACACCGGCAGCACCAGAAACAGGCCCAGCATGCGCAATGCAAAGATCAGCGCCAGGCTGAAACTGGCGCGCCGCTCGGCCGGCAGCATGGCCGTGGAAGAAGAAACAGAGGTGAGAGACAAGGGCGATACGCAGGCAAACAAGGGACGGATGGCGACGATCGCCAGCGGCAAGTGTAGAGCGCAGCCGCAAGCCCTGCTGGCAGACGGAATCTCTGCGCCCAGCGGCGCATCAGAAACCATAGCTAGGCGCAAAGCTGCAGCAAGCCCTCACCTCGGTTTTGGCGCCAGACAGCGGGCCACGCCCCTGGGTTTATCCGCAACGCATGTGCAGCGATACCCGGCAGATTGCACAACGAACGGGCAGGCTGGCTATCATGAGGGGTTTTGGATCTTGAAGCCCACATGCCACCACGCACCCCCACCGACCCTTCCGCTGCCATCGACTTGCACCATGAACTCGGCCTGTCCGAGGCGCAGCAGGACGACAGCCGCTACCTGGGCGCGCGGCTGGCACACAGTCGCATCGCCATCCGTGGCGCGCGCACGCACAACCTCAAGAACATCGATCTGGACATTCCGCGCCACCAGCTGGTGGTGATCACCGGCTTGTCGGGCTCGGGCAAATCCAGCCTGGCCTTTGACACCTTGTATGCCGAAGGCCAGCGCCGCTATGTCGAGAGCCTCTCGGCCTATGCGCGCCAGTTTCTGGGCCGGCTGGACAAACCCGATGTCGACCTGATCGAGGGCCTGTCACCGGCCATCTCGATCGAGCAGAAGGCGACCAGCCACAACCCGCGCTCGACCGTGGGCACGGTCACCGAAATCCATGACTACCTGCGCCTGTTGTATGCCCGCGCAGGCACGCCGTTCTGCCCCGACCACAACCTGCCACTGGCGGCCCAGACCGTCAGCCAGATGGTCGACGCCGTGCTGGCCCTGCCCGAGGACACCAAGCTGATGATCCTGGCGCCGGTGGCGCGCGGCAAGAAGGGCGAGTTCGTCGAGCTGTTTGCGCAGATGCAGGCGCTGGGCTATGTGCGCTTTCGGGTCGATGGCCAGATGTACGAGCACGAGACCCTGCCCGCGCTGGCCAAGAACGAGAAGCACGATGTCGATGTGGTCATCGACCGGGTCAAGGTACGCGCCGGGCTGCAGCAGCGCCTGGCCGAAAGCATTGAGGCGGCACTGCGCGTGGGCGGCAACGAAGGCAATGGCCGCGTACTGGCGCTGGAGATGGACACCGGCGAAGAGCATCTGTTCAGCAGCAAGTTCTCCTGCCCGGTCTGCAGCTATGCGCTGGCCGAGCTGGAGCCGCGCCTGTTCTCCTTCAACTCGCCCCAGGGCGCCTGCCCGTCCTGCGATGGCCTGGGCCTGCACGAGGTGTTCGACGTCGAGCGCGTGGTGGCTTTCCCCACGCTCAGCCTGGCCAGTGGCGCCATCAAGGGCTGGGACCGGCGCAATGGCTACTACTTTGCGATGCTCGAGAGCCTGGGCCGCCACTACAAGTTCGATATCGAGCAGCCTTTCGAGAGCCTGCCCGAGGCGGTGCGCCAGGTGGTGCTGTATGGCTCGGGCGACGAAGAGATCGCCTTCAAGTACGAGCTAGCCAGCGGCGAGAACGCCGGCAAGATGGTCACCAAGAAGCACCCCTTCGAAGGCATCCTGCCGAACATGACGCGGCGCTACCGCGAGACCGATTCGAGCATCGTGCGCGATGAGCTGGCCCGCTACCAAAGCGTGCAGCCCTGCCCCGACTGCCACGGCGCGCGCCTGCGCCGCGAGGCGCGCTTTGTGCGCGTGGGCGATGGTGACCAGGCCCGTGCGATCCAGGACATCAGCCAGGTCACCCTGAGCGAGGCCCACGCCTGGTTCAGCACCGTGCAGCTGACGGGCGCCAAGGCCGATATTGCCGCGCGGGTGATCCAGGAAATCAGCACGCGGCTGCAGTTCCTCAACGATGTGGGCCTGACCTACCTGAGCCTGGCGCGCAGCGCCGAGACGCTCTCGGGCGGTGAGGCGCAGCGCATTCGCCTGGCCTCGCAGATCGGCTCGGGCCTGACGGGCGTGATGTATGTGCTCGACGAGCCCTCGATCGGGCTGCACCAGCGCGACAACGACCGCCTGATCGCCACCTTGCAGCACCTGCGTGACATCGGCAACAGCGTGATCGTCGTCGAGCATGACGAGGACATGATGCGCGCGGCCGACCAGATCATCGACATGGGCCCGGGCGCCGGTGTGCACGGCGGCCAGATCATGGCCCAGGGCCGCTACGCCGACATCTGCGCCCACCCGCAGTCGCTCACCGGCCAGTACCTGAGCGGCCAGAAATCGATTGCCGTGCCCGCGCGCCGCACGCCCTGGCTGCCGGTGCTGGCCAGCACCGTGGGCGCGCCGGTGGGCAAGGCCGCCGCGGACAAGAGCGGCTCGCAGTTCCCTACCGTGCGCACCTCGCTGGAGAAAAAGCCCAGCGGCAAAGCCAGCAGTACCAAGGGCCGCAGCGTGCAGGAAGCGGCCGCCTCCGCCGCAGTGGACCCGCATGCGGTGCAAAGCCTGCGTCTCATCGGCGCCAGCGGCCACAACCTGCGCGATGTGACGGTGGATTTCCCGGTCGGCCTGTTCACCTGCGTGACCGGCGTCTCGGGCTCGGGCAAATCGACCCTGGTCAACGACACCTTGTACGCGGCCGCGGCCCACAAGATCAACCGCGCCCAGGGCGATGTTGCGCCCTACCAGGAGATCGAAGGCCTGGACTATTTCGACAAGGTCATCAATGTGGACCAAAGCCCGATTGGCCGCACGCCGCGCAGCAACCCGGCCACCTACACCGGCCTGTTCACGCCCATTCGCGAGCTGATGGCCGAGACCAACACCGCCAAGGAGCGCGGCTATGGCCCGGGGCGCTTCAGCTTCAATGTGGCCGGCGGCCGCTGCGAGGCCTGCCAGGGCGATGGCATGGTCAAGGTGGAGATGCATTTTCTGCCCGATGTCTATGTGCCCTGCGACATCTGCCAGGGCCAGCGCTACAACCGCGAAACCCTGCAGGTGCAGTGGAAGGGCCGCAATATTGCGCAGATCCTGGAGATGACGGTGGAAGACGCGCACGACTTCTTCCGCGATGTGCCCACCATTGCCCGCAAGCTGCAAACGCTGCTGGATGTGGGCCTGAGCTATATCCGCCTGGGCCAGAGCGCCACCACTTTGTCGGGCGGCGAGGCCCAGCGGGTCAAGCTTGCGCAGGAGCTCTCCAAGCGCGACACCGGCCGCACGCTCTACATCCTCGATGAGCCGACCACCGGCCTGCACTTTGCCGATATCGACCTGCTGCTCAAGGTGCTGCACCAGCTGCGCGATGCGGGCAACACGATTGTCGTCATCGAGCACAACCTGGACGTCATCAAGACGGCCGACTGGGTCATCGACATGGGGCCCGAAGGCGGCGCTGGCGGCGGGCAACTGGTGGCCCAGGGCACGCCCGAGCAAGTGGCCGCCAACCCGGCCAGCCATACCGGGCGCTACCTGGCGCCTTACCTCAAGCGCTGAGGCAGCTTGCCGCGCGTCAACGAACCAGTCCATCCCACTGCGCCTATGCCAGCAAACCTGATTTTCCGCACCGCAACCCTGGCCGACCTGCCCGCGATCATCGCGCTGCTCGCCGATGATGCGCTGGGCCGTGAGCGCGAGGTGCTGGCCGACCCGCCCGATGCGCGCTATGTCGCGGCCTTTGACGCGATCTGCGCCGATGCCAACCAGCGCCTGGTGGTGGCCGAGCTGGACGGGCAGGTGGTGGGCACGCTGCAGCTGTCCTTTGTGCCCGGCCTGTCACGCACGGGGGCCTGGCGCGGCCAGATCGAATCGGTGCGCATTGCCGCGCAGCTGCGCGGTGCCGGTGCAGGCCAGCAGATGCTGGAATGGGCGGTGGCGCAGTGCCGGGAGCGGGGCTGCACGGTGGTGCAGCTCACCACCGACAAAAGCCGGGCCGATGCCCACCGCTTTTACGAAAAGCTGGGCTTTGTGTCCAGCCATCTGGGTTTCAAGCGCAAGCTTTAACTGCCCGAGGGCACCAGCCGAATCAGCTTGCCATCGGGCCCATCGGTGAGCAGGTAGACCAGGCCATCGGCGCCTTGGCGCACGTCACGGATGCGCTCGCCCAGCGATTCATAGAGGCGCTTCTCGCCGGTCACCTTGCCGTCCTTGACCGCCAGCTGGGCGACGCTGCGCGACTTGAGGCCGCCCACCAACAGGCTGCCTTTCCAGGCCGGGCCATAGCGGTCACTCGTGACAAAGGCCATGCCCGAGGGCGCAATGCTGGGCACCCAGTAATGCAAGGGCTGCTCCATGCCGGCCTTTTGCGTGCCTTCGCCGATCTTGCCGCCGCCGTATTCCTCGCCATAGGTGATCACCGGCCAGCCATAGTTCTTGCCAGGCTGGGGCCGGTTGATCTCGTCGCCGCCCTGCGGGCCGTGCTCGTGCTGCCACAGGCTGCCATCGGCGGCGACGGCCAGGCCCTGGCTGTTGCGGTGGCCGTAGCTGTAGATCTCCGGCAGCGCATCCTGGCGGCCCGCATAAGGGTTGTCCTTGGGCACGCTGCCATCCTTGGCAATGCGCACCAGCTTGCCGTGGTGGTTGTTCAGGGTCTGCGCATCGTCGCGCTGCGAGTAGCGGTCACCCAGGCTGAGGAACAGGTTGCCATCGGGCGTCTCGGCAATGCGGCAGCCAAAATGGGCATTGCTCTTGGCCTTGGGGCGCTGGCTGAACAGCAGCTTGACGTCTTCGAGCTGGCGCTCATTGGCCGCAAGGCGCGCCGAGGCCAGTGCCGTGCTGTTGGTGCCCGCCTGGGGGCCCGCTTCGCTAAAGCAAAAATAGATGCGCCGGTTGCTGGCGAACTGGCTGTCGGCCACGACATCGAGCAGGCCGCCCTGGCCGGCATCGACCACCTTGGGCACGCCTTGCAGCTCGGACTGTTTACGCCCATCGGCATCGAGCAGCCAGAGCTTGCCGCCGCGCTCGGTCAGCAAAAAGCGTTTGTCCGGCAAGGGCGCAATGGCCCAGGGGTTGAGGTAGCCGCTGCCCACAACCGTGGGCTTGGGCAGCGCGGGTGCCGCCGTCTGCGCTTGCACAGTGCTGGCGGCGCAGATGGCCAGCAGCCCGCTGGCGCCCAGTGCCCATGAATAAAAACCCTTGCGTGCTTGTTTCTGTCTCATGTTTGCCCTTTGCGAAGTGCCTCTGACCTTACCATGCTGACCATGGAAACCCCCAACAGTTCCCCTTCGGCCTCCCCTAGCGCATCCGCTTCTGCCACCGCCAGCCCGGCAGTCTGGGATTTTGTCGTCATCGGCGCCGGCATGGCCGGCAGCGCCACCGCCTGGCACCTGGCTACCAGCGCCCAGGTGCTGGTGCTGGAGCAGGAATCCCAGCCCGGCTACCACACCACCGGCCGCTCGGCCGCGCTGTTTGAAGAGCACTATGGCCCACCCCAGGTGCAAGCGCTCACCCGAGCCAGCCGCCAGTTTTACGAGCAGCCGCCGGCCGACTTTGCCGAGCATGCGCTGGTCAGCCCCCGCGGCGTGCTGTATGTGGCAACGCCCGCGCAGTTGCCCGCGCTGCAAGCCGCCTACGACGAGGCACGCCAGCATTCGCCCGGCGCGCGCTGGCTGGACAAGGCCGCGCTGAAAGCCTTTTTGCCGGCGCTCAACACCGAGGTGCTGGAAGCCGGCTTTAGCGACGATGGCGCCCGCGATATCGATGTGCATGCGCTGCACCAGGGCTTTTTGAAGGGCATGCGCCGGCGCGGCGGCCAGCTGTGGAACGATGCCCGGGTGCACAGCCTACACTGGGATGCCAGCGCCGGCCACTGGCAGATCAGCCTGGCCGATGGCCGCCAGCTGCAGGCCCGCCATGTCGTCAACGCCGCCGGCGCCTGGGCCGATGAGCTGGGCCAGATGGCTGGAGCGGCTGCCATTGGCCTCACGCCCAAGCGCCGCAGTGCCTTTACCTTTGCGATGCCCGCCGGCATGGACGGCCAGCACTGGCCGGCCGTCATCGATATCGGCGAGCAGTGGTACTTCAAGCCCGATGCCGGCCAGCTGCTGGGCTCGCCCGCCAACGCCGATGCCACCCACCCGCATGATGTGCAGCCCGAGATGATGGACATTGCCGAGGGCATTGACCGCATCATGCAGGCCAGCCATTTCGACATTCGCCGCCCCAGCCACAGCTGGGCAGGCCTGCGCTCCTTTGTCGCCGATGGCGAGATGGTGATTGGCTGGGATGGCCAGGTGCCGCAGTTTCTGTGGGTGGCCGCGCAGGGCGGGTATGGCATCCAGAGCGCCTATGGCTACGGCCTGCTGGCGCGCAACCTGGCCTTGCAGGAGCCGCTGGACCCGGCGCTGGTGAGCCAGGGTGTGCAGCCTGAGGCTCTGTCGCCCACGCGCCATTTGCGCTGAGAGCCACCAACACAACCCTTGATACGTCGTTACCTGGCCGGACGCACCCTGCCTTGTCGTACGTTGTACTGCCTGCGGCAGGGTGCCTCGTCTCAACCGCAAACCTGCGGTTTGCTGGGCCGTGCTAGCGGCGCTGAATAGCGCAGCGCCAGCACGCAGCTGCGCTTGCTGGCACACTGCTGGAAAACCTTGAATAACATCCGGCGCTGCGCACACCAGTGCCTCCAGCCATGTCCGCTTCCAGCTCCCCTGTCCCCTTTCGCCCTACGGACCTCGCCTTGGCGCTGGTCGTGGTGGTGGTCTGGGGCATCAACTTTGTCATCATGAAATGGGGCCTGCAGAGCCTGACCCCGTTCGAGCTGGGCGCCCTGCGCTACCTCTGCGCGGCCTTTCCGCTGGTGCTGTTCATCAAGCCGCCGCGCGTGCACTGGCGCTGGGTGGTGCTGTTTGGCCTGCTGCAGGGCGTGGGCCAGTTTGGCTTCTTGTTCACCGCGCTCAAGGTGGGCATGACGGCGTCGCTCGCCAGCGTGGTGCTGCAGACCCAGGTGTTTCTCACCGCCGTGTGGACCTGGGTGCTGCTGCGCGAGCGCCCCGGCCGCCCACTGGTGGCCGGCATGGGCATTGCCGCGCTCGGCCTGGCCTGCCTGCTGATCAATGAGCTGCGCAGCAATGGCGCTGGTGGCACCACCTTGGCAGGCCTGCTGCTGGTGCTGTGCGCGGCCACATCCTGGGCCTGCTCCAACGTGGTGGTGCGCCTGGCGCAAAAGGAAAACGCCCGCTACGACCCGGTGGGCTTTATCGCCTGGAGCAGCCTGATGCCGATTCTGCCCTTTATCGGGCTGAGCGCCGCACTGGACGAGGGCAGCGTGGGCAAGTGGCTGCAGGCAGAGACCTGGCAGCAGATTCCTGGGCTGGCCTGGATGTCGATCGCCTACCTGGGCTGGGTGGCCACCATCGTCGGCTACGGGCTGTGGACCAAGCTGATCCAGCGCTACTCGGCCAACCGGGTGGCGCCCTTCAGCCTCTGCGTGCCGGTCATTGGCCTGACCACCGGCATGCTGGTGCTGGGCGAGACGGTGACGGCCTGGCAATGGGCTGGCGCGGTGTTTGTCGTGCTGGCGCTGGTGGTCGTGGTCTGGGGCGGCCGCTGGCTGCAGGCGGCGCGGCGCTAAGCTGCGCCGAAGGAGACCGCGCTCAGCGGTCTTCGATCTTCGCGGTCTCGACGATCTGCTGGTACTTGGACACCTGGGCCTTCAAGAAGGCGCCCATGTCCTGGCCGGGCGCAGCCACCACATTGCCACTGGCTTCGAGCTTGGCGCGAAAGCTGGGGGACTGCAGCATGTCATCAATGGCCGCACGCAAGGCCTTTTGCACCTGCGGGGGCAACTTGGCTGGGCCCATCAGCGCAAACCAGCTGTTGATATCGACCCTCGCAAACGCCGAGGTCTCGGCCAAGGCCGGGATATCGGGTGTGACGCTGGAGCGCTTGGCCTCGGTCGTGCCCAGCGCCACCACCTTGCCGGCGCGGATATGCGGCAGGCCCGAGGACAGCACAAACACGCCAAAATCCAGGCTGCCGCCCAGCAGGTCATTGGTCAGCGGTGCCACGCCCTTGTAGGGCACATGGGTCATCGCCACATTGCCGGCCTGCTGCACCATCTCGCCAGCAATGTGCAGCGCCGTGCCCACGCCCGAGCTGCCATAGCTGTACTTGCCGGGGTTCTGGCGCAGCAGGCTGAGGAACTCCTGCGTGTTCTTGACGCCGCTGGACTGCGAGGCAACCAGCACCATGGGCTGGGTCGCCACCAGGCTGATCGGCGTGAAATCCTTGAACACCCGGTACTTGATGGCCTTGTTGATCAGCGGCGCAATCGCCATCTCGTTGTTGGCCGACAGCAGCAAGGTATATCCATCGGCCGGCGCCCGGGCCACCTTTTGCGCACCGATGGCGCCACCGGCACCGCCCAGGTTCTCGATGACCACCGGCTGCTTGAGCCGCTGCGCCAGTTCGGTGCCGACCATGCGGCCCACCGCATCGGTGCTGCCGCCAGGCGGGTAGGCAATCACCAAGGAGATGGCCTTGGTGGGGTAGTGCGCAGCCGCCTGTGCGCCTGCCGCCATGCTGGCCGCCAGCGCCAGCAGACCCAGGCAGGCCTTTCGGCGCGGGCGAGAAAAAAGCATAGGGAGCATCGGAAGTCCTTGTGGCGGTGGAAAAGGCGTCAGAAGAAAAGCGGCAGGCGCATTGTGTCTTGGCCCAAGAAGCCTCCACACTATTCCGGAAAAAGAAGCAGGGCCCGTGCCAGCGTGCAGCACGGACCCTGTCGTTCTGGCGCTGGAGCCGCTCAATCGACCGCGTTGAGCAGGTCGCGGGTCTGGATCGCAGCGGCGCGCGCCGCGCTGGCAAAGTCGTCGCCGCTGCTCGCATACAAAATGGCGCGCGAAGAGTTGATGATGATCGGGCCGCCGCCAATGCGGGCCGCCTTGACGGTGGCCACCGCATCACCACCCTGCGCACCGACGCCGGGAATCAGCAGCGGCAGGTGGGGGGCGACGGCGCGCACACGCTCGATCTCTTGTGGGCGGGTGGCACCGACGACCAGGCCGAGCTGGCCATTGGTGTTCCAGGGGCCCTGGGCCAGGCGCGCCACATGCTCGAACATCTGCGGCTGGCCGGGCACATCGGCCAGGGTCTGGGCCTGCAGGTCGTCCCCACCGGGGTTGGAGGTGCGGCACAGCAAGAAGGCGCCCTTGCCCTCGTACTTCAGGTAGGGCGTGATGGAGTCAAAGCCCATGAAGGGCGACAAGGTCACCGCGTCCGCCCCATAGCGCTCAAAGGCTTCCTTGGCGTACTGCTCGGCGGTCGAGCCGATGTCGCCGCGCTTGGCATCGAGAATCACCGGCACCTGGGGAGCCACGCGGCGCATATGGGCCATCAGCTTTTCCAGCTGGTCCTCGGCGCGGTGCGCTGCAAAGTAGGCGATCTGCGGCTTGAAGCTGTTGACCAGGTCATGGGTGGCATCGACGATGGCTGCGCAAAAATCATAGATCTTGCTGGCATCGCCGCGCATCGCGGCGGGAAAACGGCTGGGCTCCGGATCCAGGCCCACGCACAGCATGGAGTTGTTTTGGGTGGCTGCGGCGCGCAGCTGGTCGATAAAAGGCATGGGCGCTATTGTAAAAGCTGGCCGTGCCAGGGCCTTCGCAGAGCTGACTGCGTCGCACGGGGATTGCAGGCACAATCGCGCCCCATGCCTACCCTGTCGCGACAACAACTGGTGATCCTGTGCCTGCTGACCCTGGTCTGGGGGCTGAATTGGCCGGTGATGAAGACGGGGGTGCAGCACTTCCCGCCACTGAGCTTTCGCGCGCTGTCAATGCTGATCGGCCTGCCGCTGCTGGCGTTGGGCCTGCTGGTGCTCAAGGTGCCCTTCCGGCTGGAGCGGCGCTACTGGGGGCCGCTCGTGGTGCTGGGCTTTTTCAACATGGTGATGTGGCACACGCTGATCATTGTGGCGATTCCGCTGCTGCCCAGCGGCCGGGCGGCGATCCTGGGCTACACCATGCCTATTTTTTCAGCAGCGCTGGGCGCACTGTTCTTCAGTGACCGGCTGCCGCCGCGCGCCTGGCTGGGCGTAGCCGCTGCCGCCGGCGGCGTGTTGCTGCTGCTGTGGAACGAGATGGACAAGCTGGGCGGCAAGCCCACGGGCGTGGCGCTGATGCTGCTGGCAGCGGCCAGCTGGGCGTTGGGCACCCAGCTGCTGCGCCGCACCCGCATCCCCGCGCCCACCTTGACCCTGGCCTTCTGGATGACCGTGATGACCACCGGCTGCCTGTGCCTGCTGGCCACGCTGCTGGAGCGCCCGCGCTGGCATGCGCCTGACCCCATCGCCTGGGGCACCATCCTGTTCAATGCGGTGCTGGTGATCGGCTTTGCCCAGGTGGCCTGGTTCTTTCTGGTGCGCACCCTGCCGCCGCTGGCGTCCACTTTGAGTGTGATGCTGATCCCCGTGCTGGGCGTCTTCAGCGGCGCCTGGTGGCTGGGCGAGATCCTGCACTGGCAGGACTGGACGGCGGTGGCCTTGATGGTGCTGGCCATCGCCTCGGTGCTCTGGCCCAGCCGGGCGCGCCGCTGAGCCAGCACAAAGCGATCCTACGTCGCTGAATCAGCGGCCTGCGGACTGCGCAGGCGGGGCCAGGCTGTCGTTGTCCATCGTCAGGTAGACCAGCACCAGCAGCAAGGTGATAAAGAAGCGGAAGGCATCGGGCACGCCATTCCACTCTTTGGACATCCACATGCCAAACCACTCACCGCCCACCGACATAAAGCCCACCTGCCAGGTGAGAAAGCCCAGGGTCAGCCCGGCAATCGCCCATTTTTTGGCAGCGCGAAAACCGGCCGCATCGGCATGGCGGGCGCGCAAGAGCTGGCTGCCGCCAACCCAGCACAGCAGCGCTGTCAGTGTCTCCAGCGCAATGATGCCGGCATAGCCCAGGTGGTGGATCCATTCCGCATCGATGGCGCGGTAGAGGATGCTGTTACCGGGGAAGGTGGTGTCCATCAGGAACACATGGTGCACAAAGGCAAAGTTGGTGGCGTAGTCGGTGATATTGCCAAAAGCCACCAAGGTGGCGAAGAAAGCCATGGCCAGCACCAGGGCGGACTTGGACAGACGAATCATCATTCGAAGCTCCAGACGTGAGAGTGTGAGAGAGGGATAGGAAAGGGCAGACGGATGCCGTGGCGCCGAACAGCAAGGCTCGGCACCTGATCCATCAAAAGTGTGCCAACGCGGAGTTGGCGGGGAGGTGTGCAAAAAGCACGCAGGCGCGCAGATCGGGACTGGAAAACCTGAAGCCGGCAGCGGGTCTGGGAAACACGCAGGCCAACCGGATCGAATGTCGCGCCAGGAGGGAGGCTGGATTCTGCCAGCCCGCTGTGGAGGCTGTCAACGCTGGCCGATCCGGCCATAAAAAAACGCACTGCCCCAAGGGGAGTGCGTTCTTTGTTCCAACCGGGCGGCGGCCCGGTGGTGGATCAGCGAGGCGCGTTCAGCAAACGGGTCACATCGCGGTCATTGGGCAAGGCATAGTTATAGCCCGACAGGATGCGGCTGTCTTCGGTACGCACCAGCTTGAGGCTGACGTAGGTGAAGTTGGCAGCGGGCGAGAAGGTGCCGACCAGCACCATCGAGGCGTTCTGGCTGCGGGCAATGTCGCGCATCTCGCGCGACAGCAGCAGCTCGCCGGTGCCTTCGCGCACATACAGATCGGTGCGCAGCTTGACTTCCTTGACGTGGAAGCCACGGGCGGCCATCTGGTTGGCGTAGATCTCGGACAAGGTGCGGCCCAGTGGCGACGAGGCGCCCATGTTGTTCACATTGACCACGGTGGCCACCAGCACGGGGCCGGTACCGGTCGACTGGGGCGCGACCGAGGCGGTCAGCTTGTTGATCGCATCCTGGCTGTTGGCCAGGAAGACGCTGGCGTCCGCAGCCTGGTAGGTCGGCTCGCTGCGCACCGTGCTCACGGGCTGGGCAGGATCGCTCCAGCTGGCGCAACCGGCCAGCACAGCGGCAGAGGCCACAGCGGCCAGGGTGGTCAGACGCCGCATCATTTGTTCACCACCTTCATGTTGACGGCGCGGTAGGCTTCGGTCTTGGCGAACTGGCCGACGGTGGCATTGTCAACATAGTAGACATTGGACTTGCGCGCGACATACTGGCCCTGGCGCAGCACCGTGGTGGTCAGCAGCACTTCGGAGTATGCCGGGGCGCCTGCGATGGTGGCGGCCTGGTAGTCGGTGCCGATGGTCGGGCTCACGCCAGCGACGACCTGGCCGTTGTCGCCTTCATAGGCCCAGTTGCCCGCTTGCTGCAGGTTGTGGTGCACGACCTTGGCGTCGTAGCTCACTTCGAGCTGCTGGCCGGGGGTGGTGTAGACCGATGCGCCATGCTGCACCAGCTTGGTCACGACCAGGTCGTGGAACACGCTGTCAAAGGCGCTGGCGTTCTGTGGCAGGGCCACATACAAAGGCGTCTTGGCGTTCAGACCATTGCGCTCCAGCGTCGCCAGCGTGTCGGCCACCACTTCGCTGGCCATCAGGTCCCAGTGGCCCGCTGCGCGGACCTTCATCTGGGTTGGTTGCGCATAGTTGGCGCCGTATGGAACGGGCGCCTCTACCGCGCAACCCGTCAACGCAAGCACGGCGCTTGCCAGCGCCGCCGCTCCGATGGTCTTTTTCAAAGCCATGTTTCCCTCCTCGGAATTAGATAGCCGACGGGCCAACACCCGCCCAGGCTTGCATCCATTGTTGTAGATGTGGTGCTACCAAGACAAGTGAAACGATCCAAAGTGCGAGCAGAGCCACGCATTTTGTTGTTTTTGCTCACACTTTAGAAACGCCATTTGTCCACTGAATAAGCTCAGCCTGCCGCGCGTTTTTGCAGAATCTCGAAAGCTGGCAAGGTCTTGCCTTCCAATACTTCCAAAAAGGCACCGCCGCCAGTGGAGATATAACCAATCTTGTCCTCGATGCCGTACTTGGCAATGGCGGCCAAGGTATCACCGCCACCGGCAATGCTGAAGGCGGGCGACTGGGCAATGGCCTGGGCCAGGGTTTCGGTGCCATGCGCAAACGCATCGAACTCGAACACGCCCACCGGGCCGTTCCAGACGATGGTGCCGGCCTTCTTGAGCTGCTCGGCCAGGCGGGCGGCCGTCTCGGGGCCGATATCGAGGATCAGGTCGTCATCGGCCACGTCGGTGGCGCGCTTGATGGTCGCCTCTGCGTCGGCCGCAAAGGTCTTGGCCACCACCACATCGGTCGGAATCGGCACATCGGCGCCGCGTGCGGCCATGGCATCGATCACGGCCTTGGCGTCACCCACCAGGTCGGCCTCGGCCAGCGACTTGCCGATGTTCAGGCCTGCCGCCAGCATGAAGGTGTTGGCAATGCCGCCGCCGACGATCAGCTGGTCTACCTTGCTGGACAGCGCCTGCAGGATGGTCAGCTTGGTCGAGACCTTGGAGCCCGCGACGATGGCGACCAGCGGACGCGCCGGCGCGGCCAGTGCCTTGGTGATGGCATCGATCTCGGCCGACAGCAGCGGGCCGGCGCAGGCGATCTTGGCGTACTCGGCAATGCCGTAGGTCGTGCATTCGGCGCGGTGGGCCGTGCCAAAGGCGTCGTTCACATAGATGTCGCACAGCTGGGCGAGCTTTTGCGCCAGCGCCGGCAGGTTCTTCTTCTCGCCGACATTGCTGCGGCAGTTCTCCAGCATCACGACCTGGCCGGGGGCCACGGTGACACCGTCAACCCAGTCCGCGATCAGCGGCACCTCGCGGCCCAGCAGCTGCGCCAGACGTTGCGCCACCGGGGCGAGCGAGTCCTCGGGCTGGAACGCGCCCTCGGTGGGGCGGCCCAGGTGGCTGGTCACCATCACGGCGGCGCCAGCCTTGAGCGCCATCTCGATCGCAGGCACCGACGCACGCACGCGCGTGTCTTCGGTGATCTCGCCGGCATCGTTGAGCGGCACATTCAGATCGGAGCGGATAAAAACGCGTTGGCCTTGCACCTTGCCTTGGGCACACAGGTCGGAGAAACGAAGGATGTTCATGGGAATGGCTACCAAAGAGTCTAGAAACTGGGGCGCGCGCCATGCAAGGGCCTGCGCATGGCCGCCATTGTAGAGGCCTGCCCAGCCCGCCCCAAGCAGCGGGTCGCGCTCGCGTCTCTCCGCCCCGGCTTACCAGCCCAGGGCGATATGCAGCGGCAGGTAGACCGCCATGCCCACCACAATCGTGCCCAGGATGCCGCGCTTTTTGAAGTAATAGATGGTCGCGCAGATCACCGCCGGAATGCGGGCATCGAGCAAGGTGTCGGTCAGCTCGCCCTTGACCATCAACAGCTCGGGGGCAATGACGGCCATCAACGCGGCCAGCGGCGCGTATTTGAGGCCGCGCTTGAGCCAGTCGGGCAAGGGCAGTTCGTTCTTCGGGATCATGAAGAACGCGCGGGTGACCACGGTGATGACGGTCAGGCCCACGATGGCGGTGAGCTGGTAGAGCAGATCCCAGTCGTCCTGGCTCATCGCACATGCTCCTCACGCACGGGCACCGCCGTGGTGCCATCGTCGGGCTGCTCGGGCCCGGGCGATGGCAGCGGTTTGTTCTTGGCCACCACCACGATCTTGGGCTTGCGCCCGCGCTGGTCCACCGCCTCGACCAGGAGGCCGATGGTGACCGCGCAGGCAATCGCCACCAGGATATTGAGCTTGAGCGGAATGCCATAAGCCGCAATCGCCGCCGTGGCCGCCACCAGCGCCGCGACCTTGGTGGCGCGGTCGATCAGCATCGAATAGAGCACACCCAGCAGCGCCAGCACGCCGGCAAAGCCCAGGCCCCATTCCAGCGGTACCACGTTGGCCAGCAAGATGCCGGCAATCGAGAAGCCCTGCCAGGTCACAAAGTTCAGCGACGAGGCGCCCCAGAAGTAGTAGACCTGCTGGGGCTTGGCCACCGGCGCGGTGTAGCGGCGCATGAAGGCCACAAAGATCACATCACCGCTGAAGTAACCAATGCAGAGCCGGTGCCACAGCGGCAGGTGCGCAAAATAGCTGCGCCACATGCTCGACAGAATGACAAAGCGCAGGTTCACGCAGGCGGCGGTGAACCAGACCACCCACATCGGCGAGCCCATCGCCATCAGCGGCAGCACCGCCAGTTGGGCGCTGCCGGCATAGACCACCAGCGACATGAAGATGGCCATGGGGGCGGAGATTCCCGCCTTGACCATGGCCACACCGGTGACCAGCGCCCAGGCGGCAATGCCCACGGCCGTGCCCGACATGTCGACCACGCCGGCACGGAAACTGGGGTGGTCGATGGCGCGGCGCCGGTGGTGCAGGCTCATGGAGCCGCCACGGAGAGCCTGTCGTCACCCAGCACCTGGCCGGGCTGCAGCGCATGGCCGCGCAGAAAATCGGCCGCCTGCAGCCGCTTGCCACCGGGCCGCTGCAGCGCGCTGATGCGCAAGGCACCCTCGCCGCAGGCCACCACAATGCCCTGGCCGTCGGCCGCCAGCACCTGGCCGGGAACGGCACCGGCGGGCGAATGCCGCTCGGGCTGCGCTGCCCAAATCTTGACCACCTCCTCGCCCATGCGGGTCGAGGCGGCCGGGAAGGGATTGAAGGCGCGCACGCGCCGATCGATCTGCACAGCGCTCTGCGCCCAGTCGATGGTGCTTTCGGCCTTCTCGATCTTGTGCGCGTAGGTGATGCCTTCTGCCGGCTGCGGCGCGCGCTGCAAACGGCCCTCGGCGCTCAAGGCCAGCGCCTGCACCAGCATGCGCCCGCCCATCTCGGCCAGCTTGTCGTGCAGGCTGGCGGTGGTGTCATCGGCGGCAATGTCCAGCGCTTCGACCAGGCACATATCACCGGTATCGAGGCCCGCGTCCATCTGCATGATGGTCACGCCGGTCTGGGCATCGCCCGCCTCGATCGCGCGGTGGATGGGCGCGGCGCCGCGCCAGCGCGGCAGCAGGCTGGCGTGGATGTTGAGGCAGCCCTTGGCAGGCAAGTCCAGCACCCATTGCGGCAGGATCAAACCGTAGGCGGCGACGACCATCACATCGGGCTGGGCCGCCAGCAGCGCCGCGCGTGCGGCAGCCGCTTCTTGCGGGTATTTGCCATCGAGCCGAAGGCTGAGCGGCTGGCTGACTGCAATGCCGTGCGCCAGCGCGCATTGCTTGACCGGAGAGGCCTGCAGCTTCATGCCCCGGCCGGCGGGCCGGTCCGGCTGGGTCAGCACCAGCGGCACTTCGTGACCGGCGGCCAGCAACTGCTCGAGAGCCACACGGGCAAATTCCGGCGTGCCGGCAAAAACTACTTTCATGTCTTTTTTTAGGTAAGAGGCCAGTTGCGATCGGGCCACGCAGACCGGCCGTCAATCGCGCTGGCGGGGCTCGGGCAAAGGCTCATCCATGAACATCAGCTTTTGCACCACACCTTGCGGATCGATGTGCACATGCGCGAATCGCTTGATGCCATTGTCCCAGAATCGGTAGGTCCAGACCTGTCCCTTGAAGCTCCAGACCCGGGTGATTTCCATCGGCGGGCCAAAATCCTGCATCAGCTGCTGCTCGCTGAACTGACCCAGCGGGATGGCGCCGAAGTTCTCGGCCGTCAGCACCTGGGTGGTGGTCTGCAATTGGCCATCGGCGCCAAAGCGCAGCTGGTAGGCCTCGCGCCCCATCGGCTGGGTGGTGTAGAGCCAGCGCTCCGCTCCGCCCTCGAGCTTTTTGACGGTCGTAGCAGGGCCGAGCTTGCTCAGCACTTCCTGCTGCGGGGTGCCGGGCTTGAACTGGGTGGGATAGGCGCAGCCCGCCAGGGCGGCGCACAGGATGAGCAGCGCCATCGCGCCCCACGCGCTGCCAGGCAGCCAGCTCCGTGAAGATCGCGCCGTGCCCATATCAGCCCTTGGCGTCGGCCAGTTCGCGCTTTTGCTGCTTGACCAGCTTGGACTTGATGCGGTTGCGCTTGAGGGGCGAGAGGTACTCGACAAACACCTTGCCCAGCAGGTGGTCCATCTCATGCTGGATGCAGATGGCCAGCAGGCCTTCGGCGTCGATCTCGCGGCTGTTGCCGTTCTCGTCGAGTGCCCGGATCTTGACCGCCACCGAGCGCTCGACACCGTCGTAAATGCCGGGCACAGACAGGCAGCCTTCGTCACCCACCTGCTTTTCATCGCTGGCCCAGAGGATTTCCGGGTTGATGATGGCCATGGGCTCATTGCGCTCTTCAGAGACGTCGATCACCACCACGCGCTCGTGCACGTCGATCTGCGTGGCTGCCAGGCCGATACCGCTGGCGTCGTACATGGTGGCCAGCATGTCCTGGACCAAGGTACGGATGCGGTCATCGACCACGGCCACGGGCTTGGCGACCTTGTGCAGACGGGGATCGGGGTAGCAGAGAATCGGGAGGATAGACATAGTTTTCGCTCTTGAATGTCGTTATTTTCGCCACTTTTGCGCTTCAATGCCCAGATGGCTTGCAATAATCATTGATCGATCAAGGGCTTGGCCCGAGAATCAGAGGCAATTACAAACATTGACAGCAGGCCCACTGTGGCCTGCCAGCGACTGAGAGGGAGTCACCCGGCCATGCGAGCATCCACCACGCCCCTGTTCCACCAGCTGCGCAGCAGCGCCGTTGCAGTCGCCTGCATGGCCTGCGCCGGCATGAGTGCCTGGGCCGCCACCCCGGCCGCGCAGTTGCCGGTGACCGCGCAGCAACGCAGCACCGCCCAGCAAGTGGCGGCGCAGGGCATCCCCGAGGCCGACCTGGTCGCCAATGCACCCGAGAGCTACGTGGTCAAGCGGGGCGATACGCTCTGGGATATCTCGCGCATCTACCTGCAGCAGCCCTGGCGCTGGCCGGCGCTGTGGGGCATGAACCTGCAGTCCATCGCCAACCCGCACCTGATCTACCCCGGCCAGACCCTGTACCTGGAGCGCCGCAATGGCATGGCGCGCCTGGTCACCTCGCGCTCGGGTGAGGACGAGGTCATCCGCATCTCGCCGCGCGTGCGCAGCGAGAGCCTCTCGGGCACCGCACTGCCCGCCGTCAACCAGCGCCTCATCGAGGCTTTCCTGGTCGAGCCCGAAGTGCTGGCCGCTGGCGAGAGCGAAAAAGCCCCGCGCCTGGTCGGTGCCGCACAAGAGCGCGCCCTGCTGTCGCCCGGCGACCGCGTCTATGGCCGCTCGGCCGACCAGTCGCTGGAAACAGGCCAGGAGCGCCAGTACTACCGTGTGTTCCGCAATGCCGTGCCGATGGTCGACCCCGAAACCAACGCCGTGCTGGGCTACGAAGCCCAGTACCTGGGCAAGGTGCAGGTGATGGCCGGTGAGCGCAAGGAGACGACGCTCGATGCCAAGGGCCATGCCCACACCGATCCGGTGCCAGCATCGCTGGACATCACGTCGGTGAAGGAAGAAATCCGCATCGGCGACAAGCTGCTGCCGATGCCGCGCGCCACCGTCACCAGCTATGTGCCGCATGCGCCCGATGAGCACCTGCAAGGCAGCGTCGTGTCCATCTACGGCAGCAACAGCGTGGCCTATGCATCGCGCAACAACGTGATCGCCATCAACCGGGGCCAGGCCGACGGTGTCGAGCTCGGCCATGTCTTCCGCCTGATGACGCGCGGCGCGCGCATCAAGGACAAGACCGACAGCGACCAGACCGTCATCAAGCTGCCCAACGAGGCCAATGGCCTGGCCATGGTGTTCCGCACGTTCGACAAGGTGTCCTACGCGCTGATTCTGGAAGCGAAGGAAGGCGTGAAGGTAGGCGACTCGCTGATCTCGCCCGACTACCGCCCCTGATACGGGAAACGGGGAAAGTGGCTCTTGCCCATGACCGAACAAGAGCTGCATGACTGGTTGCGCTTGAGCGCCACGCCCGGCCTGGGCAATACCACCATCCGGCGGCTGCTGGCGCGCTTTGGGCTGCCCGCTGACGTGCTGGCCCAGACCAGCGCCGCGTTGGAGAGTTGCATCACGCCCGCGCAAGCCTGGGCGCTGCACCACCCCAGCCCCGAGCTGCAAGCGCTGCAGGCGGCCACCTGGGCCTGGCTGACCAGCGCGCCCGCCCCTTTGCAGCGCCATGTACTGACCCTGGGCGACGCCGATTACCCGGCGTCCTTGCTCGAAACCGCAGACCCGCCAGTGCTGCTCTACATCACCGGCCATGCCCGCTGGTTTGGCGCCCAAGGCCTGGCCTGGCCGCACCGGGCGCTGGCCGTGGTCGGCAGCCGCAATCCCACGCCCCAGGGTGCGCTCCATGCCCGCGCTTTTGCGCAGACCCTCGCGCGCCAGGGCGTGACCGTCGTCTCCGGCCTGGCGCTGGGCATCGATGCCGCCGCCCATGCCGGCGCGCTGGAGGCCGCAACAGATACGCAGCCCGCCACCATCGCCGTGATCGGCACCGGCATCGACCGGGTCTACCCCCGGGCCAACCACCAATTGGCCGCGCAGATTGCCGAGCAGGGCTGGATCGTCAGCGAATACCACCTGGGCACGCCCCCGCTGGCGCAGAACTTTCCCAAACGCAACCGGCTGATCGCCGGCCTGGCCAGTGGCACCTTGGTGGTCGAGGCGGCGACCGCCTCCGGCTCCCTGGTCACCGCCCGGCTGGCCAGCGAGCAGGGGCGCGAGGTCTTCGCCATCCCCGGCTCCATCCATGCGCCGCAAAGCAAAGGCTGCCATGCGCTGATCCGCCAGGGCGCCAAGCTGGTGGAATCGGTGGAAGATATTCTGGAAGAGCTGCCGGCGCTGGGCGGTGCAGCCGCGCGGGCGCCAGCTGCAGAGCCCGCTCCAGCGGCTGCGCCTGGCGCAGCGGCCAGCAACGATCAGCATGAAGACCAGGGTTTGCTGCAGGCGCTGGGCTTTGACCCGGTCGATCTGGACAGTCTGTGCAGCCGCACCGGCATCGACATCGCCAGCCTGCAGATCCAGCTGCTGGAGCTCGAACTCCAAGGCCAGGTGGCGCGCCTGCCCGGCGGCTTGTTCCAGCGCCTGGCGGCAGGCTAGATCCAGCAGCCTTACTGCAGCAGCCGCTCGGGGTTGGCCTCAATCTTGGCCAGCGCATCGCGCGCGGCGCGCGCCGTGATGCCTTCGGCATCGCGCGGCAGCAGCAGGCCCGCCTGCAGGTAGTGGCCCATGCGCCGCATCTGAAAGAGAAAGCACGAGCCACTCAGCGCCGCAAATAGATGCAGCTGCTTGTGCTGGCTATGCCAAACATACTGCACCTGCAGCGGGCTGGCATTGTGGTCCAGCAGGAACCAGTTGCCCAGCGACAGGTTCTTCGCCCACTCCAGCACCTCGGGCTGCACCAGCGCACCATCATCGGCAATCACCTGGATGCTGCTGGTGTCGATGCCCAGCATCAGCTCGATGCTCTCGGCGCTGAGCGGGTACTCCTCGGTCACCACCTCGTCGAGGGCATCTTCCAGATGCGCCAGGCGCTCTGCCAGCGCAATGATGCGCTCCTGCGGGATCTCATTGGTCTTGGCCAGAAAGGCCTCGGCCACGATGTCCATCAGGCTCTTGATCATCTCGTCCTGGCGCTCGCCAACGATATTGGACAGCGTCAAACCCTGGCGCAGCACGGTTTGCAACAGCGGCAGCTGGCGGATCACCTTGGCACGCTCTTCCTTGCTGGGCTTGGCTGACGCCGACCAGACCAGGTCCAGCGCGGCCTTCTTGAATTTTTGCGTGTTCTCGTGCTCGGCGCCGAAGCGGATGGCCGACATGGCCAGCACATCGGACCACTGCTTGAACAGGAACTCGCGCACATCGCTGTCCACCGGCATCTCCAGCAGCATGTCGCGCAGCTGGATCGTGTACTGGATGGCCAGCGTTTCCTTTTGCTCGATCTGCTGGGCCAGGCTCACCAGCTCGCGCGCGGTGGCGGTCTGGCCGGTCAGGTTCTTTTCGAGGAATTTCTGGAATTCCTTGAGCACCAGCTGGAACACGCGGCTGCCGGTGTCGGGGTACTGCTCAATGACCTGCACCACCCGCTTGACCTCGGCTTCCAAGCTGGTGCCATTGAGCGCAGCGGCCTCAAAGCCCAGCACGCAGGCGCCCATGCGGTCGATCAGCTGGCGCGCGGGGTGCTCGGTGTCATTGAAGAAGGCCGGCTCGGCCAGCGCCACGCGCAGCACCGGCACCTGCAGGCGCGCAAACCAGATGCGGATACCGGCCGGAATGCGGTCTTCATTCAGGATGCTCTGGAACATCAAGGCGATGATCTCGATGATCGCCTTTTCCTCGTCGGACGAGGCCACGCTCTTGAGCGCCGAGGATTGCTGGCGCACCGCCAGTGCCACCGGCGCCACCACCTGTCCGGGGTCAAAATCGTCATCAGCCGGCGCGGTATGGAACCAGGCCGACTGGATCGCCGTGGGCGGCGAGACCAGCGCATGCTGCAGCGCCGGCGAGATCACATAGCCGCCCGCGTCTCCCAGCGAGGCGCGCACCGACGTCGGCCCGCCATTGGAGCGGCCACCGGCGACGTTGTGCAAAAAGCCCCGCAGCTGCGCCAGCACACCCTGGCTCTTCTGGCGGGCTGCGCCCATCGCCACCCATCCGGGGGCAGCGGCGCCGCCAGCAGGCATCAGGCCCGAAGGCATGCTGGCCGCGCCCGCGGTCCCTTGCGCTGCGGCCATGCCGCCCGCCTGGTGGGTGGCAGCAGCCACAGCAGCGGCTGCTGCAGAGGCGGTGGCGGCCGGCGCATGGCGCTCGCTTTCAGTGCGTTTGATGCGGTAGCTGCGCAGTTCATCTTCGGTGGCCGCGCCTTGCTCGTCAAAAAAGCGCCGCACGGCCGTGTAGCCGCTGATGCCCAGCGGCGCCAGCGCTTCGAGCATCGGCGTCCAGAGCAGGTCCAGCGTCTTGCGGCTGAGGCCAGCCGCTTCCCAGGCTTCGATCAGCCGCAGGCACCAGGTCTCGGGGCGCAGCGCATCGGCCGGGCCCAGCTCCTGGTCTTCCAGAAACTGGGTCACGCGGCGCACGCTGTCCAGCTCCATTGCGACCAGCTCCAGCAGCTGGGCTGCCAGGCGCGATGCGATGATGCGGCCTTCGATGGCCTCGTTGCTGACCAGCTCGAAGCTGGTGATGGTGGGAGGCGCTGCCACCGGCTCGGGGGCCGGCTCGCCCGCCAGCAGGCTTTGGCGCAGCAGCTTGTTGGCGCTGTCCAGCCAGGCTTGCTGGCGACTGTCAAACTCGGCAATGGCGGCCGACAGCGCGACATGCGAGCGGGCGGGATCGGTACTGGGCCGCGCCATGATCTGGAGCAGCTCGGCGCGCAGGCGCGCTGCCACCCCGGGCAGACCCGCGCACAAGCCCCCGACAAATCTCAGCCGCGCTTCACGGGCGAGCTTTTTTTGCCAGGTGCGATGGTGCGAAGGTGCAACAGCCACAGAAATCCCATCCCTTATCGGTCTGCTTTATACCGTAGCCCCGGCATTGGGGTCGTTCGGGTCCAGGTCCTTTTGGCTGACCTTGACCAGGTCTTCGCGCTTGACGCCCAGCCACATGGCGATGGCCGCAGCAACGAACACCGACGAGTAGATACCAAAAAGAATACCAATGGTCAGCGCCAACGCAAAGTAATGCAAGCTGGCACCGCCAAAAAGAAACATCGACAGCACCATCGCTTCGGTGGAAGCGTGGGTGATGATGGTCCGGCTCATCGTCGAGGTGATGGCGTGGTCGATCACTTCGGGCGTGCTGAGCTTGCGGAACTTGCGGAATGCCTCGCGGATCCGGTCAAAGATCACCACCGACTCATTGACCGAGTAGCCCAGCACCGCCAGCACACCGGCGAGCACGGCCAGTGAGAACTCCCACTGGAAGAAAGCGAAAAAGCCCAGGATGATCACCACGTCATGCAAGTTGGCGATGGCTGCGGCCACACCGAACTTCCACTCAAAGCGCATCGCCAGGTAGATCACGATACCCAGCACCACGGCGCCCAGCGCCATCAGGCCGCCGTGCACCAGCTCCTCACCGACCGAGGGGCCGACGAACTCGCTGCGCAGCAAGGTCACCCCTGGGTCTGCGGCCTTGAGCGCGCCCATGACCTTCTCGCCTTGCTGGGCGGTGGTCACGCCTTTCTCGATCGGCAGGCGGATCATCACGCGGTCGGCGCTGCCCACGTTCTGCACCAGGATATCCTGGTAGCCGAGCGAGGCGACCTGTTCGCGGATCTTGCCCACGTCGGCAGGCTGCTCGTAGGCCACCTGCATGACAGTACCGCCGGTGAACTCCACCGACAGGTGCAGGCCACGGGTGGTCAGGAAGAACACCGCCAGCACAAAGGTGATCACCGAAATCGCGTTGAGCACCAACGCGTATTTCATGAAAGGGATGTCTTTTTTGATACGGAAGAATTCCATGGTCTTCCTCCTTAACGTTTAGCAGATGCCACGGAGCGGTGGTCTTCGCCCTCGGGCTTCCAGACCTGACCGATCGACACGCTCTTGAGTTTCTTGCGGCGGCCATACCAGAGGTTGACCAGGCCACGCGAGAAGAACACGGCCGAGAACATGCTGGTCAGAATGCCGATGCAGTGCACCACGGCAAAACCGCGCACCGGGCCCGAGCCAAAGGCCAGCAGCGCCAGGCCCACGATCAAGGTGGTGACGTTGGAGTCCAAGATGGTGTGCCAGGCATGTTCATAACCGGCATGGATCGCCGCCTGCGGCGACGCACCGGCGCGCAATTCCTCGCGCACCCGCTCATTGATCAGCACGTTCGAGTCAATGGCCACACCAATGGCCAGCGCCATGGCGGCAATGCCCGGCAGGGTCAGGGTGGCCTGCAGCATCGACAGGATGGCCAGCAGCAGCAAGACGTTCACGCCCAGCGCAATGGTCGAGACCACGCCAAAGATCATGTAGTAGATGCACATGAAAACGGCGATCGCGATGAAGCCGCCCACAATGCTCTTGATACCGGCTTCCACGTTCTCTTTGCCCATGCTGGGGCCGATCGTGTATTCCTCGATGATTTCCATCGGCGCGGCCAGCGAGCCGGCGCGCAGCAGCAGCGAGGTATCGCTGGCTTCCTTGGTGCTCATGCTGCCCGAGATCTGCACGCGGCCGCCACCGATTTCGGAGCGGATCACAGGGGCAGTCACCACTTGGCCCTTGCCCTTTTCAAACAGCAGGATGGCCATGCGCTTGCCAATGTTCTCTCGCGTGACGTCCTTGAAGATGTTCGCGCCCTTGCCGTCCAGCGTCAGGTTCACGGTCGCTTCATGCGTCTGGCTGTCAAAGCCGGGTTGGGCGTCGTTCAGGTTCTCGCCGGTCAGGATGACCTGCTTTTTCACGACAATCGACTGGCCATGCGGGTCGCTGTACTTTTCAGAGCCAAAAGGCACGGGGCCGGTGCCCATTTCGGCAGCGCGTGCGTCCGAGCTGTCGTCGACCATGCGCACTTCCAGGGTCGCAGTACGGCCCAGGATGTCCTTGGCCTGTGCGGGATCCTGCACACCAGGCAGCTGCACGACGATGCGGTCGGAGCCTTGCTGCTGGATCACCGGCTCGGCCACGCCCAGCTCATTGATCCGGTTGTGCAAGGTCGTGATGTTCTGCTTGAGCGCTTGCTCTTGCACGCTGCGCAGCGATTCAGGCTTGATGTTGGCGCGCACCACATAGGCGCCGCCCGTGCTGACCACGTTGGCCTGCAGGTCGGGCATGGTGTCCACAATCAGGTTGCGCACCGTCGTGGCGGTGGCCTCGTCTTGCAGGCGCACTTCGAGCGACTGGCCTTCGCGGTTCACACCGCCGTGGCGAATCTTCTTGTCGCGCAGCGCCAGACGCACATCGCTGGTCAGCGCTTCGGTGCGCTTGGTCAGCGCTGCCTGCATGTCCACCTGCAAGGTGAAGTGCACACCACCGCGCAAGTCCAGACCCAGGTACATGGGCTTGGCATGCAAGGCGGTGAGCCAGGCGGGCGAGCGGGAGATCAGATTCAGCGCCACCACATAGGAGGGGTCGCTGGTGTCGGGGATCAGCACGCGCTCGAGCACGCCCTTGGCCTTGAGCTGCTCGTCTTCCTTGTCGAAGCGGGCGCGGATCGAGCCGTTTTCCAGCGCGATGCTCAGCGGCTTGACGTCGGCATCGGCCAGCGCCGTCTCCACGCGCTGCTGCAATGCAGAATCGACTGTGACAGTCGCCTTGACCGAGGCGACCTGGACAGCAGGCGCCTCACCAAAAAAGTTGGGCAGGGTGTAAACAACCCCTACCAGAAGCGCGATCACAATGATCGCGTACTTCCAGACCGGATAACGGTTCATGATCGCGCTCTTACCTTACGCAAAATAGAAGGCGCAGCCATGCTGCGCCAATTGCTGTTTCAACAGTGGATTACTTCAGCGTACCCTTGGGCAGCACCTGCACCACAGCACCACGCTGCAGTTGCACGACGACGCCCTGGGCCAACTCTACTTGCAGGAACTGTTCGTCCAGGCCCACCACGCGGCCCACCAGGCCACCGTTGGTCGCCACTTCGTCGCCCTTGACCAGCGCGTCGATCATCGCACGGGCTTCCTTTTGGCGCTTCATCTGAGGACGGATCATCAGGAAATACAGCACCACAAACATCAGCACCAAAGGCAGCATGCTGGTGAGGGTGGAGGTCATGCCGCCGGAGGCAGCAGCAGCCGGTGCGGTCTGGGCAAAAGCAGAAGAGATAAACAAATGAAGCTCCCAACGTGGATGCAGGCCTTGCCTGGATGACCAAAACCAAGGCCCAAAGAGAAGCATTGTATGCGTGCCCCTCTGCGAACACCCAGGCAATACCTTGGATGCCTCTGGTTTTTCCGGTTGTTTTCATGGAATTAAGCAGCTTTCATGCCAGCGTATTGGTAGAAGCCACTATGGCCCATGCAGCCGCAGAGGTGGTATTTGCGCGCAGAAATGCGGAAACAGCGCGGCATGAACTGCCCAATGTGACAAATTTGTCACACCATCGGGCCGCGCAGCCTGACAAAAAAGCCGCCAGGCACGGTATCCTGGCGGCTTGGTCGGCATGGCCTGCAGAGGCTGATGGCCAATAGCTTTACACCCGAGCCGGTTCTGGCTTGGCGGCCACCGGCGCATTGCCAGCATCCGCTGGGGCACGCCAGCGCGCCATCAGCTGATGCCATTTGGCACGGGCCGCAGCCAGGTGGCGTTCCTTGACATGGCCATAACCACGGATGTCTTCAGGAATGCTGGCGATCTCGACGGCCAGCGCCAGGCGCTCGGCGCTCAGTCCCTGCAGCAGCTCCTCGATGCAGGCACGGTACTCCTGGATCAGCGCGCGCTCGGTGCGGCGCTCTTCGGTGCGGCCAAAGATGTCGAGTGCGCCACCGCGCAGGCCCTTGAGCCCTGCCAGCACGCCAAAAGCCTTGCGCATCCAGCCGCCATAGGCCTTCTTGACCAGCTCGCCCTTGTCGTTGCGCTTGGCCGTGGTGGGCGGCGCCAGGTGGTGCACGATCTTGTAATCACCCTCGAACATGCTGGCAATCTTCTCGCTGAACTCAGCCGTGGTGTGCAGACGCGCCACCTCGTACTCGTCCTTGTAGGCCATCAGTTTGAACAGATAGCGCGCCACCGCCTGCGACAGGCGCGTGCTGCTGCCCAATGTCGCCTCGGCCGCTTGCACCTGGTTCACAAAGGCCTGGTAGTCGGCGGCGTAGGCGCTGTCCTGGTAGTCGGTGAGGAAGGCCACGCGCTTGGCCACCAGCTCTTGCAAGGATGGCTTTTTCACCAACTGGATGACCTGCTGGGCGGCAAACATGGCCTGAACCTGGGTCAGGTTGGCGGCGCATTGGCGGCCCCACTCAAACGCGGCCTTGTTGTTGTCCACCTGCACACCGTTCAGTTCCATCGCCCGCATCAGTGCGGCATGGGACAGCGGCACCCGGCCCTTTTGCCAGGCGTAACCCAGGATCAGCGGGTTGGTGTAGATGCTGTCGCCCAGCGCCTGGGTGGCAATGTGCTCGGCATCGAACATGCCCACACCCTCTTGGCCGACTGCGGCCAGGATCGCCGATTCGCAACCGGCCTCGGGGAACTGCCAGTTGGGGTTGTGCACAAAGGCTGCCGTGGGCGCGCCATGGGTGTTGAGCGCCACAAAGGTGCGGCCCTGCTGCATAGCCGCCAAGGTGGTCTTGTTGGCCGCGACGATGGGGTCGCAGCCAATGATGAGGTCGGCCTTGGCCGTGTCCACCTTGGTGGTGTAGATGGCATCAGGTGAATTGGCGATCTGGATATGGCTCCAGGTCGAGCCGCCCTTTTGCGCCAGACCTGCCGCATCCTGCGTGACCACGCCCTTGCCTTCCAGGTGCGCAGCCATGCCCAGCAGCGAGCCGATCGTGATCACGCCGGTGCCGCCGACACCGGCCACCACAATGCCCCAAGCCTGCGTGGCCACAGGCAGCACCGGATCGGGCAAGGCGGGCAGCTTGGCCATATCGCCCTTTTTCTCCTTCTTGGCTTTTTTGAGCTGGCCGCCTTCGATGGTGACAAAGCTCGGGCAAAAGCCTTTGACGCAGGAGAAATCCTTGTTGCAGGTGCTTTGGTTGATCTTGCGCTTGCGGCCAAAATCGGTCTCCACCGGCTCGACCGACAGGCAGTTGGACTGCACCGAGCAGTCACCGCAGCCCTCACACACCGCCTCGTTGATGATGACGGTCTTGGCCGGCGTGGCCAGCGTGCCGCGTTTGCGGCGGCGGCGCTTTTCGGTTGCGCAGGTCTGGTCATAGATGATGGCCGTCGTGCCCTTGAGCTCGCGGAACTCGCGCTGGATGCGGTCGAGCTCGTCGCGGTGGTGCACGGTCACGCCAGCACCCAGCTGCACGCCTTGGTATTTTTCCGGCTCGTCGGTCACGATGACCAGCTTCTTGACCCCTTCGGACAACAGGCTGGTCATGATCTGCAGCACCGAGTGGCCCTCGGGCCGTTCGCCCACGCGCTGGCCACCGGTCATCGCCACGGCATCGTTGTAGAGCACCTTGTAGGTGATGTTCACACCCGAGGCAATGCTCTGGCGGATGGCCAGCAGTCCGCTGTGGAAGTAGGTGCCGTCACCCAGGTTCGAGAAGATATGCTGGTCGGTGGTGAACGGCGCCTGGCCGACCCAGGTCACACCTTCGCCGCCCATCTGCGTGAAGGTGCTGGTGTTGCGGTCGGGCATCCAGTTGACCATGTAATGGCAGCCAATGCCGGCTACGGCGCGGCTGCCTTCGGGCACGCGGGTGCTGGTGTTGTGCGGGCAGCCGCTGCAAAACCAGGGCAGGCGGTCGACCGACTCTTGCCCGCTGTCCTTCAGGCCCTGCTCGCGCGCGGCAATCACCTGCAGCCGCGCATCCATGCGGCGCACGATGTCATCGGGCACGCCCAGCTTTTTCAGGCGCTTGGCCAGCGCCTGCGCAATCAGCGCCGGGGTCAGGTCGGCCTTGGGGCGCAGCAGCCAGTGCTCGCTGGGGTTGGGCACCGACCACTCGCCGCCCGAGTGGTCGCCATCGGTCTCATCAAACTTGCCCAGCACGTGGGGGCGCACATCCGAGCGCCAGTTGTACAGCTCTTCCTTGAGCTGGTACTCGATCATCTGGCGCTTTTCCTCGACCACCAAAATCTCCTGCAGGCCCATCGCAAAGTCGCGTGTGATCGAGGCCTCGAGCGGCCAGACCACGTTGACCTTGTGCAGGCGGATGCCCAGCTGGCGGCAGGTGTCGTCGTCGAGACCCAGGTCGATCAGCGCCTGGCGCGTGTCATTGAAGGCCTTGCCGCTGGCGATGATGCCAAAGCGATCGTTGGGGGTGGAGATGACGTTGTAGTTGAGCTTGTTGGCGCGGATATAGGCCAGCGCCGCATACCACTTGTAGTCCATCAGGCGCGCTTCCTGCTCCAGCGGCGCATCGGGCCAGCGGATGTGCAGGCCGCCGGGCGGCATCACAAAGTCATCGGGGGTGATGATGTTGACGCGGTCCGGGTCCACCGAGACGCTGGCCGACGACTCCACGATCTCCTGGATCGTCTTCATGCCCGACCAGACGCCGGAGAAACGGCTCAGCGCAAACGCGTGCAGGCCCATGTCCAGGATGTCCTGCACGCTGGAGGGAAAGAACACCGGCGAGCCCACCGCCTTGAAGATGTGGTCGCTCTGGTGCGCCGCCGTCGAGGATTTGCTGATGTGGTCATCGCCCGCCAGCGCAATCACGCCGCCGTGCTTGGCCGTGCCCGCCATGTTGGCGTGCTTGAACACGTCCACGCTGCGGTCCACGCCCGGGCCCTTGCCGTACCAGATTCCAAAGACACCGTCGAACTTCTTGCTCTGCGGGTACAGGTCGAGCTGCTGCGTGCCCCAGACGGCCGTGGCACCCAGCTCTTCGTTGACGCCGGGCTGGAACTCGATGTGGTTTTCCTTGAGGTGCTTTTTGGCCGCCCACAGCGCCTGGTCGTAGCCGCCCAGGGGCGAACCCCGGTAGCCGCTGATAAAGCCTGCGGTATTGAGGCCCTGCAAGGCATCGCGCTGGCGCTGCAGCATCGGCAGGCGAACGAGGGCTTGCACCCCGCTCATGAAGGCACGGCCATGGGCCAATGCGTATTTGTCGTCGAGCGTGACGGTTTCCAGCGCCTTGCGAACGGACTCGGGCAGTGAAGCGTTCATCACACACCTCCTTGGCAAACAGGCTCGACGCCAAATACGCCACGTGCGGCTGCGCCGCCCGCTGCGTTTTTGTGTTGCAACCCGCGTTGCAGGTTGTCATCGAGCGTGACGGTTTCCAGCGCTTTGCGAACAGACTCGGGCAGTGAAGCGTTCATCACACACCTCCTTGGCAAACAGGCTCGACGCCAAATTCGCCACGTGCGGCTGCGCCGCCCGCTGCATATTTGTGTTGCAACCTGCGCTGCAGGTTGTCATCAAGCGTGACCGTCTCCAGCGCTTTGCGGACGGACTCGGGGAGTGAGGCATTCATCGTCTTGTCTCCTGGGGAGAGCACCCGGTGGCCGCTTGTGGCAGGTCCGGGATTGTGGGGCGTTATAAGAATCTGGCACCCGCAGATACCAGCAATGCATCCGGGGGCCAGCGGGCACGGCAAAACACCAGGCCCTTCATCGCTGCAGTGTATGACGGGCAGCAAGAATAAAGTATTCTTTTCCTTGCCGGGGTTTACCTAGTATTTGAAAGAATCTTGCTCAATAATGGCAATAAATGAACCAAATTGACAAATTCGACTGGGCCATCCTCTACGAGCTGCAAAAAAACGCCCGTTTGACGAATGCCGAACTGGCCCAGCGCGTGGGCCTGTCGGCCGCGCCCTGCTGGCGCCGGGTGCGTGCGCTCGAAGAGGCCGGCTACATCACCGGCTACCACGCGACCTTGGACCGCCACAAGCTCGGCCTGGGCGTGCTGGCCTTTGTGCGCGTCGATGCCGCGCAGAACACCGCCGATATCACCTTGCGCATGGAGGAATCGATCCGCCTGCTGCCCGAGGTCACGTCGTGCCACTACATCAGTGGCGCGGGTACGTTTGAGCTGCAGGTGGTCGCCAAGGACCTGGAGAGTTTTTCCAGCTTTATCCGCAATGTGCTGCTGCACCTGCCCAATGTGAAAGATGTGCACACCACCTTTTCGCTCGGCGAGGTCAAATCCAGCAGCGCCTTGCCGCTGCCGATGACGGCCAACCCCAAGGGCGCGCCTTCGCGTTGACCGCAGCGGGCACCGCAACAGCGCCATGCAAAAGGCCAGCCTCGCAGCTGGCCTTGGTGGCTCCAACCCTGCGCCTCAGCGCTTGGCCACGCCCCGGGGCCACAGCACCCACAGGCGCAGCGGCTGCTTGACCCGGCCGGCGAAATCACCCGCCTCATGGCCCCAGCCGGCAAAGTAGTCGGCGCGCACGGCGCCCAGGATGGCACTGCCCGTGTCCTGCGCCATCACCAGGCGGTTGAGCTGCACGGTAGGGCCGGTGGACGACAGCCACACAGGGGTGCCGTAGGGAATGCTGCCCCGGTCCACCGCAATCGAGCGGCCAGGGGTCAGCGGAACGCCCTGCGCACCGTTGGGGCCAAACTCGGCATCGAGCGGCGACAGCGGCTCTTCCTTGAAGAACACATAGCGCGGGTTGCTCCAGAGCAGCTCGTTGACGCGGGTCGGGTTCGCGGCAATCCAGGCCTTGATGCCCGGCCAGGTCGCATCGCGCACCAGGCCCTGGTCGAGCAGCCATTTGCCAATGCTCTTGTAGGGATGGTCATTGGTGGCGGCATAGGCCACACGGATCAGGCGCACCGAGCCATCGGCCTCCTGGATGCGCACCCGGCCCGAGCCCTGGATGTGCAGCACCATCGCATCGACCGGGTCGTTGACCCAGGCAATCACCTTGTCCTGCAGCTCGGCCTGCACCTGCGGCAGGGTCTCGATCTGCTGGCGGCTGAACCAGGGCTTGCGCGTACCCAGCGTGGCTGGCGACCGGTACAGCGGGATCGAATAGCCATTGCCCGGCTGACGCGTGCCATCGAGCATGGGCTCGAAATAGCTTGTCAGCATGCCATCGGGGTTGCCATCGAGCGATTCGACGCGGTAGGGCTGAAAGCGCGACACCATCCAGGCGCGCTGCTCTTCGGTCGAGGCCAGGCTCATGCGCCGCACCTCGGAGCAAAACTGCGCAAACGGCGCGGGCGGGCGGCTGCAGCTTTTGATCCAGGCGTTCCAGGCATCGGCCAGGTTGTCCTGCTCCAGGCCGGGCACCGACGACCAGTGCACCGGCACCCAGCGGCTCTTGGCCTGCTGGATCGCCGGGGGCAGCGGCTCATTGGCATCGGGTGGCAGCACCTCGATGCTGCCCGATACCGGCGGGCGGGTGGTCGGCGAAGACGGCTGGTCCAAAGGGACTTGGCTGGAGCAGGCGGCCAGAATTCCTACAATCGCAGCCATCGACAGCGTACGTAAGGAGCGGGTACCGATGGGACTGATATTGCTGGAAGCGCTATTGGCGTTGGTCATACTGGTGGCGATCGTCTGGTGGACGATGTTTGCCGGTCGCAAAAAAGGGGAAATCGTAAGCAAAGATGAGCAGCCTCCTCGCGACTAGCTTGCGCAAATCGTAGGACATGGCCGCTCATTGCCGTCATTTTTACCATTTTTGAACTTTGTCTCTGGCATTTGGCAGTTCTACTGCCCACAATTTGCATCCACGGCCTGCTCCATTTCCGGATCGGCCCTTGCATCAGAGGAGTTCAAGCATGCGTAAACAAATTCTAGTCTCTGCCGTTGCCAGTCTGGCCATCCTGAGCGGTTGCGCCAACATGTCTGACACCCAACGCCAAACCGCCACCGGCGCCGGCGTGGGCGCACTGGGCGGCGCTGCCGTGGGTGCGATCGCTGGCGGCCATGCAGGCTCGGGCGCGGTGATCGGCGCGGGTATCGGCGCGCTGGGCACCTATATCTGGTCGCAGCACATGCAAAAGCAAAAGCAGGAGATGGAGCAGGCCACCCAGGGCACCGGCGTGGTGGTGACGCAGACGCCGGACAACCAGCTCAAGCTCGATATCCCCAGCGACATCTCGTTCCAGACCAACCGCTCGGACATCCAGGGCAACTTCGCCCCCATCCTGGACCGCTTTGCCGAAGGCCTGCGCAACAACCCCAATGCCCAGGTACGCATCATCGGCCACACCGACAGCACCGGCAACGACGGCATCAACGACCCGCTGTCGCTCGCCCGTGCCGAGAGCGCCCGCAACTACCTGACGCAGCGCGGCGTGAACGGCGCGCGCATCCAGGTGCAGGGCATGGGCTCGCGCCAGCCCGTGGCCAGCAATGACACCCCGGCTGGCCGCGCGCACAACCGCCGCGTCGAGATTTATGTCGGTGAAGTGCAGCCAGGCCGTTAACACCTGCCTGTGCGGAATACACAAAGGGCATCAGTTCAAGGACTGGCGCCCTTTTTTGTGGGCCCGCGCTAACGGCAGACTCAGGAAAGATCGCGCAGCAGGTTGGCCAGCTCCACCGCTGATTTGACCTGCATCTTGTCAAACACCCGGGCCCGGTGCACTTCGACCGTGCGCACGCTGATGGTCAGCTCATCGGCAATCAGCTTGTTGGGCAGGCCATCGATCACCAGGCGCATGACGGCCTGCTCGCGGTCCGTCAGCTCGGCCACGCGCTCGCGCACGCCTTGCTGCGAGCGCAGCGTCTCCAGATAGTCGCTCGATGCCTGCAGCGCATGCTCGATACGGTCGACCAGCACGTTGTCGGAAAACGGCTTTTCGCAAAAATCAAAGGCACCGCGCTTGACGGTGGCCACCGCCGTGGGTACATCGGCGTGGCCGGTCAAAAAAATCACTGGCAAGGCGGCAATCACATCCATCTCGACCAAGCGGTCAAACAGCGCCAGGCCACTCATGCCGGGCATGCGCACATCCAGGAGCGCACAGGCCGGGTCCACCTGGGGCGGGCGGCTGCGCAGCATGGCCTCAAAGGCCTCGGCCGAGGCAAAACTCTCGCTGAGCAAGCGGCGCGAGCGCAGCATCCAGGCCAGGGCATCGCGCACCTCGGCATCATCATCGACGATATACACGGTCGCATTCACAAGCGGCTGCATCTCTGAACTTTCAATCGTTGCGCCAGGTTGGCAGGGTAAAACTGAAGATGGTCCCGCGGGGCTGGTTGGGCAGATAGCGCAAGTGGCTGCCATGCTGCTCGACCACGGTGCGACACAGGCTCAGGCCCAGGCCCATGCCTTCCTCCTTGGTGGTGAAGAAAGGGGTGTAGAGGCGTGCGGCCACCTCCTCGGTGATGCCCTCGCCCACATCGGCCACGACAAACTCCACCCAGGACCGGCCATCGTCGCTGGGCGCCAGCCGCACCAGCATCTGCAGCACCCGGGGGTGCGTGCCGCCATAGTCCATGGCCTGCATGCCATTGCGACTGAGGTTGAGCAGCACCTGCTCGACCATGGTCCGGTCACAGAAAACGGCGGGCAAGCCCGGCGCGACCTCGGTGGCCACATCGACATAGAGTTTACGCGCCTGCAGCCGCACCAGCGGCAATACCGCGTCCATCAGCTCGGAGGCCTGCAAAAACTCGCGCGACTGGTCGCGCCGGCGCACAAAGCCATGCACGCTCTTGATGACCTTGCCCGCCCGCTCGGCCTGGAAGGCCATGCGCTGCACGGCCATGCGCACATCGGGCAGGTGCTCCTGCACCTCATCGGGCGAGGCGCCATCGGGCAGCAGATTCATGATGCCCGTCGCGTAGCTGGAGATGGCGGCCAGCGGCTGGTTGAGCTCGTGGCTGAGCAGCGAGGCCATCTCGCCCACCGTCGCCAGGCGCGCGGTGGCCTGCAGGCGCTCCTGCGAGGCGCGCGAGAGCTCCTCGACCCGGCGCTGCTCGCTCATGTCGACAAAGGCGCTCATCCAGCCGGTATGCAGCCCGGCGGCATTGATCAGCGGGGCCTCGAAAATCAGCACCGGAAAGCGCCGGCCTTCCTTGTGCATGAAGGTCGATTCATAGCCCTCGCGCGGCGGCGGCAAATGGCCCGACAGGCGGATCTGCTGGCGGCGCGCGTATTCAGGCGCCATCTCCGGCGGCCAGTAGGGCGTGGCCTTGCTCGGGTCCAGAATCTCCTCGGCCGAAAAGCCTACCATCTCGCAAAACGCCGGGTTCACATAGGTGACCTTGCCATGCAGGTCGCGCGCGCGCAGCCCTGTCACCAGCGAGTCTTCCATCGCCTTGCGAAAGGCCAGCGCATCACCCAGATCGCGCTCGGCTTTCAGGCGGCGGCGGTTGTCGCGCACCAGCACCACCAGCACGGTGATCAGCGCGATCGACATGCCGGTGACCAGGGCGGTGAGCACATTGGGAAAGACATTGGGCGCCGCATGCCAGCTGTCCACCCGCAGCATCAGCGCCACGCCGGGCAGATCGAGCAGCTGGTTGGAGGTGAACACGCGCGTGCCGCGCCGGGGCGTGCTGACAATCGCCAGCCGCGTGCCATCGGTCTCGGTGAAGGACAGCTCATGGTTGCGGCGCAGGCTCTCGTTGACCAGGTCCGACAGCACGTTCTGCAGGATGTAGGTGGCCACCGCAAAGCCGTGCAGCTGGTCACCAGTAATCACCGGCACGCACAGTTCGAGCAGCTCCAGCCCGGTGCCATTGCCCTGCGACAGGAAATAGCTGCCCGCGTACGAGGCTGCTCCCGTGTTGCGGGCACGCAGGCAGGCGGTATGGCTCTCGGTGTTCATGCCGGTGCGGTCAATGGCCGACCACTGCAGGTTCAAATAAGGCGACTCCTCGCTGGCCTCGATCTGCAGCTGCGGGTTGCGCCACTCGATATGCGCCAGGTCACGCTGGTTGCGCAAGATGGTGGCCGCGGCCGACTGCCAGGCCATCACATCGCTGTCATAGCGCGGCATGCTGCGCAGGCGGTTGACGTTGTCGTTGAACCGGCTGCGGATATCGCTGACGGCATCTTGGGCCTCACGGTCCAGGCGCTGCTGCACTTCAGAGATCTCATAGCGCCCGGCCAGCCAGACCTGGGTAACCAAGGTGCCCGCCACCAGCAGCACCAGCGCCGACCACAGCGACCAACGCCGCCAGCTCTGGTGCCAGCGCTGCGCCAGCGACTGCGCCCAATGCGCCATCAGCATACGCGGTGCTGCAAGGCAGGCAGCTGCTGGCGCCAGCGCTGCAGTTGCGCCCAGTCCAGGTCGGCCAGCACCATGCCGGGCTCGCTCGCCTGCAGCGCCATCACCTCGCCCCAGGGGTTGATGGCCATGCTGTGGCCCCAGGTGCGGCGGCCGTTTTCATGCTGGCCGCCTTGGGCTGCGGCCAGCACATAGGCCAGGTTCTCGACGGCACGCGCGCGCAGCAGCAGCTCCCAGTGCGCCTGGCCCGTCGTGTAGGTGAAGGCGCTGGGCACCAGCATCAGCTGGGCGCCCGCCTGCGCATGCAGGCGGTAGAGCTCGGGAAAGCGCAGGTCGTAGCAGATGCTCAGGCCGATGCGCCAGCGGTGGCCATCGTGGCTGGGCAGGTCAAAGTGCACCGGCGTGTTGCCCGGCGCGATGACGCGGTGTTCGTCATAGGACTCGCGCTCGTTGGCATAGCAAAACAGGTGCATCTTGTCGTAGCGCACCACGCAGTCGCCCTGCGGGTTGTAGACGCAGCTGCTGTTGTAGACATGCGCGGCGTCCGGCCCCTGCAGCGGCACGGTGCCGCCAACGATCCACAGGCCCAGGCTGCGGGCGCTGTCGGCCAGGAACCGCTGCATGGGGCCTTCGCCAAACGGCTCGGCCAGCGCCAGCTTGTCGGTATCGCGCTCGCCCATCAGGCAGAAGTACTCGGGCAGCACCGCCAGCTCCGCACCAGCGGCTGCCGCCTGCTGCAGCAGCTGCCAGGCCTGCGCGCGGTTGTGCTCCCAGTCTGTGCTGGTCACCATTTGGAGTGCGGCTACTTTCATCGATGCATCCTGCAAGAGAAACTGGCAGCTATTATCCGTAACCGCTGACCGGGCGCGGCGCCTGCGGATATCGAAGGTGACTCAGCGCAGCGTCCGGGCGCTCAATGCGGGGTGCCCACCGCGTTGCTGTCCGCTTCCTGCCTGCGGCCTATGCGCTTGACCTCGGGCTCCGACCAGGAGCCGCTGACCTCGAACTCCTGGGTCACCGCCTGCGTCAACGGCCCCTTGAACAAGGCCTGGGCCAGGAAGGTGCCAATGCCAATGACCGGGTTGATGGCGGTGGTCACCAGCGCCATCGTTGTGGTGTTCAGCTCGGGGATGACAACCACATGCAGGTCCTGCGTTTCATCGCGCAGGTTGGCGCTGCCTTCGAGCAGCACGGCAGCGGTCACGCCCTTCATCTGCATGTTCGTGGTCGAGGCCAGGCCATCGCTCACCAGCACATCGCCACGCAAAAAGTCAAAGCCAAAGCCTGCGCTGAACACGTCCTTGAAATCCAGGGTCAGCCGGCGCGGCAAGGCCTGCAGGTTGAGCACGCCCAGCAGCTTGGCCGCACCGGGCTCCACCTTCAGAAACTGGCCCTGGCCGACATCGATATGCAGCTTGCCGTCCATGCTGGTGTAGTCCGGGCTCACGGGGCTGCCCGTCCAGCCGATGCGCCCCTGCACCGAGCCCTTGCCCTGGCGCACCACACCGGCCATGCCCAGGCGGCCCAGCAGCGCGCCGGTGTCCTTCAGGTCCAGGCGCATTTCCAGCTCGGTACGGCGCCCGCCGCTGCTGCTGCGCTGGGCACCCCAGTCGCCACTGGCCTGCAGGCTGGCGGCATCGTTCGAGAGCACCATGTTTTTCAGCTGCCACCAGGATTTGTCCGCTTGGCGCTGGTTGACGGCCTGTACCTCCAGGCGGCCCACCGAATGCTGGCGCCAGCGCAGGTCCTCCACCACCACATCGAGCGCCGGCAGCTGCCCGGGCTCCTGGCCCAGCGCGTCATCTTGGCTGGCGCCGGCCTTGCTGTCGGCGCCCTCCTGGCCCACACGCAGCTGGCTCAGCCGCGCGCGGATCGTGCCAGGGCCCTTGGCCTCCTGCTCGTACTCCAGCTGGCCATCGAGCAGGCTGGAGCTGACCTGGCTGCGCCAATGCGGCCCCGTGCGCGAGCCGCTCAGGTGCAGGTTGTGGATATCCATGCCGCGCACCTGTACGGTATCGAGGCGGATATCCCAGTGGTCGGGCAAAAAGGCGGCATAGGCGTCGCCATCGGCGGGCGACGCAGGGGGGGCCGCCCCTGCGGCCGCTGCGCCCTCTGCCACAGGCGTCTTCTGTGCCGGCGCCATGGCCTTGAGGCGCTGGGCCAGCGCCTGCCATTCCTGCACATCGACCTGCGGCAGCTGCACCTCGGCAATCACGCCCTTGGCCGGCAAGGTCAGCGCGCCGGCGCCCAGGCGCAGCACGCCACTGACCACCTTGTCGGGCACCTTATCATCGCTGCTGATATCGCGCACATAGCGCAGCTGCAGGCGCCCACCCACATCGAGCTGCATGTTCTGCCGCACCAGCGCTGACGGCGCAGCCTCCGGCACGGTGCTGGCAAAGTGCGTCGGCCAGACCTCATCGGCCGCCTTTTTCAGCGGCACCGGCAGCGCCAGGGCCATACCTGCCAGATCGCTGCGCACCTCCACCAGCGGCACGCCCTGGGCCATGCTGATGTCCAACTGGTAGGCGGCCTGGCCTTGGGCCAGTTGCGCCAGCTGCACCACCGGGCCCAGCTCCTTGGCGCGCAGCAGGCCGTCGGCCGTGGCCACGCCATTGGCGCGCACCTTGAGGCGGGGGCCATGGTCCGCGCCAGCGGGCAGGCCGCTGACATCCATGCCACCGGAGAACTTGACCGCACCGCCCAGCGCCTGGCCCTGCAGCTCCTGCAGCGCAAAACCATGCTCGGAGAACTGCACCGCGCCGGTAACCTTGTCGACCACCGGCGAGTCATCATGGAACTGGATACGGTTGCCCGGCAGCAGCACCTTGCCATCGACCTTGGCCTGGGCCATGTCATGCACCGGCAGGTCGAGCTTGAGCTGCAGCTGGGCATCACCATCGGCCTGGGTCTGCGCCAGTGCCTGCTGGGTCAGCGCATCAATCGCGCTGCCGCGCACGGTGGCCAGCATATCGGCCAAGGGCCCATTGGCCTGTGCATTGACAAGCACGCGCGTGGCATGGAAGTCGGGAATCTGGGCACTGGTCTGGTCGACCACGATGCGCTGGTTGCCGTCCAGAATGCCCTTGGCCTTGTTGACCTGCATGCCATTGCCTTCGAACACCAGCTCGCCCGAGAGGCGGTTGAGCTCCGGCCAGGGCTTTTCGCCAGGGTGCAGGTGCGAGTTGGGCACATAGGCATAGCGCACATCGCGCACGGGTGCCACGATGCGGAACAGGCCGTGGCGCGAATCGGGGAAAGGCACTTCCCACAGATCGCCATCGATCTCGAACTGCACATTGCTGGCCTGGCCGGCCAGAACGGCATCGCGCACATAGTGGCGCGCATCGGGCGGAATGTGCAGCGGCAAATAGCGGTGCACCTGGGTGCCATCGGCCCGCTCGAGCACGCCCTTGAGCTGCAGGATGCCAGGAAAGCGCGAGTGGGACCCCGTCTTCTGCGGGTCGGCCGTCTGCCAGGACCAGCGCGCATGGCCGGCTGCATGCGCATTGGCAAACTCCAGCCGCTCGGACTGCATCTGGATATGCTCTCCCTGCACCGTCCACTGCAGCTGGGTGCTGGCCGAGGTGATGGGGACCTGCGGGTCTTCAAACACCGAAGGCAGGTAGAGCGCGCCATCGGCAAAGGCCATCTTGGCCTGGCCGCCACCGGCCCGCGCATCAATCGTCAGATCCAGCCCGCGCAGGCCCACATGCGGCTGCCCGGCCGCCAGCACCAGGCCGCCATGGCTGTCGCGCGCCGCATTGGCGCGTGGCGCGGCAGCCGGCATGCCAAAGGCCAGCTGGCCCACATCGGCCTTGACCTGCCATTCCTGCAAGGTATCCATGTCGCCACGCCAATGGGCCGATGCGCTGCGGATCAGGCCCGCGGGCCGGTTGCTCTGCAACCACTGGCGGGCGTTGTCGGGGATGGGCAGCAGCCGCGCCAGCTGAGCCAGCGAGGCAATATCGAGCGACTGGGCACTGGCTTCGGTCTCGCTGGGCTGCTTGCCCTGGGCATAGACATGGTTGATGCGGGCGCTGCCACCGGGCCATTGCTCGCCGTTGGCCGACTCCACCGCCAGGTTCTCCGTCAGCACGCGAAAGCCGCTGTCATCGGCGGCGCCGCCGATGCGTCCCTGCACCGAGCGCAGCAGCAGCACCGTGCCCTGCGCCGCTTTGTCATCGCTGGCCGCCGCAGCTTGGCGGCGCACGCCCACATCGCGCAAGGCCACATCGGCCGTGCCGTTGCTGAGCTTGCCGCGCGTCACATCGAGCCAGAGGCGCGCCGAGCCCTGGCCTTGCTGCAGGCCCATCGCCGGCGGCAGGTAGGGCGCCATCGCTGCGGCATTGAGCTGGAGCGCCTCTAGGTAGAGCTGGCCACTCCAGTGCTTCCAGCGGCCATCGTGCAGCGCCCAGATCGGCTGGTGCATGCGGCCGCGCAGCTCCAGCGCGTCGCCCCAGTCCTCGGGCGGGCGCACGCGCAGCTGCCATTCATGGCGCAGACCGGGGTTGCGCAGCAGCAGATGCACGTCGCTGAAGGTGACAGGCGGCAGACCGCGCAGCTGGTCAACCCAGGTGATGCTGCCGCCCTGGACCAGGACTTCGCGCTGGCGAAACAGCCAATCGGCAGCGCTGCCGCTGTCCTGGCTCTGCGAGGTCTCCACCAACACGCCGGCCACGCGCACACTGCCATCGGCGGCGCGCTGCACCGTCAGCTGCGGCGCGTTGATGACGATCTGCTCGGCCCGCAGTCGCAACAGCGACGGCACCGACAAGGCCACCTGGATCGTATCCAGGGTAAACCCGGCAGAGCCATCGGGCTGCGCGATTCGCAGGCCCTGCACCGCAATGGCGGGCACCAGGCTGTTGTTGCCATCGGCCTGCAGCCGGTCGATGCGCACCGGCACCCCCAGCGCCTGCGATAGCCTAGATTCCACTTGCGGGCGAAAGTCATTGATACGGGGCACAATCCACCAATGCAGCGCCGCCACCGCCAAGGCCAGCAGCAGCACCAAGCCCAGCAATAAGCCCAGCGACCATTGCACCAGCTTGGCAGCGAGCTTGAGCAATCGGGGCGCGCGCACAGTCAATCGAGTCCAATCAGTAAGGGGAAAGCGAAATTATGACCCGCGGCAAGTCCCTCGCTCGCGTTGCATATGTGAGCATTTGAACAGGTCTGCCGCAGGACATTGTCGATAAAGCGCTATGGCACACACGGATATCACGCCCCCGCAGGCCAGCCTGCCTCTGTCTGAGCATTCGCGCTTCGTCCAGCGCCTGCACCGCCGCTACGAGGGTTTGCTCGATCTGCTGCCCAGCGGCCCCCCTACGCATGCCACGATGGCACCGACCCTGGCTGCGCTGCAGGCCCAGGGCTATGCACTGGGCGCTGCGCTGCGCATTCTTCGCCAGCTGGTGATGGAGCGCCTGGTGCACCTGGACTGCGACGAGCAGGCCGATCTGCAGACCATCACCCGGGGCGTGACCGAGCTGGCCGAGTTGGCGCTCGATGCCGCCTGCACCGCTGCGCGGGCCGAGCTCGACAGCCGCCATGGCGCCCCGCGTGATGCCGATGGCAACCCGGTGCAGCTGTGGGTGATCGGCATGGGCAAGCTGGGCGCGCGCGAGCTCAATGTCTCCAGCGACATCGACCTGATCTATATCTACGAGCAAGAGGGCGAGACCCAGGGCCAGCCCGATGGCCGAGGCAAGCTCAGCAACCATGAGTACTTCATCCGCGCGATCAAGCTGATCTACCAGCTGATTGGCGAGACCACCGAGCACGGCTTTGTGTTCCGCGTGGACCTGATGCTGCGGCCCAATGGCAACTCCGGCCCAGCCGCCATCTCGGTTGCGGCGCTGGAAGACTACCTGCAGACCCATGGCCGCGAGTGGGAGCGCTTTGCCTGGCTCAAGAGCCGCATCGTGGCGCCACTGGCCGATATCCGCAGCCCCAATGTGCAGGCGCTGCGCGGCGCGGTGCTGCCTTTTGTGTTCCGCCGCTACCTCGACTACGCGGTCTTCGATTCGCTGCGCAGCCTGCACCGCCAGATCCGCGAGCATGCGGCCAAGCGCAGCGCGGGCCACCCCGAGCGCGCCAATGACGTCAAGCTCTCGCGCGGCGGCATCCGCGAGATCGAGTTCATCGTGCAGCTGCTGCAGGTGGTGCGAGGCGGCCAGTTCCCCGAGCTGCGCTGCCGCGCCACCTTGGAGGCCCTGCCCCGCCTGGAGCGCGCCAACCTGATGGCGCCCGAAACCGCACAGGCCCTGGCCGACGCCTACACTTTTCTGCGCAAGGTGGAGCACCGCATCCAGTACCTGGACGACCAGCAGACCCATGTGCTGCCCACGCGCGATGACGACCTGCGGTGGATGGCCCAGACGCTGGGCTATGACGACGAGTGCCGCTTCTTGCACCAGCTCGATGCGCACCGCGAGCTGGTCGCACAGGAGTTTGACAAACTGCTGGGCGGCAACGAAGCCTGCAAGAGCGGCCAATGCGGCGGCGCCAAGGGGGCCGCTGCCAGCCCGCCCGAACTGGAGACCGTGCTGCCCAAGCTGCCCGAGGCGGTGCGCGAGCGCGTGCTGCAGTGGCAGCGCAATCCCCGCTACAGCTACCTGAGCGATGCGGGCCTGGGGCGCCTGGTTTTGCTGCTGCAGCGCACGGCCCAGTGGCTCAGCCAGGGCCAGGTCAGCGAGATCGCCGCGGTGCGCCTGGCCGACTGGATGGAATCGCTGCTGCGCCGCGAAAGCTACCTGGCCATGCTGCAGGAGCGCCCGGCCGTGCATGAAAAACTGATGCACATGCTGGGCGCGGCCAAATGGCCGGCCCGCTACATGCTGCAGCACCCCGGCGTCATCGACGAGCTGGCCAGCGATGCACTGATGCATGAGCGCTTCAACCCGCAGGAGTTTGAGGCGGATCTGGAGCGGCGCCGTGCCGCCTTGCAATCCACCGCAGAAGACGACGATGAAAACCTGCTGAACCTGCTGCGCCGCGCCCACCATGCCGAGACCTTCCGCACCTTGGCACGCGACATCGAGCAGCAGATCACGGTCGAGCAGGTGGCCGATGACCTCTCGGCGCTGGCCGATGCCGTGCTGCGCGTGACCACGCGCTGGTGCTGGGGCCGGCTCAAGAGCGCGCACCGCGCCGAGCCGCAGTTCGGCATCATCGGCTACGGCAAGCTCGGCGGCAAGGAGCTGGGCTACGGCAGCGACCTGGACATCGTCTTTGTCTTTGACGACGACGACGAGCGCGCACCCGAGGTCTATTCAGCCTTTGTGCGCAAGCTCATCAGCTGGCTCACCGTCAAGACCGGCGAAGGCGACCTGTTCGAGATCGACACGGCGCTGCGCCCCAACGGCAACTCCGGCCTGCTGGTCACCAGCTTTGACTCCTACGCCAACTACCAGCAGCAGCGCGGCAGCAACACCGCCTGGACCTGGGAGCACCAGGCGATGACGCGCGCCCGCTTTGTGCTGGGGAGCCCTGCGCTGGCGGCCCGCTTTGATGCGGTGCGCGAAGCGGTGATCACCGCCCCGCGCGACGCGCCAGCCCTGCGCAGCGAGATCGCCACCATGCGCGAGCGCGTGCGCAGCGCCCATGCGGTGCCCGCTGGCTTGTTCGATGTCAAGCACAGCGTGGGCGGCATGATGGATGTGGAGTTTGCCGTGCAGTACCTGGTTTTGCTGCATTCGGCTTGCAATCCCCAATTGCGTCCCAACCTGGGCAACATCACCTTGCTGCGGCGTGCCGAAAGTGCCGGTTTGCTGCCCGAAGGCATGGGTGAGGCGAGTGCGAATGCCTACCGCGCATTGCGCCGTGTGCAACATTTGGCCAGGCTGAACGAGGCGCCCACCCAGGTGCCTGAGACGGCTTTGCTCAAAGAGCAGCAGACGGTGCGAACGCTGTGGGCAACGGTGTTACAGACCGCATAAAACCTGCAGAAAGACCGATGGAACTCGGGAATTCATAAGGGTTTATACTGCGTCATCACCCGTCGCTAGCATTCACTTACGCGCAACGGCATTCAAAACGATGTACTATCGCCTAACGCTCACTGATTAATTCGACGAATGATAACGTAATGAAACAAATTATTTATTTGTTTACAATACATTTATGGTGGCAGGCGGAAACTTAAAACCGACCTTCCACTCTGTGAACCATGTAAAGGCTACAGAAGCAGTTTTTACCGACCCTTTTTAATGTTGCGAAGTCTTTCAGGCCCAATCCGGCATGACTGCAAACCTGAAGTGCTTCTCCTCCCTCCCTCTCTATCATTCACTTCGGGACGCTTCGCAACTTTTTTTATACCCAGGCCCAGTCCAGACGACTGGGCCTTTTTTTGCCCGCGCGCAGCCTGCCCGTGGCTGTAGGCTCGGGAGCCTCTCAGCCCTGAGCCAGCAGGTCGGGAGCGCCTCAGCCTTCAGGCTGTGTCGCTGCAAAGCTGGGCCGGGCTTCCAGGCGCTCCAGCAGCTGCGCCAGATTGGGGTGGCGCGACGCCCAATCCAGCTCGGGAAAGCGAAAGCGCAGCCAGGCCAGCGCGCAGCCCACGGCGATATCGGCCAGGCTGATGTGCACACCCGCGCCGGCAAAATAGGTTTTCTGGCCCAGGCCGTTGCCCATGGCCTCCAGCCCTGCCCAGACCTTGCCCAACTGGCGCTCCACCCAGGCGGGGCTGCGCTGCTCGGCCGAGCGGCCGGCAAAGGCATACTCCATGCGCGCCAGCACGGCGGCATCGAGCACGCCATCGGCCATCGCCTCCCAGCTGCGCACTTCGGCGCGCTCGCGGCCCAGGCTGGGGATCAACCGGCCCACCGGCGACAAGGTGTCCAGGTACTCGACGATCACCCGCGAGTCCACCAGCACCGAGCCGTCGTCCAGCACCAGGCAGGGCACCTTGCCCAGCGGGTTGACCGAGGCAATCGTGGCCCTGTCGCCCCAGACATCCAGGGTCTCCAGGCGGTAATCGAGTTTTTTCTCGGCCAGCACCACGCGCACCTTGCGCACATAGGGACTGGTCAGGCTTCCTAGCAATTTCATAGCTTCAGGCTCAGGCAGGTGGCGTCGATCCGGTCCGCAGGGACCTCCAAGCTGCCATGGGCATGGGGGTCCGTACGGGACATTTGCACCTCTCGATTGTAATTAGGCAAATCCAGACTGCAGCCGCGGCAAACGGCCCGCTTCTACAATAGCGGCCCATGAGCCTGTCTTCCCTTACCGCCCTTTCTCCGCTGGATGGCCGTTACGCCTCCAAACTGTCCACCCTGCGCCCGATCATGAGCGAATTTGGCTATATGCATCGCCGTGTCCAGGTGGAGATCACCTGGTTCATCGCGCTGTCCGATGCCAGTTTTGCCGAGTTCTCGCCGCTGTCCGAGGGTGCACGCAGCTACCTGCACGGCCTGGTGAATAACTTCAGCGAAGCCGACGCCCAGGCGATCAAGGACATCGAGAAGACCACCAACCACGACGTGAAGGCGGTGGAGTACTGGATCAAGAGCAAGTTCGAGGCACGCCCAGAGCTGCTCAAGGCGGCCGAGTTTGTGCACTTTGCCTGCACCAGCGAAGACATCAACAACACCAGCCATGCGCTGCAAATCCGCGCCGGCCGCGACCAGGTGATCCTGCCGGGCCTGGACCGCGTGGTGCTCAAGCTGCGCGAGATGGCGCACCAGTATGCGGCTGTGCCCATGCTCAGCCGCACCCACGGCCAGACCGCCAGCCCCACGACCGTGGGCAAGGAACTGGCCAACGTGGTGGTGCGCCTGCAAGCGGCGATGGACCGCATTGCCAATGTCAAGCTGCTGGCCAAGATGAACGGCGCCGTGGGCAACTACAACGCCCACCTGTCGGCCTGGCCCGAGTTCGACTGGGAAAGCTTCAGCAAGAACGTCGTGGAAAAGCACGAGCCCCAGGGCCTGGGCCTCACTTTCCAGCCCTACTCGATCCAGATCGAGCCGCATGACTACATGGCTGAACTGTTCGACGGCATCGCCCGCGCCAACACCATCCTGATCGACCTCTCGCGTGACATCTGGGGCTATGTCTCGGTGGGCTACTTCAAGCAGCGCCTCAAGGCCGGCGAGATCGGCTCGTCGACGATGCCGCACAAGGTCAACCCGATTGACTTCGAAAACGCCGAAGGCAACCTGGGCCTGGCCAATGCACTGCTGCGCCACCTGTCGGAGAAGCTGCCGATCAGCCGCTGGCAGCGTGACCTGACCGACTCCACCGTGCTGCGCAACATCGGCGTGGCCACCGGCTATGCTGCACTGGCCTACACCTCGCTGATGACCGGCCTGAACAAGCTGGAGCTGAACGAAGAGCGCCTGGCCGAAGACCTGGACAATGCCTGGGAAGTGCTGGCCGAGCCGATCCAGACCGTCATGCGCCGCTATGGCGTGCAAGGCGCCTATGAAAAGCTCAAGGAAGTCACCCGTGGCAAGACGGTGCGCGCCGAAGACCTGCACCAGCTGATCCGCAGCCTGGAGATCCCGCAGGCCGACAAGGAGCGCCTGCTGGCCATGACCCCGGCCAGCTACATCGGCAAGGCCACCGAGCTGGCCCAGCGCGTTTAAGTACGCTCCCCCCAAGAGGCCAGGCGCTCCCTGGCCTCTTGCCTTTTTTCTCTCACCGCCCGGCCAAGCGCAACGCGCCAGCCGGGCGCGCCGGATTCACCCCCGAAGCCCAGGCTTCGTCACCAGACCCTGCCCCATGGCTATCAAATCCACGATCTACAAGGCCAATCTGTCGATTGCCGATATCGACCACAACTACTACGCCGACCACAACCTGACCCTGGCGCGCCACCCCAGCGAAACCGACGAGCGCATGATGGTGCGCCTGGTGGCGCTGGCCCTGAACGCCCACCAGCTGCAGGACCTGTGCAATGGCGACGGCACCCTGGGCTTTGGCGCCGGCCTGTCCGACCCGGACAACCCTGATGTGCACCTGACCGACTTCACCGGCGCCAAGCGCATCTGGATCGAAGTGGGCCAGCCCGAAGAAAAGCCGATCACCAAGGCCTGCAACAAGTCGGACCATATGCTGGTGTACTGCTTCAACCATGCAGCCGAGATCTGGTGGAAGGGCCTGGAAGGCAAGCTCGCGCGCCAGGAAAAGCTCGAGGTGTTCCGCCTGCCGACCGAGGTGTCGCAATCGCTGGCCGATCTGGCCGAGCGCAGCATGCAGCTGCAGGCCACCATCCAGGAAGGCCAGCTGACCCTGTCCAGCGACAAGGGCACCGTCTTTGTAGAACCTATTCGCTGGAAGTGATGCCGCCTGCGGAACGCGCACGTTCCGCATAGCGGTTGAAGCGCCAGGCCGTGCCCTGCAAGGTGATGCGCCGCCATACCGCCCGCTTTTGCACGGGGCTGTAGGCCAGCCAGTGCTGCACCTCGTCAAAGCTGCGGCCGCAGCCCTTGCAGACCGCATCGCCCTGGCTGGTCGAGCAGATGGCGATGCAGGGCGTATCCGGTGTTGTCTCCCACCAGGCCAGCCAGGCCTGCATGGCGGTATCGCCCATCTCGCGCGCATCCACCCCATCGCTGCGCTGGTAGACCAGCCGCGCGTAGACTGCGGCCAGCGCAGCCACCTGCGGCGCCAAGGATGCGCCAGGGCCACTGGGCGCACGCTGACGCCAATGGTTGATGGCCGCTTCCAGATCGGTCAGGTGGATGATTTCCATAGCTGCCATCGATGATAGCCCTGAAGTGGCCGAACCGCCAAGCGGCGGTGCACCCCCACTTGTTCACAGCTTGTTATCCACAGGTGTGGGCAAACACAAACATGCGGGAATACTCTGTGCAGTGGCCCGGTCTTTGTCACCCCAAATGGCTTGGTTTGTGTTCCAATACGCGCTGACGAAGGGGAGTAGCTCCCGTTGATGCCTTGCCAGCGGCAAGCGCAGAGACATGTAATGCGTCGTCAGTACGAAGCCTCACGGCTTCCGGCGCGTTAGGTTCATGGCCCACATGATCTGAGCAAGACCTTTGAAAACCATGGTGCCGCACCACAGGTCTTCGAAGCTACTGCCCGGCGGTTGGCCATCACGGCGCCAACGCTGAACCACGTCGCCTCCCTGACTTGTAACGACACCCCACTGGCTGGTCTGTGCATGGTGCATGGGCCGCTTTTTCAAAAATTAGGTGCTTACATGGACTTGGATTTTCTGACGCACGCGCCCTTCTGGATTGCACTGGGCCAAATCATCATCATCGACATCCTGCTGGGCGGCGACAACGCGGTGGTGATTGCCCTGGCTTGCCGCAAGCTGCCCCCTGACCTGCGCCGCAAAGGCATCATCTTCGGTACCGCTGGCGCGATCATCTTGCGCGTCATCCTTATCGCGTTCGCGATGTTCCTGCTGGCGCTGCCCTTCCTGAAGTTTGTCGGCGCCATCTTGCTGTTCTGGATCGGCGTCAAGCTGCTGGTGCCTGAAGACGAAGACCACGGCAATATCCAAGGCAGCGACCGCCTGTTTGCTGCCATCAAGACCATCATCGTTGCCGACCTGGTGATGAGCGTGGACAACGTGATCGCCATTGCCGGCGCCGCGCAGAACGCCGGCGACGAGCACCACATGCTGCTGATCGTTCTGGGCCTGCTGATCTCGATCCCGATCATCGTCTGGGGCAGCCAGCTGGTCATCAAGCTGATGGAGCGCTTCCCGATGGTCATCACCGCCGGCGGCATGCTGCTGGGCTGGATTGCGGGCGGCATGCTGGTCTCTGACCCCGTGTTTGCCAACCCCGACAAGTGGACCTGGATGTTCAAGATCGACCAGAGCAAGACCTTGCACTATGCAGCTGCTGCCGCTGGCGCACTGGTCGTGCTGGTGCTGGGCAAATGGCTGGCCAGCAAAAAAGCCAAGGAACTCCCGGCGGCCAACGTACACTAAGCCTATAACCGCCCTCTACCACCACCGCTGGCAGCCCCACGCTGCCAGCCCCACCTAGGCCACTTGGATGAACGTAAAAATAGTCTTTGTAGATGATGCCGCCTTTGCCCTGCAGCGCTTGAACGAGTGCGCAACCATCAACGACGAGCACTGGGTGCTGGTGGCTTGCGCCCCCAAGATCACCCGCAGGGCCAGCCGCTGGGGCAATCGCAGCACCCTCGAAAAGTGGCGCAACAAGTGGGCCAAAAACCTGTTTGAGGGCCTGATCCCGCAAAGCACCCAGCTGCAGCGCGCCCGCGTCTCGACCCATATCTCGGAAGTGAGCGTGCAGCAAATGACCGCCCAGCTCCACGCCGAGTACCCCGAGGCCGAAGTGCTGGACTGGCGCCGCCCCAAGGCCATCTCCGAGCCACCATCGGCCGACTTTGTGCCACGCCCTGCCAAGCTGGCAGGCTCGCTGCTGGGCATTTTGGGTATTTGCTTCAGCTTGGCGCTGGACGGCGCGTAAAGCCATCAGCCCCACCACCCAATACAAAGCGCCTTCGGGCGCTTTTTTCATGGCTGGGCTCGTTAAACCACCCATCATTGGATGCCGGCCTATACACAGCGCGCCTGCCATCCGCTATGCTGGCGCCATGAAACTCATCCTCAAATGGCTGCTCTCCGCAGTCGCCCTGCTCTGTGTCGCCTACCTCTACAGTGGAGTGGAAATCCGCAGCTTTGGCGCGGCGCTGATTGCAGCGCTGCTGATAGGGCTGTGCAATGCGATAGTGCGCCCTGTGCTGATCGTGCTGACCCTGCCCGTGACGATACTGACCTTGGGCCTGTTCATCTTTGTCATCAACGCGCTGATGTTCTGGGCCGCATCCGGCATCGCTGGCAGCGGCTTTGTGGTGCATGGCTTTTGGGCAGCGCTGATCGGCTCGGTGCTCTACTCCATCATCAGCCTGGTCATCGAATCACTTACGGGCCGCCTGCTCCTTGGCAAGTGACTGCATCTCGCGCAAGCGGGTGTCGATGATTGAGGCCTCGTAGTAGTCATTGCGGTTGGGGCTATTGCGCGCCATGTCCTGCCCGGCGCGCAAGCGGTCTACCGCAGCGGCATAGTCATACTGCGCAGCCCGGCTCTCAGCCTCAGCGCGGATGGAGCGCAGCGGCTGATTCTGCTGGCGCAGCACCCACGACAGCGCCAGCCAGGCCCCCGCATCCTTGGGCCACTGCACCACCAGGGTCTGCAAGCGGCTGCTGGTCTGGCGCAATACCCCGTCATAGGCCGTCAAACCCGTGGCAGGCAGCTGTGCCAGGGCTTGCGCAGCCAGCACCAGCTCTGGCCGGTCACTGCTCTGGCCGGCATCATCCCCCACCACGGCCTTGACCTCCGGCAGCAGCACATCGCGGCTGCTGTCCTGGATGCTCAGCGACTTGTCAGAGCCCTGTGTGATCACCGCTTCGTTGACCAGGCCGGTCATTGCATTGCTGACCGTGACCGAAGTGCTGCCGGCCTTGCTGGCTGGGGGCTTGAGCGGCTGGATCTTGGCCAGCGCCGCCAGCGCATCCTGCGGCTGGCGGTTGCGCAATGCCAGATCAGCACGCAGCAGTTGCGCCTGGCGCATCGCATCGGGGTGGGCCTGCACGGTGGCATCCAGCTGGTCCAGCGCAGCCAGGGCCTCCGCATGGCGCCCCAATTGGTTGTGCGACATGGCAGCCAGATACCAGACACCTGCCCGCTGGTCCAACGAGCGGTTGGCAAAATCGGCTGCCGTGGTCAGTTGCACCCACTGGTGCAGCACCTGGGGCTCCGGCTTGGACAGCATGCGCGCCCGGGCCGACATCATCTGCGCCACCATGCCCGTGTCCTGCGGTTTGCGTGCAGCGCCGGCGGGCAAGCGCGACTGCATGTCGGCAATGCGCTCGGTCGTCAGCGGGTGGGTGCGCAAGTAGGGCCAGCTGCCGTTGTCGTTCATCCGGTTGGCTTGCTGCAGCTTCTCGAACATGCTCACAAACCCCGCTTGCGAGTAGCCGGCAGGCGGCATCAGGCTCATGCCAGTGCGGTCCGCCTCGCGCTCCATATCGCGTGAGAAGTTCAGCTGCGATTGGATGGCAGCGGCCGAACTGCCCACCATCAGCGCCTGGGCCGCAGCCGGGTTCTTGCTCGCAGCCAAGGCGCCCAGAATCATGCCGGCAATCATCACCGGCGTCATGCGCGACTGGCGGGCCAGCATGCGCGCAATATGGCGCTGGGTAATGTGGCTCATCTCGTGGGCCAGCACCGAGGCCAGCTCATCACGGCTACCCACCACGCCCACCAGACCGGTCTGCACACCCATAAAGCCGCCTGGCAGTGCAAAGGCGTTCACCGTGGCATCCTGGATCAGCATGACCTGCCAGGCAAAGCGCTCCTGCAGTTCAGACGTCATGGTGCCGCGCTGGCGCGCCGCCAGCATCAGCTCCTGCCAGATGCCGTTGACGTACTCATACAGAATCGCGTCATCCAGAAACTGCGGATCGCGGTAGATCTCGCGCGCAATGTCATCGCCCAGGCGCCGCTCCTCGCTGGTGGTCATCTCGGCGCCCTCGCCCATCGCCGGCAAGCTGGTGTCGGCCCGTGCCTGCATGGGGGCCATGGCGGCCACTGCCGCCATATGGGCTGCGAGCAAGGCACATGCTGTACGTTTAAAAAACCATGTATTCATCAATTTCCCGTGCTGCAACAGATGCTGAATCTGGATCAAGGCGAGTAGGAGGCCAGAACGCGCTGCTTGCCATCATGCATGAACGCCAACACGTATGATGAAGCACCGCCGTACAAGTTGCACCTTGTATTGCGGCTTGTGACGCATTCAACACCCCATAAAACCATGACTGAACTCACCCATTTCGACGCCCGGGGCCAGGCCCATATGGTCGACGTAGGCGCCAAGCCTAACACCCATCGCATCGCGATCGCGGAGGGCTTTATCACTATGCAGCCGGCCACCTTGGACATCATTGCCGCGGGCACCGCCAAAAAAGGGGATGTGCTGGGTATTGCGCGCATCGGCGGCATCATGGCAGCGAAGAAGACCAGTGAGCTGATACCGCTGTGCCATCCGGTTGCGCTGACCAAGGTGGCGGTGGATTTTGAGCTGTTACCCGAAAAGAACGCTGTACGTTGCGAAGTCAGAACGGAAACTGTTGGGCCTACTGGCGTGGAGATGGAGGCCTTGACCGCAGTTCAGGTCGCACTGCTGACTATTTATGACATGTGCAAGGCGGTGGATAAGGGGATGGTGATCGGGATGGTGAAGTTGCGAGAGAAACTTGGTGGAAAATCAAACCCTTAAACATCTGCATAATAAAAACCAGAATACTGAATTCCTTTGTTTTATTCAAGGAACCCAAGCAATCCCATAAAAATCATATCACCTCGAACACTTAACAAAGCAAAATTTCATCAGCTATTCCATTGGACCCAAGGGAAAATAGGCCATGGAAAAACCCCCACCTAAAAATAGCATGTAAATTCTTTACATTTATTTTATTGACAAGCTGTTGGTCGCTTCTTTATAGGCAAGGTTCCGCCATTACAAGACCAAGTAGTCCCGCCATCAGATGTTGTAAAAAAAATAGTTCCTCCATTAACTCTTGTGTTAGACCCCATTGTTACCACAATTGATCCTATTGGGTAACTCCCCACAATAGTACTACTCACCATAGAGTACTTCCCCACCAATACAGCACCCATTTGATCAGAATTGATATTTAGACCATGTGCAACAAGCAAGGTAGGCCAACCATTTGCCTGAGATCCATACTCAGCAAGTGGTGCTTTGAGGCCGCCTGCCAGCATAACAGCCTCATCGACTTGAGATCTAGTAATGTAATCTTCAAAAGCAGGCAGCGCAATCGCAGACAATATACCGATGATTGCTACCACAATCATCATTTCAACGAGAGTAAAACCACGTCGAAATTTAATCATAGCCAACCATTGACAGCAGAGTAACCGACAACATTAGCATTCTCATCCAAAATTACAATATAGTCATCCAATTTTAAAAAACTTACCAGTGGAAGATAGTATAGCTTGGGCGCTGACACCCCAAGCTTGCTGATATCTTTCTTAAGCTTCATTAATTGATTCTCTGGCAATATCTCTATTAACTCATTAACAGGATGCATTCTAGAAATTACTTCAGAACGACTCAGCTCGTAACTCTGCCACCATGAAGGCCTAGCACTTGGTTCAACACCAGAAATAGACAACGTCATATTTTCATTTTTTTCTTCCTTATTGATTGGCTTCCGAACCCCGACAAATATTGGACCATTCAATCTAAATTCTTGAAATTCCTTTGATACCAAATTTATTTTAGAATCCTTCAACTGAGCTTCAGAAATAGCTACAAACCTGTCTACCTCATATACCACGGCAATAGGCCGTGCCAAATATGCACTATGGACTCCATAAGCTAGCGCACCCACCTGTATCAGCACAACAATAAAAATATCAAACCAAATTTCTTTTCTACTTTTCTTAGGATTCACAACTATTGCAGTCAATATGGGACCACAAATCACATCAGCGCAAACTAACAAGAGAAATAATTTACTCCCTCCCAGGAGATGCGAATACGGATATGGATATAAAAACTTCTCAATTAATACCCACAGAAAAAAGGCCATCACTACACTGATGGAAATGTGTATACCGAATGCCTTAGTTGAATATTTTATTCGATTGAGAGGAATCATGAAAAAAGCCCCTAGAGTAGGGGCCCTTTATTGCAAATTGATAATAATCAACGGCAAGCTTGTGGGCGATATTTGCTAACCACAGTTGTTGCTGCAGTGGTGCAATCCCAGGACGCTCCGCCATCAGCAGTAACAAATGCAATTGCAGTATTATTAGCCTGACCGGATTTCATAGTGGCGGTAATGGTACCGGCAGGAAAGGTGCCCGTCATAGGAGTGGTCACGTCTGCATATTTACCAGTCAAAGTAGCAGTCAACTCAGTAGCAGTGGGAGTACCGTTCGGGGCGATAAAGGCAGTCGGCCAAGCTCCAGTATTAGCGCCAAACTCGGCAACTGGAGCCTTCAAGCCGCCAGCAAGCTCAACAGCTTCAGCTACCTGAGCGCGGGTGGTGTAATCTTGATAAGCAGGCAGTGCCACAGCAGCCAAAATACCGATAATCGCCACAACGATCATCAGTTCGATCAGGGTGAAACCCTTTTGCATCTTACGCAGCATGTTGAATCCTCTCTATGTAACCAGTGATTAGGTAGCCTTGTCGAGCGACTTGGCGTGCATCACTTATTGCAAGTGCTGTGCCAACTTTTGGCACCTATGCATTTCGCGGCCTGCGCTGACAAAAATGCGGCGTTTTGTTAACTTATTGTGGAAGACGTTCATAAATGTCAGCAAGCCAAGATTTCTGCCATTTTTGTCACCCTCCGAGCAACCATGCAGGTCTTGCCCATTTCAAGTAAAAGCGGAAACGGCACCCTAAGGTGCCGTAGCGTCTGTAGGGCGCCATACGAGCGCAAGCCTCGGTAGAGTCCAGCCCTACCCCCAAAACTCATAAGCCATCCCCGCCAGCTCAATCCGATCCCCCTTGTGCATCGACAGCCCCACGCCATTGAGCGCCTGGCCATTGAGCACCACATCGGCCGAGCCATCGACCTTCGTGGCGACATAGCCCCTGCCGCGCTTGGTCAGTGCAGCGACAGCGATACCGGGGCGGCCCACCGTTGTGACGACCTTGGACAGGATGATGTCTTCGCTGGCGCCACTGACGGCGCGCAGGTAGGGGCTGGGGGTGTAGGGCTGCTCTTCTGCGGGGGGGAAGTCGGCCGGGACCGTGGGGCTGTCTTCGGTGTGGTCGGCATGGGCGGGTTTGGCGGTCAGGCTGCCGGCTTCGCTGGCATGCATGTAATGGCTTTCGGGCACGAGCGAGTTCATCAAAAAGCGGATGCGGCATTTGCCAATGTCCAGCAGGTCGCCGCTTTGCAGCACCTGGCGGCGCACCTTGAGGCCGTTGACCTTGGTGCCATTGGTGCTGCCCAGGTCTTCGACGACGACGATGCCGATCTTCTTCTCATAGGTGAACGCCACATGCTCGCCGCTGACCGCCATGTCGGTCAGCACGATGTCGTTGGTGGAACGGCGCCCCAGGGTGGCCCTGGACTCCGTCAGCATGTAGTCCTGGATCACCACTCCATCTAATGAAACTATGAGTCTTGGCATATTGATAAACCTCGTCACGATTATATGCACATAAGCTATACAAATGACTTTTTCGATACGCGGTTGACAAAGGATCACGATGTGTTGGGTGCTACCGGATTTTGGTTACGGGTTTACCCTTGATTCCTCTCAGAAGCTGATGCTGATCAATGCGTTGGCTGCTGCAGGCGCTCTTTCCCCTTGAAGAAGCACCATCGCTGCAGCCCAGCGCAGAAATGCAAAAAGCGCCCGAAGGCGCTTTGTGTAGGGCTGAGAGGATCAGCCGCTCAGTGTGCAGACGCGGTATTGCGCTTTTGCAGCCACAGCCCCAGGCCCACCACCAGGGCGGCGCCAGCGGCAGCGGCCAGGTAGTGCAGCGCAGGGTTGGCTGTTACAAAGCCGTGCAGCAGCTTGTCGTTCATGATGGTCTCACCGCCTACCCAGCCGATCAGGCCAGCGCCCAGAATGACGATGACCGGGAAGCGTTCCATCAGCTTGATCATCAAGGTCGAACCAAAGATCACCAGCGGGATCGAGATCGCCAGGCCCAGGATCAGCAGCAGCATATTGCCGCCGGCAGCTGCCGCCACGGCAATCACGTTGTCCAGGCTCATCACCAGGTCGGCGATCAGGATGGTGCGGATGGCGGCCATCATCGTGCCGGTACCCTTGCCCGCGCCCTCTTCTTCGTCATGGCTGGTGAGCAGTTGCAGGCCAATCCACAGCAGCAGGCAGCCGCCGACGATCTGCAAGAAGGACAGCTCCAAGAGCTTGGCCGCCACCACGGTCAGCAAGATGCGCAGCACCACGGCGGCGCCGGAGCCGAACATGATGGCTTTTCTTTGTTGTTCAGGGGGCAGGGAGCGCGCTGCGAGCGCGATGACAACGGCGTTGTCGCCCGAGAGAATGATGTTGATCCAGATGATCTTGACCAGCCCGATCCAGAAGTCGGGATGATTGACGTAATCCATGTTGCGCTCCGTAGTTATGAATAAAGACGCCAGACCTTAACGATCTGGCGTCTTCTTTTTATGGAGTACGCAGTTTAGCGGGGCACGCAGCCCCTGGCATGCGTAATTTTGCTTACTTCAGCAGGCCTTGCAGCAGGCGGCCCATTTCGGATGGGTTGCGGGTGATGGTGAAACCGCACTCTTCCATGATGGCCAGCTTGGCATCTGCCGTGTCGGCGCCGCCGGAGATCAGCGCGCCAGCGTGGCCCATGCGCTTGCCGGGAGGGGCGGTCACACCAGCGATGAAGCCCACCACAGGCTTCTTCATGTTGGCCTTGCACCAGAGCGCGGCTTCCGCTTCGTCTGGACCACCGATTTCGCCGATCATAATCACAGCGTCGGTGTTCGGGTCGTCGTTGAACGCCTTCATCACGTCGATGTGCTTGAGACCATTGATGGGGTCACCACCGATACCGACAGCCGAAGACTGGCCAATGCCCAGCTCGGTCAGCTGTGCCACGGCTTCATAGGTCAGCGTGCCCGAACGGCTCACCACGCCGATGCGGCCTGGCTTGTGGATGTGACCGGGCATGATGCCGATCTTGATTTCACCGGGGGTGATCAGGCCTGGGCAGTTAGGGCCCAGCAGCAAGGTCTTCTTGCCGCCAGCCGCTTCCTTGGCCTTCATCTTGTTGCGCACTTCCAGCATGTCGCGCACGGGGATGCCTTCGGTGATGCAGATGGCCAGGTCCAGGTCGGCTTCCACCGCTTCCCAGATGGCAGCAGCAGCGCCAGCGGGTGGCACATAGATCACGGACACGGTAGCACCGGTGTCCTTGGCAGCGTCCTTGACCGAACCGTAGATAGGGATGTCGAAAATCTTTTCGCCAGCCTTCTTGGGGTTCACGCCTGCGACGAAGCAGTTCTTGCCGTTCGCGTATTCCTGGCACTTTTCAGTGTGGAACTGGCCGGTCTTGCCCGTGATGCCTTGGGTAATGACTTTGGTGTCTTTATTGATATAGATAGACATGTGTGTTCTCCAGGGCTTACTTCACTGCGGCAACGATCTTGGTGGCGGCTTCGGCCATGGTGTCGGCCGAGATGATGGGCAGGCCCGATTCGGCCAGCATCTTCTTGCCCAGCTCTTCGTTGGTACCCTTCATGCGCACCACCAGTGGCACGCTCAGGTTCACCGCCTTGCAAGCGGTGATCACGCCGGTCGCGATGGTGTCGCACTTCATGATGCCGCCGAAGATGTTGACCAGAATACCCTTGACCTTGGGGTTCTTGAGCATGATCTTGAAGGCTTCGGTGACCTTCTCGGGGGTGGCACCGCCGCCCACGTCCAGGAAGTTGGCAGGCTCGCCGCCAAACAGCTTGATGGTGTCCATCGTGGCCATGGCCAGGCCAGCGCCGTTCACCAGGCAGCCGATGTTGCCGTCCAGGCTGATGTAGGCCAGGTCGAACTTCGAAGCTTCCACTTCAGCAGGATCTTCTTCGTCCAGATCGCGCAGGGCCACCAGTTCTGGGTGACGGAACAGCGCGTTGGGGTCGAAGTTGAACTTCGAGTCCAGTGCAATCACGTTGCCCTTGGAGTCACGGTTGAGCGGGTTGATTTCAACCAGCGATGCGTCCGTGTCCATGTAGCACTTGTACAGCTTTTGGCAGATGTCGATGAACTGGGCCACCGAATCAGCAGGCATGCCGATGCCCTTGGCCAGCTCTTCACCATTGGCTTGCGTGAAGCCGGCAATGGGGTCGACCAGCACGGTGATGATCTTCTCAGGAGTGCTGTGCGCCACTTCCTCGATGTCCATGCCGCCTTCGCTCGAAGCGATGAAGGCCACCTTCTGCGTGCCACGGTCGGTCACGGCAGACAGGTAGTATTCCTGCTGGATGTCGGCACCGTCTTCGATGTACAGGCGGCGCACCTTCTGGCCTTCAGGGCCGGTCTGGTGGGTCACCAGCTGCATGCCGAGGATTTGCTCGGACAGCGCCTTCACATCGTCGATGGTCTTGGCAACCTTCACGCCACCGCCCTTACCGCGGCCACCTGCGTGAATCTGGGCCTTCACCACCCACACGGGGCCGCCCAGCTTCTGTGCTGCTTCCACTGCCTCTTGCACAGTGAAGGCGGGGATACCGCGCGGAACGGGCACGCCGAACTGACGCAAGATTTCCTTGCCTTGGTATTCATGAATTTTCATGATGTCTCTCAGTAAAACAAAATGGGAAAAAACCCGGCGGCCGAGCGCGCAGAACAAAGAATTCGCAAACAAGGCAGAAGGCCTGGCAGTCCGCGAATTTACCATGCTGCACTGCGCCATGGGGGGCAGCGCCTGCAGGAGCCCCAATGCGCTTCCGGGGTTTGTCGGCCGCCGGAATGCATATAGCTATTATTTGTATAGCTAACCAGCCATGTTGGGCAGTCGTCTCCGTGCAGCGGGTCTGTCAGCCAAAGCGCCCAGGGCCTGTCGGCGGCGGGCGCAAAAGATGTCGATAAATACCCGAGCAGTGCAGGATTTTTGGCACAACCGCCCGGTCCTGACACATTTTTGCGCTAGTGCGCACTGCGCTTTGGGCCAGCACCCGGCCATCGCAGGCCCCAAAACGGCCTATCCGCCGCATCGCGCAAGCCCTTGTCAGACCAGACTGCAAATTTGCCATGGTCCTGCACTCATGGCGCCGCTTTGTATGACAATAAGCGCTTTCCCGAACCCAGGCGCCCGCTGCCCAGCAGGCGCCAACGCACAGCAGGAGTGATGGCAATGGCAAAAGTGTTTATCGACGGCGAAGCTGGCACCACCGGTTTGCAGATTCGCGAACGCCTGGTGGATATGCCCGGCGTGGAGTTGGTAAGCATTGCGCCCGAGCTGCGCAAGGACCCAGAGGCCAAACGCGCGCTGATCGCTGGCGTGGACCTGGTCATCCTCTGCCTGCACGACGATGCCGCCAAGGACACCACGGCCATGGTCGATGCCATCGAGCAGGAAACCGGCCGCAGCATCCGCATCATCGATGCCTCCACCGCCCACCGCGTCAACGACCAGTGGGTCTATGGCTTCCCCGAGCTGAGCGCGGGCCAGAAAAGCGCCGTGCAAGCGGCCAAGCGCGTCTCCAACCCCGGCTGCTATGCCACTGGCGCCATCGCCATCCTGCGCCCGCTGATCGATGCTGGCCTGGTCCCTGCCGATGCCGCGCTGGCACTGCCCTCGGTCTCCGGCTACTCGGGCGGCGGCCGCCAGATGATGGAAGCCTATGAGGCCGGCGGTGCCGCACCGTATGAGGCCTATGCACTGGGCCTGACGCACAAGCACATCCCCGAAATCCTGAAATACACCGGCCTGACCCGCCGCCCGGTGTTCATCCCTGCGGTCGGCAACTTTGCCCAGGGCATGCTGGTGCAGCTGCCGCTGCACCTCGATGAGTTGCCCGGCAAGCCGCTCTTGAGCGATCTGCATGGCGCCCTGGCCGCCCACTACGCCAAGACCAACCAAGACGAACAATGGGTGCAGGTGCTGCCGCCCACCAACGACAACAAGCTGGCCGCCGATACCTTGGCAGGCACCAACAAGCTGGAGATCCGCGTGTTCGGCAACGAGCAGCTGCGCCAAGCCGTGGTCATAGCCCGCCTGGACAACCTGGGCAAGGGCGCCAGCGGCGCTGCGGTGCAAAACCTCAAGCTGATGCTGAACCTGTAAATTCAGCCCTCACCCTCCGCCAGAAAAGCCGCTCGCCAGCGGCTTTTTTCATGCGCGCGGGGTGTGCAACACCATCGACATTGGCCGACACCGCCCCAGGCATTCTCTGCCTAACATGGGTCCAAACTACAGCCATAACACGATGAGACAACGCCCCACACGCCCGCTGCGCCAGCTTGGCGCTGTCTGGCCTTGGGCGCTGCTGCTTTGTGCAGCCGCCCAGGCCCAAAACGCCAACTCCCAACAAGGCGAGCAGATCGCCAACAACGGCCTGCCGCCCAGCGTGGCCTCCTGCGCCAGCTGCCATGGGTCCAAAGGCCAGGGCATGGCTGCCTTCCCGCCACTGGCCGGCCAGGGTGCCAGCTATCTGCGCTCGCAGTTGGATGCCTTTGCCGATGGCGCGCGTGGCAACCCCATCATGGCGCCCATCGCCAAGGGTTTGACGCCGCAGCAGCGCGCCGATGTTGCCGCTTACTTTGCCAGTCTGCCATCGGGCATTGCCGCCTCGCCGGGCCAGGCCGATGCCAAAGACAAGGGTGCCTGGCTGGTGGAGCGTGGCCGCATGCAAGATGGCATACCTGCCTGCAGCAGCTGCCATGGGCCTGGTGGCGCTGGCGTGGGTGCGCATTTCCCCGCCATTGCCAAGCTCAGCGCCAGCTATATGCAAGAGCAGATTGATGCCTGGAAAAAAGGCAGCCGCCCGCCCGGGCCGCTGGGCCTCATGGAAGGCATTGCCAAAAAGCTCAGCAGCGATGATGTCAACGCCATCGCCCAGTACTACGCCGGCGCCTCGGGCGCCGCCAAGCCTTGAGCGGAGAATCCCATGGATTACCAGCGCCCCAACCATGTGGAAACGCCCGAGGAGCAGGCCCGCGTCCAGCACAGCGAGTGGCATTACCTCAAGATCTTTGTGGTGGTTGTTGTCGCCATCGTGCTCGTGGCCGCCATCAGCTTTGGCGTGCAGGTGAGCAAGAGCATGGTCGAGCTGGCCCATGAGCGGCCCGCCGCAGCGCCCGCCCAGACCGCGCAAAAAACAGCAGCACCCGCCACCCCCAGCCCCGCACCCGCTACCGCCGCATCGGATGCAGCCCAACCAGCGCCAGCAGCTGCCACTCCCACTGCCAGCGCAGCCAAAGCGCCTGCTGCTGCCAGCACTGCCGCCTTTGCCCCGCCCGCCGCCGATGCGATTCCCGACGGTCCGATGGGCGATGTGGTCCGCCGGGGCGAGCAGATCTTTCTGCACACCAGCACACAGGCCAAGGCCTTTGTCGGCAATACGCTCAACTGCGTCAACTGCCACCTGGATGCAGGGCGCGCCGCCCACTCCGCACCGCTGTGGGGCGCCTACACACAATACCCGGCCTACCGCAGCAAGACCAAGAGCGTGGACACCTTCTCCGAGCGGCTGCGCGGCTGCTTCATGTACAGCATGAACGGCAAGGCCCCGCCCCATGGCGATGAGGTGTTGGTAGCACTGGAGGCCTATGCCTACTGGATGTCCAAGGGCGCGCCAGTGGGGGAGAAGCTGCCCGGCGCCGGCTACCCCAAGGTGGCCAAACCCGCCCAGGTGCCCGACTATGCGCGCGGCCAGAAGGTGTTCAACGCCCAGTGCGCGCTGTGCCATGGCGATGACGGCCAGGGCCAGCGCAGCGGCGATGTGCAGGTCTTCCCTCCCCTCTGGGGCAAGCATTCGTACAACTGGGGCGCCGGCATGCATGAGGTGGACAAGGCCACCGGCTTTATCAAAGCCAATATGCCGCTGGGCAAAGGCAATACGCTCAGCGACCAGGACGCCTGGGATGTGGCAACCTACATCAACAGCCACGAGCGCCCGCAGGACCCGCGCTTTACCGGCAATATTGCAGACACACGCAAGCGCTTCCACGACAGCGAGTTCTCGCTCTACGGCCAGACCGTCAACAGCCAGCAACTGGGCCGGGGCGCCCCATAAAAAAACTGCCAATGCCGCCCCTGTAGAGGGCATGCGTTGGCAGCTTTGCTATCGGTCCAATCAGGTGCCGGGCGCTATGCCACCAGGCACCTGCCGGTGATCAGCGCTCCACCGTGCGGTTCCAGCGCTTGTTCCACTCGGGGCGGTCGGCGTTGACCACATCCCAGTCCACGGCCACGGCATTCTTCAAGATGGCGTTCATCTTGTTCTGCTCTTCGGCTGGCTTGCCTTGCAGCTTGGTCTTGGGGTTGACGGGGTTGTAGCTGCCGTTTTCCATCGCCAGCGCCTGGGCTTCCGGGCTCACCAGGTACTCCACCAGCTTTTGCGCCAGCTCGGACTCGGGGTTGTTGTTGAGCACGCACATGGCGGTCATCAGCACGACCGCGCCTTCCTTGGGCGCCACATATTCCATCGGGATGCCCTTGGACTTCATCAGCTCGGCCTGCGTCAGGGTGTAGGGGAAGATGGCTGCATCACCGGCCTGCATCATCTCCACCACCTTGGACGAATTGGGGATGTACTCCACCACGTTCGGGCCAATCGTCGTCGGCCAGGCCTTGAAGGCCGGGTCCACGTTCTTCTCGTTGCCGCCCTTGATGCGGTTGAACATCAGGAAGGCATGCAGGCCAAAGGACGAGGCCGGCATCGACTGCACGACCACCTTGCCCTTGAGTTTGGGATCGGCCAGGTCGTTCCAGGAGGTGGGTGCTGCCCAACCCTTTTCGGCAAACATCTTGGTGTTGTAGGCCAGGCCGGTCAGGCCCATCGACAGGCCGATCGCGCTGTCCTTGATCTTGGCGATGTCCGGGATCTCGCTGTAGCCGGCAGCGGGCTTGAGCTTTTCGCACAGGCCCATGCTGATGGCGCGGTACATCACGCCGTCATCCAGGGTCATGACCTGCATCTGGGCCTTGTCCTTGGAAGCCTGGGCCTTGGCCAGGATATCGGTCGAGGTGCCCGGCACCACCACCACCTTGACGTTGTTGGCCTTCTCGAACGCGGGGAACACGAACTGCGAGTAGGTGCGCTCCATGTTGCCGCCATTCATGCCGATGTAGATGGTTTTGGTCTGTGCCTGCACCGCGCTGGCCGCAGCCACCACAGAGGCCATCAGGGCGATGGCGCGCACAGGAGTTTTGAGGGTCGTCGTCCAAGAAGACATGTGGGTTCCTTTCAGGTTGAACATGCGGGGTCGGTAAATCGGTCTATACGGAAAGCATCGATCGGCGTGCTGCTGCGGCCCTGGGCAATCAGCTCGGCCATCACATCGCCCACGCCCGGTCCGAGCTGGAAGCCCCCGCCGGCAAAGCCAAAGGCATGGTAGAGACCGGCCTGGCGGCTGCTGGCGCTGATGATGGGCTCGTGGTCGGGCAAGGCGCCTTCGTTGCCGCTCCAGGTGCGGATCAGCTGGGCGTTCTTCAACTGGGGCAGCAGCTCCACCAGCTGCGGCAGCTGCGCCCAGACGGTGGTGTGGCGGTTGCGCGCGCGGGTGTCGTCCAGCACCAGGCCGGGCCCGCCGCCAAACACCACATTGCCCCGGCGCACCTGGCGGCAGTAGATGCTGCCGCCCTCCACGCCCAGGCTCCAGTGCAAAAAGAAGGGCAAGGGCTCGGTCACGCCCATGGCCGGCGGCCGGATGCGCATGGGCACCGGCTCGCCGCATTGCTCGGCAAACTGCCCGGCCCAGGCGCCTGCGGCGTTGACCACCACATTCGCGCGGATCTCCATCTCGGGCGTACGCACCACAAAGCGCTGGCCATTGTGCGCCACATCCAGCACCGGGCTGTGCTCGAACACCTGGGCCCCGGCCCGCGCGGCCGCCGTGGCAAAGGCCGGCGACAGCAGGCGCGGATTGGCCTGGCCATCATCGGGGCAGAACGAGCCGCCCACGACCTTGGCGCCGCCGACCGGAAAGCGCTTGTGCAGCTCCGCGCCATCGAGCAGCTGCAGGTCCAGCCCACAGTCGCGCGTCTTCTCGGCATAGCGCACTAACGATTCCATATCCGCCTGCGAGCGGGCAATCTTGAAGTGGCCCGAGCGCTCGTACTCGGCCTCGGTGCCAATCAACTCGGTCAGGCGCCCCCAGTGCTGATGAGAGCGTTGCGACAGCGGCAGCATCGCCAGCGACCGCCCCTGGCGGCGCACACCACCAAAGTTGACGCCGCTCGAGCGCGAGCCGCACAGATCGCGCTCGACCACCACCACCTGGATGCCGCGTTTGCGCAAGAACAGCGCCGTGCTCGCGCCCATGATGCCGCCACCAATCACCACCACCTCGGTGGCCAGTTGCTTAACCATGGCTGGCCTCCTGGTCCGTGCTGACCACGGTCATGTCCAGCGGCAGGGGCTTGATCGGCGCCTGGCCCCGGATGCGGCCTATCTGCGCCACCGGCACCTTCAAGGTGTCGGCCAGGATCTCGGTCGCGGCCACACCGCACATGCGGCCCTGGCAGCGGCCCATGCCAACCCGGCACAGCGCCTTGATGCGGTTGATATCGCCCTGCGGCTGGGTGGCAGCGGTAGCGCGCAGCTCAGCCGCCGTGATGTTTTCGCAGCGGCAGACCACCAGCGCATCGGGCGCACGCGCCGCCCAGTCGTCGGGAAAGGGAAACGCCACCTCCAGCGCCTGGCGGAACTGCTGCGTCTTGTCCAGCTGCTGGCGCAGCTTGGCCTGGCGCGCTGCATCGGTCGCAATGCCCCGGTCCTCCAGCAAAGCCAGTGCGGCCAGCTCGCCCGACATCTCGGCCGCGTCAGCCCCCATGATGCCGGCGCCATCGCCCGCCAAATAGACGCCGGGCACGCTGCTGCGCCGGTCGGCATCGATCTGCGGCACATAACAGCGGTGCAAGGGGGCAAAGGCGAACTCGCAGCCCAGCAGATCGGCCAGCTGCGTCTCGGGCCGCAGCGCATAGCCCAGGCCGATGGCGCTGCAGGCGGTGTGCTGCTCGGCGCCCTGCGCATCCTTCCACACGATAGCCTGCACGCGGTCTGCGCCTTCGGCGCGCAGCAGCTGCACGCCATGGTGCACCGGCACATCGTGGAACATCAGCCAGCTCAAAAAATACACGCCCTTGGCCGCCACCGCCGGCTGGGCCAGCATGGCGGGTGCCGCCTTGTAGCGCTGCACCGCCGGGGCCGTATCCAGCACTGCCAGCACCCGACCACCGGCCTTGGCGTACTGGTAGGCCACCAGATACAGCAAGGGGCCGGTGCCGGCAAACACCACCGCGTCACCAATCGCACAGCCCTGGTACTTCAAGGCCACCTGGGCGCCTCCCAAGGTGTAGACACCCGGCAGGGTCCAGCCGGGCAAAGGCAGCACCCGGTCGGTGGCGCCGGTGGCGACGATCAGATCGCGCCAGCGCAGGGTATTGGCGGTGCGCTGCGCCGTGTGCAGCAGGTCCAGGCTGTGGCCCTGGGCGTTCCAGACGAGCGTATCGGGCCGGTAGTCCAGCTGCGGGCGCAGGCGGTCAAAGGTCTGGTGCAGGTCGCTGGCGCGGCCGGCCTCAAAGCCATACAGATCCTTGGGCGTGCGGCCAAAGCCATCGGGCTGGCGGCGGTAGATCTGGCCTCCGGCCTGGGGTGCCTCGTCAATGACCACCGGGCGCAGGCCATGGGCCAGCAGGGTTTGCGCGGCGCGGATGCCGGCGGGCCCGGCACCCACGATGACGGGCGGGCCGTCAGCGGGCCGGGGATCGTCCAGGTAGAAATCGCTGCCGATCATGGTTGCACCTGGCTGGCATTCGTGGCGGTAGCCTGTGCCACGGCCTCTGTCGTGGTACAGATCTGCATGCCCGCCTGCAGCAAGGTGGAGCAGGCGCGCAGCTTGCGGCCAGCCTGCTCACCACCCAGCGTGACCCAGCAGTCCTGGCAGGCGCCCATCATGCAAAAGCCGGCGCGCGGGGTGTGGGCAAACTCATGGCTGCGCAGCTGGGCCGACTGGGTCAGCACGGCAGTCAGCACCGTGTCGCCCTGCAGCGCCTGGGCCGGCTGGCCGTTGAGCACGAAGTGCAGCGGCGCGCGGCCCTGCTCCTTGAGGCGCACCAGCTGGCCGGCCGGCAAAAGGGGAGTAGCGTGTGCCATCAGTGCTTGCCGATCAGGATGCGGTCCAGGCCATAGACCTTGTCGAGCAAGAGCATCAGCCCCAGCGTGATGAACACGATCAGCGCCGACACCGCTGCCATCATCGGGTCCAGCGACTCGGTGGCATACATGTACATGCGCACCGGCAAGGTCACCGTGCTGGGCGAGACCACAAAGATCGACATGGTCAGCTCGTCAAAGCTGTTGATGAAGGCCAGCAGCCAGCCGCCGGTGATGCCGGGCAGGATCATCGGCAAGGTGATGCGCTGGAACACCTTGGCATTGCTCGCGCCCAGCGAGTAGGCGGCCTGCTCGGCGCTGCGGTCAAAGCCAATCAGCGCGGCCATCACCAGGCGCATGGTGTAGGGCATCACCACCAGCGCATGGGCAAAGATCAGCCAGCCAAAGCTGCCCTGGCCGCCCACCAGCGAGAACATGCGCAGCATCGCCACACCCAGCACCAGGTGAGGAATGATCAGCGGCGACAGGAACAGCGCCTGCAGCGCGCCACGGCCGGGGATCTCATAGCGCACCAGCGCAATGGCAGCGGGCACAGCCAGCGCCGTCGAGATGGAGGCGGCAGCCACCGCCAGGCCCAGGCTGTTCCAGAACGACTGGACAAAGTCGGCATGGTGCAGCACCTGCTCAAACCAGCGCAGCGAGAAGCTGGTGGTGGGCAGGGTCAGAGTCTCGGCCGGGGTGAAGGCCACCAGGCAGACGATCACCAGCGGCGCCAGCATGAAGATGATGACCAGCGCGTTGAAGATCAGGGCAATGGGTCCGTTTTTTTGCATGTCAGTTACCTCGCCTCTCAGCCCAGGGTCTTCTTGTAGCGGCCTTCAACCATGCGGTTCCAGCCCAGCATGATCACCAGGTTGGCGGCCAGCAGCACAAAGGCGATGGCCGCGCCCAGCGGCCAGTTCAGCTCGTGCAGGTACTCGTCATAGATCAGGGTGGCGACCATCTTGACCCGGCGCCCGCCCAGCAGGCCGGGAATCGCAAACGAGCTGGCAGCCAGGCCAAACACGATCAGGCTGCCCGAGAGAATGCCGGGCAGCACCTGCGGAAACACCACGCGGCGCAAGGTGGTGAAGTGCGAGGCACCCAGCGACAGCGAGGCGCTCTCGACCGAAGGATCGAGCTTTTGCAGCGAGGTCCAGACGGGGATCACCATGAAGGGCAGCATCACATGCACCAGTGCAATGACGATGGCCGTCTCGTTGTAGAGCAGCTTGACCGGGCCGATGCCCACCAGGCGGAAGATGTCATTGATCAGCCCTTCTGGGCCCAGCAGCATGCTCCAGCCAAAGGCCCGCACCACCACCGAAATCAGCAGCGGCGCCAGGATGATCAGCAAGAAGATGGAGCGCCAGGGCGCGCGCATCTTGCTCAGGATGTAGGCCTCGGGCGCGCCGATGGCGATGCAGATCAGGGTGACCAGGCCCGAGATCCACAAGGTACGCCAGAAGATCTCGTAGTAGTAGCTGTCGGTGACGATGTGCACATAGTGCTCAAACGTGAAGCTGCCCGCGACCGGGCCGGTGTCCACGTGGTAGGCATTGAAGGACAGGATGGTGGTCAGCAGCAGCGGCACGGCCAGCATCACCGCGAACAGCAGCAGCGCCGGAGCGCTCATGGCCCAGGGGGCCCAGGTGCGGCGCTCGCTCATGCGGCCACCCCGTCACCGGCGATCAGGCGCACATTGCGGTCGGACCAGTCAATACCCACCTGGCTGCCCACCTGGTGGGGCGCCTCGCCATCGTTGGCTGCCGTCACGGTGATGCTGCCCAGCGGGCATTCCACGGTGTAGAGCCACAGGTTGCCCAGGAAGAAGCGCTCGCGCACGGTGCCCTGAGTGCGGCCGGCCGAGCTGGCCGACAGCTGGATTTTCTCGGGGCGCAGGCCCAGCAGCAAACGCGTGCCGTGGCTGGCCGCAGCAGCCGGCACATCCTGCACCGCCATCTGCACATCGCCCACATGCGCCAGCCACTGGCCGCCCTGGGCATGCACGGTGGCCTGCAGCAGGTTTGCCTTGCCGACGAAGGTGGAGATAAAGGCGTTGTGCGGGTGCTCGTACACCGTGTGCGGCGTGTCCACCTGGGTGATACGGCCGGCCTCCATCACCACGACGCGGTCGCTGATCGACATCGCCTCGCTCTGGTCGTGCGTGACCATGATGGTGGTCGTGCCCACCTTGCGCTGGATCTCGCGCAGCTCGAACTGCATCTCCTCGCGCAGCTTGGCATCCAGGTTGGACAGCGGTTCATCGAGCAGCAGCACCGGCGGCTTGATGACCAGCGCCCGGGCCAGGGCCACGCGCTGGCGCTGGCCGCCCGAGAGTTCACGCGGGTAGCGGTCGGCATAGGGCCCCAGGTGCACCAGGGCCAGCGCTTCGCTGGCGCGCTCGCTGCGCTCGGGCTGCGCCACCTTGCGCATCTCCAGGCCAAACTCGACGTTCTCACGCACAGTCATGTGCGGGAACAGCGCATAGGTCTGGAACACGATGCCCAGGCCGCGCTCATTGGCCTTGGCGCGCGTGATGTCCTTGCCGTCGAGCTCAATACGGCCTTCGGTCACATCCACAAAGCCGGCAATCATCTGCAAGCTCGTGGTCTTGCCGCAGCCCGAGGGGCCGAGCAACGAGACGAACTCGCCCTTTTGCACATCCAGGTTGAACTGGCTGACCACCCGGTTGGGGCCGTACTGTTTGGAGACGTTGTGGAGACGCAGAAAACTCATGGAAATCACCTCGGTGGCACGTGGTTGCGGGGCCCGTCAGCCATGTCGCACGGATGAACGACATTTGCAACTATTTATCTATTTTCGGAATGTGGTTTGAATCCATACACGGTGTAAACACTGATAATGGAAGATAAATTTGATTTATTCCGATAAATGGAATAAAAATCAGATCCACCGAATTTTTATTCCGGAAAACCATGAGCACCGACACCTCTGAGGACAACAGCCACCAGCGCGGCACCCTGCACCGCAGCTTTTTGGTGATGCGCGCGCTGGCCGCGCACCAGACCGAAGGCGTGCGCGTGACCCATCTGGCCAAGGAAATCGGCCTGACCCAAGCCACCACGCACCGGCTGCTGCAGGGCCTGATCCAGGAGGGCATGGTGGAGCAGGACCAGGTGCACAAGCTCTACCGGCTGAGCCTGGATTTGTTCTCGCTGGCCGCCCAGGCCGGCGCGGTGAGCGACCTGCGCAGCCTCGCGCGCCCGGTGCTGCTGCGCCTGTGCGCCAGCCTCAATGACACGGTGATCCTGATGGTGCGCTCGGGCTTTGACGCGGTCTGCCTGGACCGCATCGAAGGCCAGTTCCCGATCCGCACCTTCACCGGCGATATCGGCGGGCGCGTGGCGCTGGGTGTGGGCCAGGGCTCGCTGGTCATCCTGGCCAACCTGCCCGAGGCCGAGCGCGAGGAGGTGCTGCGCTTCAACCTGCCGCGCATGCAGCACTACAACGTCTATGACGAGGTCTACATGCGCACCGAGATCGACAAGGCGCACCGCCAGGGCTATACCGCCAAGAACTCCGGCCTGCTCGAAGGCATGGCCGGCCTGGCCGTGCCGGTGTTTGACCGGGGTGGCCAGGTGGTCGCCGCCCTGTCGATCGGCACCCACACCGCGCGCCTGAGCGACGAGCGCCTGCCCATCGTGCGCGACATGCTGCTGCGCGAAGCCAAAACGCTGAGCGCCCAGATCAACCCCTTTGACCCGACCTTGCGCCACCCGATGCATGCGATCTCCACCGGGGACCGCACCCGCTCGATGTAAGCGGCGCCAGCCTCTACCCCCTTTTCTCCCGCCCTCTCACCCTTTCAGCGCTACTGACCCCCGCCATGGCCTCCAGCACCCCTTTGCACCTCATCATCAAAAGCGGCGGCAGCGCTGCGATCCCGGAATGGACGGCCCTGTTTGCCGAATTTGCACCCCATGTGGTCGTGCATGACTGGAACAGGCCGCCGGCTGACCGCAGCCTGGTGGATTTTGCGATGGTCTGGGAGCCAGAGACCGGCGCGCTGGCCCGCTATCCGCAGCTCAAGGCCATCTTCAGCTCGGCCGCTGGCGTGGACCATATCCTGGCCGATAGTGAACTGCCGCCAGCGCTGCCCATCGTGCGCATGGTCACGGGCGAGTCGCAGCAGCGCATGGCCGAGTTCTGCCTGATGGCCACCTTGATGCTGCAAAAGAACATGCCGCGCGCGCTGGCCCAGCACCGCCAGCAGCAGTGGATCGAGTTCAACCCGCCCCATGTGGCCAGCGAGCTGCGCGTGGGCATCCTGGGCCTGGGCACCTTGGGGGCTGCTGCCGCGCAGATGCTGCGCGCCGTGGGCTATCCCGTGCAAGGCTGGTCGCAAACGCGCAAGCAGATCGAGGGCGTGACCAGCTACTGCGGCCAGGACGAGCTGGCCGCCTTTTTGCGCAGCAGCCAGGTGCTCATCTGCCTGCTGCCCGATACGCCTGCAACCCGGGGCATTCTCAATGCCCAGCTGTTTGCCCAGCTGCCCGCTGGCGCCCAGCTGGTCAATGCCGGCCGGGGCACGCAGCTCCACAGCGCCGACCTGGTGGCCGCGCTCGACAGCGGCCAGTTGGGCGGTGCGCTGCTGGATGTGACCGAGCCGGAGCCCTTGCCGGCCGACTCGCCGCTGTGGACGCACCCGCGCGTCATCCTCACGCCCCACATCGCCGCCAGCGCCAGCCGCCGCGCCAAGGCGCGCCAGGTGGCCTTGTCGATGGCGCAGTGGCAGGCCGGGCAGGCGCTGGACAACTGCTTTGACCGGGTGCGCGGCTACTGATCAACCCGGGTAAATGGGGCCGGCCAGGCAGCTGAAAGCCGGGCTGCTGCCAGGCCGCTACTGGCGCCATATCCGAGTGTTATGCGATGCCAAGCCCTTGGCACCATCAGGGCCGCCCAATAGCCGCTAGGATGCGAGCCGCCCTCGTCTGCATCCCCTCCTCTCCATGTCCACCCCTTCCCCTGTGCCCAGCCAGCGCGCGACGCTGATTGGGCTTTCTGCCGTGCTCTGCTGGTCTGCACTGGTGAGCCTGTTCCGCAGCGTTGCCGAACACCTGGGGGCGATAGGCGGGGCCGCCTGCGTGTTCTCGCTCAGCGCCTTCTTGGTGACCTGGCGCTTTGGCCTACCGCGCGCCGCGCAGCTCAAGGCCATGCACCCGGCCTATGTGCTGGGCTGCGGCCTGCTGTTTGTGCTCAATGAAATTGCCTTCTCGCTGTCCCTGGGCTGGGCCAGCCACCGCGGCCAGACGCTGGAGCTGGGCATGATCAACTACCTCTGGCCCAGCCTGACCTTGGTGATGGCCACGGTGCTGGGGCTGCAGCGCTTTCGCGCCGGCCTGGTGCCGGGGGTGCTGCTGTCGATGGCCGGCATTGTGCTGGTGGTCAAGGGCGACAACGCGCTGTCGCTGGCCAGCCTCTGGGCCAATGTGCAAAGCAACCCGCTGGCCTATGCGTTGGCGCTGTGCGCGGCCTGCCTCTGGCCCTGCTATTCGGTGGTGTCCAAGCGCTACACCCAGGGCGCCAATGCGCTGCCGGCCTTTCTCTGGGCCGTGGCCGCCGTGCTGTGGATCAAGTACGCACTCAGCCCCGAGCCACCGCTGCGCTTTACCCTGCCCGCACTGCTGCAGCTGGGCCTGCTCAGCGGCTTGACCGCCCTGGGCTACAGCTGCTGGGACTATGGCCTGCGCGCGGGCAACCTCACGGTGATGGCCGTGGGCTCTTACTTCACCCCCGTGCTGTCTGCGCTGGTCGGTACCGCCTGGCTGCAGGTGCAGCCGTCCTGGAGCTTTTGGCAAGGGGTGCTGCTGGTGACGCTGGGATCGTTGGTCTGCTGGTGGTACACCCGCAGCCCCACCTTGGCCGATGGAAAAAAGCTGGCCGGATAAAGGGGTGGCTGCCGCATGCATGCCGGTTTGGTATACACATACAAACACCTAGTCGTCGCCCGCTGGCCAAACGCGCCCGGCGCACTATAGTGGGCGGGTTGCCCGCGTTTTTTCCGAGCTGCCCATGGACTACTCCCGCCCCAACCATATCCCCACTGCCGCCGAGCAAGAGGCCGACAAGCGCCTGGAGCTGCGTGGCCTGATCGCATTTGCCGTGCTCACCGTGGTGGCCACCATTGCTGCCGCCCTGGTCTTTGGCAGCCATATCGCCTAAGCGCTGATCCCCCGAGCCGCACAGTGCCCGCCTGGCGCCGCTGTGTGGCAGCTGGGTGCTGGCTGCCTGGACTGCAGGGCTGTGCTTTTCCGGCTAGGATGCAAGGCTGCTTTTCACAGCTGTCCCTGCACCCAGCCGCGCTCCCATGTCTTCCTCCCCGACGCCCTCTTCCCAGGCCGCTTCGCAACGCGCCACCTTGATTGGCCTGTCGGCCGTGCTGTGCTGGTCCACGTCGGTGGGCCTGTTTCGCAGCGTGGCCGAGCACCTGGGGCCCATTGGCGGGGCGGCAGCGGTGTTTACCTTGGGCGCCCTGCTGGTCACGCTGCGTTTTGGCAGGCCGCGCCTGGCGCAGCTGCGCGCCATGCACCCGGTCTACCTCTGGGGCTGCGGCCTGCTGTTTGTGCTCTACGAGATCGCGCTGTCGCTGTCGCTGGGCTTTGCCAGCAACCGGGGCCAGACGCTGGAGCTGGGCATGATCAACTACCTGTGGCCGAGCCTGACCATTGTGCTGGCCACCGTTTTTGGGCTGCAGCGCTTTCGTGCGGGCTTGGTGCCCGGGGTCTTGCTGGCCATGGCCGGCATTGTGCTGGTGCTCAAGGGCGACAGCGCGCTGTCCATCGCCAGCCTCTGGGCCAATGTGCAAAGCAACCCGCTCGCCTATGGCCTGGCGTTCTCGGCCGCCTGGCTCTGGCCCTGCTACTCGGTCATCGCCAAGCGCTATGCGCATGGCGCCAATGCGCTGCCCGCCTTTCTCTGGGGCGTGGGCGCGGTGCTCTGGGTCAAGTACGCGCTCAGCGATGAGCCGGCGCTGCACCTGTCGCTGCCGGCCATCGTGCAGCTGTGCATGCTCAGCGGCCTCACCGCGCTGGGCTACAGCAGCTGGGACCATGGCCTGCGCGCGGGCAACCTCACGGTGATGGCCGTGGGCTCGTACTTCACGCCCGTGCTGTCGGCGCTGGTGGGCACCGTCTGGCTGCAGGTGCAGCCGTCCTGGAGCTTTTGGCAGGGGGTAATGCTGGTGACCGCCGGCTCGCTGATCTGCTGGTGGTGTACCCGCAGCACATGAGCAGCACAGGCCTGACTGCTCAGCCCTTGCGCGCCGCTTCCAGCGCGGCAATGTCAATCTTGGTCATGCCCATCATCGCCTCGAACACGCGCTTGGCCGCAGCGCGGTCGGGGTCGGACATGGCCGCAGTCAGCATGCGGGGCGTGATTTGCCAGGAGATGCCCCAGTGGTCCTTGCACCAGCCACAGGCACTTTCCTGCCCGCCATGGCCAACGATGGCGTTCCACAGGCGGTCGGTCTCGGCCTGGTCGTCCGTGGCGATCTGGAAGGAAAAGGATTCATTGTGCTGAAAATGCGGGCCGCCGTTGAGCCCAATGCAGGCAATGCCCGCCACGTTGAACTCCACCACCAGCACATCGCCCTGCCGGCCATCGGGGTAGTCCCCCGGCGCGCGGTGCACGGCGCCCACAGAGCTGTCCGGAAAAGTCCGGGCATAGAACTGCGCGGCATCGAGCGCATCCCCCTGGTACCAGAGGCATACGGTATTTTTTGCGGTCATCGTCAGTCTCCTGTTTGCACAGACGACTAGCCTAGCGGCTCACAGCCCGCCTGCAAGTAGGACAGCGCTGCACAGCAAGGACGCCGCCGCACTGCGGGCGACGAGGCCTCAGGCGCCGCTGCGCCTTTTCTCGCGCAGCATGAACAGGTACAGACCCTCGACTTTCTCGCGCGCCCAGGGCGTCTTGCGCAAAAAGCGCAGGCTGGAGTTGATGCTCGGGTCCAGGCAAAAACAACGCACCGGGATGCGCTCACCCAGCTCTTCCCAGCCAAAGTACGCGACCAGCTCGTTCAGGATGTGCTCCAGGGTCAGGCCATGGAGGGGGTTGTTGGGCTGTTCGGCGGTGCTCATGGCCGCCATTGTCGCCCAGCCGGGGCACGGGCCGCGTGGCTGGGGCTTTGCGGGCCGCACATCTGCGCAGCCCGGCGGGGCACTCTTCAGCCGCTAATCGTCATCTCCGCCGCGCAGCACCTGGCGCACCACATCCCCACCAAACCCCCGGCTGGCCAGAAAGCGCATCTGCTTGGCCCGCTCCTGCGGGCTCTCGGGCGGCGCGCCAAAACGGCGTTGCCAGACCTCGCGGGCGCGCTGCAGCTCGGTGCTGCGCAGCCGCTCGCGGGCATCGGCGATCAGCAGGGCATCCACGCCTTTGTGGCGCAGCTCCTGCAGCACGCGGCTGGCGCCATAGCGGGCGGCCTTGGTGTGGATCACGCTGTCGACCACGCGCTGGGCGCTGATGAAGCCCTTGGCTTCGAGCTCGTCGAGGATGGCTGCCAGGTCCTCGCCCTCTTGCACATGGGAGCCGAGCTTGGCCAGCAGCTCGGCACGCGAATGCTCGCGCTGCGCCAGATAGCGCAGCGCCCGGCCCTTGAGGGAGAGTTTGCTGAAAGACATCGGTTCAAATTGCTATAAAACAAATAGCTGCTTGCGCACAGCGTCTGTGCACAAGCAGCTATTCTCAGCGCTGTGGCTAGGCGGCTATCAGCCTTCCGTGCCGGTCGCTACCGGGCCGTCCACCACGCCGTCTTCGGCGGGGCGCAGGCTGATGTTCAGGCTCTCGCGCACCTTGTTCTCGATCTCGATGGCGAGGTCGGAGTTCTCACGCAAGAACTCGCGCGAGTTGTCACGGCCCTGGCCGATCTTCTCGCCGTTGTAGGCGTACCAGGCACCGCTTTTCTCGATAATGCGGGCATTGACGCCCATGTCCAGGATTTCGCCTTCGCGCGAGATGCCTTCGCCAAACAGAATGTCGAACTCGGCCGTCTTGAACGGAGGCGATACCTTGTTCTTGACCACCTTGACCTTGGTTTCGTTGCCGATGGCCTCGTCACCACGCTTGATGGTGCCGGTGCGGCGGATATCGAGGCGCACCGAGGCGTAGAACTTCAGCGCATTACCGCCGGTGGTGGTCTCGGGGCTGCCGAACATCACGCCGATCTTCATGCGGATCTGGTTGATGAAGATGACCATGCAGTTGGTCTTCTTGATCGTGGCGGTGAGCTTGCGCAGTGCCTGGCTCATCAGGCGGGCCTGCAGACCGGGCAGCTGGTCACCCATTTCGCCTTCGATTTCCGCCTTGGGGGTCAGGGCCGCGACCGAGTCGACAACGATCAGGTCCACCGCGCCGGAGCGCACCAGGCTGTCCACAATCTCCAGCGCCTGCTCACCGGTGTCGGGCTGGCTGATCAGGATATCGCCCAGGTTCACGCCCAGCTTTTGGGCATAGCTGGTGTCCAGCGCATGCTCGGCATCGATGAAGGCGCAGGTGCCGCCCAGCTTTTGCATCTCGGCAATCACCTGCAGGGTCAAAGTGGTCTTGCCCGAGGATTCAGGGCCGTAGATCTCGATGACCCGGCCGCGTGGCAGGCCGCCAACGCCCAGCGCAATGTCCAGACCCAGCGAGCCGGTCGACACCACCTGGATGTCCGACACCGCTTCGCCTTCGCCCAGCTTCATGATGGTGCCCTTGCCGAACTGCTTTTCGATCTGGGCCAGGGCGGCGGCCAGGGCCTTGGCTTTTTCGCTGTTGGCTTCGGGTTTGGTGGCGGGTGCGTTCATGGATTTCTCCTTGCGTTTGATGGTCATGTCGTCGATCTGGGGATCCAGCTGTTTGCATATACAGCCTGGATGCTTGAACAGTAGTTTATGGGATGGGTATATTTTATAGAAGCATTTTTTTAGTCAGTTTAGTTGACTATATGCACAATAGCGACTTCGCCCTTTTTCAGCTTTTTAGACTGCTCGCCATGCCCATTCTTCTGCCCCATTTGCCCGATGACAGCTGGCGCCTGACCCATATGGGCCGCCTGCTGGGCCACGCGATGCGCCGTTTTGATACCCGTGTGCTGCAGCTGATGGCCCAGGACGAGGCCGTGCCGCTGGCGCTGTCGCACCTGGCCGAGCGCGACCAGGTGAGCGCCGCCCATGTCCACATCACCCGCCACCTGTCGCTGGCCGGCGACCGCCTGGTGGACCTGGCGGCGCGCGCGGGCATGAGCAAGCAGGCCATGGCCCAGCTGGTGGACCAGTGCGAAGCCTGGAACCTGGTGACCCGCGAGCGCGACCCGCGCGATGCCCGCGCCCGCATCGTGCGTTTTACCGAGACCGGCCTGCTGTGGCTGCAGGCGTTTGAGCGGGCCGTCACCCAGGCCGAGGCGGAGTTCCGCGCCGAGGTCGGCGAGCAGGTCGCCACCGTGGTGCAGCTGGGGCTGGAGGTCTATGGGGCCGACAGCTGAGCGGTTGCGCTTTGCTGCGTTCAGCGGCGCTTGCGCTCGAATTTGTAGAACAGGTTGGGCTCGGAGACGATGTAGATGTTGCCGCTGTGGTCCATCGCCAGGCCTTCGGGCTGCGGCACCCGGTTGGCCAGCCCCGCCATATCGGCCCACAGCGGCATCACGCTGAGCAGGTCACCGGCTCGGCTGTATTCGTACAGCACCGACGACTCCTCCCCCAGCAGCAGCAGGTTGCCGCTGCGCGGATCGACCTCGATGGCGGCCAGATCGGTGCTGGGCATGTCGTCCACCGCCGGCACCTCCCAGGTCGAGACTTTCATATCGACCAGGCCCGGCTTGAGCTTGGACAGCGGCGCATCCATCACCAGCACCTGCATCGGCCATTTCTCGGTCACGGCCAGCAGCTGCTGGCGCTTGGCATCCCAGCCCAGGCCTTCAAGCGCAAAATTCTTGATGGCGATGTCATTGAGCTGCACATAGGGACTGTGGTCGAGCGATACCTCGGTCACCCCCTTGCCAAACTGCACCCAGTAGATGCGGTTGCTGCGCTCGTCGGCAATCGCAAACCAGTCGCCCTGGATATGGGCGATGCCTTCGGTATCTCTGGCGCCATGCAGCGGCGCCAGCCGCAGCAAGCGGCCATCGGTGCTCAGCTCGGCAATCTGGGGCGGGCGGTTGGTCACCGCAAACAAGGTCTGGGTCTCGGGGTTGAAGGCCAGGCCTGAGAGGTTGTCGGCAATGCCGCTGACCACCTTGGCATCGATGCTGGCCCGGTAGTGCGGCAGGTTGGCAGGCGGTGCCGAGCGCGGTGCAGACTGCAGCGCATCGGTCTGCCCCGGCATGGCAATGACGTGGTGCCACTGCAGGTACAGGGCGGTCAGCACCAGCAGGGCCGTCACCGCGACCAAGCGGCGCTGCCGCTGCGACGCCTGCCATCTGACCTGTACCTTGGACCCTGGTTTCATCACCACCTGCTGCAATCTCCCCCTACCAGCCACAGGCCGGGTGCCCGCGTGTTCTGGTCAAGACGAGGCGCTATCCTACGTGAGGCCTGCCCCGGTTTGATGACGGCCCGGCCGGATTTACGTCTTTGCAACAAAAAAAGCAGGAGGCCAGCGCGGCGCACCACGGCCTCGCGGCTCACCCGCTTTGATCTATGCTTAGGTAGCCAGCCAGGCCATGGACTCGCCTAGAATCATTGGCACCATCCACATCACGACGACAACACCGATAGGAGACTGCATGCGAATACTGATTGCCGAAGACGACCAGGTGCTGGCCGATGGCCTGCTGCGCAGTCTCCGCAACTCCGGCGCCGTGGTCGACCATGTCTCCAATGGCACCGAGGCCGATGCCGCCTTGATGGCCAACAATGCTTTTGATCTGCTGATTCTGGACCTGGGCCTGCCGCGCATGCATGGGCTCGAAGTGCTCAAAAAGCTGCGCGCCCGGGGCTCGGCCATTCCGGTGCTGATTCTCACCGCCGCCGAGAGCGTGGACGACCGGGTGCAGGGGCTCGATCTGGGCGCCGATGACTACATGGCCAAACCCTTTGCGCTGTCCGAGCTCGAAGCCCGTGTGCGGGCGCTCACGCGCCGGGGCGTGGGCATGAGCACCAGCCTGATCCAGCATGGGCCGCTGGCCTACGACCAGGCCGGGCGTGTGGCCACGTTCGATGGCCGCATGCTCGAGCTCTCGGCCCGCGAGCTGGGCCTGCTGGAGGTGCTGCTGCAGCGCTCGGGGCGGCTGGTCAGCAAGGACCAGCTGGTCGAGCGCCTGTGCGAATGGGGCGAGGAGGTCAGCACCAATGCGATCGAGGTCTATATCCACCGCCTGCGCAAGAAGATAGAAAAGGGCCCCATCCGCATTGCCACCGTGCGTGGCCTGGGTTATTGCCTGGAGAAGATCCAGCCACCGGCCCCGCACTGACCTCCACCCTCCGGCCACAGCGGGGCGATGGCCGCCCCCGGCCCCATTCACGCAAGGACAGCCTTGGCCCTGTTTCGCAGCGAGCAGCGATCTTTGTTCGGAGAGATCCTTGACTGGATGCTCACGCCGCTGCTGCTTTTGTGGCCCGTATCGCTGGCATTGACCTGGCTGGTGGCCCAGGACCTGGCCAACAAGCCCTTTGACCGCGCGCTGGAATACAACGCCCATGCGCTGGCGCAGCTGGTGGGGGTGCAAGGCGGCAAAACCTATTTCAACCTGCCGCTGCCGGCCAGCGAGATCCTGCGCGCCGACGATGCCGACAAGGTGTACTACCAGGTGACCACCCCGTCGGGCATGTTTCTCGCGGGCGAATCGGCCCTGCCCATGCCCGCCAGGGACCTGGAGCGCAGCGTCGGCATGGTCCAGCTGCGCGATGGCGAGCTGCGCGGCGTGGATGTGCGCATCGCCTGGATCTGGGTGCAGCTGTCGCTGCCCGAGCCCAACCTGGCGCTGATCCAGGTTGCCGAGACGCGCGAGAAGCGCAGCGTGCTGGCCACCGAAATCATCAAGGGCGTCATGCTGCCGCAGTTCGTCATCCTGCCGCTGGCGGTGCTGCTGGTCTGGTTGGCGCTGGCGCGCGGCATCAAGCCCCTGCACCTGCTCGAAGAGCGCATCCGCGCGCGCAAGTCCGAAGACCTCTCGCCGATCCAGCACAAGGATGTGCCGCTCGAAGTGGTGCCACTGGTCGACTCGGTCAATGGCTTGCTCGAGCGCCTCAACGATTCACTGGCCACGCAGAAGCGCTTCCTCGCCGATGCTGCGCACCAGCTCAAAACCCCGCTGGCGGGCCTGCGCATGCAGGCCGAGATGGCCCAGCGCGCCGATGCCAAGGAAGACGACCTCAAGCTGTCCTTGCAGCAGATCGGGCGCTCGAGCATTCGCGCCACGCACACCGTCAACCAGTTGCTGTCGCTGGCGCGCGCCGAAGGGCCCAGCGCGCTGCTGCAGCGCACGCCCTGCAACCTGGCCGAGATTGTGCTCGACGCCATGCATGACGGCATTGACCGGGCCCTGGCCAAGCACATCGACATGGGCTATGACGGCATGCAGGTCGAGGACCGCGAAGTCTGGGTCAACGGCAATGCCACCTTGCTGGGCGAGCTGGTGCGCAACCTGCTGGACAACGCGATCAACTACACGCCGTCCAGCGCCAGCGCGCCGGGCGTCATCAATGTGCGCCTGATGGCCGACCCCTTTGGCCATGTGATCGTGCTGCAGGTGGAAAACTCCGGCCCCGGCATTCCCGAAGAAGAGCGCGAGCGTATTTTTCAGCCCTTCTACCGCGTGCTGGGCAGCGAGGTCGATGGCTCGGGTCTGGGCCTGCCCATCGTGCAGGAAATCGCCCGCCAGCATGGCGCCACCGTGGGCCTGGAAGACGCGCACCCGCGCCAGGCCCAGCGCGGCGTGGTGTTCAGCGTGTGCTTTCCAACCACGCTGGCGCCGCAGCCGTCCAGCTGAACGGCCCTGCCATCAGGAGCAGCTGCGCAGCTCCTTGCCGTCCATCACATGCCAGCTCTGCACGCGCTTCTTGGTGGCCGCATCCATCTTGGGCCAGCGCACGGTGTAGCTCACGGCCTCGGGGCGCTCGACCACCACCTTGGCGCCGCTCACGCCTTTTTTGCCCATGGACGCCAGATGGCGCTCGGCCGCCTCTTCGCTGGAGAAGCGCCCCAGCGAGATGCCCGGCTCCAGGCTGGCGATGCGGGCGCGGTCGGTGCTGATGTCGAGCGCGCGCAGCTCGTCGCGGCGCGTGTCCAGCGCCTCCTGGCTGCTGAACTTGCCGACATAGACCATCCAGCGGCCGGCGCTGGTGCTGCTGTCCAGGCGCCAGCTGCCTTCTGGCAGCTTGGCCAGCTGCAGGCGCAGCGCGTCGACCTGCTTGGCGTCAAAGTTGCCGGCCACCAGGCATTCTTTTTTCTCGGGCTTCTCCGGTTTCTCTGCCGGCTTGTCGGCGGGCTTGTCGGCGGGCTTGTCCGTTGTCTTGGCTGCGAGCTTGTCGGCTTCTGCAGCCGTTTTGTCTGCGGTGTCGGTGGCCGGCTCAGCCACCGCAACGGCAGCGGGCTCGGAAGCGGGTGCGGGTGCGGCCACCGGTGCTGGCGCCGGGGCGGTCTCTGCCGGCGCCGTGCGGGGCTGCTCCTGGGCCTGCTTGGCTTCCTGCGGCGTCAGAATGCGCAGCGCTTCGGGCTTGACCTGCTGCTGCACCCGCTCGGGCTCGGAGGGGTCTTCCGGGCCCCAGCCCAGGCTGCGCAGCATGCCTTGCGAGAAGGCGTAGTAGCCGGCATTGGCCAGTAGCAGCAGCACGATGGCAAAACGAATCATCTCCGCTCCTGTCTGATAGTTCTCTGATCCTGCGGCGCGCTCAGGCCGCGCCCGCCTGGGGCCGCACGCTGACTTCCGAGCTGGTCACATCGACCACGCCAGCGGCGGTCTGCACGCGCAAGGCGCCATCGGCGGCCACGCCCAGCGCCAGGCCAGCGGTGCCATCGCTCAGACCGACCTCGCGGCCGGCGAGCGCATCGCGCGCCGCATAGGCCGCCTGCAGCGGCGCAAAGCCCTGCTGCGCAAAGGCCTGGATGGCGGCCACCAGCGGCGGCACCACGGCCTGCAGCGCCTGGGGTGCATCCCAGCGGCCGTCCAGCATCTGCAGGCTGCCGGGAATCGTCGACAGGCCTTCGGCCTGCGGGGCCCGCACATTGATGCCGATGCCAATCACCACATAGCGCTCGGTCTGCTGCTGGCCATCACCCGCATGTGTGCGGGCCGAGACAAAGCTGGCGGTCTCGACCAGGATGCCGGCGAGCTTGTGGTCGCCGGTCAGCCACAGGTCATTGGGCCATTTGAGGCCAATGGTGGGGGTGCTGGAGCCGGCCTCGGGCAGCTGGGGCTGTAGGCTTTGCGCCACCGACACACCAACGGCCAGCGACAGGCCCGACCAGTCGGCTGGCGCCAGCGGCAGGCCCAGCGACATCAGCAGCGAATCACCGGCTTCGCTGCGCCAGGGCTTGCCCATGCGGCCGCGCCCTGCCGTCTGCTGCTCGGCCACCAGCAAGATGGGTTCCTGCCGCCCCGCACGGGCGCGGCGCATCAGTTCGGTATTGGTCGAGTCAATGCTGGGCAGCACTTCGATCGTGAAGCCCGGCAACTGCGGCTCCACCGCCTCCCAGATCGCTTCAGCGGGCCAGCGGATCGGCTTGTTCTGCGCCTCGCTCATGCGCCCGCCTTGGCGGCCTTGGCGCCCTGGGTCTTTTTATCAGCCTTGGCCTTCTTGTCGCTCTTTTTCTTGTCCTTGGCCTTGTCCTTTTCCTTGCTCAAGGCCTTGTGCTTTTCCGCTTTGGCAGGCTTGGCGGGCTTCGCCGCATCGGCAGATGCTGCCTTGGCCTTGCGCTTTGTGGGCAGCACCGGCTCGGGCAAATCCGAGGCGGGCACCTTGGGCTTCCAGCCGCGCTTGGGCGCCAGCATCGTGCCCCGGCATTCGGCCGCGCCGCAGTGGCAGGCGTAGTCGGCCTTGAGCTTGGCGGTGTAGCGCTCTTCGATGATCAGGCCATAGTCATAACCCAGCTCCTCGCCAGCGCTGATGTTGCGCAGCGCGCTGATGAAGATGCGGTCATCGGCCTCTTCGGCAAAGCAGTTGGGCTCGCAGCTGTGGTTGATCCAGCGAGCCGAGTTGCCGCCATCGCCTCCGTCGATGACACGGTCGCCATCGATCTGGAAAAAGAAGGTGTGGTTGGGGTGGTCGGGGTCATGCGGGTGGCGGCGCTGGCTTTCTTCGTAGCTGATGACCTTGCCCGCATATTCGACAATGACTTCGCCTTCTGCGATATCCTGCAACGCAAAAACGCCCCTGCCGTGCACGCCCGAACGCCGTACCTGGATACGACGACCTGTTGAAAAATGGGGAACATGGTTCGGCATGGGATTTTTTCTGCTACTTTAAAAATAAGCACATGCGCATGTGCGCACACGTACACATGCAGGCGCCCGCGCACATGCGCGTAAAGCGTGCATTGTAAGAGCGTGCTCAGAGAGCCAGCAACCCACAGTGTTGGCAGACCCCAGTTTGATGAGAGTGAACCCATGTCCAAGACCCTGGTCATTGCAGAAAAGCCGTCCGTTGCACAAGACATTGTTCGTGCACTGACGCCGGTGGCAGGCCAATTTGCCAAACACGACGACTACTTTGAAGCCGAGACCTTCATCGTGACGAGCGCGGTGGGTCACCTTGTGGAGATCCAGGCCCCCGAAGAATTCGATGTCAAACGCGGTAAGTGGAGCTTTGCCCATCTGCCGGTGATCCCGCCCTACTTTGAATTGAAGCCGGTCGACAAGACCAAGACGCGCCTGAACGCCGTCGTCAAGCTGGCCAAGCGCAAGGATGTCACCGCGCTGATCAACGCCTGTGACGCGGGCCGCGAAGGTGAGCTGATCTTCCGCCTGATCGAGCAATACGCCGGTGGCGCCAAGGGCGGCCTGGGCAAGCCGATCCAGCGCCTGTGGCTGCAGTCGATGACGCCCCAAGCCATCCGTGACGGCTTTAACAAGCTGCGCTCCGATAACCAGATGCTGGGCCTGGCCGATGCCGCCCGCAGCCGCTCCGAAGCCGACTGGCTGGTGGGCATCAACGGCACGCGGGCGATGACCGCGTTCAACTCGCGCGATGGCGGTTTCTTCCTGACCACCGTGGGCCGTGTGCAGACCCCCACCCTGTCGCTGGTCGTCGAGCGCGAGGAAAAGATCCGCAAGTTCGTCAGCCGCAACTACTGGGAAATCCACGGTGAGTTCAACGCCCAGGCGGGCGCCTACCCGGGCAAGTGGTTCAACCCGGCCTGGAAGAAGAGCGACGACGCCGAGGCGCGCGCCGACCGCGTCTGGAGCCAGCAGGAGGCGCAGGCGATTGCCGAGGCCGTGCGCGGCAAGCCCGCCACCGTGACCGAAGAGTCCAAGCCCACCACCCAGGCCTCACCGCTGCTGTTTGACCTGACCAGCCTGCAGCGCGAGGCCAACAGCAAGTTCGGCTTCTCGGCCAAGACCACCTTGGCGCTGGCCCAGGCGCTGTACGAACGCCACAAGGCACTGACCTACCCGCGTACCGATTCGCGCGCGCTGCCCGAGGACTACCTGCCCGTCGCGCGCCAGACCTTCGAGATGCTGGCCCACAGCAATATGCAGCAGCTCGCGCCATTTGCGCAGCAGGCCATTGGTGCCAACTACATCCGCGCCAACAAGCGCATTTTTGACAACAGCAAGGTCTCGGACCACTTTGCCATCATCCCGACCACGCAGGCGCCCGGCGCCTTGAGCGAGGCCGAGCACAAGCTCTACACCTTGGTGGTGCGCCGCTTCATGGCGGTGTTCTTCCCCAGCGCCGAGCACCAGGTCACCACGCGCGTCAGTCAAATTGACGACCACCACTTCAAGACCGAAGGCAAGGTACTGGTCAAGCCCGGTTGGCTGGCCATCTACGGCAAAGAAGCGGCCCACGAAGTGGAAGACGCCAAGGAAGGCGACAAGGGCCAAAACCTGGTGCCGGTGCAGCCTGGCGAGAAGCCCACGGCCGACCCGGTCGAGCCCAAGGGCCTCAAGACCAAGCCACCCGCCCGCTACTCGGAAGCGACCCTGCTGGGCGCGATGGAGAGCGCCGGCAAGCAGATCGACGACGACGAGCTGCGCGAAGCCATGCAGGAAAAGGGCCTGGGCACGCCTGCGACGCGCGCGGCCATCATCGAAGGCCTGCTGACCGAAAAATACATGCTGCGCGAAGGCCGCGAGCTGATCCCCACGGCCAAGGCCTTCCAGCTGATGACCTTGCTGCGCGGGCTGCAGGTCGAAGAGCTCTCGCGTGCCGACCTGACCGGCGAGTGGGAGTACAAGCTGGCCCAAATGGAAAAAGGCCAGCTCTCGCGCGAAGCCTTCATGGCCGAGATCCAGGCCATGACCGAGCGCCTGGTGAAAAAGGCCAAGGAATACGACCGCGACACCATCCCCGGCGACTACGCCACCCTGTCCGCGCCCTGCCCCAACTGTGGTGGCGTGGTCAAGGAAAACTACCGCCGCTATGCCTGCACAGGCGTGGGAGGCAACGGCGAAGGCTGCGGCTTCTCGTTCACCAAATCGCCTGCCGGCCGCACCTTCGAGACCGCCGAGGCCGACCAGCTGCTGCGCGATCGCAAGATCGGCCCGCTCGATGGCTTCCGCTCCAAGGCCGGCTGGCCCTTTGCCGCCGAAGTGGCCATCGTGCGCGACGAGGACAACAACAACTACAAGTTCGAGTTCCTGTTCGAGGACAACAAGTCCGACGAGGAATCGGGCGAGCTGGTGGACTTTGGCAGCCAGAACACCCTGGGCGCCTGCCCCAAGTGCGGCGCGCCCGTGTTCGAGCATGGCGCCAACTATGTCTGCAGCAAGGCCGTACCCACGGCCCAGCAACCCACGCCCAGCTGCGACTTCAAGAGCGGCCAGATCATCTTGCAGCAGCCCATCGAGCGCGACCAGATGGCCAAGCTGCTGGCCACCGGCAAGACCGACCTGCTCGACAAGTTCGTCTCCAACCGCACGCGGCGCAGCTTCAAGGCCTTCCTGGCCTGGGACAAGGAAGCCGGCAAGGTGAACTTCGAGTTCGAGCCGCGCGACAGCAAGTTCCCGCCGCGCAAGGGCGCAGCCGCCAAGACCGCAACCAAGACGGCCAGCAAGACCGCTGCCAAAGCGACCAAGACGGCGGCCAAAACCGCCACCAAGACCGCCTCCAAGACGGCCACCAAATCCGCCGCCAAAACGCCGCGCAAGGTTGCCGCCACGCTGACCCCGAGCCCGGCGCTCGCCGCCGTGATTGGCAGCGAGGCCACCTCGCGCCCCGAAGTCATCAAAAAGCTCTGGGACTACATCAAGGCCAACGGCCTGCAGGACGCCAAGGACAAACGCGCGATCAATGCCGACGCCAAACTGCAGCCGCTGTTTGGCAAGGACCAGATCAGCATGTTCGAGATCGCCGGCATTGTTGGCAAGCATGTGAGCTGAGCGCAGGGATGCAGCACCACCGCGCAGCCCACCGTGCCTGCCCGCAGCGCTGAGCATGGCCAAGGGTGAGCCGCTGCAGCTGCTGGCCCTGGCTGCAGGGATCTATCTGCTGCTGGAGGCCAGCTTTCATGGCATGGCCTGGCTGCTCGCGCGCATCATTGACCGCGAGGCGCGGCGCCGAGGCCAGCTGACCGAGCCCAGCCGGGCGCACTGGCAGGCCATCTTCTACCGCTTGTTTGCGGTATTGGCGGTGCTGATGCTGAGCCATTGGTTCAGCCTGGGCTTGAACGGACCGCATGCGCCGCGCTGGCAGCAGTGGCTGCTGGGCGCCGTCATCATCGCCACCGTGCTGTCGGTGGTGATGCTCAGCGATGCCGCCATCATCCAGAAGCTCAAGAAGGACAGCCAGCCGCATTTCAGCAATATGCAGGAGATGGGGCTGCTCTACATCCTGCGCCACCTGCCCGCGCACCGGCCCTGGTATTTCAGCGCGGCCTACCTGCCACTGGCCCGCCGGATTAATGGGGGTATCAGCCTGCTGGCGTTTTTGCTGCTGTACCTCGATTTGCGCGTTTACCAAGGGGGCTGATACAGTGCCAGCCATGTCCCCATGCCTGTGCCCCTCACCATGTACCTGCGCCCTGCCTACCGCCGGCTGATCTGGCTGGCCCTGGTGGTGGCCTGCGCTGCCGCCGTGTACGCATGGCGTGGCCCGGCGCTCATCGGCGATGCCGAGCAGGCCGCCGCCACGCTGTGGCGCAAAGCCTCATCACCGCCTCCGCCCAGCGCCGAGGAGCAGCAGCGCAGCCAGGCACGGCGCGCCGATCCTGCGGCGGGCACCGGCCCGGCGTGGCCCGCTGCCGTGCCGCGCAAATGCCAGTTGAACGGCCAGACCATCTACACCGATGGCCCCTGCCCGGCAGGCAGCCTCGAGCAGATCGTGCCGGAAAACCTGTCTGTCATTGCGCGCTGAGCACCCCTTGCCAATACCGCAGTGCGCTACCCCCAGCCACCATCTGCGCGATACTGCCTGCGCCATGCACACCGGAGCTGCATGGCATCGATCAAGGACAGGCGTGCAATCAGCGGACAAGCAATGGTTTGACGAGGCGTACTACCAGCGCTTTTATTTCGACAAGAAAACCAGCGTGGTGGACCCCGCGCATGCCGCGCGCCTGGGTGCCTTTGTCTGCAGCTACCTGCAATACGTGCGCGTGCCGGTCCAGCGTGTGCTGGATGTGGGCTGCGGCATCGGCCTGTGGCGCGATGCGATTGCGCAGCACTTTCCGCAGGCCAGCTACCACGGGGTCGAGTACAGCGAGTACCTGTGCCAGCGCTACGGCTGGGAGCAAGGCTCGGTCGTGGACTATGCGCCGGCCGATGGCCAGCCGTTTGACCTGGTGATCTGCCAAGGCGTGCTGCCCTACCTGAGCCCGGCCGATCTGAAGCTGGCGCTGGCCAATCTGGGCCGGCTGAGCAAAGGTGCGCTCTATGTCGAAGCCGTTGCGCGCGAAGACTATGAGCGCGACATCATCGACGACGAGCTGACCGACCCGCGCCTCTACCGCCACCGCGCCGAGCTCTACCGCCGTGGCCTGGCCCAGGGTTTTACCGAGCTGGGCGGTGGTGTGTGGCTGAGCCGGCGCGCCGATGTGCCGCTGTTTGCGCTCGAAGCGTTGCAGAACTGAGCGGCGCCAAGGGCAGCGCTAAACCCGCTGCGCTGCTCGGTTGGGCGGGGCGAGGACAATAGCGCCCGTGTCATCCCTGCCCTCTTCCCCCCTTGCCAGCGAGGCCGCCACGACGAGCGCGTCCACCACCGCTGGTGCCCTTGTCCCCCATGCCGTCTCGCGCCTGCGCGCCGAGCGGCTGCAGCGCAGCACCCGCCCTTTTCTGGCCCGAGGCGGCCCCAAGGGGGAGCGCTGTGAGGGATGCCGGCTGCGCCCCAGCCACTGCCTTTGCGCGCTGCGCCCCACGCAGCCCACCACGGCGGGCATATGCCTGCTGATGCACGATGCCGAGCCGCTCAAGCCCAGCAACACCGGCTGGCTAATCGCCGATGTGGTGGCCGAGACCTGGGCCTTTGGCTGGTCGCGCACGGAGATGGATGCGGGCTTGGAGGCGCTGCTAGCCGATCCCCAATGGCAGCCCTATGTGGTCTTTCCCCAGGAGTTTGTGCATGAGCCCGGCCGCGCCGTGCAGCAGCTGCCGCCACCATCACTCGGTGCAGCTCGCAGGCCGCTGTTTATCCTGCTCGATGCCACCTGGCCCGAGGCGCGCAAGATGTTCCGCAAGAGCCCTTACCTGGACCGATTTCCGGTGCTCAGCCTGCACCCCGAGCAGATCTCGCGCTACCAGCTGCGGCGCTCGCGCCGCGATGACCATTTCTGCACTGCCGAGGTCGCTGCCCTCTGCCTCGATCTCGCCGGCGACCTGCGCGCCGCGCAGACCCTGGAAACCTACCTGGACATCTACACCCACCACTACCTGCAGGCCAAGCACCAGCTGCCGCCCGAATGGCACAGCGCCGCGCACCAGCAGCTCCAGCGGCTGCAAAACCCTCTGTGACAGCGCTGTCACTGTCGTGTCTACATAGCTAATCTGGTTGCTATGGCAGCCACTACCCCGCGTCAACCCTGACAGGGTTTACCAAAAAACCCTTGGGCACACCACAACGCCAGATTTGCCAGAATTCTCCTACGCACGGGCTCCTCCAACGAAAGCACCGTGTAGCAAGCCCTTCTGGGACGATTGCGCATTCGCCAAAACATTAGATCGTTTTTCAGAACAATCTATTCCGATTTAGGCTATTTATCGGAGGCGCGCCACTGCATACACTAACTACATCGATCAACGAGAACCACACAAGGTGCACTGCACCACCCGTTGAGCGAACCAGCCCCTCATGGTGAGTCGCTGGAGTTCTCCAGGAGTTAAAAATGAACGCACGTATTTTCTCGATCGCCGGTGTAGCTGCTCTGATGTTGGGTGCCGGTGTTGCCCAGGCCCATCCCTTTGAAGGCGACCAGTCGATTGCTCCCCCAGTGGCTGCCACCAGCGCCGTGAGCCGCGCTGAGGTGCAAGCGCAATTTGTCGAAGCCCAGAAGAACGGCACCCTGTTGTTCAAGGGCGATCAGCTGCAAGCCAATGCCTTTGAAAAGGGCAGCAGCAACCTCTCCCGCGCCGATGTGGTGAAAGCCGCCCACGACGCCCGCGTTGCCGGCACCTTGCCTGAAGGCGAAAGCTTCGGCGAATAAGCCCAGGCATGAACGCTGAGAGTGGGCCACAGTCCGCTCTCGCAGCCCCCAAATTTCGAATCAACCTATTTTTGGACGCCGCCGCTCTCACAGCGCAAATCAGCGATTTGCCAGCAGCGCGGGTCCGTGGAGAGAAACCATGTTTGCACGCAATATGTCCGCTTTGATGATGGCCGCTGGCCTGGTGTTTGCCGGTGCTGCCAGCGCAGCCACCACTGCCCCCGTGGGCAATGGCTCGGACTACCCTGCCTACCCAGCAGCACACAGCACCCTGACCCGCGCCGACGTGCAGGCCCAGGTGAGCGAAGCCCAGCGCAATGGCGCCATGGCCGTGATCGGTGACCGCATCAACACCTTCGGTGCTGAAAGCAGCACCTCCAGCCTCAGCCGCGCCCAAGTGCAGCAGCAGGCCCATGAAGCCTTGGTCGCCGGCACCCTGCCTGAAGGCGAATCCTTCGGCGAATAAGCGAAGAAAACCGCTCTGCAAGGCAGACGCTGGCAGAGCGGTCAGATTTCAGGCCTTCGCCATTGGGCGGGTCTGGAGAGAAATTACAGCGGATATGCCCGCCACACAAAAAAAACGCATCTAGTGCGTAGCCCGGCCAGACCTTGTCCCATTGCGTCTGGGCCGTGCTCTTGGTAGCCACTGCCGGTTCGCCGGCAGTGGTCTTTTTACGCCTCGCGCCGCGACCACAACCCTTGATACGTCGTTGCCTGGCCGGCTGCTCCTCACCTTGTCGTACTACCGTACTGTCTGCGGCTCGGCGCCTAGTCGGAGACGCCTAGTCGGGGACGCCTAGTCGGGGGCGCCTAGCTTCAACCGCAAACCTCCGGTTTGCTGGGCTGTGCTCACAGCTCTTAATCCAATGCAAAACCGGTTTCGGTGATCTGCAGTTGGCCGTTCTCGCCCTTCTGCAACCAGCCTTGCTCGCAGGCATAGTCCATAGCAGGCTGCTGCTCTGCGGCGCTGACGCCATGGCGCTCCAGCACATGGCTCAAAGATTCCGCATCCAGACCATCGCCCGCGCGCAGCAGCTCCTCATTCACCATCAAGTAGAGCAGGTGCTTGGCATTCTTGCGTGTTGCTTCGGTATCGGTCATCCGTCCATTCCTCCATTGGCATAAAAAAACCGCAACTCGGTTGCGGTTCAGGTGTGGTGGCCCTTATTGGGCCTTTTTCATCCAATCGGACAGCTCATCAGCGTGCTCTTGCTCCTGCTCCAGAATCTGCTCGATCAGGCGGCGCGTAGTGTGGTCCTTGTCACCGATCAGATCAACCATCTGCGTATAGGCCTCGATGGCGACGCGCTCGGCCACCAGGTTGGAGCGGATCATCGAGTGCAGGTCCATGTCGTCGTTGTAGTCGGCATGGCTGCGGGCCGTCAGACTGTCAGGGTTGAAGTCGGGCTCGCCGCCCAGCTGCACGATGCGGGTCGCAATACGGTCGGCATGGGCCTGCTCTTCTTGCGCATGTACCAAGAACTCTTCTGCAATGGCGGGCGATTCCAGGCCCGTCGCGGTGAAGTGGTGGCGCTTGTAGCGCAGGATGCAGACCAGCTCGGTGGCCAGCGAATCGTTGAGCAGACGGATGATGTCCTCACGGTATGGAGAGTCATCGGGCAGCACAGCGCCTTCTTCCAGGCTCTTCTTGGCGGCGTCGAGACGCTTGGTATCAAGCGCCAGCGGGGTGCGGGATTTATCTGGCATCGTGGCTTCCTTTTTTGTGGGAGGTTGTTTTGTAAACAGTACCCCTCCAAGGTAAACCCGCCGCAGCCCCGCGTCTGTGAGACAAGGGCTACTGTGCTTGCGCTAAAAGTTCAGAATCCCGCCCCGGGCTGGGCCAGATAGTGCAGCTCTTCGGCGGTGCTGCGGCGGCCCAAGATCGCATTGCGGTGCGGAAAACGCCCAAAGCGGGTGATGACGGCCTGGTGGCGCAGCGCGTAATCCCAGGTGCCTTGCAGATAGGTCTGCAGCTCGGCGGGCTCGGGGTGGCTGTCACGCAGCTGGGCAAACAGGTCCACACTGCGCTGCTGCAAGGCCGCATCCTCGGCATGCTCCAGCGGCAGATAGACAAATACCCGCACCACTGCCGGCAGCGCCTGGTCCTGGCCGCTGTCGCACAGGCCGAGCGCCAGCTGCAATGCCAGCGGGTCGCCAGCAAAGGATTCGGGCGTGCCCCGGTAGATATTGCGTGTGAACTGGTCGAGCACGATGATGCGGGCCAGCGTATCCCAGACGCCCTCTGTCCAGCCAGGCAAATCACCCTTGAGCGCCGCCTGCACCGTCGCGCCAAAATGCGTACGGATGCGCGCATCGAATGCATCGGACTTGCTGAACCATTGCTGCTTGTGCTGCAAGGCCTCGCTGTTGCTGGGGCGAGCGCTACCCAACCAGAATTGCAGTACCTCGTCGGCAGAGGCGATGGGTGCGGGTGCAGGTGGGGATGCGGAAGCTGAGGTCATGGCGAAGCCTGTATCAATCAAAGCCCGTTTTTTACCATGCAGCAGCAGCCTGCAGAAACAACAAAGCCGGGCAAGGCCCGGCTTTGTTCTGGGTGACCGCCGCTTATGCGGTGCGCGAGCCGGCAGGCTGCTGCACTGGCTTGCTGCTGGAGCGGTCACGCAGACCCAGCGCCCAGCGCTCGATGGTGTAGAAAGACAGCGCGGCAAACGCGGCCGAGATCGGCAGGCCCAGGATCACCACCCACTGCCAGTCGGTGTGGGCGCGCAGCAGGCGCACAACAGGGTAGTGCCAGAGGTAGATACCGTAGGACATCTTGCCAACCCAGACCAGGGCCGGCAGGCTCAGCATGTCGAACAGCACACCCTTTTGCTTGCTCACGGCAACGATGATGGCAGCGGCCACCAGCTCCACCAGCGCAAAGCCCCAGAGCAGCGCACCGGCGTCGTCCCACCCGTAGCCAATCACGGCAAAGGGCAGCACCGGCAGCAGCCACAGCAGGTATTTTTGGCGTGCATGCAGCGCATCCATCCACTCGGGGCGGTGCACGGCCACAGCGGCCAGCGCGCTGCCCAGCAGCATGCCGGTGGCGCGGGTGTCAAAGCGGAAGAAGATTTCGTAGAAGTGCTGGCCCTGGACCACCCAGTAGGCGCGCCAGACAAACATCAGCGCCACCAGCAGCAGCACCGGGCGCCACAGCTGCTTGCGCGCGGTATGCGCCAGCAGCAGCACCAAGAGCGGCGGCCAGACCAGGTAGAAGTGCTCTTCCACCGACAGCGACCACATGTGCAGCAAGGTGTCCGGGCTGTCAAAAAAGGCGATGCCGTAGTCGGCCAGGTACAGCGCAGAGACCACCACGTCCTGGTTCACATCATCGAGACCGGGCCAGATCAGCGGCGCAAACAGCCAGTAGGCGGCCAGAAACAGCAGCAAGGCCGGGCCCAGGCGCAAAAAGCGGCGCTTGTAAAAGCGCCAGAAGTCAAGCCGGCCCGATTGCTGGTGTTCCTTGAGCAACAGCGACGTGATCAAAAAGCCGCTGAGCACAAAGAACAGGTCCACACCGAAGAAGGCGCCGTCAAACATCGGCGCATGGGCGTGTGACAGGAACACCAGAACAATGGCCACTGCGCGCATACCATCGAGCGCAGGGTTGTATTTCATACGGAATCCAGACAAAACCAAAGATCTCCATCTAACCGCAGCAGGGCCAAAGCCGTTGCCGCGCTCCCAGACTTGGTGTCAATTGTTGCGCTGCCTGGGTGCAGGCCCGGAGGCTGCCCAACCAGCGCTTGCTGGGAATTAAACATCTGTGCTTAACGCGCCAAGTGGCACGAAAGCTGACCCATCGGGCTTTGTGATCCCCGCATGGCCGCTGTTCTCCAGGGCTTGCTGGGGAATACCAACCATGCGCCAAGGCGCGACGATTGAGAACCCGAGCCTATCGATTTAGTTCCGGCGTGGATGCTTTATTTTGTGACCAATGCACCGCAAATGCGTCCATCTTGCAGTCACCTTGCAGCGCTTGCGCCTGGTGGCCCAGCACGCCCGCTCCTCGCCGTCCATCCCCTCTGCCTTGCCTGGCCCGCTGGGTCTGCGCCCGGGGCCCCTGCCTGCTTTGCACGCTGTGCCAAGCCTGCATGGCGATGATCGCCTGCGGGCCCGCAAGCGCTGTGTAGGAAAAAACGAAAGGCACCCGTCAGCACCCGGGCGCGAATTGTGCCAGCTAGCGATGCCCTGCTGTCGTAAAAAGCGGGATGCAACTGACAAAAAATAACATTGCAAATCAGGATGCCGGAGGCCCTGGGACCAGAAACAGCGCACCTGCTGCCAGGGTGACAGCTTGCGTGCTAACCCCCATGCAAGCGCGCGCCGCTTTGCGTACGCTCGGGCTACGCTTTTTCTTTTGCCATGACCACCTCTGCCCCCTCCCCCCTGCCCCAGATCGAGCACTACGCGCAATGGCTCAGCCAGCAGCATGGCCTGCACTTTGACGACTACGAGGCCATGCATGCCTGGTCGGTCGAGCATCTGGCCGCATTTTGGCGCAGCATCTGGGACTACTACCAGCTTGAATCTCCTACGCCGATCACCGAGGTGCTGAGCGACGATGCCATGCCCGATGCGCGCTGGTTCAGCGGCGCCCAGGTCAGCCTGCCGCGCCAGCTGCTGCGCCACACGGCAGCGGCCCAGCAGGCCGGGGTGCCGGCGATCGTCAGCGACAACGAACTCGGCCAGATGCGCGAGATGGCCTGGCCCGAGCTGCAGCGCCAGGTGGCCTCGGTGGCGGTGGCGCTGCGCAGCCTGGGCATTGGCCGGGGCGACCGCGTGGCCGCCTATATGCCCAATATCCCCGAGACCGTGGTCGCGATGCTGGCCTGCGTCAGCCTCGGCGCGGTCTGGAGCGTCTGCGCCCCCGACATGGGCGTGGCCGCCGTGGTGGACCGCTTCAAGCAGATCGAGCCCAAGGCCTTGATCGCCGTCGATGGCGTGTACTACGGCGGCAAGCCGCTGGACCGCAGTGCTGTGGTGCAGTCCTTGCTGGCCGAGCTGCCCACGGTGCAGCACTGCCTGACCGTGCAGACCCCTTATGCCGCCGCCCCGGTGGGCAGCCACCACTGGGACTGGGCCACCACCGGCCAGGACGCACATGCCGTCGCGGCGTTCGAGCCCGAATGGCTGCCGTTTGACCACCCGATCTGGATCGTCTACTCCAGCGGCACCACCGGCCTGCCCAAGCCCATCGTGCATGGCACCGGCGGCATCCTGCTGGCCTTGCATGTGGCGGGGCTGCACAACGACCTGGGCGCCAGCTACAGCGACAGCCATGCGGGCGAGCGCTTTCTCTGGTACAGCTCCACCGGCTGGGTGATGTGGAACATCCAGGTCAGCGGCCTGCTGTTTGGCACCACGATCACCATCTTCGACGGCCACCCGGCCGGCAGCAGCAGCCAGCCCGACTGGGGCGTGCTGTGGCGCTTTGCCGCGCGCCACCACACCAGCATCTTTGGTGCGGGTGCCGCCTATTTCAGCAACTGCATGAAGGCCGGCCTCGACGTGGGTGCCATCGCTGGCCTGCAGCAGGTGCGCACCTTGGGCAGCACCGGCTCGCCGCTGGCACCCGAGGTGCAGCGCTGGGGCAGCGCCCAGCTGCAGGCAGCAGGAGCTGGCGAGGTGTTCTGGTGCAATATCTCGGGCGGTACCGATTTTTGTGGCGCCTTCATCGGCGGCAACCGCAGCCTGCCCCAGGCGCCCGGCCGCATGCAATGCCGCTGGCTGGGCCATGCGGTGGAGGCATGGAACGAACAAGGCCAGGCCGTGCGCGACGAGGTCGGCGAGCTGGTCTGCACCCGGCCTATCCCTTCAATGCCGCTGTACTTCTGGAACGACCCGGGCAAGCAGCGCTACCTGGACAGTTATTTCGACCACTGGCCCGGCATCTGGCGCCATGGCGACTGGATCCAGATCAACAGCGACGGCAGCTGCGTGATCTATGGCCGCAGCGACGCCACCATCAACCGCCAGGGCCTGCGCATGGGCACCAGCGAGATCTACAACGCCATCGAGGCGTTGCCCGAAGTGCAGGATTCGATGGTCATCGACCTGGAGTACCTGGGCCGCAACAGCTATATGCCGCTGTTTGTCGTGCTGCGCGAGGGCCTGGTGCTGGACGCCGCCATCCAGGGCCGCATCGAGCAGGCGATACGCACTGCGCTGTCGCCCCGCTTTATCCCCGACACCATCGCGCAGGTGGCCGAGGTGCCGCGCACCTTGACCGGCAAAAAGCTGGAGCTGCCGATCAAGAAACTGCTGCTGGGCCAGCCCGCCGACAAGGTGCTGAACCCGCAGACCATGGCCAACCCTGGCTGCCTGCCCTGGTACGAGGCCTTTGCCGCCCAGCATCTGGCGCGGCTCAGCCAGCCAGCCGCTGGCTGAAAGCCCTGCGCTGCAGCGATGGACGGACGGTGCGATAATGGAAAGCTATCGAGATGCAGCGGCTGGGCACCCCAGCCTCGGCGCCTGAGCCCCAGGGCCCGCGCCACAGCGCCTTCTCGCCTCCGACCCTCCTCCTGAAGACGCGCAGGCCACCCGCCTGCGTGTCTGCAACCTGTATGCCTTCATCCATTTCTCTGCGCCTGGTGTTTATCCTGGGCCTGCTATCCGCCATTGGCCCCTTTGCCATCGACATGTACCTGCCGGCCCTGCCGCAGATTGGCGCCAGCCTGCAAGCGCCCGTCGGGGCCGTGCAAGCCAGCCTGACGGCCTTCTTCCTGGCGCTGGGCGTGGGCCAGCCGCTGTTTGGCACCCTGGCCGATATGTGGGGCCGCAAGAAGCCGCTCTACCTGGGCCTGGCGATTTTTGTGCTGGCCAGCGTCGGCTGCGCGCTGGCGCAGGACATCCACACGCTGGTGGTGCTGCGCTTTATCCAGGGCCTCGGCGCGGCAGCGGGCATGGCCATTCCGCGTGCGGTGGTGCGTGATCTGCACACCGGCCACGAGGCCGCGCGCATGATGTCGCTGCTGATGCTGGTCTTCAGCGTCTCGCCCATCCTCGCGCCGCTGGCCGGCAGCGGGGTGATTGCAATCGGCGGCTGGCGCATGGTGTTCTGGGTGGTGGCAGTGGCCGCGCTGATCGGCATGGTGGCCATGGCGCGCGGCCTGCCCGAGACGCGCGCATCCAACAACGGCGTGGACAGCAGCCTGGGCGGTGTGCTCCAGGCCTATGGCCTGCTGCTGCGCGACTGGCACTACCTGGGCCTGGTGTTTATCGGCGCCTGCGCGATGGCCGGTTTCTTTGTCTACCTGGCCGGCTCGCCTTTTGTGCTGATCAACCACTACGGCCTCAGCACCACGCAGTACAGCATGGCCTTTGCATTCAATGCGATTGCCTTTATTGGCGCGGCGCAGTTTACCGGCATGCTGGGCAAGCGCTTTGGCCTGGTGCCCGTTGTCAAGCTGGCCGCTACCGCCAGCGGTGTGGTGATGTGCTGCCTGCTGGCCTACTACCTGGTGGGTGGCGACCAGCTCGCCGTGTTGATTGGCCTGTACTTTGTCGCCAGCGGCTTGATGGGCCTGGTGATCCCCACGACTTCGGTGCTGGCGCTGGAGGCGCATGGCCAGATTGCCGGCACAGCCTCGGCCTTGCTGGGCACCTTGCAGATGCTGACCGGCGCGGTCGCCATGCAGATCGTGGGCCTGTTCTCCAGCGGCAAACCGCTGCCGATGGTGGTGGGCATGGCCACCGGCGCGCTGTGCGGCGTGCTGCTGACCTGGATCACCTTGGGCGGCCGGCGCGGCGCCCGGGTCTGATGCCTGCCAACGACCTCTAACGACAACGCCCCGCAGCTTGCGGGGCGTTTTTGCTTTTGGAGGTTTAAACCTTGGGCTGGCGGTAGGCCAGGCAGAGCTTGTTGCCATCGGGGTCGCGCAGGTAGGCCAGGTACAGGGCCGCAGGGCCTTCGCCGCGCCAGCCCGGTGGGTCTTCACAGGCCACGCCGCCATGGGCCAGGCCCACCGCATGGGCCTGGTCGACCTGCTCGGTGCTGCTGGCGGCAAAGCCGGTGGTGCTGCCATTGCCGATAGTGGCTGCCTCGCCATTGATGGGGGTGCTGACGCTGAAGGTGCCGCCATTGGCGCGCCAGAAATAGCGGTTCTTGTTGGCGGCACCCGGGGGCACGCCCAACTCGGCGAGGAAGGCGTCGTAGAACTGGCGTGATTTCTCCAGATCGCTGGTGCCGAGCATGATGTGGCTGAACATGGGTGTCTCCTTGCAGGGTGGAAAAAACGGAGGGGAAAGATCAGGCAGCTGCCACTATAGCGGCGCTGGCGGGCGGCTGAAAACGGGCGCTTGTCGCGCAGTATCCACCATCGCGCGGGCCGGTTTGCAGCCAGCACACAACAGTGCCTGGCCGTGCAAGTGCCAGTCCTTAGCCCCTGGTTCTGGTCACCTGTCGCCTGCCTGCCAATCACCGAACACGCACAGCCGCTATAGTCGCCCCGAGCCTGCTGGCGTGCGTTGCGCGCGCCGGGTGCAGGCACCATCCACACATGAATTTACAAAATATCCTCGGCCCACAGGCCGCCTCACACCTGCGTTTGATGGGCATGGCCTTGCTTTGGGGCGCGTCCTGGCCCAGTGGCCGCATGGTGGCCCAGCACATGCCGCCACTGGCAGCGTCGGGCCTGCGTTTTGTACTGGCCGCCGTGGTGCTGCTGGTCTGGCTGTATGCGGCAGGCGGCATGGCCGGGCTCAGGCACTGGTCGCCCAAGCGCTGGTTGGGCATGGCCGCCGCTGCAGCTACAGGCGTATTTGGTTACGCGGCCTGTTTTTTGAGTGGCCTGCAGTACCTGCCCGCCAGCAAGGCGGCGCTGGTCATCACGCTCAACCCGGTGCTCACCTTGCTGCTGGCTGCCTGGATCTTTCGGGAACGCATCAACCGCACGATTGCCTTGGGCATGGCGCTGGCGGCGCTGGGTGCGGTGCTGGTCATCTCGCATGGGGATCCAGCCCAGCTGCTGGCCGGTGGCCTGGGCCGGGGCGAACTGCTGATCCTGGGCTGCGTGGCCTGCTGGGTCAGCTACACCTTGCTGGGCCGGGCGATTCTGGCCGGGGTCGATGCGCTGTCCACCACGGCCGTCACCGCGACCATCGGCGCCGTGATGCTGCTGGCCGCCAGCCTGGTGGTCGAAGGGCCGCAGGGCATGGCCCAGGCCTTCGATGCGGGCCTGCCCGCCTGGGGCGCGCTGCTGTTTCTGGCCTGGGGCTCTACCGCACTGGCTTACGCATGGTACTTTGATGGCGTCAAGGCACTGGGCGCTGGTGCGGCATCGGGCTATATCACCCTGGTGCCGGTGATTGGCGTGGCCTGCTCGGCCCTGTGGCTGGGCGAGCAGATCGATGCACCCATGCTCGCCGGGGGCGCGATGGCGCTAGCGGGCACCGCGGTGATGAACTGGGGCCGGCGCACACCGCGTGCTGCGGTGGCTGCAGCGGCAGCGCGCTAAACCGCCAGCGGGTTCTCGGCCAGCTGCGGCGGCAGCTCCGCCCAGGGCTCGTTCATGAACTGCTGGGCCGCATAGTCCATAAAGGCCTGCACGCGCGCTGGCCGCGTACGGCCCGGCGGGGTGACGATGTTCAGCGACAGCACATCGGCCTCCCAGCCCGGCATGGCGGTCTGCAGGCTGCCATCGCGCAGCTCCTGCCACACCAGAAATGACGGCTGCAGCGCCAGCCCCATGCCGGCCAGCAGTGCGGGCTGCAGCGCCTCGGCATTGTTGACCTGCATCTGTATCGGCATCACCTGCGTGTACTCGCCATGGCGCGCATGGCGAAAGCGCCAGCTGGTGCCATAGCGCGCCAGGCTGTACTGCAGGCCCTTGTGCTGGGCCAGATCGCGCGGGTGCACCGGGTGGCCATAGCGCTCGAAATAAGCAGGAGAGCCGACCAGCAAGATGCGCACCTTGCACAGGGTGCGCGCAATCAGGCTCGAATCGCTCAGGTTGGCAATGCGCAGCGCCAGGTCAAAGCGGTCGCGGATCAGGTCCACCTGCTCGTCAGCAAAGTGCAGGTTCAGCTCCACATCCGGGTGCATCTCCATGAACTTGGGCAGGATCGGCGACAGCCGCGCAATGCCAAAGGACATCGGCGCGGCAATGCGGATCTGGCCGCGCAGGCTGGTGGAGCGGTCGGTGATGTCGGCCTCCACCGCCTCGCCCTCCTGCAGGATGCGCGTGGCCCGCTCCAGCGCGCTGCTGCCGGCATCGGTCAGCGCCATGCGGCGTGAGGTGCGGTGGAACAGGCTGGTCTTCATGCGGCCCTCCAGCCGCGTGATGGCCTTCGATACCGTTGCCTGCGACAGCGCCAGCTCGGCAGCGGTGCGCGCGAACGATCCGGTCTCGGCGACCTTGGCAAAAATGGCCCAGGCCTCCAGGTCAGGCAGCTTGCTCATGGCTTCATCGCTTTCTCAATCACATCAAATATAGAATGAATGCTTTTCTATATTTTCTATTTTAATCATATTCAAGGCGACCTACACTTTCTTCATCGACGACAAAACACCTGGAGAAAGACATGATTGAACGACGCAGCTTTGACAGCCTGGGCGGTGCCAACCACGGTTGGCTCGATGCCAAGCACCACTTCTCTTTTGCCGACTACCGTGACGCCCAGCGCGTGAACTGGGGCGCTCTGCGGGTCTGGAACGATGACACCATCGCGCCGCAAACCGGCTTCCCACCGCACGGCCATGCCGACATGGAAATCATCACCTATGTCCGAGAAGGTGCGATCACCCATGAAGACAGCCTGGGCAACCGAGGCCGCACCGAAGCCGGTGATGTGCAGGTGATGAGCGCCGGCAGCGGCGTGCGCCACTCGGAATACAACCTCGAGTCCACGACGACCCGCATCTTCCAGATCTGGATCCTGCCCGACCGCCAAGGCGACAAGCCCAGTTGGGGCGCCAAGCCCTTCCCCAAGGGCGACCGCAGCGGCAAGTTCGTGACCTTGGCCAGCGGCATGGACGGTGATGGCGACGCGCTGCCCATCCGTGCCAATGCCCGGGTGCTGGGTGCCACGATCAAGGCCGGTGAAAGCCTGGACTACGGTTTTGACCATGCCGACCGCTATGGCTACCTCGTCCTTGCCAAGGGCAGTGCCTCGGTCAATGGTGTGGCGCTGTCCAGCCGCGATGGTGCTGCCATCCATGGCGAGACCACGATCCGCATCACCGCCACGGAAGACACCGAAATCGTGCTGGTGGATGCACCGGCCCTGAACTGAGCACCTGTAGATCCTTTGTAGACAGCTTCCTTCCCGTTTTTTAACCTTTCAAGAGCACGCACCATGACCAACAAATCTTTCCTCGAAGTCCTGACCCCCGCCAACAGCCAGATGATCTTCATCGACCAGCAGCCCCAGATGGCCTTTGGCGTGCAGTCCATCGACCGCCAGACGCTGAAGAACAACGTGGTGGGCCTGGCCAAGGCGGCCCAGGTGTTTGGCGTGCCGACGACGATCACGACGGTCGAGACCCACAGCTTCTCGGGCCACACCTACCCAGAGCTGCTGAACGTATTCCCCAGCAACCCCATCCTGGAGCGCACGTCGATGAACTCCTGGGACGACCAGAATGTGCGTGATGCGCTGGCCGCCAACGTTGCCAAGGGCCACAAGAAGATCATCGTCTCGGGCCTGTGGACCGAGGTCTGCAACACCACCTTTGCACTTAGCGCCATGCATGACGCCGGCTACGAGATCTACATGGTGGCTGATGCCTCGGGCGGCACCTCGCTCGAAGCGCACAACCAGGCGATGCAGCGCATGGTGCAGGCTGGTGTGGTGCCCGTCACCTGGCAGCAGGTGCTGCTGGAATGGCAACGTGACTGGGCCAAGCGCGAGACCTATGACGCGGTGATGGACATCGTGCGCGAACACTCCGGTGCCTATGGCATGGGCGTGGACTATGCGTACACGATGGTGCACAAATCCCCAGAGCGTGCGCAGCACGGCAACACCATCGGCCCCAAGCCCGCTGTTTAATTGCCTTGTTTGTGGTGGGGTAGCCCCCCCACCCCCGCTGGCCTCCCCGCACCACCCACCCCGCACGCCACTGCCATGACCACCTCCAGCCCCGACACCATTTTTCACAACGGCCGCTTTACCACCTTGAACAAGGCCCAGCCCACGGCCAGCGCTGTGGCCATCCGCGATGGCAAGTTTGTCGCGGTGGGCAGTGATGCAGAGGTGCTGGCGCTGGCTGCCAGCGGCACCCGCAAGATCGACCTGCAAGGCCGCAGCGCGCTGCCCGGCCTGTTCGACAACCACACCCATGTGATTCGCGGCGGTCTGAACTTCAACATGGAGCTGCGCTGGGATGGGGTGCGGTCGCTCGCCGATGCGCTGGAGATGCTGCGCCAGCAGGTGGCGATCACGCCGGCGCCGCAATGGGTGCGCGTGGTGGGCGGCTTTAGCGAGCACCAGTTTGTCGAAAAGCGCCTGCCGACCCTGGCCGAGATCAATGCGATTGCGCCGGACACGCCCGTGTTCCTGCTGCACCTGTATGACCGCGCCCTGCTCAACGCCGCTGCGCTGCGCGCCGTGGGCTACCACCGCGACACGCCCCAGCCACCGGGCGGCGAGATTGTGCGCGACAGCCAGGGCAACCCGCAGGGCCTGCTGCTGGCCAAGCCCAATGCCACCGTCCTCTATTCCACCCTGGCCAAGGGCCCCAAGCTGCCCTTCGAGTACCAGGTCAACTCCACGCGCCACTTCATGCGCGAGCTCAACCGCCTGGGCGTGACCGGTGTCATCGACGCCGGTGGTGGATCGCAGAACTACCCCGATGACTACCAGGTCATCGAAGAACTGAACCAGCAAGGCCAGATCACCGTGCGCCTGGCCTACAACCTGTTCACGCAAAAGCCCAAGGAAGAGAAGGACGACTTTCTGCAGTGGACGCAGTCGGTCAAGTACAAGCAGGGCAACGACTACTTCCGCCACAACGGCGCGGGCGAAATGCTGGTGTACTCGGCCGCTGACTTTGAAGACTTTCGCCAGCCCCGCCCCGACATGCCGCCGCAGATGGAGACCGAGCTGGAAGATGTGGTGCGCGTGCTGGTCCAGAACCAATGGCCCTGGCGCCTGCATGCCACCTATGACGAGACCATCAGCCGCGCGCTCGATGTGTTCGAAAAGGTGCACCAGGAAACACCCATCGACGGCCTGAACTGGTTCTTTGACCACGCCGAAACCATCTCCGACCGCTCGATCGACCGCATCGCTGCGCTGGGCGGCGGCATTGCCGTGCAGCACCGCATGGCCTACCAGGGCGAGTACTTTGCCGAGCGCTATGGCCACAAGGCGATGGAAGCCACGCCGCCGGTCAAGAAAATCCTGGAAAAAGGCGTCAAGGTCTCTGCGGGCACCGATGCCACCCGCGTGGCCTCGTACAACCCATGGGTGTCGCTGTCCTGGATGGTGACCGGCAAGACCGTCGGCGGCATGCAGATGTACCCCGAGCGCAACCTGCTGGACCGCGAAACCGCCCTGCGCATGTGGACCGAGAACGTGGCCTGGTTCTCCAACGAGGAAGGTGCGCGTGGCCGCATCCAGGTGGGCCAGTTTGCCGACCTGATCGTGCCGAGCAAGGACTATTTCCAGGTGCCTGAGGATGAGATCTCCTTCCTCACCTCCGACCTGACCGTCGTAGGTGGCCGGGTGGTGTATGGCGCAGGCAGCTTTGTCCGCCATGACGACAACCCCCTGCCCCCTGCGATGCCCGACTGGTCGCCCGTGCGCCGCTTTGGTGGCTATGGCGCCTGGGGCGAGCCCGAAGGCGCTGGCAAAAACTCGCTGAACCCCGCGCGCTACCGCAGCCTGGCTGCTGGCTGCGGCTGCGGCAGCCAATGCGGCATGCACGGTCACCAGCATGCCAATGCCTGGGCGTCCCAAGTACCGGCCTCCGACATGCAAGGCTTCTTTGGTGCACTGGGCTGCTCCTGCTGGATGTCCTGAGCGAGCCTGCCCCCCTTTTCAAATTCTGCTGATCCGAGACCTGCCATGAACCACCCCCATCCCGACCATCCCCCGGCGCCGCCCGCGGCCCCGGCCCAGCCCGCCGGCGGCAGCTTTGCCCCCTTGCAGCAAAAACTGTTTGCCGTGCTGTGGATCGCCACCGTCGTCGGCAACACCGGCAGCTTTGTGCGCGATGTGGCCAGCGCCTGGCTGATGACCGACCTCTCGTCCTCGCCCACCGCAGTCGCCCTGGTGCAGGCGGCAGCCTCGGCCCCGGCCTTTTTGCTGGCGATACCGGCGGGCGTGCTGTCCGACATCCTGGACCGCCGCAAGTTTCTGATCGCCATCCAGGTGCTGCTCGCCTGCGTCAGCATTACCTTGATGACCCTGTCGGCGATGGGCATGCAGACGGTGGGCTCGCTCGTGGCACTGACCTTTCTGGGTGGCATTGGCGCCGCACTGATGGGCCCGACCTGGCAGGCCATAGTGCCCGAGCTGGTCGCCAAGCGGGATCTCAAGTCGGCCGTCGCGCTCAACTCGCTGGGCATCAATATTGCCCGCGCCATTGGCCCGGCTTTGGGTGGTGTGGTGCTGGCGGGCCTGGGTGCCTCGGTCACCTATGGGGTGGATGTGATCAGCTACGCCTTTGTGATTGCTGCGCTGTTGTGGTGGCCGCGCCCCAAGGCCGAGCAGGACGACCTGAGCGAGCGCTTTGCCGGCGCCTTCCGTGCCGGCCTGCGCTATGCCCGCTCCAGCCGCGAGCTGCATGTGGTGCTGCTGCGTGCCTTCCTGTTCTTTGCACTGGCCAGCTCGGTCTGGGCGCTGCTGCCCCTGGTGGCCCGCCAGCTGCTGGGCGGTGGGGCAGGCTTTTACGGTGTGCTGCTGGGCGCCGTTGGTGTCGGCGCCATTGGCGGTGCCTTCCTGCTGCCCAAGCTGCGTGCCCGCCTGTCTTCCGATGGCCTGCTGCTGATGTCGGCCCTGGTGTCGGCTGCCGTGATGGCCTTCCTGGCGATGTCGCCGCCCCAATGGGCTGCCGTGCTAGCACTGCTGCTGCTGGGCCAGTCCTGGATCACCGCGCTCACCACGCTCAACGGTGTCGCCCAGGCCATCTTGCCCAACTGGGTGCGGGGCCGTGCGCTGGCCGTCTACCTCACCGTGTTCAACGGCGCGATGACCTTCGGCAGCCTGAGCTGGGGCTTTACCGCCAAGGCGCTGGGTGTACCCAGCACCTTGCTGGTGGGCGCTGCCGGCCTGGTCGTGATGGGCCTGATCGCCCACCGCATCAAGCTGCCCGAAGGCGAGGCCGACCTGGTCCCATCCAACCACTGGCCCGAGCCACTGACCGCCCACGCCGTCGACAAGGACCGGGGCCCGGTGATGATCCAGATCCGCTACCACGTGGCCAAGGACAACCATGCGCCCTTCCTCAAGGCCCTCGCCCGCCTGTCTGCCGCCCGCCGCCGCGATGGCGCCTATGCCTGGGGCATCGTGCAGGACACCGCCTCCGAGGACCACTTCATGGAGTGGTTCCAGGTGGAATCCTGGGCCGAGCACCTGCGCCAGCACAAGCGGGTCACCCATAGCGATGCCGATGTGCAAAGCGAAGTGGCGCAGTACCACCAAGGCAGCGAGCCCCCGGTGGTCCAGCATTTCCTGTCGGTGAACCACCCCGCCCAGGGCCATGCCTGATCGTTGAATCCCAGCACCCAGTCTGCCCAGCGGCAGCCTGGGTTTTTTGCGACTTTTTGGGACTGCTCCAGCCCCGCTGCCGCAGCGGGTGGCGGTTTTTCTGCGTGCTGATCAACCGCGCTCAAAAGCCTGCGCGCATTGCCAGCCCAGCGCTGCCAGCGGGCCGGCCTTGGCGCCTGTGGCCGCCGCATCGGCAGCAGCGGCGGTGCCATCGGCGGCGCGCTGCGCAATACCGTAGAGGATGGCGGCCATGCGAAACAGGTTGAAGGCGAGGTAGTACTCCCACAACGGGCCCGGGTCGCGGCCCGCGCGCTCGGCATACATTGCCAGGTAGGCGCGCTCGTCGGGGATGCCCAAGGCCGCCAGATCACAACCACCCATGCCGCGCCACAGCGCAGGCGGCACACGCCAGGCCATGCCGTGGTAGGCCAGGTCGGCGAGCGGATCGCCCAAGGTGGACAGCTCCCAGTCCAGCACGCCAATGATCTGCGGCTCGCTGCGGTGCCAAACGAGGTTGTCCAGCCGGTAGTCGCCATGCACCAGGGTGGTCTCTTCGGCCTGGGGCAGATGCTGGGGCAGCCAGTCCATCAGCTGCTGCATCGCAGGGTCTACGGGCACCCGCAACTGCTGGGTCTGCTGGCTCCAGCGCTTGGTTTGCCGCGCCACATAGCCGCCGGCGCGGCCATAGCTGCCCAGGCCCAGCGCGGCCGGGTCCAGCTGGTGCAGCGCGGCGATCACGCGGTTCATCTCGGCATACAGCGCGCCGCGCTCGGCCGGCTGCATGCCGGGCAAGGCCGGGTCCACCAGCACCCGGCCGTCCAAAAAATCCATCAGGTAGAACGGCGTGCCCAGCAGCTCGGCATCGTCGCAATAGGCCAGCATGCGCGGCACGGGCACCGCCGTGCCGGCCAGGGCCTGCATCACCTGGTGCTCGCGGTCAATCGCATGCGCGCCGGCCACCAGGCTGCCAGCGGGTTGCTTGCGCAGCACCATCTGCCGGTCGCCCAGCTGCAGCTTGTAGGTGGGGTTGGACTGGCCGCCCGCCAGCACGCTCACCGTGACCGCCTCGCCACCCGACAGACCCAGGTCCTGCAAATAAGGCTGCAGCCGCTGCGCCAGCGCCTGCGGGCTGGAGGCGGCGTTCACAGCGGGCGCGGCGCTGCGGGCACCGCCTGGATGATCGCCGGCACACCGCGCTCGGCCTGCGCATCCTTCTCGGCCGCCTGCACCAGCTTGCGCGCCATGCTGAAGCGGTGCACCTCGCTGGGGCCGTCGTAGATGCGAAAGGCGCGCATGTCCATGAAGATGCGCATCACCGGGGTTTCCATGGTCACGCCCTGCCCGCCCAAAATCTGTACGCAGCGGTCCACCACGCGCCATTCGGCCTCGGAGCAGACGACCTTGGCCCGGCTCGACTCGTAGCTGCCCTGCTCGCCCTGGTCCAGCAGCCAGGCGGTGTGCCAGATGTGCAGGCGCGCGGTGTGCAGGTCCATGTCGTTGTCGGCCAGCATAAAGCCCACGCCCTCGTGCGAGGACAGCGGCTTGCCAAAGGCGGTGCGGCGGCGGGCATAGGCCAGCGCCACATCCTGCGCGCGCTGGGCCTGGCCCAGCCAACGCATGCAGTGCGTCAGCCGCGCGGGCGCCAGGCGCACCTGGGCATAGCGAAATCCCTTGCCGACCTCGCCCAGGATGGCACTGGCGGGCACACGCAGCTGGTCAAAGCGCAGCACGCCGTGGCCGCCGGTAAAGCAGGCATCCATCGCATCCATGGATCGCTCCAGCGTGATTCCGGGCTGGTCCATATCGCTCAGGAACATCGTGGCGCCGCCGTCTTCGGTGCGGGCCATGATGATGGCGTAGTCCGCCCCTTCGGCGCCGGTGATGAACCATTTCTGCCCGCTGATCAGGTAGTCATCGCCATCGCGCACCGCCACGGTGGCGAGCGCGGCCGGGTCGGATCCGGCACCGGGCGCCGGCTCGGTCATCGCAAAGCAGGAGCGCAGCTGGCCCGCTACCTGCGGGCGCAGCCAGCGCGCCTGCTGGGCCGGGGTGGCCACCGCCTCCATCAGGTGGATATTGCCTTCATCGGGCGCATGGATGTTGAGTGCCGTCGGGCCCAGCCAGGAGTAGCCGGCCTCCTCAAACACCACCGCCTTTTCGACATGCGTGAGCCCCAACCCACCCAACTCGCGCGAGGCATGGGGCGTAAGCAGGCCGGCCGCGCGGGCGCGCTCGACCAGCTCGCGGCGCAGCGCCTCATCCGGGCCATGGCGGCTTTGCCGGGCATCGTTTTCCAGCGGAATCACCTGCTCGGCAATAAACGCGCGGGTCTTGTCGCGCAGTGCCAGCAGTTGGGGGGACAGGGAAAAATCCATGGTGCGGTCTTCGGTAGCGGTGGCGGGCCCCCAGGCGAGGACCCATGGGCAAATGGTGCCATGCCCGGCGTGCCAGGCCGTCACGGTTGAGACAGAGTCGCCCGCCCGGCACTGCGGCACTCAAAAGCGCTGCAAAGGGATGACACCCTGGTGTCGTACCCCGGACTTGCAGATGGGCTATAAACAAAGCATGCCCATCCAAGCCGAATCTGCACCCATCACCTCCGAGGCCACCCCCCAGGCCCATAGCCGCCACCTGCCACTGGCGGGCACCACCAATTTCCGCGATCTGGGCGGCTACCAGGGCCTGGACGGCCGCACGGTGCGCTGGCGCAAGCTGTTCCGCTCTGACCACCTGGCCTTGCTCAGCCCTGAGTCCCAGCTGCAGCTGCTGCGCGAGCTGGGCGTGGCCCGCTCGGCCGATTTTCGCGGCCAGCGCGAGCAAACCGTGGACCACTATGCGATCGATGGCCTGCAGCACCATTCGCTGGCCATTGAGCCAACGCTTGTGCAGCGCGCCTTCAGCCTGATGCAGCAAGGCCAGCGCCTGACGCCCGACCACACCGTCGTGCTGATGCAGGACACCTACCGCAGCTTTATCCACGACAATGCCGCGCCGTTTGCACAGTTCTTCGAGATGCTGCTCGACAGTGATGCGCCCATCGTCTTCCACTGCACCGCCGGCAAGGACCGCACCGGCTGGGCCGCCACCTTGCTGCTGACCACCCTGGGCGTGCCTCAGGATGTCGTGTTGCAGGACTACCTGCTGACCAACGACTACTACCACCGCCCGGCCGAAGCCGTGGCCGCTGCCGCCCACATCCCCGAGGAAGTGCTGCAGGTGCTGTGGCGGGTGCAGGAGCCGTTCCTGACCGCCGCCATCGAGCCTGTGCTGCAGGACTATGGCAGCATCCCCAACTATGTGGAAAAGGTGCTGGGCGTGGATGCAAAGGCGCAGCAAAAGCTCGCGCAGATGTATCTGGAATAATCGGTTGTTCCTTCGACCCACGGCCACCCCGCTGGCCGCCCGCCGATGAACCAACCGCTCCCCTCTCCGAGCCCTCTGGGCGCATCCCGTTGGACGCCCTGCCAGATCGCACTGGCCAGCCTGCTGGTGCTGGCCGTTGTGCTGTGCTGGCTGCCGGCTTTCCAGGCCATGGCCGACCGCTATGTGGATGACGGCCTGCAACGCTCCCTGCTCAGCTTTGCCACCGCCCGCGCGCTGCACAGCGTCGTCTCGGTGCTGCAAGGCACCGAGCTGGCCGTGCAGCCGATGGGCGTGGGCCTGACCTTGACGCTGGGTCAGGTGCTGGCCCCCATCAGCGACCTGGTGGCGCAGTTTGCCGACTGGATGCTCTGGGCCAGCATTGCCTTTGGCCTGCAAAAGCTGCTGCTATCGATGGGTGGCAGCTATGGCGTGACCGGCGTGCTTACCGCCATCGCGCTGGCCTGGCTGCTGCTGCGCTGGCGCCAGCAGGCGGTGCCCACCTGGCTCAGCCGCTTGCTGGTGGTGCTGCTGTTTACCCGGCTGGTAATGCCGGTCACCATCATCGGCAGCGAGGCGCTGTTCCAGCACTTTATGGCTGGCACCTACCAGGAAAACCAGATCGCCACCGAAGGCGCCGTCGGCCAGCTGCAGCAGTTTGATGTGCGCGCCCCGGCCAAGGCGCCAAGTGCGGACGCAGCAACGCCGACCCCGCCGGCCAGCCCCGCCGTGACGCCGTCATCCGGCCTCTGGGAACGCTTCAAGCAATGGGGGCAGCAGGCCCAGCAATCGGCCAGCCAGGCGGCATCGGGGGTGCAGGATCTCGTACGCAACCCGGGCGATGCGCTGCGCGACAAGCTCAGCGAACTGCAGCAGCAGCTCGATCAGCAGGTCGAGCGGCTGGTGACCTTGATGGTGGTGTTTGCACTGCAGACGCTGGTGATACCGCTGGTACTGGTCTGGGCGCTGCTGCAGCTGTGCAAGGGCTTGCTGGCGGGGCCGCGCCAGCAAGCTGCCAAATCGTAGGAGTAGCGTCGCTTACAGCGCAGCCTGCCATTGCGCAATCGCTGCGCCCACCTTGGCCATCACCGCATCGCTTTGCGCCGTTGTGCGCTCGCCGCCGGTCAGGAAGGCTGTGATGATCAGGCCTTCCGAGGCGGCATTGGGCCAGGCGATCAGACAGTCATTGGCGGTGCTGTGGGCACCGGCACCAGTCTTGCCGCCCACGCGCCACTCGGACGGCAGGCCCGCGCGCACGCGCTGGTCGCCGGTGCGGCTGTCGCTCAGCCACTGCTGCAGCATCGCGCGGCCATAGCCCTTGAGCACATCTCCCAGCAGCAGCGCCTGCAAGGTCGCCTGCATCGCACGCGGCGTGGTGGTGTCGCGCGGGTCGCCGGGCGCTGCCGTGTTGAGCAGCGGCTCGATGCGGTCCAGGCGCGTGGCCTTGTCGCCCAGGGTGCGCAGCCAGGCCGTCAAGGCTTCGGGCCCGCCGCTGGCGCGCAGCAGCAGGTTGGCCGCGACGTTGTCGCTGACCACCACGATCGCTTCGCAGAGCTCCAGCAGGCTGATGCCGCCGGGCTGGTCCTGGTACTTTTCCGTCACCGGCGCATAGGGCACCATGTCGGCCGAGGTCACCCGCACCTGCTGGCCCAGGTCCAGCGCACCCGTCTGCCCCAGGTACAGCACATGGGCGGCCAGCAAGGTCTTGAAGGTGCTGCACATCGCAAAGCGCTCATCGCTGCGGTAGCCGGCCTCGCCGCCGGTCTCGGCATCCAACGCATAAACGCCCAGGCGGCCACCGCTCTGGGCTTCAATCAGGGTCAGCGCCTTGTGCAGCGCACGGTCGGCACGGGGGTGGGCAGACTGGCGGGATGCGCATCCGGCCAGGCCAAAAACAGAGCCGCTGCCCATGACCAGGGTGGCGGCTACAAAGTGGCGTCGTTGCATGGTCTTGCTCGGTAGAGGTTGTCATCCCGGAGGATGGATAGCTACCGAGCATACCCCGGCCCAGGGCCTGGCGACACGATATGGCGCAAGCTTTGCGGCGGCCGGGCAACAGGCCCGGAACGCGCTCAGGCCTTTTCGATCTTCAACGCGGCCTCGTCCAGCAGCGCAGCAATCTTGTCGATCTGCTCGGCCGACAGTGCGGTCTCGCCGTCGCCGGCCATCTTCAGGCGCAGGGCCATCTTGAAGTTCTCGATCGCGCGCACCAGCTGCGGCGGGCGCTGGCGGGCATCGCGGTCCTTGCCACGGGCCAGGCGCGTCAGCAGCAGCTGCAGCGCATCGGCTTGCTCGGCCAGGGCCTGCTCGCCTTCGGCAGTGATGGTGTAGCGCTTGCGCCCGCCTTCGGATTCGCTGGCGGTTGCATGGCCCATGTCCACCAGGTAGCTCAAGGTCGGGTAGATCGTGCCGGGGCTGGGCTGGTAGTCGCCGCCCACCAGCTCGCCCACGGCGCGGATCACGTCGTAGCCATGGCTGGGTTGCTGGCCAATCAAATGCAGCGCCAGCAGCTTGAGGCCGCCAGCCTCGAACATGCGCTCACGCTTGTGCGCCAGGTGGCGTGCAGCGTCCGGCCCGTGGCCATGGCCATGCGGGCCGTGGCCCGGGCCATCGCCATGGTGGCGTGGGCCCCGGCCAGGGCCGCCCTCTTCGCCCATATGGCGGCCACGGGGGCTGCAGAGGTGGGGGTGGTGCTGAAAGTGGTGATGGGGATGTGGCATCTGTGTTCCTTTACTAAGATGCATCTAAGATATATCTTTCAATGGAAGATTTCAAGCCGGTTTTTTGTAAAGATATATCTTTATTGCCGATACCGACATCGCCACACACACCGCGCATAAACGAATAATATATAAAACATATACAATCTGCGTATGTTTTATAGAGGATAGTCATGGGCATCGTCAAAATTTCCGACCCTATGCATGAGAATCTGCGGGTCGCGGGCGCGGCGCTCTCCCGTTCCATCAATGCGCAGGCCGAGCACTGGATGCGGGTGGGCATGCTTGCCGAGATGTACCCTGATCTGGACCACCGCGCGATCTGCCAGGTGCTGGTGCAGGCGGAGCTGGACGGCGGCCTAGATATCCATGCGCTGGTTGCCAAGGCAAGGATGGCGGCATGACGCAAAGCATCACGCCGGTGCATACGGCGAGCGAGCTGGCCCGTGCGCGTCAGGCGGCGCAGCTGGCGGCCGAGGTGCTGGAGATGATTGCGCCCCATGTGGTGCCGGGGGTCAGCACCGCGGCGCTGGATGCCATTTGCCACGACTACATCGTGAACGTGCAAAAGGCGGTGCCGGCCAATCTGGGCTACCAGGGCTATCCCAAGACCATCCTCACCTCGGTGAACCATGTCGTCTGCCACGGCATTCCGTCCGAGGACCGGATTCTGAAAAAGGGCGACATCGTCAATATCGATGTGGCCGTCATCCAGGATGGCTGGTTTGGCGACACCAGCCGCATGTATTTTGTCGGCACGCCCAGCATTCTGGCCAAACGACTGGTCGAGACCACTTACGAGGCATTACGCGCGGGCATTGCCCAGGTGCGGCCGGGCGCCACCTTGGGCGATATCGGCCATGCGATCGAGACGGTGGCCAAAGGGGCAGGCTTTGGCGTGGTGCGCGAGTTCTGCGGCCATGGCATAGGCCAAACCTACCACGATGCCCCCAATGTGCTGCACTACGGCAACCCGGGCGAGGGGCTGGTGCTCGAGGCCGGCATGCTGTTCACGATCGAGCCCATGCTCAATGCCGGCAAGCGCCAGGTCAAGACCTTGGCCGATGGCTGGACCGTCGTGACCCAGGACCATTCGCTGTCGGCGCAGTGGGAGCACATGGTGGCGGTGACGCCCGATGGCCATGAGGTGCTGACGACCTGGCCCCATGGCACCGGCAGCTACACGCCGGCCTAAGCCTTAGTCGCCCTGCCCAGCCCCTCCGGCTCGACCAGCGCATCCAGGTGCTTGCAGGCTCATTTGCTATGGCCATCGGCGATGACTTCGCCGTGCTCGACCTGGTAGACGCTGGTATTGAACACAAAGCGCGAGACTTCGGTGGGGTCCTCCTAAGTTGCTAAAGCGTAGGAACCAAGTTCTCAGACAGGCCCATTTGAAAAACATACTGAAACACCGCACCGAAGCTTGTCTCCTTTCGTTAGCTGCGCTTTCGGCTCAGGTGATCTCTCTACTCACTCTTTATTCTTTGCACACTCCGTATACTTTTCATCTGAATATGCCTTGGTGATCGGCTTTTTTGGCATAAATATGACGAAATAAACGAGAAACTATAGAAATATTGTTTTTCTGAATATTAACAAATAAAAGAACATGTACCCTGAGGAACCATTTTTTGAAGTGTGTTAAAAATGCTTGACGCTAGCAACTTCACCAACATATGATCAAAACTCCAAAGAAACACAAATTTTTTGGGTACTCCCACAAATCCCAACCAGGCTGACATTCATCATTTTCAAGGAGTTTGCTTGTGAAAAGAATTTTATTTTCAAATGCTTTTGCGATAGCCCTCTTGAATACACTTATATCTTTCAATGCATCCGCTCAAAACACAGAGCCATTTATTTCAAAATCTCAAGCTTTGAAAAATGCAGGCCTTTCCGAAGACGCAGTGAATGAAAATCAAAAAATCGTGTTAGCTGCCAATGCGAATGAGGAAAAATTCAAATCCGAGATAAGTGATCTTTATGCAGGGACTTGGATTGAGCATGATTCAGAAGGAAAAGCATATCAAGTTCTTGCAGTCACCGATGAAATCATAGTTCATAAAAGATACAAAGAAGAAACCAACTTGAAAATTGTCTCGGCTAAATATACTTTAAAACAGCTCAACGAATTAAAAGAAAAAATCATCGATAAATTTTTTACCCTAAAGGATGCAGATGGGGACGTCCTAATATTCTCCCTAGATGTCGACCCAAGACGAAATAAAATTGTACTTAGCACAAAATCACTCAATATCAAAAATATTCAATTATTATTTAGTGTAGAAAAATATAATTTTGATATGATCGTCTTTGAAAATCAAGATGCACCTGAAAGGCCAAGTGCAAAGCCTTCACTACCTAGTGGATCCCCTATCGTAATCGCAAATCGAGGAACGCCACCTAGCTCTAATTTATTTAAAGGTGGCTGCACTTCGGGATTCAATGCCAAATTAAAAGGCACATCTATTGGGGTAGTGGTAACTGCAGGGCATTGCGAAATAGTGGATGACACAGAAGCAGTATATATAGACTCTGGAGGTTTTCGAAATCCACGCATGGGAGCATATATAGGCGATTTTTTGGCCAATACATATTATAGAAATAACATTGATGGCGTTCTGTTTGGCAATGTGAATGAGGCTTTCAACCTAATCCCAGGGCATGCAGTGGGGCGAACCGTGAAGCCTGTCATACCAATAACTAATGCAATGCGCGGATCTTCGTTATGTGCAGATGGCAAGATTTCCGGAAGACGCTGCGGATTGGTAGAATCGGTTAATACTGCTGTCAACCGAAATGGTCGGGCTTTGAGACTTACTATTGCTTCATTTTGCAGTGAGCCTGGGGACTCTGGTGGCCCAGTTGTTTACCCTACTGATCGAACTGCATCCAATGGAAATGCTGTGGGTGTGGTTTCCGGCTATATTGATAATAATAATTATGGATGCTATCACAACAACTCAAATAGAGTAAAAACTACGATTCAGACGTTAACACCATATTTGGCAATTCATCCCAATGTTGAAATCTTAACTAATTAGCATTGAATTATCATTAGCATCCTTTTAAAACCTAAGTTCTCATTAGTTCACTGTACATTTGTACCTTGCCGGAATACAAACCTTCAGAGGAAGTAGACCGGCAGGGCTACAAAAAAACCTGTGCGGAGATAGTACTCGGGGAATTGATGAGACCCAATCGAAAATATAACTAGTCCTACCAGTTACGCCTTAGCAGCAAAAACCCCAACTAAGATAGATTTCCAAAAATTACTCCGATGAAGACAATGGCTTTGTTCGGGTGCGTAATTTCAACAATGTGCATCAATACAACTTGCGGCTGCGCGCTGCTCCTATCCATACCACGCGGTGGGTTGGGTCCAACACTATCAGTCGACGAAGAAGCTGATTGCGGCTCTGGGCCCTTTCGAGACCTGTAAAAAAGCGACTCTAAGCCTTAGCCTCCCTGCCCGGCCCCCTCAGCGGGGTGTGGATCAATATCCACCACCAGCCGCTCGGGCTCGACCAGCGCATCGAGGTGCTTGCAGGCCCATTTGCTGTGGCCATCGATGCCGGCCACCGTGTGGCCGTCGGCAATCACATTGCCGTGCTCGACCAGGTAGACGCTGGTATTGAACACAAAGCGTGAGACTTCGGCGGGGTCCATCTCGGAGAACAGCAGCTGCACATCGGGCACGCCAAAGGTGGCGCCGCCCAGGCTGTCCATCAGCATCTCGCCGGGGCGGTTGCTGATGTTGAAAAAGCGCACATTGACGACGCCGTAGTAGACAAAGCCTTCGGCATGGGCCTGCAGATAGCGCTGCGGGTTCAGCAGGCAGCCGGCATTGGTCTGGCTGATGGCAGTGACGCCCCCGTTCTCGATCAGCACATGCATGACCGCTTGTAGGATCTCCAGCCGCTCGGGCACAGAAAGGCCTCTACCCATGAACTCGCTCACCAGCACGCAGTGCTGGCACTGGGCCAGCGCGCTTTCCTTTTCGGGCCAGTCCCAGGTCTGCTCCAGCGCGCTGGCGTAGTCGGTGGGCGCCATCGGCTCGCCTGCGCGGATGATTGCGACCTCGCTGGGCACACCCTTTTTGTCGCTGTAGTCCACACAGTAGTCGCGCAGCGCCAGCAAGATGGTGTCGCCATCTGCGACCAGGTCCACCGCCCCCAGGCGCTCGGCCAGCGCGGCGCGCAGGGTTTCGCCATCCAGCATCGCGGGGTGGGCGTAGAGAGCCTCAAAGGCCCACATATCGGGGGCCATGCGGAGCTCGGGATTCGGTGGTGCCATGGTGCGCTCTCGGGCAGTGAAGATAGCCTGCATCTTGCCATGGCGCGCCCAGGTCTTGTCACCTCGGCTTTACCGGACAGGCCTAAGATGGCGCCACTCAGTGGAGCAAAAAATGGATAACAGCGATCTGGAATATGTAGGCTTTTGGGCGCGCGTCGGGGCAGCTTTGATCGACACGGTGGTGTTGCTCGTCATCATCACACCGGCCCTGGTGGCGATATACGGCTGGGACTACTTCATGGCCGAAGGCCTGGTGCAGGGCCCCGCCGATGTGCTGATCAGCTGGGTGCTGCCCGCAGTGGCCTGCATCTGGCTGTGGCACAAGCTGCGGGCCACGCCGGGCAAGATGCTGATAGGGGCCGAGATAGTGGATGCCGAGACGGGAGAGGCGATGGGCCTGGGCCAATCGGTGGTCCGCTACCTCGGCTATTTTGTGTCCATCGTGCCGCTGTGCCTCGGCCTCATCTGGGTGGCCTTTGACCCGCGCAAGCAGGGCTGGCACGACAAGATCGCCGGCACCGTGGTGGTGCGCCGCAAGGGTGGGCGCACCCAGCCCGTGCAGTTCAAGGGATCACCTCGCGAGCAAGGCTGACCCGCATCTGGGGCCAGCCCCTGGTCTTAGTCCAGGTGGGTCAGCAGATGCAACCAGAAGCGCGCCCGCATCTCCAGGGTGGACACCAGGATGTGCTCATACACCGTGTGCGCGCCGTCGCCATCGGCTCCCAGGCCATCGAGTGATGGCACGCCCATGGCCGAGGTGAAGTTGGCATCGCTGCCGCCGCCGGTAGGGGGCGCTTCTTCCAGCGCAAAGCCGGCTTCGCGGGCTGATTGCTGGGCCTTGGCCAGCAGCGCTTCGGCGCGGGCGTCCTTGACCATCGGGGGGCGGTTCACTTCGACATCGATATCGAGCGTCATGCCCTCGCCCACGGGGCGCAGCGCACGCATCTTGCCCACCAGCTCATCGGCCGCCTGCAGATCGGGCAGGCGGAAATCGACCACGCATTTGCAGAAGGCCGGCACGGTGTTGGTGGTGGTGCCGCCTTCGATGGTGCCCACGCTCACGGTCACACCCCTCTGGTAGTCGGTCATCGCTTCGAGCGCCAGGATCTGGTGCGCCATCTCGCGGATCGCGCTGCGGCCCTTGTCATGGGCCACACCCGCATGCGATGCCAGGCCCTTGACGCCCAGGCGCAGCATGCCGGTGCCCTTGCGGGCGGTGACGCAGCGGCCACCGTTGGCGCGGGCAGGTTCGGCCACCAGGCAGTAGCGGGCATGGCGGGCAAAGGCCTCGATGTGCTTGCGCGATGCGTGGCTGCCGGTTTCCTCGTCGGGCACGACCAGCAGGTCCACCGGCAGCGGCGTGCTGCCCGGCGTGGCCACGGCGCTCATCGCGGTCAGTGCCAGGTAGATGCCAGCCTTCATGTCGTAGCCGCCGGGGCCATAGAGGCGGTCGCCTTCGATGCGGATCGGGTTGTCGGCCAGCATGCCGATGGGGTGCACGGTGTCCGAGTGGCCCAGGATCAGCAGGCCTTCACGGGTGTCGCCCTCGGCGCGGTTGGTGATGTGCAGCACGGGCAGCACCGGGCCCAGCCCTTGCTTGCCTTCGGCCTGGGTCTCGATCACCGTGGCGCGCAGGCCAGCGGCGGCGGCCTGGGCACGCATCATCTCGACCATGCGGGCGATCGAGGCGGGGTTGTTCGATGGCGATTCGCAGCGCATCCATTCCGAGATGCCATCCACCAGTTGTTGCGTTGTTGCTTGCATCGTTGTTCCTTGGGTCTTGTCGAAAAGTGATAGGAGATCAGGCGGTGACCCGGCCGGCCCAGGGGGCCAGCCAGTCCGCATCGGGCATGCGCCCTTCAAACCATAGGTGGGCGCAGACATGGCTCATGGCCTCGCCGTCATGGCCGATGCCGGCGACCTCATGCAGTTGCCAGGCCAGCGGCAGCCCCAGCCGGTCTGCCGCCTGCTGGCCCGCTGCGTAGTAGTGGTGGGCGCGGGCAAAGCGGTGCGGGCCCTGGCGCAGTGCGGCGGGCTCGGCCGGCAGGTTCGGGTCCTGGGTATCGGTGTCGCGGTCGCCCGCCAAAATGACCAGTGGGATGCGCAGCAGCTGGGCCAGCGCCCCATCGGCCAGGCCAATGCCGGCCAGGCCTTGCGGAAAGTCCTGCTGGGCATCGGGCAAGGTGTACCAGCCCGGGTTGCCCGCCGCCACGCCGGCAAAGCCGGCAGCACCCAAGGTGCTGGCCAGCCGGTGCACAAACTGGCCGCCGGCCGAATGGCCAAACAGGTAGAGCGGCTGCTGCTGCACCACCCCGGCATCGCGCAGCTGCTGGGCCAGGTTCATCACCGCCTGGTAGGCCCAGTAGTCACGCGGCTGCAGGTCGCCCTCTTCGCTCCAGACGCTGCCGTTGTTGTAGCTCTCCACGCCCGGCCAGTGCTCGTTGCCAAAGGTCGGCGCAATGATCTGCAGGCCGTAGCGGTCGGCCGCAGGCATCCAGAAGTCGCGGTAGTCGTCGCCATTGCGCAGCACGCCATGCTGCACCAGCACCACCGGTGCATCGGCGGCCAGGCCCTCGGGGCGGTAGCAGTTCAGGGTGATCGGCAGGTAGAGCGCGCCGTCGCCGGCTTGCCAGTCGATGGCAAAACGGCCGTGCTGCTGGGTAAAGCGTTGCCAGTCCATGCGGTGGTTTCCTCTGTGCGCGTCCAACGGGTCAGTCCAACAAATGGCAGGCGGTCACATGGCCGGCTGACGTCTCGCGCAGGCGGGGCACCTCCTGCTTGCAGCGCTCCATTGCATGCGGGCAGCGCGGGTGAAAGGTGCAGCCCGGTGGCGGGTTCAGCGGTGAGGGGATCTCGCCCTTGATCGGCGTGAAAACGCGCTTGCGCCGGCCCACATCGGGCACCTCGGCCAGCAGCGCCTGGGTGTAGGGGTGCTGGGCCTGGCCAAAGATCTCGGCCGTGGGCGCCATCTCCACAATCTTGCCCAGGTACATGATGGCCACCTTGTCGGAGATGTGGCGCACCACGCCCAGGTCATGGCTGATGAAGAGGTAGGTCAAGCCGCGCTGGGCGCGCAGGTCCATGAACAGGTTGATTACCTGGGCCTGGATGGACACATCGAGCGCGGCCACCGGCTCATCGCAGACCAGGAACTCCGGCGTCACCATCAGCGCACGGGCAATGCCGATGCGCTGGCGCTGGCCGCCCGAGATCTGGTGCGGCAGGCGCGCGCGGTACTCACTGGCCAGGCCCACCTCGGCCAGCGCGGCATCGACGCGGCCGGGCACCTCGGCCGCAGGGGCTAGCTTGTGCACATGCAGTGCCTCGCCCAGGATCTGGTGCAGCTTCTGGCGCGGGTTGAGCGAGGCCTGCGGGTCCTGGAACACCATTTGCACGCCCAGGGTGTAGGCGAGCTTGTCCTGGCCGCCCAGGCCGCTCACATCCTGGCCCTTGTAGAGCAGTTGGCCTTCGGTGGCGGGGTGCAGGCCGGCCACCACGCGGCCCAGCGTGGATTTGCCGCAACCGGATTCGCCCACCAGGCCCAGCACCTCGCCCTTGGCGATCTGCAGGTTGACGCCGTTGACGGCATGCACAGTGCGCGTCTGCGCGGGCTGCCGGGCGACGGCGCCGACGATTTTCTGCAGCAGATCGGGCGCGCTGACAAAGCGCTTGTGCACATCGCGCAGTTCAATCACAGGGGTAGTCATCGCGGTCATGCGGCAGGTGCCTCCAGCGGTACAAAGCAGCGGAATGCGCGGCCGGGAATGGTAGTGACGGGGGGCTGCTCATCAACGCAACGCGGGGTGGCGCGGCCGCAGCGCGGCGCAAAGGCGCAGCCGGGCACGCGGCCCGAGAGGCTGGGCGCCATGCCATTGATCTGCGTGAGGCGCTCGCCCGGCGTGGCCTGGGCAGGCAGCGAATTGAGCAGGCCCTGGGTGTAGGGGTGGCGCGGTGCATCGAGCACCTCGGCGACGGTGCCGGTCTCGACAATGCGGCCGCCATACATCACGGCCACGCGGTCGGCCAGCTCGGCGATCACACCCAGGTCGTGCGTGATCCAGATCAGCGCCGTGCCCTGGGCCTGGCAGATCTGCTGCATGCGGTAGAGGATCTGGCCCTGGATGGTGACATCCAGCGCCGTCGTCGGCTCATCGCAGATGATCAGGTCGGGACGGTTGAGCATCGCAATCGCAATCGCCACGCGCTGGCGCATGCCGCCCGAGAACTCATGCGGGTAGCTGCGCAGGCGCTTCTCGGGCGCGGGGATGCCGACCATCGCCAGCGCCTCCACGCAGCGCTGCAAGGCCTGCGCCTTGGGCAGCTTCTGGTGCGCGTCGATGGCTTCGAGCATCTGCTCTTCAATGCGCAGCACCGGGTTGAGCGTCATCAGCGGGTCCTGGAAGATCATCGCGATGCGGTCGCCGCGCAGCTTGCGCATGGACTCGGCTGACAACTCGCGCAGGTCCTGGCCCTTGAACAGCACCCGGCCTTGGGTGACTTCACCGGGGGCATCGATCATGCCGAAGATGGAGAAACCGGTGACCGACTTGCCCGAGCCGGATTCACCGACCAGGCCCAGAATCTCACCCGCCTCCAGGCGGATATCGATGTCGCTGACGGCGGGCCAGGCGCCCTCTTCGGTGTGGAACACCGTCTGCAGATCTTGTACTTCAAGCAAAGGGATAGTCATTACTTCCTCGGGTCCAGAGCTTCACGCAGGCGGTCGCCGATCAGGTTGATCGACAGGATCAGGGCCAGCAGCGCCAGGCCGGGGAACATGCTGATCCAGTAGTCACCCGACATCAGGTACTGAAAGCCGTTGGCAATCAGCAGGCCCAGGGAGGGTTCGGTGATCGGCACCCCCACTCCCAGGAAGGACAGGGTGGCTTCGAGCACGATGGCATTGGCAATCTGGATGGTGGCGAACACCATCACCGGGCCCATGCAGTTGGGCAGCAGGTGGCGCGTCATGATGCGCCAGCCGGGAAAGCCCAGGTTCTTGGCCGCCTCGATGTATTCCTTCTTGCGCTCCTGCAAGGCACGGCCGCGCATGATGCGGGCGTAATGCGCCCACTGCACCATCACGATGGCGATCACCACCTTGTCCACGCCCCGGCCCAGAATGGCCAGCAGCACCAGCGCCACCAGGATGGTGGGAAAGCCGAGGATGAAGTCGACGATGCGCATCAGCACGGTATCGACCCAGCCGCCAAAATAGGCCGCGACCAGGCCGACGAGACTGCCGATGATGGTGGCGAGCACCACGGCGCTCAGGCCCACCATCAGGCTGATGCGCAGGCCGTGCAGGATGGCCGAGAGCATGTCACGGCCCTGGTCGTCGGTGCCCAGCCAGTAGGTCATGCCCGAAGCAGCTTCGGACATCGGCTTGAGGCGGCCGTCCATCAGGTCGAGCGCGCCCAGGTCATAGGGGTTTTGTGGCGACAGAAACGGCGCCAGCAGCACCACGGCCAGCAGCAGCACGAGGGCGATCACAGCCCCTTTGACGGACGGTTTGCTGCGCAGTTTCTTCAAAATGGCACGCCGCTGGGGCGTGTCTTGCAGGGGCTGAGCCCGCTTGCTGGGATCGATGGTCATCAGGGGTTTGTCGGGCTGCATCATGGGGCCTCCTGCAGCTGTACGCGCGGATCGAGCACCGCATAGGCCAGGTCCACCAGGAGGTTGATCATCACGAAGATGAAGGTGACCAGCATCACATAGGCCACCACCACCGGGCGGTCGAGCTTGTAGATGCTGTCAATCAAAAGCTTGCCCATGCCGGGCCAGGCGAACACGGTCTCGGTGATGGTCGAGTAGGCGATCAGGGTGCCGAACTCCATGCCGATCACGGTGACCACGGGGATCAGGATGTTGCGCAGGATGTGGCGGGTCAGGATGCGGCGCTCGCTGATGCCCTTGGCGCGCGCGAACTTCACATACTCCTGGGTCTTGGCCTCCATCACGCCGGTGGCGGTGAGCCGCAGCACCAGCGCGATATTGCCCAGCGCCAGGTTGATGGCCGGCAGCATCACATGGCTCCAGCCATCGGCGGTGAACAGCGACAGCGGCACGCCCAGCACATTGACCGTGTCACCCCGGCCCGAAGAGGGCAGCCACTGCAGCCAGACGGCGAACATCAGTATCAGCATCATGCCCTGCCAGAAGTTGGGCAGCGAAAAGCCCAGCACCGAGCCGCCCATCAGGCCCCGGCCCAGCGGCCTGTCGTTGAACAGGCCGGCAATCAGGCCCAGCGGAATGCCGAGCAGGCAGGTCAGGCCGATGGCGACCACGACCAGCTCGAAGGTGGCCGGAAAGCGCTGCACGATCAGCTCGATCGCGGGGATGCCATGCACAAAGGAGGTGCCCAGGTCACCCTGGAAGGCGCGGGTGAGAAAACTCCAGTACTGCAGCCAGACCGGCAGGTCCAGCCCCAGGCGCTTGATCATCGCCTGGCGGTCTGCATCGCTGGCCTCGGCGCTCACCAGCAGCTCGATGGGGTCGCCCACCGCGTAGACCGCCATGAACACCACCAGCGAGACCGCCAGCAGCACCAGAAAACTTTGCACCATGCGGCGCAGGATATAGACGATCACATTACGTCCTCAAAATTAGAATGCCATGCGCTGTCACCTGCATGGTTGCCGCCCTCTGTGGAGTCTTTTCATCGTGGGGCGTACAAAATCACAAAGCCCGCATGGCCCCACCACTGGAGCTGGATGCGGGCCCTGCCAGGGACCGGGCCTGTTTGGCGCCCGGTGTGGCACCAGCTGTCTATTTCGGTTTGACCGACATCGCCAGCGTGTACTGGTCGCGTCGGCCTTCGTAGCTCAACCCTTTCTTGAATGCCCAGATGCTGCTCTCGAAGTGCAGCGGAATCAGCGGTACGTTGGCCAGCGCAATCTGCGTGGCCTGCTGGTAGGCGGCCTTGCGCGCGCTCGCATCCATCTGCGCCATTGCGGGCACAAACACCTGGTCAAACGCGGGCAGGCTAAAGCCGCCGTAGTTGCTGGTGCCCAGGCCCTTGTCCTTGTCGGTGGTGGCCACCCAGTACTGGAACAGGCCCGAGGCCTCGCCGTTCTCCGACGGCCAGCCGCCCATCGCAAAGCTGAACTCGCGCTTGGCCCGCTTGGGGAAATAGATGGCAGCGGCTTGCGCATCCACCGTGGTCTTGATGCCAATGCGCGTCAGGTACTGGGCCACCGCCTGCGCGATCTGGCCGTCGTTGATGTAGCGGTCGTTGGTGGTGGTCAAGGTCAGCTCAAAGCCTTGCGGGTAACCGGCCTCGGCCAGCAGCTTCTTGGCGCCTTCGGGATCGAACTTGATCTCGGCGGGCTTGTCGAGGCTGCCGAACATGCCCGTTGGCATGTACTGGTTGGCCACGGTGGCCATGCCATCCATCAGCCGCTGCACGATGGCCTTGCGGTCAATGGCCATGTTGATGGCCTGGCGCACGCGCAAATCCTGCAGCGGGTTCTTGCCATCGGCGGCCTTGGCAAACGGGCTTTGTGCGCGGCCGGCGTCCGGCTGGAAGAAGATCAGGCGGGTGGACGGCGTCGCGACAAAGTCGAGCTTGCTGTTGTCCTTGATGCGTGGCAGGTCGCGCGCAGCCGGGCTTTCGATGACATCGTAGTCCCCGGACATCAGCCCGGTCAGGCGCGGGCCGGCATTGGGCACCGGCACCATCTTGACGCTCTTCCAGTGCGGCTTGCTGCCCCAGTAGGCTTCGTTGCGCTCCATCTCGATACCGGTTCCCTTGACATAGGACTTGAGCTTGTACGGGCCCGTGCCGATGGACAGCTTGCCGGTGTTGAAATCGGCCACCGTGGGCCAGGGCGAAGTGACGCCGCAGCCCTCCTTGGGGGCAAAGCGCAGCTTGTCGAACTTGGCGATGCCGCTCCAGATGATGGGCAGCGAACGCGCCAGCTCATTGGGCATCGTCGGGATGGGCCGCTCGCTCTTGATGATGACGGTGTAGTCATCGGGCGTCTGCACATCGCTGAAGCTCTGGGCCGGCTCCATGTAGGAGCGCGAGACATTGGTCTCGTTGTTCAGCACGCGGCACAGGGTGAACAGCACGTCCTTGGAGGTGAAGGGCTCGCCATTGGAGAACTTCACGCCCTGGCGCAGTTTGAGCTCCCAGGTGTTGTCATCGACGGCGCGCCAGGACTGGGCCAGGCCCGGGATCAGCTCCATCTGCGCATTGCGGTTGATCAGCGACTCGAAGATATGGGCCGAGAACGCGTCGTTGGTGGTGACCTTGTGGTAATGCGGGTCAGCGGCGGTGGGCTCGGAGGCGAGGCCGATGGTCAGCGACTGGGCGGCCGCCATGCCCGCAGGCAGAGCGAGCGCAGCCAGACTGGCCAGCGACAAGGGTGTGCGGCGCGAGATCTTCTTGGTAGACACAGGTCGTTCCTCCTTGGTTAAAAGCCTCGTAGGGCAATGCAAGTGCCGTGCCACTACGTATTTCTCATCGCCCACGCCGGGGTGCAGGACCCCGGCTGCCGCAAGCACTTTGCTTACTTGGCGGGCTTGACCGATGTGGCCAGCGTGTACTGGTCGCGGCGGCCTTCGTAGCTCAGCTCTTTCTTGAAGGCCCAGATGCTGCTCTCGAAGTGCAGCGGGATCAGCGGCACGTTGTCCAGCGCGATCTGCGTGGCCTGCTCCAGCATGGCCTTGCGCTTGACCGGGTCCACCGTCTTCGCAGCCGGGATGTAGACCTTGTCGAAATCGGTGTTGCTGAAAGCGCCGTAGTTGCTGGTGCCCAGGCCCTTGGGCGAATCGGTGCTGGTCACCCACAGCTGGAACAGGCCCGAGGCTTCGCCGTTTTCCGACGGCCAGCCACCCATCGGGAAGCTGAACTCACGCTTGGCGCGCTTGGGGAAGTAGATCGAGGCGGTCATCGCATCGACCTTGGTCTTGATGCCGATGCGGGTCAGGTACTGCGCGACGGCCTGCGAGATCTGCGCATCGTTCATGTAGCGGTCGTTCGTCGACGACAAGGTCATCTCGAAGCCATTGGGGTAGCCGGCTTCGGCCAGCAGCTTCTTGGCGCCTTCGGGGTCGAACTTGATCTCGGGGGCCTTGGCCAGGCCGCCAAACATGCCATCGGGCATGTACTGGTAGGCGGGGGTGGCCATGCCGTCCATCAAGCGCTGCACGATGGCCTTGCGGTCGATCGCCATGTTGATGGCCTTGCGCACGCGCAGGTCCTGCAGCGGATTCTTGCCGTCGGGGGCGGTCACGAACGGCGACTTGTCGCGGCCGATATCGGGCTGGAAGAACACCAGGCGGGTGGACGGCGTGGCCACAAAGGCCAGCTTCTTGTCTTCCTTGATGCGGGCCAGGTCGCGGGCGGCCGGGTTCTCGATCAGGTCGTAGTCACCGGACATCAGGCCGGTCAGGCGCGGGCCGGCGTTGGGCACGGCCACCATCTTGACGGTCTGCCAGGCAGGCTTGGGACCCCAGTAGCCGTCATTGCGCTCCAAGGTGATGGCATTGCCCTTCACATAGGACTTGAGCTTGAAGGGGCCCGTGCCAATCGCCATCTTGCCGCTGTTGAAGTCGGCCACCGTGGGCCATGGGCCTTTGTAGCCGCAGCCTTCCTTGGGGGCGAACTTGAGCTTGTCGTGCTTGATGATGCTGCTGGAGATGATGGGCAGGTTGCGCGCAAACTCGGCCGGAATCAGTGGCACGGGCTCGGCGGTCTTGACGATCACGGTCAGGTCATCGGGGGTCTGCACATCGGTGATCAGCTTGGTCGTATCCATGTACGACTGCGAGACATTGGTCTCGTTGTTCAACGTGCGGCAGATGGTGAACAGCACGTCCTGCGAGGTGAAGGGCGCACCGTTGGAGAACTTCACATCCTTGCGCAGCTTGAACTCCCAGGTCAGGTCGTCCAGGTTCTTCCACGAGGTGGCCAGCGAGGGCACCAGCTCCATGCTGGCGGTACGGCCCACCAGCGAGTCATAGACATGCGCCGAGAACGAGTCGTTCGTCGTCATCTTGTGGTAGTGGGGATCGGCCGCTGTGGGCTCGGAGGCCAGCGCAATGGTCAGGTGTTGGGCGTGGGCTGCGCCAATGAGCGAGGCACCCACCAGCGCCAGGGCGCGCTTGTTCAATGCGAAATTCATGTCTGTCCTTGGGATCTTGGCTAGCGCTGCCAGCAGGCAGCGCTTTCGAACCGGGAAGCAAGACCATCGCGCACCAGCGCGCGCCATCGTCCGCAGCCGGAAAGCCTGCGAATTCTCACACGAAATGACATCTGCTCACGCTCACGCAGCCCGTGAAAAGTGGGCATTTACCCCAATAAAACAAGGAGATGGGCGATCTTTTGCTGACATTGTTCGTGCAGCACACAATGTTATGCAAGCTGCGCAACAATGCGATCCCTGCGGGTGGGAAAATCCAGCACGCGCACTGCCCTCTGATCGGTACGATGCGCATCCACCCGCCCCCTGCCAATACGCTTTCCAACCCCTATGCGCCGCCGCCTTTTTTTGGCCTCCAGCCTGTTTGCCGCCAGCCTGCTGGCCGCCTGCTCCTTGCTTGCCCCACCCAGCTACACCCTGTCTGCCGCTGAGCTGCAGACCATCGTGGCCAAGTCCTTCCCCCGCTCCTATCCGCTGCTCGGCCTCTTGCAGCTCGATGTGCAGGCGCCCAGCCTGCAGCTGCTGCCCGAGACCAACCGCATCCAGGCGACGATGCGCGCCGAGATGTCGGGCAAGGTGCTGCCCCACCGCCTGGACGGCACCATGGTGCTGGACTTTGCACTGCGCTACTCGCCGGCCGACCACAGCCTGCGTGCCACCCAGGTGCAGGTGCAGTCGCTGCAGATGACCGGCCTGCCCGAGGCGATGGAGGTGATGCTGCAGGCCTACGCGCCGCGCGCGGCCGAGCATGCGATGGAGGATGTGGTGGTGCACACCTTGCGCCAGGAGGACCTGGAGCGCCTGGACAATGCCGCCGAGCTGCCTGCCACCTTCCAGGTGACGGCCGAGGGCCTGCGCATCGAATTTGTGAAGCCCCAGGACGCGAAGTAGGCCGACAGGCCCGCGCCCAATCTGCTTTATGCTGCTGGCAAGGCGCATACCTGCAAGCCGCCTGCATATCGTCTGGAGATTCCCATGAGCACCCTCGCCGATTTCAGTATTACCCGCAAATGGCCGGCCACCCGGCCTGATCTGCTGCAGCTGTATTCGCTGCCCACGCCCAATGGCGTCAAGGTCTCCATCCTGCTCGAAGAGCTGGGCATGCCCTATGAAGTGCACAAGATCAGCTTCGAGAGCAACGACCAGACCTCGCCGGAATTTGTCGGCACCTTCCCGAACAACAAGATCCCGGCCATCATCGACCCCAATGGTCCCGGCGGCCAGGCGATTGCACTGTTCGAGTCCGGCGCCATCATGGTCTACCTGGCCGAGAAGACCGGCATGTTCCTGCCGCAGGACCCCGTCAAGCGCTACGAGACCCTGCAGTGGCTGATGTTCCAGATGGGCGGCATCGGCCCGATGTTTGGCCAGGTCGGTTTCTTCAACATCTTTGCCGGCAAGGATTTTGAGGACAAGCGCCCCCTGACCCGCTATGTGGACGAATCCAAGCGCCTGCTGACCGTGCTGAACAAGCACCTGGCCGGCAAGGAATGGGTGGCCGGTGACACCTACACGATTGCCGATATCGCCATCTTCCCCTGGATTCGAAACATGATCGTGCGCTACAACGCCGAGGCCCTGATCGGCTGGGGCCAGTACCCCGAAGTCAGCCGCGTGCTCAGCCACTGGCTGCAGCGCCCGGCCGTGCAGCGCGGTTTGCTGATCCCCTGATCGGCTGAATCTTTAAGCAAAAAATGCCAGCCCGAGGGCTGGCATTTTGCTGGGTGGCCGATGCTTAGAGGGCGGCGCTGACGATGATTTCGACCAGCAACTCTGGGCGCGCCAGCTTGGCTTCGCAGGTCGCGCGGGTGGGCATATTGGCCTTGTCGGCCCATTCGCCCCAGACCTGGTTCATGCCGGCAAAATCCTTGTCGATGTCCTTGAGCCAGATCTGCACGGTGAGCAGGCGCGACTTGCTGGTGCCGGCTGTTTTCAAGTAGCCGTCGATCTTGGCCAGCACGTCGCGGGTCTGGGCGCCAATGTCGCCCGAGATGTCGCCAGCGGTGACGCCGGCCACATAGACCACGCCGCCGTGTACAACGATGCGGCTGAGGCGTTCATTGCTGTCGATACGTTGGATGTCGTTGCTCATCATTTACTCCCTGAGATAAAAATACGACCGCCGCGCTGCTAGGCAGCGGCAAAACGGTCCACACGAAACGCCGAAATCGGCAAGCTGCTGGTGCCCTTAGTCACCAGCTCGGCCACAATGCAGCCGGTCATCGGACTGAGCTCAAAGCCATGGGCAGAGAAGCCAAAGGCATGCACCAGGTTATCAGCACTGGCACTGGGGCTGATGACCGGAATCTCGTCGGGCATAAAGCCCTCGATACCGGTCCAGGCCCGTGCAATGCTCACATCGCGCAGATGCGGGAACAGGTCGATCACCGTCTGCGCGCTCTTGGGCATGCGGTTGAGGTCGACCATCGCATGGCGTTGGCTGGCATCGGCCTCGCAGCGCAGGCCGCCGCCAATCAACACCGTGCCATTGTCGAACTGCTTGAACGACAGCGGCCGGCCCATGGCGCCCAGCACCGGTTTGACAAAGGGCGCCACGCGCTGGGTCACCATCAGCATCAGACCGCCCGCCACCATGGGCACCGGGTCGCCCACCTGCGCGGCAAAATCTGCCGCCCAGGCACCCGCGGTGTTGACCAGCCAGGGCGCATGGAACGCGCCCTGCGCGGTGCTCGCCTGCCACATTCCGGCCTGGTGGTCCACCTGCAACACTGGGGCCTGCTCGACGATCTGCACGCCCAGCTTCTCTGCCGCCAGGCGGTAGGCCGTCGCCACCTTGTAGGGCAGCGCATAGCCATCGCGGTCGGCCCAGATGCCGCCCACCACATGGGGCGAGATGCTGGGCACCAACTCGCGCACCTGCTGCTGGTCCACCCATTGCTCATGGAAAAAGCCCAGGCCGTTGAGCATGGCCACGCGCGCCTTGGCCTTGATCTCGTCGGCCTCGTTCTCGGCGACCTGCAGCTGGCCCGAGGGCACAAAGCCGCCATCGCTGCCGATGATGTCGGCCAGGCGATGCCAGAGCTGCTCGCGTGCCGCCAGCGCCAGCGGGATCTCGGCCACATGGCGGCCCAAGGTGCGCACGCCGCCGGCATTGACGCCCGAGGCATGGCGGCCGCAGTACTCGGCCTCGATCAGGCGCACACGCAGGCCTGCCTTGGCCAACTGGAAGGCGCTGGACAGGCCCTGCAGGCCGCCCCCGATCACCAGCACATCGCTGCTGCCCGATGCCGGGTTTACCAGGGCAACCATGTCACACGCCTGCGGCCAGCTGGGCCAGCGACAGCGATTTGAGTGGCGGACGGATGCGGTAGTAGCCCACCTCCTGCGGCGGCAAATTGGCTTCCTTGGCGATGATCTCGGTCACCGTCAAACCGCATTGGCGGCCCTGGCAGGGGCCCATGCCACAGCGGCTGAAGGACTTGGTCTGGTTCGGGCCCACGCAGCCCAGCTGCACCTGCTCGCGGATCGCGCCTGCGGTTACCTCTTCGCAGCGGCAGACCACGACCTCGTCGGCCGGAATGCGGAACTCGTCCTTGGGCCGGTACTGCTGGTTCAGGAAGGGGCGGATGCGCAGATGCTGGGCGATCTGGGCGCGCTGCTGGGCACCGTCTTCGCTGGTGCCAAAGCCCAGGCTGTTGGCCACGCCAATACCGGCGAGCGCGCCCTGCATCTCGGCCACCAGCGCGCCGCCAATGCCGGCGCCGTCACCGGCGATATAGATGCCCGGCAGGCTGGTCTGGCCCCAGCTGTCGAGCACCGGCAGCCAGCACAGCTGCTCATCGTCCCAATGGTGCTCGGCGCGCAAGGACCAGGACACCTGGGTGTTGGGCACCACGCCCTGGTGCAGCAGCACCAGCTCGCAGTCGATCTGCTGGGAGTGGCCCGCGCTGGTAAAGCGCACCTGGCGCACCGCGTCTTCGCCCTCGATGCGCAAGCCGCCCACATCCTTGAAGAACGGAATGCCGGCCGACTTGATCTCGCGCAGCAGCCCCAGGCCCTTGCGCACATAGCCCCAGCCGGCCAGCAGCGACGAGGCATGGCGGATCGCCAGGCGCCAGTCGGTGCCCGCAGACGTATCGAGCACCGCACGGATCTCGACGCCCGCGCGCAGGTACTGCGCCGCCAGCAGATAGAGCAAGGGGCCGCAGCCGGCCAGCACCACCGGTACCTGGGGCACGACGGCGGCGTTCTTGAGCAAAATCTGGCCGGCACCGGCGGTCATCACCCCGGGCAGGGTCCAGCCCGGCACGGGGAAGGGCCGCTCCATCGCGCCAGTGGCGATCACCAGCGACTTGGTCTCGATGCGTGTGGTGCGGTCATTGCGCAGCACATGCACGGTCTTGTCAGGGTCGATCTGCCAGACCGAAGCGCCGGCCCAGTGGGTCAGGCCACTGGCGCGGACCTGATCGGCCAGCGATTTGCCGTAGACATAGTCCGCGCCCAGGATGCGCTCGCGCTGGGCATCGGTCTGGGTGATGCTGCGGTAGATCTGGCCGCCCACCTGGGGTTGTTCGTCCAGCAGCAGCACATCCAGGCCGCGCCGCTGGGCCGCCAGGGCCGCTGCCATGCCGGCCGGGCCGGCGCCAATCACGACCAGGTCACGCAGCTGGCTGGGCGCATCGTTCAAAGGGATAGCGGGATTAGACATGCTTGGCCTCCTGCGCATCCAGCACGCTGGGCGCCGCCTGCATGGTGGTCACCTCCATGCCGTCTTCGGGGGTGATCAGGCAGGCCTGCTGGTTGGGCCGGCCGTTGACGTCGACCATGCACTCAAAGCACACGCCCATCATGCAGTAAGGCGCGCGGGCGCCCTGGCCCACGGGCGAGACGCGCACCGCGGTGATGCCGGCTGCCAGCAGGCCAGCGGCCAGGCTGCTGGCGGGCGACATGCGTACCACCGCGCCGTTGACCAGCACCGACACCGTGCCAGCGGCCCCGGCCTGGTGGCCAGGGAGGTATTTGAAAAGGGCTTTAGATGCCATAGGGTTTCACTTCCGTTTCCGGCGTAAATCGTGTCGCGGGGAATGCCTCGATGGCGGCCGGCCGCAGGCCCGTGGCCACCCAGGGGGCGATGCAAAAGACGTGCTGGGCCGCCAGCGTGACGCCGCTGTGGCAGGTCACCGCAAAGGCGCCAGGGTGGCTGTCCGACTCCTGGTACATCGGAAAGCCATCGGGCGACATCACCCGCAGCGCCGCCCAGGTGCGCACCACGCGGGCGTTGGCCAGCACCGGGAAGCACTTGACCGCACGCGCGGCAATCCTGGCGTTCACCGGCACGCGCACCATGTCGTCAAAGCCCAGCTCCTCCATCGAGTCGCCAATCTGCACCGTGCCCTCATCGGTCTGGCGCACATAGTTGGTGGGGTGCGTCAAGAAGGGCTGAACCCGTTCGGTGATGAAGACCTGGCCCTTGTTGGGCCGCACCGGCACAAACATGCCCACCATGGCCGACAGCTGTTGCGTCGCGTGGCCGGCGGCAATCACGATGCGCGGCGCCTGCCAGGCACGCTCGCCGGCGCTGACGTGGAAGATGCCACCGTCTTTGCGGATCGCATCGACCTGCATGCGGTTGTGGATACGCGCGCCCTTGGCGATATTGGCGCTGTAGAGCGCGCGCAGCAGCTTCAAGGGGTTGCAGTGGCCGTCCATCGCCGAATAGGTGGCGCCCGCGACCTCGGGGCCCAGCCCCGGCAGGTGCTCGGCCGCCTCGTCGCGGCTGAGCACCGTGCTGCGGTAGGCGGGGTCGCCCACCTCAGACTCGAGCCAGCGCAGTTTGTCCACGCGCTGGGCCATCTCTTCCTCGCTCAGGCAGATGTGCAGGCCTCCGGGCTGCATCAGCTCGACGTCGATGCCGGTCTGCGCCTGCAGTTCATCGCGCAGCGCAGGCCACTGGCGGGCCGAGCCAAAGCTCCAGCGGGCGTAGTCGGCCATGCCGAAGCCCTTGCCCTGCACCCAGACCAGGCCGAAGTTGCCGCGTGAGGGACGAATCGTGTCGTCCGCACCATCGAGGATCGTGACCGACAGGCCCTGGCGCAGCAACCCGTAAGCCACGGAACTGCCAACCAAGCCTCCTCCAATCACAATGACATCGCTGCTATGTGTGTTGTTGTTCATTTTTTGCTCTCTCAACCTTTGCCAATCAGTACCTTCTCCAGGCCGACGAGCTTGTCCAGGATGACCATCAGCACCAGCGTGCCGACGATCAGCACAGTGGAGACCGAGGTCACCAGCGGATCAATGGTCTGGGCGATGTGGTTGTACATGGCCACGGGAAGGGTCATCGTGCCGGGCGTGGCCACGAACACCGTCATCGTCAGTTCGTCAAAACTCTGGATGAAGGACAGCATCCAGCCGCCGGCGATACCGGCCATCAGCATCGGCACGGTGATGCGCAGAAAGACGGTGCTGCGCGATGCGCCCAGCGACAGGCCGGCATGCTCGATCTCGCGGTTCATGCCGGTGGCAGCCGACAGCACCATGCGCAGCGCATAGGGCATGATGCAGATCACGTGGGTAAACATGAGCCAGAAGAACGAACCCGAGAGCCCCGCGATGTTGAAAAAGCGCAGGAAGGCCGCGCCCAGCACGACGTGGGGAATCATCAGCGGCGACATGAAAAAGGCCATCAGCACCTCGCGGCCGGCAAAGCGGTAGCGGGTGATGGCCAGCGCCGCCGGTACCGCCAGCGCGATCGCGATTGAGGCGGCAGCGAGGCCCAGCTTGGCCGAGAACCAGAAGGCCGACTTGATCTCGGTGGCATCGAGGATGGCGCGGAACCAGCGCAGCGACAGGCCATCGGTGGGGAAGGAGATGAAGCCCTTGTCGGTAAAGGCCACCGCCACCACCACGGCCAGCGGCGCCAGGATGAAGGTGATGAAAAGCGCGTGGTAGACCAGCGCCAGAGGACTGTTTTTTTGCATGGCTCAACCCTCGAAAACAGCTTTGAAGCGGCGCTCGATCCAGCGATTGCAGCCCACGATGATGATGATGTTGGCGACCAGCAGTACCACGGCAATGGCAGCGCCCAGCGGCCAGTTCAGGGTGTTGAGGAACTCGTCATAGGCGGCCGTGGCCACCACCTTCAGGCGCCGCCCGCCCAGCAGTGCAGGTGTGGCAAAGGCCGATGCCGACAGCGCGAAGACGATGATGCTGCCCGAGAGGATGCCGGGCAGCAGCTGGGGCAGCACGACACGGCGGAACACGGTGCGCTGGCTGGCACCCAGTGACAGGCCGGCGTTCTCGACCTGGGGGTCGAGCTTTTGCAGCGAGGCCCAGACGGAGATCACCATGAACGGCACCATCACATGCACCATGGCAATCGTCACGCCCGTCATCGTGAAGGCCAGGCGCAGTGGTTCGTCGATGATGTTGAACAGCATCAGGCCCTTGTTGATCAGGCCGTTGTTGCCCATCAGGATGGACCAGCCCAGGGTGCGCACCACCACCGAGATCAGCAGGGGCGCGAGGATGATCAGCAGAAACACACCACGCCAGCGGCCCCGCATGCGCGAGATGATGAGGGTCTCGGGCACGCCCAGCACCACGCACAGCACGGTAACGATGGCCGACATCAGCGCAGTGCGGCCAAAGATCTCCAGGTAGTAGCTGTCGCTGAAGATCTCCAGGTAGTTCTTGAGCGAGTAGACGCTCTGGATGCCTTCCATGCCGTTGAAGACATTGAGCGACAGGATGGCGGTCAAGGCCAGCGGCGCCAGCAGCATGGTCACAAAGACCAGCAGGCCGGGGCCGGACATGGCCCAGGGTTTCCAGCGGTTCTTGCTATCCACGGCTGGCCTCCTGCTGGGTCAGCACGCGCACATCGTCGGGGGCCCAGTTCAGCGTGACCTCGTCGCCCTCATGCAGCGCGGCACGCCGCGCATTGGGCAGGCTGATATGGATGTCGCCCAGCGCGGTGCCGACATTGACCACCCACTGGCTGCCCAAAAACAGCAAGGTCTTGATGGTGCCGGGCAGGCCGCCCTGGCCGGCCGGAGCCACCTCGATGCGCTCGGGCCGCAGGTAGACCACGACCGGGCCACTGTCCACCGGGCTGGGCGCGCCCAGCACCATGTCGCCAATCTTCACGGTCTCGCGGCTGTGGGCCTGGCCTTCTAAGCGGTTGGTCTTGCCCAGGAACACCGAGGCAAAGTCACAGCTGGGCTTGTCATAGATCTGCTGGGGCGAATCGACCTGGGCGATCTGGCCGTTGTGCATCACCGCGATGCGGTCGCTCATCGTCATCGCCTCGACCTGGTCGTGCGTCACCAAGATGGTGGTGATGCCCAGCTGGCGCTGGATGGCGCGCATCTCGACGTGCATTTCCTGGCGCAGCTTGGCGTCCAGGTTGGACATGGGTTCATCGAGCAGCAGCACCTCGGGCTGGATCGCCAAGGCGCGGGCAATGGCCACGCGCTGGCGCTGGCCACCGGAGAGTTCACGCGGGTAACGGGCGCCGAGCCCATGCAGGCGCACCAGCGCCAGCGCATCCTGAATCCGCTGCTGCACGACATCGCGGCTGAGCTTGCGCATCTCCAGGCCAAAGGAGATGTTCTGCTCGACCGTCATGTGGGGAAAGAGCGCATAGCTCTGGAACACCACGCCCATGCCGCGCTGCTCGGGGCGCAGCTGGGTGATGTCCTTGCCGTCCAGCACAATGCGGCCCTGGCTGGGGTCCAGAAAGCCGGCGATCATCTGCAAGGTGGTTGTCTTGCCGCAGCCCGAAGGGCCCAGCAGCGACACAAACTCACCGCGCTCGACGTCCAGGTGGAAGTCCTTGACGGCAACAAAATCCCCGAACCTCTTGGCAAGGCCCTCGATACGTAGAAAACTCATGTGAAACTCCGTGGCCTGCGGCCCGCGTGGGGCGGCGCGGCAGGCCTGTGTAGGGCGGCTGGCGGCTTAGCACCTATCCATAGGGAAGATGTCGAGGCACCCTTAGCGTTCGACAGTGCGGTTCCAGCGATTGGTCCATTCGGAACGCTTGACGTTGACGATCTTGTAGTCCACGGTCTTCAGCTGGGCGATCTGCTCGGGGCCATAAGGCACTTGCTTGGCGACCTTGTCGTCCAACTTGACCTTGCTGTTCATGGGGCCCCAGGCCTGGGTCTCGGCGAGCGCCGTTTGCGATTCAGGCGTGTAGAGGAACTGCACGAACTTCTGCGCACCGGCCTTGGGCTGCTTCTTGGCAACGGGGCAGACGGAGGTGAACAGCGCAAACGCGCCTTCCTTGGGGTAGACGAACTTCACGGGAAAGCCGGTATCGGCCAGCGCCTTGACGCGGCCGCTGCCCCAGACGCCGATGACGGCATCGCCGTTCTGAAACAGCTCGGTCATCTTGCCCGGCGACGGCTCCCAGGCCAGCACATTGGGGCCCACTTCCTTGATCAGCGCCTGGAAACCGGGGTCGATATTGCTCGCGCTGCCGCCGTTCATCTCGGCAAACATCAGCAAGGTCTGCAGACCGTAGCCGTTGTTGATCGGCGGGATCACGGTCTTGCTCTTGAACTTCTTGTCCTTGAGGTCGTTCCACGACGTGGGTGCGGCCCAGCCGGCCTTCTTGAAGGCCTCTTCGTTGTAGAACAGGCCGGTGGCGATGACGCCCAGGTTCAGCGACTTGTTGCCCGCGGTCTTGGCCATCGGGTAGAGGTCGTTGTAGACCGGTGCGGATTCGATGTCGCCGCAGAAACCGAACTGCACCGCCTGCTCCATCGGGCCGTCATCCATCAGCGCCACGTCGTACTGCGGGTTGTTCTTTTCGGCCTGCAGCTTGGCCAGGGTGTCGGTGGAGTTGCCAGGCACATAGATGACCTTGTTGCCGGTCAGCTTCTCATAGGCGGGAATGATCTTTTGCTTGAAGGCGGTCTCGGTCGAGCCGCCATAGCCACCGACATAGATGTCTTCAGCATGGGCGATGCCAGTGGTGGCAGCAAAGGCAGCAGCCAGGGAGAGAGCCAGACGGGATGCGGTCATCGAAATTACCTCCAGAAAGTAGCGTGAAACCAAGTGGAATTCAATCTGTCTGGTCACCAATGATAGGCATCTGCAGGCAAAATTGAATCGGTGAATTCCTGCTTCAATGCCTTTATGAGATGGAAATTTCTTAATCAATAAGCCATTGAAATATTTACAAAATTAGTAATTTTGTAGACTATTCGATTGCATTAGGCCATTAACTCATGTCTTTACAACATGGATAAGAAAATCACACTGCGGCATCTGGAGGCCTTTCGGGCGCTGATGCTGCGCCGCTCGGTCACCGCAGCGGCCCAGTCGCTGGAGGTGACCCAGCCCGTGGTGACACGGCTGATTGCCGAGTTCGAGGCGCGCATCGGCATGCCGCTGTTCGAGCGCGTCAAAAGCCGGCTGCAGCCGACCTCGGCGGCGACCTTGCTGCTCGAAGACGTGCACCAGGCGCTGATGGGCATCGAGCGCATCCGCAACATCTCGGAGAACGTACGCTTTCGGCGCCTGCAGCGGCTGGAGGTGACGGCCGCGCCGGCGATGGCGACCTCGTTCCTGCCCAGCGCCATTGCCAAGTTCAGCGCCCAGTTCCCCGAGACCCTGGTCACCTTGCACATGCAGGCTTCGCCGGCCGCGCTGGACATGGTGCAGGCCGAGCGCTGCGATATCGGCTTTGTGATGCTCTCGCCCGACCACACCCGCTTCAAGGGGCTGGAGACCTTGGTGATCGGCAAATTGGTCGTCGCCGTGCCTGCCGGCCACAAGCTGGCGCGCAAGACCAGCCTGTCACCGGTCGACTTTGTCGACGAGCCCTTGGTGTCGCTGCCCACGATGATGGAGACCCGCACCAAGCTCGACAGCCTGTTCCTCGTCAACCGGGTGCAGCGCCGCGTGAACATCGAGACCCAGATCTCGTACGCCGCCATCAAGCTGGTCGAGGCCGGCGCCGGCCTGGCGATCATCGACCCGCTGACGGCCTGCAGCTACCACGGCCCGGATGTGAAGTTTGTGCTGTTCGAGCCCGCCGTCCCTTGCGAGTACTCGATGGTGGTCTCCAACCGCCATGCCTCCACCCTGGTGCTCAAGCCCTTCATCGACCTGGCTAAGGCAGAGATCAAGCGCATGCTGCCCAAACGCTGGATCCTATAAGAACCTGTTCAAAGCGGCGCTTCACTCCGGCGTAATGCCCGCTGCCTTGATCACCTGCCCCCATTTGGTGGTCTCGGCCGCCTGGAACTGCGCCAGCTCGGCCTGGCTCGTCGTCCAGGGCTCGGATCCCGACATCTCGAAGAAGGACTTGGCAGCCGCACTGCCGACCGCCTGGCCCAGCAGCTGGTTGAGCTTGGCGCTGACGGCAGCGGGCACATTCGCTGGAGCATAGGCGGCAAACCAATAGCCCATGTCATAGCCCTTCACACCGGCCTCGGCAATGGTGGGCACATCGGGCAGCTGGGCGCTGCGCTTTTGTGTGGAATAGCCCAGTGCGCGCAGCTTGCCCGCCTTGATTTGCGGCACGCCGGTGGAGACGTCGGTGATCATCAGATTGATCTGGCCGCCCAGCAGGTCGGTGATGGCCAAGGGGTTGCTCTTGTAGGGCACATGCAGGATGTCCACATGGGCCAGCTGCTTGAGCATCTCGCCGGCGACGCGGCTCGACGAGCTGCCGCTGCCAAAGCTGAGCTTGCCCGGGTTGGCCTTGGCGTAGGCGAGCAGATCGCCCACCGAGTGGTGGGGCGCATTGGCCGGCACCACCAGCACCTGGCCGCCCTTGCCCAGACCGGTGATCGGCGTGAAGTCCTTGACCGGGTCATAGGACAGCTTGCGGTAGAGGTGGATATTGGCCGCATGCGTGGTGTTGGTAGTGATCAGCATCGTGTAGCCATCGGCCGGGGCCTTGGCCACCGCCTGCGCGGCGATCATGCCGCTGGCACCGGCCTTGTTCTCGACGATCACCGGCTGGCGCGTCTGCTCGGTCACCGCCTGGCCCAGCGCGCGCGCCAGCTGGTCGGTGGCACTGCCTGCGGCAAAGGGCACGACAAAGGTGATGGGCTTGGACGGGTAGTCGCCCTGCGCAAAGGCCAGGGGGCTGATGGCCAGCGCCGTGGCACAGGCCAGCAGGTGGCGGCGGGTGGAAAATGTCATCTCTTGTCTCCGGTTGGTTTTTTATTCAAGGGTGGATGGGGGTTCCGCATCGGCCGGACCCACCAGATGGGCCTGCAAATGCAGCGGCAGCGCGATCGGCATCTGCAGCACGCGAAAGCACAGGGTCTTGCCATGGCTGTCGAGGTTCAGCGCGTCGTTGACGCCGCCGTCCAGCACCTCGTCCAGCACCAGGTTCATCGCCTGCAGCTGGGGCAGCAGGTAGCGCTGCACACGGCTGGGCTGGCGGTCGGCAAACAGCGCGGCCACGGCCGCTTCGCTGACCTGCTCACAGATAACCTCCCACAGCGCGGGATGCCAGGCAATCACGCTGATGTTGGAGCGGTTGCCCTTGTCGCCGGTGCGCCCATGGGCCAGGCGGTACAGCGGGGTGGTGATGCTGTCGGTCATGCGGCGGCCTCCTCTTGCGCAGCCCAGGTAAAGCCCGTGGTAATCAGTGCCTGGGGCACCAGGCAGGACACCATGCCCAGGCGCTGGCGCATATGGCTGCGCACGCCACCGCCACCGGCGGGCCCGCAGCAGTACAGCGCATTGATCTCGCGCGGCAGGCGCGCTGCAGTGGCCTTGTCGGCATGCTGCCAGGCCATGCGCAGGCGCACATCCTGCGATGCGGCTGACAGGTCGGCACCGGCCAGCCAATCGCTGGCATCGTTGCCCCAGACGCTGGTGACACCGATCAGGTCGCTGCGCAGTGGCGCAATGCCCTCAAGGCGCTGGGCAACGGTCTGCGCCGCCAAGCGCGCACGCTCGGCCGCACGGGGGCCGGCATAGGAAATCTCGGCCTCGGCAAACCAGCCCGAGGCATAGCAGGTGTTGACCTTGAGCGCCTCGGGGCGCGGGTGGCCGATGACGCCCTCCAGGCGCACGCGGTTCTCGCCCTCGGCCCGCACCTGGGCCTGGCTGATGTCGGCCACCACATCGGGGGTCAGGTAGCAGCAGGGGTCGTGGATCTCGTAGAGCAACTGTTCCTTGACGGTGGCGGTCGTGATGCAGCCGCCCGTGCCCTCGGGTTTGAAGATGCTGCAGTTGCCGCTGTCGTCGATCTCCGCGATCGGGTAGCCCAGCCGGTCCATGCCTGGCACCTCTTTGTAGCCCGGGTCGGCAAAATAGCCGCCGCTCACCTGGGTGCCGCATTCGAGCAGGTGGCCGGCCATCGTCGCGCGGGCAAGGCGGTCCCAGTCATCCCAGGCCCAGCCGAAATGCGCCATCGCCGGGCCCAGCACCAATGATGGATCAGCCACCCGGCCGCAGACCACGATATCGGCGCCCGCCTGCAGCGCCTCGGCAATCGGCCGCGCGCCGATATAGGCATTGGCGCTGACCAGCGGCTGCTCGGGCATCTGCGCACCCAGCGCCTGGGCCAGCATGGGCCGGTGGGCCGGGCCGCTCAGGTCATCGCCCTGCACCACGGCGATACGGGGCGCGCGCAGGCCCAGGCTGCGCGCCAGCGCGGCAATGGCGCGGGCGGCGCCTTGCGGGTTGGCCGCGCCAAAATTGCTGACGATGCGGATGCGGTGCGCCAGGCAATCAGCCAGCACCGGGCGCAGCAGCTCCACCAGCAAGGGCTCGTAGCCGGCCTCGGGGTCGTCGCGCCGGGCCAGCTGGGCCAGCGCCAGGGTGCGCTCGGCCAGCGTTTCAAAAATCAGAAACGCGGGCTGCTGCAAGGCCACCAGCGCCTGCACCACCGGCGCTGCCGCATCCACCCGGTCGCCTGAAAAGCCAGCCGCGCAGCCAATCAGCATGGCTGCGGGCGGTGTCTTGTCTGTCTGCATAGCATCTCCTGCAGCCCACTATAGAAAAGAGGCTCTATGTTGTGAAATCGATAATTGAGATCGATTAATCTGTAATACAAATGAATCTATCCCAGCGCGACATCCAGGCCTTTTTGGCGCTGGCCAGCCAGAAGAACTTCACCCGAGCCGCCAGCCTGTGCCACCTGTCCCAGCCGGCTTTCAGCGCCCTCATCCGCGCGCTGGAGACCACCGTGGGCCTGCGCCTGTTCGAGCGCAGCACGCGGCATGTGCTGCTGACGCCCGAGGGCGAGCAGTTTCTGTTATCGGCCCAGCGCATCGCAGCCGAATTTGCCGCCTGTGAGAAAGCGATGCGCGCTACCGCCCAGCTTGTCCAGGGCCGGGTCGCCGTCGCGCTGCTCCCGTCGCTGGCCGCTGGCTGGCTGCCGCCGGTGCTGCGCAGCTTTTCCGGCCAGCACCCCGGTGTGCAGCTGCAGGTCTTCGATGTGCTGTCCGAGCCCTGCATTGCCGCGGTGGCCAATGGCGATGCCGACTTCGCACTGGCCGCCATCCGCGCCGACACGCCCGATCTGCGCGCCGAGCCCTTTTGCAGCGACCGCTTTCACCTGGTCTGCCCGGCCAACCACCCGCTGGCCGCGCTGGACGAGGTGCAGCTGCCCGATCTGGCGGCCTGGCCCTTTGTGCACCTGGCCCGGCACAGCAGCGTGCGCCAGTACCTCGATGCCGCCTTTTTCCCGCAGACCATGCAGACCCTGGTGGAGGTCGAGCAGCTGGCCACCGTGATGGGCCTGGTCAAGGCCGGTCTGGGCATCAGCGTGGTGCCGGCCCTGACCTTGTTTCACTTTGCGCAGCCTGGCCTGGTCACCCGGCCGCTGCATCTGCCCGGCATGGACCGCCAGATCTACCTGGTGCGCAGGCGCGAGCCGCAGCTGTCGGTGGCGGCCCAGGCGCTGTACCAATTAATGCAACAAAAACGCCCAGATTTCTCCCATATTGCTTGAGGCCCTCTACACTCCAGCGCTGATGTCCTTGCCTACGATGCCCCCGTTCGCACCGCCTGCACCCGCGATGCCGCTGCCCTACCTGGCGCTGCGCACGCGGGTCGTGTCGCTGTTGGCATGGGCTGCGCTGTTTGCGCTGCTGGCCTGCGCCATGCGCATGCTGCTGAACTACCCCCTGTGCGTCAACGACGAGAAGAACTGGATCGGCATCGCCCAGCAGCTCGACCAGGGCGTGGCCTGGCCGGTCTCGGGGCCTGCCTTTGTCAACACGCTGCGCCAGGCGGCCTGGGTGACCGGCTCCAGCCACGCCGAGGTGATGCCCTGGATGGGGGTCTGCGGCGTGTTTATCGTTGTTGGGGGTCTGAGCTGGGGCTACTACCGCCTGGGGCTCAAGACCTTGGTGCCGGTGTTTGCAACGCTGGCGCTGTCGAGCTATTTCTGGGCGCCCTTGCTTGAGGCTCGCCCGCAGCAATGGGGGCAGCTGGCGGTATTTCTGGGCACCATCTCGGCCTGGCGCTGGCTACAGCACCGGGGCGGCCTGGCCTTTTTTGTCGCGCTGCCTGCCGTCGCCTTTACCCATATCCTGAGTCACGCGGTGCTGGTCTTTCTGTGCCTGGTGCTGGTGGCCACCCATGGCATTGCCCAGCGCCGCTGGAGCCTGCGCCACCTGGCCATTGCGCTGCTGTGCATCGCCAGCTTTGCGGTCTATGCCTGGCCCGGCGGGCCTTACACCGATATGCTGCGCGACCTGCGCCAGGCCCATTTCCAGCACTGGCCGCTGAGCCTGCCAGCCTCCTTGGCCCTGCTGGTGGCCGTGGCCGCCATGGCCTGGGCCAGCCGCCGCTGGTGGCATGGCGACATCCGCTGGCCCGCTGCAGCCCTGGCCGGCTTGCTGCGCCACCAGCGTGCTGCCGGATGGTCGCTGTGCATCGCAGCGCTGCTGGTGCTCACGATGCAGGCCTATCTGCTGCCACCGGCGGCATGGGCGCCCTATGGCGGCTCCTGGATCCGGTTTATCGTGTTCCAGTCCGGCAACCTGCTGCTCGCGGGTTTTTTGCTGGTCGGTGCCGGGCGCTGGCTGGGGGGCTTTCACCACCAGCGGATCGATCCGGGCATGGCCCGTTTTCTGGTCTGTGTGCTGGGGGGCGTTGCGCTGCTGGGCCTGCTGGCCGTTGCCGCGTCGTGGTGGCTGCTGGACACCAACTGGATGCTGCGCGTGCTGAACTACGGCATCTTCTTTGCCGCCGCACCTGCGGCACTGGGCATGGAGCATGTCACCCGCCACTGGCCGCGCTGGCGCCGGGGCTTGCTGCTGGGCGCGGGCATGGCCGCCAGTGTGCTGGCAGTGGTGCGCCCGCCCATGCTGCTGGGCTGCTGAGCCAGCCGCCCTGGCAAGAACCTATGCGCTAGACAAGCGCTGGCCAAATGCTGGCTAGGCGCTACGCATGAACAAATGCCCCCCTACCAGGGCGTGGCGTGCACCGGCCCAGGCAGCCATCTCATCGCCCCGCAAGAGCAAGGCATGGCGGCCCAGCTGCAGGTGGCGGACACCACGCCGCGCCAGCCAGCGCTGCCACCAGCCCGCAGGCGGCGCTGGCAGTGGCTCGGCACCCGTCTCGCTCAGCAGATCGGCGGCAGAGCGGATGGACAGGGCGCTAAGCGCCTGCTCAGCGGCGAGCCGCTGGACCAGCGTGATCACCTCGGACCAGCCCAGGTCGGCCAGCGACACCTGCGCCAAGCCGCCCAGAGCCTGCAGATCGGGACTGCGCTGGCCGCTGGCATCGACGCAGAGCAGCAGGCTCTCGGGGTGGGCGGCCTGCCACTGCTGCAGCAGCGGCCATTGCGCGGCCTGCTGCACCACCGCAACCTGTAAGGGCCTAGCCGCTGCGGCCGCCTGGGGCTGGGCAGGTGCCCGCTCACTGGCGGGCAGAATGCTGTCGTAGACCTCAGCAATTCGCCGCTCGCACTGGCCAATGGTGAAATAGGCGTCAGCCGCCTGCTGCGCCGCCAGACCACGCCCGGCCAGCTGTGCCTTGGCGGCCAGCGCCTGGCGCATGGCCTCTTTCCAGGCCTGCACCTGGTCGGGGGCATAGCACTGGCCGCTGCCCGACTGCCCCACCACCCAGGACATGCCCGAGCCATCCAAGTCGGAGGCAATGCAGGGCTTGCCATGCTGCATGGCTTCGATCAGTACCAGGCCAAAGGCCTCGGTGCGCTCACGCGAGGCCAGCGCAAAGATATCGCAGCTGTTGAACAGCGCATGCTTTTGCGCCTCACTGACCTGGCCGAGCAGCTGGACGTTGGCGCAGCCTTGCTGGGCGCGCTCGCGCGCAATCAGCGCTTCGAGTTCCTTGCGCTGCTCACCTTCACCGGCAATGATCAGCTGCACATCGGCAAAGCCGGCCACGGCCGAGATGAGGGTGTCAAAGCCCTTGTAGTAGGTCAGCCGGCCGACCGACAGCACGCGCAGCCGGGCATCGCCCCAGAGCTGCAGCTGTGGGGCCTCGGCCTGTGCCTGCTCGAGCACCCCCTGGCCCAGCGGCTTCAGGCCCAGCGGGATCGCCAAGGTCTTGAACAGCCAGCGCTGCAGCGGAACGCTGGCGGCCATGTAAGGCGGCGAGGTGGCGAGGATGGCCGCGCTTTGCCGCAGCAGCTTGGTCTCGAAGGGCCGGTAGACCTGGTAGCACAGCTGCAGCAGGCTATCCCATTTCGAGATCAGCACATCCGAGTGCCAGTGCGTGACCCAGGCCACCCGGCGCGCGGCGGGCATGATGAGCGCCCAGAACGCCGCATTGTTGGGCATGTGCAGATGCAGCACATCGGGTTGGAAGCCGCGAATGGCCCGGTGCAGCGCCAGCGGAAAGCCCAGCGCAATCGGCGCGAACACCAGGGTGATCTGCACCGGCACGCGGATGAGCCAGGGCGGGTCCTCGGGTAGCGGATCGCCATGCACGACCGCGCGGGCGTCGATGCCGTTGGCGCGCTGCTGCTCGATCAGATCGGCCAGAAACGATTCCATGCCGCCCCGGTACGGCGGGTAGAACTTGCCCACATGCAGCACGCGCTGCGGCGCATCGCCCGCCTGTGCATGCAAGGGCGCAGCCTGGGGCCGGCCCAGCCAATGGCGCAGCATGTTATTGGCCGCCCTGCAATTGCTGCAGCAGGCGCTGGTAGACCGGGTTGGCCGGGTCCATGGCGCTGGCGCGTTGCAGGTTGGCAATGGCCTGGGCCCGGTCGCCCTGCTCGCGGTAGGCCAGGGCCTTGCCGTAGTAGGCGGGGGGGTTGGGCTGGCGCGAGAGCGATGCATCAAAGATCTGCAAGGCCTGCGCAAAATCGCGCTTGCCAATGAACGCAATGCCCAGGCCCACCTCCAGGCGGGTGTTGCCCGGCGACATCTGCAGCAGGCGCTGGTAGTTCGCAATGGCCACATCGTAGTGGCCCGAGGGGATGGCAACCTCGGCCTGCTCCAGCAAGATCTTGGGCAGCAGGACGTCTTCGGGCTTCATCGCCAGGGCCTTGGCATAGCTTTGGAACGCCGGCTCCATCTGCTGCGTCATCTTGTAGGCCGTGGCCTGGTGGTAGGCCAGCGCCGCATTGTCAAAGCCTTGCTTTTGGGCGCTGTCAAACGCGGCCAGCGCCTCGGGGTAGCGCTTGAGCAGCTCCAGGGTCATGCCGCGGTTGAACTGTGCCGAGCCCAGGGGTTCTTGCAGCGCAACCGCTTTGTCAAAGTCCTGCAGCGCCTGCTCGTAGATCAGGTTTTCCAGCAGCGACGCACCCCGGTTGATAAAGGGGCGCCAGCGGCCAAAGGCGTTGAAGGGGGCCTGCTCGTCCACCTTCTGGGCGGCATCGCTCCAGGCGCTGTACTCAGACTTGAGGCTCAGGCTGCGCTCCGTGGCCAGGGCCGTCAGCACCAGGCCAGCGGCGCAGGCGATCGCCACCATCAGCTTGCGCGGAAACAGCAGCAGCACCAGCGCCAGCAAGGCCGGCAGCAGCATCGCCCAGATATAGCTGCGGTAGAGCACAAAGGGGTCTTGCAACCAGCTGGTGACAAACTCGGTGCTGAACAGCAGCGCCGTGCACAGCAGCACCAGGCCCACCAGGCTCCAGGCATCACGTTTGCGCAGCAGCAGGACCGCGCTGCCAATCACCAGTGCCACATAGCCCAGGCCACCCAGCAGATGGGGCAGGCTGCCAAAGCTCAGCGGGAAGACCGGGCGCAGGTCCAGCGCCATCCACTGCACATTGGGCAGCAGCCACAGCAGGCCGTACTGGAAAAACAGCTTGCCCTGGTTGAGCAGGCTGAGCGGGTAGATCGACGAGGTGATGCCTGGCTGCAGTTGCTCGAGCTGGCGCACATAGGCCCAGGAGGTGTCATCGGTGGCGACAGCGCCGACAAAGGCGCCCAGCTGCGTCCACAGCAGCGCGGTGAACAGCCCGATCAGCACGGCAATCGCCACGGCGATCGCCAGCAGCTTCTTCCACGAAGGCCGTTTGACAAACACATAGAGCGGCAAGGCGAGTGCCGGCAGCACCACCGCATGCTCTTTGCTCATCAACGCGCAGAGCAGGAAAACCACGGCCAGCGCCGCCCATTGCAGCCCCGCCCCCGCCAAGGCGCGGATATACGCCCAGCAGGCCAGCGCGGAAAACAGAGTCATCATCACCATGCTGCGCTGGATCAGATAACCGACGGCATATACGCCCACCGGGTGCACGGCAAACAGCGCCACTGCGGCAAATATCGCCATCCGGATATTGGTGTCAAAACCCGGCTCTGCCCTCGCCTCGTCCGAAAACTGGGTGTGTTTGAACAGTGCCGACACCAGCAGCCATATTGCATAGCAAGTGGCCAGGTGCAGCACGATATTGACGACCCGCTGCACGGCCATACTCTCGCCAAAGAGCGACTGCACCCAGACAAAGCTGCCATAGGACAGCATGCGCACCTTGGGCTCGAGCAAGCTGCCATAACGGCCAAAAATGGTGCCGTCCGACAGCCGGCCATCGTCGAACACCAGGCCGTTGTGCAGGCCCAGGCCATAAATCGTGAGGACGGCGGCCAGGAGCGCCAGCACGCCCAACGACCAGAAAATTTTTGATTTTTGCATTGGCTAGTTGGCTTGAGAAAATGCCTTCGCCCTACGTTGGCAGGGCCTGCGCAACACCTGCAGCAGGTGCGCGAGCCATTCTAGAGGACTATTTACCCTCTGTATAAAGCGCTCGGGGCGCTGAGCCAACAGGTCGGCCGGAGCGGCCCCCGATAATCGGCCCAGGATTTATTGCAAATCTTTGTGCCCATAGGCACAAAACCCTGGCTTGGGCCCTTTTTTGGGGTGCAGGCGGCAGGTTTCGGGCCGCTTGTCATACACGGTGCAGCGCCGCGCCACCGGGTCGAGAAACTGGCAGTCGCCACTGGCGCGGCGCGCCATCGTGAAGATATTGTGCTTGGGGTTGTAGTGGTCGATCAGCCGGGCCTTGAGCAGGCGCTTGGCGATCAGCTTGTGCGCGATGTTGTCCACTTCAAAGGCGTCCACCAGGCCCAGGCGCACCAGATCGGGCAGTTGCACCTCCAGCGGCATCGTGCAGCAGTTGGCCGCGCAGCTGTCGCACAGACCGGCCTTGTACTTGGTCCAGGTCTCCAGGCGGTCAACATCAACAATTCGGATCGGGGATTTCATGGCGGGGCGCTGCGCAAGCGGCCTGGCAGGAGTGGCCGCTTATTTTGAAGGGCGCCAGTATCGCGCCAAAAGGATGCCGTGGGAGCGCACTGGGGCTTGGCGAGCCGGGCAGAGGTTCAACCGTGCTTGAGCCACACCGCGCCATCGCGCTCTTCGACCGCCACCGCATCCAGGCTGGCGCCCCGGCAGGGGCCGCCCACGCATTTGCCGGTATCGGGCTGGTAGATGGCGCCGTGGTAGGGGCAGAGGATGAACTGGCGGCCGCTCTCCAGAATGTCGCCATCAAAATCCATGGGCACGCTGGCGTGCTGGCACTCGTTGATCCAGCCGTGCAGCTGGCCCTGCCAGCGGATCACAAAGGCCTTCTGGCCGTTGGGCAGCTGAAAGAAAAAGGGCTTGCCGTTGTCCTGCAGGTCGGCGCTGGCACCCAGGGGTTCGGTGCCGTCAAACAAGATCGTGGGCGTGGGGGCGGTGGGCTCGGTCATGGCGGGCGCGTAGTCTTTATGGTCAAAAACAAAAGGCAGCCGCCCCGTGCGCATCGGCACGCGGCGGCTGCCCGGGGGCTGGCTGTATTTATACGCTGGCAGCCGTGGTAGGCATGCTGGCAATCACCTGCGCCACAGCGGCGGTCAGCTTCTTGGCATACGGCACATGCAGGAACTCATTGGGTCCGTGTGCATTGCTCTTGGGGCCCAGCACGCCGCAGACCATCATCTGCGCCTTGGGGAAGCCGGCGCTGAGCATACCCATCAGCGGGATCGAGCCGCCCTGGCCGATAAAGCCGCAGTCGGCGCCAAAGTGCGCGCGGCTCGATTGGTTGAGCGCGTTCAGGAACCAGTCGCTGGTGTTGGGCGCATTCCAGCCATTGGCGCCGCTGGCCCCTTCCCAGGTGACCTTGGCTTGGTAGGGTGCATTGTCTTCGAGCAAGGTCTTGAGCTCTTGCATGCACTGCGTGGCATCGACCAGCGGGGGCAGACGCAAGCTCAGCTTGAACGCGGTATAGGGGCGCAGCACATTGCCGGCATCCTGCAGCGCAGGCAGCCCTTCGGCGCCGGTAACGGACAAGGTCGGCTCCCAGGTGCGCTTGAGCAGCGCCTGCGTGGGGTCGGTGGTGGTGGGCAGCGCAAACAGGCTCGAGCCATTGCAGTCAAAATGCGCCCAGGGGAAACGCTTGTACAGCTCGTCACCCAGAATGCCGGCCGTGGCCTGCGCCTGGGCCAGGCGCTCAGCCGGTACCGCGCAGTGAAAGCTGTCTGGCAGCAAGCGGCCGGTCTTGCTGTCTTCGAGGCGGTCGAGCACCTGGCGCATGATGCGGAAAGACGAGGGCACAACGCCCGAGGCATCGCCCGAGTGCACGCCTTCGGTGAGGATCTCCACCTTCAAGGTGCCCGCCACCATGCCGCGCAGGCTGGTGGTCAGCCACAGCTGGTCGTAGTTGCCCGCGCCGCTATCGAGGCAGATGACCAGGCCCACATCGCCCAGGCGGGGCTTGAGCATGTCGATATAGACCGGCAGGTCGCCCGAGCCACTTTCCTCGCAGGTCTCGATCAGGCCGACAATGCGCGGGTGCGGCACATTCTGGCGCTTGAGCTCCTGGATGGCGGCCACGCTGGCGTAGGTGGCATAGCCGTCATCGGCGCCGCCCCGGCCATAGAGCTTGCCGTCTTCGTATTTGGGGGTCCAGGGGCCCAGGTCATTGCGCCAGCCGGAGAACTCGGGCTGCTTGTCCAGGTGGCCATACATCAGCACGGTCTGCGTGCTCTGGGCCTGGGTGGCAGGCACTTCAAAGAACAGCACCGGCGTGCGGCCCGGCACGCGCACCACTTCCAGCGTCAGCCCCTCGACCTTCTGCGCCTCGATCCAGGTGGCGGCATTGCGCACCACCGTGTCGATGAAACCATGCTGCTCCCAGTTGCCATCAAAGCCCGGCGACTTGGCGGGGATGGCGATGTAGTCGGTCAGCTGGCGAAGGATATCGCGGTCCCACTGCTGGCTGATGTGGCTCAAGGCCGCATCGGCTTGCAGATGGGCGGCGTCTAGGCGGGCGTTCATGGGTGAATCTCCTGGAGGTGCTGCCACGACAAGGGCAGCCGCAGGCATAAGCGTATCAGCGCCAGCGCCGCTCGGCTATCGCCTCGGGCAAAGCCCTGCTGCCGTCATCCAGCGCAGGGCCCGGCCGGGCAAGGCCCGCAGTGCGGCTCAGGCGTGCTCGAAGTGGAACACCGCCGTGCCCGCGCGGGCATTGGGCAGCCAGCGCCGCACCTCACCATTTTGCAGGCCAAAGCTATCAAGAATACGCAGCTTGTTCTTGAGCGCCAGCACCTCGAAATCCTTGAAGGTGCCCACGCGGATATTGGGCGTGTCGTACCACTGGTAAGGCAGGCGCTTGGTCACCGGCATGCGGCCTTGCAGGATGGACAAGCGATTGGGCCAGTGCGCAAAGTTGGGAAAGGCGACGACGCCCTGCTTGCCGATGCGCGCGGTCTCGCGCAGCATCACCTCTGCATTGCGCAGATGCTGCAAGGTGTCAATCTGCAGCACCATATCAAAGCTGTTGTCCTCGAAGATGGCCAGGCCGTCTTCCAGGTTCAGCTGCAGCACGTTCACGCCCCGGCGCACGCAGGCGAGCACATTGGCATCGTCAAACTCGATGCCATAGCCGCTGCACTGGCGCTCGCGCTGCAGGTAGGCCAGCAAGCTGCCATCGCCGCAGCCCAGGTCCAGCACGCGTGCGCCCAGCGGCACCAGGTTGGCAATGGCTTGAAAGGTGGAAGAAGCTTCGGTCATGCGGCCTCCTGGGCGCTGGGCTGGCCGGCGCTCAGTTCGCGGGCCATGTTCTCGAAATAGGAGCGCATCACGCCCATGTAGCGCGCGTCATCCAGCAAAAAGGCGTCATGCCCATGGGGCGCGTCAATCTCGGCGTAGCTGACGGTGCGGCGGTTGTCGAGCAAGGCCTTGACGATCTCGCGGCTGCGCGCCGGCGAAAAGCGCCAATCGGTGCTGAAGCTCACCAGCATGAAGCGGGCCTTGGCGCCGGCCAGCGCCTGGGTCAGGTCGCCGCCAAAAGGCTTGGCCGGGTCAAAGTAGTCGAGCGCACGGGTGATCAGCAAATAGGTATTGGCGTCGAAGTAGTCGCTGAACTTGTCGCCCTGGTAGCGCAGATAGCTCTCGATCTGGAACTCCACATCCTGGGTGCTGTATTTGAGATCCATGCCTTCGCGCAGCTGGCGGCCGAACTTCTGGTTCATCACATCGTCACTCAGGTAGGTGATGTGGCCGATCATGCGGGCAATGCGCAGGCCGCGCTTGGGGATCACGCCGTGGCGGTAGAAGTGGCCGCCGTGGAAGTCCGGGTCGGTCACGATGGCGCGGCGGGCCACCTCGTTGAACGCAATGTTCTCGGCCGACAGACAGGGCGCGCTGGCCACCACCACCGCATGGCGCATGCGGTCGGGGTACTGCAAGGTCCAGGACAGTGCCTGCATGCCGCCCAGGCTGCCGCCCAGCACGGCGGCCAGTTGCGTGATGCCCAGGCGGTCGAGCAGCAGCGCCTGGGCATTGACCCAGTCCTCCACCGTCACCACCGGGAAATCGGCGCCATAGACCTGGTCCGTGTCCTTGTCTGCATCCGGATTGCGGTGCATGGGCCCAGTGGAGCCAAAGCAGGAGCCCAGGTTGTTGACGCCGATGACAAAGAACTGGTTGGTATCGACCGGCTTGCCCGGGCCGATCATGTTGTCCCACCAGCCCTCGCTCTTGGGCTGGCCCTCGTAGTAGCCGGCCACATGGTGCGAGGCGTTGAGCGCATGGCACACCAGGATGGCGTTGGAGCGGTCGGCATTGAGCTGGCCGTAGGTCTCGTAGGCCAGGTGGTAGTCGCGGATGGAGGCGCCACTTTGGAGCGGGAGCGCCTCCGGGAAATGCATTGATTGGGGTGTCGCAACGAATGACATAAAAAACCCGGCAACGCTAAAAACGAGGCCGGGTCGATGGAATGCAGTCGCCTACCGAGTCTTTAGCTGGATTTATAAAGCGCCCGCAAGCTGAAGCAAATCGGCGCCGTGAAATCTCAGTGTACTGCAAATCGGCCGCGCATGGGCTGCATCAACTGCCGCCCAGGTAGAGCCGGTTGGAGCTTTTGACCTCTTCCATCACCGCGTAGGTGCGGGTCTCGCGTACGCCGGGCAGCTGCCACAAAACCTCGCCGGCAAAGTGGCGGTAGTGGTTCATGTCGGCCACGCGGATCTTGACCAGGTAGTCAAAGCCGCCAGCCACCATATGGCACTCCATGATCTCGGGCCGCACCTGCACCGCCGCCTTGAACTCGTCAAACACATTGGGGGTCGTGCGGTCGAGCAGCACCTCGATGAAGACCAGCATCGCCGCGCCCAGCTTTTGCGGGTTCAAGCGCGCCTCGTAGCCGGTGATATAGCCTTCCTTGGTCAGGCGCTGCACGCGGGCCAGCACCGCCGTGGCCGACAGCGACACCGCCTCGGCCAGCTTCAGGTTGGAGATGCGGCCGTCGCGCTGCAGCACAGCCAGAATACGCAGATCGATGCGGTCCAGGTCCTCCGGTGGGTCGATGATGGCGGTCATGGGCTGAATTTTTCACTAAGAATGGGCCACATTATGGAGAGAAATTCAAACCATAAACGATCACACTGGCGGCATTCACTATCTACTTGCTAACCGAGCCCGCCATGACTGCCAACGCCGTTGTTGACAACCAGCCCACCACCACCTCGTCCCTTTCGGCCGCAGACAGCAGCCCATCTGGCGCAAGCGCTCCTGTTTTTAATGAGCTGGTGTCGGCACTGCAGCCCGCCTCGGCGCTGCGCGCGGCCATCACCGCCGCCTACCGCAAGCCCGAGCCCGAGGCCCTGCAAGCGCTGCTGCCCCAGGCCACGCCGCCCGCCGCCATCGCCCAGGCGGGCGACGCGCTGGCGCTGCAGCTGGCCCGCAGCCTGCGCGAGCGCAAGGCCGACAGCGGCCGCTCCGGCCTGGTGCAAGGCCTGCTGCAGGAGTTTGCGCTGTCGTCGCAAGAAGGCATTGCGCTGATGTGCCTGGCCGAGGCGCTGCTGCGCATCCCGGACACGGCCACCCGCGATGTGCTGATCCGCGACAAGATCGCCCACGGCCAGTGGAAGGCCCATGTGGGCAAGAGCCCGTCGATGTTCGTCAACGCCGCCGCCTGGGGCCTGGTGCTGACCGGCAAGCTGGTCGCCACGCACAGCGAAGGCTCGCTGGGCCAGTCGCTCACCCGCCTCATTGGCCGGGGCGGCGAGCCGCTGATCCGCAAGGGCGTGGACATGGCCATGCGCATGATGGGCGAGCAGTTCGTCACCGGCGAGACGATTGGCGAGGCGCTGAAGAACGCCGAGCGCCTGGAGGCCAAGGGCTTCCGCTACTCCTACGACATGCTGGGCGAAGCGGCGATGACCAGCGATGACGCCAAGCGCTACCTGCGCGACTATGAAAACGCCATCCATGCGATCGGCAAGGCCAGCCATGGCCGGGGCGTCTACGAAGGCCCGGGCATCTCGATCAAGCTGTCGGCGCTGCACCCGCGCTACAGCCGCGCCCAGTACGACCGCGTGATGACCGAGCTCTACCCGGTGGTGCTGCAGCTGGCCGTGCTGGCCAAGGGCTACAACATCGGCCTCAATATCGATGCCGAAGAAGCCGACCGCCTGGAGCTGTCGCTGGACCTGCTGGAAAAGCTCTGCTTTGCGCCCGAGCTGGCCGGCTTTGCCGGCATCGGCTTTGTCGTGCAGGCCTACCAAAAGCGCTGCCCCTATGTGCTGGACTTCATCATCGACCTGGCCCGCCGCAGCCAGCACCGGCTGATGGTGCGCCTGGTCAAGGGCGCCTACTGGGACAGCGAGATCAAGCGCGCCCAGATCGACGGCCTGGAAGGCTACCCGGTCTACACCCGCAAGGCCTATACCGATGTGTCCTACCTGGCCTGCGCGCGCCAGCTGCTGGCCGCACCCGATGCGGTCTACCCCCAGTTCGCCACGCACAACGCCCACACCTTGGCCACCATCTACCACCTGGCCGACCCGGCCCGCTACCAGCCCGGGCAGTACGAGTTCCAGTGCCTGCACGGCATGGGCGAGCCGCTGTACGAGCAGGTCGTGGGCCGCAACGCCAGCGAGAACCTGGGCCGCCCCTGCCGCATCTATGCACCCGTGGGCACGCATGAAACCCTGCTGGCCTACCTGGTGCGCCGCCTGCTGGAGAACGGCGCCAACACCAGCTTTGTGAACCGCATCGCCGACCAGGACATCCCCCTGGCCAAGCTGGTGGAAAACCCCGTGACCACCGCCCAGCAGTGGGCGCAGAGCGAAGGCCAGCTGGGCCTGCCCAACCCGCACATTGCCCAGCCGCGCGCGCTGTATGGCGCAAGCCGCAGCAATTCGGCAGGGCTCGACCTGTCCAACGACGACCGCCTGCGCGCGCTGCAGAACGAGCTGCAGGCCAGCGCCCAGATGGCCTGGCATGCCCAGCCGATGCTGGCCGATGGCGCGCCCGCATCCACCCAGGCCAGCGAGCCGGTGCTGAACCCGGCTGACCACGGCGACCAGGTCGGCAGCGTCACGCAGGCGTCGACCGAGCAGGTGGAATTTGCGCTGGCCGCCGCCCAGGCCGCCGCTGCCCGCTGGAAGGCCACCCCGCCCGCCCAGCGCGCCGACTGCCTGGCCCAGGCCGGTGACCTGCTCGAAGCGCATATGCCCACCTTGATGGGCGTGCTGGTGCGCGAGGCCGGCAAGACCTGCTCCAACGCGATTGCCGAAGTGCGTGAGGCCGTGGACTTTCTGCGCTTTTACGCCGCCCAGGTGCGCAGCTGGGGCCAGGCGGATTACCAGGCGCTGGGCCCGGTGGTCTGCATCAGCCCCTGGAACTTCCCGCTGGCCATCTTCAGCGGCCAGATTGCCGCCGCGCTGGCTGCCGGCAACACCGTGCTGGCCAAGCCGGCCGAGCAGACCCCGCTGATCGCGGCTGCCGCCGTGCAGGCGCTGTGGCAGGCCGGCGTGCCGCGCGATGTGCTGCAGCTGCTGCCGGGCACCGGCGAGACCGTGGGCGCCCGCCTGGTGGGCGACCACCGCGTGCAGGCCGTCATGTTCACCGGCTCGACCGAAGTGGCGCGCATTCTGCAAAAGACGCTGGCCCAGCGCCTCGACGCCCAAGGCCAGCCCGTCACCCTGGTGGCCGAGACCGGCGGCCAGAACGCGATGATCGTGGACTCGTCCGCGCTGGCCGAGCAGGTCGTGGTCGATGTGCTGTCCTCGGCCTTTGACTCGGCCGGCCAGCGCTGCTCGGCGCTGCGCGTGCTGTGCGTACAGGAAGAAGCGGCCGACCGCCTGCTGCACATGCTGCGCGGCGCGATGCAGGAGCTCCAGCTGGGCAACCCCTGCCAGCTCAAGACCGATGTCGGCCCCGTCATCGACGCCGAGGCCAAGGGCGTCATCGACCAGCACATTGCCCGCATGCAGGCCGCTGGCCACCAGGTCTGGCAAAACAGTGGCGCCAGCGCGCAAGGCACCTTTGTGCCGCCCACGGTGATCGCCATCGGCCAGCTCTCCGAGCTCAAGCGCGAAGTCTTCGGCCCGGTGCTGCATGTGCTGCGCTACCGCCGCGAGAACCTGCCCCAGCTGCTGGCCGACATCAATGCCACCGGCTATGCGCTCACCCTGGGCCTGCACACCCGCATTGACGAGACCATTGCCCAGGTGGTCAACGCTGCGCATGCCGGCAATATCTATGTGAACCGCAATATCGTCGGCGCCGTCGTCGGTGTGCAGCCCTTTGGCGGCGAAGGCCTGTCGGGCACGGGCCCCAAGGCCGGCGGCCCGCTGTACATGCTGCGCCTGCTCAGCCGCATGCCGGCCACGGCCACCGTGGATGCGCTCGCCCACCTACCGCGCATGGCCGGTAGCGAGGCCCCGGCCGCCAGCACCGGCCAGCGCGGTAATGCCCATGGCCTGGAACAGGCCGATGCCGCCCCCGCCGCTGGGCTGGAGGCGCTGCAAAGCTGGGCCAGCCAGCAAGGCCAGGGCGATCTGGCAGCGCTGTGCCAGCGCTATGCCGCCCATACCGGCAACGGCTTTGCGGCCGAGCTGCCCGGCCCTACCGGTGAGCGCAATCTGTATGTGCTGAGTGGCCGCGAGCGCGTGGCCTGCGTGGCCAGCACCAGCAGCCTGCTGCTGGCCCAGCTCGCCGCCGTGCTCGCCGCGGGCTCCACCGCCGTGTGGCCCGCGGGCAGCAGCCAAGCCAGCCTGCTGGCCAAGCTGCCCGCCTCGGTGCGTGCCTCGGTGCAGCTGTCTGCGCACAGCGAGCAGGCCTTTGTGCAGTCCGAGGCCTTTGATGCGCTGATCGTTGATGCCGCCAGCGGCTGGCTGCCCACGGCCAGCACCTTGGCGGGCCGCGCCGGCGCCATCGTGCCGATCACCGCCCAGGCTGCCGACGGCAGCGTGCCGCTGTTCCGCCTGCTGGCCGAGCATGCCATCAGCATCAACACGGCTGCGGCTGGCGGCAATGCCAGCCTGATGACCTTGGACTAACGCTGAGGCTCGGGGCGCCGCCCCATGGAAAAAGGGCTGGAGATCGCAAGATCCCAGCCCTTTGAGTTGGTGCGTTGCTAGTGTTGCTAGCGCAGCCAGCGCTATCAGTCCATCGTCGTGAACAGCGCGGCCACACCCAGCACCAGGAAGATCACCGCGCAGACGCGGTGGATCCAGCGGATCGGCAGCCTCTTGGTGATCTTGTCGCCAAACCAGACCACCGGCGCATTGGCCAGCATCATGCCGATCGTGGTGCCTGCGACCACCCAGTAATAAGAAGCGGGGTACTTGGCGGCCAGGCCCACGGTGGCCAGCTGGGTCTTGTCGCCCATCTCGGCCAGGAAGAACAGCAGCACGGTGGTGCCGAACACACCCCAGCGGCCGCTGCTCTTGCCCGCTTCGTCCTCGTCGATCTTGTCGGGGATCAGCATCCAGCCGGCCATCAGGATAAAGGACACGCCCAGAATCCAGCGCAGCACATCGGGGCCCAGCATCGTGGTGATCCAGGCGCCAACGGCACCGGCCAGCGCATGGTTGACCAGGGTCGAGACGAAGATGCCCAGCGCAATGGGCCAGGGTTTGCGGTATTTGGCAGCGAGGACGAGGGACAGCAACTGCGTCTTGTCGCCCATTTCGGCAAGGGCGACGACGGCGGTCGAGAGGAGAAAGGCTTCCATGGAGTGGGGATCGTTATTGCAGCCGGATATCGCAAGACAGCATTGACCGCATCGCGACTCCGGCATGGGATCGCAACGTGGTCAATGGTCTCGCCCAGCATCCTCATCACCAGATGCCGTGTACGCCATAGGCCGCGAAGGCCCAAGTTTGTTGACGCACACTCTGCGGCGCATTGCGCGCCCAGCAGGCTACTCCCCAAAGACTGGCGCATCATACGCCCAAAAGCGATGTTGCGCCGCAACACCCACGCCCTCCAGGGAAAATACCAAGGGCTGGTTGCAGCAACTGTCAACACAGCGTAAGGCGATTCACCCATAATGGTGAAGCTCAATGTGCCCCCGGGTACACTAGAGCGCGCGGTGATCCGTCTTGGAAGTTGTCACAGGTTTGTTGATTGCATCAGGCTCCATCGCTTTTTTTACTTTTTTCGGAGTCCTCAAATGGGCAACAAACTTTACGTGGGCAACCTGCCTTACTCTTTCCGTGACAGCGATCTGGAAAGCACTTTCAGCCAATTCGGTACCGTCTCCAGCGCCAAGGTCATGATGGAACGTGACACCGGCCGTTCCAAGGGCTTCGGCTTTGTGGAAATGGGTTCGGACGCTGAAGCACAAGCTGCTATCGAAGGCGTGAACGGCCAAGGCTTTGGCGGTCGTAACCTGGTCGTGAACGAAGCACGTCCAATGGAAGCCCGTCCTCCACGCAGCGGCGGCTTCGGCGGCGGTGGTGGTGGTGGCCGTGGTTTCGGCGGTGGTGACCGTGGCGGCTTCGGCGGCGGCGATCGCGGTGGCTTCGGCGGCGGTGGCCGTGGCGGCTACGGTGGCGGCAGCTACTAAGCACATCACATCCAAAACCTCTTAGAGGTTTTGACAGTGAGATGACGGGTTTTCCCGGAAAAAAGGCCTCTTTGAGGCCTTTTTTGCATCTGGTTGCAGCTTCTGCGCCACAACAGAGGGGCACAACTATCCCATTCCCGGTTTTTATGCCAGAAAATAAAGGATGGAGCATTCCTCCATTGGGCTACTGCGATAGATGACCGGTGTTCTACAGGGCGCGATCGCATTATTTAAGAGTTATCAGGAGTCCCTCAAATGGGCAACAAGCTTTACGTCGGTAATTTGCCATACCAGGTTCGCGACAACGATCTGGAACAGGCCTTTGGTCAGTTTGGCAGCGTAACCAGCGCCAAGGTGATGATGGAACGCGACACCGGTCGCTCCAAAGGTTTTGGTTTTGTAGAAATGGGCAGCGATGAAGAAGCCCAAGCTGCGGTCAACGGTCTGAACGGTCAGCCCCTGGGCGGTCGCAATCTGGTCGTGAACGAAGCACGTCCCATGGAGCCCCGTCCTCCCCGCAGCGGCGGTGGTGGTTTTGGCGGCCCCCGTGGTGGTGGCTTTGGCGGCGGAGGCGGTAACCGTGGCGGCTTTGGCGGCGGCGGTGGTGGTGGCTACGGCGGCGGTGGTGGCGGCGGCTACGGCGGCGGTGGTGGTGGTGGATACGGCGGCGGCGGAGACCGTGGCGGCTACGGTGGTGGCGGCGGCGGTGGCTATGGCGACCGCGGTGGTCGCGATGGCGGCCGTGGCGGCAATGACCGCGGCTTTGGTGGTGGCGATCGTGGCGGTGAGCGCGATGGCGGCTTCCGCAGCCCCTACGGCAATGGTTCGCGCAACCGCGGCGGCAACCAAGGCTACGACAACAACGACGATTATTGATGCCTGCAGGCACCGCCCAGCGCTGTGCCGCACCGCAACGACAAAGCCCCGCCAGGGGCTTTTTTCATGCCTGGCTTAGGACCTGCTTTCAGTCTTGACCCGGTGGCGCCTCTTGCACCCGCTCGCGGTGGCGGTGCTTGCGCGGGCGGTTGGCCAGCGCGCGGTCATAGAGGGCATTGGGCAGGCAGCGCAACAGCCGCGCCACCCAGCCCATCTGCCAGGGGATCACGGCATAGCTGCGCGCCTTGGCAATCACTGCAAAGGCCTTGTCGGCAAAGGCCTCTGGCTGCATCAAGAAGGGCATGCCGTAGCGGTTGTGGCGGGTGAGCGGCGTGGCCACAAAGCCCGGGCAGATGGTGACCACCTGCACGCCGCTACGCTTAAGCTCCACCCGCAGGCTCTCGCAGTAGCTGATGACGGCGGCCTTGCTGGCGCAGTAGGCGCCGTGGCCGGGCAGGCCGCGTATGCCGGCCACGCTGGCAATGCCCACCAGCTTGCCGCTGCCGCGCGCCTGCATGGGGCGCACAAAGGCATGGAAGGTCGCGGCCATGCCGATCACATTGGTCGCATAGGTCTGGGCCATGACCTCCAGGTCCTCGCGCTCGGCCGTGTCGATGCCGTAGCTCACCCCGGCATTGGCCACCACCACATCGGGCAGGCCCTGCTGCTGCAGGCATTGCGTGCAGGCAGCAATGGTCTGGTCCTGGTCAGCCACGTCGGCGCCATAGACCGCGTAGCGGCTGGCATCCATCGCCTGCGCCTGGGCCCAGTCCGCAATCAGCGCGGTACGGCGGGCCACCAGCGCGAGGCGGTAGCCGGCCTGGTAGTAGCGCCAGGCCAGCGCCTGGCCGATGCCGCTGGAGGCGCCGGTGATCAGCACCAGCGGTGCATCGCTCAGGGGGGTGGACATGCGGCGCTCAGCGTGCGGGTTGCAGCACGCCCTTGACCCGGCCCTTGAGCTCTGCGACCTGGGTGATGTTGTTGAAGACCATCGAGTCGGCCGTGAACCGGTCCTGGCCCCGGATGATCTCGACGGGCTTGTTCGAGCTCACCCGCTCTTCGTTGACAAAGGCGTGCAGAAACTCGCCCCGGAACTCCATCTGCGGCGCGCCCGGCTTGTTGCTGCTGCGCACCACCTTGGCATTGCCAAACAGCTGCACTTCGGAGCCATCGGCATTGGACAAGGCGCGGTTGGCGGTGGCCACTGTCGTCGAGCCATCCTGGCGGATGGAACGCATCGTGGCCGTGTCGATCTCCAGCGTGTCGGTGTCCATGTAGTGGCGCATCTTGTTGCCCTGGATCTCGCTGGTCAGCACGCCGGTGCCGTCAAAGCTGCGCACCGAAAAATCGTTCATGTAGTAATCCACTTCGTGGCCGGCCACCGCTTGTTCGCGCACGCTCTGGGGCTTGGGGGCATTGCGCACCAGCCACCAGGTGCCCAGCGCCAGCAGGCCCATCAGGATCACCGGCAGGTAGATGGACGACAGGTCCATGAGGCGTCGCAGGCGAGATTTCATTGTCCGTACCGATCGAGCAGGTTGACATAGGCACCGCAGGCGGCCAGCACCGCGTCGCACAGCTCGCGCGCAGCACCTGCGCCGCCGTGGCGGGTGGTTACCCAGTGTGCCACGCCCAGCACTTCAGGGTGGGCATTGGCGGGCGCGCAGGCCAGCTGGCAGCGGCGCAGCACCGGCAGATCCGGCCAGTCATCGCCAATGGCTGCGGCCTGGTGCCAGTCCAGGCCCAGCGCCTCGAGCATGGCCTGGGCGGCAGGCAGCTTGTCCTCGGTGCCGTAGCGAACCTGCTCGATGCCCAGCGCCGCCAGGCGGTGGCGCAGCGGTGCCGAATCGCGCCCGGTGATGACGGCCGGCACAATGCCGGCCTCGCGCAGCATCTTGAGACCATGGCCGTCGAGCGTGTGGAAACGCTTGAGCGTCTCGCCCTGCTCGCTGATGTACAGGCCCCCGTCGGTGAGCACGCCATCCACATCGAAGAACACAATCTTGATACCCTGGGCGCGCAGCAGCAGCTCAGCGGGCCACTGCTGGGCGGGGGTGATGGCGGGCAAGGTTAATGTGCTGGCCATCAGATCACCTTGGCCCGCATCAGATCACCCACATGCACGATGCCCACCAGGCGCTGGTCCGCATCGGTCACCAGCACGCTGGTGATGCGGTGGGCCTCCATCAACGCAGCGGCGTCGGCCGCCAATGCGTCGGCCGAGATCTGGCGCGGCGTGGCATGCATCACCTCGGCAGCGGTCAGGCCGCGCAAGTCGGCACCAGCCTCAATACGGCGGCGCAGATCGCCATCGGTAAACACGCCCTGCAGCAGGCCATGCGCATCGACGATGGCAGCCGCGCCCATGCCCTTGGCACTCATCTCACGCATCAGGTCGCTGAAGCTGGCGCTGGGCAGCACCGTGGGCAGCGCATCGCCGCTGCGCATCACATCAGACACATGGGTGAGCAGGCGGCGGCCCAGCGCGCCACCGGGGTGGGAGCGGGCAAAATCCTCGGCCTTGAAGCCGCGCGCATCCAGCAGCGCCACGGCCAGCGCATCGCCCATCGCCATTTGCGCGGTGGTGCTGGCCGTGGGGGCCAGGTTCAGCGGGCAGGCCTCCTTGTCGACCTGGGTGTTGAGCACCCAGTCGGCATGGCGCGCCATCGAGGACTGCAGGTTGCCCGTCATCGCCACCACGGGCACGCCCAGGCGCTTGAGCACCGGCAGCAGCACGGAAATCTCGCCACTCTCGCCGCTGTTGGAGATGGCCAGCACCAGATCCTGGCCCGTGACCATGCCCAGATCGCCATGGCTGGCCTCGCCCGGGTGCACAAAGAATGCCGGCGTGCCGGTCGATGCCAGGGTGGCCGCAATCTTGCGCCCCACATGGCCGCTCTTGCCCATGCCAGTGACCACCACACGCCCGGGAATGTCCAGCATGCGCTGCACGACCTGGACAAAGTTGTCGTCCAGGCGCTGCGTCAGTGCCGCAATGGCCTCGGCCTCGATCGCAAAGGTAGACGCCGCCAGGCGCAGAATCTGCGCCGCTTCCACGGGGCGCTTGGGCTGTAGGGTGCTCATGGAGGCTGATTTTATCGGAGCGCCCGCGCCCCGGCCGGTGCGGGTCATTGCCAAACATGCTTAACCTGCGGCGGGTGCCGGTTGCAGCTGCCGCAGTTGGACTACCATGGCGGCTCCTCCCCTTTTCTGCCCGCCCACCATGCACGCTCCCGACGTCAACGCCTTTTTGCGTCACCACATCCGCACCGTTCCCGATTGGCCAGCGCCGGGCGTGCAGTTCCGGGACATCACCCCGCTGCTGCAGAACCCGCAGGTCTTCCATGTGCTGATCGATGCCTTTGTGCACCGCTACATGTCGCGCGACATGCGCCCCGATGTGGTGGCCGGGCTCGATGCGCGCGGCTTTATCCTCGGTGCCGTCATCGCCTACCAGCTCAAGGTGGGCTTTGTGCCCATCCGCAAAAAGGGCAAGCTGCCCTTCACCACGGTGGAGGAAACCTATGAGCTCGAATACGGCAGTGCCACGGTCGAGTTGCATGCCGATGCGGTCAAGCCCGGCGACAAGGTGCTGCTGGTCGATGACCTGATTGCCACTGGCGGCACGATGATGGCCGGCAAGAAGCTGCTGGAGAAGCTGGGCGCCCAGGTGATGGAGGGCGCTGCGATTGTCGACCTGCCGGAGCTCGGCGGCTCCAAGCGGCTGACCGATGCGGGTCTGCCGCTGTTCACGCTGGTGGATTTCGCAGGGCACTGAGCCCCAGTCACCGCCGCTGCGGTGCAGGCGCTCAGTGCAGGTCGCCGTACTGGGTATTGCTCAGGCCGCCAAAGCTGGTGTCTGCCGTGGGCGCAGGCGCACCGCCGCGTTGCGCGGCCTCCCGAGCGATCTGGGCATTGTGCGCGGCGCTGCGCGCGGGCGGAACAATCGGCGCGGGCCGGGGCGCCGCACTGGTGGCAGCGCGGCTTGCGGGCGATGCGCCGTCGAGCGCAGGCACCGGGTTCAGCGCCGCCTCGAGCAAGGCTTTCTTGAAGGCGGCAATCTCCGCTTCATCGACCGGGTCCATGCCCAGCGGCACCGGCACCACGGCCGGCTGGGGCGCGGTGACCGCACTGGGGGCCTTGGTGCTGGCGACACCCAGCTGGGCATTGAGACGCCAGTAAACCGAGGTGATCACAATCTCGAAACGGGTTTTGGCCGAGTAGGCGATCAAGGCCTCGATCTGGGTGAGCTTGTCGGGCGAGGCGCAGTACTGCTGGGCCAGATCCACCATCACGATGAACTGCGTGGCGCGCTTGTCCAGCGCCAGCACCTTGAATTTGTAACCTGCCGACAGAATGCCCGAGCGCACCATCGATTCGCGCACGGCCGAATACACCATCTCCCGGCGGGCCGAACGCTCACCGGGACGCGGCGCGGCGCTGTCGTGCTGCGGTGCCGCAGCCATGGGCCTGGCGGCCACCAAGGGGCTCTGGACGGCCAGCATATCGTGCTGGCCCATACCCATTGGCTCGGCAAACATGGTTTGCGGCCCCAGGGGCGCAAAGGCCGATTTTTTTTCTGGTCGACTGAACCATTTGGCAAATATAGACATGCCACTCCCTACCCTGATCAGAATTTGTGCCCCAGACACAAGCCTTGCAACGTGGTTGCTCCGCCGTCAGCATCAAGCCTTGACGGCCAGACTTGGTGCCCACCGTATACCTGCGGTGTGCTGGGCGGTGTCCGCGACGCTCACATGGTCACCCGTTTCATCGCGCAACAGGCGTTTGTAATTGTAGGAAGGAGTATTGCATACACTTGTCAGAAAAGCGCGTGCGATTTGACCAATGCCAAGCTTTTATGTTGCGGCTACGCGGCGTTTGCGGTTGCCCAGGCGCTTGGCCAGCACCGATCCGGCCGCCATGGCCAGCGCGACGGCCACCGTGGGCTGGCGGTTGCACAGCTCGGTAAAGCGGATGCTAGACAGCCCCCAGAGGCGGCAGCCAGCCACGGCCTGCACGGTGGCATTGCGCGGTTGGTGCGAGAAGAACGCGCCTTCGCCGACAATGGAGCCCGCGCCGACGATCGCCAGGCGAATGCGCTGCTTTTCGTCCTCGAAATGCACGCTGAGGCTGCCGCTTTCGACGAAAAACAAGGTGCGCTCCTGCGTGCCTTGCTGAAACAGCACCTGCGATGCGGCCAGCTGGGTCTGCGTCAGGTACGGCGCGAGAATCTCCCACTGCGCAGCCGTCAGCGGGTTGATCATGCTTTCCTCGTCCTGGCAGTTGTTGATGGCCGCCACCAGGGGCTTGATGTCATTGGCGCTACTGAACATGAAATCCTCCTCCGCAATCCTGGCGGTGGGCCCACCAGTGATTTATCGAAATTCCTAATCCAATAAATCTAACCGAGTGGCTGCACAATGGCTGGGCGGCTGGGCAAAAATTTGTAAGAAGTATCGTCCAGTCCACAATTCCTGACCAAGCACGCCGCCTCCCACCTTCTCTCCTAGACGTTTTTCAGATTCCATGCATGCATTACTAGAGGCCATCGCCACCCTGCCCGCGAGCCAGCAGGCCCAACGCCTCTTCCACGGGCGAGGCGGCCTGTTTCCCGGTTGCGAACACCTGTCGCTGGACCTGTACCCACCGGCGGTGGTGCTGACCAGCTTTGCACCGCTGGCCGACGAGGCGCTGCAAAGCGTGGGCGATGCGCTGCAGCAGCGCTGGCAGCAGCTCTACCCGGGCGAGCCGCTGACCTGGGTGTACCAATGCCGGGCGCTGGGCGCGGCCGAAACCCGCCTGGTCCAGGGTAGCCTGCCCGAGCCCCATACGGTGCAGGAAGACGATGCCCGCTACCTGGTGCATGTGCTGCGCGGCCAAAACCATGGCCTGTTTCTGGACATGGCCGAAGGCCGGCGCTGGGTGCGCCAGTTCATCGCGCGCCAGCCCGATCCCGAGCGCTGCACCGTGCTCAACCTGTTTGCCTACACCTGCGCCTTTTCGGTGGCGGCGCTGCAGGCCGGCGCCGGCCAGGTGGTCAATATCGACATGAGCAAGGCGGCCTTGGCCAGCGGCCAGCAGAACCACCGCCTCAACCAGCTCGCCGGTGGCCAGTTCTGGGGCCATGACATTTTCAGCAGCTGGGGCAAGATCACCCGCACCGGCCCTTACCAGCTGGTGATCATGGACCCGCCCAGCTACCAAAAGGGCAGCTTTGTCGCCACCAAGGATTACGCGCGCCTGATCAAGCGCCTGCCCGACCTGCTGGCGCCGGGCGGCTTTGCGCTGCTCTGCCTGAACGCCCCCGAGCTGCCGCTGGCCTTTTTGCAAGACCAGATGGCCGCGCTGGCGCCGGAGCTGGAGTTCATCGAGCAGGTGGCCAACCCAGCCATCTTTGCCGATGTCTCGCCTGACCGGGCGCTCAAGGTGCTGGCCTACCGCATGCCCAGCTAAGCCTGGGCGGCAGGCTGGTCCGCTGAGTCGACAACCACCAGCTTGCCGCACAGCGCGAACGGGTGCTGAAGCCCTACTACCGCATGGAGCACTCCCGCAATGCCGCATCCGGCGGCGTGGGGCTGGGGCTGTCGATCGCGCAGACGGTAGCGCAGGCCCATGGGGGTGAGCTGTTGCTGCGCGACGCGGATGGGGGTGGGTTGGAGGCGGTGCTGGTGCTGCCTCGGGTGGCTGCAGACAGCGCCGCTAGCGCTGCAAGCTAAACGCGCGGCAAGGCTTATTTGCCAATACAAAAACTCGAAAAAATCACCCCCAGCAAATCATCCGATGTGAACTCGCCGGTGATCGCATTGAGTGATTGCTGGGCCAGGCGCAGCTCTTCGGCCAGCAGGTCGAGGGCGGGGCTGTCGACATGCAGCTGGGCATGGGCGATGTCCAGGTGCTCTTCGACCTGCTGCAGCGCCTGCACATGGCGGGCGCGGGCGATGTAGGTGCCTTCGGCGGCAGGCTGCCAGCCGGCCATGGCCAGCAGCTGCTGGCGCAGGGTGTCCAGGCCCGCGCCGGTTTTGGCCGACAGCACCAGCGGGGCCTGGTCGCCTGCAGCGGCAGCAGCAGCCAGGGTGCTGAACTGGGCGGCGGCCTCGGCGCTTTGGCGGTGCGCCTCATCGGGGGTCAGTGCGTCGGCCTTGTTCCAGACCTGCAGCACGGGCACCGTGGCAGGCAGTTGCTGCTGCAAGGTGGCGGCAATCTCGCGGTCGGCCTGGGCATAGTCGGCCTGGGCCATGCGGGTCAGGTCGTGCAAGAAGAGTACCGCGTCGGCGGCGGCGATTTCTTCCCATGCGCGGGCAATGCCGATGCGCTCGACCTCGTCACTGCTCTCGCGCAGGCCGGCGGTGTCGATCACATGCAGGGGCACGCCTTCGATCTGGATGGTTTGCGTGACCTTGTCGCGCGTAGTGCCGGCAATGGGGGTGACGATGGCCAGCTCGGCGCCAGCGAGCGCATTGAGCAAGGAGCTTTTGCCGGCATTGGGCTGGCCGGCAATCACCACTTTGATGCCCTCGCGCAGCAAGGCGCCCTGGCGGGTGCGCTGCATGACAGCCTGCACGGTGGCGCGCAGCTGGTCCAGCTGGCCATAGGCATCGGCTTTTTGTAAAAAATCGATCTCCTCCTCGGGGAAATCCAGGGTGGCCTCGACCAGCATGCGCAGGTGCACCAGCGCATCGCGCAGGCGGTGCACCTCTTGCGAGAAGGCGCCGGTCAGCGAGCGGCTGGCACTGCGCGCGGCCGCCTCGGTGCTGGCGTCGATCAAATCGGCAATCGCCTCGGCCTGGGCCAGGTCGATCTTGTCGTTCAGAAACGCGCGCTCGGTGAACTCCCCCGGCTCGGCCAGACGCAGGCCCGGCAGCAGCGGCCGGCCGCTGTCAGCCTGCGCCTGCGCGGCTTCCAGGCAGCGCGCCAGCAGCAGCTGCAGCACCACCGGGCCGCCGTGGGCCTGCAGCTCCAACACGTCCTCACCGGTGTAGCTGTGCGGCGCGGGAAAGTACAGCGCCAGCCCCTGGTCGATGGCCTGGCCATCTGCTGCTTTAAAGGGCAGGTAGGTGGCTTCGCGCGGCTTCAAAGCCTTGCCGCAGAGGCGCTCAACCAGCGGCGCAATCGCCTTGCCCGATACGCGCACAATGCCCACCGCTCCGCGCCCGGGGGCAGTGGCAATGGCAACAATCGGATCGTGGTGGCGGGCAAGCATGGGCAGATCTTTGGCGCGAGTGGGGCAAGCCCCACATTATCGTGGCGACCGGGCCGGCGCCATGTACTCCAGGCTATTGGCCTCGTTCACGGCGCTTGGCCCCGCCCCATGAAAAAAGCCTGCTGGCGCAGGCTTTGGGGTGGTTGGAGTGTGCAGCGAGACGCTTACTTGACCGTGGTCCAGGCGGGGATGGGGCGCGCATCGGCGCGGTAGACGGTCTCGATGCCCTTGCGCATCGCCCAGGGGAAGATCTGGTGGTGCACGGGGATCGTGTAGAAGTTGTCCTTGGTCATCTTCAAGGCATCGTTGATCAAGGCGTCGCGCTTGGCCGTGTCGGTCTCGGTCTTCATCGCGTCGATCTTGGCGTCCAGCTCCTTGTCGGCAATGCGGCCGCCGTTGTAGACGCCGCCGCCCGCGGCGCCCTTGCTGTGGATCAGCGCGTCAAGCGAGTAAAGCGCATCAAAGGTCGCCACGCCCCAGCCGAACAGGTAGGCGTTCGGGTCGGAGTTCATTACGCGGGTCACGAACTGCGCCATCGGCGTCGCCTGCAGGCTGGTCTTGATGCCGATGCGGGTCCACATTGCGGTGACGGCCTGGCAGATCGCCTCGTCGTTCACATAGCGGTCGTTCGGGCATTCGAGCTTGAGGTTGAAGCCATTGGGGTAACCCGCTTCGGCCAGCAGCTTCTTGGCGCCTTCGACGTCGTACTTGGCAGCACGCTCTTCGAGCTCCTTGCTCCAGCCATGCACCATCGGCGCCACCATCGTGCCGGCGGTGATCGACATGCCGCGCATCGTGCGCTTGTGCAGGCCGTCGGTGTCGATGGCCATGTACATGGCCTTGCGCACGCGCACATCCTTCATCGGGTTCTTGCCCGGCGTGCCAGCGCCTGGCAGCTCGTCGCGGAACACGTCCAGGCCCAGGTAGATGGTGCGGTTCTCGGTGCCCTCGAGCAGCTTCAACTCAGCGGTCTTCTTGATGCGCTCCTGGTCCTGGGGCGGCGGGTCGACCATGAAGTCGACCTGGTTGGAGATCAGTGCAGCGGTGCGGGTGGCGGCCGACTTGATGGGGGTGAAGACGATCTCGTCGACGTTGCCGGTGGGCTTGTCCCACCAGGCGGCGTTCTTCTTCAGGGTCAGCTTGACATCGGGCTGCCAGCTGACGGCCACAAAGGAGCCGGTGCCATTGGTGTTGCGGCTGGAGTAGCTTTCTTCCTTGCCGGCGTAGTCCTGGGTCTTGACGGCGTTGTTCTTCTCGGCCCAGGCCTTGTTCATGATGCGCGCCTCGGTCAGCTCGCGCAGCAAGATGGGGTTGGGGCCCTTGAGGATCAGATCGACGGTGAAGTCATCGACCTTCTTGACTTCCTTGATGCTCTGGGTGGCGCTCATCATGTTCGATGGCGGGGTCATGATGCGGGTCAGCGAGAACACCACGTCATCGGCGGTGAAGGGCGCGCCGTCGTGGAATTTGACGCCCTTGCGCAGCTCAAAGCGCCACTGGGTGGGGCTCACCTCGGTCCACTTGGTCGCCAGTGCGGGCTCCAGCTGGAAATCCTTGCCGTAGCGCACCAGCGGCTCATAGACCTGCTGCAGGAAAGCATGGGTGGTCTGGTGGTTCTGTGCGTGGGGGTCCAGGGTCAGGATGTCATTGGCACCTGCCCAGCGCAAGGTGGCTGCCTGGGCCGCGCCCGCACAGAGCAACACCGCCAGCGCCAGCGCGCTAGGTCGAAAAACCGATACTTTCGCCATACCTGAACCCCTATTTTGTTGAACACATTTTCAAACAACTCATGCTAACGAAAAAACGGTCGCTAATGCGACCGTTTGGGAGGTGTATCCGGGAATGCCCGCCTAGGCAATCCCTGCATTGACAAATGCTGGCTACTTGAACTTTGGCAGATTGAACTGCGGTGGCACACCCATGCGGGTATTGATGATCCACTGCTGGGCAATCGACAGCACGTTGTTGGTCAGCCAGTACAGCACCAGACCGGCCGGGAAGAAGAAGAACATCACGCTGAACATCAGCGGCATGATCCACATCATCTTGGCTTGCATCGGATCCGGTGGTGCGGGGTTCAGCGCCGTCTGCAGCAGCGACGACAGGGTCATCAGCACGGGCAGGATGAAGAACGGATCGGGCACCGACAGGTCATGGATCCAGCCGATCCAGGGCGCATTGCGGATTTCCACCGACGACAGCAGCACCCAGTACAGCGCGATGAACACGGGAATCTGGATCACGATCGGGAAGCAACCGCCCATGGGGTTGACCTTCTCTTCACGGTAGATGCGCATCATCTCCTGCTGCATCTGCTGGGGCTTGTCCTTGAGGCGCTCACGCATCTCCATGATGCGGGGGTTGATCGCCTTCATCTTGGCCATCGACGCGTAAGCCTTGGCATTGAGCCAGTAGAACGCAATCTTGAGCAGCAGCACCAGCGCCACAATCGACCAGCCCCAGTTGCCGATGAAGCCGTGCAGCTTGTCGAGCAGCCAGTACAGCGGCTTGGCCAGAATCGTCACCCAGCCGTAGTCCTTGACCAGTTCCAGGCCAGGGGCGATGGCTTCGAGCGTCTTTTCGATCTGCGGGCCCACAAAGAGGCGCGCATCGATGGCCTTGCTCTGGCCGGGAGCGATCTCGCCCAGGTGGGTGATCTCGCCGACCGAGTACAGGTTGGTGCCGGCCTTGCGCACATAGATGTCGCGCTGCGTGCCCTGGGGCAGCAGCCAGGCGCTGGCAAAGTAGTGCTGCACCATGGCCACATAGCCGTTGTCCGCTGCCTTGTCCACGCTGTCGGTCTTGCCGTTTTCGATGTCCTTGAAGTCGACCTTGTGGTACTTCTTGGCCTCGGTGTAGACGGCCGGGCCGGTAAAGGTCGAGTAGAACGAGGATTCGCCAGCGGGCTTGTTGCCGTCGCGCGTCAGCTGCAGGTACAACTGGGGGTTGACCGCGGCCGAGCCGGTGTTGACGACTTCCTGCTTCAAGCCAATGGCGTAGTCGCCGCGCTTGAGCGTCCAGGTCTTGACCAGCTTGACGCCGCCCAGGTCAGGCGACTCGAACACCACGTTCAACTCGTTCTGGCCCTCGGCCAGCTCGCGCGGGCCGGGCTTGAGGGTCATCGCGGTCTTGTGGGTCGGGAAGTTGCCACCGATCAGACCCGTCTGGGCCACGTAGACGCGGTTGGCGCTCTCGTCGAGCAGCTTCACGGGCTTGGTCTTGTCGTCCTGGTCGGCGTACTTGAGCAACTCGGCACCCACCAAGGATGCGCCTTCGCTGTCAAAGGTCAGGCGCAGCAGGTCGGACGCCACGGTCAGCTTCTCGCGTGCAGCAGCAGGGGCTGCCGCATCCGCAGCAGCCGTGCCGGGCACGTTGCTGGCGTTCGCAGGCGCCGCAGGGCTGGCGCTGGCAGCGGGCAGACCGTTGTCGGTGCTGACTGCATCTGCAGGCGCCTGGGCCGTCACCTCAGGTGTGGGGAAGAATGTGGGTTTGCGACCATTGTGGATTTGCCACTTGTCCCAGAGCAGGACCAGGGAGAAACCAAATATCACCCACAAGATGGTGCGGCGAATATCGTTCATGAAGACTTCTCAGAGGGGGAAGAGGATGAATCGGCGGGAGTCACCAGACGACTGAACCAGCGCGGATGCGCGGGGACCGGATCGTGGCCGCCCTCGCACCAGGGATGGCAGCGCACCAGGCGGCGCACCGTCAAATAGCTGCCCATGGCAGCACCGTGCTGTTCCAGCGCCTGCAATGAATAGGCAGAGCACGTGGGCTCGAACCGGCAGGCAGAACCTAGCCAAGGGCTCAGCAGCAGCCTGTAGCCGCGCACCAAACCCATGAGCAAGCGTTGCATCATACGCTAAGCACCTTGGCGCCTTCGCTGCGCTCGGCTTTGGCCGGCTGGCTGTTCTTGTGCGCCCGGGCAAACAGCTGCATCAGCTCGGCCCGCACCGCCTGCTTGAGCACGTCGGAGCTGGGGCTGATGAACTGCTTGCGGTCGAACGTGCTGCGCAAGCGCACCACGTGGGCGGCGGCTGGCAGCTGCGCCTCATGCAAGGCAGCGACGGCATAGATCTGCCGCTTGATGGCGTTGCGGGTGACCGCGCGGCGCGCCCAGCGCTTGGGCACCATGGCACCCAGCCAGGTCGCCTCCAACGCAAAAAGAGCCTGCGACCCAGCCTTGACAGCTGGATCACCAGGCCCTGATGGGGCAGCAGCGCTGCCCGAGGCGTCGGCAGACAACACCAGCCTGTGCAGCGCAAAGTGCGCTGTACGGGCGATGGTGCCGCCTGCCATGGCGGCTTGGAATTGAGGGCGAGTCTTAAGGCGATGCATAAGTGTCACCCACTGGTGCACTACCTGGCACCCGAGAGGTGCCCGTCACCCTGTCAGCCTTACAGGCCCAGACGCTTGCGGCCCTTGGCGCGGCGTGCGTTGATAACAGCGCGGCCACCCTTGGTCTTCATACGGACGAGGAAACCGTGGGTACGGGCGCGGCGAACTTTGGAAGGTTGGTAAGTACGTTTCATGATGCAATTCCTAGAGAGGCTTGGTTCCGGTTTGTTGGCCGCTTGCATCCAAAAATGAACACAAAAGCAACCAAGCTCAAGCCCTGCTCAAGCGCAACACCGGTGAAATAGTGCGGTCCACCCCCATGGCAAGGACACAAGGTCTGTTGCCAGCGCGAGGGGACACGCGCGTAAAATTCGCCCTGACATGCAGGGAAACCGCAAATTATCGCAGTGTTTACTGTCCTTGGCAATTACTTGGCTTTGTCCTCGGTTTTTTCTGTAATATGCGCAGACTTTTGCCGAGTCTGCGGCCAGCCCATCGAGGAAACCCGAGCATGGGGTTTGTGCAGACCAGTCCGTTGTGTGGATAACTTTTGCACAAGCTACAATAGGCAGCCGATCAACCTTCCCCCTTATCCACAACAACAACAGCGTGGGGGATGAATCTTTCCGTGGGATAACAATGGATGAAGCCAGCCTGGGCCAAGGTTTGTGGCGTGCAGTTGTAGAGCAACTCGCCCAAGAAATGCCCGAGCAACAGTTCAACACCTGGATCAAGCCGCTGACCGCTGTCGTGTCGGACGACTTGTCCAAGGTCACGCTCTATGTGGCCAACCGTTTCAAGCTCGACTGGATTCGCGCCCAATACACCGGCCGCCTGGCCGCCATGCTGGAGGAAACCTACGGACAACCGGTGGCCATCGAGTTGGCCATTGCCCAGCGAGATGCGGCCGTGCGCACCGTTGTGCGCCCACCGGTGCGCAGCGGTGGTGCGCTTGCAGCGTCGGCTCAGGGCAGTGGCACCTCGTCAGGCATGGGCCTGGGGCCGTCCTACGGGCCAGCAAGCCGCAACCCCGGCCAGGCTGCCGCCAACGCGGCCGAGCAGTACCGCAACAGCATCCAGATCAGCGACGCCAGCCCCGCGCCCCATACGGGCCAGGCCAGCAGCGCCGAGGGTGATACCGGCAATGCCAGTGGCAACTTCCGCAACCGCCTGAACCCGGTGCTCACGTTTGACACGCTGGTCGAAGGTACTGCCAACCGCATGGCGCGCTCGGCGGCCATGCATGTGGCGGCGTCTCCCGGACATCTGTACAACCCCTTGTTCATCTACGGCGGCGTTGGTCTGGGTAAGACCCACCTGGTGCATGCCGTGGGCAACAAGCTGCTGGCCGACAACCCGGACGCCAAAGTTCTCTACATCCATGCCGAGCAGTTCGTTTCGGATGTGGTCAAGTCCTACCAGCGCCGCACCTTTGACGAGTTCAAGGAGCGCTACCACTCGCTCGATCTGCTGCTGATCGACGATGTGCAGTTTTTCGCCAACAAGGACCGCACGCAGGAAGAGTTCTTCAACGCCTTTGAAGCGCTGCTGGCCAAGAAGAGCCACATCGTGATGACGTCCGACACCTATCCCAAGGGTCTGGCCAACATCCACGAGCGCCTGGTCTCGCGCTTTGACTCGGGCCTGACGGTGGCTATCGAGCCGCCCGAGCTGGAGATGCGCGTTGCCATTCTGATCAACAAGTCGCGCGTCGAAGGCACCGAGATGCCCGAGGAAGTGGCCTTCTTCGTGGCCAAGAACGTGCGCTCCAATGTGCGCGAGCTCGAAGGCGCGCTGCGCAAGATCCTCGCCTACTCGCGCTTCAACCAGAAGGAAATCTCCATCCAGCTGGCGCGCGAGGCGCTGCGCGATCTGCTCTCGATCCAGAACCGCCAGATCAGCGTGGAAAACATCCAAAAGACCGTGGCGGACTACTACAAGATCAAGGTCGCCGACATGTACAGCAAAAAGCGCCCGGCCAGCATTGCCCGTCCGCGCCAGATTGCCATGTACCTGGCCAAGGAGCTGACCCAGAAAAGCCTGCCGGAAATCGGCGAGCTTTTTGGCGGCCGCGACCACACCACCGTGCTGCACGCGGTGCGCAAGATCGGTGGCGAGCGCCAGCAATTGACCGAGCTGAACCAGCAATTGCACGTGCTGGAGCAGACCCTCAAGGGCTAGCCGATGGAATTTTTTGATTTCGCCAATTGCCTGCGCGCCGCAGGCACAATGGCAAATGGGACAGGTGCAGAGGGGGCTCCGTGCACAACTGCCGTCCACAACAACACCGCAATTTGACAAGAGGTTGAAATGATTGTTCTGAAGGCCACACAAGACAAAGTCATCGCAGTACTGCAGTCGGTCGCCGGTATTGTCGAGCGGCGCCACACTTTGCCGATTCTGGCCAACGTGCTGATCCGCAAGACCGGCAATGCGCTGCAGCTGACCACCAGCGACCTGGAAATCCAGATCCGCACCACGGCCGAGCTGGGCGGTGACATGGGTGACTTCACCACCACCGTGGGCGCGCGCAAGCTGATCGACATCCTGAAGACCATGCCCAGCGACCAGACCGTGAGCCTGGAGACGCAGCAGTCCAAGATGATCCTCAAGGGCGGCAAGAGCCGCTTCACCTTGCAGACCCTGCCGGCAGAAGACTTCCCGCTGGTGCAGGAAGCACCCTCGTTCGGCCCCGTGTTCAGCGTGCCGCAAAAGGTGCTCAAGGACCTGATGGGCCAGGTCTCGTTCGCGATGGCTGTGCAGGATATCCGTTACTACCTGAACGGCATCCTGTTCGTGGCCGAGGGCAACACGCTGAGCCTGGTGGCCACCGACGGCCACCGCCTGGCCTTTGCCAGCGCCACCCTGGATGTGGAAGTGCCCAAGCAGGAAGTGATTCTGCCGCGCAAGACCGTGCTGGAGCTCCAGCGCCTGCTGTCGGACGCCAGCGGCGACAACCAGCCCGTCATCGAGATGCAGTTCGCCAGCAACCAGGCGCGCTTTACCTTTGCCGGCATGGAGTTCGTCACCAAGCTGGTCGAGGGCAAGTTCCCCGACTACAACCGCGTCATCCCGCGCAACCACCCCAACAGCATCACGCTGGGCCGCGCGCCACTGCTGGCCAGCATGCAGCGCACGGCCATCATGACCAGCGACAAGTTCAAGGGCGTGCGCCTGACCATCGAGCCCGGCACCCTGCGCATTGCAGCCAACAACGCCGAGCAGGAAGAGGCGGTGGATGAGCTCGACATCGACTACGGCGGCCCGGCCGTTGAAGTCGGCTTCAACGTCACCTACCTGATCGATGTGCTCTCCAACATGGGCCAGGACATGGTACGCATCGACTTTGCCGACAACAACAACTCGGCGCTGATCACCAACCCGGAAAACGACACCTTCAAGTACGTGGTCATGCCGATGCGCATGTAAGCCACGCAGACGACCCGCGCGCCGGTTTGCAGCAGCAGGCCGGCGCAGCACCGAGATTTATTTGATTCAAAGACATGGCAGGGCGCCGCGCCCGCCAGTGCAGTACCAAGGCAGCTTCATGACCGCAGAAAACCAGCCGGAACAATCCCCCAGCACGCCAGGCCCCGATGCCAGCGGCTATGGCGAAGGCGCCATCCAGATCCTGGAAGGGCTGGAGGCGGTGCGCAAACGCCCGGGCATGTACATCGGCGATACCTCGGACGGCACCGGCCTGCACCACCTGGTGTTTGAAGTGGTGGACAACTCCATCGACGAGGCCCTGGCCGGCTATTGCGACGACATCCTGGTGACCATCCACGCCGACGGCTCGCTATCGGTGGTGGACAACGGCCGGGGCATTCCCACCGGCGTGAAGATGGATGACAAGCACGAGCCCAAGCGCTCGGCCGCTGAAATCGCGCTGACCGAGCTGCACGCCGGCGGCAAGTTCAACCAGAACAGCTACAAGGTCTCGGGCGGTCTGCACGGCGTGGGCGTGTCCTGCGTGAACGCGCTGTCCATCAAGCTCAAGCTCATCGTGCGCCGCGAAGGCCAGGTGCACCAGATCGATTTTTCGCGCGGCTTTGTGCAAAACCGCCTGGTCGAAGTGGTCGACGGCGTGGAAGTCTCGCCGATGCGCATTGTGGGCGCCACCGAGAAGCGCGGCACCGAAGTGCACTTCCTGCCCGACCAGGAAATCTTCAAGGAAAACTACGAGTTCCGCTACGAGATCCTGGCCAAGCGCCTGCGCGAGCTGTCCTTCCTGAACAACGGCGTGCGCATCCGCCTCAAGGACGAGCGCGATGGCAAGGAGGACGACTTCTCCGGCGCCGGCGGCGTGCAGGGCTTTGTCGAGTTCATCAACGGGACCAAGAAAGTGCTGCACCCCACCGTGTTCCACGCCGAAGGCAGCCGCCCGGCCGAGACCTATGGCGGCATCCCCGGCACCGAGATCGGTGTCGAAGTGGCCATGCAGTGGAACGACGGGTACAACGAGCAGGTGCTGTGCTTTACCAACAACATCCCCCAGCGTGACGGCGGCACCCATTTGACCGGCCTGCGCGCGGCGATGACCCGCGTCATCGGCAAGTACATCGCTGACCATGACCTGGCCAAGAAGGCCAAGGTCGAAGTCACCGGCGACGACATGCGCGAAGGCCTGTGCGCGGTGCTCAGCGTCAAGGTGCCCGAGCCAAAGTTCAGCAGCCAGACCAAGGACAAGCTGGTCTCCAGCGAAGTGCGCGCGCCCGTCGAGGACATCGTCGGCAAGCTGCTGACCGAGTACCTCGAAGAAAAGCCCAACGACGCCAAGATCATCTGCAACAAGATCGTTGAAGCGGCCCGCGCCCGTGAAGCGGCCCGCAAGGCCCGTGAAATGACGCGCCGCAAAGGCGTGCTCGACGGCATGGGCCTGCCCGGCAAGCTGGCCGACTGCCAGGAAAAAGACCCAGCGCTGTCTGAAATCTACATCGTCGAGGGTGACTCCGCAGGCGGCTCGGCCAAGCAAGGGCGTGACCGCAAGTTCCAGGCCATCCTGCCGCTGCGCGGCAAGATCCTGAACGTGGAAAAAGCCCGCTACGAAAAGCTGCTCTCCAGCAGCGAAATCGTCACCCTGATCACCGCGCTGGGCACCGGCATCGGCAAGGTGAGCGAAGACTCGGGCAAGAGCAGCACCGACGACTACAGCCTCGCCAAGCTGCGCTACCACCGCATCATCATCATGACCGATGCGGACGTCGACGGCGCCCACATCCGCACCCTGCTGCTGACCTTCTTCTACCGCCAGATGCCCGATCTGGTCGAAGCCGGCCACATCTACATTGCGCAGCCGCCACTGTACAAGGTCAAGAACGGCAAGGAAGAGCTGTACCTCAAGGACGGCCCTGCCCTCAACCAGTTCCTGCTGCGCGTGGCCCTGCAAGGCGCCAGCGTCAGCACCGGCGGCGCCAACCCGCGCACCATCGATGGTGAAGAGCTGGGCCGCCTGGCCGGCATGCACCTGGCCGCCGAAACCGTCATCGACCGCCTCTCGTCCTACCTGGACGCCGAAGCGCTGCGCGCCATCGCCGACGGCGTGCAGATCCGCCTCGACACGCTGGACGACGCCATGGTCTGCGCCCCGGTGCTCGAAGCCAAGCTGCGCGAGCTGACCACCACCGGCGTGCCCGCCGAGGTCACGGGCGAGCTGGACCCGCACACCGAAAAGCCGATCCTGCGCATCAGCCGCCACCACCACGGCAACATCAAGAGCTCCATCCTGACGCAGGAGTTTGTCGAAGGCCAGGACTACGCGGCGCTGGCCGCCGAAGCCCAGAACTTCCACGGTCTGCTCGCCGAAGGCGCCAAGGTCACCCGTGGCGAAGGCGAAAAAGCCAAGATGGAAAAAGTGACCGACTTCCGCCAGGCCATGCAGTGGCTCATCAGCGAAGCCGAACGCACCACCGCCCGCCAGCGCTACAAGGGCCTGGGCGAAATGAACCCCGAGCAGCTGTGGGAAACCACGATGGACCCCCAAGTCCGCAGCCTGCTGCAGGTCAAAGTCGGCGACGCCATCGAAGCCGACCGCGTCTTCACGATGCTGATGGGCGACGAGGTCGAGCCCCGCCGCGACTTTATCGAGACCAATGCATTGCGGGCGGGGAATATTGATGTGTGATGGGTGTCAGCGGTCAAAGGTGGCGGCGCTGTTTTAGAGCCTCCCTCTTTTGACGGATACTTCGGACTAGTCAGAAACCTCCATAAAACAGCCGCGAAAGCGGCTGTTTTTGCGTGTGCTGGCGCGCTCGCGATTCATGCCTGCTCTCGCAATCTGCCTGCGACTGACAGACTGGGATTTCCATCAAACCCGAACTACTATCCAGCCATAAATCCTAATGCACTAGGATTTTTTATAAACACTGAAGAAGAATAAAGATCCTATTTTGCTAGGCATTTTTGCAAACGTTATCAATGCCTTTCCATAATTCCTAGTCAACCAGGAACTATGAAGCTCGACATCAAGTCTTCGTCAGACCTTGGCCATGCCGTCCGAGCCATGCGCAAAGCCTCCGGTATTCGGCTGGATGGTCTCTCCGGCATCGTTGGTATCAGCAAGCAGACGACGTCCAATCTGGAGCTACACTGCTCCCGACCTCACTCCCCGCCCTTTCGCCTTGGCCCAAGCACCCCACAACCGCGCCGCCCAGCGCAAACGCAAGTCCAGCTGGTCATCGCTGCGCATGCCCCAGCACATGGCATCTACCCTGCAGAAAAAACACTGGCTGCGTCTGCATGGCCTGTGCATGGGGCTGCTGGTCTTGCTGGTGATGTGGGCGGTCACGGCAGCGCTGCTCCATTCCGGGGTCACTTCAATGGCGCTGCGCTATGCCATCAGCCTGGGCGTGGGCTATGCGGTCTACCTGCTGGTGCTGCGGCTGTGGGCGGCCTACCTGGTGCGCAATGCCTACGAGCGTAAACGCGAAGACTCCTGGGCCGATGGCATCGACCCGGTGCCCGATCTGCACGTAGGCAAAGGCGCGCCCGATTGGCAGTCGGGCGGCGGCGGCAATTTTGGTGGTGGTGGGGCGTCGGGGGATTGGGCGGATGTGGACCTTCCCTCCGATGCTTCTGGTTCCTGGACCGATGCCGTCGATGTGGTCGATATCGGCGGCGGCGATGAGGGCATCGTCATTGTGCCCATCCTGGCCGTGTTTGCCGGCCTGCTGCTCGCCTTCTTTGGCTTTGGCGCACTGCTGTGGCTGTACTTTGGCGTCGATGTGCTCTTGACCGTCGCGGTGGAGCTGGCCTTTTCGATGATGACCGCCCGCGCCCTCGTGCGCGTCGAGCGCGCAGGCTGGCTGGCCTCTGCCGTGCGACTGACCTGGAAGCCGCTGCTCGGCGCTCTGGTCTGCGCCGTGGCGCTGGGTGCGCTGGCTGACTGGTGGGTGCCAGAGGCCACCACCTTGCGCGAAGTGATTGCCCATATCCGGGGCACGCGATAACAAGCTTGGTCTACCCAGCGCTGCCACAAAGCCGGTTTATGCTGCTCCTTTGCTGCCCGCCACGGCTTCCCTCTCATTCATGACAAGGACTGTTCATGCCCATCGTCGTTACCGCCCAGAACACCATCCAGATTGGCGCTGCCGAGCCCCTTCAAGGCAATGCGCCCGAAGGCAGTTATGCAGCCGTGTTTGAAGACGATGGCGACACCGCCTACTTCTATGCGCTGGATTTTGCCAATGCCGAGCAACCCATCCAGAACGCGCTGCACATCTACAACGTGGCCGATGTCTCGGACAAGCACCTGCCGTCCGAGGTGACGATTGGCTGGTCCACCGATGGCAGCAAGGTCGTGCTGCTGATCAATGGCTACCCCATGCGGTGTTTGATTTTGCGGCCAAGCATGGCTACTGCCGCACCGCCTTTCCGCCCCCTGATGCTGATTCCGGCTGGAGCGGCTATGACTGGACGGACGACGCCATCGAGCTGTTTGCTACCGAAGCCTGAGACGACAAGGAGCATCGCCATGCACAGCCACCAGTTTGACCATTGGCCCTTTGCCGATGCGCACAACACCGCCAGCTTTTCTACGACCAAGGTGGTACGCGAGCATCTGCCAGTGTTGATGGTCTCGCATGATGCCGATGGGGCTTGGCAGTTTCTGGATGCCACCTCCGACGAACCTGGCGAGGCCCTCCTGGTCTGCATGGCTTGCATCTATGAGCGCGACCAGAGCCTGGCGCAAATCGCAGACCTGCCATTGGGTTGGAGCACCTGGCGCCAGGAAGTGGGCGGCACCTGGGAGCGGTTTGAAAACCCGCCAGAGGACGACGACGAAGACAGCACGGCTTAAAGCCCCAGGCATCAGCACCCTGCTCCAAGCCACCTCCACCCCCAGGGCTGCCGCCATCCCTTATTCTTGGAGTTTTTTCAACCCAAGGCCCGCATGCCCTACACCGTCCAGCACGAAGAAGCCGATTCCAAAGGCGCGTTCTTTATCAACCGCGATGCCACACGCGTGGCCGAGATGACCTACAGCCGCACCAATGCCACGATGATCATCATCGACCACACGGAAGTGGATGATTCACTGCGCGGCGAAGGCGCAGGCCGCCAGCTGCTCAATGCCTTGGTAGCTTGGGCCCGTGAGACCCACACCAAGGTGCTGCCACTGTGCCCCTTTGCCAAGGCCCAGTTCGCCAAGGATGCGTCGCTGCGCGACGTGCTGTCCTGATACGGCTAGGGCAGAGCGCATCACGACTCTCTGCCCCACATACCCATGCTCAGTGGGTAGCCCAAACTACACGGAAGGCAGCGCCAATGGCTATCCGCTGAGCTGTCCTCAGCCCTTACCTTTAAAGGGCATCTGGAAAATCACTATATCCATATAGCTAGGCATCGGAGTCTTAGTAAAGGACCGCCTGCATAACTGGATATAAAAGCAGCACTATATTGCTTTCTGGAATTCCAGCTCATAGCTGGGCATTCCAACACCGCCGCCCCCTGCGGATTGCTCAAATCGCAATGTCTGCACATCATCCCGCTTGGCAAATTCTTCCAATATTAGCGCCATCATATAAAAAATATGACGCGGCGCTGCCATATATGCCATGCGCTTACGCGCCGGCATGATCGTTCGATGGCCTCCGTTCTTGGCCATAGAGATAGGCCAGTCCTCTTCGAAGATACCCAAAACAGGCAAATGCAAAAAGGGGTCTTCTGCGCGCGGGCCAAAGACAAGATCGGATGAGAATCCTGCAAAAGGCGTTGTGGCATAAAACGCCTTCATCTGGATATCGGAGAATGCCTGATCCATATCATCACTTCGCCAAGATTGAATGCACAAATAACGTGCATCGCTACCAGCACCTGCTTGAAATCTCAGAAAACGGTATTCCTGTTGCGCGGCTGATATTTTTCTAAAAAATCCTGCGATGCCCATAAGGTCGGAATGGTGCACCACGATCCCAGGCAAGGCAATGTGCCCAACACATCTTTGGCTTAAATTTATCTTTATCAAGGGATAGTTACTTACCATGGCTGGGCGATTCATTAAAAATCAAACTCACGTAGCTTTTCCGCTGAAGATCGGAGCATCACTTCACGATGAAAAATACTGCATCAAATGCATTACCCCGGGAATACAAAGTATCACCCAGACCACGAAAATTAACCATTTCTTGACTTGCATTTTCAACGCAACTACCCTCAACAAGCAGAACCATCACAAACGAAAGTAGAACAACGCCAGCGACATCAAAACCAATGCAGCAACGATCTTACCTCTATTTTCATTTGCAGCTTTCGCCACGGATGCCAGATTAGCCACACAAGCTACAGACGCTAAAAGTGAGAATAATGCTGAGCCATAGTATTTATTCTCAAGCCCCTGCACTACGAACAAAATCAATATTGGGGATATAAGCAGGAATTTTTTCATCAGTACCCCTTAGCATCAAACCTGGTGCAGGCTAAATCTTAATTTTGCACCTGATACCCGATCCACCATCTGAACAACAAAACAAGAAAAAAGGAAACAAGCAGATATATGGTCAAGGTCACATTTTTGATAAAAACATCAGATAGCAGAGGATCCGCGAGCCAAATCTTAACGGGGAATACAAAGACAGGAAGCAAATAAAGACAAGTATCGAGCTTTGATTTCTTCAAAAGTGCCCCACAACTGCAACAGTTTTTCATAGCGCTAAAAATCGCTTTCCAGAATAGGAATTCTCCGCAATTTTCACATCTACCTCTCATACTGCCTCCTGAGCTTTTTGTGCTTTTTTAATCCAAATAGCTGCTAGCGTCATTAATTATATTAAAAAACCAGCAGCAATTCCTAAAGAAAAGAACGTGAAAATTGCGCCGTCCAGCAGAAAATACTTTAGCTTATCCTCATCAACCCGTCTTAGCCATTGCACCTCGATCAAGGCCAGCACCATTCCAATACCGAATGCCTTGAATATATTCAGAGCTGGCAAGGAAGCTATAAATCTTATAAAAAAGCAGGTGCATAATCCAAGCAAAACGGCGAGCAAGGGGAAGAAAATTGAATTGAATCTGTGCATGACGGGCGGCCCTGGCTGCATTACGCGCTTCCCCAATAATGGAAAAGCCGCGACGCCCTGCACTATTGCATAGATTGCAGGGCCATCGCCTCATAAAGCCCTGAAGAACATCAGCGCTCAAGCACTCAGTCAACGCGGCTCTTTCCCTCGCAGCAGCGAATAGCTTAGAACGAGGGCTTCGCTCCCATCCCCACCACCCCATCCCGCAAGCGCGCCAACGCCCCATTACCCAGCGCCTGCACGTTGTAGCACAGCCCAATGCGGCGTTTCAGCTCCACCTCCAGCGGCTGGGTCTGCACGCCCGGCATTGCTTGCGCGAGAGATTCGGGCACGATGGCCCGGCCCACACCGGCCGCGACCAGGTCCAGCGCCAGCGAGAAGTTGCCGGCCAGTGCGGCGGGCGAATCAGCGCGGCTGCCGTAGAGGGGCACCAGGCGCTGGTGGCTGGTGTGGCTGGGGCAGACGATCCAGTCGGTGGCAGGGTCCGCTGCGTGGTCTGGCGGCAGCGCTTGGGCCGGCAGGGCCAGCACATAGCGCTCGCTGAGCAGCGGTAAAAACAGCTCGTCCTCGCAGCGCAGCTCTTCGCTGGCCAGGCGCGCATCGCCCTCGCACTGCGCCAGCAGGTGCAGCTGCAGGCCGGGCACGCAAGCACGGGCGGTGGCGGCCAAGTGCTGCACGGTGCTGCGGGCCACATCTTCTTCGACGCCAATGGTCAGGCGCGCACGCGCGCCGCGCTGGCGAAAGCGCTGGGCCAGGTCGTCGGCCTCGGCCACCATGCGGCGCAGCTGGGGGTAGAGCGCGCGGGCGTCGTCCGTCACCTCCACCCCCCGCGCCTTGCGCACAAACAGCGCCGTGCCCAGGGCCTCTTCCAGCAGGCGGATGCTGCCCGAGAGCGCCGGCTGGCTCAGGTGCAGGCGCTGCGCGGCGGCGGTGATATTGCGCTCTTCAAAGACGGCCACAAAGGCGCGGAACTGGCGGTAGTCCATCTCAAGCCATAAGTAAAACGTATGAGTGAAAGAAGAATAAACCATTTTTCAAACACCATGCGGCGGCAATACACTGCATTTTGTACCTATTCATCAGAAATATCTATTTCTTTAGAAAGACACACCACCATGCAAAACCGCCAACCCCTGATCGTTATCACCGGTGCCAGCTCGGGCATTGGCCTGGCTACCGCGCAGCTGTTTTCGTCGCTCGGCCACCCGCTGCTGCTGCTGGCGCGCCGGCTCGAGCCCATGCAGGCGCTGAACCTGCCTGGCACGCTGGCGCTCTCCGTCGACGTGACCGACCGCGCCGCACTGGCCGCCGCCGTGCAGCAAGGCGAAGCGCGCTTTGGCCCGGCCGATGCCATCGTCAACAACGCCGGCGTCATGCTGCTGGGCGAGATCACGCGCCAGGACCCGGACCAGTGGGACCGCATGCTCGACGTGAATGTCAAAGGCGTGCTCAACGGCGTGCATGCCGTTGCCGCCGGCATGGTGCAGCGCCAGCGCGGCAGTATCATCAATGTGAGCTCGGTTGCGGGCCGCAAGACCTTCCCCAACCATGTGGCCTATGTCGGCACCAAGTTTGCCGTGCATGGCCTGACGGAGAACCTGCGCGAAGAACTCGCTGCCCACCATGTGCGCGTGACCACCATCGCCCCCGGCGCGGTGGAGACCGAGCTGCTCGGCCACACCACCGATGCGGCCATCAAGTCCGGCTACGAGGACTGGAAAACCGCCATGGGCGGCAAGGTGCTGGCGGCGCAGGATGTGGCCAACGCCATCCACTACGCCTATGCGCAGCCGGCCGGCGTCTGCATTCGCGAAATCGTGCTGGCCGCAACGCGCCAGCAAGCCTAAAAGCTCCGGCTCCACCCCGGCCACAGCCTCCATCGCCGCCAGCATGTTGCGGCCTTGGAGGCTTTTTGTGGACGACTGAAGATGCCCCACCCAAGCGAAACTGATCCTAAGTATTAGTTTTAATTAAGTTGTTATCAAAATCTCCGCTTAATGGCTAGTATTTGTAGAAATACTAATACTTAACGACCCTCTGTAAAACTCCCTGCCGTGGTCTGATCGCGGGCTCGGGCGATCCGCTGTGTTGTCTTTCTTGTCAATAGCGCGCTATTGACTGCAAAAGACGCCTTGCGCCTCATCCCGATCCGCGTCCATCCCGCTTGGCGAGGGTTTTGCAGAGGATCCTTAAAAATCCACCGCAAAACGCCTCAGCTGCTGCAGTGGATCCACAACGGAGACGACATGAAGACAACCTCGGGTCTCGATGTGCGCGCCTTGAAGATTTTCGAGGCCGTGGCGTCTTCGGGCAGCCTGTCCAAGGGGGCGGCGGCGCTGGGGGTCACGCAATCGGCGGTCTCACAGACGATCACGCAGATCGAGGCGATCTTGCAGACGCAGGTGTTTGACCGCTCGCAGCGGCCCTTCAAGCTCACGCCCGCAGGCATTGCACTCAGCCGCCGCGCCGGGCAGATTGTCGAGGACATGGAGCGGCTGGTGGTGCATGTGCGCGATGCCGACCTGGCCAGCCGCCCGGCCATCCGCGTCGGCATGATCGACTCCTTTGCCGCCACGGCAGGGCCGGCCATCGTCAAGAAGGTCACCGAGTCGGCCAGCCAGCTGCTGCTCTGGTCGGGCCTGGCCAACAGCCATGCGACGGCGCTGATGAAGCGCCAGCTCGACCTGATCGTCACGACAGACACGCTCGATGACATCGACCACATCGTGCGCCGCTCGATCTTCTCCGAGCCCTTTATCGCGGTGATCCCCAAGGTGCGCGAGAAAGAGTTCAAGAACGCCGACCTCACCACCTTGATCGAGAAGATGCCGCTGATCCGCTTCAGCGCCCGCTCCCACTTTGGCGCGCTGATCGAGCGCCACCTGCGCCGCCAGGGCTTCAGCCCACGCCCCTATCTGGAGATCGACACCTCCGACGTGGTCATGGCCATGGTCGCCGCCGACCTGGGCTGGACCGTCACCACCCCCATCTGCCTGCTGCAGGGCCGCACCTACAGCGGGCAGATCACCGCCATTCCGCTGCCCGGCGCCAGCCTGCACCGCACCATCTACCAGCTCTCCCGCGAGGGGGAGTACGTGGACATGGCCGAGAACTGCTTCCAAGTAAGCAGAAGCGTCATGGAAAACGACATCTTTCCCGATGTACGCCAACTAATCCCCTGGCTCAGAAGCGGGATCGCGCTGAGCTAGCCAGCCCTTGCACAAGCCGCTGTCCATGGCTGGGATGCCACCGCATCCGCGCCAGGGGAGTGTCTTGTCCAGCGATTGGCCAGCTCTTGAAAAACAGGAAATCCAAGGAGACACATATGACCCTCAACCGCCGTTCTTTTATCCAACAAAGCGCCGCTGCCTCGTTCGCTGGCGCGCTGTCGCTGCCCAGCTGGGCGGCCGTTGCGACCATCAAGTACGGGGGCTCGCCCTGGCTGGGCCACTACCCCGCCCACCTGGCGATGGCCGAGGGCTATTTGAAGGAGGTGGGCATCACGCAGGACTGGCAGTCCTTCGCCACCTCGTCGGCCCGCATGAGTGCCTTCATGTCTGGCGGTGTCGATATTGGCTGCGCCGGCATTGTCTCGGCACTGGCGTTGATGTCGCGCGGCGCCAAGCAGTTCGCGATCATTGCGATTCCGGAAAACTTTGGCCGCGTCGAAGGCCTGGTCGCCCGCAAAGGCATCGACTCCGTGGCCGATCTCAAAGGCAAGAAGATCGGCGTGACCTTTGCATCCAGCACCCACCTGCTGGTGCTCGATGTGCTGGAGCAGGCGGGCATCAAACCGGGCGAGGCCGATGTGCTCAACATCCCCGGCCCGGAGCTGCATGGCGCGATCAAGACCGGCCAGATCGATGCGGCCGCCGCCTGGACCCCGCACTTTGACAACATCCTGCGCGAGCCCGGCGTCAAGCTCTTGGCCGATGACTCGCAGTTCAGCCTCTACAAGTCCTTCAAGGTCACGCCCGGCCCCGATGTGCTGCTGGTGCGCCGCGAGTTTGCCGCCAAGAACGGCGACCTGGTCAAGCGCTACCTGTCGGCCTACTTCAAGGCCAGCGATCTGCTGCGCGAGCAGCCCGAGAAGGCCTCGCAGGCGCTGCTCAAGTTCACCGGCCTCACCATGAAGGAGCAGATGTCGGCCGTCACCGGCTCGGACTGGTACCCGCAGGCGCAGCAAAAAGAGCTGCTGACGGGCGAGTTTGTGCAAGGCCTGCAAAAGCTCGCCGAGATGCTGGTCAAGCACAAGCAGATTGACAAGGCCCCGGTCGTCAAAGACTGGATTGATGCCTCCTTTGTCTGAAGGCCGGAGCACACCCCGTGATCGCCAAACCCCCTTCTTCCATGGCGCTGGCCGCCACCAGTGCAGCCTCCGTGCTGCTGTTCATCGCCGTCTGGGAGGCCGTGTGCCGCGCAGGCCTGGTCGACCCCATCTTTCTGCCCCCGCCCAGCGCCGCGCTGGGCAAGGCCGCCGCCATGCTGGGCGATGGCACCTTCTGGCCCCACATCCTGGCGTCTGCGCGCCGGGTGATGATCGGCTTTTTGGCGGCCACCGCCGTCGCCATTCCGCTGGGCATTTTTCTGGGCACCTCGTCGTACGCCCGGGCGGCCTTTGACCCCATCCTGTCGTTTCTGCGCCCGCTGCCGTCGATGAGCTGGATTCCGCTGTCGCTCTTGTGGTTCGGCATCACCGAGACGCAGAAGTACAGCATCGTCTTCATGGGCTGCTTTGCGCCAGCGATGGTCTATGTGATAGAGGCCACGCGCAATGTCGATCCGCTCCTGGTGCGCGCCGCGCAAAACCTGGGCGCCAACCGCTGGCAGGTGATGAAGGAGGTGATCCTGCCGGGCAGCCTGTCGCAGATCCTGAGCGGCTTCAAGGTGATCCTGGGCCTGGCCTGGACCTGCGTGATCGCCGCTGAGCTGGTCGCCGCGCGCGAAGGCCTGGGCTTTCTCATCATGAATGGCAAGGAGTTCTTCCAGACCGAGGTGGTCGTGCTGGGCATGGTGCTCATCAGCACCACGGTGCTGATCACCGACTTTTTCTTCCGACTGATTGAAAACTGGGTACTGAGGTGGAAACAATGAACGCGCAACACAAAGGCCCGATGATCTCCATCCAGGGGATCGCCAAGCACTACGGGGATTTCAAGGCGCTCGAACGCGTCGATCTGGAGATTGAAAAGGGCGAGTTCGTCGTGCTGCTGGGCGCCTCGGGCTGCGGCAAATCCACCCTGCTCAACCTGGTCACCGGTTTTGACAAGCCCACGGCCGGGCGCATCGTCGTCAACGGCCGCGAGGTCAACAAGGTCGATCCGCACTGCGGCATGGTGTTCCAGCAGTACGCGCTCTTTCCCTGGCTCACGGTGCTCGACAACGTCGCCTTTGGCCTCAAGATGAAGGGCATTGCCAAGGCCGAGCGCCTGCAGGTGGCGCGCCGCTTTATCGACATGGTGGGCCTGCAGGGCTTTGAGGACAAGTACCCCAATGCCTTGTCGGGCGGCATGCGCCAGCGCGTGTCCATCGCCCGGGTGCTCGCCAATGACCCCGATGTGATCCTGCTCGACGAGCCCTTTGCCGCGCTCGATGCGATGACGCGCCAAGTGCTGCAGGACGAGTTGCTGCAGATCTACGAAAAGAGCAAGAAGACCATCATCTTCATCACCCACTCCATCGACGAGGCGCTGCTGCTGTCCACCCGCATGCTGATCATGAGCGCGCGGCCCGGCCGCGTGGTCACCGACATCCGCAACGACCTGCCCATGCCGCGCAATGCGCAGGTGCAGCTCTCGCCGCGCTACAACGAACTCAAGGGCCAGATCTGGGACACCGTGCAGTCCGAGGTCATGCGCAGCCTGCAGGCCACCCGCCACTAACCAACACCACCCCATGTCCAAGCAACCTACTTTCCCGAGCTACCAAGCGGGCTCGGGCTGGAATACCTTGCTCCCCAAAAGGCAGGCCCACACGCAGGCGCCCACGGAGCGGCACTTTGATGCCATCGTCATTGGCGCCGGCGTCACCGGCCTGGCCGCTGCCCGTCGCATTGCTGAGCTCGAGCCCCAGGCACGCGTGCTGCTGGTCGATGCCAGCACCGTGGGCGACGGCTCCTCGGGCCGCAACTCGGGCTTTTTGATCAACCTGCCGCACAACACCGGCATGTCCGGCCACGGCAGCCCCATCGAGGTGGCGCGCAAGCAGATGGCGCTCTACAACACCGGTCTGGCCTGGCTCAAATCGCTGATCGACCAGCACCAGATCGGCTGCGGCTGGAACCCTGTGGGCAAGTACCACGCAGCCGCCACGCCCGATGGTGCCGCCCGCCTCAAAAGCACGCTCCAGCAGTACCAGGACTGGGGCGTCGCCTATACCGAGCTGGAGCGCGATGCCTTGCAGCAGCAGCTGGGCACCACGCACTACCACTACGGCTACCACTCGGACAACAACGTCTTTGTGCAGCCCGCCGCCCTGGTGCGCGGCCTGGCCGACAGCCTGCCCGCCAATGTGCAGCTCTGGGAGGGCGAGCCCGTGCTGTCGCTGCACGAGGGCAAGCCCCACCGCGTGCGCACCGCCACGGCCGAGCTGAGCGCCCCGCGCATCGTCATCGCCAACAACGGCTTTGCCCGCAAGCTCGGCTTTGCGCGTGACCGCGTGTTCACCATCTACACCTACGCGGGCCTGACCGAGCCGCTGGACGAGGACGAGCTGAAAAAACTGGGCCCCGCGCCGGAATGGGGCGTGATCCCCGCCAACCGCCTGGGCACCACGTTGCGCAAGGTCGCGGGCGGGCGCTTCATGGTGCGCAGCTCGTACTCGTACGACAGCGAAGAGCCGCTCGCCGAAGTGCGCCAAGCGCTGCAGGGCTGCTACCAGATGCGCTACCCGCAGATGCGCTCGCATGCGCTGCCGCTGGTCTGGGGCGGCGTCACCGCCCTCACCCGCAACGGCGCGCTCTACTTTGGCCAGGTGGGCGATGGCCTCTACATTTCCATCGGCTGCAATGGCGCGGGCATGCTCAAGGGCAGCATGTTCGGCAAGCTGCTCGGCGAGATGGCCTGCGGCCAGCAGTCGCCCCAACTGGCCGATGCGCTGGGCTTTGAGCGCCCCAGCTGGCTGCCACCCGAGCCGCTGCGCCGCATCGCCGTGGTCAGCACCATCCAGTACCAGAAATACAAGGCCGGCATTGAGCGCTGATAAAGCACCCGCCTTTTGCCACCATTCAGGAGAACACCCCATGAGCAACAACACCATCACCCGCATCGGCGGCAACCACCGCATGTCCCAGGTCGTGCGCCACGACCACACCTTGTACCTGGCCGGCCAGGTGGCCGACCAGGTCGATGCCGGCATCAGCGGCCAGACCCAAGAGGTGCTTGCCAAGATTGACCGCCTGCTGGCCGAGCATGGCAGCCACAAGGAGCGCATCCTGAGCTGCCAGATCTACCTGGCCGATATGCGCCACTTCGCCGAGATGAATGTGGTCTGGGACCAGTGGGTCGCCGCTGGCCATGCACCGGCCCGCGCGACGGTGGAAGCGCGCCTGGCCAGCCCGGCCAAGCTGATCGAGATTTGCGTGGTGGCCAGCGCGGCCACTTGATGCCGCCGGCATGGCGCCCGCCATTGATGAGCCCCGCTCATGATGGCGGGCCATGCCAGCCGTCTAGTCATCACGGGGCTACATACCTACGTTGATAGGCATGAACTCTGCTACCCACACCCCCATCCCCGCCCGCCCACTCGGCCGCAGCGGCCTGCAGGTCTCCGCCCTCGGCCTGGGCTGCATGGGCTTGAGCTTTGGCTATAGCCCCGGGGTTAGCCGCAGCGCAGGCGTGCAGCTGATCCGCGATGCCGCCGCGCAGGGCGTCACCTTTTTCGATACGGCCGAGGCCTACGGCGCCTTGAACGAAGAGATGGTTGGCGAAGCACTGGCGCCGGTGCGCAACCAGGTGGTGATTGCCACCAAGTTTGGCTTCAAGGATGGTGACTCTAAGAACCTGTTCAAAGTCTCCTCGCGCCGCGACAGTGTCTTTGCGGGATGGGATGCTAGGGGGGGGCGCCCAGCCGCGCCATACCGCAGCAATAGCCCAGCTATTGCGAGGATTTGCAACGACGCAGACCGCTCCTGCCCGGGCGGCCCTCGCCGGGCGCCCCTTCCCGGGCAGCGCAATGCCACTGTCCCTACGGGTTGGGGTGAAATCGGGCGATTTCTGCGCGCTGGCCCTTGCTTGCACCCCGGTGCAAGCTGCGTTCCATCCCTTCGAACTCATCCCGATTGCACTCCAACGCGGCTGCGTAGGGACTTTGAACAGGTTCTAAGGCCGGGCTCGACAGCCGGCCCGAGCGCATCCGCGCGGTGGTCCATGCCTCGCTGCAGCGCCTGCGCACAGACCCTATCGATCTGCTCTACCAGCACCGCGTCGATCCTGCCGTGCCGATGGAAGAGGTAGCCGGTGCCGTCAAAGACCTGATTGCCGAGGGCAAGGTGCGCTACTTTGGCCTGTCCGAAGCCGGCGTCGATTCGATCCGCCGCGCCCATGCGGTGCAGCCAGTGGCAGCGCTGCAAAGCGAATATTCGCTGTGTTGGCGCGAGCCCGAGCAGGCCACCTTGCCGCTGCTCGAAGAGCTGGGCATCGGCTTCGTACCCTTCAGCCCGCTGGGCAAGGGCTTTTTGACCGGAGCGATCCAGGCAGACACCGCCTTCAGCCCGGATGATTTTCGCAACATCGTGCCGCGCTTTAGCACCAAGGCGCGCCAGGCCAACCAGGCGCTGGTCGATGCGCTGGGCAGCATGGCGATTGAAGGCGCACGCTACCTCGGCCATCTGGCCAGTCGGTTCAGCCGTTGACACTTGCGGCCATCGCCCCAAGTGGCGCGTGCGGGTGCAACACCCCAGGGGCCTATGCCAGCGCTGCGCTCAGGCGGCCATCAACAGCCATATGCAGCCATATGCAGCCAGCCACCCAGATAAATACCGCCCATCAATGGGCGGAATGTGCTGCAGCCAGCATTGCGCCCCCTCTCCAGGTCAAAAACGACGACTTCTCCTCTCGCCTTGCGCATCAAATGCGCAGGCATTGCAATGCGTTGCAATCCCATTTTCATGACCTATATCAAGAATATTTGATAGCAAGATTTTGACAATCTTTAACAAAGTGAATAATCACATTCTTTTAGAAAATTGAATTTAGAAATATGCATAAGTACTTGTTTTTATGGACTATTGATGGCTCTATGCGTTTTGTATAGTAATTTTCTCATCTCTTATAACTATGATAAAAAACCTCATCATAAATTTAAATACTAAATGAGGTGAGAGCATGAAACTAGGACAACTGTTGGCGGGAATGCTGGTCAGCGTGCCAGCCATCGTTTTGGCCCAGGCCAATATCGACAACGGCACCTTGCGGGTGGGGGTGCGCAACGATGGCTCGTTGATGCCCGAAGAAATATCGCCACTGACGGGCATCACCTATTTGGCCAACGGCGCCGATGGTCTGACACCAGGGTGCTATTGCGAGGCCTGGGGCATTGCCGATGCCCTGAGCAATACGTCGGGATTTACCGGCGCCAGCGTGGGCATCCAAGGGATTACGTCAGAGTCGTTCACCTCTACGGCCACGACCGCTACCGCCGTGGCCAATGCCTTTGGCACCTTCCGCGTGACCCACGCTTTCGCGCCTTCTACGGCCACCAGCAATATTTACGAAGTCAAGGTCACAATCGAAAACATCTCGTCCGCACCGGTCGAGGCGCTGTATGGCCGCGCGATGGACTGGGATGTTTTCCCCACCCAGTTCAACGAATACACCACCATCCAGCGCGGCAGCAGCACGGCGCTGGTCTTCTCCAGCGACAACGGCTTCCATACCGCCGACCCGCTCGAGAGCGATTCGGGCATCCTGTTTGTCGACCAGGATGTGGTGGACAGCGGCCCGACCGACCACGGCGCGCACTTTCGCTTCAACTTTGGCACCATTGCGCCCGGCGCCAAGGTCGAATTCACCATCGGCTACGGCGTTGCGGGCAACCAGGTCGATGCGCTGGCCGCATTGGGCAGCTTTGGCGCCGAGGCCTATTCGCTGGGCAAGCCCAGTGAGAACCCTCCCGGCACCCCGAACACCGATGGCACGCCCAACACCTTTATCTTTGCCTTCAAGGGCATTGGCGGTGTGCAGCTGATTGGTGTCGATGCCGTCAATGACGCCGCCCCCGCCATCACCCGCCCCACCAGCGGCACGGTCACCGCCGTCAATGTGCTGGCCAATGACACGGTCGATGCGGCACCCGCCACCACCAGCAATGTGGCCCTGACGCCCGTGGGCACCTGGCCCACCGGCATCACCCTCACGCCCGATGGCAATGTGCTGATTGCCGCGACCGCCACGCCGGGCGCCTACACGGTGAGCTACCAGATCTGCAGCACCGTGCAGGCCACGCAATGCGATACGGCCACCGTCACCTTGGAGGTGACTGCCCCCGTAGTGGTTGTGCCCAAGGCGGTGCCGGTCGGCCACCCCCTGGCGCTGGCCGGCCTGGGTTTGCTGCTGGGCGGCCTTGCCCGCCGAAAACTGGTCTGAGTCTGCGGCGCGTCGCGGCCTAGCAAGACCCCAGGGTGCGCTGCACGGCCACCCTGCTCCGTCATAGTCAATGCCCCGTGGCCTGCGCCCGGGGCATTTTTATCGCTGGTGCCCAGAGCGCCGTCGCCGCTACGGCGCCCTGGCGCGGGCACAAAAAAGCCGGGGCAGCTGCCCCGGCGGTTTGGCGTATCGGCGCTCAGCGGCCCCGGTGGAATGGGCCACCTAGCCCCTGCTGCCGCGCAGAGGCTTAGTGCATTCAGCCCTGGCGCCGGCGCAGCGTGGCAGCGCCCAGCAGCATCAGCGACAGCGCCACCAGCGCCCATTGCTGCAGCGTAGGCACGGCAGCGGGCACGGCGGGCACCGTGCGCACAAGGGTGTAGACAAAGGATGCCGTGTTGCCGCTGGCGCCAGTCACCAGACCCACCGATACCGGCAGCGTCTCGCTCCAGACATAGTCTGCGGGGGCCGCTGGCATGGTGGGCGTTTGTTCTACTGTGCAGTTGGCACCCACAGGCACATTGGTGATGGCAATGGCTCCGGCGCTGCTGCCGCTCAGGTTCACGGTGGCGCTAAAGCTGCCATCGGCACCGCAGTTGGCGGTATAGCCAAAGCTGCCGCTGATGCCCGCTGCCGGGCCACCGGTCACGGTGGTGCTGATGGTGATGTCGGTATTGGCACGTGCCAAGGTGTTGACCAGCAGCGCATGGTTGGCCGCTGGCGGCGCGGCCATCGCGACCGAGACGCTGGGCGCCGGGTCTTCCACCCAGATATGGTTGGCGGGGGGCGCGGGGCGTGTGCCCTCGGTCACCACGCAGCTGCCGCTGGCGATCACTGGCGTGACGGTGACACTGCCGGTCTTGGGCGTATCCAGCGTGATCGAGGTGTCGATCGCGGGCAAGGCCTGCCCATCGCTGCCGGTGCAGAGCACCGAGACGGGGAAGCTGCTGCCGGTCAGATCCACCGGCGTGATGTTGGCCGGCCAGACCACTTGCTTGGCGATGGAGAGTTGCGCGGGCTGGCAGGCCAGCGTGGCCGTCGCTGGCGTGTTGACCTGGCCAATCGGCGAGACAAAGTCCGTGCCCGGCGTGATGGTGTTGGTCAGCACCGGGGTGTTCACGCAAGCCTGGCGGCCAGCATCGGTGTTGGGCCAGACCACCGGCACCGTGATGCTGCAGCCGCCGGGCGGAATGGTCACACCGCTGCTGCGGATGACATTGGCGCCAGCGACGGCACTGAGGCTGCCGCCCGTGCAGGTATTGCCGACGGTGCCTGCCCCCACCACCAAAGGCGCTGGCAGGTTGTCGGTCATATCGACATGGATGATAGGGTCGCGCGTGCCATTGGACAGATCGATCGTCAGCACGGTGCTGTTGTCGCTACCGCCCAGGTAGATATCGCTTTTGTCAAAGCTTTTGCTGACCTTGGGCAGGCCGCAGGCGCCAGTCTCTGAGGTCGCGGCATGGATAAAGGCAGGCCCCACTTTTCCCCGGTTAGCTGTCCATGACTGGTAATGCAAAATGTTCAGAAAGGGGGAAACATCCACCACGGCAAACACGCAGGCACCGCGGCTGTTATTGGATTGGAAGGTCGGAATCAGCAAGCCATACACATCGTTGACGGGCGTGGTGCCTGGAGCAGGAAAGCTGGAGGAAGGCGTTCCATGTGCCAAATAAAGTGCGTTATCGGCCGGCACGTTATTGATATAGGAGATGACACCTCCCGTAAACGGGTTCAAGCCTGCGAAGTTCGCTGCAAATGGAGAATTGGTATTGAGCGGGAACCTTAAGTCATCAGCACTTCGTCCCAATGCAAAAGCCGACCCGGTGGCTGCATTCAACGTATCGACCATGCGGCGCGCATTGCCGCCGTTCCCTGCCTCGCAACAGCCATCGACAAAGAACACGATGGAATTGGCCCAGCGGTTGGCCAAGGCGTCCTGCAATACCGCCCAATTCGATGCATCAATAGACGCATATCCACTGGCAACAATGACGATGTCATAAGGCCCGGGGGCATCGCTAAAGGTGCGTTGCGAGATCGATCCAGGAGTGCTCAACACCGACAGGCGCGTCAGATCACTGGGATCGGCCAGTTGCGAGGCAAATTCACCTTGCAGGTTGTCGTAGGCCGTGCGGACATAAGCGTCCTCCGAATTAGCGCCTGTGATATTGGTCGTCAGCAGCAGCACCTTTTGTGCCCAGGCCTGCTGCGCACCCGCGCTTAGCAACAAAGCCGCCAGGCATAGCCTGAAAAAATGGGGGAAATTTTTCATTTCGTCCTCTCTGAACTTGTCCATCTAAAAAACAGATCTGCAAGGCAAACCGATGGAGCGTCTCCCGAGCGGCTGTTGCAGCTGGCTCTTGCAAGCGCCTGCGGTTGCATAGCCCGGTGGCGCACCAAGCAGGAAGGTGGCGGGCTTGCGTTGCAGAGACATCGTGTGAGAGGTGATCATACATATTCAAAAGCTATTAGGAAAATTTACCAAACGATCAAATGCAATCTATTGCAATTTTGTTGTTAATTGATTAAAAGCATCATTGGAAATCGGCGGGCGATCAGGGGTGGCCGGCGTGGGCGCCGCAGCACGGACGGCCCAGAGCAGCCAGTGCACAGCGCAGCGGTTGTACCCACGTAAGGTTTCACAAAGCTAGGGATATACCCGTGTGCTCGCAAAAAATCTGAGGCGAATCAACACCGTATTGCCCGATCTGTGCTGCTTGTCCATCAACCTATGGACAGACAGCGCTGGATAGCCACAGCAGACTGGTTGGCATGGGCGCAGACGCTGTGGCAAGGGCCGGGCTTGGCTTGGCAGGCAGCCGCGTTGGCGTGAATGAACACCATGGATGGACTACCAAGGAGCACCAAAGCGATGGCAAAACCGTTTGCATCATCGGCCGACATGACGGCCAAAACCGAGACGCTGGAGATCCTGGGCGATGGCGTCTATGCGCTGACCGCGCAAGGCGACCCCAATGTGGGCGCGATCGAGGGCGAGGACTTTATTGTGGCGATCGAGGCGCGCGCCACACCAGCGGCAGCGCGTGACTGGCTGCGCACGCTGCGGGCGCACACGCAAAAACCCATCAAATACCTGGTGCTCACGCACTACCATGCCGTGCGCGTGCTGGGCGCATCGGCCTTTGAGGCCGAGCACATCATCAGCAGCGACGTGACCCGCCAGCTGATCGAGGAGCGCGGCGAGCAGGACTGGGCCAGCGAATACGGCCGCATGCCGCGCCTGTTCAAGGAGTTCGAGGGCATTCCGGGCCTGACCCGGCCGACCCAGACCTTTGCCACCCGCCACGAGATCGCGCTGGGAGGCGAGCGGGGCAAGCTGGAGCTGCAGTTCAACGGCCGGGGCCATACGGCGGGCGACATCGTGGTCTGGCACGACAAGAGCAAAACCCTGTTTGCGGGCGATCTGGTGGAGGCCGAAGCGGCCTTGTACACGGGCGATGCCCACCACTTTGAATGGGCCGGCGCAACGCTGGACCAGCTCAAGCAGTACCGCGCGCAGAACCTAGTCGGCGGCCGGGGCGCGGTGGCCCGGGGCGAGGCGGCATGCGACGCGGCCATCGAGCAGACGCGCGCGTTCCTCCAGGGCATGATCGACCAGGTGGGGCCGGTCTACCGGCGCGGCGGCACGCTCAAGGAGGCTTTTGAGGCCACCCACCAGGCGTTGGCGCCCCAGTTTGGCCGCTGGCCTATTTTTGAGCACTGCCTGCCGTTCAATGTGCAGCGCCTGTGGGACGAGTTCGATGGCATCAGCTGGCCGCGCATCTGGACGGCCGAGCGCGACCGGGACGTCTGGGCCCAGCTGCAAGGGTGAGCGCCATGGCAGCGAGCACGATGCATCCCCTGGCGCAGGCGCGCAGTGCCACCGCGCCGCCCGCCACCCCACAGCACCGGGGCATTCCGGTGTGGCGCCATATCGGGGCCACGCCGGCAGCCAGCCGCCAGGAGCCGCGCGCCAGCGTGGTCATCGCCGGGGCCGGGCCGGTGGGGCTGGCCATGGCGCTGGACCTGGCGCGGCGCGGCCATGAGGTCGTGGTCATCAGCCGGCTGGACTTTGTGCCGGGAGGCTCCAAGGCGATCTGCTTTTCCAAGCGCTCGCTCGATATCTTCGAGCGCCTGGGCGTGGGCCAGACCCTGCTGGACAAGGGCGTGACCTGGAATGTGGGCAAGGTGTTTTGGGGCGCGCGCGCCGAGCCCATTTACCAGTTCGACATGCTGCCCATCAAGGACCAGCAGTACCCGGGCTTTATCAATATCCAGCAGTACTACGTCGAAGAGGCCTTGCTCGATGCGCTGCGCGCCCTACCCAACGTGCAATTGCGCCTGGGCCAGAACATCGAGTCTCTGCAGGTCTTGGCGGACCATGTGCGGCTGGGCGTGCAGGCAGGCGCGCAGCATTACACCCAGGAGGCCGACTGGCTCATCGCCTGCGACGGCAGCAAATCGACGCTGCGCGGTCTGATGGGGCTCGATTTCAACGGCCGGGTGTTTGAGGAGAACTTCCTCATCGCCGACATCCGCATGCCCCAGGAACGCCCTGCCGAGCGCTGGTTCTGGTTTGATCCGCCGTTCAACCCCGGCCAGTCGGCGCTGATGCACCGCCAGCCCGATGGGCTGTGGCGGCTCGATTTTCAGCTTGGCTGGGGCATTGACCGCGAGGCCTGCGCCCAGCCCGAGAACGTGGAGCGCTATGTGCGCGCAATGCTGGGGCCCGGGGTGCCGTTTACCACGGAGTGGCACAGTATCTACACCTTCCAATGCCGCCGCATGGACCGCTTTGTCCATGGCCGCGTGCTGTTTGCAGGCGACAGCGCCCACCTGGTATCGCCCTTTGGGGCGCGCGGCTGCAATGGCGGCCTGGCCGATACCGACAACCTGGGCTGGAAGCTCGACCGGGTGCTGCGCGGGGAATCGGGGCAGGCGCTGCTGGAGAGCTACAACGACGAGGCCATTGCGATGGCCGATGAGAACATCCTGCATTCGAGCCGCTCCACCGACTTCCTCACGCCCAAGAGCGCTGCCAGCAGGGCCCTGCGCGATGCGGTGCTGGAGCTGGCAGCGCGCGAAGCCTGGGCCCGGCCCTTTGTCAACTCAGGGCGGCTGTCCACCGCCATCCCCTGCCCGCACAGCGCGCTCAACACCGCCGATGACCAGCCATGGGAGGGCGGCCTGTGCCCCGGCGCGCCAGCGGTGGACGCACCACTGGCCGGGCATTGGCTGCTGCCACGCCTGGGCGGGCGCTTTGTGCTGCTGGCCCACCAGTGGCATGAGGCCCTGCCCGCAGGCGTGGAGCTGCTCGATATTGCCGCGCTGGGCGATACGGCCCTGCTCCAGGCGCGCTATGCGCTGGCGCCGGGCTGCGGCTACCTGATCCGCCCGGACCAGTATGTGGCCGCGCGCTTTCAGGCGCCGGTCGCGGCCAGCGTCTTGCAAGCAGCACTGGATACCGCTTGCGCCTGTGACAGCGCCAGCACCGGTGTCGCCCCGTTGCCCACCCGATTCACCACTGCCACAGGAGCACGGCCATGACCTGCCTGATCCGCCACCCCAACCTGGAGCGCGTCGATGATATTTACCAGCAACTGTTGCACATGCACGAGGGCCTGGACGAGGCCCAAAGCCTGCAGGCCAGTGCCAGGCTGATCTTGCTGCTGGCCAACCATATTGGCGACAGCAGCGTGGTGCTCAGCGCCATCGCACTGGCCGCGTCGGCTGCGGGCAAAGCGGCGGACTGACCGCGCCCCGGGGACCCCTGGCCCCTGGGCTCGGTGGCCTGTTCGCAAGCCGCAACGCCAGCGCCAGCCAGCAAACAGGGCATAGACCCACTTTATAAAAGGAGACAAATACATGGGGAATTCATCGATCAGCAGCCTGCCCGCGTCGCCGGCAGGCACCACCACCCCCGATGAACGCCGGGTGCTCACTGCCACCTTGGTCGGCACGGCCATCGAATGGTATGACTACTTCATCTACGCGCAGATGGCCGGCCTGGTGCTGGGCACCTTGTTCTTTGGGCCTTTGGCCCAGCACAACCCGGCCCTGGCACAGATCATTGCCTTCGCCACCATCGGCATTTCGTTCTTGTTCCGGCCGCTGGGCGCGGTCGTCTGCGGCTCGCTGGGTGACCGGCTGGGCCGCAAGGCCGTGCTGGTGATGACCCTGGTGCTGATGGGGGGCGCAACGATGCTCATCGGCCTGCTGCCCACCTATGCCCAGATTGGGGTATGGGCGCCCATTTTGCTGGTCGTGCTGCGCGTGGTGCAGGGCTTTTCGGCCGGCGGTGAATGGGGCGGCGCGGCCCTGATGGCGGTGGAACACGCCCCGCGCCACCGGCGCAGCTTTTTCGGCTCCTTTCCGCAGATCGGGGTGCCCATTGGCCTGCTGCTGGCCACCTTGGTGCTCAGCATCCTGACCTCGTCGATGTCCAGCGAGCAGTTCATGGCCTGGGGCTGGCGCATTCCGTTCCTGCTGTCGATCGTGCTGATCGGGGTCGGCACCTTGATTCGCCGCAGCGTTGGCGAGTCGCCGATCTTTGAGCAGATGCATGCCCGCAAGGCCGCTTCATCCGCCCCGCTGCGCAGCCTGTTCCGCCACCACGGCGGCACCGTGCTGCGCACGGCGCTGATCTTTGTCGGCAACAACGCCGCCGGCTACTTGCTCATTGCGTTCTTTGTGGCCTATGGCCGCAACAAGCTGGGCCTGTCGGCCACGCCGCTGCTGGTGGTGACCATGGCCGCCTCGCTCAGCTGGCTGGTGTTCACGCTGGTGGGGGGCATGATGGGAGACCGCTTTGGACGGGTGCGCACCTTCCAGATCGGCTATGTGCTGCTGGCCCTGTGGGCGGTGCCGATGTGGTGGCTGGTGGATTCGGGCAGCCTGGCTCTGTTCTTTGTCGCGCTGGCGCTGCTGAGCATTCCGCTGGGTCTCACCTATGGCCCGCAGGCGGCGCTCTATGCAGAGATGTTTCCGGCCCATGTGCGCTACTCGGGCGTGTCCGTGGGCTATGCGCTGGGAACCATCCTGGGCGGGGCCTTTGCCGCCTCCATTGCGCAGTGGCTCATCACCAGCTATGGCCAGTCCTTCTATATCGGCATCTATATCATGGGGCTGGCCCTGGTGTCGCTGGTCGCCGTCAGCACCACGCGCGAGCGCATGGGGGTCGATCTGCAGCAGTAGCGGGTGCACAAGCGGGTCAGCGCACTGCGATGGCCCGCGTCGTTCCACGATGCCACCCACAGAGCCCCTAATGGCTGCCCAGGCCGCAGCAAGGAGTCGCCACCATGCAAGCGTTGATGTTTGATCCCTCGATGGGGCAGTCGCTGCTCGACGCGGCGCTGTCGCCCGATTTTGCGCAGACGCTGCTGGGCGCCTCGCGCGGCCTCGACCAGGTCGAAGAGATCTTCGCCTACCAGGTCGATGCAGCGGGCGGCGTGCACGAGGTCCTGGCTGCCGGCGAGCGCCGGGGGATTGCCGAGCGGACAGGCGCCTACGCCCGGCGCTTCCATGCGATGGACCCGGTGCTGCAGGCGCAGGCCTTGCGGGGCAAGCGCAGCGGGGGTTTTTCGCAGCAGGTGCGGGCCTGCCATCTGCCCTCGGGGGAGTACCGCGAACTGTGTTTTGAGCAACCGGGCTTTGTCGACAAGCTCAGCTTCAGCTGGGTCGATGCTTCGCAGCGCTTGCTGATTCTGAGCTTTTACCGGGGTCTGCATGTGCAGTCCGCCAGCCCCAGCCCGCAGCTGGCCGCCCTGGGGCAGTTGGCGATGGTGGCCTTGCATGCCCGGGTCCGGGAATCGGCCGCCCCCACCCGGCCGCAAGCTGATGCCGATGCCCAAGGTCTATTGCTGGCGCGCCTGCAGCGCAGCTTTCCGTCCCTCACCGCACGCGAGCGCCTGGTCATTGCGCGCTCCTTGCTGGGCGACAGCGCCCAGGACATTGGCGCCGCGCTGTCCATCAGCACGGCGACAGTGCATACCTACCGGCTGCGTGCCTATGCGCGTTTCCGGTTTCGCCGGGCCAGTGATTTTTTGCCAGGGCTGCTGAACTAGCGCCTGCCGTCTTCAGAGCAGTTGAGGCGCTCGCAGCGCGCAATGAGCCTGCCTTTGCGCACACGGGCATCCAACCAACAGGCATAAAAAAACCGGGGCATCAAGCCCCGGTTTTGCTGGTTGTGCTCACCCAGCCAGCAGTGCGGAGTGGACCGCCCTGCTGGAAGGCTGATTTAGCGCTTGCGCAGTTGCAGGCTGGCGCCGGCAGCCAGCAGCAGCGCCAGCAGCAGCAGTGCTACGCGGCTGTCCACTGGCACGGGCGTTGGCGTGCCCGCTTGTGCCTTGACCAGGCTGTTGCTCACCGTCACTGGCACATTGGTGTTGGCCGCGATGGTCACCGGGCTGCCTTCCAGCGTTGGCGCATCCCACTGGTAGCCAGCCGGTGCGGCAGGCAAGGTTTGCGCAATCGTGCACTCAGCGCCGGCCTGGGCACCGGTGATGGTGCCGGTCGCGCTCGCTGGTGGCGACACGATGGTCACGCTGTGGGTGGTTCCCGCTGTGGGCAGGTTGCAAGTAGCGGTCACGACAAAGCTGAAGGGACCGGCCACGCCATCGGGCAGGGTGGTGTTCAGGTTCACCAGGATGTCACCGGTCTGCCCGGTCAGCGCATTGGTCACACCGACTGCCACCGCACCGGTGCTGGGCACCACCACGGGTGCGGGCACCGACGGAGCCGCCCACACGTAGTTGGCAGGCGCCGTTGGCAGCGGCTGGTCTTCCACCACCGTGCAGTTGGCACCGGCTGGCACATTGGCGATCGTCACCTTGGTGTTGGTCGGGTAGTCGGCCAACGTGGCGGTGTAGACCGTGCCAGCGCTAGGCAGGTCGCAGGTGGCGGTAAAGCCAAAGCTGAAGGGGCCGGTCACGCCGCTGGGCAGTGCCAGGGTCTTGGTCACTTCAATGCCCGCTTGCTGGCGCACCAGGGTGCTGGCCATCGTGGCGGCAATGGCGCTGTTGGCAGGCACCGTGACGTTGACATTGGCCGCCGCAGGGCCCCAGCTGAAGTTGGCAGGTGGCGTGGGCAGGGGGCCTTCAGCCACTACGCACTGGGCGCCAGCGGGCACATTGGCAATGGTGGCCGATGTCGCGGTCGGGTAGCTCAAGCTCGCAGGGAACACCGTGCCGGCACTGGGCAGGTCGCAGGTGGCCGTGTACGTGAAGTTGAACGGACCGGTCACGCCATTGGGCAGGGTCAGCGTCTTGTTGATGGTGATGCTGCCAAACTGCTGGTTCAGCGCATTGGTCACCGCCACCGAAGCCACGCCACTGCTGGGCACCGTGACCGGAGCAGGCACGCTAGGCGCTGCCCATTCGTAGCCATCCGGTGCGGTTGGCAGCGGGGTGTTTTCCGTCACCGCGCAGCTGGCGCCCGAGGGGATGCCAGGGATCGTCACCCGGGTGTTGGTCGGGTAGTTGGCCAAGGTCGCAGTGAAGGTCGAGCCCGCGCTGGGCAGGTTGCAGGTGGCGGTAAAGCCAAAGCTGAAGGGGCCGGTCACACCGCTGGGCAGCGCCAGGGTCTTGGTCACTTCAATACCGGCGGTCAAGCGCACCAGGCTGCTGGCCATCGTCACCGGGGCTGAGGCATTCAGCGGCACCGTCACATTGGCGTTCGCTGCCGCAGGGCCCCAGGTGTAGTTCGCAGGGGCTGCAGGCAAGGGGCCTTCCGCCACGACGCACTGCGCACCAGCGGGCACATTGGCAATGGTGGTCGACGTCGCGGTCGGGTACGTCAGGCTGGCGGGGAACACCGAACCGGCCGTTGGCAGATCGCAGGTCGCCGTGTAGCTGAAGGTGAACGGACCAGGGGCGTCACCTGGCAACACCAGATCCTTGGTGATCGTGATGCTGCCATACAGCGCATTGAGCGTATTGGTCACCGTCACCGCCGCGTTGCCGTTGGAAGCGATCACCACGGGCGCAGGCGCCGAGGGGGCCGCCCATTCGTACGAGGCAGGGGCCGCGGGCAGAGGGGTGTCTTCGGTCACCGTGCAGTTGGCAGTGGCGGGCACCTCGTCAATCGTCACCGAGGTATTGGCCGGGTAGCCGGTCAGGGTCGCAGGGTAGGTGAAGCCAGCGGTGGGCAGGTCACAGGTTGCGGTAAACGCAAAATCAAAAGGACCGGTCACACCCGCGGGCAGCACGAGCGCCTTGTTGATGGTCAGGCTGCCCTGCTGGCGCTCGGCAAACAGGTAGTCCACCGCCGTTCCGCCCGTGGGTACCACGATGCCGCTGATGCTGCGGTCCACCGCCGTGCCAGACGCTGCGCCATTGACGGTGCCGGGGGTGGCACCAACGGCCAGCCACTGCGCATCGGGGGCAATGCTCAAGGTCCAGGAGCCGCTGGCAAGACCTGGGAAATTGGCCTGGCCATCGACCGTGGCGCCCGGCGCAAAGCTGTACACGCCCGAGGCGTCGGTCACTGCGCTATGCGTTTCGCCCGCCGTGCAGGCAGGGCCGGCATCGCAGGTCAGCGTGGCCGTGATGCCCGCTACTCCCGCTTCACCAGCGTCCAGCGTGTTGTTCATGTTCAGGTCGTTGAACACCAGGCCCGTCAGGCTGGCAGCCGCCTGGCCACGCAGCTCCACCTGTCCGCTTGCCGTCAGCACCAGGCCCCCGGGGCTCAGCTCGCGGCCAAACACGTCGTTGTACAGCTCGGTGGTGGGCGCCAGCGGGGAAGCGCTGCGCATCGTCAGGTTGGCAATACCGCTGTAGCCCGGTTGCAGCGTCGAGCTGGTGGTAAAGCGCAGCGCCGTCACACCGGCGGGGAAGGCACCGCCGGCGTAGGCCGTCCAGGCCACGCCGGTGGCTGCATCTTCATTGCCCGGGGTTTGGACGGCAGCGCGCACCGTGGCCGCTGCCGTGGTGGTGTACTCAATGCCGATCGTGCCCTGGCCGGAGCCACCCATGGCGGCGGTGGCGCTGACCATTTGCAGCGGGCCCAGGCCCGTGGTGCCGCGGTCGTCGCCATCAAAGGGCAGCACATCGACCATGCGCAACTGGCCCTTGGCCGTGCTGGTGGCATTGCCAAACGAGATCGCATAGGTAAAGGGCTGTCCAGCGGTGATGCGGGTGACCGGATTGGCCGGGTCGCTGTTGTCGACCGTGCCGCCACTGACCAGCGCCTTGCTCATCTGGAAGCCGGCAACGCCCGACACCGTGGTGCTGACCCGCTCATTGCGGTCTTGCAGCAAGGCGGCCGGCACGATATTGGGCACACCGGTGTAGTCGGCAAAGCTCAGGTCATTGTTGGCTGCCACCAGGCCCACCAGCGGGTAGGTGCCCACAGGAGAGATATAGGCTGCCTGAGCCTGGAAGGTGATGGCCGGGTGGGCCGTGGCATGGCCCTGGTACGGGGCCGGGCCCACCGCGCCACCGGGTGCTGCCAGGTCGCCCAGGTTCAGCACCAGCTTGGCGGGAGCGCCATCGTCAGCCGTGCCGGGCAAGCCGTCCGGGCCCAGATTGGCGGGCGTGAGCACATAGGTTGCCCCGGGCGGCAAGGCCGGTGCAATCGAGCTCTCCAGCGGCTGGATATAGGTGTTGGGAAAGTCAAGGGTGATCTGCACATTGCGTGAGACGCCATTGACCCCGGGCGTGGTCGCGCCAATGGTGGTGGGCGTGACGCTGATCGGGAAAATATCGCCAGGCGAGACGCTGCCGGGCAGCGCAATGCTGTGCCGCACCAGCGCAGACGCCGCCTGCACATAGCCGCCACCGTTGGCGCCAACGGTGCTGCTGTTGCCGTCAAAGGTCGAGTACACGCGTCCGCTGGCTGCCGTGAAGTACTGGGAGAACCAGGGCAGCGGTGCATCATCGGCCAGCGCCAGCGATGCCGCGCTGCTGCTGCGCTGCAGCGGCAGCACCAGGCCCAGCGTTTGGCCAGGTGTCAGATTGGGGCTGTAGGCATAGCGCACGCTGGTGATGGTATTGGGCGGCAGCGATGCGTAGTTGCTGGTCCACAGCGGATTGCCATCACCGGCGACCCCGCAGTTGGCCGCGCGGCGCGCCGCATCATCGGCATAGGGCTGGGCCGAATACTCCATCACCATATTGGCGGGCGCTACATCGGGCGACAGCAGATTGGTTGGCTGGTAGAAGACCGCCAGGTTGCTCAGCTTCAGGCTGGCGGGCGCGCGCAACTCCAGCAAGGCCGGGTTCCAGGCCACACAGGATTGCGCATCGGTGGCCGGGTCTTCGGAGGTCGGGCGGTTGCCCACGCCCATCAGCGCATTAAAGGCCTGGCCGGGCACCACCTTCTCAAAGTTCTGGGTGTAGCCATGGCCATCGCCGTAGATCAGGTTGACGTTGTCATACACCGCGCCGCCGCTGATGGCCAGCTGCAGGGTTTGGGTACGGCTGACCGTTGCAAAGACACAGGTTTGCGTGCCGTTCGCGCCAGCCGGGCAGACATAGCCGGGCTGGTAGCCCGGCGCTGGCACCGCATTGGACTGGCCGCCCAGGCCCAGTGGTGCAAAGTTGACCAGCTGCGCCGTGATGGGGCTGTTCTGGCCTGCCGGGAAGTTCGGGATCTCGGGCACACCAATCAGCACCGTCAGTAAAGCCGTGCTTCGCCATGCAGCATCGAGCCCACCCACCGCAGCGGCATCGAGGAAATGCGTGGTGGGGTTGGCGATCTGTACGGTGATATCGGTGCCGGGTCCGCCAGGCTGGCTACAGGTAGCGCCAGCGGGGCAGGTACGAACCACCGCACCCGTTTGCACCTTGATGGTGACGGACACCGGGTTTTGTAGCGCCTCATAGCCCTTGAAGTTGCCACTGGCGGGCAGCAAAGCCCCCAGGCTGATGGCCACCGGCATGCGGCGCTCCCAAACGCCGGAGCCTGGCGTGGTTTCCGCACGCACGATATTTGCAGCCTCTACCCGCACCCGGGTATCGGTTTTTGGGGTGGCGGATACGGTAACCGGCGCCGATGTGACCGACGAGCCGCTGGACGCGGCGGTCAATGCCACCGATGCGCCATTGCCGACATTGCCCACCCAGCTGAGCACCTGGAACGACTCTACGCCCGCACTGGCGGGCTGGCGGTTACAGGTCAGCACGGTTCGGGCAGCATTCAAGCTGCCGCCGCCAGGGCCATTACACACGGAGGCAGCAGTGGCAGTGGGATCCCAGCGCATGCCCGCAGGCAAGGTCGCGGTGATCACGCTGTTGCTGGTGTCCGAAGCGTTGTAGCCGATGGTGTAGAGGACGGTGTCCTGGCTGCGCACGACGCCATTGGCAGGCCCGCTGTCATTGCCGGGGTTGTTGTCGGCGTCGAATGGGCCGCTGCCGTCGGCACTGACCACCGCGCTGGTGATGGTGATGGCCGCTTGCGCCGGGCTGGCCAAGGCGCACAGGCCCGCCAGGGCCAACAGGGCCCTGCCAATCACCGCGCCGCGTAGGGCGCCTCCTTTGGGCCGGGTCGCAGGCCCTTGCGCCTCCCAGCGCATGCGATGCGGATAATTTTTTTATCACATCAACTCCATTCATTGGAAATATTAATATGTACAAATTTTAATGGCCTCGTTACCTAAATTAGCACCGCGGACAAGGGCTGGCACAAAAACCACTGTTTTCGTCTTGGTTTGAAAAAATTAACATTCATACGTTACATATGCCACAACCTAGGGTTTACGCGGGCGCTCCGGGTCGGCTGTTCGGCGCCTATTTTGTCGCCACCAAAACTTCGCAAACGCCTATGGGATAAGGGTTCTACCTCTGACATGCTACATCGCTGCAAACGCATCCGCCAAGGCGTTGGGTTAACAATTCGTCGCCAAAATGGCATAACGCTCTCTTTGGTTTATTTCGTAACCTTTCGTTTTTTATGCATGCAACCCACAGTATTTACCGTTTATCAGCACGCGCACAAAAACTACCACTTCTCGAAAAATTTGTTGTATTAGCAATGCTCTAGGCATCTGCCGATTTTCATAAGTTCTGATCAGAAAAGTGTCAGATATGACTGGCTAGTTATTCAATTAATGACTTTATCTATACACTTTTGATTTGTTAACTTCTGACAACCCAGCGCTGTACCTGACTGGCACCACAGGGCTCTAAAACCCTAGAAATTCACAGCAAAAATCGCATTTGACGCTTGCCAGGTCACTGCACCTGAACGCGCCCAATGGGCTGTAAAAAAAACCGCGCCCCCGCCATCAAACCCTGTAGCTCCAAGGGTTTGGCCACCTGCAGGCATGGTATCGACGGCCTTTTTCCGCCCACACACCCAGCAGCAGCGCCAGCACAGAATGCGCATTCAACATAGCTGTTAATGATTTGATTCATTGATTTATTAGCATAAAGCTATAATTTATGCGCATGTGTCGCTGTATGCCGCCCAGTCTCTACAGATGGCGTCCCAGACACGCTTTCTTCAGGTCTGCAGGCACAGGGTGGGGTACCGCCCAGCCATTGCCGGCCTGATTCCCCGTTTCATCCCGGGTGGTGAGGTCACCGCCCGCCTTGCGCTACCGCTGCCTGCGGTCGTACCAATCCGCCCCTCGCAGGCAGCACAACACGCCCCTTCTTTCTGCCATGTACCTCTTGATCATTGCTGTCAGCCTGTTGATGCTGAAAATCTATGAAATTCCACCGATAGATAGCTGGCCATGGCCCCATGTGCTGGCGCCCTCGTTGCTGGCCCTGCTGTGGAAGCTGTGGGCCGACTGGTCCGGCTACACACGCCGGCGCAGCCGGGCGCGGCGCGCCCGCAAGCAATCGGCCCGCTATGTGAAAGACAAGGACCTTTTCAGATTCAACGCGACCCGGTCCCGCGACAGATAAGAGCGGCCCACACCGCCCCGGCAAACCCACCCCGTGTTTGCCCTGGAGACGAGAGGCGAGCCGCTGGCGGTGCCACAAGCACCGCCGGGCCTGGCTACCGGGCTTGTGTGGGCCACTCAGCGCCGGCTGCATACCGCGCAAGGTATGCGCCATTTCCCCCACGCACTAGAAGAAGTAGTTATGCTCACCTTGATTGGCTTAGCCATTGTTGTTGTCATCGTCGCCTTGCTGCTGAGCGAGAAGGTCTCGCCCGTGATCAGCATGGTGCTGGTGCCCCTTGCCGGCGCCCTGATCGCTGGCTTCAGTACCAGCGAGATCACCGGTTTCTACCGCCATGGCATCAGCTCCGTGGTGCAGGTGGTGACCATGTTCATCTTTGCCATTTTGTTTTTTGGCGTGATGAACGATGTGGGCTTGTTTGACCCGCTGATTCGCGCCATGGTGCGCATCACGCGCGGCAATGTGATTGCCGTGGCCGTGGGCACGGTGCTGATATCGGCCATCGCACAACTCGATGGCGCAGGCGCCTCCACCTTCTTGCTGGTGGTGCCGCCTTTGCTGCCGCTGTACCAGCGCCTGAAGATGAGCCCCTACCTGCTCTTTTTGCTGCTGGCTGCCAGCGCCGGCGTGGTCAACATGCTGCCCTGGGGTGGGCCGGTGGGCCGCGTAGCCACCGTGCTGGAGATGGATGCCGTGGCGCTGTGGCGCGAGCTGGTGGTGGTGCAAGGCCTGGGCCTGGCCTTGCTGCTGGTGCTGGCGGTGTTTTTGGGCCTGCGTGAGCAGCGCCGCATCCGCCTCCAGGCGCTCAAGGCCGAGCTGGCGCAAGCCATGCCTGCTGCGGTGTCCGGCTCTGCGTCTGCGTCGGTGGCGACATCGGCGCCCGCATCCGCCCATCCCAGCCATGTCGACGAACTGGCCGCGGCACTGCAGCCCCATGCCGCCACCGAACTGGCCATGCAGGCGGCTGCGGCCAAGGCGGCCGATGAGGCGCGCGCGCAGCTGTTGCGCCCCCGGTTGCGCTGGGTCAATGCGCTGGTGTTTTTGCTCACCCTGGCGGTGCTGGTGATGGGCGTGTTCCCGCCCGGCTATACCTTCATGATTGCGCTGTGCGTGGCCCTGGTCATCAACTACCCCCAACCCAAGGTGCAGATCGAGCGCATCAATGCCCACGCGGGCGGCGCCATCATGATGGCCAGCATCATCTTGGCGGCCGGTACGTTCCTGGGCATCCTCAAGGAGTCGGGCATGCTCAACAGCATTGCGCGGGCCTTGGTCGATGTGCTGCCGGCCGTGCTGCTGCCCTATATGCACCTGGTCATTGGCGCCATCGGCATTCCGCTGGAGCTGGTGCTGAGCACCGATGCCTACTACTTCGCGCTGTTCCCGGTCGTCGAGCAGATCACCTCGCAGGCGGGGGTGCCGTCGACCTCGGCAGCCTACGCGATGATCATCGGCAGCATTGTGGGCACCTTTGTCTCGCCGTTCTCGCCAGCGCTGTGGATGGGCCTGGGCCTGGCCAAGCTGTCGATGGGCCAGCATATCCGCTACTCGTTCTTCTGGATCTGGGGCTTGTCGCTGTCACTGCTGGTGCTGACCTGGATGCTGGGCATTATCTGACCGGCACGGCGCCAGCCCTGCCCCGGGGCAGGGCTGGCGCACCGTGCTAGCGGCGCAGCAGACGGCTCGCTGCAGCGCGCGCAGGCGCACTCTCCTCGGCCGGTGCCGGCCGCGCCTGCAGGGACTGCCGGAAATCGCGCGCATAGCCAAAGCTGGGCGCCGGGTGGCGCGCAGCAAACCAGAAGGTGGTGGCCGCGGCAATCTGCGGCCTGCAGTACCAATAGGCATGGCCATCACCATCCATGGCCCACCAGCGCGCATCCTCTGGCGCCTGGCTCCAATCGATGCTTGAAAAATTCATAGTTGAGCTTGTAAAAAAATAAAAGACATTCCCGCGCCGGCTGTCCGGCCCGTCGATGGGCCCGGTCTGCTGCACCAGCAGCGGAGTTTCGGAAAAGCACCAGGGGACGCCATTGCGCAGCGGCAGCGCCGGCCCGGTCAAGACATGGCATCCGGGCAAAGGGGCAGGCTGCTGCGGGCATGCACAGCGCATCGGCAGCATGGGCAGCAGGCTGCGGCAGGCAGTGCGCTGGCCCAGGGCCAGGGAGGCGCTGAACGCCACCGGTCAAAACGCCCTGTGGGCGGCACGCCAACCTCGGGTCGATCTGTGCGAAAAAACCAACTTAAATAATATAGTATATCTATCGTTAATAAATAGCGATAAATTCAACAAATGTTAGGTATGCCTACGATCTACCCTATCTGTGGCACAGTCGCTACCATCCCGGCGCCATCACTTCGCCATTCATCGGTAAAAACACCGATGAAACAGAGGCAATTTCGTAAAAATCTCTGGAACTTTTACGCTTCTGTTGGTGCAATCCAGCTGCCATCGGCGACCGTTCCCACCCATTTTTTTACGCATCTGTAAAAAATTTAATTACATAGCAATTTACAATTGGAGTAATTATCTTGATTTGAAAAAATGAATTCATCATGACCCACGTTTACCAGCCGCAGAGATCGGCATCCATCCCCACATTGCGGCAGCTCAGCTGCTTCAAGCAGGCCGCTGAGCACCCCACCTTCACCCAGGCTGCCCAGTCGCTGGCGATGAGCCAGCCGGCCTTTTCCTCCGCCATCCGCGAACTCGAAATCACGCTGGGCGTCACCTTGTTTGACCGCAGCATGCGGCGCGTGCGGCTGACACCAGCGGGCGAATCGGTGCGCGCCCAGGTCAGCTGGATGATTGCCACCTTTGACCAGGGCATGGAGGAGATGCTCCAGCGGCTGCAGCACCAGAGCCGCTCTATCCGCATCCACTGCATCCCATCGGCATCGCAGTGGATTGCGCCGTACATGGCCCAGTTCCAGCAGCGCCACCCGGAGGTGCATTTCGTGCTCGACGACATGCACAGCGACACGCTGATCGATTCGATCACGCAAGGGGATGCGGATATTGCGGTCGGGCTGCATTTCGATATGCCTGCGCACATTGATTCGCGCCTGATCACCAGCGATGAGATCGTGGTCGTGGTCTCCCCGCGCCATCCGCTGGCCCAGCAGGCCAAGCTGCACTGGCACGATCTCAAAGACCAGCCGCTGGCGGTGCTGCGGCGGGGCAATACCTATGACATGATCACCACCGTGCTGCGCGAGCAGGGCGTGCATGTCAATGTGCCGCACAACCTGTCGTCGATCGAATCGCTGTACGCGCTGGTGCACAGTGATCTGAAAGTCGGGCTGATATCCAGCCTGAGCAAGCAGGCGCACACTGACCCGCAGCTGTGCTACCTGCCGATCGCCCGGCCACAGCTGGCCAGAAAAATCTGTCTGATGAAGCACGGCAAGCAGGCCGACACCCCGTTGCTGGTGCAAGCCTTCTGGGACATGCTGTGCGAGACGCTGTGAGCCCGTCCAGACCACCGCCTATTGGCTGCAGGCCAGCGATTGCTTGCCCTTCCTTCCCCGGCGCCAGTGCGTTATCGCCAGCGCCACAGCCCCGCCCTGCGCTAGTCTGAATACCCTTTGGGCCAGGCACTTGGCCGCTCACAACAAGCCTCCCAGTTCTTGCCCCGCGCCGTATGGCCAATGCCGGGGTTCAAGCTGTTACTGGGGTCCAGCTGGCGGTAAAAATCGGCCAATGCAGGCTTGGCCACATAGAGGTGGCCCACATTGTGCTCGGCCGGGTACTCGGCCCGGCGCGCATCGAGCAGCGCCCACATGCGGTGCTCCATGGCCAGCGGATCGACGCCCTTTTTCACGATGTAGTCCTGGTGGAAGACATGGCAGAAAAAGTGGCCGTAGTAGAGCTTGTGCACTATGTCGGCCTCGACCTCGGCGGGCAACTGCTCCACCCAGTCACGGTCATTGCGGCGCAGGGCGACATCGAGCGCGACAATGTCTTCGACCTGGGCGCGGTGCACTTCGCGGTAGCGGATGGCAGCGCCGGCAATCGCAAAGCGGTGCAAAAAGGCCTTGCGCCCTTCATCGGCATCACACTCAAACCAGCCGCCACTGGCGCTGCCAGCAAAATGCGTGCTCAGAAACGCGCGTGTGGCGTCCGCCGTGTCGTTCGATACGCGCAGCAGCAGGTGGTGCTCATAGCGCTCGCGCCACTGGCGCATGCGCGCGGGCAGGTGGCTGGGCAAGAGGTTGGTGAACGCCTGGATGATGCGGTCGCTGACGCCGCGCAAGCCCAGCCGCTCAAAGAAGCCATCGACCCGGCTTTTGAGCGCAAAGGCCGCAGGCACGCGGGCGGTGCCAAAGCGGTCGATCAGCAAGAAGGTATCCTTGCCGTATTGCTCGCCAATGTCGTAGGCGGTGCGGTGGATGTACTCACCGGCAATCGGCAACTCCGGCAAGGCGGTGAGCAGATGGCGGCGCACCGTGGTCAGGTCGTCGGCCGCATTGCTGCCGATATAGAAGACGGTGCTGGGCACTTTCGGAAAAGTATCGAGCCGCACTGCAAACAGGCAGAGCTTGCCGGCCGAGCCCGAGGCCTCAAACAAGCGCGAGGGATCGGCATTGAAGCGCGCTGGCGAATCCTGGTCCACATCGCGCACGGCGGCGGCGTAGCGCGGGTCGGAGGCGGCGCGCTGCGCATCGTGCGTGATGTCGGCCTCGCGGTAGTCGCCGTTGTGCAGGCGGGTCAAAATCTCTTGCGGGCTATCCCCCAGCGCAATGCCCAGGTGGTTGACCAGCGCCAGCGAGCCATCGGCCCGCACCTGGGCGTAGAGCGCCAGCTCGGTATAGGCCGGTCCGCGCCGCACCAGCGAGCCGCCGGAGTTGTTGCAGATGCCGCCGAGCACCGAGGCGCCGATGCAGGACGAGCCGATGACCGAATGCGGCTCGCGCCCCAAGGGTGCCAGCACCTGCTCCAACTTGTCCAAGGTTGCCCCGGGCAGGCAGATGACCTGGGCGCCACCGCCAATCACCTGCACCCCGGTGATGCGCAAGGTGTTGATCAGCACGATCTCGCGGTCATAGCCGCTGCCATCGGGCGTTGACCCGCCGGTGAGCCCGGTGTTGGCCGCCTGCATGATGACAATGCGGCCTGCGGCCACAGCGGCCTCCAGCACCTGCCACTGCTCCCACAGGCTGGCCGGGCGCACCACCGCCAGCACCGGGCCTTCGCCAGTCCGGTGGCCTTTGCGAAAACGGCGCGTGGCCTGGTCGCCCGTCAGCACATGGGCGGGGCCGACGGCGGCGCGCAGCTGGTCAAGCAGCGCTTCGCGCGAGACGGAGGTGGTGTTGGCAGCGGTCATGGCAGGTCTTGGTAGGGTGCGTCGTTTACTGGCGCACCAGCAGATCGCCGTTGATATCGGCGACCTTGGCCACGCTGGTCAAGGTCATCGCCACGCGCATTTCCTTTTCCATCAGCTCCAGCAGGTGCTTGACGCCGGCCTGGCCGGAGGTGGCCAGCGCATAGATAAAGGCGCGGCCGAGCAAGGTGGCGTCCGCCCCCAAGGCGATGGCGCGCACAATGTCGAGCCCATTGCGGATGCCCGAGTCCGCCAGAATCTTGATCTGGCCCTTGACCGCATCGGCAATGGCCGGCAACGCGCGGGCCGAGGACAGCACGCCATCCAACTGGCGGCCCCCATGGTTGCTGACCACGATGCCATCGGCGCCAAAGCGCACGGCATCCTTGGCGTCTTCCGGGTCCAGGATGCCCTTGATGACCATCGGGCCCTTCCAGAAGTCGCGGATCCATTCCAGGTCCTTCCAGGAAATGGACGGATCAAAATTGCTGCCCAGCCAGCCGATGTAGTCGGCCAGGCCCGTGGGGCTGCCCCGGTAGGCGGAGATATTGCCCAGGTCATGCGGGCGGCCGTTCAAGCCCACATCCCAGGACCAGGCCGGGTGGGTGACGGACTGCCAGTAGCGGCGCATCGCGGCGTTAGGGCCACTCATGCCCGAATGCGCATCGCGGTAGCGGGCGCCGGGCACGGGCATATCAACGGTGAACACCAGGGTGGAGCAGCCGGCGGCCTGCGCGCGCTCGAGCGCGTTCTTCATAAAGCCCCGGTCCTTGAGCACATAGAGCTGGAACCACATGGGCCCGCCCAGGCCGGGTGCCACCTCTTCAATCGGGCAGACCGAAACGGTGGACAGGGTGAACGGAATGCCATGGGCGGCCGCTGCGCGTGAGGCCTGCACCTCGCCCCGGCGTGCAAACATGCCCAGCAGGCCCACGGGCGCGAGGATGGCGGGGATAGAGAGCTTCTCGCCAAACAGCTCGATGCTGGTGTCGAGCTGGCTCATGTCCTTGAGCACGCGCTGGCGCAGGGCCACATCGGCGTAATCAGCCACATTGCGCTTGAGCGTTTGCTCGGCATAGGCACCGCCATCGATGTAGTGGAACAGAAAGGGCGGCAGGCGCTTTTGCGCGGCGGCGCGGTAGTCGGATGCGGAAGAGATGATCATGGTGGCGCTCTCAGGGCTGGGAGGTTTGTCTCGGTTTGTTGGTTGTCAGGGTCCGCGCAGATCAGGGCGCCCCGGGCGGGCTGGGCATCAGCTCGGCCGGCAGGCGCATCGATCGCTCGCGCCGCGCGCGCTCTTCGTCCATCTGCAAGATGGTGTGGCGCACATGCTCCAGGTGCTCGCCAATGCAGGCGCGGGCGCGCTGCGGGTCGCCCTCCAAAATCGCCTGCATCAGGCTTTGGTGCTGCACGGTGAGCTGCTGCAGCGTGACGGGGGCGCTCAAACGGAACATGTCGTGGCGGTTGCGCTCCACGGTAGAGAGCACCACGGTGAACAGGCTTTGCATCACCTGCACCAGCACCAGGTTGTGCGATGCCTCGGCAATCGCCAGGTGGAACTGCGCATCGGCGCGTGCGGCCAGCTCGGCATGGCCGCTTTGCTGGTGCTCGATCATCACATCAAAGCAGCGCTGGATGCGTTCCTTGTCTTGCGCGGTGGCACGCTGCGCGGCCAGCCAGGCGGTGCTGCTCTCCAGCGCATGGCGGGTTTCCAGCACGTCATAGCGGTAGTTGGGGTCCGATTCAATCAGCCCGGCCAACGGCCCCATGGCCTCTTGCAGCCAATCGGCCGATGGCACCGTTTGCACATAGGTGCCATCGCCGCGCCGGGCCGACAGCACCCCCTGGCTGATGAGCTTTTGCAGCGCCTCGCGCACCGATGTGCGCGACACCCCCAGCTCCAGCGCCAGTTGCCGCTCCGCCGGCAGGCGCTGGCCCGGCTGCAAGCCACGGGCCTGCACCAGGGCAAGCAGTTTTTCGACAACATGGTCAGCGAGGCGCATGGGAGAGCTTTCAGGTGGTATGTGTTGCCGTCGCGGGCTCCATCAAGGGCGATGGCGCAGCGACGCTCAATGACCCGGAATCATCCACGGAAACACATAGGCCTGCAGCGTAGTCATCAAACCGATGATGACCGCAAAGATCAGGCTGTGCTTTACCGTAAAGCGGAACAGATCCGATTCGCGCCCCGCCAGACCCACGGCCGCGCAGGCAATGGCGATGGACTGGGGCGAGATCATCTTGCCCGTCACACCGCCGGTGGTGTTGGCGGCCACGGTCAGCACCTGGGGCAGGCCCAGCTGCTGCGCAGTAGTGGCCTGCAGCGCGGCAAACAGTGCATTGGCAGAGGTGTCCGAGCCCGTCAGGAACACCCCTATCCAGCCCAGGAAGGGCGAGAAGAAGGTAAAGGCCTGGCCGGTGTGCGCCAGTGCCAGCGCCAGGGTGGCCGACAGGCCCGAGTAGTTGGCGACAAAGGCAAAGGCCAGCACCATACCGATGGAGTAGATCGGCACGGCCAGTTCCTTGAAGGTCTCGGCCAAGGTTGCCACTGCCTTGGACGGCGACAGGCGGGTGAAGGCAATGGTGATCAGCGCCGCAATCAGGATGGCGGTACCGGTGGCCAGCAGCCAGTTGAAGGTGTAGACGGCGCCGTAAGGGGCGGCAGCGGCCACGACGGGCGGTGTCTTCTCGACCAGGTTGTGCAGAAACGGCACCGGAATATTGATGACGGTGGACGCCAGCGGGCCACCCGCGGCAAACAGCGCCTTGAAGGGCTTGATGCTCCAGACCGTGACCATGGCCGTCAGGATGATGAACGGCGACCAGGCCTTGATGACGGCAACAGCCGTCAGCGGCGCGCCCGACGACACAGGCGCTGCGGGCACGGCCGTTGCAGCCGGCTCACCCGCCTCAGGTGTGAAGCGGAAGATGCGCTTGGGCTGCCAGACTTTGAGGAACAGGGTCAGCGCAATCAAGGACACGATAGCCGAGGTGATATCGGGCAGCTCCGGGCCAATGTAGTTGGCGGTGAGAAACTGCACGATCGCAAACGAGCCGCCACCGACCAGCACCGCAGGCCAGGTCTCCTTCACACCGCGCCAGCCATCCATGATGGCCATCAGCCAGAACAGCACCAGCACAGTCATGAAAGGCAGCTGGCGGCCGGCCATCTGGCCAATCGCAAAGGCATCGACGCCTGAGACCTGGCCGGCGACGATGATCGGAATGCCCATCGCACCAAACGCCACCGGTGCGGTATTGGCGATCAGGCACAGGCCTGCGGCATACAGCGGCTTGAAGCCCAGGCCCACCAGCAAGGCCGCCGTGATCGCGACCGGCGCGCCAAAACCTGCCGCCCCTTCCAGAAACGCGCCAAAGCAAAAGCCCACCAGGATGAGCTGCAGGCGCTGGTCCGGCGTGACCGACAGGATCGACGAGCGGATTACATCGAACTGCCCCGTCTTGACGGAGATCTTGTACAGAAACACCGCAGCCACAATGATCCAGGCAATGGGCCAAAGGCCATAGAAGAAGCCATAGACGGCCGAAGCCAGCGCCGCGCTGACGGGCATGCGGTAGAACAACAACGCCACCGCCAGGGCCAGCACCACCGTGATGGTGCCCGCCTGGTAGCCCTTGAGCCGCAGCTTGGTCAGCGCCAAAAAGAAAAACAGGATCGGAATCAATGCCACCAGGGCCGACACCCAGATGTTGCCAGCCGGGTCGTAGTTTTGCTGCCAGAGAGTTTGCATGGCGATGTCTCGAAGTTATAGGACGGGCGCATGGCGCGCCTTGTTCTTGGGCTGTTCACCAGGGGTATGGGGCTAACGGGCTGCTAGGGTTGCCCTGTGCTTGGCCTAGCCTGGTGAATGGCTTGTTTGCTGTGCCGTTGGTTGGACCTTTGGTCTAAATTGGTATTACCAATAAACCATTTCGCCTCCAACTTGCGGCAAAGTTCGGCGATTATTGGGGAATCACGCGAATTTACTGCCAGGGTAAACCCGTAATTTGACAATCTAGTGCACCAATTTTCATATTGGTCATACCAATACGAACTAATCAAAGCACAAATGGCTTCGGAGGGAACACGCCTGGGTTCCCTCAAGCGTGGCTAGCCCCATGTGCATGCCAAGACGCCGCAGATCCTGCGGTTTCGAGGTTGTCTGGATGTGGATGGGGCTGGCAACACTGGCAGAAAGAACGTTTTGTGGCCAGGGTTGCATGGCATGGTGAGAGGAGAGCATGCCGAGGGAACGTTAGGCATGCGCGCCTGCGGCTTTCCACCTGGTATGCCGCATCGAAGAAGCGTTGCGCTCCTCCGGTTTTCAACGTAGGGATTATCAGCCTAAATGCACAAGTTGAAGCTAAAGCCTCACCCTCGGGTTAGACGCGGATAATGGCTATCCGCCGACCGTTTGGGTGAGAGAAACCAGTAGACGAGCCTATGATTTTCCGGGATACAACATATAAGCAAGTACAAAATTAAGCTAAAACCGCTATGATACTTGCCACAAACCATTTTACACGTAGCCACCCCGGTTAATCTTCAATCAGCAGCCTGGATAATCCGGTCGTGTCATCTGCATAGCCCAGCCATGGCTTGATATTCTGATCCGGATACAAAGACAGATCAGTCAAATAAAACCAAACAACCATTTCTGCAAAAGATGGAAATCTTAGAGAAATAGGCATATTGACATCCATGTAGGTCGCCTCCCATTCCCCATCTGAAGATCGAATGGCAGGATTGATCAGTAAGTAGTTTTTAAAAACTACGTCATTCTTTTGCGCAACTACATAAGCCCCAGCCATCACCGGAGCGGATGTTAAATCATCCTGTTCTCTGGAATAATTTCTATAATTTGCATCCGCCACTAACATGGGCACATTTTCGTGTCCAAAGCATTTGGTTGATTCATAGTAATTCTCATCATAGAACACTAATGCATTTACATCATGAGGTTTTAAAAATTCAAAAAAATTATCAAAATCCTCGACCTCACCAAAAACTCTAAAAAGATTTGGCCAACCTAATACTTCCATAGCGGCATAAAAATGCAAATAGCTAGATGTCGCGCCAATAGAAAATTGGTCAACGATTATTTTCAGATCATCCTCTATCACTTCCGGCGTACTTCTACCTTTTACCTTCATCCATTCAGAAATAAACCTTACCCAGCTTTCAGGTGTACCAACATATTTTGATCCAGACATAATTACTTCCTTTATTATTTCAAGGGACGTGGAACTCTATCTTTAATGTAATAGGATGGCAAAAGGGTATTCCCAATGCTGAAGTAGGGTTTTCCTGCACTTACCTTTGCACTGGAGTAAAAGCTACTCATTAGCCCTCCTTGTCTCGATGACTCCCACCCGGGCAACAACTGAAGAGAAACTGTATCGTTGTTGTAGTTTGCTAATCCACCATTCATGGTTGAGAAGAATGGATATTCATCACAAGTCAGCTTATCCCCAACTTTTCCTAGCATACACGGATGCATTTTTCTATACCAGCTTCGCCCACCCGCCCCCTGCCCACGCACTAGAACAGATGACGTAACGCCAACACCCGACGATGTATTTCCGAAGCCATATTGCGAAGCAGCTATGTGCATTGAATGCATAGGCAACTCCATACCTGTGGACAACACGGGGATTTTATTACCCACCAAACAATTCTTCTTCGTAAAAGAACACTGGGTTGCAAGTGCCTGTATGAATCCATTCAATCCAGGGTTACCTGATGGCATCAGCGTACCACCCTTGATGACGGACGAAATCATGCCCTCGACAATCTTCCCAGCCAACCGGTCCACAATCATTTCATGCGCGGCAAACCGGGCAATTGACGAAACCGAGATATTCATCCCTGCACTCATCATCCCACCCAAACCGAAATTCCCACTCGGATCCACCGTATTGACCGGGTCCGCATTCCCATACAGGTACTTGTTCAAAGTCAGCGGAATGCGATTCGCCCCCGGATGCTCATCCCTCGAGATAAACCGGCCAACCTGCGGATCGTAATCACGCGCACGGAGGTGCAGCAGGCCCGTCTGGCTGTCGGCATATTCGCCGGTGTAGCGGTGGCTGGTAGCAGCAGCATCGGCCGCATTGGCGGGCATGCCTTCGGTGGCGCCCAGCGCAATGCCGAATGCGTCATAGCTGAAGACATGGCTGGCGGCAGCGGTTTGGGCCACTCGCACGCTGCCCAGGCCATCGCTGAACAGCTGGGTTTGCACGCCGGCCGAGGTGCTGGCGATCAGCTCGCCCAGGCCATCGGGGGTATGCACATGCACGGTGTCGACCCAGGGGCCACTGTTGACCTTGGTACTCTCCACCAGGATCTCGCTGTAGCCGCGCTGGTGGTCCACCTTGTAGTGGGTCTCCGTGGTGGTGGCGCCCTCTTTGACCAGGCGCTTGATGCGGCGGCCGCTGCTGTCATAGCCATATTCGACCGTTTTGGCGCCGGTGCTGACCTTGGCCAGGCGGTTGTCCACCGTCCAGGCATAGGTGGTGGTATCGGCGGGTGATGCCTTCTGCACCAGGTTGCCGCGCTCGTCCCACTGGTAGGTGGTGGTGCCGGTAAGGCTGTCCACACTTTGCGTGAGACGGTCATGGCTGTCGTACTGGTAGGTAGTGACTTGGCCGTTGTGGCCGACAGTGCGGCGGCTGCGGTTGCCCACGTCGTCGTAGACGTAGTCGATGGTCGAGTCGAACACCGCAGGGGCGGTTTGTGCCACGCGCTCCTGCAGCAGCTTGCCGGCCGCGTCGTACTGGTAGTGCACCGAGCGCTCCACCGTCGCTGCCGGGCTGCCTACCCCCACCATGCGCTCAGCCACCTGGGTGCGCTGGCCTGCGGCATTGAGCGTGTAGACAAAGCTGGCAATGTCTGCACCGTCCGCCTTTTTGTGCAGCACGGCGGTGAGTTGGTTGGCCAGGTTGTACTGGTAGTCGGTGGTGCTGCCGTCCGCCCGCACCACCTGCACGCGGTTGCCTGCGTTGTCATAGGCAAAACGGGTGGTGCTGCCATCGGGGTGGGTCAGGGTCTCCAGCTGGTTGAGCATGTTGTAGCTGGCCTTGATGGCCTGGCCCGAGGTGCTGACCTGGGTGCGGTTGCTGTTGGCGTCCCAGGCGTAGTCCAGGGTGGCACTGAAGCTGGTGCCCAGGCTGTTGTGGCTCCAGACCTCGCGGGTGACGCGGTCGTTGCCGTCCAGGGTCAGACCCAGGTTGCCATAGGCCGTATCGGTCTGGCTGTTCATGCGGCCGAAGCTGTCATAGCCTTGGCTCAGGCTGCGGCCATCGCTGCGCGTAACTTTGCTGAGCTTGCCGCCCACGTCATAGCTGTAGATGGTCTGGCTGCCGTCAAAGTCGGTACGGCTCACCAGACGGCCTTCGCTGTCGTAGACCAGGCCTTCGCTCTTGCCGCCTGGCAGGGTGCGGGCCACACGACGGCCAGCGCCGTCATAGCCATAGCGGGTGGTATGGCCGTTGGCGTCGGTCTGCGTCAGCAGCTGGTTGCTGCCATTCCAGGTGTAGCCGGTCACCTTGCCCAGTGGGTCGGTCACGGTCTTGAGGGCGCCCAGCGGATCGTGGCCAAACTGGTAGGCATGGCCCAGCGGGTTGGTCTCGCTCAGCAGCACGCCATTGGCGTCATACGCAAACTGCGTTACCGCACCATGGGCCAAGGTGGTGCTGGTGCGCTTTTGGGTGCTGTTGTAGGCGTGGACCGTCGCCCGGCCCAAGCCATCGGTGGTCTTGACCAGGTTGCCCGCCAGGTCGTACTCGCGCGTCACCGCAATACCAGCAGCATTGGTCTGCTTGGTTTCACGGCCGGCCAGGTCGTATTCAAACGCCGTGCTGTTGCCGCGCGCATCCTTGCTGGATGCGAGCTGGCCTGCTGCGTCGTACACACTCTCCACGGCAAAGCCCATCGGGTCGGTGACCTTGGTGGCACGGTCCAGCGCATCGTAGGCTGTGCGCATGCACAGGCTACCGATGCAGCTCTGGGTTTCGTTGCCGTTGTTGTCATAGGCCCAGCTCTCTACCCTGCCATCGGGGTAGGTGGTCTTGGATTTTTCACCGCGCAGGCTGTACTCATGCGCCGTCTTGCGGCCCTGGCTGTCGGTCTCTTGCACCAGCTGGCCGGCCGCATCGTAGAGGTAGGTGGTGGTATCGCCCACCGCATTGGTGCGGCTGGTGACATTGCCCTTGGTGTCGTAGCTGCTCTTTTCTACCACCGTGGTGGCAGGCTGGCCCGGCTGGGTGACGATGGCGCGCGTGGTGGAGGTGACGTTGCCTGCGCTGTCATACGCGTAGGTGGTCACCGTACCGTCCGGAGCGGTCTCGGTCTGCTTGAGCGTGGTGCCATTGATCTTGGCATAGGTATAGCGGGTGGCATTGCCGGCTTTGTCGGTCATGCTGCTCAAGCTGCCTGTGGGGCTGTAGCCCATGCCAAAGGCCTTGCCAGCGGCATCGGTGATGGCTGTCAGATCACCGCTGGCGTTGTAGCCATTGGTGGTGACGTTGCCTGCCGCATCGGTGATGGTGGTGACATTGCCTTGCGCATTGAAAGCCGTTTGGGTCACGCGGCCGGCAGGATCGGTTTCGCTGGTGACATTGCCGTAGGCGTCGTAGCTGCGCGTGGTCTTGCGGCCGAGCGCATCGATCACCTCGATCTCGTTGTCATGGGCGTCATAGGCGTACTGGGTGATGCCGCCTGCGGCATCCAGCACGCGGGTGATGTTGCCCCGGTCATCAAAGTCATACACGGTGGTGTTGCCGTTGCGGTCCTTGATGGTCTGCTTGTTTGCCGTGTTGTCGTTGCTCACCGTCACGGCCTTGCCGGCGGCATCGGTCTGGCTGAGTACGCGTCCGGCGTCGTCATAAGTAGTCTTCAGCGCCAGCCGGCCCAGCGGATCGGTGTAGCTGGTCAGGCCATGCGCTACCTTGGGGTTCTCGTAACGGAAGTCGGAGACGGCATTGCTCTGGTCGACCACCGAGATCAGGTTGTCGGCCGCATCGTAGCCATAGTTCAGCACCTGGCCGCCGGGGCCGGTGATCTTGCTGATCTTGCCTTGGGCATCGCGGGTAAAGGCCAGTGCCCAGCCGCCGGAGTGGCTGATACCGCTGCGCGTGAACTGCAGGCTGTTGCCATTGCGGTCCTTGATCTGCTGAATGCCGAAGTCCTTGTTCAGGATGTACTCGATGCCATCCAGGGTGGTGAGCTTGTACTGCGTGGGGTTGAAGGTCTCCGTCGTGCCCATGTCGAACAGGTCACCACCGGCCAGGCGCAGATCGCTGTAGCCCAGCGCTTCGAGCTTGCTGCCGCTTTTGTTGCTGGCCTTGGCGCTGAACGCGAGGCTGACGCTGGGGTTGGATGCCCACTGCAGCACGCTCACGCACTCGGGGCTGGCCCGCAGGTCGAACTGCTCAAGCCTGCCATCGGGCATACGCACCGATGCCACGCGGGAGCCCTGGGGACGCACGCAGATCTTGCGGTTGAAGCCCGATCCCGTCTCCTGCATGACCCAGGAGCGGCCCAGCACACCATTGGTCTGCAACCAGACGTCTTGGTAGTCCACCGACCAGCCGTAACCAAAGTCCATGCGCTGCGCGCGCTTGAGCGAGTCGTAGCTGCGGCGAACCGTCAGCGGCAAGCCTTCGATCTCAAAGGCCATGTCGGTAAAGGTCAGCTGCAGCGGCGCCGCCTTTTGCTCACCGCTGATGGCCACCGTCACCTTGGCGCTGGTCTCGTTGCCGGAGACGTCGCGCACGATCAAACCCAGGTCATACAAACCGTTGGCCAGGGTCTGGGGGTTCAGGTCGCCCAGCTTGGCCGCAGTGACGCTGGTAGTGCCGCCGCCCAGCTTGCTCCACTGGTTCTGCCCGGCTGGCGAGATCATCAGCAGGTACTCGGCCAGGTTGGCATCGGAGGCCGTGCCGATGATGGCCGTGGGCTCATACACATCGGTCACCGTGATGTCGTCCGAGCTGCCCGGTGCAGTGATGGCGGCCAATGGCGCCAGCACATCGCTGGGGTCCTTGACGCCAAACCAGTCGTCCACGGTCACGCTGCTGCCCTTGGCATCGCGCAAGGTGAGGCGCAGGTTGTGCTTGCCCATCGCTGTGGGCGTGAAGACAGCCTGGTAGGCGGTATCCACCGTAACGGCGCGGCCGTTCACGGTCAGGCTGCTGACGGTATAGGGCGCGGTGCCGCCCTGCGCAAACACCTGCAGGGTCGTCGATTCACCCAGGTTGAGGTACTTGGGCGATGGCGTCACGCCGGCCTCCAGCGGTCCGCCCGCTGCGGGCTCGGTCACGCGCAAGGTCCAGCTCTGGGTGACGGAGGCCTGGCCGTCCGACACCGTCACCGTGATCGCATGCGTGCCTTGCGAAGTCGGCGTGCCCGAGATCAGGCCTGTGGCCGACATCGTGAAGCTGGCCGGTGCGCCGCTCATCCGGTAGGTGAGGAAGTCGCCGTCCGGGTCCGTGGCCACCACCTGGTAGGCATAAGGCGTAGCGATGGCCGCAGAGGGCACGGGCGCGCTGGTGATGACCGGCTCGCGGTTGGCCGCAATCTGCAGGGTGTAGCTTTGCACCACATAGGCGCCCCGGGTGTCCTGCACCTTGATCTCCACCGCATGGCTGCCCAGTACCGGGCTGTTCCAGGTCAGCAGGCCCGTGCCGGCCGCCATCGCCATACCGGCAGGGGCCTTGTCCAGGGCATAGGTCAGTGGGTCGTTTTCAGGGTCGGTGGCCGTGACCTGGTATTGGTAGGGCACGCCCGGCGCCCAGCGCAAGGTGGGCTTGCTGCTGATCTGTGGCGGGTTGTTGTTGGGCAGCTGCACGTAGATGCCGAAGCTTTGCGTGGCATAGGCCCCCTTGGCATCGGTGGCGCGCACCGCAACCGCATGGGTGCCGCCTTGCGCCAACGTGGGCGTCCAGCTGATGGCGCCCGATGTGGCGTTGATGGACATACCAGCAGGGGCCGCGTCCAGCGTATAGCTGATGGCATCGCCGTCCGGATCGTTCGCCCGCGCCGTGTAGGCGTAGGCCGAACCTGCGGTGGCCGAAGTCACCGGTGTGGAGCTGAATGCGGGTGCGCGGTTGGAGGCGCCCGAGACCGAGATGGCGTAGCCCTGGGTGGCGATGCCACCCTTGCCGTCCGTCACCTCCACCATCACAGGTGCCAGCCCAGCCACATTGGCAGGAACGCTCCACTGGATGGCACCGGTGCTGCTGTCAATCAGCATGCCCTGCGGGAACTCCGTCAATGCATAGACCAAGGTATCACCATCGGCATCCACGGCCTTGAGCGCATAGGTATAGCTGGCGCCCGAGACAGCGCTGGTGCCAGGCTGCGTGGTCACCCGGGGTGGGCGGTTGCCGGGCTGGCCCACGCCAATGGCATAGGTCTGCGATGCGGTGCCGCCCTTGCCGTCGGTCACCTGCACGGTCAGCTGCGCCTGTCCGCTCGTGCCTGCCGGCACGGCCCAGGAGACCCGGCCCGTCTGCGCATCAACGGAGATACCGGGCTCGCTGGTGGAGACGCTGTAGGTCAGCGCATCGCCATCCGGGTCACTGGCCAGAATCTGGTACAGGTAGGCTGCACCGGCCGTGCCGGTAGCAACCGGTGTTGAATTGATCAGCGGCGGCCGGTTGGCGGTGATGCCCACGCCAATCGCATAGGCCTGGGTCACTTCGCCACCCCGGCCATCGGACACTTTAATCTCCACCGTCTCGCTGCCGGCAAAGCCAGCGGGCACGGGCCACTCCAGCTTGCCGGTGGCAGAGATCGTCATGCCTGCCGGGCCGGTCAGCAGCTGGTAGCTGAGCGGGTCACCATCGCGGTCGGTGGCAACCACCTGGTATTCATACACCCCACCGGCAACGGCCGTCACCTTGGGGGTGGAGCTGAACACCGGCGGCTGGTTGCCGCTGGCGGGCAGCACTTCGAGCTGCCAGTTCTGCTGCGCGACATTGCCGGCGGTATCGGCCACCTCGATCAGCAGCGCATGCACGCCCACATCGGCCACGCTGGTGGCCCAGCTCAGCTGATTGCCAGCCCAAGCGGCTGCGGCAGGCCCGGAGGCGAGGCGGTAGCTGAGCGTCTCGCCCTCAGGGTCAGTAGCACTGACCGAGTAGCTATAGATGGCGCCAGCGCGCACCTGGCTAGGCGGGCGGCTGGTGATGGCGGGGGCGCCATTGCCATACACCGGCAGCTGGATTTCAAACGCCTGCTCGGTCTGGCCACCACGCTGGTCGTCCACTTGCACGCGCACAGCAAACTTGCCAGCGACGTTGCTGGCAAACTTCCAGGCGATCGCGCCCGTGCGCTCACTGATCGTCATGCCAGCAGGTGCCTGCAGCAGCTTCCAGACCAGGTTGTCACCATCGGCATCGCTGGCCGAGGCCGTGTAGCCGTAAGTGGCGGGGTAGGCCACATAGGTGACCGGTGTGGCGATAAACACCGGTGCCCGGTTGGGCGTTGCCGTGGTGCGAATGCTGAAGCTTTGCTTGCCCTGGTTGCCATCCGGATCAGTGGCTGCCAGGACGACCGCGGCCGTCCCCGCCACAGGCGATGGCCAGGTCACGGCGCCGCTGCTGGCGTTGATCACCAGGCCTGCAGGGCCACTGAGCACGCTGTAGACAATAGCGTCACCATCGCGGTCGCTGGCCAGCGCCTGGTAGGTATAGGGCTGGGCCACGGTGGCCGTCAACACCGGCAGGCTGGTGAATGCCGGGAACGCCTGCACGGACACCACCACGCGCTGCACATCACGGGCACCAAACTGGTCGGTGACCTGGATCACCAGCGGATAGGTGCCGGGCTCGGGGTTGGTCCAGTAAATGCCTCCAGAGGCATTGATGCTGATCCCCGCCGCCTGGCTGCCCAAGGTGTACTGCAACGGCCCTCTCTCGGGATCTGTGGCGGTGACCTGGTGGGAGAAACTCACACCCGCAGGCACCTTGGCCGGGAACTGGCTGGTGATCTGCGGCGGCAGGTTGCCATCGACCACATGGATGGAGAAGGCCTGGCTGGCCAGCAGACCTTTGCCGTCGCTCACCTGCAGGTTGACGCGGAAATCCCCCATCAGGCCGGGCTGCCAGTTGATCTTGCCGCTGGCGGCATCCACGCTCATGCCCACCGGGGCATACATCAGCTGGTAGCTGAGCGGGTCGCCATCGGCATCGATGGCGGTAGCCTGGTACTCATACAGCTGGCGGACATCCCCGGCAAGCACCGGCTGGCTGGTGAAGATCGGCGGGCGGTTCACCGGGTCGCCTACGCTCCAGTGCGCGGGCACATAGGTCGCTACCTCGCCAGAGCTGCACAGCGCGTGGCCATCCACATCGAGCGCCCGGATGCTGTAGTAGTAGGTCTTTTGCGGCTGCACCGTGCGGTCAAGCCAGGTGGCGTGGCGCGATTGCGTGGTGCCCAGGCGCACAAAGGGGCCTTCCAACTTGTCGGCACGGTAGACCGCATAGCTGGCAGCGCCGGTATCGGCCCAGGTCAGCTGCACATTGCCAGGTTTGGCGCGCAGTTGCAGGTCATTGACGCAGGCGCCTTGCGGCGGAATGCTGACCGAGCCAAAGGCATCGACATAGACATAGCCGCCATGACCGCTCTGGGAGCAATCGGCACCCACGACGCGGATTTGCAGCTCATGGCCCAGGCTGCTGTCGGGCACCTCCAGGTCCACATCGATGAACGGCGTGGACACCCATTTGCTGCCCTTGTAGACCGTGGTGTAGAACACGCGGCCGGGCTGGTTGGCAAACGCAAAGTCGTAATACAGCGTCTCGCCCTTGGTCAGATCCTTGATCTCGACAAAAAAGTAGGGCTGGTTCGTGGGCTCGTGACTGGGGTCCTCCAGCACCGCTGCGTAGCTGAATCGCACGTGGAGCTTGCCGTCGCCCGGGTCGCGGTCGGTCTCGGTGATCACGCCTTTTTGGCTGATCTCGTTGATGTGTGCGCCGTTGTCATCGTCATTGACCTTGGCCGAGAAATTGCCCTGTCGCGGCAGCACCAGCTGTGGTGCGCGCGGGTCAAAACGGCCGTCCACCACGGTGACTTTTTCAACACCTCCGCCATTGAAGCGCACATCACCCACCTGGAACGGAGGCGCACCGGTCAAGCCCGGGTTCAGGCCAAAGCGCTTGGTCCAGCCTGTCAGGGTCTGGCTTTCAAAATCGCCATTGACAAAGATCGCGTGCGAATCGCCGCCCGCACCCAGGCCCAGCACCAGCAGCAAGGCCAGCATCCAGCTGCGCCGGCTGCCCAGCCCTCCTTTGCGCTGCAGCCACCGTGCGCCCAGCAACAAGGTGCAGCCCGACAGCAAACTCAGCGCCAGCCAGCCCATGGTGGGAATGGATTTGAGGGCGCCCGCAGGTGCATTGACGGAGGCGGATGCGCTGTTGTTGGACAACACGGGATCGGGCAGCTCGGACGCGACTGAAGCGGTATTCACCAAGTGGCCACCGGCCTGCGCCATGGCGCCCGTCACATCGATGGTGATGGAAGCGCCCACCGGCATCTCCGCCAGCACTTGGATATCGCCGCCTTGCCCTGACGCTGTGCCGCATACGGCACCACCGCGCGCACTGCAGGTCCAGCGCATGTCCTCCACGCCCGAGGGCATCAGGTCTTGCAGTCGCGCTGCGCTGACCGCTGCCGGGCCATGGTTGACAGCCACCAGCTGGAAGGCCAGCTTGCCGCCGGGCAGCACGTTGGGTGTGCTGGTGGTTTTGAACACCGCCAAATCAGCCTGCGCAGCCCCTGCAGTGCTGACACTGACCTGCACCAAGCTGTCATTGTTGGCTGCATTCGTATCCACGGTATCGGCGTTCGTTGGCGCCACCGAGGCTCGGTGCGTCAGCACGCCATCTGCAGTCGCTTTACCGGTCACCGTCACCATTACCTGGTTGCCAGCGCCAGCGGGCACCTGGGCATCCACCCGCAGCTGGTGGCCCATGCCTGGGCTGGCATCGCAGGCAGCCAGGCCCTGGGCAGTGCACACCCACTGCACATCGGCCAGCGAGGCAGGCACCATACTGCTCAAGGTCACGCCCGAGCCAGCAGCCAGGCCGGCATTGCTGACCACCAGGCGGTATTGCACCAACTCACCCACCTTGTATTGGGTACTGGCGACCGTCTGCGTGACGGCGTAATCCACTTGCGCACGGTTATCCGGTGCCGCGCCTTTGAATAGATAGAACTGCGCAAAATGCTTGCGCAGCGATGCCAGGTCATTTTGCGTAGCCCCGGCATTGTCCTGGTCACCCACGACCAACCAGACGCTGAGCTCCTGCCCGGGAGCCAATTGCCCGGGTATGGCGGACAGGGCGATCGCCATATCCTCGCCAGCAGCCGGTGCCTGGGTGCTATTGAGCAGATCACCGACCGCAGCGCGTGACAGCAAGGAGCCGGTCCAATAGCCCATCTCTCCCGCTTCCCATCGATCCGCAGCAATATGGCCAGCAGGTGCGGTCAGCGTCGGGGCCAACACCGACTCGTTGAAAAAGGTGTTATCGGCAGCATCCTGGTCAATATCCACAAAGCCGGTGATGCGCACATCGTCAAGCGGCGATAAGGTGCTATTGCGAAGTAACCACTTCCACTGCACGCCACTTGCACCAAAGCTAGATTTCTCGGCATTGATAAGCGTCAAGCCGTTTTTAAGCGGTGCTTGGGCTTGCGCAGGGACTTGTCGTATTTCCTCAGCTGAAACGCCATCGCTGAAGAAAAGACTTACCCGCTCCAAAGTCATATTGGCAGTCTGTGCGGCAGCAGATGCGGACCACAGCCATAAAGTCATCAAAAATATGCTTACCCAAACTATCTTTTGTTGCAGCTCTTGTCTTTGCGGCTGCGATACCTTCTGACCTGTCATACCCCGCCCGTCATTCAATTATAGAAATGGGCGCCATTCTCTCTTGAAACCTTTGTTTCTCTCTATCACTGTTTTTAAAAAGAACTATATTTACTTATGGTTTCTAAACTTATAGATTCCTTACGGTGTGACTTCCGTCAATCTATTTGCCGAACCTATAAATAGAAAACTGCATTTTCAGGTAGGTTGTTTTTTCGCAAACGTCAGATTTAAAACCCGCATTAACTGCTTCTTCCCCTGCCATTCGCTGCGCAGGCCTGGCTCCAGCCGGAGCGATTCCGCGCAAATTCCCCACTTTCAGGGATAGCATTTTTCGCCCACTCGCATACCATCGCGGGGTCCGCCCGCGCGTTTTTTGGTTATCCATGCTTGAACCTTCGTTGCTTGTTGAAGATGCTCTTTTGCCTGTCCCCGTCCTGGTCGTGGAGGACGAGCCGCTTCTGCAGCAACGCTTGCGCCAGGTGCTGCACCAGCTTGGCTATGAGGACGAGGCGCTGATCTTTGCCGGCACGCTGGCAGAGGCGCGGGCCGTGTTCGCCGAGGGGCCGGTGGGCCTGGCCTTGGTGGATTTGCGCCTGCCCGATGGCAATGGCCAGTCGCTGATCGAAGAGCTGCGGGCCGAGGATCCGGGGCTGGGCATTCTGGTGGTGTCGGCCTGGAGTTCCGAAGACTTGATCCTGAGCGCGTTGCGCGCCGGGGCCACCGGCTATGTACTCAAGCAGCGCGACGATTTCGAGGTGATGCTGTCCATCCGCAGCGTGCTGCGCGGGGGCGCGCCCATCGACCCTTTTATTGCCCGGCGCATTTTGCAGCTGCTGCCACTGCGCGCGCCCAAGCCGGCCGGCCACGCAGCGCCCGCTGCCAGCGGCGGCGAGCCCGATGTGGGCCTCACGCCCCGGGAGGCCGAGATCTTGCGCCTGGTGGCCGATGGCATGAGCAACCGTGAGATTGCCAACGAAGTGCATCTGTCCCGCCATACGGTGGAGAGCCATGTCAAGCGCATTTACCGCAAGCTGGCCGTCTCCTCGCGCATGATGGCGGTGCGCGAGGCGCGTGCCCGGGGAATGATTGAGTGAGCCCGCGCGCTCACCCCCTGCCCCGCCTGTTGCAAGCCGGGGCGTACCTGCTGGCGCTGCTGCTGGTACTGCTGTTTGTGCTGCTGGCTGGACCTGCGATGGCCCAAACCGCGCCAGCCAGCACTCTCCAGGCTGGTAGCTGCAAGGCGCAGATCCTGCACGTGGATGCGGCACGCGCCAGCGCGCTCAACCCGCAGCTGCCCGCCCCTAGCGAGGGCTGGGAGCCGGTCACGCTGCCCGATCTCTGGACCCAGCGCTGGCCTGCGCACGATGGCGCGGTCTGGTACCGCATTGCCTGGCAGCGCAGCTGCGCCAGCCCACAGCCGGGGCTCGATGCCGAGTCCACAGCGCCCCCCGAGCCCATCGCACTGGGCATTGATGGCATCAGTGTGGCCGGCGCGGTGTATGTGAACCATGACCTGCTCTGGAGCGATGCATCCCTGGTCGAGCCGCTGTCGCGCAGCTGGAATGTGCCGCGCTGGTGGCTGCTGCCCGAATCGCTGCTGCAGCCCGGGGTCAACACCATCTGGGTATATGCGGTAGGCCACCGCGCCTTGAGCCCGGGCCTGGGCCAGCTGCGCCTGGGATCGCCGCAAGAGGTGGCCCAGGTGCAGGCAGGCAAACAATGGCGCCAGCGCACGGTCTACTTTGTCAATGCCGTGCTGTGTGCGATGGCCGGGGTGCTGTTCTTCAGCATCTGGTTGCTGCAGCGCAAAGCCCGCACCTATGGCTGGTTTGCACTGATGGCCTTGTGCTGGATGCTGTATTTGAGCACCTACCTCGCGGGCAGCCAGTGGCCCTGGCCCGATTCACTCACCCGCGCCCGCTTCAGCCTGGTGGCGCTGCTGGGCTATGTGCTGAGCGTATGCATCTTCACCTTCCGCTTTGGCGCGCAAAAGCTGCCCTGGGTAGAGCGCTTTTTGTGGCTGCTGGCCTTTGTCGGTGCAGCGGTCACCTGCCTGGTGCCGGCCGAGCATGCGCGCCAGGGCTTTAGCCTGGTGTGGCAGGGCGCGACGGCGGTGTTCCTGGTCAATGGGCTGCAGTTCCAAGTCCATGCCTGGTTTCCTCGCAAACGGCCGCGCAATCTGGCGCATATCCTGCTTGCCTGCATCTGGCTGCTGTTGACTCTGGTGGCGCTGAACAACCTCTACTCGGTGCTGGACCGCTGGCAGGTGGCGCGCGACTGGGCAGCGCTCAGCGGCGTGCTGGTGATCGGCCTGCTGATGCTGCTCTTGGGCGGCCAGCTGGTGCGGCAGATGCATGAGGTACGGCGCTTTAACCGCGAGCTCAAGGTCGGGGTGGAATCGGCCCGCAGCGAGCTGGCCCAGGCGCTGCAGCGCGAGCATGTGCAGGCGCTGGAGAACGCCAAGCTGCAAGAGCGCATGGCCCTGGCCCATGACCTGCACGACGGCCTGGGCGGTGCCCTGGTACGCAGCATGGCGCTGGTCGAGCAGGCGGACGAGACCATCAGCAGCGCGCGCGTGCTGTCCTTGCTCAAAAGCATGCGCGATGACCTCAACCAGCTGATCGACTACGGTTCCAGCGCCGGCGCATCGGTGCCCGACACCCCCGTGCAATGGGCCGCGCCCCTGCGCCACCGCATCACCCGCATCTTGGATGAGATTGGTGTGCAAACGCACTGGAGCATTGCCGCGCAGTGGCAGGGCAGCGTCGAAGAAGGCAAGCGCCCCAATGCGCTGCAATGCCTGCTGCTGACCCGGCTGGTGGAGGAGGCGCTGTCCAACGTCATCAAGCACAGCCATGCGAGCAAGGTGCGGGTGGAGTACTCGCAGCCCCGGCCCAACCAGCTGCTGGTGCGGGTCGAGGACGATGGCGTGGGCTTTGATGTGCAGGCTGTGCAGCGCGCCGGCCAATCGGTGGGCATGCGCAGCATGGCTGCCCGCGCCGAACGCCTGGGCGCCAGCTTCAGCGTGCAATCGAGCCCGGCCGGCACGATGGTGACGGCGGTGCTGCAGCTGGGGGCGGGGCTGCCTGCGGCAGCGCCGGGGGCCGCTGCGCGTTGAGCGCGATCTGCCTTGCTACAGACAATGGGAGGGGGTGAGGTGACCGGCTCTGCTGCCGCTCGCGGTAAAGAAGGCCACTGGCTCACCATCCAAAAAAGGCCACCACAGACAGCTGCCTGTGGTGGCCTTGAGTCTTTATCCGCAACAAAGATCAGCGCTTAGTGCTTGACTGCCTCGCGCCAGCTGATGCGCTTGCCCTGGGGCTTGGGCGCTGCCACGGGGATACGGATATCGATCGGATCGCCCACCACACCGGTTTGAACGTGGCTGGTGACCGTGCCATCTTTGTCAGCGGTCAGCGCATTGCCAACGATAAGGGTATCGGGCACCTGCACGCCCGCCTGTCCGCCATCAGGGCCATCGACCACCGCCTGCCCGGTTTCCACGTTGAGGTAGTTGAGCCAGCCATAACCGCCTGCCTCGCAGGGCTCATCCGTAGGCACATTGCTGGCAACGACCAAGGTCGTGCCGGCCAGGCGCAGATTGACGTTCACCCGCTCACGCCTATCGGGCAGGTCCACATACCAGCCTTTTTTGCGGTCTTTGCAGGCCGCCTCGTTGCTTGCGCAGCTGATGCGGCGCGTCTTCGTGCCATCGGCCGCGGTGGTTGCTGTCAATACAGACTCCTTGAGATCTGCGCGGAAGGAAGGGCCAGTGGCCGTGTAGCCCTCTGCCCTGTCATCAAAGCCATAGATGGACTGCGGGTCCTCATTGCCCAAATCCGCAGGCCCAAACAGCCGCCCGGTGGCGACCAGAATGCGCGGCAGTTGGGTGCTGCCCTGCACCAGCTCCACACGGGTAGTGATGGGCTGGGGTTTGCCGCCATGGACCAGTTGCACCACCTTGTTCACCTCGAAGCGGCTGGTCGCCACATTCCACTGAAAGCGCCAGACATTACCGTCCAGATCGCCGCCATAGAGCAAGCGGGTGGTGTTGTCGCCCGCAGGGTCGCGCAGGTAGTTGTTGAGCTCGCGCAGGCCGCTGCCGGTGGGGGTGGTCATTTGCTCCATGACTTGCCCGGTGCTGGCATTGAGCACAAACACATGGTTGCGCCCATCGGCATTGTTGTAGCCCGAGGTCAGGAACACGGCCCAGGTGCCATTGGGGTGCTTGGAGACCAGGGGCCGGCCAAAGCTCAGGCCCATGTTCGGCAGGCTCGCTTCCCACAGCGGTTTGGGGTTCTTCGGGTCGCTGATGTCGAGCGCGTAGTAGCCCTTGCCGCCCTTGTTGAAGCCGCCCACCAGGATGGTTTTCCAGCCGCTGGCGTCGCGGATATCGGCCACCACGGGCGCGCCATCGACAAAGTAGCGGTGGCCACCGTCGTAGTCGACGCTCGCCAGCCGCGCCATCTCGGGCATCACGGCGGTGGGGACAAAGGCCCAGCGCTCGCGCGCTGCCTGGGGCACGGCCCGGCCACCAACGGTTTCGGTCTTGCGCAGGTCGGTCTCGGCATCAAAGGCATGCAGCATGCCGTCGTTGCCGCCCACATACACCATGGGCTTGCGGTTTTGCTGGCTCAGGCGGTAGGCGGCATAGCCGTCGTCCCGGTAGCGGCGGGTGGGCTTGCCCACATACAGCGGCTGCGAGCCGATGATATCGCCCAGCCGGCTCTCGCGCGGGCGGTAGAGGCGCTGGGCATCGCCCAGTGCAAAGCCCTCCAGGCTGCGGTCACCGCGCAGAAAGTTCACCAGGTTGGCGCCTGCTGCGGCCTGCTGCTGCGCATCGCTCATCTGCGCGTACTGGGCCAGGCGGGTGCTGATGGCCGAGGCATCGAAATGGCTGCGCAAGCTGCCCAGGTTGGCATAGCTGAATTCGGCCAGTGCACCGGCATTCATGAACAGAATGCGGCGGTTGTCGGTAGCCAGGTCGCGCTTGTCCAGCGCCTCTTTGGCCGACCAGCCGACGATGGGTGTGCGCCGGCCCGAGTTCAGCCCGATTTCAAAGGCCTGCAGATCGCCCGACCAGCGGCCGGTGCGGTAAGTGGCGGCATAGGCAAAGTTGTTGCCCGCCTCGGTGATGGGCGAGGACACGCCGACACTGGCGCCAGAGCCCAGAGCCGCACGGATATCGGCAAACACCTCGGCCAGGCCAGCCTGGATGGCGACCGGGTCGTTGGCGCTGAAGTACAGCCCACGGCCATTGACGGCGGTGTGCCAGAAGTCATCGATGGACTCGGGGCGCTCGTAGTCGCGGGTGTCGTCCTTGGGCCAGATGGGCCAGGTCTTGAGGCCGCTGCGCAAATGGGCAAAATCGCCCGCGCCGTTCTTGTAGTTCTTGTCATAGCGCAGGGCACCCGAGACGCCCATGCCGATCACATAGGTGCTCATGTGCTGCCAGGTGGCCTTGTCATCTTCGGCGCCCGTCCCCACGGGCCGCACCTTGTTGTCCCAGCCGCGCGGCGTATCGCTGCTGCTGCCCGGGCGCAGATCGGTGGCGTAGTAGTACTGCGCCACATCGGCCAGCGAGTTGCTGCTGCCGCCCGTAGCCGGGCCCAGGTGCTCTTCGTCGCAGGGCAGCTTGCCGCAGCGGGTATGGGCCGCTGGCAGCGCAGACCAGGGGGCCGTGCCAGGCTGGGGTTTGCCATTGGGAGGGTCGGGAGGCTGGACCACCGTCGGCGCTGCGTCGAGCGGATAGCAGACCGCGGGGGATTCCAGATCGCCGCTGAAGAGGACAATGCCCGGTGGGCTGACCAACGTACGGCCTGTTTCTGCGGAGCCCACTAGGCTCACGTTGTAGGTCATGTACTCACCGTGGTAGACCTTCTTTTGGCCCTTGTACTCTTGGCAGGTGGCTGCCGGGCAGTCATCCGGTTTGGTGGGCACAATCGTGGTCGAGCCCAGGCCCACACCGCTGCAGTCGGTCACCACATGGGTCGCCGGGTTGTAGCCGGGCACGCACAGCTCGCCTTGGGGCACGTTGATGGTGGTGGGGCCTTCTTGCACGCACTGGGTCTCGACGCCACTGATGGGATTGGTGCCCGCCTCGCAGGCGGCAAAGGCTTCAGCCGATTGCAGGTAGACCAAGCCTTCAGGGGTGCTCTCGTCGACACTCTCGCAGGTGCTGGTGGTCCAGCCATTTTCCTGAATGGGTCGCCCTGCGCCCACCGCCTGCGCGACCAGCGCTTCACAGGTTCCATAGGCCAAGTCAATGTCACTGCTGCGTGCTCTGCAGTTCCCGATGGCTTTGTAACCATCGACCAGGCCTTGGCAGCTGGCAACACGCACGCCATTTTCTTGCATCCGTTCACAGCTGGTTCGCGTCCAATCCGGAGGGCCGGATTCCTCAATCACGCAATGCTGCACATTCTCCGTGCGCTGGACCCCCGGCACGCACGAGCTGTAAATACAGCCATTGGCTGGGGTGGCATTTTGGGGGGTGCAGGTAGCCGGATTGGTTGGCGTTGGAGGGGGCAGCTGCACGCCCTCCATACCCGGAGCGGGTGTGCACTGGCCCGGTTGGGGCGTCCATTCCTGCCTGTCCTGGCATTCGATGCCCACCCAGCCGTTGTCGGCCGAGGGGGCCCGTGGCGTGCACGATGGCACCGCCCGCCAAGGGTTGCGCTGCTGCGCGCATGTCAAATCGATGTTTGACGAGAAAAGGGTACGGCAGCTCGCGGAGTCTTGCTGCACCGGGCCGCTCCAGGTGCTTTGGGTATTGTTGCATTCCACCGTGTAGTTGCCCTCGATCCCGGCCTTGCAAGCGCTGGGCGCCACCGTGCTGCTTACTGGGGCGCCTCGTGCCTCACACTGCATGTTGATGCGGCCGGGTTGGTTGGGCAAGTCGCCGGGCACGCAGGCGGCCACTTTTTCTGAGGCGCCGCGCTGGCGGCACTCGGTATAGGTGCTGCTGGCCGCATCCCATACCGGTGCGCTGGTGACCGGGCAGCTGTTGTCGGTTTCGCCTTCGTCGCCATTGACGGCCTCACGGGTGCAGCTGGTATGCCGAAAACCATTGGCCTGGCTCGCCGCCTGCGGAACACACTGGTCCTGGGGCACATAGCGCTCCTCACGGTGGCTGCTGTCGCAGTTGCTGTATTCCACCAGCGCGGTGCTGCCGCCTGCAGCGGCAATATCGGCCGCCAACTGGGGGTGCAGGCTGTTGCAGGCCAGCACGGGGCCGCTGTAGGCCGGCACGGCTACGCCTTCGCAGGCAATGGTGCCCACGCCGGGCACATACTGGCCATTGCGGCTGCAATAGGCCGAGGCACTGACATCGCGCTCGGTGGGGCCGTCGCACTCCACCTGGTAGTCCCCTGCCCTGCCGGGTGTACAAGACTGCACCACCTTCCAGCTGTCGCCCCCGGGCGGTTCGACCTTGCAGCCGCTGGCAAAGGCCTCGCACACGGACTTGTCGGTGGTCTTGAGCTCCACCTCGCCCAGTGCCGGGTTTTTGTACCAGTAAAAATAGCGCTTCTCACGCGTCTGGCTGGCTACCGCCCGGGCCCATGGCGTTTGGGTTTCCGTGCTCCAGGTGGTAACAAGCTTGTTTTTGTACTGCTTTTTGTTGATGTAGTTCCAGTTGATTTGCTGCTGGTACTGGTTTTTGGTGACGGTATGCGTGCCTTGGGCATACCAGTACTCGCTTTGCATCGCCGACAAATTGCCGTCCCATGGACCAGGGGCTTTGTGGGACACCCGCAATGTTTGGTTGAAGTACCTTTTGATCCACGACAGATCGCCGTTATGCCAGCTTTGGCGCAGCACATCCTTTTTGATGATCTTTTTGTAGACCGTCTCGGTCTTGGTGCCGCCACCGGGCACGGTCACCTTCCAGCCCACGGTGCAGGCGGCCAAGCCGTAGGTCACCGATGCATCCCGCTCCAGCTTGTAGCCACTGACCGAGCCATCGTAGACCGGGCGGGGACGCAAGCCATCGGGCCCGGTCAGCGACAGCGGCGGGCCATCCTGCTGGCCGACCAGGGTGGTGCCATCGATTTGCACCGGGCCTTTGCCCTGGGTCTCCTGCCCCACGTTCCAGTAGCCATCGGTGGTGACGATGGCATAGTGCCGCTGGCAGGCGGAGACGACGGGATCGACAAAGGGCCGCATGCTGTCATTGATGCTGTCGCTTTTGCCCGCGTAATAGCGGCCGACCCGCGCCAGCGCCTCACGCGTGGGCGAGGTGCCTCCGGTTTGGGTGCCCTGGATGGCCTGAAACCAGGCCTGCTTGTCGCTGCCGGCAAAATCTTGCACCGGCAGAAAATGGCTGTGCGCGCCCGTGCCTGGCTTGGCCACCGTCAAAAAGCCGACCCGGAAGTTGTCATTGAGCGCGCCAAAGGCCAGGCTGACAGAGGACTTGGCCATGTTGATGCGCGTGCGGTAGTAGCTGTACCAGATGGCAAAGTTGCGCTCTTGCGCAGCAGCGTTGGCCAGCTTGACGCGGATCCAGCGGCCGCGCATCTGGCCGCCTGGCACCCCCTCGATCGGCTGGGCCACGGTGCCGCTGTCCTGCACGCTGCCGTCATCGACATGGAGGCTGGGGACATCGGGCCAGGTACAGCTGGCCTCCCGCTCCCAGCTGGGCATCGTGGGGTAGGTGGCGCTGCTGGGCTGCCATTGGAAATAATAGGCCCGCTGGGGCGGGTCGTCGTTCAGGCTCTGCCGGCGTGTGTCGCCGTCATAGGCGCGAAAGGCGTTGGCAAGGTTGACGGCGCCGCGCGCCTGGTCATAGCCATCCTTCCAGGCCGCCGAGAAACTGGGCACCGGCATGTCGGTGATGCCATCGGCCTGCTTGGGCAGCGGATAGCTGGTATCGGGGTTGTAGTAGAGCGTATTGCACAGCGCGCTTTTGTAGCCCACCGGGAAAAAGTTGGCGTTCTTCTCCCAGTCATCGGGCATATGGCTCCATTTCATGGAGTCCGAGGTGTCGAGCAGCAGCATCACATTGGGCTTGGCCTGGTCGGCCAGAATGCCCAGCGGAATATCGGCAATGTCCACCGCATCCGACGATGCGGAATCGGCTGCCGCACTGCTGGCAAACAAGCCCGCTGCCACGGCGGCGGCAGCGAGCATGGCCCCCAGGCCTGCGGCCCGGCGCCCGCGCAGCGGGGGTTTTAATTTCTGAAGCATTTCCCTCTCCTTCGTCCTCGTGGCTGGTCGGCCCCTGCGGGCCTGCGGCTGCTGCGGGCGTCTGCGCGCCGGGCACTGCCGCCCTGTTTGCGTTTTTCAGTCCCGGCCCTTTGCGGGGGCCGCCCTCTACCGAGCGCCTTCGCCTTCAATACACCGTCATCTGCACATAGCTCACCGTCGCGCGCGGGCCCAGGGCCCGGGCGCTGATGCGGTACATCGGCCGGTCGTTGCAGGGCAGCACGCTGCCTGCGTCGTCCGACGAGCCCGGGCAGCCCGTGCTCGGCGGCGTGACACAGGACTGGCCATCCGCATTCCAGGCGCCGGCATGGCTGCACAGGCGGTGGATCATGTAGTGCACCTCGTTGCCCAGGCCGTCATCGGCGCTGGCTTGTTTGGCACCGGCGTTCCATGGCAGGTCCTTGGCGGGGACGCTGGGAACGACCTGCGCGTAATAGCCTTCGCTGGGGTTATCTCGATCCAGCGCGGTGCCGTTTTGCGATAGCTGTTCGAGCTGTGCCAGACCATGCTCCAGGCCCAGATCGGCCCCGGTGGTCGCGGTCTGCTTGAAAGCCAGGCTGCCGGCAATGGACGAGCCCGTGGTGGTGGTGCGCACCAGCGCAAGGCTGGTGAGCGTCATCACCAGCAGCACGATGAGTGCTACGAGCAGCACCACGCCGCGCGCGGCCTGCGGGCGGGTTGCGGACAGCGGTGTACAGTTTTGGCGTTTCATGGTGCTTGTTGCCCCCACAAGGTGTTGCGCAGCGGGATCACGCTTTCGTAGACCCGGTAGCGGTAGTGCTTCCAGCCATCGCCAGTCATATCAAATTGCTTGCTGCCATTGGCCCAGCGCGGAGGGTCCTGCGTGACTTCATCGCGCTCGTACTGGGAGCTGCGCACCAGCACCGCCAGGCGCACCGCTAGCACCCTGTCCCAGGTCGAGCCGCTGCTCAAGGTCGCCGTCCACTGGTCATTGCCGTCAATCTGGCCGTCACCGTTCAGGTCATAGCCATATTCGGCCTGAAAGCTGAGCACATCGTGTGCCACCGCCACGCTGCCCGTGCTGGTCTCGTTCAGGTGGTTGTAATAGACCAGCTCCTGGCCTTCGAGGCTCCAGACATGCAATTGCGGATCGGGCCCCAGGTTGTAGAGCGCGCCCTCGCCCAGGCTGGTGGTGCCGCCATCGAGCATGTTGCGGCGGCCGCCATGGTTGAAGCGAGGCGCCACTTCACTGCCGGTATAGAAGTTGGTGTAGCTGCCGGTGCCCTGGCTCACCCGGTTGCTGGGATAGGATGCGCTGCCCGTGTCCGTCGCCACCGTAGAGCCTGCGCCTGCGGTGATTTCCATCATCAGGCAGTCTCGGCTATCGCTGTCCGAGGTGCCCACCGCCACATCGCCCGCATGCAGGCCCGCATTGGATTTCTCCATGCTGAGGACGCCATTGGCACTGGCCTCGTAGCGCGATCCGCTCACCATATTGGCCGTAGAGCCGCTGAGCACCCAGAGCTGCGTACGACCTTCGGAGGCGGCAATGCGCACGGGGACCAGCGGAAACGTGAAGGCACGGCCATTGTTATTGGCTTGCACCGAACAGCCCAAATGCCGCGCCTCCATCGCGGCAAAGCCCAGGCCCGCCGAGCGGATGTCGCGCTCAATGCTGAACAAGGCCAATGCACCCGCCGTTTGGGCGTCGGTCACCGCAGAGACCGTGCGGCGCTGCTTTTCAGACACGCCATAGAGCTGGTAGATCACCAGCATGCTGGCCATGCCAATGGCCACGCCAACGAGGATTTCGATGATCGAAAATCCCGCTTGCGAGCGGCGCTGCACCTGGCCGCAGCCCGTGTGCCTGCTGCGCTGCAGACGGGGCATGGACGTCGTTTTCATGCGGGGGGGCCTAATGGACATAGGCCTGGATCTGGTAGTTGCGCAAGCCGGCGTCGTGCGGGGCTTGCCAGCACAGGGTCACCGTCACTTTATTGAGGCCGTCTGTGGTGTCGACCAAAATCTGTTGCCCTGTGGGTACCGCACCAGGTAAACCCAACACATGCTGCGGGCCACCGCGCGCGGCAGAAAGCAGGTTAATGACATCGTTGTTGTCGGCCTCAGCCCCGCTGAAACTACATCGCTCAACACTGCCACTCACCCTGTGCTGCATTTTTTGCAGTGACGCAGCAAGCGCCTGTGGCGAGCTGCGATCGACCTTGAGTGAGATGGCCTGCACGATTTGGGAGGCATACATGCCCGCCTCCGTGCGGTAATGCGCCTGGCCCGACCAGTTGACAGATCGTGCCGTGAGCCCGGCGATGCCCAGAATGCCAAACACAATGATCATGATGGCGACCAGCGATTCGATCAGCATCATGCCCCTCTGACCTGCTGCAGTTGCATGGGAATGGGCGGGCAAGGCCATGCGAGATATCAGCATTGGCGGTTGTCTCCCTCATCGGTGATGGACGGATCGCACAGCCGGACCTGGCCGCCCGGCGAGATGACCACGCGCAGACAGCGCTGGCTACCACTGTCTTCCAGGCAGGCAGCGTTGCTGGATTTGAAGTTCACGGCGATGGCCTCGGATGTGCGGCCCAGGCTGTCAAAGGTGACCGTCTCTTGCTCGGTTTCCACCGTCACGGCCGTTGCACTCTCTGCTGGCTTGCTGGCGATCGGTGTGTCACCCACCATCAGCCTCCAGCCCAGGCCGCTGTCCGTCAGCCCAAGCACTACATTGGTGTTGCGGCGCAGCGCTTCAGCCCTTGCGAGCTGGGCTCCGTCATAGTAGGCCTGGGCAACCGTGCGGATCTTGGAATCCAAGATATAGACACTGGCCGATGGCATGGCCATCAGCAGCAAAAAGACGGTGAGCGCCAAGCCCACCATCAGCTCGATCAAGGTAAACCCCTGGTTGGTATGGAGCCTGTGCATCAGCAGCTTCCGTCCTTGCGGATAGACCAGCAGCCGCTGCCCTTGGTCCAACCCGAAGGTGTGCTTGCGGTGTTACGCGCGCCTTCGTGGGTCAAGACGAAAACAAAACCGGACATGGATCCTTTGCCCTCCGCCTTCACCGTGTAATAAGATTTGTGCCCGTCACAGATGTATTTGAAGCGGGCAGTTTCCGCTGGCTCCGCAGCTATCCTGCTTTGGCAGGCGCCCACATAGGTCCTGTGATCCTGGTAAAACTGCTCCATCTTGGCCCCCATATCGGCCAATGGCGTGATGCCCGCCACGATCTGCCCACGCTTGACGTACTCGTCATAGCTAGGCAAGGCAATCGCCGCCAGGATGGCCACAATGGCCACGACGATCATCACCTCGATCAACGTAAAGCCGCGCTGCATCCAGCGCCGTACAGGGCCGCTGCAGCCCGTGTGGACTCGCGTCAGCGGTATGCGGACCGCTTGAGAAACCTTCATAACGACACCCCCTCACCGCCGCTGCACCAGAGGCGGCAATGCTCCAGAAAACCGCCTGGTGGATTCCTCCCCGCAGACTCCACCACAAAGTCGGAAGGCTTCCATCCATCGATTTCATTTATTGAAATTTAGAAATTCATACGAACTTCATCAGGAGGGCATCATACGTGTCTGTTAGTAAATTACTTTCCAATAACTTACATCAATAGTTATTTTATAAATCTATAACTCCCTAGATTTTGAGCGAGTGAATGCGCGCTGCGCAGAGGACGTGGAGCGGTCCGCAACGCCGTAATAGAAATATTTTGATAGCACCCTAGATAGCAACAACGTTGGTTATCGGGGGCTGAAAGGCTGGAGAGCCACAGGTGACGGTAAAGAGCGGCGTGCGTTTGGCAACCCGCAAGCGCGCAGGCGCAACCGATGGCCGGGCATCGGTTTACACAGCCCATGCTGTTGCAAATGTGCAGCTTGATGCATATCAAGCTTGCAGCTGCAAGGCCAGGCCATTGGCCGCCAAGCCACGAAGGCGCCGTCGCACTGGCCATCGAGGCGACAGCAAGCAATGGTGGCTAAGCCGCTATGACCAGACCACCCCCATACACAGGCCGCCGTACCCATTGCGATCTGCCATGGCGCAGCGCCAGGCAGTGCTATGGGCCAAAGCAGGCCTGGTTCAGCGCGCCTGCAAGGCCTTGAGCAAGGTAGCCGCGTTGGTCTCGACCATGTCGACGTAGGTGCTGGCAGGGCCGCCGTCGGGCGACAGCGCATCGGAGTAGAGGCGCCCACCTATGGCAGCGCCGGTCTCGCGAGCGAGTTGCTCCAGCAAGCGCGGGTCGGAGATGTTCTCCAGGAAGATGGCGCCAATGCGCTCCGCGCGGACCTGTTTGACGAGGGCCGCCAGATCACGGGCCGAAGGCTCGGACTCGGTCGACAGGCCCCGCACCGGCACAAAGCGCAGACCGTAGGCCTGGGCAAAATAGCCAAAGGCATCATGGGTGCTGACGACACTGCGCCGTTCGGCCGGCAGCGCGGCAAAGCGCTGGCGCAGGCTGGCATCCAGCGCCGTCAGGCGGGCGATGTACTGCGTGGCCTGCTTGTCGTACTGCGCCGCGTTGGCCGGGTCTGCTTTGGCCAGGCCTTTGGCGATATTGCGCACATAGACGATGGCGTTTTTCACATCCTGCCAGGCATGGGGGTCGTTGGGGCCATGGTGGTGGCCATGGTCATGGTCATGGTCATGGTCATGGTCATGGTCGTGGTCATGCCCTTCCTTGCCAGCGCCGTGGTCGTGCCCGTGGTCATGGCCTTGGCCTTTGGGCAAGGTGCGTACCGCAATGCCCTGCGATGCGACGATCTCCTGGCCTTGAAAGCCGGACGCTTTTTTCAAGCGCGGCAACCAGCCCTCAAAATCCAGGCCATTGGCCACCAGCACCTTGGCCTGCTGCAACTGGCGCGCCTGCTGCGGGGTGGGCTCAAACACATGGGCGTCGCCGTCGGGACCGACCAGCGCAGAGACGCTGACCCGATCACCGCCGACCTGGCGCGTCAAGTCCTGCAAGATCGAAAAGCTGGCCACCACGGGCAGCGGCTGGCCCGCAGCCCAGACGGAGCCGACAGGCAAAGCGCTGGTCAGTGCCAGCCCCAGCAGCGCACGGCGGTTCAAGTAGAAATTGCTCATTCGGATACTCCCATTGGTTCAGACACAGAATCGTTGGCCGGCCGCTGGCGTTGCGCCCGCACGCTGCCCAGCCGCCCCAGGCAGAGCGACAGCAGGTACAGGCAGCCGAGGCTCAAGGTGATGGCGGCCGACGCCGCAATGCCCGCGTGGTAGGACAGCAGCAGGCCCAGCAGGCTGCCGGCCATCGCGATAGCGGTGGACAGCGCCATCTGCAAGCCCACGCCGCGCAGCCAAAAGCGCGCACTGGCGGCAGGCAGCACCACCAGGGCCACCGCCATCAAAGTGCCCAGCGAATGGAAGCCCCCGACCAGGTTGAGCACAAGCAGCAGCATGAACAGTGCATGGCTGATGCTGCCCATGGGCCCCTGCAGGCGCAAAAAGCCGGGATCCAGGCATTCCATCAGCAAGGGCCGGTACACCAGCGCCAGGCCCAGCATCGACAGGCTGGCGATGGTGGCGGTCAGGTACAAGGTGGGGTCATCCAGCGCCAGCACCGAGCCAAACAGCACATGCAGCAGATCCACATTGGAGCCGCGCAGCGAGATCAGCAGCACGCCCAGCGCGAGCGAGATCAGGTAGAAGCCGGCAAAGCTCGCGTCCTCGCGCAAGGCGGTGTAGCGGGTCACCACGCCCGAGAGCATGGCCACGATCAGGCCGGCCGCCAGCCCGCCGATCGTCATCGCCGGCAAGGACAGGCCAAACAGCAAATAGCCCAGGGCCGCGCCCGGCAAGATGGCATGCGACATCGCATCCCCCACCAGGCTCATGCGGCGCAGCAGCAAGATGGTGCCCAAGGGCGCGGCGCCAGCGCTCAAAGCCAGGCAACCCGCCAACGCGCGGCGCATAAAGCCGTAGTCCACAAAGGGCTGCCACAACAGCTCGGCGATCATGCGCGCCTCCTGGCACCCGCGCGCGCAGCCAGGCTCGGCAGCACATCGGCGCTTGCCCCCCAGGCCAGCTGCGTGCCCGCCAGCGCCAAGGCCTGCGGAAAAAATGCCTCCACCATCTCGCGGTCATGCAGCACGGCCAGCACGGTGCGGCCCCGCGTATGCCACTGCTGCAACAGCTGCAGCAGCACATCGATGGAGGGCTCGTCGACGCCAGTGAAGGGCTCGTCCAGCAGGATCACCGGCGGGTTCTGCACCCACAGCCGGGCAAAGCGCATGCGCTGGAACTGCCCGCCCGAGAGTTCGGCAATCCAGCGCGGCTGCCAGCCCTGCAGGCCCACTGTCGCCAATGCCATGCTGATCTGCGCGCGTTGCGCATCGCTGACGGCCCCCAGCGCACCCGTCTGCGCCCACAGGCCCATGCTGACAAAGTCCTCCACGCTGATGGGAAAGTCGCGCTCTACCTCGCAGGCCTGCGCCAGGTAGCCCAGCGCAGCACGCGGATAGCGGCAGCGCAGCGACCCCTGCATCGGCGCAAGCTGCCCCAGCAGGCCCTTGAGCAAGGTGGATTTGCCGCCTCCATTGGGGCCGACGATGGCCGTCATCGAGCCGGCCGCAAACTGCCCACTGACCCCGCGCAACGCCAGTTTGCCGCCATAGCCCAGGCACAGGTTGGAGAGTTCGAAATCGATGCCATGCACGGCCGCCGCTGCCAGGCCGGAAACGGACTGCATCATGGCTGCTGCACCGCCCATAGCACCACGCCCCAGAGCAGCACGCTCAGGCCCAGCGCCAGCAGGCAGCGCGAAAGCGCAGACGCCTGCAAGGCACTGCGGCGCCTGGTTGTTTGTATTGATCCCATAGCTCGCCCATTCGCAGGCGCCCTGCCGACCAGTCAAACTGGCAGCATCGGCGATGCACCTGCAGCATTTTCAAAATGTGATGTTATAACATCAAATGAAAATACCAACGCAAAAAGCGCAGCCCAGCTTGGCGCTGGCTGCCATGCACTAAAGCAGAAGAATCGTGTGTTGTGAGGAGAGAAGGGAGCTGGCCCAGGCGCTTAGAACCTGTTCAAAGTCTCCTCGCGCCGCGACAGTGTCTTTGCGGGATGGGATGCTAGGGGGCGCCCAGCCGCGCAACACCGCAGCAATAGCCCAGCTATTGCGAGGATTTGCAACAACGCAGACCGCCCCTGCCCGGGCGGCCCTCGCCGGGCGCCCCTAGCCGGGCGCCCCTTCCCGGGCAGCGCAAAGCCACTGTCCCTACGGGTTGGAGTGAAATCGGGCGATTTCTGCGCGCTGGCCCTTGCTTGCACCCCGGTGCAAGCTGCGTTCCAGCCCTTCGAACTCATCCCGATTGCACTCCAACGCGGCTGCGTAGAGACTTTGAACAGGTTCTTAGGCCGCCGGTGCCGCAGCGCAGCGGCTGCAGATGCCATGCATCTCGACATGGGTGCTGCTGGGCCGGAAGCCGTTGGCCTTCGACCAGGTCTTCAGGCGCCGCTCTACCGCAGGCTCCAGAAACTCATCGACCTGGCCGCAGGTATCGCAGATGGCGAACACCACCAGGCCATGGTCATGGCCTTCGGCATGCGTATGGGCGCAGACCACAAAGGAGTTAAGGCTTTCCACGCGGTGCACCAGACCGTATTCGATCAGCTTGTCCAGCGCGCGGTACACCTGCTGGGGCGCGCGCAGGCCTTCGTCACGCAGCTGGTCGAGCAGCGCATAGGCACTGGCCGGATTGGCCTCGCGCGCAAGCGCTTGCAGCACCAGGGCTTGGTGCTTGGTCAACTCGGGCTGTGGCGTTTTGGCGGCTGTGGACATGGTGACAACAAAGGCAGAGGCCCGAGTTTAGCCGGTCTGCTGTGCGGGCGCCGCCAGCGGGGGCACCGCAGCAGCGCCCTCCTGCTTTTGCTCCTGCGCCGCCTGCACAAACCAGCGCTGCACCGCCTGCCAATGCGCGTCGCCATAGAGGCGCCTGAAGCGCTGTGTTTCTTCCAGCCCCGGATTGCGCCATACCGCCAGGCGTTGCGCGATGAAGTCGGCGCTCAAGGGGATGCCGCATTCGACGGTGATGCAGTGCCGCCACTGCGCGTAGGTTCTGGGAATCATCGCTGTCCTTCTTCAATCTTCACAGCCACCAAGCCAGGTTCTCGGTAAACGGTTGAGAAAGCTGGTTTTCATTTGTTATGTTATAACATATCACACTGCAGTTGAACCATAGCCAAGACCTGGCCTGGACATGCACCACGCCACCCAGACCCGCACCAACCCGCATTCCACGATGACCTCCACCACACGCTCCTACCCGCTGGCCAACACCGCCCAACCCAAGCTCCCCGTCACCGTACTCTCGGGATTCCTGGGCGCCGGCAAAACCACCTTGCTCAACCACATCCTGAACAACCGCGAAGGCCGCCGCGTGGCGGTCATCGTCAATGACATGTCCGAGGTCAATATCGACGCGGCCTTGGTGCGCCAGGGCGGGGCGGAGCTGTCGCGCACCGATGAGAAGCTGGTGGAGATGAGCAATGGCTGCATCTGCTGCACCTTGCGCGAGGATTTGCTGCTGGAAGTCAGCCGCCTGGCCAGCGAAGGCCGCTTTGACCAGCTGGTGATCGAATCCACCGGCATCTCCGAGCCCCTGCCCGTAGCAGAGACCTTTACCTTTGCCGGCGAAGACGGCCGCAGCCTGGGCGATGTCGCGCAGCTGGACACCATGGTCACGGTGGTCGATGCCTTCAATTTTCTGCGCGACTACAGCTCGCGCGACCACCTGCAGGCACGCGGCCAATCGCTGGGCGATGAGGACCAGCGTACCGTTGTGGACCTGCTGGTCGAGCAGATCGAGTTCTGCGATGTGATCGTGCTCAACAAGGCCGATCTGGTGTCTGACGCAGAGCGCGAACAGCTGATGGGCATCTTGCGCGGCCTGAACCGCCGCGCCCGCATCGAGCTGGCCGAGTTTGGCCAGGTGCCCCTGCACAAGGTGCTGCTAACGGGTCTGTTCGATTTTGAGCAGGCCTCCCAGGCCCCTGGTTGGCTGCAGGAGCTGCGCGGCAGCCACCAGCCTGAGACGGAGGCCTATGGCATTGGCAGCTTTGTCTACCGCGCTCGTCGCCCTTTCCACCCCGAGCGCTTCTTTGCGCTGATCAACCAGGAATGGCCGGGTGTTGTGCGCTCCAAAGGTTTTTTCTGGCTGGCCAGCCACCCCACGTTGGCAGGCCAGTGGTCACAAGCCGGTGCGGTGGCGCGCCACAGCGCCGCCGGCTACTGGTGGGCCGCCGTGCCGCAAGAGCGCTGGCCGCAGGACGAAGAGGCCCTGGCCCTGATTCGCGCCGCCTGGGACGAGCGCGTCGGCGATGCGCGCCAGGAGCTGGTGCTGATCGGCATGGATATGGATGAGCCGGCGCTGCGCGCGCAGCTGGACAGTTGCTTGCTGACCGATGCAGAGATGGCGCAGGGGCCTGGAGTGTGGACGGGGTGGCGGCATTCGTTTGTGGATTGGCCTTGAGAGCAAACTGCCGCACTGCCATTGAATGCGTTGCGGCCTTGCTCCCCTCTCGCCGGCTCGGTCTAAAGGCGTAGCATCCTTAAGCCAGCATCTGATACACCGAGATGGTTTCCTCCACGCATCGATCCCAAGACAAAGTAGAAGCACGGGCGAGTCCCTTTGATCGCGCTTCAGCTAGCCATACCTCATCGCAAATACATGCTTCCAATGCGTGCCTTATGTCTTCCACATCCAGAGGGTTAACCAGCTTCGCAGCGCCTGCCGATACCTCAGGCATACAGGAGGTGTTGGAGGTCAGCACAGGTGTGCCACTGGCCATGGCTTCAACAATCGGGAGGCCAAAGCCTTCGTACAAAGACGGATAAGCCATGAGCCGCGCCCCTGCATACAGAGCAGGCAGCCACCGCTGGTCAACAAAGGACATATAGCGCAGCCACCCCTCCTGGCTCGCCTTTGCCATGCGTGCATGAACCGTCTCTGAATTCCAACCCTTGCCACCCGCGACCACCAGAGGACAAGCTCTGCGAATCTCATCAGGTAATAACTCGTATGCCTGTATCAGGCGCTCCACATTCTTGCGGGGTTCGACGGTTCCCACAAACAGGCAATAGTGCCCTGGGCGCAGACCCAGGGCCTGCATGGCCGGCGCCAACATCTCGGGCGTGTGAGGACAGAACGATGCATCTGCCGCTTCGAGGATCGCAGTAATACGCTCTGGAGGCATCAAGCCGCGTTCGAGCATCTCCTGACGTACTGCCTCTGAGACGGTGATTACATGGGTTGTGCGCGCAAGGCTAGGTCCCAAAGTCAAATTCAGATAATCCACCCGCGCCCTGGGGTGGAACTGCGGGTACAGGACATGAGACAAGTCATGTACGGTGCTCACAGTCTTCCCTTGGAACGGCGGCACTATGTAATTGGGTGCGTGGTAGATCGACTTGCCATTGCCTCGCAGCCGCCAGCCGAAGTATGTGGGCGTCAACGCGCAATAGACACGAACTGCAAGAGGACTGGTTGCAAGGCGGGTCCGCAATGTAGGGCCTCTCGGTACCGCTAGAGGGGTCGAAGATGCGTCACCTGCGGCCGTTGAACTGTGCAACACGGCCAGTGGATCATCCAACCATTGGCCCATTGAAAAGTAGCGCAGTCGTTCGACCGTGTCGTGCTGAGCGAGTCTTCTCGCCACCTCATAGGTATAGCGGCCGATACCGGTGAGAGGAGGTCGCAAAGCGTCGGCCGCCAAAATGACATCCAGCTTTTTTGTAGAGTTTTGTGAGATCAAGAAACCATCCATCCCGGGGACAAGCCACCTCATAGCCTGTGACAGGGCTACCGGAGCTTACATATATTTGGAAGAGTCGGCATCGGCTTGCCGATGCAGTTGCTCTACAACCAAGTCATCCAACTTAAAGGCGCGCGGCATTCACACGCATCTACCTATGCCCGTCACCGTTTACATGGTCTGCAAACATGCGCCTCGAAAGACCAGCGCATCATCATATCGAAGTTGTTGCAGGCACCTGCAGACTGCTAAGAGGTTGCTGGACAATACCCCTGGGACGTGAGCGCGAGCAAGGAAGCCCCAATCAGTACCCGAGACACCTGATCAAGAAATTTCCGATTTGATCACCTTTAAGAAATGTTAACGAGAACAAAATCTAAGACAGAAATTTACAAATAGTGTATCGAAGTCATCAGATATCCCCACAAAATCATTTATGCAGCAGTGAAAGAGCTTTTACTCTGCTAGCCTCATGCAGCAATGACGCCTAAGATATTTTTCTTTGAACATGACTTGCCGATAGACTCATGCTGCTCGCACCCATTATTTAAAATAATGGAGTGACATTTTCTAAAAATTAACGGACGTTAAATTTAAAAATATACCAACTAAAATGATATCAAATTCATCGAACTCCAGAGCTATCCCACTTGATATCTTACGGATATTTGCGGCATTATGGGTGCTTGTACACCATTGGATTAGCTCAGATGGTCTGGCTAAAAATTTACAGCATCCTTATGATGTATCCTGGGTTCCTGGCTGGGTCTCTGTGGCCGCTGCACCGGGCTTTCTTGGCGTTGACATATTCTTCATTCTCAGCGGAATTGTAATCAGCAGGTCGGCCATTGGACGCTCATGGTCGGAATTTGCAGTTGCTCGCTTTTGCCGACTTTACCCTGCGTATGCTGTAGCTATCGCATTGGCCCTGCTTTTCGCACCTGTTACGCTCATAAAATACCCTCCACTGTCTCAGTCCATTCTCGGGCTTACTGGTCTTCAATGGTTTGTAGGTGCTCCAACAATCGTAGGTCCTGCATGGACCCTGTTTATAGAAGTCCAATTCTATATACTGATTACGGTGCTCTTGCTGATTTTTGGCAAATTGACTAAATTGCAGCTACGCAATGCCGCCAAAGCATGGTGCTTGGTTTTACTTTTGGCACCAAGCCTCCAATTGCCATGGTTGAACTTCATGGCGATTTCTGAGTTTGGTGCATATTTCGCATTGGGTATGCTACTTGGGTTATGTAATTCAAAAGAAGAATTTCAATCTGATCTTCCTGCCATACTCACACTGTTAGCACTCTGCTGGGTGAGAATGGTTGCCCGACTTACCGGAGCTACCGCGGTGCCCCTGCATGAATTGTTCGCTATTTTCATGCTAGCCGGAGTTCTCTATACAGTATATCTTTGTTCAAAAACTGATTTTCTAGGTAAATATCGCAACATCGTCAATCCACTTGCACTCATGTCCTACCCTATATATCTCTTACATGAGCCTTTAGGAATGCCCGCGATTGGAATAATGGCAAAATATGGAATACCGCCCATAGTTGCATTCACCGTAGCAACTATCGTGCTATTTTTCGTCTGCTGGATGTGTGTTAAGTATTATGAGCCTGCCGCAAGAGCATTCTTAAGAAAAAGAATCTTCAGTGGTCAAAAATCATCTTAAATCTTACACAAGACTCTGTAACCAAGCAATACATTTCAAATAAAAAGGGCAGGCGTTTGCCTGCCCTTTTTATGTTCGTTGGCTTAAACACGAGCGCAAGCCGAACTGACTCATATAATCATCCAAAGCATCCTGCCAGGGCCGAAGTGGCGACAGGCCGTCAAACTTTGTTCGATAAGAAACAGCTGCTTCGTTCTCAGAAACATCCGCACGACGGTTAAAAGCGGATGCATCTATGGGGCGAACTTCAATCGCTGCTCCGGAGAGTTCGACAATACGCTTTACATATTCAAACCGGCTGGCCGCACCCTCATTGACAACGTTATATATACCAGCACTGTCAGCACTTATCAATTCTAAGATTCGACGAGCGCAATCGCCCACATAGGTGGGCGACCCAACTTGCATGTAGTTGGCAGAGATAAATTCAGTAGCAACACGAATTTCATTAATTCGATTGTTAATGAAATTTTTCGTATTACTCAGGGCTCCTCCAAAAAGCCACCCGGTTCTAATAACCAAGGAATTCGGGGAAGCAAGCACGACTTTCTCAGAAAGTAATTTTGAATGATGATGCACAGTTGTTGGCTGCGGCACATCATATTCATGATAAGGAACGGAGCTTCCTCGCCCATAAACTCCTGTGCTAGAAATATAAACAAATCTATTTTTGTTTATCTGAGAATGATTAAATAATTTCTCCGTTAGAAACACATTATCAAAATAGCATACTTCTGGCTCAATTTCGCACTGCTCGACATTGGTGTTAGCTGCTGCATGAATAACAACATCAAAGCCATCAAGCATTGATTGGCGCTGGATCTTATCGGATGCGAGAAATCCGACGCGATCCAGAGATACACCTACATGCCCTTCACCTGAAATCTGCCGCAGAAGCTCTGACCCCAACATGCCGGATCCACCTGTTACCAGAATCCTCATCGTACAAACTCCCGCGTCATAGATTCTGTAGGGTCGTGTTCAATGCTTGCAATGTTGAGCAGTAAATTATTTGATTGTCCTACACCTTCAAATGCCATCCAAATACCCGGAGGTACAAATAAGCGCTGGTAATTATTTTCACCCAGCACCACTCTCTCAGACTGTCTTCCATCTTCAGACTCAAGATGAAAGCATATTTCACCCACCGGAACTAGCAAATTCATGGACATACGGAGATGTTTTTTCCAGCCTTTTACTTCCCCATGCAAAACCATGGAGAAATAAGCCTCACCAAAATCAACATAACCATCGGAGCTTTTTTTTAATCCGTGAAGGATATTTCCTTTGGCATGAGGAATTATCTTAGTTGGAAAAACCGTGGCGCCGCAGCTTAAGCGATATGAGTCCATCGGTTACCCCTCTCCGTTGCCAATTGCATATATTGCTCGATCTGCTGCTGCGTGATTTTCTGGACATCTTGATTTTGGATGTAATAACCAGCATACCACTCACCAACCATACGCACACATTCCCGGTAAAAGAGCGTGGGCTCCCAGCGCAGATGAAACAAGGCTTTGTCGCAGTTGAGCTTAAGCAAACCAGCTTCGTGAAATGGAATATTTCCCGTGATCTGATAGCAGTCAAAATCCTTATTCCAATATTCAAATACGTCTGCAATCAACTCAATGACACGTCGATTTTGCTCTGCACGTGGCCCAAAGTTAAACGATTCACCATTCAACTTATCATTGGTGGCAAGATTTGCTCCCAACCACAGGTAGCCAGACAAAGGCTCTAGAACATGTTGCCAAGGACGAGTCGCTTCGGGAGACCGAATCTGTACCGGTTTATGGTCATTCCAGCTCAGTACGGAATCAACAATGATCCGATCCTTTGCCCAGTCACCACCGCCAATCACGTTCCCCGCACGAGCACTCGCAATTCGGATGTGAGGCTGGTTCTTCAAGAATGATTGGAAATATGCATGGAAGACCACTTCCGCAGCGCCTTTCGAGGCGCTATAAATGTCTTTGCCTCCAAGATGGTCAGTCTCGCGATAACCCCATTCCCATTCCACATTTTCATAGCATTTATCAGATGTAATGATAACTGCGACACAAGGTTTGGAGAGGCGTCTGATAACGTCAAGAACGTTCGCCGTGCCCATCACGTTTGTGGATATGGTGCCCAATGGGTCAAGATAGGATGTTGAGACAATAGCCTGCGCCGCCAAATGGAAGACAAAATCAGGCTCAAACCCTTGAATTGCTTGCGCTAACGCGTCTACATCACGCACGTCCATCACTTTGTGTTGGATATTTTTTTCCATATCCAATATATTAAACATGGACGGCGTTGTAGGGATCCCATCCGAGATCCCCATCACCTCAGCACCGAGCATCATCAGCCAACGGGTCAGCCAAGTTCCTTTGAATCCTGTATGGCCCGTGACGACAACTTTTTTGCCTTTATATACATTATTGAACATTACCAGACCTTCCACGGCGCTTGATCTTTAGCCCAGAGCGATTCCAGCTGTTGCTTATCACGCAAGGCATCCATAGGCTTCCAAAAACCGGTGTGTCGGAAAGCATTCATTCGGCCATCTTCAGCAAGCTGCCGCAGCGGCTCTTGTTCAAATACCAGATCATCTCCGGCTGGTAGATAGTCAAAGACAGACTGCTCGCAGACAAAAAATCCACCATTTATCCAGTTTCCATCACCTTTAGGCTTCTCGGCGAAACGCACAATTTCGTTGGAACTGTTGATGTCTAACGCACCGAAGCGACCCTCCGGTTGAACGCTGGTCATCGTAATGGCTTTACCTGACTTCTGATGGGCATCCACCAGATTTCGGACGTTAACGTCCGCCACGCCATCACCATAGGTGAGCATAAAAGGCTGGCCCTCAGTATATGCCTTGGCCTTTCGAATACGTGCCCCAGTCATTGCGAGCTCACCGGTATCGATCAATGTAATACGCCATTTTTCCGAACGATTATTATGAATAATTGTCTTATTCTCAGCCAAATCGATGGTGACGTCACTGGTGTGCAAATAGTAATTTGAAAAATACTCTTTGATTACGTAGCCCTTGTAGCCCAAAAGAATAATGAAATCATTAAAACCGTGTGCTTCGTAAATCTTCATGATGTGCCAAAGCATTGGCTTGCCACCGATTTCAACCATCGGTTTAGGTCTCAAGCTCGTTTCTTCCGCTAGACGCGTACCAAGACCACCGGCGAGGATCATTACTTTCATCTTTTATCCCTTATGCTTTTTTGATGATTTCCTGCAATTTTTCAGGAATCTGACCAATAAGTGCAAAAATCTGACTCATTACTCGAAGGAACTTAGGCCGATCTTTGTTTGAGACCGAGCTTCCAGCCAACTTAACTTTCTCATCCAACATCAGCAGATTGACATCTCGCCCTTGCAAATAAGGGGAGTCGGCGTCATGCCAGGAGCAAGAGAAATGATGGCAAATCGAAGTATTTTCAGTATAGGCATCAATTTCAAATCCGCCTTTATTATTTCGCATGACTGGCGTCAGAGGTGAAAAATACTCTTGAGGGTAAATTTTCACTCCATGCTGAATAACTGGAGTTTCAAGGTGAGGTGTAGTACCCATGCCATCCACGTTATGGCCATGGTGTGCAAAATACAAGGATGTCAACTGAGGGGACATAAAATAAAATATCTTACGCCGCCACAATGATACCGGGCCTAATCCCTCATAGACGTGGCACATAAAGTTTGCCAAAGGACTATTAGCGTGAGTAGCCATAGAGTGGCCCGTATACCAGCCGCCTGCCTTATTATCAACTCCTATAAAAGAGTGATGCTTCTCGCTCGCTTCCAATTCCTCCACGAGGCCTCTAAATATATTGCCATTGACTATTTCAATGTCGGCATCCAAATATATTCCACCGTGCTCGCGGAGCACCCACCACCGGAAGTAGTCACTAAGAAATGCATGATCTCGCAATTCGTACATCATTTTTGAGAAATGACATGCTTCAACAGGGAGATTTGTAACATTCCAATGCCGAATTTCAAATTCAGGAAGCTCCTTTTTCCAGGTCTCCAAATAACCTAAATAGGGATCAGGTTTCCCATCAAATCCAAAATAAATTCGATGCAGAATTTTTAAAGATGACTTAGTTTTTTGCATATAGCCAGATTTTCTTCATCAAGTCAGCAGGATTCTTCAGGCCGTATTTGATAATTTTGCCGAAATCAAATTTACCGTTATCTTGTCGAAAATCGACATTTTCTGGCGGGGCTTTTATTCTTCGAGCAGCCAAATCTTCCAGATATTTACAATAATCACTAAAAAGCATGGGCTCCCGGCGATGTTTTTCTGCCTCGGGATCCACTTCTTTTACGTTTAGATTAGCAAATAGATGATATATGCAGGTATTTTCGCTGATATTTAGCTTTTTACCTGTAGTAGTAAATTTAGGTGAAAAATATTCCTGCGGATATATTTTTACACGCCCTACAATAACTGGCTCTTTCAGCTTTGGAAAAAATCCTTTGTTGGCTGTGTAACCCTTATCCCGGAAGTACAAACTCATCAATTGAGGACCAATCAAAAGCCGCTCGGCCCGCCAGTGCCATAGCCCACTTGATAGCCGATTTTTATACATGTCATGCATGAAATCGACAATCTCTGCACCCTTTTTCGCACCGATGGTTTGGGCGGTTGGAAAACCATTATCAAAGTCTTCCACTCCCACAAAGGCATCGTACTCGTCAGATGCTATAAGTTCATCCATAAGGCGATCAAAAACACCACCATTCAGCACTTCGCAATCGCTGTCGAGATACGCCCCCCCGTATTCCTTCAAAGCATCCCAGCGCACAAACTCACTCAGGAATACAGGGTCATTAGCCTCAGCGGAGCGTCGCATCCAATCATTCACAGTAACGTCAACGTTATCTTTTCCCCACCGCATTATTTTATAGCCAGGCAATTCTCTCCGCCAAGTTTCTAGATAATGAAGAAATGGATCTTTAAACGGTCGATAGTTTTCGAAATAGACACGATGTAGAATTTTTTCCATCACTTATAATTTCAATGTGGGGCGGAAAATAAAATAGATAATATTCCGCGTAATATTCAAATATCTTTCTTCAAAGAAAGCTCATCAACTTTTTTAACAAGATTATCAATGCGCCGATCTAGTCTCTTTATCAGGTCATCGATCCCAATACCTGTTTCGTATCGCAATGGATGGTCAATAGCCTCGACCAACCCCTCCACCCCGCCTGGCTTTTGCGCGATAATCCCATAATCCTTGCTGACACCGTAAAATATATCTTTAAAGGTTATATCTTCTTTTTTGTAAAGATCTTTATTCTCTTGCAGACGAATTATTGAGTATTTTTTATATCCGAAATATCTTGCCAGATTTATCATTTGCAAAATTGGAATCGGTCGAATGTGCGTGTGGTCTAGATAAAAGTTGCTAGTGATGACAAACAGATTTTCTGGATTGGGAGTTTCCGCAATGAGTACACCACCAGGAATAAGAACCCGTTGGCTTTCCTTAAAAAACTCAATGATCTTGTCAAATGGCAAGTGCTCCAATACATGAAATGCACTAAGTACTGCAACACTTTGATCTGGCAAATTTTTGAGGAATTCGGAGCCATTTCCTAGCGCAACATCCAAACCTTTTTTTTGTGCAGAGTTAAGCATTCCTTGATCTATATCGACACCCTTAGTCTCGAATCCTAGACTGCGAAGCATGTCTAACCATTCGCCACGTCCACACCCAAAGTCGAAGGCCAACGGCCGTTCCACAAAATCTATAAGCGGCTTTACATAGCTCAAATAAATTGAACGATATTCTCGAACTTGGTCTTCCGAAGCGTAATTAACACTTTCGAAAAATTCATAAAAATGATCAGTCATGTGAGATTTCCAAATGTGGCTCTATCCACGCCACACCAATGAAGTACTTTTGAGACAAATTAATAATCTTGAATATTATGGCCATGTCTCGCCATTCATAATTCTCTGAAAGATGGCTTTCGGTTTTGTGCAGCGCAAGGGCTATTGAGTAGCTTCCCGGACCAAGATCTGCTTTGAATCTATATCTGAAGGTAAGATGAGCCCCTTCTCGGACATCATTCATCACTTGACCATGGTGGTATGAATTGGTGCCAAAGACCTCTTGACCAAGACGATCCTTGATCATGAAGCCTGAAACCAATGTACTCATATACGAAAGTGCTTCGACCTGTATTTCTAACGCGACTTCAGCACCAACGCCGACTACTTCGATTTCGCGGCCCGAAGCATCGCGAAGAGCGACTTTGGCAACTCTGCATTTACCTGTACCAGATACAGTTTGCACCACTCCCTGCTCATTCACAGTCTGCGAAATTTGACTATTTGTATCGTCTACCACCGCCGCATTGTAGTAATCAAGAACTGCTTCAGGCTTACCTTCCAGTAACTTCTGCCCTTTGGATAGCAAGATTGCACGATCACAGATTGACTGAATTGCGCCTTTATCGTGGCTGACGATCAAAAGTGTCGTACCTTGCTTTCTTAGCTCTCGAATACGCTCAAAGCTCTTGTGCTGAAAATAGGCGTCACCGACCGAAAGCGCCTCATCCACGATAAGGATATCTGGCCGCACCACTGTTGCCACGCTAAACGCCAGGCGAACTTGCATCCCGCTGCTATATACGCGCACTGGCTGATCTATGTAGTCCCCGATTTCCGCAAATGCTTCTATGGCTGGCATACAAGCAGAAATTTCCTCTTTTCGCAAGCCCAGCAGCTGTCCTGCCATGAACACATTCTGCCGTCCACTAAAATCAGGATGGAACCCCATTCCAAGCTCGAGTAAAGCAGCCACCCTGCCATTCATCTGGACGCTGCCAGTTGTCGGCTGGGTAGTTCCAGTAATAATCTTTAGCAGCGTACTCTTTCCGGCACCATTAACGCCGATAATACCAACTGCTTCTCCAGGCTGAACAGTAAAACTAATATCACGTAACACCCAGGTTTTTTCATGCGTGATACGACCAGAAATCCACTCCCATGCTCTGATCCACTTACTGGGGTACCGCTTGTAGGCCTTGCCTACATTAGTAACAGTTAAAGCATTGGTCACAACTCGTCCACCATTTCACCCACTCGGGAAATAAAAAATACTGCACCCAGCACCAGGAAGATTGCAGTCAATGCAATCAATGGCAGTAGTGGCCCGACAGCAGGAATTGTTCTATCAAGAAATATCTGTTGGTATGCAGCTATGAGAGGCTGCATGGGATTTAGCATCATCAGATCACGCACTTTCCCTGGTAAGGCCGGGAGGGTGTAGACAATAGGAGTGAGCCAGAACCAGAATTGCAGGACTACCCCAGTGAGCTGACCGACATCCCGAAAAAATACATTGAGTGTTCCCAGAAAAATACCTAGACCCAACGTAAAAAGAATCTGTAGAGCCAGCAGAGGTATAAATGCCAAAAGAGCAATACCGGGCCAGTGCCCTATGATGGCTAAAAATACCAAATACAGTGCAAATATGATTGCAAAATTGATCAACGCTGATGCGGTGACAATGGCCGGCAGACATATCCTCGGAAAGTTTGATTTTTTGATGAGATTGCCATGTTCAAGAAAGACGCTATTCAAGCGTCCTAGCATTTCACCAAATAAACCCCAGGTGATAACCCCTGCACAAAGATAAATACTGAATGCGAAGGGCGTTTGCTCATGGCCAGGAAGGGTGGATCGCATAAGCTGGCCGAACACCACTGTGTAGATGATGATCATGGTCAGGGGGTTGGCCACAGACCAAAATGCACCAAGCAGCGATTCACGGTATTTGCCGTGAAACTCTCTCATCACGCTGCTCCAAATGAAACCCCGGTAGGTCCACAAGGCGCGAATCATCGACAGTTTAAGCATGGCTCTCACTTAGCTGTTTGCACTACAGGCGCACGCCCATAGGTATCCTCAAACCGAACAATATCGTCCTCACCCAAATAGCTACCCGACTGCACCTCGATGATCTCAAGCGGCACCTTGCCCGGGTTGGCCAAACGGTGGACATGGCCCAGCGGGATAAAGGTGGACTCGTTCTCACCCAGCAAGAACGTCTGATCGCCATTGGTCACTTCGGCCGTACCCTTGACCACAATCCAGTGCTCGGCACGGTGGTGGTGCATCTGCAAACTCAGTTGGCCGCCGGGATTGACGACGATGCGCTTGACCTGGAAACGGCTGCCGCTGTCGATGCTGTCGTACCAGCCCCAGGGGCGGTGTACCTTGCGGTGTGCCGAGGCCATGCTGCGGTTCTGGGCCTTGAGGGCGGCCACCACTTTCTTCACATCCTGGGTGCGCGATTTGTCGGCCACCAGCACGGCGTCGGCCGTCTCCACCACCACCACGTTGTCCAGGCCCACTGCAGCGATCAGGCGGCTTTCGGAGAACAGCAGGCTGTTGTTGGTGTCGATGGCCAAGGTCTCGCCGCTGCCGGCATTGCCTTGTGCATCGCGCGGCAGTACATCCCACAGGGCATCCCAGGCGCCCAGATCCGACCAGCCGGCATCGAGCGGTACCACGCGCGCAGGCACGCCCAGCTCGGGGCGCACCGGCAGCTTTTCCATCACCGCGTAGTCGATGGAGTCTGCGGGGCAGGCGCCAAACAGTTCGGCATGGGGGCGGATAAAGTCCATATCCCGGCTGCTCTGCGCCATGGCCTGCTCGCAGGCCTGCAGCATCGCGGGTTGCAGGGCGGCCATGGCCTTGAGCCACTGATCGGCACGCACCATGAACAAACCGCTGTTCCACAGGTACTGGCCGCTGCGCAGGTACTGCTCAGCCAGCTCCAGCGTTGGCTTCTCGGCAAAGCTCTCAATGCCAAAGGCGCCATAGCTGTCTGCAGCGCCCTTTTGGATATAGCCATAACCCGTCTCGGGGCGGTTGGCCACAATGCCAAAGGTGACCATCGCGCCTTCGCTGGCCAGCGGCCAGGCTGCTTCCACGGCACGGTGCAATTGCTCAGGGCGCGTCATCACATGGTCGGCCGGCATGGCCAGCAATACCGCATCGGCGTCTGCAGCCAAGGCGGCCAAGGTCAGCGCGGGCGCGGTATTTCTACCAGCGGGCTCCAGCACCAGCTTGGCATTGGCAATACCTTGCTCCTGCAATTGCTGCGCGGCCAAAAAGCGGTGGTCGGCATTGCATACCAGCACAGGGCTGGTTTGCGTAATGCCGGGGTGGACGCCATTCAAGCGCAGCGCCGTGTTCTGCAGCATCGACTGGCCATCGCCTCCCAGGCTCAAAAACTGCTTGGGATAGTGCTCGCGTGACAAGGGCCACAGGCGGGTTCCACTGCCACCACACAGAATGACAGGCGTTAGTTTTGGCATTCGAATCAATCTCGGTAAATAGGAGTTGCAGCAGCGCCTCAGCGCTTGTCGTTGGCCGCTTGCTGGTTTTTAAGCTGCAGCAGTGCCAGGCTTTGGTTCAGGCGCCGTACCTGCCGCTCGATACGGGTATTGACCATATCCGCATGCAGGGCCTTGATAAACAGCACGCCGACTGCACAGACCAGCAGCAAGGTGGGGGAGTAACGAATCCCCAGCTCGTCGGCAAAGTGGTCCAGCAGGCGCGGCCACACGCCCAGCAATACGGCCAGCAAGGCAACAGCCATCCAGAACAGGCCCAGGCGCAAATACAGCCGGTCGCCGCGGATCAGAAACAAAATCACCGCAGCAAAAAGCACACCCAGAACGGTGGTCGTAATTTGATAATTGGCCATTCCAACCTTGATGCACAGGGACATACCGACGGCCCGGATAAGGCGCAAGCGGCGCATGTCCCATGGCGGCGTCTTTACTGCCTGACACAGAAAATTCTTTTACCCTGCTCAAATCGCTTATTTGAACAGCCGCATGATTCTACTGTGCAGGGACGCCAGGGATTGCAGCCAAATGTCACTGCTTGGCGGGGGTTCCTCCTCTGAATGCCTTGGTTGCGCTGCTCCTGAACTGCCGACCACGGCCAACTACCGCATAAAACCCCAGTACCCGCGATAGCGGCCATTCCATGCCACACTCCCCGCCTATGTCTAGTTCCGAATGGGCCCGTAGCGCTGTTTCCGCCTTCGATCGCATGGTCAATGTCGAGGGTGGCTTTCGCTCGCGTCCCGGCCAGCGGCTGATGGCGGAGAAAGTGGCCGAGACTTTTGCAGCTGCCCAGTTGGGCAAGCTCGAAGAGGACGAAGAGCCGCAGCGCGCCATCGCGGTGATCCAGGCGGGCACGGGGGTGGGCAAGTCGCTCGCCTATGCGGTGCCGGCGATTGCGATGGCGCTGCAGCGGGGCACCCGGGTGCTGATCTCGACGGCCACGGTGGCACTGCAAGAACAGCTGGTGAACAAGGATTTACCGGCGCTGGCCCAGCAGATGGACCAGCCCTTCAAATACGCGCTGGCCAAGGGCCGGGGCCGCTATGTCTGCAAGCTCAAGCTCGAGCGCCTGGCCAGCGTGGCCCAGGGCGATGGCGCGGACGGTGGCGAGCCCATCGACGACGATTTCTTTCCCGAAGAAGCGGCGCAGGCGCGCCAATCACAGCGCAGCCCGCAGGAAAACGCCACGCGCCTGCAGTTCTACACCAGCATGGCCGATGCGCTGACCACCCGGGGCTGGGATGGCGACCGCGACAGCCTGGACACGCCGCCCGAGCCCGAGGTCTGGAGCCCGGTCGCCGCCGAAGGCAGCTCCTGCACCGGCAAGCACTGCCCGGTGTTTGGCAGCTGCAGCTATTACGAAAAACGCAAGGACCTGGTCCAGGCCCAGGTGCTGGTGGCCAACCATGATCTGCTGCTGTCCACCCTGGGCGCACGCCTGCTGCCCGAGCTGGACAACTGCCTGCTGATCCTGGACGAGGCCCACCACCTGCCTGGCACTGCGCTGTCGCAGTTTGCTTGCGAGATGAACCTGAGCCAGCTCACCTGGATCGACAAGCTTGCCAGCCGCGCCCAGCGCGTGGGCGCCTTGGTCGAAGTCAGCGAGATTGCCGATATCCCGCGCCACTTGGGCCAGTTGCGCCAGCATCTGCAGGATTGCGCCAGGCTGTTGATGGACGAATACGGCGAGGGCATGCGCCAGCAGCTGCAGTCGGGCGGCCGGGGCCCCGCCCGCGTGCGCCTGCCCCGGGGCGAGCTGCCTCCCGCGCTGGTCGAGCCGCTGGCCCAGGCCGCGCACCATGCCAGCGCCTTTCTGGATGTGCTGCAGGCCATCTCCAAGGCGCTGCGCTCGCAGATGCGCGACCGGCCCGACGAGGCCAAGCGCCTGTCCACCTTGTATGCCCAGGTGGGCAGCCTGGCCCCGCGCCTGGAGGCTGTGCATGACACCACCCAGCTGCTGCTGCAGGATGCGCCCCAGGGCAGCGTGCCGGCCGCCAAATGGTTCACCCTGGATGTCGTGGGTGATTTTGTCGCGATCAAGGCCTATGCCAGCCCGGTGATTCCGGGCTCCACCTTGCGCCACCACCTCTGGAGCCAGGTGCGCGGCGCGGTGCTCACGTCGGCCACGCTCACCAGCGGCGGGCAGTTCGATTTCTTCTTGCGCGAATCGGGCCTGTACAACGACCCGGCCGTCTCGACCTTGGAGGTCGCCAGCCCCTTCAACTATGCCGAACAAGGTAGCCTGATCGTCACCGAGACCCAGGCTGACCCGCGCACGCCCCAGCAGTTTGCCAACGAGATGGTCGATGCGCTGCTCGAAGACCTGGCCCAGGTGCAATCGGGTGGCCTGGTGCTGTTCACCTCGCGCGAGCAGATGCGCTTGGCCGTTGACGCACTGCCCACCGCGATGCGCCAGCATGTGCTGGTGCAAAACACCTTGCCACGCAGCCAGCTGCTGCACCAGCACCGCGAGCGCGTGGCCGCTGGCATGCCCAGCATCATCTTTGGCATGCAAAGCTTTGGCGAAGGGCTGGACCTGCCCGGCGCGCTCTGCGAATCGCTGTTCATCACCAAGCTGCCCTTTGCGCCGCCCGATGACCCGGTCGACGAGGCCCGCGCCGAATGGCTGAAAAACTCGGGCCGCGATCCCTTCAGCGAGATTGTGGTGCCCGCCACCGCCATCCGCCTGGCCCAGTGGGTCGGGCGCGCGATCCGCACCGAGGTGGACCAGGCCCATGTCTACTGCTACGACAAGCGCCTGGTGCGCACCGGCTATGGCCAGCGGCTGCTGGCCAGCTTGCCGCCTTTTACGCTGCAGCGCCGCACGGCCAGCGCTGCTTAGAGTCGCTAAAACGACCCAGCAAACCGAAGGTTTGCGGTTGAGACTAGGCGTCCCCGACTAGGCGCCGAGCTGCAGGCAGTACAGTAGTACGACAAGGCTCGGTAACGACGTATCAAGGGTTGTGTTACCGACTCTTAGTCCTTGGTGGGCGCCTCGCCCGGACTGCGCAGGTGCACGCCTTCGAGCGAAGGAGGCACCAGCGGCGGCAGCGGCGAGGCCACCGGCGCCCCAAAGCCTTCACCGTTTTGCCAGTCGCGCAAAAAGCCCTCGATCTCTTGCTGGCTCTGGCCAACAAAGTTCCACCAGATCATCACGCCGCCTTCATAGGGCGTGCCGCCCAGCAAGATGCAGCGGCTGCCGGCGCCGCATTGCAGATCCAGGCTGGTTTGGCCATCGGGCAGGTAGACCAGTTCATTGCTGGGGGCCGCCTCGCCATTGACCTGCACTTCGCCGTAGAGGCAGAGCACCGCGTATTCAAAATCGGGCCGCAACGCGAGGCTGGCGCTGCTGGCCTGCGCCGCTTCCATATCGACTGCTACCAGCGGGCTGTGCACCTCGGTGGGTGCCTGCTGGCCCAGCCAGTCTCCCGCCAGCACCGTCATCTGGATGCCCTGATCCTGCAGCCGGGGCAGCTGCGGGTAGTGCTGAAAACGCGGGGGCATAAAGCGCTGGTCCTTGGGCAGCGCAATCCACAGCTGCACCGCATGAAAGTCCGGCTTGCCCAGGCTCTCTTCCGAATGCGCAATACCCTTGCCAGCGGTCATCAGGTTGACCTGGCCGGGGCGGATCGGCTGCTCGCTGCCCAGGCTGTCGCGGTGCAGGATCTCGCCCTCGATCATCCAGGTGAAGGTCTGCAAACAGGTGTGGGGGTGTGGGCCCACCTGCATGCCGGGCCCGCTCTCAAAGTGCGAAGGACCCGCATGGTCCAGAAAACACCAGGCGCCCACCATGCGCCGTCCGCGCTGGGGCAGCGCGCGCAGCACCGGCACACCGCCCACATCCGCAACCCGCCCGGGGTAATGCCGCAAGGCCTTGTTATCGTTACTCATATTCCATCTCCTTCATCGGGGGCGGGTGCGCTTGCGCGAAGGCGCGCACATTCCGCCGAAACAGACCTACACGTGACTGTCTTGCGGGTATGGTACAAACAAGTGGTGCGGAAGTGATGACCAGAGAGGGCGTCACTGCCACATATTCCAACGTGTTAGCGCCCGGCAGCAGCTGGCGCGACGACAGGCTCCCAGGGATTCGCTCTGGCAGCCGGTGCAACTCTCAGATTTGCCAGGTCGTGCTGGCGGCTTCCATGACTCCGGCTTGGCAACGCATGATGCCAGGCTGGAATTCGGTGCCCCCTCATTGAAAGGAGACAACCAATGACGACTCAACACTCCCACAACTACCCTGAGAACTTCAAGGCTCGCGTGGTAGGCATTGTTCAGCACCGCATCGGGGACGGTCAGCTCGAAACCATCCCAAGCCCCATGGAAGTCGATGTATCAACGGCCATCGCCAGCTTTGTGCTGTCCTGGACCATCGAAGGCCAACCCGTGACCGTGTCGCTGGCCAAGCCCGACTTTGACTACCATATCGACCACAACAATATCGTTGTGCAATAACGCGCCGTCAATCGCGCTCCAAAGCAAGCCTTCAGGGCCTGCTTTGACTCTCCGGGTGTCCGGCCAGCCTTCATGAGGCGTTAATACAGCCCAGCAAACCGAAGGTTTGCGGTTGAGACTAGGCGTCCCCGACTAGGCGTCCCCGACTAGGCGTCCCCGACTAGGCGTCCCCGACTAGGCGTCAAGCCGCAGGCAGTGCAGACGTACGACAAGGCTTGGCGCGGCCGGCCAGGCAACGACGTATCAAGGGCTGTACTAGCGTCTCTCAAGCCAGCGCCGTGACCACCCGCACCTCCCCCACCAACAACTTGTGCACCGGGCAGGCTTCTGCAATCTGCTGGAGGCGGCTGCGCTGCTCGTCGCTCAGATCGCCTTCGAGCTGAATGCGGCGCACGATGTCGTTGCCCGCTGCGGCGCCGCCATCGGGGTTCAGCGCCAGATCCACCTTCACCCCCGTCAGTGGCCAGGCCTTGCGCTGTGCATACATCTGCACCGTAATCGTCGTACAGGCACCCAGGGCCGACAGCAGCAGCTGCATGGGGCTGGGGGCCGTATCGCCACCGCCCACGGCCTGGGGCTCATCGCCATGCCATGCATGGCCTTGGGGGTTGTGCAAATCCACGCGGTAGTTGCTGGTCGTGCTCTGTGCCTGGGCTTGTGCCTGCTGCGCCATATCAGTAGATCTCCTCAAATTGATCAGGCAATATAGGTGTTTCTGCCAGACGGCGCTTGCAAACGGGCACAAAAAAACCAGCACGGTTGCCGGTGCTGGTTTTCTGGGTAGGGTGTGCCGTGCGCCGGGCCTGCGCCCGGGCCGCCCACCGCGCTTACTTGGCGGTGACGACGCGCACCATCTCCAGGCACTTGTTCGAGTAACCCCACTCGTTGTCGTACCAGGAGACGACCTTCACAAAGGTCTTGTCCAGGGCAATACCGGCTTCGGCATCGAACACCGAGGTGCAGGTCTCGCCACGGAAGTCGGTGGCCACGACCTTGTCTTCGGTGTAGCCCAGCACGCCCTTGAGCGCGCCTTGCGACTGGGCCTTCATCTCGGCGCAGATCTCTTCGTAGGTCGCTTCGCTGTTCAGCTCCACGGTCAGGTCGACCACGGACACGTCCGACGTAGGCACGCGGAAGGACATGCCGGTCAGCTTCTTGTTCAGCTCAGGAATCACCACGCCCACGGCCTTGGCAGCGCCCGTGCTCGATGGGATGATGTTTTCCAGAATGCCACGGCCGCCGCGCCAGTCCTTGTTCGAGGGGCCGTCCACGGTCTTTTGCGTGGCAGTGGCTGCGTGCACGGTGGTCATCAGGCCGCGCTTGATGCCCCACTTGTCGTTGAGCACCTTGGCCACAGGGGCCAGGCAGTTGGTGGTGCACGATGCGTTGGAGATGATCGCTTGACCGGCATAGGTCTTGCAGTTCACGCCAAACACGAACATGGGGGTGTCGTCCTTCGAGGGGGCCGACAGAATCACCTTCTTGGCGCCCGCATCGATGTGCTTTTGTGCCGTTTCCTTGGTCAGGAACAGGCCGGTCGATTCGATCACCACATCGGCGCCGACTTCGTCCCACTTCAGGTTGGCAGGGTCGCGCTCTTGCGTCAGGCGGATCTTCTTGCCGTTGACGATCAGGGTGTTGCCTTCGACGGCAATCGTGCCCTGGAAACGGCCGTGCACGCTGTCGTACTGCAGCATGTAGGCCAGGTAGTCAGGCTCGAGCAGGTCGTTGATCGCAACGATTTCGATATCGGAAAAATTCTGCACTGCAGAGCGCAGCACATTGCGGCCGATACGGCCAAAGCCGTTGATGCCTACCTTGATTGCCATAGTGATCTCCAAGTAATGAAATGCCGCATGCCCGCCGGCCTGGGCCACGCTCGCTGCCGCTGGCGCCACTTGCCGGATAGGCCAGACCTGCCAAACCGCAGCCATGGGCAAGCTACAGAGAGCGGGCCGGGAAGGTGCGAGGAGGGGCGGTCTGATTTTGCCGCGTATTGTAGAGAACACTGGCTGGGCCCTGGAATAGTGGGCCATTGCCAGCCCCCAGCCAGCTATCGCCGGCGTGACTACCGGCACGCAACGGCCGTTGGCGGCCCTGGCCCCCAGGCTGTGCAACAATCCTTGCCAGCACGGGGGCCCTCCCGGCATCCTTTCAACAGCCTGCAGCAACACTGCCCCAGATGGTGGGCCGCCTCACAAACGCCATGAGTCTGTCGCTCCCCTCTTCGCCTTCCAGCCTGCGCACGGCAGTCGTCATTCCCTGCTACAAGGTGACGCGCCATATCCTGGCGGTGATTGCCGAGATCGGCCCCGAGGTCGATGGCATCTACATCGTCGACGACTGCTGCCCCGATGGCAGTGGCCGCTTTGTGCAGGAACACTGCCCCGACGCGCGCGTGCGGGTGCTGTTCAACGAGCTCAACCTGGGCGTGGGCGGCGCCGTGATGGCGGGCTACCGCGCAGCGATTGCAGACGGCTATGGCGTGCTGGTCAAGATCGATGGCGACGGGCAGATGGACCCGACCCTGGTGCCCCGCTTTGTAGCCCCCATTGCCAGCGGCCGCGCCGATTACACCAAGGGCAACCGGTTTTTCAACCTGGAGAAGATCGCCCGCATGCCGCGCATCCGCATCTTTGGCAATGCGGTGCTGTCGTTCATGACCAAGTTCTCGTCGGGCTACTGGAGCAGCTTTGACCCCACCAATGGCTTTACCGCCATTGCCGCCAGTACGGCCGCGCAGCTGCCGCTGCACAAGATCAGCCAGCGCTATTTTTTCGAGACCGACATGCTGTTCCGGCTGAACACGGTGCGCGCGGTGGTTCTGGACATCCCCATCGATTCGCGCTACGAGGACGAGGTCAGCAACCTCAAGATCCACAAGGTGCTGACCGAGTTCATGAGCGGCCATCTGCGCAACTTCTGCAAGCGCATTTTCTACAACTACTACCTGCGCGGCATGTCCGTGGCTTCGCTGGAGCTGCCGCTGGGCCTGCTGCTCATCACCTGGGGCACCGTGTTTGGCCTGTTCCACTGGGTCCAGTCCATCGTCTCCAATGTCGCCACCACCGCGGGCACCGTCATGGTCAGCGCGCTGCCCATCATCCTGGGCGTGCAACTGGTGCTGGCCTTTATCGCGTTCGATGTGGCGTCCGAGCCCACGCAATCGCACCGCCACGACGGCGAAGGCCTGGGCCGATAAGCACTGCCCTGCCTGCCACGGCGATCACCCAGCAACAGGCATAAAAAACGCAGGGTGCAGGCCCTGCGGCCCGCATCCCTGCGTTATTGGTTGCTGAGGCGGTGCGCGTTTAACGCTTTTGCAGCGCCACTTGCACCGTGTTGGCCACGTTGTCGGCGGTAAAGCCAAAGTGCTCGAACAGCACGCCAGCGGGGGCCGATTCGCCATAGGAGTCAATACCCACTACGGCCGCGCAGCCGTACTTCCACCAGAAGTCGGTCACACCCATCTCGACGGCCACGCGTGGCAGGCCAGCGGGCAACACGCTGCGCTTGTAGGCCACGTCTTCGCGGTCGAAGGTGGTCGTGCTGGGCATCGAGACCACGCGCACAGCAATCTTGCGCTCGGCCAGAAGGCGCTGGGCCTTCAAGGCCAGCTGCACTTCCGAGCCGGTGGCGATGATCACGGCTTGCGCCTTCTTGTTCAGGCCGATGTCCGAAGGCTCGGACAGCACATAGGCGCCGCGGCTGATGTTGCCGATCGCGTCGCCATTCTTGGGCGCATAAGGCAGGTTCTGGCGCGACAGCAGCAGCGCGGTGGGCTTGTTGCGGTTGGTCAGCGCCACGCTCCAGGCCACGGTGGTCTCAGCCGTATCGGCCGGGCGCCACACATCCAGGTTGGGGATCAGGCGCAGGCTGGCGGCGTGCTCGATCGACTGGTGGGTGGGGCCGTCTTCGCCCAGACCGATGGAGTCATGGGTAAACACATGCACCACGCGGCGCTTCATCAGCGCAGCCATGCGGATGGCATTGCGGCTGTAGTCGCTGAAGGTCAGGAAGGTGCCACCGTAGGGGATGAAGCCGCCATGCAGCGCCACGCCATTCATGATGGCGGCCATGCCGAACTCGCGCACACCGTAGTTGATGTGTCGGCCGATCTTGCCGTCTTCGGTCTTGACCACGGCGCCGCTGTCGTCCACGCGGAAAGCGGGTGTCGACTTGGTGTTGGTCAGGTTGGAGCCGGTCAGGTCGGCCGAGCCGCCCAGCAGCTCAGGCATGGCAGCGGTGAAGGCTTCCAGCGCCAGCTGGCTGGCCTTGCGGCTGGCCACGGTCTCGCCCTGGGTGTGGGCCTGGGCCACGGCTTCCACGGCCACTTGGGCAAACTGCTTGGGCAGGTCGCCGGCCATGCGGCGCTTCAGTTCTGCGGCCAGCTCAGGGAAGGCCTTGGCATATTCGGCAAACTGCGCATCCCAGGTGGATTCGGCCTTGGCGCCAAAGGTCTTGTGGTCCCAGGCTTCGTAGACATCGGCCGGGATCTCGAACGGGGCCGAGCTCCAGCCCAGCGCGGCGCGGGTCAGGCCGATTTCTTCAGCGCCCAATGGCTCGCCGTGGGCCTTGCTGGTGTCCTGGCGGTTGGGGCTGCCCTTGCCGATGGAGGTCTTGCAGATGATGAACGTGGGCTTGTCTGCCACCTTCTTGGCCTTGGCAATCGCGTCGCTCACGGCCTTGGGGTCGTGGCCGTCGATCGGGCCGATGACGTTCCAGCCGTAGGCTTCAAAACGCTGGGCGCTGTTGTCCACAAACCAGGGCTGCACCTTGCCGTCGATGGAGATGCCGTTGTCGTCGTACAGCGCGATCAGCTTGTTGAGCTTCCAGGCGCCAGCCAGCGCGCAGGCTTCGTGGCTGATGCCTTCCATCAGGCAGCCATCGCCCAGGAACACATAGGTGTGGTGGTCCACCACATCGTGGCCGGGGCGGTTGAACTCAGCGGCCAGCAGCTTTTCTGCCAGCGCAAAGCCCACGGCATTGGTCACGCCCTGGCCCAGCGGGCCGGTGGTCGTCTCCACACCGGGGGTGATGTCCACTTCGGGGTGGCCCGGGGTCTTGCTGTGCAGCTGGCGGAAGTTCTTCAGCTCGCTGACCGGCAGGTCGTAGCCGGTCAGGTGCAGCAGCGCGTAAATCAGCATCGAGCCGTGGCCGTTCGACAGGATGAAACGGTCGCGGTTGATCCACTGGGGATTGAGCGGGTTGTGCTTGAGGTGCTTGCTCCACAAGGCCACTGCCATATCGGCCATGCCCATTGGCGCACCGGGGTGGCCGGAATTGGCTTGTTGAACGGCATCCATTGCGAGTGCGCGGATCGCATTCGCCATATTCTGATTGTTGACCATGGGAGTGGAGGAAGAAAAAAGCGACAAAGGCCGCATTTTAGCGGGCTGCCGTCTCACGCGTCCGGCATGGCAGTCTTGGCCTACGGCGGCGCAGGGCCACCGCCTACCCCAAGGGCTTGAGCAAACACTGACAATACGCAAGCTATCGCCAATAAAATTCTATTAATATTATTTATACCGACTATCGTTTGTCAGCTACCGCTTGAAAGGATTGACCATGCAACGCACCCTCTCCACCACCGCTCTGGCCTTGACGCTCGCCCTGGCATCGCTGAGTGGCAGCGCCCTGGCCAGCACCGCCGACAAGATCGCTGCCGTGCAAGCGGCCCGCTTCGACCTGGCCCAAGCCATCCAGAGCGCGCAGAGCCAGCATGGCCTCAAGGTGCTCAAGGCCGAGATCGATACCAAGAAAAAGCAGCCCATCTACGAAGTCAGCGGCATCAACGCCCAGGGCCGTGAGATCAAGCTCAAGTTCAGCGCGCTGGACGCCGCCAAGGTCATGGAAAACAAGGACGATGGCGCCGCCGAGAAAAAGGACACCGACCGCCTGGGTGCCGCCAAGATCGGCATCAACGACGCCATTGCCACCGCCTTGAAGCACACCCCCGGCAAGGCCATTGACGTGGACCTGGACGACCACCTGGGCGTGCTGACCTATGACGTCAAGATCCTCAACGCGGCCAATACCGAGGTGGAAGTGCGCGTCAACGCGGTTGAAGGCAATATCCACCAATAAACGGCTTTAAAAGCAAGACGCCAAGGCCAGCTCCCGTGCTGGCCTTTTTTGCGTCCGGGGTTTGGACTCAGACCAAAGCTTGCGCCATGTACTGCGCATCCTCGCCATAGCTCAGCAAGGCCTCACGCTCCCGGGCCGACCAGGGCAGCAGCGCTGCATAGCCTTTGCGCTGCCAATACGGCTGCGAGCCCATCACCGACACCAGCGCCGAGTAACGCAGCCCATCGGCCTGCGCTTGTTGCAGCATCGCCTGCAGCAGCGCGGAGGCCAGGCCCTCGCCGGCCCGCTCGGGCGCGACGGCCATGTCATGCAGGTACAGCGTGTCGGCTGCCGATGCACAGGCAAAGCCGCCATGCAGCGGTGTTACCTTGCCCAACACGGAGCGGTAGGCCGCCAGATAGGCCAGCACCTGGCCTTGCTGCACGGCCACCAGCGAGCACTGCACAGGGCTGGCCAGCCGCGCTGCATACAGCGCGGCACTCTCCATAAAGTCCGCGCCATAGCAGGCCAGCTGCACCTGCATCAGGCCATCGAGGTGCTGCGCGGTCAGGGGTTCAAGGGACCAAAGGGGCTGGTCGTTGGAATGAAAACGCATCGGCCCATTGTCGGCGATGCGGCAGCCATCACATCAGGCCAAGGGCGCCAGTGGCTGGGCGGTCGATGCCGGCACCGCCGTGCGCGCCGCATTCATCACCATCGACAGCAGGCTGTAGTAGCCATTGATGCCGATCAGGTCCATCACGCCCTGGTCGCCCAACAGCTGCTGGGCCCGGGTCCAGGTGGCATCGCTCACCTGGCGCTGCTGGTGCAGCTCGATGCAGAAGTCATGCACAACGGCCTCATCCTCAGGCATCGCATCGGGGCGGCGGCCTTGGGCCACGGCGTCCACGGTGGCCTGGCTCAGGCCTTCGCGCAGTGCAATCGGCGCATGGATGGCCCATTCCACCTGCTGCGTCCACTGGCGGGCCGTGACCAGGATGGCCAGCTCGGTCAGGCGCAGGCCGATGGCGCTGCGGTAGCGCAGGTACTCGCCCAGGCGCTGGGTGTGGTCCATCAGCTCGGGGCTGCGCAGCAAGGGCACAAAGGGTGAGATCAGCGCGCCGCGCGGGCCATCGATGATGGGCTGGGCATAGCGGCGCTGCTCTTCGCTCCAGGCCTCGGGGGGCAGGGGCGGCATGCGGTCCTGGAAGGGCGTCATCGGGCGGGTTCTTTCAGATCGTTTCGGGGGCGTGTTCAGGCGGCTACCGGTTGCTGGGCCAGCACTTTGTCGATGGCATCGCCCAGGCGCTCGACCACCTGGTCCAGCTCGGCCTCGCTGCTGATAAAGGGCGGCGCCAGCAGCACATGGTCGCCATGCAGGCCGTCGATCGTGCCACCCATCGGGTAGCACAGCAAGCCATGGGCCATGGCCTGCGCCTTGACCTTGGCATGCAGCTTGAACGCCGGGTCAAACGTCGCCTTGCTGCTGCGGTCCTGCACCAGCTCCACGCCCCAGAACAGGCCCCGGCCCCGGATATCACCGACATGCGGGTGCTCGTCAAAACGCGCATGCAGCTGCTTTTGCAGATAGGCGCCGCGTGCCAGCACCTGGGGCAGCAACTGGTCGCGCTGTATCACCTGCTGCACCGCCAGCGCAGCGGCCGCCGCCATCGCGTGGCCGATATAGGTATGGCCATGCTGGAACAGGCCACTGCCGCGCCGCATCGCCTCCACAATCTTGCGCTGGGCCAGCACCGCGCCAATCGGCTGGTAGCCGCCGCCCAGGCCTTTGGCAATGGTCATCAGATCGGGGCTGATGCCCTCTTGCTCGACCGCATGCAAGCTGCCGGTGCGGCCCATGCCGCACATCACCTCGTCGGCAATCAGCAAGATGCCATAGCGGTCGCACAGCGCACGCAGGCCCTGCCAGTAGCCGGCAGGGGCGGCCACCGCGCCCAGGGTCGCGCCCACCACGGGCTCGGCGACAAAGGCGATCACCTTGTCCGGGCCCAGCTCTTGGAACTTGGCATCGATCTCGGCCAGCAAACGCGCCACATAGGCGGGCTGGCTCTCGCCGTCCAGGCGGTCGCGGTATTCATAGGCGGGGGCCACGCGCCCCACGTCCATCAGGATGGGGGCAAACTGCTTGCGGCGCCATTCATTGCCGCCCACGGCCAAGGCACCCAAGGTGTTGCCGTGGTAGCTTTGGCGGCGCGCGACAAAGTGCGTGCGCTCGGGCTGGCCGATCTCGACAAAATACTGGCGCGCCATTTTCAGCGCGGCCTCGACCGCCTCGGAGCCGCCGGAGACAAAGTAGACATCGGTCATGCCCGCGGGCGCATGCGCGACCAGGTGGTCGGCCAGCGCCTCTTGCACCTCGGTGGTGAAAAAGCTGGTGTGGGCATAGGCCAGCTGGTCGAGCTGGCGGTGCATCGCTGCCAGCACATCCGGGTGGGCATGGCCCAGGCACGACACGGCTGCCCCGCCACTGGCATCCAGGTAGGCCTTACCGGCCTGGTCAAACAATTCCACGCCTTTGCCGCCGACCGCAACAAGAGGAACCTGGGCCAGAGAACGATGGATGACATGGCTCATGCGAGCACTCCTTGACAATGCGTCACCAGCCCTGCGCCGGCAGCGATACGCACAGTATAAGGATCATTTGTAATTTTTCAATATATTAATGGATCATTTGCTCCATTTCCACCTATTTCTGTCCCCAGGCTTCCCCTTCCCTCCCTGTCGCTATCCGTTCAACGCAAGCCGCCTACATAGCGCTTGGCCGAGGCCACCAGCCCCTGCGGTGCAGCCGGATCGCTGGCAGGGGCCGGCGCCGCCGGGGCGGGTGCGCCCGGCAGGCTGGCCGCAAAGCGCTGCGCCAGGCGCTCCAGCTCCGCATCCTGGTTGGCCAGCGCATGGCTCAGCGCAAAGCGCGCCATCGCCTGGCCGTAGGCGGTATCGCTGGCCATCCACTCGGTATCGGTCACCCGGCCCGTCTTGCGGCGCAGCGCCACATGCAAATGCGCGGCGATGGCCAGGCGTTCACTGTCGTTCATACAAGCTCCTCCATGGCAGAACCTGAGGGGCAGGCGGCAGGCACAGAGCGCTGCAGCCTGGTGGCCCGGCGGCACCCGGTGGCGCCGGGCCTATCACGCTAGTTTTGGCTTTCCTGGTGCAGGCTGATATCCAGCCCATCGATCTCCTGCTGCGCCGTCACCCGCAAAGGCAGAACCACGCGGATAACGGTCAGCAAAATGGCAGTGCCCGCCGCGCTGAAAATAGCCACGGCCGCCACGGCCACCAGCTGGTTGAGAACCGTGGCATCCACGCCGGCAATGGCGCGGTCGGCAAACAAGGCGGTGAGCAGCGAGCCGGCAATGCCGCCCACGCCGTGCACGCCAAACACATCGAGCGAGTCGTCCACACCCAGGCGGCGCTTGAGCCAGGTGGCGCCCCAAAAGCAGGCTACGCCAGCCATCAGGCCGATGGCGACTGCGCCGCCCACCTGTACAAAACCGGCCGCCGGTGTGATGGCCACCAGACCGCCAATCAGGCCCGAGAGCACGCCCAGCAAGGTGGGCGCGCCGCGCACCCACCACTCGACCAGCATCCAGGACAGCGCGCCGGCAGCAGCGGCCACCATGGTCACCAGCATCGCCAGCGCCGCACGGCCATCGGCCGACAGGGCAGAGCCCGCGTTAAAGCCAAACCAGCCAATCAGCAGCAGCGCGGCACCCATCGCCGTCCAGCCCAGGCTGTGCGGCTCAAAGGCCTGGCGGCCATAGCCCTGGCGCCGGCCCAGCATGGCCGCGCAGACGAGGGCCGAGACGCCCGCATTGACGTGCACCACCGCGCCACCGGCAAAGTCCAGCGCGCCCAGCTTGTTGAGCCAGCCATCGCTCTCCCAGACCCAGTGGGCGACCGGCGCATAGACCAGCACGCTCCACAGCGCCGAGAACAGCAGCAGCGCCGAAAAGCGCATGCGCTCGACCACGGCGCCAATGATCAAGGTGGTGGTGATGACGGCAAAGGCCATCTGGAACAGCGCATAGAGCGACTCGGGCAGATGGGGCGCCAGGTGGCTGACCGACACGGTGCCCGCTGCCGCATCCAGGCGCATCGATGAGAACCAGGCCCGGTCCAGCCCGCCCAGCCAGGCCGTGGACTTGCTGAAGGCCAGCGAGTAGCCCAGCGCAAACCAGGTGAGTGACACCACCGCCGCCACCGCAAACACGGCCACCACCGTGTTGACCACGTTCTTGCGCCGCACCAACCCGGCATAGAAGAGCGCAATGCCCGGCAGTGTCATCAGCAACACCAGCACCGTAGAGACCAAGAGCCAGGCCGTATCGGCCTTGTCAATCGCAGCCATCTGCACCATTTGCATGCCATCCCCTTTTTACGTTGTCATCCATTGCGGGTTTGTTTCAAAAGGTAGCAGTTTCTATGCCATGGAGCGGGAAAGCGCCTGGATACGCGGTCTGCGGGCATGCGCAGGGGTGGCCAGGCCGCCGGCCTATGCCCGATCGCACCACATCGGTGCCATGGGCCTTGGAGCAGCCACCAACGGAAAACCGGCGCATGCATCGCTGCAGGCGCCGGTTCTGTCTGAGGGGACTACAACGGAATTCAGTCCGCAGCCAACACCTTGCCCGGGTTCATCAGCCCCAGCGGATCGAGCGCCTGCTTGATCGCCCGCATGGCGGCCAGCTCCTGCGGCGTGCGGCTAAAGCCCAGGTAGGGCATCTTGTGCAGGCCAATGCCATGCTCGGCCGAGACGCTGCCCTGGAACTGCTGCACCAGGCCGTACAGCACGGCCTCCAGCGCCTCGTCCTCGCCGCCAATGGTTTGGCTGTCGGTGGTCACATGCAGGTTGCCGTCGCCCACATGGCCAAAGAACAGGCTGTAGTGGCCAGGCCAGCGCGCATCAAAGGCGGCGCGGCAGGCCGCAGCAAAGCGGCCAATATCCACCTGGGGCAGGCTGACGTCAAAGTTCACCGGCGGGTGCATGTGCGCCGTCATCTCGGCGGGCGCCTCGCGCAGCTTCCACAGGCTTTTGGCCTGCTCGCTCGACTGCGCAATCACTGCATCCACCACCTCGCCAGCTTCCATGGCCTCGCCCAAGGCCTCTTCCACCGCAGCGCGCAGCGCAGCCTCGTCCTTGCCATCCACATCGATCAGCGCCTGCAGCGGGTGCTGCTGGTCAAAGGCCGGCTGCAGCTTTTGCCACTGGATGGAGGTCTGCACAAAGTCGCTCCACATCAGCTCGAACGCGGCCACGCTGTTGCCAAAGCGGGCCTGCATGCGCGCCAGCACCGCCAGCGCTTCGTCAAAGCCCGGCAGCGCCACCATGCAGGTGGCCTTGGCCTGCGGGGCGGGCAGCAGGCGCAGCAGCACGCGGGTGATGATGCCCAAGGTGCCTTCGGCACCGATAAAGAACTGCTTGAGGTCGTAGCCGGTGTTGTTCTTCAGCATGGGGCGCAGCATCGGCAGCACCGTGCCATCTGCCAGCACCACCTCCAGCCCCAGCACCTGCTCGCGCATCATGCCGTTTTGCAGCACGCCGTTGCCGCCCGCATTGGTCGAGACATTGCCGCCAATCTGGCAGCTGCCGCGCGCGCCCAGGTCCACGCCAAACACCCAGCCCGCCGCCACGGCCGCTTCCTGCACCGCCTGCAGGGTGACGCCGGCCTGCACCGTCATCAGGCCGGTGCGTGCATTCACGTCCTCGATCTGCTGCATGCGGTCCAAAGCCACCGCCACGCCCTGGGCCACTGGCACGGCCGCGCCGGCCAGGCCGGTCAGCCCGCCCTGGGGCACCACGGGCACCCGGTGGGCATGGCAGATGCGCAGCAAGGCGCTGACCTCTTCGGTGCTGCGCGGGCGCAGCAGCGCCCGCGGCGGCACCGGCGGGGTTCCGCTCCAGTCGGTCCAGTACTTCTCGGGGATGGCGCCCGCGCCGCGCGAAAAGCCGTTGGGGCCCAGCGCTTGCTCAAGATCGGTCCAGAAAGCCGCCGCAGGAGCGGCTGCCGCGTTGTCGGTGCGAGAGGTAGTCATAGACCGCTATTGTCGGGCGGTTTGCCTGACAGGCGCGGCCCGCCAGCAGCAAAACCTGCTGGGCCACTACAGCAAAAAACGGCATCCCAGGCCTGCCGTGCAAGCCCTGGATACCGTTTGCGGAGGCGTCGGAATCAGCGTGCCGATTGCTGCACGTAAGCCAGCAAGGTCTCCACCATGCGGCGCACATGGGGCTGCACCTTGGCGGCCACGGCCGGCAGGTAGTCAAAGGGCATGTGCTCCTGCATATAGCTGCTCTGCGTCATCTCCAGCTGGATGGCATGCACGTTCAGCGCCGGCTGGCCATAGTGGCGCGTGATGTAGCCGCCCTGGAAGCGGCCATTGAGCACGCTGGTAAAACCGTCAGCCTCACCTTTGCGGGCCTCGGCCAGCAGCGCCTCGCCCAGGCCTTCGCCGCAGCTCGCACCCTTGTTGGTGCCCAGGTTCAGATCGGGCAGCTTGCCGTCAAAAAAGCGCGGTAGCACCGACTGGATCGAATGCGCATCCCACAGGCCTGCTGCGCCATGCTGGGCCTTGATGCGGGCCAGCTCGGCGGCCAGCTGGTCGTGGTAGGGCTTCCAGACCTGGTCGCGGCGCTGGGCAATCTCGGCGTCATCGGGCTGCAGCGCGGCGCTTTGGTAGACGGGGGTGTCGGCAAAGGTGTCGACCGGGCACAGGCCCGTCACGCTCTGGCCGGGGTAGAGGCTGGCGCCATCGGGGGGGCGGTTCATGTCCACCACCAGGCGCGAATGCGTGGCCACCAGGGTCGAGGCCCCGATCTCCTGCGCAAACGCATAGAGCAGCGGCAGGTGCCAGTCGGTGTCATGCACCTCGCGCGCCTCGGGCGTGAAGCGCTCGGCCAGCGCGGGCGGCACATAGGTGCCCACATGGGGGAAGGAGATCAGCAGCGGCGCCGTGCCTTGGCGGAATTCAAACGCTGCGCGGTCGGTTTCAAAATGCATGGATCACGTCTCCTGAAGAAGTTCGCTGCGCGCGGCGACAAAGCCGCGCTGCGCGCTGTGGTGCAGCCGGTGGCGGCCGTCGGCCACGCGGCACTGGCCGCCCACCCAGACACTGGCCACCGCACTGCTGCGGCTGCTGGCAAACACATGGGCATCGAGCTGCTCGGCAGCGGGCAGCCCGGCCAGCGCCAGGTGCTGGCCATCGAGCACCACAAAATCGGCCTGCTGGCCCACGGCCAGGCCGGCCACTGCGCGGCCACTGGCCTGCGCGCCGCCCTGCACCGCTGCCAACAGCATATGGCTGCCCACATGGGGCTGCTGGGCACTGGCCGCCACATTGCGCTGCTGCGATTGCAGGCGCTGGCTGTACTCCAGCATCATCAGCTCTTCGGCGGCGTTCACGCCGATGTGGCTGTCCGAGCCAATGCCCCAGCGGCCGGCACCGGCCTGCCAGCGCGGCAGGTCAAAGATGCCGTCGCCCAGGTTGGCTTCCGTCAGCGGGCACAGGCCCGCCACCGCCTGCGAGGCGGCTGCGGCTGCGTATTCGGCCTCATCCATGTGCGTGGCATGCACCAGGCACCAGCGCGCGTCCACCGGCATATGGTCCAGCAGCCAGGCCACCGGGCGCTGGCCGCTCCAGGCGACGCAGGCGTTGACCTCAGCCATCTGCTCGGCAATGTGGATGTGTACGGGCGCCTGGGCGCTCAGCGCATGCAGGCCCTGCACGGCCTCTTGCAAGGCCTCGGGCGCCACCGCGCGCAGCGAGTGCGGCGCCAGGCCCAGCGCCGCGCCCTGGGCGGCGCAGGCGGGGGCCAAGGTCTCCAGCAGGCGCAGCATGTTGTCGGTGCTGCGGATAAAACGCTTTTGCCCGTCATGGGGTGCCTGGCCGCCAAAGCCGCTGTTCTGGTAGAGCACCGGCAGCAAGGTGATGCCGATGCCCGCTGTCTGCGCGGCACGCAGCAGCGCCAGGCTCAGCTCGCCATCGGGGGCGTAGGCCTGGCCATCGGGCTGGTGGTGCAGGTAGTGGAACTCGCAGACGCTGGTGTAGCCTGCTTCGAGCATCTCGATGTAGAGCCAGGTGGCAATCGCCTCCAGGTGCTGGGGCCCCAGGCGCGCGGCAAAGCGGTACATCAGGTTGCGCCAGCTCCAAAAGCTGTCCTGCGCCTGGCCGCGGAACTCCGAGAGCCCGGCAAAGCCGCGCTGGAACGCATGCGAATGCAGGTTGGGCATGCCCGGCAGCACCGGTCCGCCGGCCTGCGCCACACCCGCGCAGCGGGCCGCATCCACTCCCGTTTCGATGGAGCTGAAGAGGCCTTGCGCATCCCAGCGCAGCAGCACGTTCTGCGCCCAGCCCGTGGGCAGCAAGGCCTGGGCGGCAAACAGTTGGTTATGGGTATTCATCGCATCAGACACCGGCTGCTACCTCCTGCAGCGCGACAGCGATCAACAGGGCGTCGTCGCTGCTCGCTTCCAGCTGCAGCGGCTGGCCGGGCGCAGCGGTCCAGTACAGGCCATCTTCGCCACCGGCCACCAGCGCAGCGGCTTGCGCAGGCAGGCGCCAGCTGCCAGCCCGCGCCAGCAGCAGGCCCTGGGCACTGCCCAGCTGCAGGCTGCCACCCCGGTGGATCGTCACCTGCGCCTGCACGCGGCCGCGCCGGGTCATCACATTCAAATCCTGCGAGGCGCCGCCCAGCAGCTGGCAGTCCAGCGCCACATCGCCCGAGAACGCAAAGGGCTGCAGGCAGTGCTGCAACAAATGGTCCACGCTGCCATCGGCAGCCTGCAAATGCACGCCATCACCACCCAGCAAGGTGATGATGCGGTCCACCCCGGCAAAGGCCGAGAACGGCCCACTGCTGGCGATCTGCGCAATGCTGATGCGCCAGGCAAAACTGTCGATGCTGGCGCCAGGCGGCCAGCACAGCACCTCTTGCGTCGTGCCGCCGCCGTTCTTCCATGGCGCGGCGGGCAGCGCGCTGCTGCTGAAAAATTGCATGCTCATCCCTGCCCGTTTATTGCTTTGTCAACACGGCCTGCAAAAAGCTGCGTGTGCGCTCCTTGGTCGGGTTGCTGAAGATGGTCTGCGGGTCACCGGCTTCGATGATGCCGCCGCCATCCATGACGACGACCACATCGGCCACTTCCTTGGCAAAGCCCATTTCATGGGTGACCACCATCATGGTCATGCCTTCGGCGGCCAGCATCTTCATCACCTGCAGCACCTCGCCCACCAGCTCGGGGTCGAGCGCCGAGGTCGGCTCGTCAAACAGCATCACCTTGGGCCGCATGGCCAGCGCGCGCGCAATCGCCACGCGCTGCTTCTGCCCGCCCGAGAGGCTGCCGGGCATCGCATCGGCCTTGTGGCCCAGGCCCACTTTTTTCAGCAGGTCATGCGCCAGCGCATCGGCATCCTTGCGGCTCAGGCCGTGGAGCTTGCGCGGGCCCAGCGTCACGTTGTCCAGCACCGACAGGTGCGGAAACAGGTTGAAGGACTGGAACACCATGCCCACCTCTTCGCGCAGCGCATTGAGGGCTTTTTCGGGCAGCATCTGGCCGTCCTGCACCAGGGTGCGGCCACAGATGTCGATGCGGCCGCCCTGCGGGGCTTCGAGCCCATTGCAGCAGCGCAGGAACGTGCTCTTGCCCGAGCCGCTGGGGCCGATGACGACCACCACCTGCTGGGGCTGCACATCGAAGTCGATGCCATCGAGCACCACATGCGTGCCAAAGGCCTTGCGCAGGCCACGGATGCGGATCATGGATTCGGAAAGTTGGGGAGCTGCGGTCATTGCACCATGCCTCCAGCGCGCAGGCGCTTTTCAAAATGGCGCAGGGCCAGGGTGGTCACGCCGGTCAATACAAAATAAATCACGGCAATCGCCAAATACACTTCCAGCGAGCGGTAGGAGACGCTGATGATCTTCTGGCCCTGGTGCATCACATCATGGATGGTCAGCAGCGAGACCAGCGCCGAGTTCTTGATCAGCGCGATGAACTCATTGCCCAGTGGCGGAATCATGCGCACGATGGCCTGGGGCAGGATCACCGAGAGCATGGCCTGGCCCGACGACATGCCGATGGAGCGCGCCGCCTCCATCTGGCCGCGGTCGATGGACTGGATGGCGCCGCGCACCACTTCGGACACATAGGCGCCCGAGTAGATGCCCAGGCCCAGCACGCCGCAGGCAAAGGCCGGCAGCATGATGCCAAACTGCGGCAGCCCGAAGAACAGAATGAACAGCTGCACCAGAAGCGGCGTGCCCCGGATGGCGGCCACATAGGCCGTGCAGATGCCGTAGATGATCCTGTTCTTGGGGTTGAGCCGGCCAATGCCGATCAGCAGACCCATCACGCAGCCCAGCACCAACGCAGCGGCCGTGATCTCCACCGTCACCGCTGCACCGCGCAACAGATCGGGCCACCCTGCCCAGACGGGCGAAAAATCCAAATCCATAGTCAATCCTGTCGTCTCAGATCAGCGCACTGCCTGGGCGGCGCGCTGCGGCACCCTTGCCAATTACTTGCTGCTGGGGAACCACTTGTCCACGATGGCCTTGTAGCCACCGTCGGCCTTGAGCTGCTCAAGCGCCTTGTTCACGGCGGTGGTCAACTCAGGCGTGTCCTTGCGGATGGCCATGCCGTATTCCTCGGTGGTGATCTGCTCGGCCAGCACCTTCATGCCGCCGCGCGTGCGGTTGTACTGGAACGCAGCGGGCTTGCCGGTCACGGCGGCATCGGCGCGGCCAATGTCGACCAGGTTGAACATTTCCTGGTTCTTTTCGACCTCAACGCGCTGCACCTTGGGGAAGTGCTCGGTGAGGTAACCCACCGACTTGGTGCCCACCTGCACCGAGACCTTCTTGCCGTCCAGATCGCTCAGCTTGGTGATGGGGCTGCCTTCCTTGACCATGGCCACCAGGCCACCGGCGTAGTAAGGCTGGGTGAAGTCCACCACCTTCTTGCGCTCATCGGTGATGTAGATGGCAGAGACGGCCATGTCGTAGCGCTTGGCGATCAGACCCGGCACCAGGCCCTTGAAGTCGATATCGACCCATTCGACCTTCTTGCCCATCTTGGCCGCGACGGCCTCGACGAGTTCGACGTCAAAACCGGTCTTCTTGCCGTTTTCGACAAATTCCATCGGCGGGAAAGTGGCATCGGTGGCCACGCGCAGCACATTGTTCTGGGCAAAGGCAGCGCCTGCACCACAGGCCAGGGCGATCAAAGAGGTCTTCAAGACCAGGCGACGGAAGTTCATGGGAGAGTCCTTTTTCAATTCAAGTACCAAGCAAAATCGCAATGTCATCCAGCCAGACTGCGGGAGATGCGGGCCGCTGCTGCCAAGGTCGCCTGCACCAGCTGGGCTTGCTGGTGCTGCACGCGCTGCTGCGGGGCCATCAGGCTGAGCGCAGCGACCGCGCGGCGGCCGCTGGCAAACACCGGCACGCTGCAACCCCAGACACCGGCGTCGACCTGGCCCACCGTGGTGATGTAGCCCTGTGTGCGCAGCTCCTGCAGCTCGGCAGCGGCCTCGGCGCGGGCGGGGGTGCCTTCGCCGTAGTGCTGGTTGAGCAGCGCTTCGCGTTGCACGGCAGGCAGGTAGGCCAGCACGCACTTGGCAGAAGCCCCGACCTTCAGCGGCACGCTGCTGCCCTTGTCGAACGAGCAGCGCAGCGACAGCGGGCTTTCCACCATGTCCAGGCAGACGGCCTGGCCATTGGCCGCTACCAAGAGGCCTGCGCTCTCCTGGGTCTGCTGCGACAGCTGCACCAGCACAGGGCGGGCCACATGCACCAAATGGGAGCCATCATCAAAACCACGCGCCAGCTGCAGGCCCAGCGGCCCGGGCGCATACAGCGCACCACTGTCGGCCACAAAGCCAAAGCGCTTGAGGCGCGCGAGCTGCCGGTACAGGCTGCTGCGGGGCAAGCCGGTGCCCTGCATCAGCTCGCTGGCCGACAGCGGCCGCCCGGCGCAGGCCAATACCGCCAGCACCTGCAGCACCCGGTCGGCCGCCGACACCTCGGAACCCGGGGTATCCGCTGCCGTGCGCTCGCTGACCAACAACTCTGTAGCATCCATTCGCAATTCCCATTCTTCGGGACTAGTGACAACAAGGATCTTGCAAGATCAATGCCAGAATTGTCGATTTGCTCTCTGTATTGCACCCTAGCGCAAACCCTAGGTCGGAATTGAATGGCCCATTCAATTCCCATTTATTGGGAATTTGAAATGTAAAAACACCGGCGTGGTGCGGCGCTTGGCGCGCAGGCCAGCGCCGCCGCACCCGTGCAGGGCGGGGTGGACGGGAGAGAGAGAGGGGAGTGTTTGGGCGGGCCCGTGGTGGGGGCGCCGCTCCATCAGCGTTGAGTCAACGCTTCGTCAGCGCACAGGCTGCGGTCAAAGTGCTGCCAGATAGCCCAAAGCCGCGAGCGGCGCCGTCTCGGCGCGCAAAACACGCGGGCCCAAGGTCACCGGTGCAAAGCCGTTGCCGCGCGCCAGCGCTTCTTCGGCGGGCGACAGGCCGCCTTCGGGGCCAGAGAGGAAGACGAGAGGCTGGGCGCCCGCCTGCTGTACCGCCTGGGCCAGCGGCTGCGTGCCGTCTGCCAGCGACAGCACCAAGCGCTGTGCATCGGCCAGGCCGCCGGCCTTGATCCATTGCACCAGGTCCACCGGTGCATGGATGCGTGGCACCTGGTTGCGGCCGCACTGCTCGCAGGCGCTGGCGGCAATCGCTTGCCAACGCTCCTGGCGCTTGGTGGCGCGGTCGCCCTTGAGGCGGGTGACCGAGCGCTCGGCCTCCAGCGGGGTGATGCTGGCGACGCCCAGCTCGGTCGCCTTCTCCACCAGCCATTCCATGCGCTCGCCAGCGGTAATGCCGGCCAGCAGGTGCACGGCGCGGGCCGCTTCGCGCTCGATCGCCGTGTGGCCCTCAATCTGCACGGTCACATGGCTGCGGCCCATCTGCACGATGGTGGCGTCATATTCACCTGCGGGGCTGCCGGCTACGCCATTGAACAAGGTGATGTGTTCGCCCGGCTGCATGCGAAACACCTGCACATGGCGTGCAGCCTCGGGCGGCAGATCCAGTGCAGCGCCTACGCGCAACTCAACGGGGCAGTAAAAACGGGGCATGGTGCTGGGTCAAAGTGGATGGCAGGAAAGGGCAGAGATTGAAGCAACGAGGTTCAGCCCCGGCCCATCATCCAGCCGCCTTGCTCCTCGATGCCCTCGACCTCATGGATCAGGCGCATCAGCGGTACCAGCTCGCGGTAGCGCGAGGCCGTTGCGCGGATGTAGTGCAAAAAGCGCGGTGCATCGGCCAGGTAGCGCGGCTTGCCGTCGCGCAAGGTCAGGCGGGCAAAGATGCCAGCCACTTTCAGGTGGCGCTGGATGCCCATCCATTCGACTGCGCGGTAGAAGTCACCAAAATCGGCACCAAAGCCCGAGGGGCTGTCAGCGCCCAGCAGGCCAGCCTTGCGCGCCTTCTCCCAGTAGCGGATGGTGATGTCCACGACAAAGTCTTCTTCCCAGCTGATGAAGGCATCGCGCATCAGGCTGGCAATGTCATAGGTGATCGGGCCGTAGAGCGCATCCTGGAAATCCAGCACGCCCAGCGGCGCACCGGCGCTGGGGGGCACCATCAGGTTGCGCATCATGAAGTCACGGTGCACAAACACGCGTGGCACCGACAGGTTCTGCGCCACGATGGCGTCAAAGGCGTTTTGCAGCACGGCCTGCTGTTTGTCGCTCAGCTGCACCTGGCGGTGCTGGGCGATGTACCAGTCAGGGAACAGCTGCAGCTCGCGGCGCAGCACGGCCTCGTCATAAACGGGCAGCACGCCTTCGCGCGATGCCTTTTGCCAGTCCACCAGGATATCGACCGCCTGCATGTACCACTGGTAGGCGGCCTGGGAATCGGGCGGCTGGAGCTTTTCGATCACCGTCTGCGTGCCCAGATCGGACAGCAGCATGAAGCCGTGAGCGGCATCCCAGTCCAGCACCTGGGGGGCATTCAGGCCAGCCTCGGCCAGCAGCGCTTGCACCTTCACAAAGGGTTCGCTGTTTTCCTTGTCCGGCGGCGCATCCATGATGATACGCGTGCCGCCCTGCAGGTCGTCCACCCGCAAATAGCGGCGAAAGCTCGCATCGGCAGACGCCAGGCGAACGCTCTCGGGCCGCAGACCATGGCGGGCCGCTACCGCTGCCAGCCAGGGGGCAAACTGCGCGGCGCGGGTGGCATCTGCCCACACAACTGGGGTAACGCCCTGTAAAGATTGCTTGGCGCTGTCAGGCTGGGGTGCTACAGAAGATGCAGCAATAGGGTCAGACATGGGGGAAATAGATTGGCTCATGGATAATGCAGATTCTACAAAGCCCTGCCGCCCGGCTGGGCCCCAGATCCAGATCCGTGTGCATGTATGCACCGCAGATGCACAGGCCAGTGGCTATTTCCCATGGATATTCACGCTTTAACCGATGTGGCGCCAGCCTCGCCCCGCCCTGCAGGCGCCGCCGCAGGGCTGCGCGCGCGCGCAAACACCAACACATCGCCCCGCACCTTGTCCCGCACCCCCCTTAGCTTCTCCCCCACCACCATCGCCCGGCTGTGCATGGCCATGCTCTGGGCATCGCCCGCGCTGGTACTGGCCCAGGCGCCCGCTGGCAGCGATGACGCCGGCCTGGTGCTGCGCGCCAGCCCCCGCCTGCAAGAGAGCCTGAGCTCCGAGCAGCGCGGCAAGATGCCGGTCTACCTCGAGGGCGACGAGCTCACCGGCCAGACGGCGGACATGACCACCGTCACCGGCAATGCCAGCCTGCGCCGCGCCGACACGATGATCCGCGCCGACCGCCTGCGCTTTTACGAGCCCAGCAACACCGCCTATGCCGATGGCAATGTGCACATCAACCGCGCCGGCAGCGTGTTTGACGGCACCGAGCTGCAGATGCAGCTCGATTCGAACGAGGGATTCTTCAAGGACGCCAACTACCGCCTGCTGCCCAACAACGGCTATGGCGTGGCCTCGCGCGTGGATTTCATCGACCGCGAGCGCTCGGTCGTGCATGATGGCACCTACACCACCTGCCAGCGCGACGACGAGGCCAGCTGGCAGCCCGACTGGATCATCCGTGCTGAAAAAATCAGCATCGACAACCTCGAAGAGGTCGGTGTGGCCGAGAATGGCGTGCTCGAATTCAAGGGCGTGCCGATCATCCCCATCCCCAAGATGAGCTTTCCGCTGTCGGAAAAGCGCAAATCGGGCCTGCTGCCGCCCACGATGTCGCTCGACAGTGACAGCGGCTTCACCTACGCCCAGCCCTATTACTGGAACATTGCGCCCAACCGCGATGCGACGATCACGCCGACGGCCATGGTCAAGCGCGGCCTGGCGCTGGGCGGCGAGTTCCGCTACCTGGAGCCGACCTACAGCGGCACCCTGGCGGGCCTCTACATGCCCGGCGACCGCCTGCGCGACCGCGACCGCTGGTCCTGGCTGTGGATGCACAACGGCAGCCTGGATACGCCCATTGGCGGCCTGGGGCTAAACATCAACGCCAAGCGCGTGAGCGACTCGGACTACTGGCGCGACTTCCAGGGCAACAGCTACAAGCTCAACGAGCGCCTGCTCAACAGCGAAGCCTCGGCCAGCTGGTCGCGCGATGACCACAGCCTGCTGCTGCGCGCGCAGAAGTGGCAGACCCTGCAGGACCCGCTCTCGCCGATCGTGCCGCCGTATGACCGCATGCCCCAGCTGCAGTACCGCTACACGCCGCAGAACCTGCCGCTGGGCCTGGAAGGCTCGATCGAAGCCGATGCCACGCGCTTCCGTGCCGACACCAGCCTGCTCAACCAGCCCAATGCCGACCGGGGCTATATCCAGGCCGAGCTGAGCCGCCCCTTCATTGCGCCGCAGGGCTACATCACGCCCAAGCTGATGCTCAACACCCGGCACTACAACTTTGACAACTCGGGCCTGGCCACCGTCAGCAGCGCCAGCATCACCGTGCCCACCGTCAGCCTCGACAGCGGCCTGACCTTTGAGCGCAGCACACGCCTGTTTGGCCGCAACCTGATCCAGACGCTGGAGCCACGCGCCTTCTACACCTACACGCCCTACCGCGACCAGAGCATGATCCCGGTCTACGACACGGCGCCGTACGACTTCAGCTTTGCGACCATCTTCAGCTCGAACTCGTTCAGCGGCTATGACCGCATTGCCGACAACAATATGCTGACCGTGGGCGCCACCACGCGTTTCCTCGATGCCGAGACCGGCGCCGAGGCAGCGCGCTTTGGCATCGCCCAGCGCCTGCGCTTCTCGGACCAGCGCGTGGTCATGCCCAATGCCAGCTCGGTCGAAGAGCGCTGGTCGGACATCATGCTGGGCGCGGGCATCAACTGGACACCCAAGTGGGGCTTTGACACCACGGTGCAGTTCAACCCGGACAGCGGCCGCTCGGTGCGCTCGACCATGCAGGCGCGCTACAAGCCCGGCGACTACAAGACGCTGGCACTGGCCTACCGCTACCAGGCGCAGAACAGCGAGCAGATGGACCTGGGCTGGCAATGGCCAGTCAATGAAATCTTTGGCTCCGGGGGCAAAAAAGCCAAGGGCGAAGGCCGCTGGTACACTGTGGGCCGCCTGAACTACAGCATGCGCGACAAGAAACTGGTGGACTCTGTGGTCGGTGTGGAATACGCCGGATGCTGCTGGAGCAGCCGCATTGTGCTGCAGCGCTTGCAGAACTCGCTGGTGCAGTCCAACACCAAGCTGCTGTTCCAGATGGAATTTACCGGCCTGACCAAACTCACCCTGGGCGCTGACCCGCTGGCCAGCATGCGCGAAAACGTGCCCGGCTACCAGTCTCTGCCCAGCGGCAACGGCGCTGCAGTACCCAGCCGTTTCAGCAATTACGATTGAAGCATTCCCTGACCATGAAACAACGCATTCTCTCTTTGAGCGTGGCCTGCAGCCTGGCTTTGCTGGCCGGTGCCAGCGCAGCGCAAGGCATGAAGGCCAGCGGCGACAGCGCATCGGCTCGCATGCGGGCCCCTGGCGCAGGCCTGGCCACGCCGACGGCCGTTCCTTCGGTGGCCATCCCGGCGGCCGCTGTTGCCCAGCGCAGCAGCAATGCCCCGCGCTCTGCGGACTTCATCGTCGCGGTCGTCAATTCCGAGCCGGTCACCAACGTCGAAGTGCAACAGCAGTACGAACGCCTGCGCGCCCAGGCCGAGGCCAACAACATGCCCGCCGAGACCGCTCGCCGCCAGGCGCTGGAGATGCTGATCGGCCAGAAGATCCAGCTGCAGATGGCTGCCGAGCGCAACATCACGGTGGACAACTTCGCCGTGCAACAGGCCGAAGAGTCCGTCGCGCGCCAAAACAGCATGACCATGCCCGAGCTGCGCCGCCGCCTGGCCAGCGAAGGCATTCCGGAAGCGCAGTTCCGCGCCGATCTGAAAAAGCAGCTGGTGATCCAGAAGCTGCGCGAGGCCGAGGTGGACTCCAAGGTGCGCGTGAGCGACCTCGACATCGACCAGTACCTGCGTGAGCAAAAGGCCAAGGCCGGCATGGCCAGTGCCGCCACCCAGCTCAACCTGGGCCACATCCTGATCACCGTGCCAGAAAACGCCAGCGACGACCAGGTCAAGCAGCTGCAGGCCAAGGCCCAGCAGGCGGCCGACAAGATCCGCGCTGGCGAAGACTTTGGTGCCGCCGTGGCCGAGTTCTCCGATGTGCCCGACGGCAAGGGCGGCGGCGCCATGGGCCTGCGCCCGGCCGACCGCTACCCCGAGCTGTTCGTCAAGGCCACACAGTCCACCCCGCTGGGCGCCATTGCCGGCCCGGTGCGCTCGCCTGCGGGCTTCCACATCCTGAAGGTGCTGGAGAAGACCAGCGGTGAGGTGCCCGCCATCGTCACCCAAAGCCATGCCCGCCACATCCTGCTGCGCCCCGGCCCCCAGCTGAGCGAAGCCCAGGCCGTGGAGCGCCTCGAAGACTACCGCCGCCGTGTACTGGCCAAGCAGGACACGTTCGAAGACCTGGCCAAGCGCTACTCGGAAGACGGCAGCGCCAAGGAAGGCGGCGACCTGGGCTGGGCCAGCCCACGCAAGTTCGTGCCGGAGTTCGAAGAAGCGCTCAACGCACTGCAGCCCGGCGAGATCAGCCAGCCCATTGCCAGCCGCTTTGGTATCCACCTGATCCAGCTGCTCGAGCGCCGCGAAGCCAAGCTCAACCAGCGCGAGCAGCGCGACATGGTGCGCTCCATCGTGCGCGAGAACAAGCTCGAGCAGGCCTTCAGCACCTGGGCGCAGGAAGCCCGTGCGCGGGCCTACGTGGAATACCGCGAGCCGCCCCAGTAACCCATCCAGCGGCCTGGGGCGCGATGACCCTGCCCGGCGCTGTGGCGCTGCGGCGGTGTCATCATCGGCCCAGGTCTGCCCACTCCAAGAGCGGTGCTTTCGCACCGCTTTGTCATTGCATGAAACACATTCCCCGCAAGCGCTTTGGCCAGAACTTTCTGACCGATCGCGCCGTCATCGACGCGATTGTCGACGCCATCCACCCGCTGCCCGGCCAGACGGTGGTGGAGATCGGCCCGGGCCTGATGGCGCTGACCCAGCCGCTGGTCGAGCGCCTGGGCAAGCTCAGCGTCATTGAGCTCGACCGCGATCTGGCCGTGCGCCTGCGCACGCACCCGCAGCTCGATGTGGTCGAGTCCGATGTGCTGAAGGTCGATTTCCGCGCCCTCGCCCAGCGCCTGGGCGTGGACAAGCTGCGCGTGGCCGGCAACCTGCCCTACAACATCTCCAGCCCCATCCTGTTTCACCTGCTCGACCAGGTCGATGTGGTCGAAGACCAGCACTTCATGCTGCAAAAAGAGGTGATCGACCGCATGGTGGCTGCACCCGCCACCTCCGACTACGGGCGCCTGACGGTCATGCTGCAGTGGCGCTATGCGATGGAGAACGTGCTCTTTGTGCCGCCCGAGAGCTTTGACCCGCCCCCCAAGGTGGACAGCGCCGTCGTGCGCATGGTCCCGCGCGCCGAGCCCGCCCAGCTCGATGCCAAGCTGCTCGAAGACCTGGTGCGCGTGGCCTTCAGCCAGCGCCGCAAGATCTTGCGCAACACCTTGGGCAAATGGCTGGAGGAAAAAGGCTACAGCGGCAACTTCGACCTGCAGCGCCGCGCCGAAGAGGTGCCGGTGGCCGAATACGAACAGGCCGCTGCCAGCCTCTCAGCAGCTTCCAAGGTGGCCTGAGCGTTGGGGCCCCGCCCATAAGCAAAACGCCCGGCGCAAGCCGGGCGTTTTTTCTGGGTCATCAGCAAGCCGATCAGAGGAAAGAGTAAAAGCAGCGAAAAGGCACCTTGCGCTCGGCCCAGTACTCGGCCGCATCGCGAAACACATCGAGCAGCTGCTCGCGCGCTTCGCGGTCAAACTTCATCGCAGTCGGGATCTGGTCCAGCACCACGACAAAGCCGGGCTGGGGGCCACTCTTGTGCAAAGGGTCGGTCAGGCAGTCGAACAGCGCGTCGAAGTTCTTGCCGTAGTGCGACGGAAAATAAAACTGCATGCCAATCAACTCGAGCACATCGGCCTTGGACAGGGCGTGCGCCAGATTGGCGTACAAAAAGTGCTGCCCCAGGTTCTGGGCTGCGTCGCGCAGGTCTTCCAACCGGTAGGCACGAATGGCCTGCACGATGTTGGGACGCACAAAACGCAGCGATGTATCTTGTACCTGACGAAGTGGAGTGTCCATCTCCGTTGCTCTTTCCATTAGCATTTTTTAAAAACCACACCCCATCCCTGGGGCTCATTGGGCATTGTTGACTTAGCACATCACTCTGCGCAAGACATCTCTTGCGGAAAAGCGACATAGGAGGAATCTGACTGGCTAATTCACAATACGCCGAAAGCTGCTGTAGTGATCCTGGGTGTAGTAGCAAGTATCGGGCATTGTGGCGACCTGACCGCCACAAATAATGCGACGCGCCCCTCGATCACGGGAGCCGGGTGTCTTGACGGTGTATTCCCGGTAGTAACCACGCGGGTGCCTGGGCAGGTTGCGTTCACGGTTACCAAATACCGAGCCGTCCTTGTCATAAGGAAAAGGGCCGCCCTCGAAGATCAATGCATAGGTTTTGCGGCCTTGTGGCGGCAATTCGGCCACAGCCACGACCGGCCCATCGAATGCGGAAAGCCCGCTGCCTCGGGCCTGAACCCCAGGCGGCAGCGCAGCCATGACCGCAGCGAGCACACCAGCCTTCACAGACGAGCGGGCCAGAAAACCCCATGCTTTGAGCATCGACAACACCTTTCAGAACTGCGGGCGCACCGAAAGTTCAGCCGGTCAGTGTGACGGATTGCCCCCCAAAATGCAAGAAGCCTGCCCAAAATTTGAGCAGGCTTCTCAGTATTTTACAGCTGCAAGCGTGGCAGACTCAAGCCAAATGCGCTGTAAATATCTTTATCAGCGCGCAAAATTCGCGTCCGCTACCGCAACAGCCGTCATGTTGACAATGCGGCGCACCGTGGCGCTGGGGGTCAAAATATGCACCGGTTGCGCGGCGCCCAGCAGAATCGGGCCAATGGCGATATTGCCGCCAGCGGCCGTTTTGAGCAGGTTGTAGCTGATATTGGCCGCATCAATGTTGGGCAGCACCAGCAGATTGGCGTTACCTACCAGCGGGCTCTCGGGCATGATGCTGGCGCGTTGCTTCTGGTCCAGCGCCACATCGCCGTGCATCTCGCCATCCACTTCCAGCCAGGGCGCCTGGATGCGCAGCAGCTCCAGCGTCTGGCGCATCTTGATGGCGCTGGGCTGGTTGCTGGAGCCAAAGTTCGAGTGCGACAGCAGCGCGGCCTTGGGCTTGATACCAAAGCGCATCATCTCCTCGGCCGCCATGATCGTGATCTCGGCGAGCTGCTCGGCCGTCGGGTCGTAGTTCACATGGGTGTCGACCAGGAAGACCTGGCGCTCGGGCAGCAGCAGGCCGTTCATGCAGGCGTAGGTCGCCGTGCCGGCGCGCTTGCCAATCACCTGGTCGATGTAGTGCAGGTGGATGGCGGTGTTGTTCCAGGTGCCGCAGATCAGGCCATCGACCTCGCCCTTGTGCAGCAGCATGCAGCCAATCAGGGTCAGGCGGCGGCGCATTTCGATCTTGGCGATCGGCACCGTCACGCCCTTGCGCTCGGCCATGCGGTGGTAGGACTGCCAGAAATCGCGGTAGCGGTCGTCATGCTCGACGTTGACCACATCGTAGTCCGTGCCTTCCTTGAGGCGCAGGCCGAACTTCTCGATGCGCTGGGCAATGATCGCCGGGCGGCCGATCAAGGTGGGGCGCGCCACACGCTCGTCCACGACGATCTGGGCCGCACGCAGGATACGCTCTTCCTCGCCTTCGGCGTAGGCAATGCGCTTTTTCGCAGCGCGCTTGGCCGCCATGAAGATGGGCTTCATCGCGGTGCCGGAGGCGTAGACAAAAGTCTGCAGGTGCTCGCGGTAAGCATCCATGTCCTGGATCGGACGCTCGGCCACGCCGCATTCCGCTGCCGCCTGCGCCACAGCGGGCGCAATCTTCATCATCAGGCGCGGGTCAAACGGCTTGGGGATCAGGTACTCGGGGCCAAAGGACAGGTCCTGGCCGGCATAGGCATTGGCGACCTCTTCGGTCTGCTCGGCCTGGGCCAGGTCGGCAATCGCGTGCACCGTGGCGATTTCCATCTCGGTGGTGATCGTCGTCGCGCCGCAATCGAGCGCGCCCCGGAAGATATAGGGGAAGCACAGCACGTTGTTGACCTGGTTCGGGTAGTCCGAACGGCCGGTCGCCATGATGATGTCGTCGCGCACCGCCTTGGCGTCTTCGGGCGAGATCTCGGGATTGGGGTTGGCCAGCGCAAAAATGATGGGGCGCGCAGCCATGCGCTGCACCATGTCGGGCTTGAGCACGCCGCCCGCCGACAGGCCCAGGAACACATCGGCGCCGTCAATCACCTGCGACAACGTGCGCTTGTCGGTTTCTTGCGCGAAAAGCTCCTTATCTTCGTCCATCAGCTCGGTACGGCCTTTGTAGACCACGCCAACGATGTCGGTGACAATCACGTTTTCGCGCTTGAGGCCGATCTCCAGCAGCAGGTTCAGGCAGGCAAGCGCTGCAGCGCCCGCCCCCGAGGCCACCAGCTTCACTTCTTCAATCTTCTTGCCTGCGACCTTGAGCGCATTGACCATGGCCGCTGCCACAGTGATCGCGGTGCCGTGCTGGTCGTCGTGGAAGACCGGGATCTTCATGCGCTTGCGCAGTTCACGCTCCACATAGAAGCACTCGGGCGCCTTGATGTCTTCCAGATTTACGGCGCCAAAGGTGGGCTCCAGCGCGGCGATCACTTCCACCAGCTTCTGGGGGTCTTTTTCGTTGATTTCGATGTCAAAAACATCGACACCTGCAAATTTCTTGAACAGAACACCCTTGCCTTCCATCACCGGCTTGGAGGCCAGCGCGCCGATGTCGCCCAGACCCAGCACAGCCGTGCCGTTGGAGATCACGGCCACCAGGTTGCCACGGCTGGTGTACTTGAAGGCAGCTGCCGGATCCTTGACGATTTCTTCGCAAGGTGCAGCCACGCCGGGCGAATAGGCCAGCGCCAGGTCATGCTGGTTGGCCATGGGCTTGGTCGCGGCAATCGCCACCTTGCCAGGGCGGGGAAACTGGTGGTACTCCAGTGCGGACTGGCGCAGCAGCGCACGCTTGTCCACCGCAGTGGGGGTTGAATTCTTCTCAGTCATGGCGGTCTCCGGCATCACGCAGCATTCACTACGAAAAACAGCTGGAACATGCTGCCATCTGCATGCATGTCTCAACAGTATGTCCAAGGGCCCAGAACGATTTTCCCACGGCCAAATGCTGTGGATCGTATACAAGGCACTCACCATTCTAGGCGCAGGCTAAAAATCAAGTATTCCAGTCGCCGACTAGAACTATGAAAAAGATGTATAGCTTTTTCCAGTTTAAGCATACATTGCGTAAAGCCCGCCCATCTCGGCGGAAGCCAAGGTCTACAATGGCTCACGTTTGCGCTATATAGGCCCTGCAAGGCCTCATTTGTCATGGATTTAATGCTGCTGGTCGTTCTCATCCTGGGCGTGAGCTATGTGCTGCGCGCCAAGGCCCAAAAGCAGCGCATCGCCTTGCTGGCCCAATATTTGCGTAATTACGACATCGAAAAGCTGATGGAGCGCCTGGTCAGCAGCTACATGCGGGCGCTGGACGAGAAAGACAGCAACCGCCAGCAGCAAATCTGGGAGCTGCAGGCATCGGTGGAAAACAGCCTGGCCAGCCAGTTCAGCAGCTTTGCCGACACCTTGGCCAAGGCGCCCGAGCCGGCCAATGGTGCCACGTTCAAGATCAGCACCCAAAGCTTTTACTTCCCCTTCTCGCAGCTGATCGACAAGCTCCAGGGCGGCAGCAGGTCCTTTGAACTGCGCACCGCCATCCGCCTGCATGCCGATGGCATTGCACGCGTAGTGGCCAACACCGCCGGCCGCAGCCCCAAGGACCGCGCCTTTACGCTGCTGGCCGAGATGTATCTGATGCAGCACACCTGCCACTGGTACTGCAAATCCAAGGCCGTGGCCTCGGCGCGCATGCAGCTGCGCAACCAGACCACCTATGAGCAGGTTATCCAGAGCGTCTCGCCCGAGACGCGCAATGCCTATCTGGCGCTGCTGGGCGAGCGCTGATTGCCGTGATTGGCTGACACCTGGGCGCCCGGCCTGCGGCGACAATGTCGGTGTTACCAGTACCACTACAGGGAAAAGCCCATGCCAGCCATTCCAACCCGACTTGCCGCCCTGGCAGCCGTCGTTGCCACTGCCAGCCTGCTGAGCGCCTGTGACGAACGCCCCGGGCCCATGCAGCCTATCTCCGGCACGGTAGCGGCTTCGCGCCAGCCCTTGCCCGACAAGCCGCTGTTCAACGCGCCCATCACCGACAGCCACTCGGTGCTGCCCCCCGCCAAGGCCGACAAACACGATCCGCTCCCCCCTGCGGTGCCACTGGCTTCTGCCGATGACCCCAAGACCTCCAACGGCGGCACCACGGCAGAAGGCGGCAGCGTGAACCCCTCGGCCGGCATGGGCGCCGTCATCACCGACAGCAAGGGCGCGCAGCACGAAGCCGATGGCAAGCCTTGACCGGTCTGCGGCGCGGGTGCCGCATCGCCAATCAGGCACCGTCCTTGCTAGCTAGCTGGCCATGACGACCTCCAACACCCACCCCGCTGCGCTGGTTCTGGAGGCGCGGCCTCTGACCGCGCACAACTTCTCGGCCTTTGGCACCGTGATTGGCCTGGCCGACCCCAGCCTGCCCAGCCAGTCCATCAACCAGGGCAATGCGCTGCGCTATGACCTGCTGCCCGATCTACAGCTGACGGCGCAAGGCGGCTGGCCGATGCTGGCGCTGTTTCGCGCGCAGGCGCGGCAGTTTCCGCTGGCGGTGACCGAGGTCGAATGCCATGCACTGGGCAGCCAGAGCTTTGTGCCACTGGGCACCCAGCGCTTTGTCGTGGTGGTGGCCGCTGCCGGCCCCGCCCCCAAGGCTGACGACATGCAGGCCTTTGTCACCGATGGCCGTCAGGGCATCGTGCTGGCACCCGGCACCTGGCACCATGCCTTGCTCGCCGTCGAGGGCGGTGATTTCGCCGTCATCGAGCGGCGCGCCGATGCGCTGGACTGCCGCTGCGAAGCGATCAGCGCGCCGCTGCAGGTCCGCCTGCCCGCCGATCTCGCTTAATCACTTACACCGCAGCCGCCAGCTGCTGCGCAATCGCGATCAAGCTGCGGTCCGTGCCTGCCGGGCCCAGCAGCGAGATCCCCAAGGGCGCGCCGTCGCGGCTGGCCAGCGGCAGCGAGATCTGCGGAAAACCCGCCAAGCCCGCCAGGCACAGCATCTGCACCGCCTGGTTGCGGTAGGCCTCCAGCGATACCTCATCGGCGCTGCGCAGTGGCGCAATATCGGGCATGGTCGGCATCACCAGAAGGCCATCGCTACCCAGCAGATCGGCCAGATGCTGGCGGAAGCGCGCACGGAACTGCTCGGCCTCCTGCACCTGGGCATCGCTCACCTTGCTCGACCAGTCAAAGCGCTCCTTCACGCCCGGGCCCAGCACCGGCGCATAGCGGCTGATAAAGGCGCCATCGGTCATCCAGGCTTCGCGCCCCTGGATATAGCGAAAGCTCCAGTACATCGCGTCGAAAGAATCGAGCACCGCATTGCAATCCTGCGCGCTGCCCAGCAGCTGTGTGATCTGCTGCAGCGCGCCATCCCAGGCCGGGCGCACGGCGCTGTCCACCAGGCCCCAGACGTCGCTGGGCATCAGCAGGCGTGGGCGGGCCGGCAGTGGCGTCGTGTCGGGCGCCAGCAGCACATCGGCCACGCGGGCAAAGGTGTGGGCATCGCGTGCCAACCAGCCGCAGGTATCCAGGCTGTGGCACAGCGCCAGGGCTGACTCCAGGCTCACCCGGCCATGCGTGGGCCGTATGCCGTACAGGCCGCAGTGGCTGGCCGGCGCACGCACCGAGCCGCCCGTGTCCGTGCCCAGCGCAAAGTCGCACAGCCGGCTCGATACCGCCGAGGCCGAGCCCGATGACGAACCGCCGGTGATGCGCGCGGGCGCACTGCCATTGATCGGCGCGCCAAAGTGGGCGTTGTTGCCATTCATCGAGAAGGCCAGCTCATCGGTCACCGTCTTGCCCGCCAGCGCCGCGCCGGCATCGAGCAGCTTTTGCACCGTGGGCGCCGTCTGCGTCTTGATGCCGGACAGGGCCAGCAGCAGCGGGTTGCCGCCCCCCGTGGGATAGCCGGCAATGTCGAACAGGTCCTTGACCCCAAAATACAGGCCGCTGAGCGGGCCGGTGGCGGCATGGCGCACCGGCACATCGGGGTAGGGAACAAAGGCGTGGGCAGGGTCGTGCAAGGGCATGGTGAGATCCGTCCTGGGCAAGAAGATAGAAATGCAAGGGCCTTAAAACGCGCACTAGGCAGCGGCCAGCACGTTGGGGGCAAAGGCTGCCGCCGTTGCAGTGTGCACGCAGCGCGCCATATGGCCAGGCGCCAGCGTGACCGGCTCCGGCACCGCTTGCAGGCAGGCGGCCGTCGCCAGCTTGCAGCGCGGCGCAAAGGCGCAGCCCGGTGGGATGGCGGTCAGATCGGGCGGCGCGCCGGCAATGGTCTGCAGCGGCTGGCCGCGCTCCATCGCGCCATGGGATCGGCTTTGCAGCAAGGCCATGGTGTAGGGGTGGCGCGGGCTGCGGATCAGCTGCTCGGCTGTGCCCTCTTCGACGATGCGGCCCGCGTACATCACCGCAATGCGGTCGGCCACTTCCACCGCCGCGCCAATGTCGTGGGTCACAAACACAATGCCCAGGCCCAGCTCACGCTGCAGCTCGCGCAGCAGCAACAGGATCTGGATCTGCACGGTGGCATCGAGGGCGGTGGTGGGCTCGTCGGCCAGCAGCACCTGCGGGTTGCAGGCCAGGGCCAGCGCAATCATCGCCCGCTGGCGCATGCCGCCCGACATCTCATGCGGATAGGCCTTGAGGCGCTGCTCCGGGCTGGGAATGCGCACCCGCTCGAACAGCGCCAGCGCGCGCTGCTGCGCCTCGCTCTGGCTCACGCGCTCGTGCCGGCGTATCGCTTCGACAATCTGCGCGCCCACCGGGTAGACCGGGTCCAGCGCCAGCAAGGGGTCCTGAAAAATCATCGCGCAGGTCTTGCCGCGAAAGTCGTTGAGCGCACCGCCGCGCAGCGCCAGCACATCCTGGCCTGCGACCCGGATCTGGCCCTTCATCGTGGTCTTCCGCTCGGGGTGCAGGCGCAGCAGGCTGCGCAGGGTCACGCTCTTGCCCGATCCCGATTCGCCAATCAGCGCCACCGCTTCGCCCTTGGCGACCGACAGGCTCACGCCGCTGACGGCCTGGACCACTTTCTTGCCGCTGGCAAACTGCACATTCAGGTCCTGGATCTGGACCAGGGGAGGAGAGGCTGTGTTCATCGTGGTGCTCCGGGTTCAGGCGGCCAGCGCAGCAGCGGCGGCCAGGGGGTGGCCACTGCCAGGCTCATGCACCAGGCAGCGCGCGGCATGGTGCAGCTGCACCGGGGTGACGGCCGGCGCGGCCTGGGCGCAGACCGGCGCCGCCAGGGGGCAGCGCGGGTGAAAGCGGCAACCCGTGGGCGGGTTGATGGGGTTGGGCGGGTCACCAGCCAGCGGGGCCACCAGGGTGCGGTGGCTCGGGTCCATCGACGGCACCGACGACAGCAAGGCCTTGGTGTAGGGGTGGGCCGGCGCGGCAAATAGCGCATCCGACGGGCCGATCTCGGCCACCTGGCCGAGGTACATCACCATCACCCGGTCGCTGATGTAGTGCACGACGCCCAGGTCATGGCTGATGAAGACATAGGTCAGGCCAAACTCGCGCTTCAGATCAGCCAGCAGGTTCAGCACCTGGGCCTCCACCGATTTGTCGAGCGCCGAGACCGCCTCGTCCAGGATCACCATGCGCGGCTGCAAGGCCAGCGCGCGCGCAATGTTGATGCGCTGGCGCTGGCCGCCCGAGAGCTCATGCGGGTAGCGCTCCGCAAAGCGGGCCGGCGCCAGGCCCACCCGGTCCATCAAATGGTGCGCGCGGGCGACCGCCTCCTTGCGCGAGACGCCATGCACCTGCGGGCCAAAGGCGATCGAGTCCTCGATGGTCAGGCGCGGGTTGAGCGAGGCATAGCTGTCCTGGAAAACCATCTGCACCTGGCGGCGAAACTCCTTGAGGCTTAAATCCCGCGAGCCCACCGTGCGGCCATCGAACACCAGCTCGCCGGCGGTCGGGTCCATCAGGTGCATCAACAGGCGCGCCGTGGTCGACTTGCCGCAACCGGACTCGCCCACCACGCCCAGGGTCTCGCCCTTGAGCACCTCGAAATCGACACCATCGACCGCGCGCACCAGCTTGCCTTGCTTGAGCGGGAAATGCTTGGTCAACCCGCGCACCGTCAGCAGCGGCTGGGCCGGGCCACCCACATCGGCGGCCAGGGTGGCAGCCGGGTTCAGAGAAGAAGGCTGGAGCATGGCTTACCCCTTGTTGTCCATGGCCGTGCGCAGGCCATCGGAGAGCAGATTGAAGGAGATGGAGGTGATGAAGATCATCAGCCCCGGCAAGGCCGCCACCCAGGGCTGGGTGTAGATCGCCGTGCGCAAGGTGTTGAGCATCAGGCCCCATTCGGGCTCGGGCGGCTTCACACCCAGGCCCAGAAACGACAGGCCCGAGGCCAGGATCATCGACACCGCAATCAGGCTGGTGGCGTAGACAAAGATGGGGCCCAGCACATTGCCCAGCACATGCACGCGCACGATGGTGAAGGCGCTGGCCCCGGTGGCGCGCGCGGCCTCCACATAGTCGCGGTTGCGGGCCTGGGCCGTCACGCTCTCGGCCACGCGGGCGATCTGCGGGATAAAGACAATCGTCAGCGACACCAGCGAGTTGAAGATGCCCGCGCCCAGCGCACCCGACAGCGCAATGGCCAGCAGCACCGAGGGGAAGGCATAGAACACATCGATGGTGCGCATGATCACCGTGTTGGTGCGCCCCCCCGCGTAGCCGGCCACAATGCCGATGCCCGTGCCAATCACAAAGGCCAGCAGCACCGGGGTGATGCCCATGAACAGCGACAGGCGTGCGCCCATCATCAGGCGCGAGAGCATGTCGCGGCCCAGCTCATCGCTGCCCAGTGGCAGGCCCGCGGTGCCGATGGGCTTGAGCCGCTTGAGCATGGAGGCCAGGTAGGGGTCGGACGGCGTGATCCAGGGCGCCAGCGCCGCCACCACAATCAGCAGCACAATGACGGCGGCCGCGCCCATGGCCACCGGGTCGCGCAGCAGGCGCTGCAGCACCGAGGACCAATAGCCGCGTGAGCGCTGGGCCGGCAGCGGATGCACCTGGGCCGCTGCTGCATCGGGAAGGGAAAGACTGGTCATGGGGACGGAACCTCCAGAAATCTGCGTTCAGCGGGCGATGCGGGGATCGAGCAAGGTCTGCACCACGTCGATGATGAGGTTGAGCAGCACAAAGAAAACGGCCAGCACCAGGATGGAGCCCTGCAGCAGCGGCAGATCGCGCTGGAAGATGGCCTGGTTGAGCAAAAAGCCGGTGCCCGGCCAGGAGAACACGGTCTCGATCAGGATGGAGCCGCCCAGCAGGTAGCCCAGCTGCAGGCCCATCACCGCCAGCGCCGTGGGCGCTGCATTTTTGAGCACATGGCGGAAGATGCCCAGATGGCCCAGGCCCTTGGCCTTGAGGCCGAGAATGAACTCCTGGTCCAGCAGCTCAGCCACCAGCGCCCGCACCGTGCGCGCAATGATGCCCATGGGGATCACCGACATGGTGATGGCCGGCAGGATCATGAACTGCACATGCGCCCAGTCCCAGGCCCAGTCGCCCGAGCCACCCGGCCCCGCGCCCGTCGCGGGCAGCCACATCAGCTGCGACGAGAAGACGATCACCATCACCATGCCCAGCCAGTAGTGCGGCACGCTGACGCCCAGCATCGACAGCATCGAGCAGCTGCGGTCCACCCAGGAGTTGCGGAAATACCCCGCCACAAAGCCAAACAGGCTGCCCAGCACAAAGCCGATCAAGGTCGCCACCACGGCCAGGCGCAAGGTGTTGACCACGGCCGCCATCACCTCGGTGGTCACCGGCCGGCTGGTGGCAATCGACTGGCCCAGATCGCCCTGCAGCGCGCGCCAGACCCAGCGCAGAAACTGCTCGGGCAGCGGCCGGTTAAAGCCATAGAGCTCGCGCATCTGGGCCTGCAGCTCGGCCGATGCATCGGCGGGCAAGACCGACACCAGAGGGTCGCCGGGCGCGATATGCACCAGGGCAAAGCACAGCAGGGCCACGCCCAGCATGATGGGCAGGGTGTAGACAATGCGTCTGAACAGGTAGGCAAGCATGGCGGATCAGAGGTTCGTGGGGGAGAAGCGGACCATGCGGGGTCGCACTGGCGGGTTGGGCCATCGGCCTGCGCCCGGCATGCAGCGGTGTCTCAGCACCGGTCTGCATGCCCGAGGACGCCCGGCTTACTTCATCGTCATCGTTGCGATATCGATGAACCAGCTTTGCGGCTGCACCACATGGCCAACCTTGGCCGACATGGCGCGTGGGCCCACATCGTGGGCCACAAACAGGAAGGGCGACTCATCGACCACCAGGGTGTGCAGCTCGGCCAGGGCCTTGTCGCGCTCCTTGGCATCAAAGGTGGTGCGGGCCTTGTCCACCACCGCATCGACCTGCTTGTTGCTGTAGAAGCCCCAGTTGTTGGACAGCGGCGGGAAGGACTTGGTGCTGACAAAGCGCACCATCGCAAAGAAGGGGTCCATGGTGGCGGCCGTCACATTGGTCGCACTGGCCTTGTTGGCGCCCGGGTCCTTGGCGCCCAGGCGCCAGCCGGAGAACAGCGTGTTCCACTCCACCACGTCGAACTCCACATCAAAGAAGCATTCCTTGAGGTTCTGCTGGATGAACTCGTTCATCGGCAGCGGCTGCATCTGGCCCGAGCCCGACGCGGAGGTCTGGATCTTCACCTTGATCGGCTTGCTGGCGCTGAAACCGGCCTGCGTCATCAGCGCCTGCGCGGCCTTCACGTCGTACTTGATCTGGAAGCTGGGGCTGCCGCGCCAGGGGTGGCCGGGCTCAAAGATGCCGGTGGCCGGCTCCATCTGGCCATTCAAGAGCTGCTTCATGCTGGCGCGGTCCACACACAGATTGGCGGCATGGCGCACGCGCTTGTCCAGCCAGGGCGAGCCTTCAACAAACGAAAACTGCCAAGGCCAGATGTGGGGCTGCAGGTTGGAGTAGACCTTGAAGCCGCGCGCCTTGATCGCGTCGAGCGCATCGGGCGCCGGCGCCTCAATCCAGTCCACCTGGCCGCTCATCAGCGCGGCAGTGCGCGAGTTGGCCTCGGGCAGCGGCAGCAGCACCACCTTGTCGATGGTCGGCGTGCGCTTGGGGTCCCAGTAGCTGGCATTCTTCACCATCTCGAAGCGCTCACGCGGCACCAGGCGTGCGCCCTTGAAGGGGCCGGTGCCCGAGGGGTCGGCGGCAAACGCCGTCCAGGCGGCCTTGCTGCGCTCGGCCTTGCCGCTGACGGAGGCCGGCACTGCAGCCAGCTTCTTGGCCCAGTGCGCGGGCGAGGCCATGAACAGATTGCTCAGGTTGATCGGCAAGAAGGAATCGGGCTCGGTGGTGGTCAGCTCGACGGTCAGGTCATCGATCTTCTTGGCCGACTTGAGCGTGGGCATGCGCGAGGCAGTCACGCCCACCTGGGCCGGGTCAAACTGCTCGGCCTCCTTGTCCAGCACCTTGTTCACGTTCCAGACCACGGCATCGGCCGTGAAGGCGCTGCCATCGTGGAACTTGACGCCGGGGCGCAGCTTGAACAGCCACTTGGTCTTGTCCTTGGCATCCACCTCCCAGGACAGCGCCAGGCCCGGCACCAGCTCGCTGGGCTTGTCGGCCTTGCTCAGGTCCCACTGGGTCAGCGCGTCATACATCGGGATGCCGGTAAAACGGTTGCCCTCAAAACCCTGGTCGGGCTGGCCCGAGGTGCGCGGGATATCGCCCGCAGTCATCGCAATGCGCAGCACCTTTTCCTGGGCCATGGCAGCACCCGCGCCCAGCGCCAGGGTGACAGCCAGAGCCAGGCTTTTGAGCGCGGGACGGAAGACGGAGAAACCGGAAGACGCTTGCATCACAGGACCTTTCCAAGGAGTGGGGGGATGACAAGTCCAAAGCAAGCTGCGTGCCACATCACACATATCGATAATCGATACAAGTGTTTGATTCATCGATATTTTTGGCATGCTTTATGCGAACGCTCTGCGCATTGTTCGCCTCAACCCAGGAGTACCCGCATGACCCCAATAGACCACCTGCGCATTGATGAAAACCGCCTCTGGCAATCGCTGATGGACCTCGCCCAGATAGGGGCCACGCCCAAGGGCGGTGTCTGCCGCATCGCCTTGACCGACGAGGACAAGGCCGGCCGCGACCAGGTGGTGCAGTGGTTCCGCGACGCAGGCCTGCAGGTGCGTGTGGACGAAGTGGGCAATGTGTTTGGCCGCCGCCCCGGCACCGATCCGCAGGCACGCGCCGTGGCCACCGGCAGCCATATCGACACCCAGCCCACCGGAGGCAAGTTCGATGGCAACTACGGCGTGCTCGCCGGGCTGGAGGTGATGCGCACGCTCAACAGCCATGGCATCCAGACCCGTGCGTCGCTGGAAGTGGCCTTCTGGATGAACGAGGAGGGCACGCGCTTCACGCCGGTGATGATGGGCTCTGGTGCATTTGCGGGAATTTTTGGTGCAGACCACATCCGCTCGCAACAAGATGGTGCAGGTCTCACCGTGGGCGCTGAGCTGGCACGCATCGGCTACCTGGGCGATGTGGCCTGCGGTGATGTACCCGGTGGCGCCTTTGCCGCTTACTTTGAGGCGCATATCGAGCAAGGCCCGGTGCTGGAAGCCTATGACAAGCCGATTGGCATCGTCAGCGGCGCGCTGGGCCAGCAGTGGTATGACGTGACCGTCACCGGCATGGACGCCCATGCCGGCCCCACGCCGATGAACCTGCGCCATGACGCGATGCTGGCCGCCGCCCGCATGGTCGATGCTGTCAACCGCATTGCGCTGGACCAGGCGCCGCACGGGCGCGGCACCGTCGGCCATCTGCAGGTGCTGCCCAACTCCCGCAATGTGATCCCGGGCCAGGTCAAGTTCAGCGTCGATTTTCGCAACCTCTCGCAGACCGGGCTGGATGCGATGGACGCCGCCATGCGCGCCGAGTTTGCGCGGCTGGCCGCCCAGTGCCAATGCCAGGTGGAGATCACGCAGGTGGTGCGCTTTGCGCCCTGCATCTTCCACCCCGACTGCGTGGCCAGCGTGCGTGGCGCGGCCGACACCTTGGGCTATGACCACATGGAGGTCGTCAGCGGCGCCGGCCATGACGCCGTCTATGTACACAGCGTGGCGCCCACCGCGATGATCTTTGTGCCCTGCAAGGATGGCATTAGCCACAACGAGATCGAGGACGCCAAATCCGAGCACCTGGCCGCTGGCTGCAATGTGCTGCTGCATGCGATGCTGGCGCATGCCGGTGTAGCCTGATACGGCGCTGAAAGGCCATCAAAGCGGTAGAAGAACGTGGAGCGCTCGGGCTCCGCGTTTTTTAGTCAGCCGGCAATAGCTGCGACACTGCCCGCGCGCATTCAATCACCAGCGGCGCCAGCGCCTGCTGGGCATCGGCCATGTTCCAGCGGCTGGTGGGCGGCGCCAGGTGGATGGCACCCACGACCACGCCGCGTGCATTGAAGACCGGCGCGGCAATGCCCATGTCGCCCAGAAACAGCTCTTCGCAGTTGGTGGCATAGCCCGTTTGCTGGCACAGCGCCAGGCGCTCCATGACGGCATCCACCGTCGTCAAGGTGGCGCGGGTGCGCGCGGGCATCGGGGCCTGCTGCAGCAGTGCGCGCGCCTCTGGCGCAGGCAGCTGGCTCAGGTAGGCGCGCCCGCAGCTGCTGGCATACAGCGGCACCTGGGTGCCCACCGGTGTCAGCACGGGGATGTGCTGCGTCGTCAGCACCTGGGCCAGGTAGACCATGTGCGTGCCCGCCGGCTCGGACAGGGTCGCCGTCTCGCCGCTTTGCCGCGCCAGCTGCGCCAGATAGGTGTGGGCGGCGCTGATCATCGGGTGCGCCTCCAGGTAGTTGAAACCCAGTTCCACCACGCGCGGCAGCAGCACAAAGCGCCGCGTGCTCGGGTGCTTGCCAATATAGCCCAGCGCCTGCAAGGTATGCACCGAGCGCTGGGCCGAAGCCTTGGTCATGCCGGCGGCCTGCGCAATCTCGGCCAGCGTCATGCTGCGGTGCGCGGCGTTGAAGGCGCACAGCACCTGCAGGCCCTTGGCCAGCGAGAGGTTGAACAGGCTGTCGGAGGCGGGCTCAGACAAAGCCGCCACCGATGGGTGTGCCGGTGGCGTGCTGGGGGAGGTGCTGCGGGCTGCGGCTTCGGCTGAAGCGGCGGTGTCCGACGATCGGCGGTGGGCGGTGCTGGTGCGCATGGTGCAAAGGCTGGGGGCAATGCCTCAGCCTTCGCAAGAAACGCACCAACTTGCAGCCTGGCCCTTCGCGGGGCGGCTGCATCCAGGTATTAGCGGCTGCTTGGGAAGCTGAACACCGCGCCGTCGCGCACACCGGCGCTGGGCCAGCGCTGGGTGATGGTCTTGCGCTTGGTGTAGAAGCGCACGGCGTCAGGCCCGTAGGCGTGCAGGTCACCAAACAGGCTGCGCTTCCAGCCGCCAAACGAGTGGTAGGCCACAGGTACCGGCAGCGGCACATTGATGCCGACCATGCCCACCAGAATGTGGTCGCTGAAGTAGCGGGCCGCTTCCCCATCGCGGGTGAAGATGCAGGTGCCGTTGCCGTACTCGTGCGCGTTGATCAGGTCCATCGCCTCCTGCAAGGTCTTGACCCGCACAATGCCCAGCACCGGGCCAAAGATCTCTTCCTGGTAGATCTTCATGCCGGGGCGCACGTTGTCGAACAGGCAGGGGCCCAGGAAGTAGCCTTCCTCGTGACCTGCCACCTGCAGGCTGCGCCCGTCGATCAGCAGCTTGGCGCCCTCTTGCACACCGCTGTCCACATAGGCCTTGACCTTCTCGAAATGCGGCTTGGTGATCAGCGGACCCATGTCATTGCCGTTGTCGGTGCCCGGGCCCACCTTCATCTTGGCGATCTCGGCGCTGAGACCCGCAATCATCTGCTCAGCCACCTCGTCGCCCACGGCCACCACCAGCGGCACGGCCATGCAGCGCTCGCCGCAGCTGCCGTAGGCGGCGCCCATCATCGCGGTCACGGCGTTGCTGATGTCGGCATCGGGCATCACCACCGCATGGTTCTTGGCACCGCCCAGCGCCTGCACGCGCTTGCCGTTTTTGCAGCCTTCGCCATAGATGTACTCTGCAATCGGGGTCGATCCGACAAAGCTCACCGCCTTGACGCGCGGGTCATGCAGCAGGGTGTCGACCGCTTCCTTGTCACCATTGACGACGTTGAGCACGCCCGGTGGCAGGCCGGCCTCCTGCGCCAGCTGGGCAATGAAGAGTGCGCTGGTCGGATCGCGCTCGGAGGGCTTGAGCACAAAGGTATTGCCGCAGGCCACGGCCATGGGCCACATCCACAAAGGCACCATCGCGGGGAAGTTGAAGGGCGTGATGCCTGCCGTCACACCCAGCGCCTGGAACTCGCTCCAGCTGTCGATATTGGGGCCCACATTGCGGCTGTGCTCGCCCTTGAGCAGCTCGGGCGCGTAGCTGGCGAACTCGACGTTCTCGATACCGCGTTGCAGCTCGCCATGCGCATCGGCCAGCACCTTCCCGTGCTCGGCGGTGATCATCGCTGCGATCTTGTCGGCGTTCTGCTCCAGCAGCACCTTGAGCTGGCCCATGATGCGCGCGCGCTTGAGCGGCGGCGTATTGCGCCAGGCGGGGAAGGCCTTTTCGCCAGAGGCAATCGCTGCCTCCACCGTGGCCTTGCTGGCCAGCTCCACGCTCACCGTCGATTGGCCCGTCGCCGGGTTGAACACCGGCTGCGTGCGGCCGCCATCGTGCACGATCTTGCCGTCGATCAAATGGCCTACCGTGGCCGTCACATTCTTGTCGTGGTTCATCAAAGTCTCTCTTGGAAATGTCTCGAAATGGGGGGCGAAATAACGCGGGTCTGAACGCAAAATGCTGCTGGCCGGTGCGTCACCGTCGCCAGCAGCCAGGGGCGCGCCATCAGTTGGTTTCAGCCAGCGCGTCGCCCAGCGCGTTGATCAGGCGGTCGATCTCGGCCTTTTCGCTGATGAAGGGCGGCGCCAGCTGGATGGTGTCGCCACCATAGCGCACGTAGAAGCCTTTTTCCCAGCACTTCATTGCGATCTCATAGGGGCGCTTGGCCGGCTCGCCGGGCAGCGCGGCAATCGTAAAGCCAGCAGCCAGGCCATAGTTGCGGATGTCGGCGATGTGCTTGGCGCCCTTCAAGCTATGCACAGCGTTTTCAAAGTACGGCGCCAGCGCCTTGACGCGGCCGGGCATGTCTTCTTTTTCCAGTATGTCCATAACAGCCACACCGGCCGCGCAGGCCACCGGGTGGGCCGAGTAGGTGTAGCCGTGGGCAAACTCCAGCATGTACTCGGGGCCGCCGGCGGCCATGAAGGTGTCGTAGATTTCTTTGGTGACCACGCAGCCGCCCAGCGGCTGGGCGCCATTGGTCACCTGCTTGGCAAAGTTCATGATGTCGGGCACCACGCCAAAGGCTTCGGCACCGGTCCAGGCACCGCAGCGGCCAAAGCCGGTGATGACCTCATCAAAAATCAGCAGAATGCCGTTTTGCGTGCAGATCTCGCGGATGCGCTCCAGGTAGCCCTTGGGCGGGATCACCACGCCGGCCGAGCCCGAGAACGGCTCGACGATCACCGCCGCGATATTGCTGGCGTCATGCAGCGCGATCACATCGAGCAGCTTGTCGGCCAGCGCGCGGCCGCCTTCATCGGACATGCCCTTCTGGAAGGTGCCGGCCGGTGGCTGGGTGTGGGGCAGGTGGTCGGCCACAATGCCCTGGCCAAACATCTTGCGGTTGCCGGCAATGCCGCCCACCGAGATGCCGCCGTAGTTCACGCCGTGGTAGCCCTTCTCGCGGCCCACCAGCACCGTCTTGCCGGCCTGGCCCTTCAAGCGCCAGTAGGCGCGCACCATCTTGAGCGAAGTGTCGGCCGCTTCCGAGCCCGAGCCGGTGAAGAACACATGGTCCAGGCCTGCTGGCGTGTGTTCCTTGATCTTGTTGGCCAGCGCAAACGAGGCGGGGTGGCCAAACTGGAAAGCCGGTGCGTAATCGAGCTGCAGCGCCGCCTTGCCAATCGCCTCGGCCACTTCCTTGCGGCCATGGCCAATGCCCGAGCACCACAGGCCCGAGAGGCCGTCAAAAATCTTGCGGCCATCGGCATCGGTGTAGTAGGCGCCCTGGCCGCTGACGATCATGCGCGGCTTGGCCTTGAAGTTGCGGTTGCCGGTAAAGGGCATCCAGTGTGCGTCCAGCCAGGCCGCATCGGTGCGCAGCTGCGTGCTGCCCGTCGTATCGTCAATCTGCACAAAGCTCATGTCTGCTCCTTGAATCCGCCTAGCGGCTACCGGTGTTGATACGCCATTGTGGAGTGCGCGGATGCTTATTCAAAGAATGAGATATCAAAGCTCACTTGCTGAATTGTGCAAGTAATACCGTCCACACAAGCCCGCAAAACGCAGCCAGCCGTTGCTCCATCTGCTGCTGTCCAGCATAGAAAATGCTACTAATACTATAGCTTTCATCGTTGAAGAAGAAAGCGTTAACACGCTGTTTCATGCTTCATCCCGGTGTCACAGGCCCTGGCTATCGTGGCGTTTTTTGCTGCCACCGGTACCGCCACCATGACTTCCCACGACCCTTCCGCCCGCCGCCGCTTTCTGCTCTCTTCCAGCGCCATTGCCGGCACGGGCCTGCTGCCCGGCATCCTGCGCGCGCAAACGGCCCCCGCCGCCATCACCCAGGATGCCGCGCGGCCGATGCTGCTGTCGGGCCTGCAAAGCGGTGATGTGCTGGCCCACAGCGCCATCGTCTGGGCGCGGGCCAGCCGCGAGGCGCGCATGCGCGTGGAATGGTCCACCACCAGCCACTTTGCCCAAAGCACGCTGGTGCGCGGGCCCGATCTGCTGCCCGATACCGATGGCACCGGCCGCGTCGATCTGCAGGGCCTGCCCGCCGGGCAGGACATCTTCTACCGCGTGCTGCTCGATGACCTGGCCAGCAGCAACACCCGCAGCCCGGCGGTGCTGGGGCACTTTCGCACCCCGCTGGCCAGCCAGGGCCCTGCCACCCGCCCTTTTCGCCTGGTGTGGAGCGGCGACACCGTCGGCCAGGGCTTTGGCATCAACGAGGACATCGGCGGCATGCGCATCTATGACGAGATGCGCAAAGCCAACCCCGATGTGTTTTTGCACAGCGGCGACACCATCTATGCCGATGGCCCCATCGCCGAGACCGTCGCGCTGCCCGATGGCAGCACCTGGAAGAACCTGGTCACGCCCCAGGTCGCCAAGGTGGCCGAGACGCTGGACGAGTACCGGGGCCGCTACCGCTACAACCTGATGGACCGCAACGTGCGCGCGCTGGGCAGCGAAGTCGCACAGATCTGGCAGTGGGACGACCATGAGGTGACCAACAACTACTCGGACAGCAAGAGCGTGGCCAACGACAAGCGCTATACCGAAAAGAATGTGCAGCTGCTCACGGCCCGGGGCCGCCGCGCCTTTATGGAATACGCGCCCATGCGCCCCTTTGGCGCGGCCGAGCAGCAGCGCGTCTACCGCCACCTGCCCCAAGGCCCGCTGGCCGATATCTTTGTGCTGGATATGCGCAGCTACCGTGGCCCCAACAGCCACAACCTGCAGGCCGCCGAAAGCGCCGAGACCGACTTCCTCGGCCGCCCCCAGCTCGACTGGCTGCTGGCGGGCCTCAAGGCCAGCACCGCCACCTGGAAGCTGATTGCCGCCGACATGCCCATCGGCCTGTTTGTGCCCGACGGCAAGGACGCCCAAGGCCGCGACCAGTGGGAGGCCATTGCCAATGGCGAGCACGGCGTGCCCAAGGGGCGCGAGCTGGATATGGCGCGCCTGTTGACGGGCATCAAGGACGCGGGCATCCACAACGTGGTGTGGCTCACCGCCGATGTGCACTACACCGCCGCCCACCACTACAGCCCCGAGCGCGCGCAGTTCAAGGATTTCGCACCGTTCTGGGAATTTGTCTCCGGCCCCCTCAATGCCGGCGGCTTTGGCCCCAATGAGGCCGACCAGACCTTTGGCCTTGATGTCGTCTTTCACAAGGCGCCACCCAAGGCCAACTCCGCCCCCAGCGAGGGCTACCAGTTCTTTGGCCAGCTCGATATCGACCACCAAAGCCGCGCGCTGACCGTGGTGCTCAAGGACCTCAACGGCGCCGCGCTCTACACCAAGACGCTGGCGCCCCAGCAGGCCTGAGCCACGGGCCGCGCGCCATAACGGTCAGCCGCAGACGCCATGGGGCGCTGCGGCTTTTTGACATGGGCACCGCTTGCAACGCGCAGCACAGAGCACCGCCCAGCTTGGGCGCATACTGCCCCCTGGAATCCACCTTTGGAGCAAGCCCTATGCCTACCACCACCTCTCTGGTCGATGCCTTGGACCACCTGGTGCTCACCGTGCACAGCATCCCGCGCAGCATTGCCTTTTACGAGCGGGTGCTGGGCATGGAGGCCCAGGAGTTCAAGCCCGGCCGTTATGCACTGCACTTTGGCCGGCAAAAGATCAACCTGCACGAGGTCGGTAATGTCGTCGACCCGAACGTGAAGCATGCAACCCCTGGCTCTGCCGATGTCTGCTTTCTGACCCGCATGCCCTTGGCCGATGTCATCGCCCACCTGCAGCGCGAGCAGGTCGCCATCGTGCAGGGGCCGGTGCGGGCGACGGGTGCGCAGGCCACGCTGCAATCGCTGTATTTCTACGACCCCGATGAGAACCTGATCGAGGTGGCCAACGAGGTGCAGGCAGGCTGATTTCTGACGAGGTAGGGCTTAGCGTTTGACCGCCGCATCGCACCAACGCTGGGCCACCGCTGGCGAGGTCATGCACACCACCTCTTGGGTGACGGTCGTCACCGCCCGCTCCAGCAGCTGGATATCGGCCTCATGCTGGCGGGCCACATGCGGGTCTTCAAAGAAGATCGCGCGCTGGCAGCGGCGCTCCAGCACCAGGTCGGCAATTTGTGCGTCACCTCCCAACGGGCCGCTGTTGAAGCGGTCCACCCAGGGCTTGTCCGCCGGCCAGCCCTTGCTCCAGGCCAGCTCGTTGAGCTTTTGGCCGGTGGTGCCGGTGCCCACGCGGCGGCGGTAGCGCGAGAGCAGCGCAAAATTGCGCTCGCAAAAATCCAGCATCGCCGGCTTCATCGCATCGTGGGCGATCAGCGCCAGGGTCTGGTTGCCATAGTCGTGCAGGCGGTCGGCATGGCGGTCGGGCGCGAGCCGGGCATGGATGCGTTCCATCTCCACCCAGTCGCGCGCGCTGGCTGCCGTCGAGATAAAAGGTTTGCCATGGATCACGCACTGGCGCTTCAAGGCCAGTGCTTCGGGGAAGATCGACGACGGGTCCACCGGGTCAATCAGGTAGATCGCGCCATCGAGCACGCGGTTGTCACCGGGCATGCCCACGACCTCGGCCACCAGCTTCATCAGGCCGCCTTCGCGCCCATAGGGGTAGCGCACCATGCCCTTGTAGCCTTTGAGCATTTCTGCCGCTGCAATCGCGTCATAGGTGCGGCCCACCGCATGGAACCCGATATTCAGCTCCCGAATGCCCTGCTCGCAGGCGCGCAAAAAGCTGAACAGCGCAGCATCCTCGTTCTGGTGGTGCAAACGGTTGGCGGCAAGGCCTAAAAGCATGGTCGATCCCGTGGGTGTGGCAAGCGACTGGAAATATAGCGCCAAAACCACAGTTTGGGTGTGACAGCCGACTGGCGCAGGGGCTCAATGCACTAGCAAATACATAGTACCAAACCGCTGCGCCACGGACATCCAGCTTCTTTTAGCGCGTCATCCCACCGACCACCGCATCAAGCCCGGCTGGCCCACCAGGTCTGCCACTGGAACCCCAGCCACAGCACCAGCAGCATGGCCACGCCAAACACCCAGCCGCTCAGCGCACCCGCCATGCCGCCGGACAGCAAGGTGCCCACGGTGCAGCCAATGCCGGTCATGGCGCCCCAGCCCAGCAGCACGCCGCCGAGCAAACCCCGGCCGGCATCACGCCCGGTGGGCAGGCGCGGACGGAACTGGCCGCTGGCAAAGGCGGCGATAAACGCGCCGGCCAGCAGGCCCAGCAGCACCAGCGCATTGGGCGTGGCCCAGGTGGCTGCCGGCAAGGTGGCGCAGCCGGCAAAGCCATCGAGGCCATTGAGCCGCTCAGGCACCCAGCCCTGGCCTTGCAACGCGCCGCGCACCTGGCTGCCGAGCAAGGCCGTCACGCCCAAAGGCCGCATACGCACAATCGCGGCGGTGGCGATCAAGCCCACCAGCAGGCCGCCCAAGGCATAGTTCCAGCGCCCTTGCCACAGGCTGCGCCATAGCGCGGGCAGGCTGCGCGGCGCAGCCGTTGCGGGTACTGCAGGCAACGGCAAACTGCGCTGGCGCTGCTGCACATGGCGCTGCCACACCCAGGCGGCCCAAGCCGCCAGCACGCCCAGCTGCAGCAGCAGCGCGCCGCCATAGCCCAGGTGCTGCGGCAGCCAGACAACGGGCGCATCGGCCACCGCCAGGCTGTAGAGCGGGTTCCAGGTCTGGAAGCCCAAGGCAAAGCCCAGCGCCGTGCCCAGCAGCGCAAATGGCGATGCGGCCGATCCCTCCGCCAGCCGGTACCAGTGCGCGCTGATGCAGGAGCCCGACACCAGCATGCCCGCCCCAAAGGCCAGGCCCGCCAGCACCAGCACCCAGCTCACCGGGCCAATGTGCATATCCGGCGGCAACTGCCCCGCCTGCGGGTTGGGCACCCAGCTGCTTTGCAGCACGGTCATGCCCACCACGCCCACGGCCAGCGCCAGAATGATCGCCAAAATCCCGCGCGGGTCATCGCGCTGCAGCCAATCGCGCGCATGGCAGTAAAAGCAAAAGCGCGAGCGCTGCAGCACCACCCCCAGCGCCAGCCCAATCGCCAACGCAAACACCAGGGTGCGCCCGCCATCGCGCTGCAGCAGTGCCTGCTGCAATGGCCACAGCGCCAGCAGCAGCACCACGGCTGCCACCGGCTGCCAATAGGCGCTCGCAGCGCTGGCAGCCCCGGCCGCGCGCTGCCCGGCAGCAGTGCGCGCACCTCCCAAACTCCCACTGGAATCAGTCATCGCATTCCATCCAAAAAAATGCCCGCGCTAGGCGGGCAGTGAACACAGGACCGAGCCCATGCGGAGACATTCAATACACCAAAAAATCGGCTTACTTGGCTGCCCAGATCGTGCCGGCCGGGTTGTTGATCGGCACACCGACGCTGTTGCCGTATTCGGTCCAGGAGCCGTCATAGTTCTTCACCTGGTAGCCCAGGATCTTGCTGAGCGCAAACCAGGTGTGGCTGCTGCGCTCGCCAATGCGGCAGTAGGTGATGATGGGCTTGCTGCCGTCGATGCCGGCATCGGCATAGAGCTTTTGCAGATCGGCCCGCGATTTGAAGGTGCCGTCTTCATTGACCGCCTTGCCCCAGGGCACATTCACCGCACCCGGGATATGGCCGGCACGCACGGCCAGCTCGGGCACTCCGGCCGGTGCAAACACCTTGCCCTGGTATTCGTCGGCCGAGCGGATATCCACCAGCTGCGTAGCGCCCTTGCCCTCCACCGCCGCCAGCGCATCGCCCAGGCGGGCCCGCAAATCGGTGTTGACCTGGCCCACGCGGTAGGTGGTGGCGGCGTAGTCGGGCGCGCGGTTGTTCAGCGCACGGTTCTCCGCCTCCCACTTCTTGCGGCCACCGTCGAGCAGCTTGACGTTCTTGACGCCATACACATCAAACACCCAGGCGCCCCAGGCCGCAAACCAGTTGTTGGTGTCGCCGTACAGCACCACGGTGGTGTTGTCGCCCACGCCGCCCTTGGACAGCAATTGCTCGAACGCCTCCTTGCTGACAATGTCGCGGCGCACCTTGTCATTGAGGTCGTTGTGCCAGGAGAAGTTGACCGCGCCCGGAATATGCGCCCGCTCATACAGCCCCGGGTTCACGCTGACCTCGATCACCCGCACATCGGGCCGCTGCAGGTTGGCCGCCAGCCATTCGGTGCTGACCAGCGCGCCCGCAGGCACCGCCTGCGGCGTGTTGGCAAAGGCAGGGCTCGCGCCCCAAACGGTCGCCGCGATGGTGCCGGCAATCAAAACGCGCCAAGGCGCTGCTGTGCGGATAGTCATGCTGTGTCGTCCTTCAGGTCATGGGAGAAAAGGCTGCCATCACGGCAGGGCCTGCTTGCACTGTGCCGGTTGCAAGCAGCTACTCCAACTGAGGAATGCGCAGATGCATATGTGATCTGCGCGCTTGACAGGGGCCAGGCATGAACGAAAAGGGTGCAGCGCTAGCGTGCACTGCGCTGGGCTGCTTCGACTTTGGGAGCTAGAACGCCTTCCTAGCGCCTTGGGCTAACCCCAGCCAAGCCGGGTTTCTCAAGCCTGGCTGACCGAGTCCGCCCACTGCTGCGCCGTCTGCAGCCGCGCACGCGGGCCAAAGCTGCTGGTGCTGCTGAGGGTGATGTTGTGGTGCGCAATCACCTGCTGCGGCGTGACGGCGGCATTGCCGCAAGTGGTGTGCGCATCCTCCAGCAGCACAACAGGGTAGCCATGGCGCAGCGCGGCGCGCGTGGTCACATCCACGCAGTACTCCGTGTGCATCCCGCCAATCACCAGCTCCTGCACGTCCAGGTTCTGCAGCATAGGCAGCAGGTCCGTCTTCCAGAACGCATCGCCGGTGGTTTTGTCCAGGGTCAGGTCGCTGCTCTCCACCTGCAGGCCATCGGCCAGTTGCCATCCGGGCGTGCCCGCTTCCAGGCCAGGCTCGGCGTGGCGCACCCAGATGATGGGGGTGTTGGCCTGGCGTGCGGCGGCGGTGACCTGGTTGATGCGGGCGATCAGGGCGGGGCAATCCCAGGCGGCGTTGGGGCCGGTGCAGAGGGATTGTTGGATGTCGATGAGGAGGAGGGCGGTGTGCATGAGAGAGTTGTTCTCTATTCGGAGGGCCGACGTAAGATTCTAGAGAGGGCATCTACCTTCTTACCGCGCCCTACTCCAGTTTCACAGCACCTGGTCTAACCTTCAAAAGACTGCCCAATCACAATCATGGCACCGTCTCGGCGTAAAAAGTCCTTGGCAATTAACTCTCCCACCACGGTACTCACTGAGCTCTTAAGTGGCGCTGTGGTGGTCCTGAGGCCGAGTCCACGAGCAACTCCAAAGGCAATTTCATCATCAGTCGCTCCCAAGTTTTCTTGGATCAGATAAAGAACACCGGCGGCAATTTCTTCAGGAGAAATCATCTCTGGTTTACGCAAGTTCAAGGACTGAACAAACTGCCGATCACGCAGCACAGCCGTACGAGCAGGATGCTTCAAGAATTGTCCCGAACGGACAATCAATTTCCGTTCATGCGCGACATCAACTGCTCGGGTCACCGCTGCCTCAATCCTGGCACCTGCCCTCTGCAGCCCCCAGGCCCCTCTAAGACGTACCACTAGTTCGTCAAAGTGCAATGGCGATTCCGTGTCGACCACCTTCGCAACCAGTTCTGACATAAAACCAATTGGTGCCTCATGAAGTTCATATTCGTTGTGCCGATCTGGCGTAGCTTCTACATACAGCCGTTTCGCTGGCGAGCTCTCAGCAGCACCGACAAGGCCAATCTCGGTTACTTCATCTCGATCGACTGTCATGATTTCCACCGGAACGGCACGATGCGCGCGCAGCCGACTATCAGAGCGCTCATCCAGAACTTTTTTTGCAGCCTCCACAGCGGCAATGGTCCGCTCAAGCTGCTCCTGAGGACGCTGGAACCAATCAGTACTCCAAATCCGGTGAATGATCCAGCCATGATCCTCTAAAACAGCTTGTCGCAAGCGATCTCTGTCTCGGGCAGATCGTGCTGAATGGTACGCAGCTCCGTCACACTCGATACCCATGAGATAGCGACCAGGTCTTTCAGGATCCGCAATCGCTAGATCGATGAAGAAACCAGCAATACCAACCTGGGGATGCACTTGATAGCCAGCACTTTGCAGAGCGTTAGCAACCTGCTCCTCAAACACACTGTCAAGGGGTCTGTTGGAGGGTTGAGCCATCGATATGCGTCCTGTGCGAGCGTAATGCAGAAATAGCTTGAATGCGAAGACGCCTTTTCCTTTCGCTCGCTCCAGATCGATATCCTCATCCGTGATAGAAGAGAACACTTCACATCGCCGTTTTGCTCGACTGATAAGAACGTTCAAACGCCGTTCGCCACCGTCAGCGCCCAATGGTCCAAACCGCATCGCCATATACCCTTGGATATTTTTCGCATAGCCTACGGAGATCATGATCACATCCCGCTCGTCGCCTTGGACATTTTCAAGATTCTTCACGAAAAACGGCTCACTTGGATGCGCAAAGAAGAAGCTCTCAGCTGCGGGATTCAAGCGACGGAGCAACTCTAACTCGTCCTGTATGACACGCCTTTGAGCAACCGAAAAAGTTGCGACCCCCAGAGACAACTCTGGGTGCTCAATAGCATGCTGGAGGATGGCTTTTGCGACTGCTTTAGCCTCCACAGGGTTGCTCCCAGTGCCTCCAGAGTCAAAAACTCCATCCGGCACAAACCGGAACTGTAAGCCCATTCCAGCCTCACTTGTATAGGGGCTCGGAACGATAAATAACTTGTTCTCGTAAAACTGGCTGTTTGACACCGCAATGAGCGATTGATGTCGGCTTCGATAGTGCCAACGAAGCATACGCTGAGGCAATCCTCTTGCTAAAAAAAGCCCTAAGATGCTTTCAACGTCAGTGACCTGCGTTGTCTCGTCAGCATCCTCCGGCTCCGTGCCAGTCATCTTCGAAAAAAACTTGGTGGGAGGTAATTGTCGCTCATCACCGACAACAACAACTTGCTTTGCACGCGCGATCGCTCCCAGTGCATCAACTGGTTGGATCTGGCTGGCCTCGTCCATAACCAGTAGATCAAAAGTTTGTTTCCCTGGCACAAGAAACTGAGCTACCGACAACGGACTCATCATCATCACCGGCTTGATGGCTTGTATGGCAGGTCCTGCACGTTGCATCAATTGGCGAATAGGCATATGACCGCGCCTCTTAGCCATTTCACCTCTAAGCACACCCACAGGCCCAGCGCCACCTTCTCTTGAGGGAATTCCACGATGATGTGCACGTGCGACCTCAACACATGCAGCCTTAATCCGAGCTCGATCTAATTCAACAAAACGCCCCACTTCTCTCGAATGCAGTGCTCCGTCGAAACGGGCGATATCTGGATTCGCATCGGTGACCTCTTGCAATTGATCTTCGTAATACGCCATCTCCAACGTGGAACGCGCAACTTCCGTAGACAACTGACCACTCGCTAACTCCGTAACCAATTGAGCCATCCCTGCTTCTGATGCTTTTCTGGCCTGGTGTCTATACGCCACCCACTTTGACAACTGTTCTGAGTTTGCCAACCATGATTCCAATGTCTTCCGTGCCGAGTCAATAAGGAAGTCATCTCCGCTTGAAGTTTTGAAGATTTCCTTAGCGTCAGCTTTCAATATGTCTGTCACTTGAATCAAGCGCTTCTGAAGCGCAACTGCCGTAACTTGAGCTTGTTCAGTTAATGCAGCAACCTGAACACGATCTTGAATCCTCGCCGCATGAACCCGTTCTGCTGGATATCGGACTAACCAGTCAAATGCCTGTTGGAGCGCATGCCACGCGGAATCGCGCCCTTGAAAGGCACTAGCAAATGCAGATTCACCCACCTCGGCTAAACGATCTACACAATGTGCGAGAGCCTGTAACTCCAGGATCTGCGCTACGCACTGTTTGGCGGCTTCATTGGAATCAGGGCGCAGCGTAAGTAATCTGTCTGACAGCTCGTCAATTGCGGCTACATCAGCCACCGTCTGAAGCCAAGCAGCTAGGGGCACACGGTCAAATGAAACCTCATCGATAAAATGCTCTGAAGTTTTATCACCTAGAGCATCCCACAACGTGGACATATGCCCTTTCACCTGAGCAATAAGACGTTTGACGATTTCAGCTCGGATCTTGACACCTGAACGATCAGCCATTTGACTGGCCAAAATCCGCGGCTCAGGTCCCAGACCACGAAGCGTACGCATCCACTCGACTAGGGCAAGCAGCGACGCAGCGTGACTTCGTTCACCATGCCAATCGGCGCCGAAGGCTGAGCGACCAAATGCATCGCCGCTATTCACTTTTTCCAGAGCTTTCTGCCCAAGTGCCAGCTCATCCAGCAATGAGACTAACGCGGGCGTTGGCTGAGCTGGGTCACGCACTAAAGACCTGACCAGTGCTTTTGCTTTACGCCACTGACTACTAAAGAAGCGGAACATTCCTGTCTGGGTTGCAAGCGTCTGACGCGCTGCAGCCAAGTCGGCATCCCATGCTGCATCCAACACCTTGTTTGCCAGTGATACACGAATGGCAGACAGAGACGCAACAGCATTTACGAGGTCCGCCGCCTGCTCCACCCCTTGTTCCCAAATCGTTGCAACAAACGCCTCCGGACATGCATCTGGAGCAAGCGCGACACGTTCACCAGTAGTGGCCAAACGGGTCAGTTCCAACAGGCTGCCAGTTGACCCTTTCGTACCTAGCTCCTTTGAAAGTCGCTGAGCTTCTAGCTGCAGTTTGGGTAGCAGAGTCCTCAACTCAATCGCTGCAGCGAAGCCTGGTTGGCCAAAGTCGTTGGGCAGTTTACTAAGTTCGTCTGGCAACTTGTTGCATGCCACGTCAATCGCATCCGGTTGAAGCCAAGCTTGCATTTCCTTCAGCTTTTGGCTCATTTGAGTACCCGAGAGCAAGAGTTCAGCAATTGGATCTGGCTGAATCCAAATTGCGGAGGCTAGGGCCTGTGGAGCTAAAGCCGGCGCAGATGCAACCGTCTGAGCGAGTTGATGTAATGCGTCGACATCCTGAACGAATGAGTTTGGACGGTGTTGCTCAAAGCGAATCGCCAATGCGTTCAACTCGTCTTGCCATGTCGTAAGGTCCGAGAGTAGTGAATCTACAAAAGGCAACAGTCGATCCAACTCTGTCGGGAGGATGGACTCTAAGCCAACACCTCGCCACGCATGCTCATCTGGGATGCCAATTTCATGGAGTCTCTCTAGCAAATCACCGAGTAACGCCAAACGCTTGTCCAGCTCATCGGAACTCCATTTGCGGGAGCCTTCCAACTTGATATGTGTAGGAGTCTGCCCCTGCGCTCTAAGCCGAACTAGACTTCCAATAATTTGATACGGTGTGAAGCCCGATACACCATGCGGCACGTGCAGGCGCGTAGCATGCGTGTTCAACATGTCGCGCAGTTCTGTGAGGCTGGCCAGCAATGCGTCGGGAAAACTCCCTTTAGGTGAGCCAAGGTCCCAAGTACGGCGCAGCTCCTCTAATACCGAACGTTTATTCGCCTTGTGACTGTGTAACTCTAGACAAGCGTCACCCACACCAGCGTGATCCAGTCGACGCTTGACGACCTCAAGAGCAGCCATTTTTTCAGCGACAAATAGAACTGTCTTCCCATCAGCAATCGCCGACGCAATTACATTTGCGATGGTTTGAGACTTACCTGTCCCCGGTGGTCCTTGTATGACCAGATTGCGCCCCTGTCGCACATCATGCACAGCAAGCGCCTGCGAGCTATCGCTATCGACGATGTGCAGCATTTCCTTCGGTGGAATATGCTGGTCAATCGATATATTTTCTGAGATTAAAATTTGCGAGGCTGGAAATCCATCACCAAGCAACGATCTAACAATTGGTTGGTCAGATAGACGAGCGTCTTCTGGCCAATTGCTGGGATCCAAATCGCGGTACATCAAGAACTTGGCAAAAGAAAAGAAACCAAGAACAATTTCATCAGGCTGTACTGACCATTCAGGCTTTGTTGCGATTGCTTCTGCCACGCTGCCCATGTAAGTGGACACATCAAGATCCTCTCCGCCCTCAAATTCCGGCAGTTTCAGCTTGTGGACACGATCTAAGTAGGCTTCAAGGGACAGATTGGCAGTTTGGTCATCGGGTCTCGATTTAAGCCTAAAACGCTCGCCTGCAGCGCCACGCTCTAGTTCCACCGGAACAAGGACCAAAGGGGCAAATCGAATGTTCTCTTTGTTGTTAGGATCTATCCACTTCAGAGTTCCTAAAGCAAGGAACAGGATATTGACACCTTGTTCTTCTTCTAGGGTACGTGCATCAAGGTATAAGTCCAGCAGACGAGTTTGCAATCCCTTAGTCGATAAACGAGTTTGCAGTTTCGTGTCCAAATGCCGTGCGCGTTGCCCACTCGAATCCACCTCATCTTGCTCATCAGGCAGAGCCGGCTGAGCTAAAGAGGCCTCATTATTTTCATCAGTTTCATCCCCAGCAGACTCATCCTTAGAAGTTCTTCCTGCGACGAAGGTGAACACTTTCGACTCTTGCACCAATAGACGATAGACATGCGAGGAAAGCTCGTCGACGATCTCAATATGTTTGGCAGTTTTTGAACGGGGGATGTTCAAGAGGCGATTACGAGCCGACAGGTCCAGAAGCTCCGTGCGAGCTCGCTCTAGCTTCTCCTCTATCGAGGCAGCACTTCTTAGTATTGAGAAACTATCGTCTGACATCTACCTCTCCTCTATATTTGCTATTCGTTTAATTTTTGAAAACGACGCCGAAGGATGAAAGTTTAAAACATTTTGCAACATGTGCAGATTTTGGGTGACATGCTATTTAGCTCCTCGTCCAATACTGCAGATCCATACAGCGTAACAGTGATGAGCTAAAGCAAGGGCGTGGTGTGTGAAGTGATCGCATCAAAAATCTGAGAACCGATGCATCTTGTTGAGCGGAGAGCTCCTTCTATCTCACCCCACCCCCCGCATAGCCTCCACAAACACCCTCACCTTAGACAGCACCTGCCGCCGCGCTGGGTACACCGCCCATACCGCCAGCTCCTTGGGCTGCGCATCCTCCAGCGCAATGGTGACCAGGCGGCCCGATTGCAGGTATTCCGCCGTGTACCAGCTCGACAGCAGCGCAATGCCGGCGCGGCCATGCAGGCGTCGTGGATGCCTTCGAAGCTGTTGACGGTGAGACGGTCGGCTACGCGCAGAGTGCGCTCCTGCTGGCCGGTCTGGAAGGTCCAGGGTTGCAGCTCGGTGGTGGTAATGTACTGGTGCTGGGCCAGGTCGCTCAGTACTCGGGGTGCGGGGTGTTTGGCCAGGTATCTGGGGGTGGCGCAGAGCATGCGGCGTTTGCTGTCCAGCGCGGTGGCAACCAGGCTGGAGTCGCGCGACTTGTCGATGCCCATGTCCCCAACAGGTCAACCCTCCGCTATCCCCCACAGCACCCAGGTCGGAATATAGGAATACGCTGTACCCCGTTCCAGCAACCTGTCGATGCAGCCCCGCTGCGCAAGCTCTGCCGCTGCGCGCATCACTTGCGGCGCATTGACCCAACAGACACCCACCCATGCAAAGAACTACCGACCCTTCGCTGACCACGCCAACCCCCGCCAGCAACCCCGCCCCCTCGCAGTTATTCCAGCCCCTCACCCTGTCCCAGCTCACCCTCCCCAACCGCATCGTCATCGCCCCGATGTGCCAGTACTCGGCGCAAGAAGGCAATGCCAATGACTGGCATTTGATGCATTACGGCAGCCTCGCGGTATCGGGCGCGGGCATGCTGGTGCTGGAGGCCACGGCGGTGTCGGCGGTGGGGCGCATTACCGATGCGGACCTGGGCATTTACTCGGACGACAACCAGCAGGCGCTGGGGCGGCTGATGGGGTCGCTGCGCAAGCTCTCGGCGATTCCGGTGGCGATCCAGCTGGCCCATGCGGGCCGCAAGGCGTCCAGCCACCTGCCTTGGGAAGGGGCAGCGCAAATTGCGCCTGATGCGCCCCGGGGCTGGGTGGCGCAGGCGCCTTCAGCCATTGCCCATGCGGCGGGCGAGGTGCCGCCGGCCGAGATGACGCCTGCCGAGCTGGTAGAGGTGAAGGACGCGTTTGTGGCAGCGGCCAAGGCGGCCGATGCGCTGGGCATTGATGGCATCGAGATCCACATGGCCCATGGCTATTTGCTGCATGAGTTCCTCTCGCCCCTTTCCAACACCCGCAGCGACGCCTATGGCGGCAGCCTGGAGAACCGCCTGCGCTACCCGCTGGAGCTGTTTGCCGCCGTGCGCGCGGCCGTGCCTGCTGCCAAGCCGGTGTGGGTGCGCATCTCGGCATCGGATTGGGTGCCGGGCGGTTGGGATATCGATGGCTCGATCGCCCTGGCCCAGGGGCTGAAGGCGCTGGGTTGCAGCGCCATCCATGTGTCCTCGGGCGGGCTGTCGACCGCCCAGCAGATCCCTGTGCAGCCGGGCTACCAGGTGGGCTTTGCCGAGGCGATCAAGCAGGCCACGGGCCTGACCACGATTGCCGTCGGTTTGGTGACCGAGCCTGCGCAGGCCGAGCACATTGTGGCCTCGGGCCAGGCCGATGCTGTCGCCATTGGCCGCGCGGCCTTGTACGACCCGCGCTGGCCCTGGCATGCGGCCGCCAGCCTGGGCGCGCAGGTGGATGCGCCACGCCAGTACTGGCGCAGCCAGCCGCGTGAGTACAGCAAGCTTTTCCGTGGCGCAGCGGTGGGCGTGCGCTAAACACGTTCTGTAAACACCGAGGGCGGCGGCCGCCAAAGCCGCTAAGCTATGCGGATGCCTGCCCGCCCTCCCGTGTTTGCCTCCCCGCCCCACCCCCCAGCTGCAGCCCGCCGTGCCCGCGCGGTGCTGGGCCAGCTCAGCGATATGGATTTGCGGCTGCTGCAGGTCTTCAAGAGCGTGGTGGAGTGCGGGGGCATGTCGGCCGCCGAGCTGGAGCTCAACATCGGCACGTCGACGCTGAGCCGCCATATGAAGGACCTGGAGACCCGCCTGGGCATGGTGCTTTGCCGGCGCGGGCGCGCGGGCTTTGCGCTGACGCCGGAGGGCCACCAGGTCTACGAGGCCACCTTGCAACTGCTGGGCGGCGTCGATCTGTTCCGCAGCCGCATTGACGATATCCACGCCCGCATGGGCGGCAATCTGGAGATCGCCATCTTCGACAAGACGGTGAGCAACCCGCAGGCCCAGATCCACCGCGCGATTGCGCAGTTCCACGGCCAGGCGCCGGATGTGAACTTGCAGCTGCATGTCAGCTCGATCAACGCCATTGAGCGCGGCCTGATGGATGGGCGCTTTCATGTGGGCATCATCCCGGCGCACCGCAGCTCGGCCAGCCTGGTCTACCGCGATCTGTTTGCCGAGAACATGCAGCTGTACTGCGCCGCCGGCCATGACCTGTGGGAGCAGACGCATGAAGACCTGGACTGGGAGCAGCTGCGCAGCTACCCGTTTGCCGGCCTGGGTTACCACTCGCCCAATATGGAGCTGAGCCACAGCGTGCGCCTGCCGCGTGCGGCCACCGGGTTTGACCAGGAGTCGATTGCCACCTTGATTTTGTCCGGGTGTTTTTTGGGCTTTCTGCCGGACCACTATGCCGCCAGTTTTGAAAACCAAGGTTTGATGCGGGCTGTGCGGCCAGAACGCTTCCAATACCGCTGCCAATTCGTGGCCATGTGGCGCTTATCGCCTGCGCCGAGCCGTGTGGCGCAAGCCTTCATCGACTGCCTCCTCAACGCCCACACAGCACTTGACTAAGTTGCTATGAAATTAACTTATCCACAGAAACCGGCTTCCCGGTGTGCATTTCTTCTCTAGAGGGAGATTGCAGGGAGTTTCTCGCGCAACGACGGGAACATTGCACAAAATTATCCACAGGGTGAGAATCGGAAAACTGCCGCTTTTGCACTGCAGCAAACGCCTGGTGCCAACCGGGCCCCCGGGGTCGCACCTGCGCGACTGCCTCCCTCCGCCCGCAGGCCGGCCAATGCGGCAGGCGTGCGGTTCGGCGCTACCATCGCTACCGTAACGACCACCCTGGACTGCCCCGTGCCCAAGCCTGCGCCCCCTGCCACTCCCCAGCGCCCCAGCCCACCGGGCGCAGCCAAGCCTGCCGCCCCCAAGGCCCGGGCCACGATTGCCGATGTGGCGCTGGCGGCCCAGGTCTCCAAGGCCACGGTATCGCGCTACCTCAATGGCCGCACCGACATCCTCACCCCCGATATGGCCAAGCGCGTGCAGGAGGCCATTGCCAGCCTGCAGTACCGGCCCAGCCCGATGGCGCAGGCGCTCAAGCATGGCCGCACGCGCCTGATCGGCCTGGCGGTGGCCGATGTGACCAACCCCTTCTCGGTGGCGGTGCTGCAGGGCGCAGAAAAAGCCTGCCAGGCCGCCGGCTACCTGCTGGTGCTGTTCAACCTGGGCAATGAGGCCGGGCGCGAGCGCGATGCCATGCATGCGCTGTCGGCCTACCAGCTTGACGGCATGATCCTCAACCGTGTGGACACCAGCGCCCAGCTCTGGCAGGACGCGCAACTGCACGGCAAGCCCATCGTGCTGGTGGACCGCTTCCAGGAAGGGATGGACGCCGATTTTGTGACTGTGGACAACCCCGGCGTAGTCCAGATCGCGATGGACCACCTGCAGCAGCAAGGCTTTGACGAAGTGCTGCTGGTGACCGAGCCGATTGCCGATGTGAGCTCGCGCACCGCGCGCCAGCAGGCCTTTGCCCACTACCTGCAAGACCTGCAAGACCTGCAAGGCCAGGCCGGCACGCGGCGCGGCCAGCCCGCCGCCATGCAGGGCAATGTGTGGGAGAGCACACCGCACAACGCCAGCGCCTTGCAGCAGCACCTGCAGCAATGGCGCGATCAGGCCCAGCAAGCCGGCCGCCACCCCGCCGTGCTGGCCGGCAATGCCGTGGCCAGCCTGCGTGTGGCCACCGCCGTGCACGCACTGGGCTGGGTGCCCGGGCGCGAGCTGGGCATCATCGGCGTGGACGAGACCGACTGGGCCGCGCTGGTGGGCCCGGGCCTGAGCACGGTGGCCCAGCCCACCGATGCGCTGGGCCAGGCGGCAGCCACCTGCCTCATCGAGCGCATCCAGGGCCTGCAAAGCCCCGCCCGCACAGTCGAGTTACCAGGCACCATCATTGTGCGCGGCTCGACAAAATCCCCAAACCATTGATTCACAACAACTAAAAACAGCGTTACGCACCAAACTAGGGCAAACCCTAGTAATCGTTCCGTAACCTTGCGCTAAACTGCGGCGCTACTGAAACCGGTTTCAAAAGCGCCGCATCGCCATGAACTACACGTTCCAATTCGACCAGGTCCTGGCAGCCTGGCCGCAGCTATTGCAGGGCACCTGGGTGACCATCCAGCTGTCTTTTCTCGCCATGGTCATCGGCCTGGCCGTCGCTATCGTCTGCGCCTGGGGCAAGACCTCCGGCCCGGCGCCGCTGCGCTTTGTCATCAATGCCTATATCGAGCTGATCCGCAACACGCCCTTTTTGGTGCAGTTGTTTTTCTTCTTCTTTGCGCTGCCGGCCATCGGCCTGCGCTGGTCGCCGCAAACCGCCGCGCTGGTGGCCATGGTGGTCAACCTGGGCGCCTATGCGACCGAGATCATCCGCGCCGGCATCGAGTCCATCCCCAAGGGCCAGATCGAAGCGGGCCTGGCACTGGATCTGAAGCGCTGGGAAATCTTCCGCTTTGTGATCCTCAAGCCCGCGCTCAAGACCATCTACCCGGCGCTGACCAGCCAGTTCATCCTGCTGATGCTCAGCTCGGCCGTGGTGTCCGTGATCTCGGCCGACGACCTGACCTCGGTGGCCGCCAACATCCAGTCCGAGACCTTCCGCAGCTTTGAGGTCTACATCGTCGTGGCTGCCATCTACCTGCTGCTGTCGCTGGCCTTCAACCTGCTGTTCAAGCTCATCTACCAGATGGCGCTGAACTACCCAGACCGCCGATAAGCCCCCTCGGAGAGAAATATGCGTACTTTTGGTTGGCCCGAGTTGTGGTTCATCGTGGAAGCGGCCAAGTGGACCGTGGCCCTGTCCCTGATCGCCTTTATTGGCGGCGCCCTGGTGGGCCTGGTGATTGCGCTGTCGCGCACCTCCGAGAACGGCCTGGCGCGCGGCATTGCCACCGCCTTTACCCAGATTTTTCAGGGCACGCCGCTGCTGCTGCAGCTGTTCCTGGTGTTCTTTGGCGCGCCCATTCTGGGCTTTGAGATCAACCCCTGGGTGGCAGCCGCTGCTGCGCTGATTTTGAACAGCGGCGCGTTCCTGGGCGAAATCTGGCGCGGCTGTATCCAGGCGGTGCCACGCGGCCAGTGGGAAGCGGCCGAGGCCTTGTCGCTGTCCTACTTCTGGCGCATGCGCGCCGTTGTGCTGCCCCAGGCGATGAAGATTGCCGTGGCCCCCACCGTGGGCTACCTGGTGCAGATCATCAAGGGCACATCGCTCGCGGCCATCATCGGCTTTACCGAGATCACGCGCGCCGGCCAGATCATCAACAACGCCACCTTCCAGCCGATGCTGGTGTTTGGTGTCGTCGGCGCCGTTTACTTCATCCTGTGCTGGCCGCTGTCCCTCTGGGCGGGCCGCCTTGAGAAGCGCCAAGCCAGATGAACACCCCCCTGAGTCGCTTACGCGCCTTCCCCCCAGGGGGACGACGCCCTTGCTGCGGGGCGGCCCTTGCTCGGCGTCCCGCCGATGGGCCCTGCCGCAACAACGCGGGTGCTTCTGACGATAGGCCTGTATTCATTTCTTTTCCCTTCTTGCTGCGTTATTAAACCCTTAGGAGACATGAGCATGCAGATTTCCCGCCGCACTTTCACCTCCGCTGCCGCCGCCCTGGCTGCCAGCGCCCTGTTGCCCCTGAGCGCATCGGCCCAGTCGCTGGCCGATCTGAAGAAGAAGGGCAAGATTACGATCGGCATGCTGGTGGACTTCCCGCCCTACGGCATCCTGAACGGCAGCAACCAGCCTGACGGCTACGACGCCGACGTGGCCAAGCTGCTGGCCAAGGAATGGGGCGTGACCGCCGAGATCGTGCCCGTGACGGGCCCCAACCGCATCCCCTTCCTGCTGACCAACAAGGTCGACATGCTGATCGCCTCGCTGGCCATCACGCCCGAGCGCGCCAAGCAGGTGCTGTTCTCCAAGCCTTACTCTGCTGCTTCGATCGTGCTGTTTGGCGCGACCAAGACGGCCATCAAGGGCCCGGAAAACCTCAAGGGCCTGCGCGTGGGCGTGGCACGTGCCTCCACCCAGGACGTGGCCGTCACCAAGGCTGCGCCAGAAGGCACGCAGATCCGCCGCTTTGACGACGACGCATCGGCCATGCAAGCGCTGCTGTCGGGCCAGGTCGATGCCATCGGCTGCTCGGTGACCGTGGCGGCCCAGATCGCCAAGCGCGCACCTGCTGGCCAGTTCGAGAACAAGTTCCAGCTGCTGCAGCAGAACATGGCCGTCGCCCTGCGCCCAGGCCAGGACGAAGTGGCAGAAGCCGTGAACGCCTTTATCGCCAAGAACACCGCCAATGGTGAGCTGAACAAGCTGTACCAAAAGTGGTTGGGCGCCGACCTGCCCAAGCTGGACTAACCCTCTGAGGCGCTGCGCGCCTTCCCCCTGGAAGGGGGACGACGGCCTTTGCGTCGGGGCGGCCCTAGCTGGCCGTCCCGCGCATCAAACCCGCCTCGTGCAAACGCTCATCACACACGACAAGACTGCTTTATGACGACCCCTTCGCAAGCACCCATCATTCGCCTCCAAGGCGTCGAGAAATGGTATGGCAACTTCCAGGTGCTGACCGATATCAACCTCGACGTGCGTGCCGGCGAGCGTATCGTCATCTGCGGGCCTTCGGGCTCGGGCAAGTCGACGATGATCCGCTGCATCAACCGGCTCGAAGCCATCCAAAAGGGCCAGATCACCGTGGACGGCACGGACCTGACGGGTGACAGCAAGGCGATCGACACCATCCGCAAGGAAGTGGGCATGGTGTTCCAGCAGTTCAACCTGTTCCCGCACCTGACGATTGTCGAGAACTGCATGCTGGCGCCAATGCGCTCGCGCGGCCTGAGCAAGGCCGAGGCGCAGGAGCGCGCGATGCACTACCTGACGCGGGTGCGCATTCCGGACCAGGCGGACAAGTACCCCAGCCAGCTGTCGGGCGGCCAGCAGCAGCGCGTAGCGATTGCCCGCGCGCTGTGCATGGCCCCCAAGATCATGCTGTTTGACGAGCCCACCTCGGCGCTTGACCCCGAGATGGTCAAGGAAGTGCTGGACACCATGATCGGCCTGGCTGAAGACGGCATGACCATGCTCTGCGTGACCCATGAAATGGGCTTTGCCCGCAGCGTGGCCGACCGCGTGATCTTCATGGCCGACGGCAAGATCATCGAGCAAGGCCCACCGGCCGCGTTCTTTGACAACCCGCAGCACCCCAAGACCCAGCAGTTCCTGGGCCAGATTCTCAGCAACCATTGATGGTGTGGCGGCGCGGGGGGCGCGCCAGCGCCACGCCCCTGGGCCCGTACAACGCCCATGCCGCAACCGAACACTGTGCACCACGACTTCCTTGATCGCTGCTAGCGCCCCGCCGGCCGGCGGGCGCCAACGGCCACTACAGATAACAACCATGGCCTTGTCTTTGCAAAACGCGGGCTCGCCCGCGCTGATCTCCCTCACCTCCTTTGGCAATGCCGAAGTGCGCCGCCACGGCCAGCTCTACTTTGCCCGGCTCTCGCACCGCGCAGGTGCCAACGGCTATGAAGTGCGCGAAGAGCTGCTGCTGAATGCCGCCCAGGAACTGCCCGCGCTGGCCGCCTATGGCCGCGAGCACCAGCTGGACCTGGTCTACTCCTGCCCCCAGCCGCTGTTTGCGATGGACGGCAGCCTGAACACCGCCGCCGTGCAACACGCGATAGCCGCCAGCCATACCTTGGGCGCCACCTGGCTCAAGATGTCGATCGGCGGCTTTGCCAGCCAATCGGTCGCACATTCGGCCCAGGGCTTTGCGGCGCTCAAGAGCGCCATCGATGGCGCGGGCCTCACCTTGCTGATCGAGAACGACCAGACCACGGCCGCCGGCACCGTGCAGGCACTGCAGCGCTTCTTTGCCGCTGCCGATGCCGCTGGCCTGAGCTTGCCGATGACCTTTGACATGGGCAACTGGCACTACCTGGGCGAATGCGCGCTGCAAGCGGCCCAGCTGTTTGGCAGCCGCGTGGCCTATGTGCATGCCAAGGGCGTGCAACGCCTGCCCGCCAAATGGGTGGCCGTGCCGCTGGCCGAATCGGCCGCCGCCTGGCGCGCCATTTTGCGCGCGCTGCCCAGCGATGCACCCCGCGCCATCGAGTACCCGCTGATCGGCGACGACCTGGTCGCCGTCACCCAGCAGGAGCTGGCCGTGCTGCGCGACGCCACGGCACTGCAGGCCAAGGCCTCCTGATCAGCTCCCAACAAACCAACAGCTACCAGCACCCAAGAGAGACACGGCCATGACCACCAAGACCTTTGATGTCGCCACCTTTGGCGAAGCGATGATGCTGCTGATTGCCGACCGCGCCGGCCCGCTGGAGAACGCCGAGTTCTTTACCAAGCGCATTGCAGGCGCCGAGATCAATGTGGCCACCGGCATGGCACGCCTGGGCTTCAACACCCACTGGGCCAGCCGCCTGGGTGCCGATTCGATGGCGCGCTACCTCATCAACCAGATGAAGAGCGAAGGCGTGCACTGCGAGCATGTGGTGCTGGACCCGGCGCAAAAGACCGGCTTCCAGATCAAGGGACGCAGCGATGACGGCAGCGACCCACAGGTGGAATACCACCGCAAGGGCTCGGCCGCCAGCCTGATGACCCCGGCTGACATCGATGAGCCCTGGTTGGCCTCGGCCCGCCACCTGCACGCCACCGGCGTGTTTGCCGCGATCTCGCAGACCAGCCTGGCCACTGCCCAGCGCACGCTGCAAATCGCCCGCGCAGCGGGCAGCACCATCTCCTTTGACCCCAACCTGCGCCCCACCCTGTGGCAGGACGAGGCCACGATGCGCCGCGAGATCAATGCGCTGGCTGCCGGCGCGGACTGGGTCTTCCCCGGCCTGGCCGAAGGCGAGCTGCTGACCGGCCACAAAACGCCCGAAGCGGTGGCCCGGTTCTACCGCGACCAGGGCGCAAGCCTGGTCGTCGTCAAGCTCGGCGAAGCAGGTGCCTACTACGATGACGCCCAGGCCGGTACCGGCTATGTGGCCGGCTGTCCGGTCGAGAAGGTGGTGGACACCGTGGGCGCCGGCGACGCGTTTGCGGTGGGCGTTATCAGCGGCCTGCTCGACGGCCGCTCGGTGGCCGATGCCGTCAAGCGCGGCTGCTGGATTGGCGCGCTGCAGGTGCAGGTGCTGGGCGACTCCGAAGGCTTGCCGACCCGCGAAGCCTTGACCGCCGCCGGCTATTGATTTCAACGCATCCAGGAGCAGCAATGAGCAGCAACCGCCACCAGATTTTGGTTTTTCGTGAACTGCCCGAGGACCAACTGGCCCGCCTGCAAGCCGCGCATGACGTGACCGTGGCCAACCCGCGCATCGCAGCGCAGCGCGATGCGTTTTTTGCAGCGCTGCCCCAGGCCCAGGCACTGATCGGCTCGAGCTACCCGATCACCGATGCGCTGCTCGATGAAGCACCGCAGCTGCGGGTGATCTCCAGCATCTCGGTGGGGGTGGACAACTACCCGCTGGCATCGCTGCGCGAGCGCGGCATTGCGCTGTGCCACACGCCTGGCGTGCTGACGGAGACGACGGCCGACACCATCTTTGCGCTGCTGATGGCCACCAGCCGCCGCATTCCGGAGCTGGCGATGTATGTGCGCTCGGGCCAATGGCAGCGCAATATTGGCGAAGAGCTGTTTGGCTGGGATGTGCATGGCAAGACGCTGGGCATTCTGGGCATGGGCCGCATCGGCATGGCGCTCGCCCGGCGCGCGGCGCTGGGCTTTGGCATGCGCGTGCTCTACAACAACCGCAGCGTGGTGCCCGAGAGCGAATTGGGCACGCTGGCCGGCCAGGTGCATTATGTGGCGCGCGATGCGCTGCTGCGCGAGGCAGATTTTGTCGTCTCCGTGGTGCCATCGACCCCCGAGACCAAGCACCTGCTGGGGGCTGACGCCTTTGCGATGATGAAGCCCAGCGCCATCGTCATCAACGGCTCGCGCGGCGCGATCGTCGATGAGGCCGCCTTGCTGCATGCGCTCGATACCGACCAGATCCGCGCAGCCGGCCTGGATGTGTTTGCCACCGAACCGCTGCCGGTCGAATCGCCCCTGCGCACCCATGCCAAGGTGGTGGCGCTGCCGCATATCGGATCGGCCACGCACGAGACGCGCCACGCGATGGCCGAGATGGCGACCAGCAACCTGCTGCAGGTGCTGGCGGGTGAGAAGCCTGCAGGCGGGTTTGATCTGAGCCAGGCCTGAGCTGAGGGAGACGGGCCAAGCGCAGGAGCGCCCGCATAATGGCCGCTCGGCATTCTGGTGTCCAGCACGGCGCCAGCGGCCACCCACTTTCTCGTCTTGTCTCCTGACTGCGGCATGCCTTCGACTCTCCAGGTTCTCTCCCTCGCCTCCCCCTCTGCCGGCTACCGCCGCATCCGCTTTGCCGGCGCGCAGCTGGCGCCTTTTTGCCAGCACGACAACATCCACTGCCGCCTGGTGTTTCCATCGCCGCAACGCGACGGCGCCAGCAGCACACGCGTCTACACCGTCCGCGCCTTCGATGCCGATGCGCAATGGCTGGAGATCGATTTCTTGCTGCATGCCGATGCCGGCCCGGGCGCCTGCTGGGCCCAGCAGGCGCAGGTCGGCGACTGTGTCGAGATCCTCAAACCCGGTGGCCGCACGGCCCGCATTGCCGACTGGATGGTGCTCGCTGGTGACGACAGCGCGCTGCCCGCACTGGCCCGCATCGCAGAGCGGCTGCCTGCCAGCACGCGCGGCCATGTGGTTTGCGAGATAGCCGACCCGCAGGACGCGATCGACATACGCCTGCCACCCGGCATGCAGTGGCATTGGCTGTACCGCGCAGGCGCAGCTGCAGGCACCGGCGAGCAGCTGCAGCGGGCGGTGCAAGCACTGGATTGGAGCGCCGCACAAGCCATTGAAGGCGCCAGCCGCTTTTTATGGGTAGGCGCCGAGTTTGCCACCGCGCAGGCGCTGCGCGCCTGGGCAGTGGACAGCCTGGGGCTGGGCAAGCAGGAGCAGCTGATCGTGGCCTACTGGCGCCGGGGTATGAGCGAGAACGAGCTGCGCGCGCCCAAGGCGGACCTGGAAAAAACCTAGACCCTGTTTTTAGATCTCCGCCGAGCGCGAAATATGCCGGCGCAGCAGCGCCGCGGCATAGTCGGCATCGCCTTCCTTGAGCGCCTTGAGAATGCCCAGGTGGTCGGTGCAGGCCTGGCGGATGTGTTGCTCGCTCAAATGGCTGAAATGCGCAAACTCCGAGATCTTGCGCAGCGAGTTCTGCCGGCGCACCGACTCGATCAAAAAGCGGTTGCGCGACCAGGACACCAGGGTTTCGTGGAAATTCGCATTGGCCTTGAACCACACATCCTGGCGCAGCTGCTCAACGGGCATCTGCAAGATATCTGACTGCTCGCGGAACAGCTGCTGCAGCTGCTCGGGATCGGGCGCAAAGTCCGCCATCTTGAGTGCGCCGCACTCGACGATGAGCCGAAAATCATAGCTCTCATGCACGGCCTGGGGGTTGTCCAGGCTCTCGGTAAAACGCCAGCCATGGCCGGGCAGGCGCTCGGTCAGGCCCTCGGCGGCAAAGCGCATCAGCACGCGGCGCACGGCGCCCCGGGTCACGCCAAACAGCTCCACCAGCTGCGCCTCGGAGACTTCGCCGGCCAGCTGGCCGCTGGCGCGGTGGTTCATGATCTGGCTATACAGCGCCTCGGCCTCAGAAGGGGGCACCAGCTGCTCCAGCGCATCGTCGCCATCGGGCACGCGCTCGACCCGAAAACCCCGGCCCGGGTGGTAGGCCACCAGGCCCTGGGCCGTCAGCAGCATCAGCGCCTGGCGCACCGGCGTGCGCGAGACCTTGAGCTCATCGGCCAGGTGCAGGTCTGAGATGCGGTCGCCCACGCGCCAGCGGCCGCCATGCATCAGCGCCGTCAGCTGGCGCGCGACGTCGATCTGCAAAGAACTCAGCGATTGCTTCAAACCGATTCTCCCCTGGGTTGTGCTGCTGCGGCCCGCGCCTGCGCAACGCGGCGGCAGTGGCGGTGGCGCGCAGCATCTTGTTTTTGCCGGCCAGCCCCGAGCATAAGCGCCAGGCTTCCCGTCTTGGCAGCATCCTTCATCGTAGTTTCCCTAAGTTTTGTTTGATTCTATAAAAAACAAATTGACAGTCAATCACCACGAAATTAATGTATTAAAAGTTCACAAAACACAAAAGGAAAAAGATGTCGCCGTTTCCACTCGTCACGCTGTCTGGCGCCCCGCAAGCCCGTGGGCGCCAGTATGGCGCGGCGCTCAAAGACCGCATTGCCCGCAGCGCAGCCCTCTATGGCGGCGCGCTGGAGAAGTACGGCATCAGTGCCGCACACAAGGCCGCGCTGATCGCCGAGTACGCCCAGAAGATCGCCGCCTTTGACGAGAACTACCTCGAAGAAATGCGCGGCATTGCCGAAGGATCGGGCGTTGCGCTCGACGACATCGTGATGATCAATGCCCGCACCGAGGTGGTGGCCCTGGCGCGCGCCCAGTCCACCAAGCCCGTCGATGACGAGCTGGACGACGGCTGCACCGGCGCCATGCTGCTGCCCGAGCGCAGCGCCTCGGGCAACCTGATCCATGGCCAGAACTGGGACTGGCGCGCCGAATGCGCCGAGACCGGCGTGGTGCTGCGCGTGCGCCAGGACCATGGCCCCGACTACCTGACCTTTGTCGAAGCCGGCGGCCTGGCCCGCAGCGGCCTCAACGCCGCAGGCATCTCGATCACCGCCAACTACCTCGAATGCGAGCGCGACTACACCAAGCTGGGCATTCCGCTGGGCCTGATCCGCCGCAAGGTGCTGGAGCAGGAACACTTTGCGCTGGCCGCCAAGGCGGTGGCCACCACGCCCAAGTCCTGCTCCAACAACATCATGGTGGCATCGGCCGCCGGCTTTGGCATTGACTTTGAATGTGCGCCCGACGAGGCCTTCCCGCTCTACCCCGAGGACGGCATGATCGTGCACGCCAACCACTGGGTCAGCCCGGTGGCGCTGGCCAAGCTGCGCGACACCGGCATCCCCCATGTGCCCGAGAGCTTTTACCGCGACTGGCGGGTGCGCAAGATCCTGCAGGAGCAAGGCCGCCTGCTGACGCGCGAATCGCTGAAGAAGGCGCTGTTTGACGACTTCCTCTCGCCGTATGCGGTATGCCGCCCACCGCGCCCCGCCGATGGGGGCAACCTGACCGCCACCGTCGCGATGATCGTCATGGAGCCGGCGCTGGGCATCATGGAGATCGCGCCGCTGCCGGCCATCAACCGCCAGTTCACCACCTACCGCCTGCATGGCGATGGCGCGGCTGAACCTTCTGCCGCCGCCGCTGCGGCGCTGGAGCACTGAGCGCCATGTGGAAATTCGCTGCCACCCGCATCGGCATGGCGATTCCGACCTTGGTGATCGTGGCGCTGGCCGTCTTCATTCTGGTGCGCCTGATCCCCGGTGACCCGGCAGCGCTGATGCTGGGTGACTCGGCCGATGCCGCATCGCTGGCGGCCCTGCGCGAGCAGCTGGGCCTCAACGCCAGCCTGCCCACGCAGTTCCTGGTCTGGTCCGGCCATGTGCTGCAGGGCGACCTGGGCCAGTCCATCTCCAACCGCCAACCGGTCGCCGCGCTGATCTGGGAGCGCTTTGCCGTCAGCGCCCAGATCGTGCTGCCTGCCGTGCTGCTGGCTACGCTGGTCGCCGTGCCGCTGGGCATGCTGGCCGCCTGGCGCCAGGGCCGCCTCACCGACCTGGCGCTGGTCGCCACCGCCACCTTGCTGCTGTCGCTGCCAGCCTTTTGGATGGGGCTGCTGCTCTTGATGTTCTTCGCGCTCAAGCTGGGCTGGTTTCCGGTGGTCGGCTTTGTCGCCTTTGGCGAGAACCCGCAGCAGGCGCTGCTCTACCTGGTGCTGCCCATCACCACCTTGCTGCTCCATGAGATCGGTGTGATCCTGCGCATGACCCGCGCTTCCACGCTGGAGGTGCTGCACCTGGACTACATCACCCATGCCCGCGCCAAGGGCCTGAGCGAGATGACGGTGATGCTGCGCCATGCGTTCAAAAGCGCCTTTGGCCCCACCTGGACCCTGCTGGGCCTGATTCTGGGCAACCTGCTCGCCGGGGTGGCGGTGATCGAGACCGTGTTCACCATTCCCGGTCTGGGCCGTCTGCTGGTTGATGCGATCTTTGCCCGCGACTACCCGCTGATCCAGGGCTGCCTGCTCTTCATCGCCAGCATCTATGTCCTGGTAAACCTCTTTGTGGACCTGCTCTACCCCATTTTTGACCCCAGGGTGGCCGCATCATGAACCGCCGCTCCCTCTCCTTCTGGCTGGGCGCTGGCCTGGTCTCCGTGGTGGTCGTCGTGGCCTTGCTGGCCACGTTCTGGACGCCGTATGACCCGCTCAAGCTGGACTTCAAGACCCGCCTGGCAGCGCCCGGCTGGCAGCACTGGATGGGCACCGACGAGCTGGGCCGCGATGTGCTCAGCCGCCTGATGCGTGGCACCGCCACCAGCATCCGCATCAGCCTCAGCACCGTGTTTCTGGCCACCTTCTTTGGTGTTCTGATTGGCGCGCTCAGCGGCTACCTGCGCGGCTGGCCCGACCGCATCCTGATGGCCATCAACGATGCGCTGCTGGCCTTCCCGGGCCTGTTGATGGCGCTGGGCCTGCTGGCGGTGTTTGGCGCCAGCACCAGCGGCATCATCATCGCGCTGGCACTGGCCTATGCGTCATCGGTGGTGCGGGTGGTGCGCGGCACGGTGCTGGGCCTGCGCGAGCGTGATTTTGTGCGTGCCTCGCGCGTCATGGGCAACTCCGAGACCTACACCTTGCTGCGCCATGTGCTGCCCAACTGCATTGCACCGGTGATCGTCATGGCCACCTCCATGTGTGGCTGGATCATCCTGGCCGAGAGCTCGCTGAGCTTTCTGGGCCTGGGCGTGGCGCCACCGGCACCCACCTGGGGCAACATGCTGGCGGGCAGCCGCTCCTATGTCAGCCAGGCGGCCTGGCTGGCGATTTTCCCAGGGCTGGCGATCTCGCTGGCACTGCTGGGCATCAACCTGCTCGGCGACGCCCTGCGCGACCGGCTCGACCCACGCATGCGGAGGCGCGTATGACCCCATCCCCTACCCTGCTGCAGATCCAGAATCTGAGCCTCTCGGCCGGCGCCGGCAAACTGGTGGTGCGCAATGCATCCTTGCAGCTGGCCGCTGGCGAGATTGTCGGCATTGTCGGTGAATCGGGCTCGGGCAAGACCATGCTCAGCCGCGCCGTGATGCGGCTCACGCCCCATGCCATCAGCCGCAGCGCGGGCGACATCCTGCTGGACGGCCAGTCGCTCTATGCGATGAACGAGCGCCAGCTGCGCGCTGTGCGCGGCCCGCGCGTGGCCATGGTGTTCCAGGAGCCGATGACCTCGCTCACGCCCACCCTGAGCATTGGCGAGCAGCTGCTCGAAGGCCTGCGCATGCACCTGCCCCAGGCGCGCGAAGAGCACATGCCGCGCATCCATGCAATGCTCGAGCGCGTGGGCCTGCGCGATACCCAGCGCATCCTGAGCGCGTTTCCGCATGAGTTCTCGGGCGGCATGCGCCAGCGCATCATGATCGCCTCGGCCATGCTGCTGCGCCCGGCGCTGCTGATTGCCGACGAGCCCACCACGGCGCTGGACGCCGTGGTGCAGCGCGAGGTGATGGAGATGATGCTGGAGCTGACGCGCGAGAACGGCACCGCCGTGCTGCTGATCAGCCATGACCTGCCGATGGTGGCCCGCTACGCGGACCGCATGGTGGTGATGAAGCAGGGCGACATTGTGGAGACCGGCCCCACCGCCCAGGTGCTGGCCGCCCCTGCGCATGACTACACGCGCCAGCTGCTGCGCACCCTGCCCCAGCGCCGCGCACCGCGCCAGATCGACCGCACGGCCCCGCTGATGTCGGCCCGCGACCTGGTGCTGGAGTTTGGCGGCCGCCAGCGCTGGTTCCGCAAGGGGGCACCGGCGCGCGTGCTCAAGGGCATCAGCCTGGATATCTTCCCCGGCGAGGTGGTGGCCGTGGTCGGCGAATCGGGCTCGGGCAAGACGACGCTGGGCATGATCCTGTCGGGCCTGCTGCAGCCCACCAGCGGCAGCCTGCGCTACAAGGGCCAGCCCTTGCTGCCGGGCAGCCCGGGCTTCAAGGACTACCGCTACAACTGCCAGATGGTCTTCCAGGACCCCTACTCATCGCTCGACCCGCGCATGACGGTGCAGGCCCTGGTGGCCGAGGCGCTGCGCATGGCCGAGGGCCTGAGCGCCAGCGACAAGCGCGAGCGCGTCCAGCAGGCACTGGCCGATGTGGGGCTGGGCGGCGATTTTGCGACACGCTACCCGCATGAGCTCTCGGGCGGCCAACGCCAGCGCGTGGCCATTGCCCGGGTGCTGGTGCGGCGCCCCGCGCTGATGATTGCCGACGAGGCGGTCTCTGCGCTCGATGTGACGGTGCGCGCCCAGGTGCTGGACCTGCTGGCCGAGCTGCAGCAGCGCTATGGCTTCTCGTGCCTGTTCATCAGCCACGACCTGGGCGTGGTCGAGCAGATTGCCGACCGGGTCATCGTCGTGCAAGGCGGGGTGATTGCCGAGCAGGGCACGCGCGACGCCGTGTTTGACCAGCCGCAGAACCCCTATACGCGCCAGCTGCTCGATGCCATCCCGATGCTGCAGGCAACGCCCGATGGCGGCGTACACCTGCGCTGGCGCCATGCCGAGGGCCGGACCAACGCCCCTGCGGACAACGCCGCCTACCCTGCCTAAAAATTCAGCAATTTACCTGGAGTCCTCTATGTCATCCCTTCCCGCCCGCCAGGGCCACGGCATCAAGCTGAGCTACTACGACTTTGGCGCCACCACCTTTTTTGCCAGCCAGTTCGACCAGCGCTTCAGCTACTGCCTCTACGTGCCCAAGAACTACAGCGAAAGCGAGGACAAGCTCTATGACCTGGCGGTGATCGTGCACGGCACGGGCCGCACCGCCAGCCAGTACCGCGACCGCTTTGCCGACTTTGCCGACCGCAATGACTGCATCGTGCTGGCGCCGCTTTTCCCCGCCGGCATTGGCGTGGCGGGTGACCTGGCCAACTACAAGCGCATTCTTTTCCATGGCATCCGCTATGACCAGGTGCTGCTGTCCATGGTCGATGAGGTGGCGGCCAAGTACCGCGTGCGCAGCCAGCGCTTTTTGATGTATGGCTTCTCGGGCGGCGGCCAGTTCTGCCAGCGCTTTTTTCTGCTGCACCCCGAGCGCCTGCAGGCCGTCTCGATTGGCGCGCCGGGCGTGGTCACCCTGCTCAACACCGACTACGACTGGTGGGTGGGCGTGCGCGATATCGAGCAGCGCTTTGGCCGCACGCTCAACCTGGCCGCGATGCGCGAGGTAGCCGTGCAGACCATCATCGGCACGGCCGACACCGCCACCTGGGAGATCACCATTCCGCGCGACAGCGCGCTGTGGATGGATGGCGCCCAGCTGCAGGGCGACAACCGCATCGAGCGCATCACCGCGCTGGCCGACAGCTTTGCCGCGCATGGCATCCGCGTGCAGCGCGACACCGTGCCCGGCATTGCGCACGAGCCCTTCAAGGTCATCGAGCCGGTCGAGGCCTTCTTGCAGCAGTGCCTGCGCACGCCGCAAGCTGCCTCGGTGTAAGAACCTGTTCCAAGCCCCCACGCCACCGTCCCCACCACCACAAGGAAGACCATGCCCACCAGCCGCTCTCTTTGGTCGCCCGCGCTGCTTGCCGCAGCCTGCGCGCTCAGTGCCCACAGCCAGGCCGCCGGCGTCCCCGATATGCTGCGCGTGGCGCTGCATGCCGATATCGCCAGCGTCAACCCCGGTGTCAACCGCGACGCCAACTCCGACATGGTGATGGCCCATGTGGTCGAGGGCCTGGTGGCCTATGGCGAGGACCTGACCATCAAGCCCATGCTGGCCAGCAGCTGGAAGGCCAATGACGACAGCACCAGCTACGACTTCAAGCTGCGCCCGAATGTGCGTTTTCACAATGGCAAGACCTTGTCGGCCGCCGATGTGGTGTGGAACTTCAAGCGCTACCTCGATCCCAAGACCAACTTCCAGTGCATCAACCGCTACAACGGCAAGATCGGGCCGGCGCTGCAGGAGGTGAAGGCGGTCGACACGCAGACCGTGCGCTTCAGCTTCTCGGCGCCTGCGCCCAACTTCTTGATGACCCTGGCCACCATCCAGTGCACGCCCTGGATCATCCATCCTGACTCGGTAGCCGCCAACGGCAGCGTCAGCCAGGTGATCGGCACCGGCCCCTATAGCTTTGCCGAGAAGCAGACCGGCCGCTACACCGAGCTCAAGCGCTTTGCCGACTACAGCGCGCTGCCCGGCGCGCGCGATGGCTATGCCGGCAACAAGCAGGCCAGCATTACCACCCTGCGCTTTGTCACCGTGCCCGATGCCAGCACCCGCTCCAACGGCGTGCTCTCGCGCGATCTGGATGTCATCGACGATGTGGACCCCGACACCATCAAGGTGCTCAAGGACAAGGGCGTGCAGGTGGAGGTGCAACCCACCCCGAGCTGGGTGGTGCTGCAGCTGCAGACCGAGGCGCCGGCGCTCAAGGATGTGCGCATGCGCCAGGCGATTGCCAAGGCGCTGAGCCTGCCCGATGTGGCCGAAGCCGCTGGCAAGGGCCTGTTCACGCCCAACCCCTCGGTGATATCGCCGCTCAGCCCCTACTACGACCAGCGCAGCAAGGCCTGGCCCGGCTATGACCCGGTGGGCGCCAGCGCACTGGCCAAGCAGGCGGGCTACAAGGGCCAGCCCATCACGCTGCTGGTGGCCAACCGCCAGGAGCGCGTGCAGCTGGCCACCATCTTGCAGGCGCTGCTGGGCTCGGCCGGCATCAACATCGACATCAAGGTGCGTGACTGGGCCTCGCAGCTCGATCTGTACGGCAAGGGCCAGTACGAGCTGGCCATCTTTGCCTACTCGGCGCGGCTCGATCCCTTGCTGATGTATGAATCGCTGATCGGCGACAAAAAGGCCGAACCCACCCGCCAATGGGACGATGCGCAGGCCTCGGCCTTGCTCAAGCAGGTGGCGATGGAGCGCGACCCGGCCCGCCGCAAGGACCTGTTCAACCAGCTCCATGCGCTGATGGCCAAGGAGGTGCCGATCATCGGCCTGTACAACCTCCCCGTCGTCACCGCGATGGCGCCCAGCATCAAGGGCTACAAGGGCTGGCCCGCCGGCACGCATCGCTTCTGGGGCGTGACCCGCGCCGCGCCCTAAAGCCGCCTCTGCGCGTGGCCAGAACTGCCTGGTTCTGCCACGCGCCCGCCTCTTTCCCCGCATTCCGCTCTCTGCGTTTCACACCCTGTATGTCTTTTTCTGCAACCGACTACCGCCTGGCCGACGCCACGGCACTGGCCCAGGCCATCCGCGCTGGTGCGCTCACACCCCAGGCAGCCGTGGACCATGCCTTTGCCGCCATCGAGCGCTGCAACCCCCAGCTCAATGCCGTGATCCTGACGATGCGCGCGCAGGCCGAGGAGCAACTGCGCCAGCTGCCGGCCGACGCGCCGCTGCGCGGCGTGCCCGTACTGCTCAAGGACGACTGCCCCAGCTATGCCGGCGCGGCGATGTCCTTTGGCTCGCGCGCGGCGCTGGGCCATGTCTCGACCACTGCCCACATCCTGGTAAGGCGCTACCAACAGGCGGGCATGGTCATCGTCGGCAAGACCAATCTGCCCGAGTTCTCGGCCAATGTGGCGACCGCGCCCAGCCTGCATGGCCGCACCCTGAACCCCTGGAGTGCTGCGCACAATGTGGGCGGCTCCTCGGGGGGCTCGGCCGCCGCGGTGGCCGCGCGCATGGTGCCGCTGGCCTATGGCAATGACGGCGCGGGCTCGATCCGCATTCCGGCAGCCTGCACGGGGCTGTTTGGCCTGCGCCCCTCGCGCGGCCGCGTGGCCTGCGGCCCCGTCTCCAGCGAGAACTGGGGCGGTCTGGTGAGCCACCATGTGCTCACGCGCAGCGTGCGCGACTCGGCCCTGATGCTGGACCTCACTGATGCGCTGGAGCCCGGCTCGCTCTATGCCGCGCCCGCCAAGGCCGAAGCCTTTAGCCAGGCGCTGCTGCGCCCGCCCGGGCGGCTGCGCATTGGCGTGCTGCAGGATGCGGACCCGGCCCAGGCGCTGGATGGCGACATCCTGCAGCGCCTGCAGGACACGCGCCGCCTGCTGCAGGAGCTGGGCCATGCGACCGAAGAGGCGCACTGGAACTTTTCGCACAGTGATCTGGCCGCTGCTTTTAGCCGCATCATTGCCGCCTACACCGCGCTGGAAGTGGATGACCTGGTGCGCAGCACCGGCAGGCCAGCGACGGCGGAGTTCTTTGAACCGGTGAACCTGGGCCTGGCCGAGCAGGGCCGGCGCCTGGGCGCTGTCGAGCTATTGGCCGCGCGCAATACCTGCAACAGCATCGCCCGGCGCCTGGGCGAGATGTTTGGCCGCTATGACCTGCTGCTCTGCCCGGTAATGCCGACCCTGCCCCAGGGCCTGCAGGCGCTGGATGTGCGCCAGGCCGATGCGCAGCACTTCATGCGGGAGTTCATGGATGCGACCGTGTTCACCCGCCCGGCCAATGCCGCCGGCGTGCCCGCTATGAGCGTGCCGCTGTGGCAAAGCGCCAGCGGCCTGCCCATGGGCATGCAGTTCATCGCCCCCTATGGCGCAGAAAGCCGGCTGCTGCAGCTGGCCACGCAGCTGGAGCAGGCCCTGCCCTGGGACCCGCGCCTGCCCCCCGTCCACGCTTGATTCCAGACCCCTATGCTCTACACCAAACCCTATTACCAACCCCAGCAGCCCGCGCAGATCAAGGAGCTGGTCGACCGCGTGGTGCTGGGCACCCTGGTCACGCCGCACAGCGAAGGCGTGGCGCTGTCCCACCCGGTGTTCCGGCTCGACCCCACGCGCGGCGCGCTGGGCACCCTGGAGTCCCATGTGGCATCGGCCAGCGACCATGTGCGCTTTCTGCGCCAGGGCCTGCCGAGCATCGCCATCCTGATGGACCCGGGCAGCTATATCTCGCCGTCCTGGTACCCCAACTACCCGCATCGCGACAGCGCGCCGACATGGGGATTCCAGGTGGTGCACCTGCATGGCACCCCGCGCATGCTGGAAGAAGATGAACTCGTCGCCCACCTGCAGGACCTGGTGGGCCATATGGAGCGTGGCCGCCGCTGCCCCTGGGACAGCAGCGAGCTGGGCCCCGGCGGCATGGAACGGCGCCTGCCCGGCATTGTGGGCTATGAGATGCCGGTGGCGCGCTGTGAAGCCAAGTTCAAGCTCGGCCAGGACGAACGCCCGGCCGACATGCGCGGCGCGGTCGAGCGCCTGCGCGAGCAGAACCAGCATGCGCTGGCCGATACCATAGAGCAGCACTGCCAACTCCAACAACCATGACCACCCCAGACAAACAGACCGACCCCATCGCCGATGCCATTGCGCGCCACCACAGCGGCCTCAGCGCCGTGCCGGAGGCCGCCGCCTTCCATGCCTGGGTGGCGCAGCAGCGCGGCAGCTGGAGTGGGCTGCTGCCCGGCCTGGCACAGGCGCGCATGGGCCATATCGATTTCCGCAGCCCGGATTCGGCCGTGGCCGCCGCCAGCGCCAGCATGGACCGCGAGAGCGCCATCCGCGCCTATGAGGACCTGCAGCAGCGCCAGGGGTTTGAGATGGGTGTGGGCCACTGGATGGAGCAGCGCTGCGTCTACCAAAGCAGCAACTACGCATCCACCCGCCTGGCGGGCGCGATGCGCGACTGCCACCTGGGCCTGGACCTGTTTGCGCCCGCAGGCACCGCGCTGCGGCTGCCGCTGGCCGCAGAGGTGGTGGTTGCGGAGGTGCGTGATATCCGGCTGGACTATGGCGGCATGCTGGTGCTGCGCCACCAGGGCCCTGCACACCCTCAGTTTTTCAGCATCTGGGGACATCTGAGCCATGCATCGGCCCGGCGCTGGCAGCCGGGCGATCAGATTGCCGCAGGTACCGAGTTTGCCCAGCTGGGCGACTTTGCAGAGAACGGCTGGTGGCTGCCCCATCTGCACCTGCAGCTGTGCCTGCTGCGCCTGCCCGACTTCAGCGACGCACCCGGTGTCGGCGAGCAGGCCTTTGCGCCGGTCTGGCAAGACATCTTCCCCAACCCGGCGCCGCTGCTGCGCGCCGATGATGAGGCGCTGCGCAGCTAATTACTGTGCGGCTGGGTCGCAGCGCACCTGGTTCATATAGATCGAGCAGTTGTACTTGTTGCCCTGAAAGCTCGCCTGGTAGCGCGTCGATTCGCGCTGGCGGTCAAAGCCAAAGACCTGCACATGGGCCTCGGTGCTGCTGAAGTAGTTGGCGGTTTTCTCGGCGATCACCTGGTCCGACAGCACCGCATTGCTGCCAATGGGCGCCACCACATCGCAGCCCTGCAAGGCCAGCACGGCCACGCACAGGGCGGGCCAGGCGGCCAGGGGCAAAGACTTGCGCAAGATGGAAGGGGTCATGGAGGCATCCTGTAGGTAGCGGCAATGCGCTACTGTCTCACATCCCGTCGGTCCTGTCAGGAGGTGGTGCGTCAGGCTGCTTGCGCTTCGGCAGGCACGGCAGCCGAGCGCGCATTCCAGCGCTGCCAGGCCTTTTCATGGAAGAAAAAGGCAAAGGCCTGCACCGTGGGCTCGAGCAAGCTCAACGTGAGCGAGGCAATCAGGTTGCCGGTGACGGCATAGGCCACCATCGCGGCCACCGTGATGTGGATCAGGTAGTAGCTGGCGGTCTTTTTGAGGGTTTGGCGGTTGTTCTGCAGGCTGCGGCGGAGGGAGGACATGGCGGGCTCTTTCTTGCAATGAGGGCCACTAACACAACCCTTGATACGTCGTTGCCTGGCCGGCCGCGCCAAGCCTTGCCGTACTACTGTACTGTCTGCGGCTTGGCGCCTAGTCTCAACCGCAAACCTTTGGTTTGCTGGGTCGTGTTAGCGGCCCTAAATCAATGACAGTGCTGTAAATGATATTTATTAGCAATGGCAAAGGCCAATGAATCCTCGCTAAAAACAGCATAGGTCAGCGCAATGCCTGCCGTCACGGGCAGGCGGCCCGCGCGCCAAGGCCTGCGCTATGATGCGGTGCGGTTGCCGACCGGGCGACGTAATAACACCTCCATAACAAGCCAGACGACCTATGACGACGGACCAGCAACGCAGCTATACGGCACCCTGCCCGGGTTGCGGTGCGCCTGTGGAATTTGCCAGCGCCCAGTCCGCCTTCGCCGTCTGCCCGTATTGCCACAGCTCCATCGTGCGCAATGGCGATATCTTGAAGCGCATCGGCAAGATGGCCGAGGTCTTCAACGACTACAGCCCGCTCAAGCTGAACCAGACCGGCCAGTTTGCCAAGGGCAGCCAGGGCAAGCCGGAGGGCTTTCGCCTGGTGGGCCGGCTGCAGTACAAGGGGGAGACCGGCAGCTGGAACGAATGGCTGGCACTGGGCGACAGCGGCGAGACCGCCGTCATCAGCGAGGACAACGGCCAGTTTGTGCTGAGCCGCGCGAGCCAGGCCCCCACCAAGAACCTGCCCCCCGCCGACCGCTGGCAGCCGGGCCAGCGCATTGCGATCAGCGGCGTGCAGTACAGCGTGACCAGCGTGGTGCTGGCCCAGCTGATGGCGGCCGAGGGCGAGATGCCGCACCAGCCCGAGCTGGGCAAGCCCTTTACCGTGGTGGAGCTGCGCACCGAAGACGACAAGGTGCTGTCCATCGACTACAGCGAGCAGCCCCCTGCCGTCTACCTGGGCGCGCCGGTGCTGCTGGGCTCGCTCAAGATTGCAGGGCTGCGGCCCACGTCCACCAAAAAGGACCAGGGCCGGCACTTCAACTGCCCGCGCTGCGCGGCGCGTGTCGACATCAAGCTGGACACGACCCAGGCCCTCACCTGCCCGAGCTGCGGCTCGCTCATCGATGTCTCGCAAGGCATTGGCGGCGAGCTGCGCGCGGCGATGCAGAAAGACCCGGTCAAGCCCCTGGTGCCGCTGGGCAAGATAGCGACGCTGGCCGGCAGCAAATGGCAGTTGGTGGGCTTTCAGCACCGCATGGGGATCGAACCCGATGACGACGAGTACTTTGGCTGGGATGAGTACCTGCTCTACCACAGCCAGCAGGGCTTCCAGTTTCTGGTCAACAGCAGCGAAGGCTGGAGCCTGGTCAAGACGCTGACCGGCGCGCCCGACTACCGCGCAGGGCGCAGCACGGCGACCTGGAAGCAGCAGACCTACCAGCTGCAATCGCGCTACCGCGCCGAGACCACCTATGTGCTGGGCGAGTTCTACTGGCCGGTGGCCCGGGGCGACAAGACCGACAATGTGGACTTTGCCCGTGGCAAGGATGGCGCGCAGCTGCTGAACCTGGAGCAAAGCGCGCGCGAGCTGAGCTGGTCGCTGGGCCGCAAGATGACGCCCGAGTCGGTCGCAGCCGCCTTTGGCATGAGCGACCAGCTGGCGCTGTTCAAGCCCGAGACCAGCAGCTTTACGGTGCCCAAGCTGGGCTGCATGCCCATCATCATTGGGCTGTTCCTGCTGTTCTTTTTGCTGATCTGGTTGTGGCCCAAGGGCTGCGATACTGCGCTGGAGCGGCGCAAACTGGCCGCCGACCCGACCTATGTGAGCAAGTGCAGCACCAGCACGGGCAGCGGCCGGTCATCGAGCGGTTCCTGGGGTGGCTACAGCTCCGGCGGCAGCCACAAATAAACAATGGCTGGCAACAGCACTGCGCAGAGCCCAACCCGGGCGCGCATTTGACGAAGGAGAGAGTTGTGATGGATTTGGAATGGTTCCGCCCTGCGGCGTTTTTTGGCTCCATCCTGTTCGCCATGGTGGGCGTGGTGGTCTTCTGGCTGTGCTTTCTGATCATCGACAAGATCACCCCCGTGGACATGTGGGCCGAGATTGTGGAAAAGCAGAACCTCGCGCTGGGCGTGGTGGTGGCGGCGATGAGCCTGGGCATCAGCATCATCGTGGCAGCGGCCATCGGCTAGCACCTGTTCGTGCCACGCCAGCTGCTGCGGCTGGCATGGCCACTACCGCCGTCGCCCGTTGATGACCGCTGTTGGCCACGGATGCCCGCTGCTGCAGCGCCTGGCATCTGCGCGGGCGATTGGCCCTTTTTTCCTGTTAGCCCACGCTGCTGGTGCCCGCGCGCCTGGCACCGTCCCTGCACTGTTCGCCCGTGTCGACCTCCAGCCCTGACAACCCCTCTGCCAACGCTTCCCCCCCAGCATCGCCCAGCCCGCGCCCCGATGGCGCTTTAGGCAGCGATCACGCGCTGGAGTTTGGCCACGCCGCCCTGCCGGAAAGCGGCGTGCGGCGCGCCAGCCCGCTGGAAGTGGCGATGCTGTTCAGCGTCTTTGTGGTGGCGGCCTGTGGCCTCTTGTACGAGCTGGCCGCAGCGGCGCTCGCGTCCTACCTGCTGGGCGACTCGGTGCTGCAGTTCTCCACCATCATCGGCACCTATCTGTTTGCGATGGGCATCGGCTCCTGGCTGTCGCGCTACCTGGTGCGCGAGCTGCCGGCGCATTTTCTGCGCATCGAGCTGATGGTGGCGCTGGTGGGCGGGGCCTTGCCTGCCGTGCTGTCCATCATCAACGCCTATGTGCCCAGCGCCTTCCACTGGATGCTGTATGGCACGGTGCTGGTGGTGGGCACCCTGGTGGGGCTGGAGATACCGCTGGTCATGCGCATCCTCAAGCGCAATGTGGTGCTGCGCGATCTGGTATCGAAAGTGCTGACCTTTGACTACCTGGGCGCGCTGGCGGTGTCGCTGGCCTTCCCGCTGCTGCTGGTGCCGCACCTGGGCCTTATCCGCACCGGGCTGGTGTTTGGCCTGCTGAACGCCTTGGTGGCGGTGTGGGCGCTTTTTCTCTTCAAGGAAGAGCTGCGCCGCTTTGGCAGCCATGTGCTGGCCTGCGGCCTGGTGATTGCCGCCTTGCTGGGCGGCCTGGTGGGCGCCGAGCGGCTCACATCGCTGACCGAGGACCACTTCTACCAGGAGCCCATTGTGCTGACCCGCACGACGCCCTACCAGCGCATTGTGGTGACCCAGGGCAAGCGCGGCGCGCGCCTGTACCTGAACGGCAACCTGCAGTTTGCCCAGAGCGATGAATACCGCTACCACGAGGCCCTGGTGCACCCGGTGATGAGCCGCTTTGGCGCGCCGCGCAAGGTGGCGGTGTTTGGCGGTGGCGACGGCATGGCCGTGCGCGAAGTGCTCAAGTACCCCTCGGTCGAATCGGTGACCCTGGTCGAGCTGGACCCGCAGATGACCGACCTGTTCCAGAACGTGCCGAGCATGCAGGCGCTCAACAGCAATGCCTTGAACGACCCCAAGGTGCGCATCATCAATGCCGATGCCTTCCAGTGGCTGCAGAAGGCCGACGAGGTGTTCGATGTGATCATCGTGGACTTCCCCGACCCGACCAATTTTGCAGTGGGCAAGCTGTTCACCAACAGCTTCTACGCAATGCTGAGCCAGCATTTGGCGGCCAGCGGTTTTGCGGTGATCCAGACCACCTCGCCGCTGATTGCGCGCGAGAGTTTCTGGACCGTGGTGACCACCGTCGAATCGGTGGGCATGCAGGCCACGCCCTACCACGCCCATGTGCCCAGCTTTGGCGAATGGGGCTTTGTGATTGCCAGCCGCCGCCCCTGGAGCCTGCCGACCACCTTGCCCGAAGGCATGCGCTTTTTGAGCCTGCCCAGCCTGCCGCTGTTGTTTGACTTTCCGCCCGACATGGCGCGGGTGCCGACCGAGGTGAACCGCCTGTCCAACCAGGTGCTGGTGCACGCCTATGAGCGCGAATGGGGCAAGGTGGCGCACTGACATGATGGCCTGCCACCCTTGCCCACTGCGGACCGCCCAGTGATGCAGCGCCGCTCCGTCCTGAAAGGCGCCGCGGCGCTGGCTGGCAGCAGCGCGCTGGCCGGCTGCAAGCCCGCGCCACCCAGCACCAGCACAGCCCATATCCAAGGCGGCTTTGTGGGCCAGGCCTGGGAGCGCGGCCATGCGATGCGCGACCGCCTGGCACAAGGCCTGCCGCTGCCCGCGCCCAGCCGTACCCACCGCGTGCAGGTGCTGATTGCCGGCGGCGGCATTGCCGCGCTATCGGCCGCCCGCGCCTTGCGCCTGGCAGGCGCCAGCGATGTGGCCCTGCTGGAGCTGGAAGACCAGGCCGGCGGCAACAGCCGTGGCGGCACGGTGCAGGGCCTGCGCTGCCCCTTGGGCGCCCACTACGTGCCGGTACCTGGCGACAGCGCGCCCGAGGTGCAGGATCTGCTGGAAGAACTGGGTGTGCGCCAGCGCGTAGCTGGCCGCTGGCAGTACAAGGACGAGTACCTGTGCTTTAGCCCGCAGGAGCGCCTTTTTATCCATGGCGAATGGCAGGAAGGCCTGCTGCCCACGCAGGACGTGGCCGCCAGCACCATCGCCCAGTACCAGCGCTTTGCCCAGCTGGTGGACAGCGCCATGCGCGCGCAGCCCTTCAGCATGCCGGTGATGCGCAGCTGGCAGGCCCAAGGCGGCCTGGCCCCCGCCCACCAGGCGCTGGATGCGATCCCTTTTGACACCTGGCTGGCCCAGCACCAGCTGGACGACCCGCTCCTGCGCTGGTATCTGGACTATGCCTGCCAGGACGACTTTGGCGCCGGCTGCGTCCAGGTATCGGCCTGGGCGGGCCTGCACTACTTTGCCAGCCGCCACGGCTTTCAGGCCCCGGGCATGCCAGACGACGCGCACGACAGCGTGCTGACCTGGCCGCAGGGCAATGGCTGGCTCAGCGAGCAGCTGAGCGCCCCGGTGCAGGCCGCCGGCTGGCTGCACAGCGGCCACACGGTGATGCGGATCGCCGAGACGCGCCAGGGCGTGGAGATCGACAGCTTCAACCACGCGAGCCAAAGCATGGAGCGCTGGCAGGCCGCGCATTGCATCGTGGCGCTGCCGACCTTTATCGCGGCCCATGTGGTGCAGGACCCGCCCGACTTTCTGCGCGCCGCCGTGCAGGCATTGGATTGGGCACCCTGGCAGGTGACCAATGTGCATATCCGCGCCCCACTGCGCGACCGCCCCGGCGCCGAACTGGCCTGGGACAATGTGCTGTACGACGATGTGGCCCACGGCGGCCTGGGCTACGTCAACGCAGGTCACCAGCGCCTCAATGCCATGCAGCAGCTGCCCACGGTGCTGACCTGCTACCGCGCCTTGGGCGGCAACGCGCCTGGCGCCAGCGCCCGCAGCGCCCGCCAGCAACTGCTGGCCCAAACTTGGGAAGCCGCCCGCGACCAAACCCTGGCGACGCTTGCCCGCGCGCACGCCGACATCTACGAAAAAACCACCCATGTCGAGGTCATGCGCTACGGCCACGCGATGGCCATTCCCCGCCCCGGCACCCAAACCGTGCTGAGCCGCATCGGCCAGCCCGCCACCAGCGCCAAGCGCCCAGCGCGGATCAACGGCGAACGCCTCCAAGCCCTGCCCACCCCGAGCACCGGCCGCCTGCATTTTGCGCACAGCGACTGGTCGGGGTATTCGGTGTTTGAGGAGGCGTTTACGCGGGGGTTGTATGCGGGGGCGGCAGCGGTACGGGGGTGATGGAGGCAGCTGCGCATGCACATTGGGAGCCATGCCTCACGCCGGCAAGTGAAGCGCATGGCTGAGATGCAGCAGGCGCTGGTAAGCTCCTTTGCTCACAAAAAAAGCAGGGGTTCTTCTTCCGGACGCGAGGCGTCCCGATCAATCTGCCTGGACTTTTGCCGACTTGACCACCGCCTCCCATTTCTTGCGGTCTTGGGCGATGGTCTTGGCAAACTCCTGCGGGCTGCTGTACAGCGGCTGGATGCCGTAGGGTTTGAGTGAATTTTCCATCGACGGCTCGCGCATCACCTTCACCAACTGACGGTTGAGGTAGGACACGATCTCCGGAGAGGTCCCGGCAGGCGCCAAAACGCCCAGCCACAGCGAGACGTCATAGTCTTTGAAGCCTGCAGTCTCAGCCATGGGCGGCACCTCCGGCATGGCCGGCATGCGCTCACGTGACGTCACCGCCAGCGGGCGCAGCTTGCCGCTCCTGGTGTACTCGCCAAAGAGCGACGCGGTATCGAAAGTCATGTCGATGCGCCCGGCAATCAGGTCGGGAAGCCCGGCTGAGCTGCCCTTGTAGGGAACATGCTGCATGTCCACCCCGGCGATCGACTTGAACAGCTCGCCCGACAGGTGGCTGCTGGTGCCGTTGCCCGCAGAGCTGAAACTCAGCCCACCCGGCTTCTTGCGCGCCAGCGCCACCAGCTCGGCCACCGATTTTGCGGGCACCTGCGGATTCACCACCAGCAGGTTGGCAGTGACATGCGTCAGGCCCACCGGCGCAAAGCTGGTGGCCGGATCGTATTTGAGGTTGGGATAGAGGCTGGGATTGATGGTCAACACCCCCATCGTCGAGTACAGCAGCGTGTAGCCATCCTTGGGGGCATTGGCAACAGCCTCGGCACCGATACTCCCGCCTGCGCCAGCCTTGTTATCCACGATCACCGGCTGCCCCAGCGCCTCTGCCAGCTTCTGCGCCATACCGCGCGCCATCTGGTCGGTGGCGCCGCCTGCCAGGAAAGGCACAACGAGGCGGATGGGCTTATTCGGGTAGCCACCCGGGCCCTCATCCGCCTGCACTCCAGTCACTGCCACAGCGGCCAAAGCGGCCAAAGCGAATCCGGCGATGAATTTCTTGCATTGCATTTGATGTCTCTCCATTTCTTATGCGCTGTATTGCCACGGCGGACCAGCACTGCTCCGAGTGTAGGCACAGCACAGCCCAATACCAGCCAAGCTGCGGCAAGGCTGGCATGCATCCCGAGACATAGCGGCGGTGCCTGCATCGCTCCAATGCGCATAGCAGAAGTGATGCTGCAGAGCTGGCTGGCACAGGGGGGCATTGGATAGACTGATCCTTTGCCATCACCAAGAGAAGAGACATGAGCGACTGGAAAGAATTGACGCAGTTGAGCGTGGAGGTCAGCGACCATATTGCCGTGATGACGCTCGACAGCCCCCCGGTGAACGCCCTGACGCGCACGCTCAATGACGAGCTGACCTGGGCGTTGGATCGGGTCTCGGAAATGGACGAGGTCCGCGTCGTGGTGCTCACGGGGGCTGGCAAAGTGTTCTGCGCCGGCGCGGATCTCAAGGGCCGGGCCGATGTCATCAAAGGCCCCGGGGACCTGCTGGCGCACTCGCGGCGCACGCGCGAGTGCTTCCATGCGATCCGCGAATGCGCCAAGCCGGTGATCTGTGCGATCAATGGCGTGGCGCTTGGCTCAGGCCTGGCGATGGCTGCATCGTCCGACCTGCTGCTGTGCTCGGACAAGGCATCGCTGGGGCTGCCCGAGGTGGATGTGGGTTTGCTCGGCGGCAGCCGCCATGCGATGCGGCTGTTCAACCATACCCAGCTGCGCCACATGATGCTCACGGGCTACCGTATGCCCGGCGCCGAGCTGTACCGCCTTGGCATCGTTCTGGCCTGCACCACTCCCGAAGAGCTGATGCCCACCGCGATGAAGCTGGCGGCCGTCGTCGCCTCCAAAAGCCCGGTGTCGACACGCATGGGCAAGCACACCATGAATGTGGTCGAGGACATGAGCCTGCGCGATGGCTACCGCTATGAACAGGACATGACAGCGCAGATTGCCAAGACCGACGATGCCAAGGAAGCGCAGCTCGCGTTCAAGGAAAAGCGCGCCCCGGTTTTCACCGGGCGTTGAGCGCAGGCGGCGCGCATGGCGCGCCCCCACCTCGTCAGTCGTAGAGTCGCGTCGGGTTGTCCTGGAGCACCTGGCGCACCGCTGTGTCGCTCCCGGACCATTGCTTGAAGGTTTCCAGCAGCTGCCCGGCATCGGGCTCAGGCGTCACACGCAGGTGCGGCCAATCGCTGCCCCATACCAGCTGCTCGGGGTTGGCCTCCAGCAGCAGGTCGTGAAACGGCCGGGCACGCTCCAGGTCGGCATCGCCTAAGACGTTGCGGTAGGCGCACAACTTGACCCACACCGTGCCCTCCTCCAGCAAAGACAGCAGTTGGCGAAAGCCGGGCGCATCCACGCCCGCGGTGGCATCGAAACCGCCCATGTGATCGATGACCACCGGCACCGGCAGCTGGCGCAGGCGCGGCGCGATATCGGGCAGCACTTGGCAGTCGGTCCACAGCTCGGCATGCAGTCCTTCGCTGGCCAAGGTAGCAGCCATGTCTTCCAGATCCTGCAACGACGCACTACCGGCGAAGTTGCCGCTGGCGCTGCGTTGGCTGAAGCGCGCCGCACGCACGCCACGCGCGCGCAGCCCGCGCAGGCGCTCCGCGGCATGGGGGCGCAGCACGGCAACGCCGCGCAGCTGCGGCAAGGCGGCGAGCGTGTCCAGCAGCAAGCGGTGGTCTTCCCCATAGGCGCTGGGCTGCACGAGCACGCCGTGGGTCAGGTCCAGGCGCCCCAGCAGCGCCAGATAGTCGGCCTGCAGGGCTTCGGGTGGCGTATAGCTGCGGTCCTCGTTCAGCGGATAGCGCGCGTAGGGGCCGAACAAGTGGGCGTGGCAGTCCCAGCCCCGGGTGATCGCATCGCTCATGGCCTATTTCCTTGGTGTTGGGGCAAGGGGAATGCCGGCTGCTGGCCTTCGGGCAACGGAATCTCGTGGGCATTGAGCGTCATCGCCACCATGGTGTAGTAGCCGACCAGCGCCGTCAGCTCCACCACTGCGCGCTCGCCAAACACCTCCAGCGTCGCCGCGTAGGTGGCATCCGAAACCGAGCGCTGCTGGTTGAGCTCCAGCGCGAACTGGTACACCAGCTGCTCCTCCGGCGCGCGAAAGGGCGGCGGCGTCTGGGCCAGCAAGGCTTCGAGGATATCGACCTCGATGCCGATCTTCTCCGATTCGCGCCGGTGCGCATACCACTCGAAGGGAGACTGGCAGGCGCGACCCGTCACCAAGATGGCGATCTCCGACTGCCGCTGCGTCAGGCTGGTGCGGTAGCGCAGCAGCGCACCGAGGGCTTGCCAGCAGTCGGCCAACTCGGCGTTGTGCAGCGCCGCGCGCAGCGGGCCCTCGATCTTGCCGCGCGGGCCGGACACGACCTTGTCGTAGACCTGGCGCTGAGCGGGTGACATGCTCTCTGGGGCGGGTAGGGAAATGCGGGGCATGGGTCTCCTTCGTATGCAGGTCATGGATTTCACCATGCATCCCGGCCGTCTCACCCCCCTGAAGCCGGCAAAGCTGTTATGCCTGCAGCGTGGATCGCCACATGCCGGCGTGCGCCTGTTCATCGACGATCTGCGCGATCTGCCGCGCCACGGCTGACGCCGCGCGGCCCGGGCCCTTGTTGCGGGCAAAGACCATGGAGACGATGCGCTGCAGGGGAGGATTGACGATGCGCGCGGCGCTGAGGCTGCCGTCTTGCACCTCGCTCCAGACGGCATGGATCGGTAGCACGGTGTAGAGCCCCTCCTGGGCGACCAGAGAGCGCATCAGCGGCAGCGAATCGGCTTCGATGACAGGGACCAGATTCATGTGCTCCTGGCGCGCCAGCGCATCCAAGGTCGTACGCAGGCCATTGGGAGCACCGGGCAAGATGAAGGGCAGATCGTGCAGCGCAGAAAAGTTCACCTCTGGTGCCGAAGTCAGCGCATCGCCTGCCGGACCGATCAGAAAGCTCTCCACGCTGGCCAGCGCCTGCTCCTGCTCGGGCACCGCATGGCTGTATCGATAGAGAATGGCGATGTCCACGCGCGCATCGGCCAGCCATTCCTCGACCTGGCCGCTCGAGCCTTCGAGGATCTTCAGGTGGATGCCAGGAAACTGCGCCCTGATCTGCTGGAACAGCCGCCCGACGATAGGTCCGGAGATGGAGGGCAGGGAGCCCACCGTGACACGCCCGGCGGGCTCGCGCGCCTCGCCGCGGATCTCGACTTCGAGCTGCTCGGCATCCGCCAGCAGGTTCTTCACATGGGGAAAGATGCGCTCGCCCACATCGGACAGTGTCACGCCGCGCCCGGTGCGGTTGAACAGCCGCGCGCCGCAGTCGCGCTCCAGCGCATTCAGTTGGCGGCTCAGCAGGGATTGATTGCTGTCGAGAAAAAGCGCGGCCCGCGTCAAGCTGCCAAGCTCGGCAATGGCCAAAAACGTGCGCCATTTTTGCAGGTTGGAGGCGATGTCGAGCTGGAGTGTGGTGGCTTTAGCGCTGCACATGGAATCGGAAAGAGGCATCAGGACAATGGCTGATTAAACCCCATGTGCTGCGCCTGCGCCGCGTCCGCCCCCCTCCGGCAGCAGGGCCATCCAGCGCGCGATTGCGCCAGCCACCGCGACGGGTTGCTCCACCACCAGCGCATGGCTGGCCTGGTCGATCACCTGCACCGTCACCCGCTGCGCGCCCAGCAGGTTCTGCAGCTCCGAGCGGCTTTCCGGCGGGCGCCAGGGATCCTGAGCGCCTTGCAGGTCCAGCAGCGGCGCATTGGCCACCGTCCACCAGCGGTCCTTGGCCGGCACCGTGCCGGCCGCGCGGTAGATCGCCCGCAAATCGGGGTGCCAGCCTTCAAGCCAGGCCCTGGGGTCGTTGCCCGTGGCAAAGAAGGCGCGCTGCAGATGGGCGATGCGCAGGGCATCGGGCTGGCTGGGGTCGGAGGCGATGTCCAGCGATTCCGCCATGCCTGCCGGAAACACCCGCGCTGCGGCCCCCGCTACGACCACGCCGCGCACGCATTGCGGGTGGTCCATATCGGCCACGCGCGCGATGAAATGGCCAAACGCATGGCCGACCAGCACTGCGCTGCCGCCGCCCAGCGCCTCTACGGTGTCGATCACGTCCTGCGCTAGCGCGTGAAGTGTGAGCTGCCTGACGGGCAGCGTGGTGCGCCCCATGCCGCGTGGCTGGGGCCGCAGCACGCGGTGACCGAGCAGCGCCAGCTGCCGCGCCAGGGGGTCGAAATCCAGCGAATCGCGCTGCGACGACGGTAGCAGCACGATGGCCGGGCCCACGCCGTTCTGCGGAGCATCGATCACTACATCGATCTCGCCATCACCGGTGCAGACCATCTCACGGCAGTGCAGCACCGCTGGGGGGATCGTCGCGTTCATGGCATCAATCCACCGTCGCGCCGGACTGCTTAACAATGCTGCGCCACTTGGGAATCTCGCTGCGCACCAGCTGGGCAAACTCTTCGGGGCTGCTGGAGGTCGGCTCAATACCCAGTTGGGTGAGCTGTTTGCGCAGCTCGGGCGTGGCCATGGCACGCACCAACGCGGCATTCAGTCTGTCGATCACGCCTTTGGGTGTGCCGGCTGGCGCCATGACGCCCAGCCAGTTCGAGACGTCGTAACCGGCCAGCCCCGACTCGGCCAGCGTGGGAATGTCCGGCAGCGAACTGAGCCGGGTACGTGATGTCACGGCCAGCGCGCGGGCCCGTCCGCTGCGGATCTGCTCTTCGTAAACGGTGTAGGAGTCAAAGGTCATGTCGACCCGGCCAGCCAGCACATCGGTGAGCAGCGGCGCACTGCCCTTGTACGGAACATGCACCATCTTCACCCCGGCAAGGTCATCGAACAGCGCACCCGACAGATGGCTGGAGCTGCCGTTGCCAGCCGAGCCGTAGGTCAGCACGCCAGGCTTGCTTTTTGCCAGCGCAATCAGCTCCTTGACCGTGCGCGCCGGCACCGCCGCGCCCACCACCAGCACCCGCGGGGTGGTGTGCGTCAACGCCACCGGCGCGAAGTCCTTGACCGGGTCATAGCGCAGCTTGGCATACAGCGCCGGGTTGATGGCCTGTGTGCCCATGGTGGCAAAAAACAGCGTATAGCCATCGGCAGGCGCACGAGCTACCAGCTCCGCAGCAGTCACGCCGCCAGCGCCTCCACGGTTTTCAACGACCACCTGCTGTCCCAGCTCGGATCCCAAGCGCTGCGCCATGCCGCGCGCCATCATGTCAGCGGCGCCACCGGCGGGGAAGGGCACCACCAGCCGCAGTGGCTTGTCGGGAAAGCCTTCAGCCCTTGCCAGGGACGGCACAGCGGCGTACAGCGCTGCTGCCGCCAGCGCCAGCAGCAACGGGCGTCGGCCTATGCCTGCGTCAGCGCTCGCAGGCGCAGCCAAGTTTTGCGGAAATGTCATGCCGGCTGTCTCCTCGTTATTGAAATCCTGCCATCGCGCAATCTGGGTTCTACCGTCTGGGGTGGTCTTTCGCGCAGTCTCAGCTACGCCAGCCCACGCCGCAGCCCTGCCCCTTGGGCAGTGTCAGGATGCCGTCTTGCACTGGCAGCGGCGTGAACGGGTCGTCTTGCAGATGCAGATGCTCCGACAGCTCGCAGGCATAGGGAAGCGCCTTTGGAATGCATGCCGCCTGCAGTGCCATGGCCTGCATCAGCGCCGGCCCGAACGCCGCACCGATGCGGCAGGCCACCTGGCCGCCCTCGCAGATACGCACGGCTTCGAGGAAGTGGCGCAGCCCGCCAAGGTTGGTGACCTTGAGGTTGATCACATCTACCACGCGTTCGGATACCAGCCTGAACACATCGCGCACGCTCTGCGCGCTCTCGTCAGCCTCGATGGCCACCGGCAGCGTCCGCGTCAGCAGGGCCAACCCGGCGATATCGGCCGCAGGCACGGGCTGCTCGATCAGCGCGATGTCATAACGCTCCATTTTGGAGAACGCGCTGATCAGCTGCTTGGCGTGGTACGACTGGTTGGGGTCGAGCGTCAGCGCCACATGCGGCCCCACTGCCGCGCGCACGGCGGCAATGCGCTGGATGTCGGTCACCGTATCGCCCGCCAGCTTGAGCTTGAGCTGCGAATAGCCTTCGCCCGCCAGCCTTGCCGCGATGGCCGCCATTTCGTCAGGCGACTTGATTGGAAGAATGCGCGACAGCGCGACGCCATCGCGCATCTTGCCACCCAGCAGCACATGCACCGGCACGCCCAGGCGGCGTGCCAGCAGGTCATGCAGGGCCATATCGATGCCGGCCTTCACGGTGGGGTTGAAGGCCAGTGTGGCATCCACCTCTTCCATGATGGAGGCGATGTCGTCGGCACGCCGACCGATCAGCCGTGGCGCGAGGAACTCCAACGCCGCCAGCGCGCCGGCGCCATGTGTGGAGATCGCGGGTATCGCATGCACATAGCCCAGGCCGATGTGACCGTCCTCGTCCTGCAGCTGCAGCACCGCCCCTTCAAGGCGCGGCACCTGCGCGCGTGCAAACTTCCATTGCGGATCAGCCAGCCCCTGGATGCAGGGCTTGACCAAAGCGTGGGTAATCTTCATCGCGTTCAGTCCAGCGTGATCTTCGCACTGGTGATCACACCGCGCCATTTATCAGACTCGGCCTGCATCAGGCTGCGGTACTCCGCTGGCGTCGAGGTGGCAGCGATCGCGCCTTGCTTGAGAAACCGCTCCTTCATCTCCGGCGAGTTGATGGCCGCTACGGCTGCTTCGCGCAGCTTGGTCTGCACGCCGGCAGGAATGCCCTTGGGCGAAATCAGACCATAGGTGGTCTCCATCAGCACATTCGGCAGCCCCAGCTCCACCGTGGTGGGAACATCGGGCAGCTGCGGTGCGCGCGTCTTGCCCGCGACCGCCAGCACCACCAGGTTACCATTGGCGGCAAAAGGCAAGATAGGCAGCAGATCCACCATGGTCATCTGCACCTCGCCCGACAGTACCGCGCTGATGGCAGGCGCCGCGCCCTTGTAGGGCACATGCACGATGGCTGCGCCCGTCTCCTGCTTGAACAGCTCAAAACCGATATGCGGCGTGGTGCCCGCACCTGCGGAGCTGTAGTTCAGGGTATTGGGCGCGGCCTTGGCCTTGGCAATCAACTGCTCCAGCGAGGTGATACCGGACTTGCGGTTCACCACGATCACGCTGGGTATGCGCGCCGCCAGCGTGAGAAACTCCAGGTCGTCGAGCGAGTAAGGTACTTTCGTCAGGTTGGGCATGCCGGCCAGCGGGCCCGGTGCGACCAGCGCAAATTGATGGCCGTCCGCTGGCGACTTGGCGGTGGCATCGACGCCAATGGTGCCGCCCGCGCCCGCCCGGTTATCAACCACCACCGGCTGGCCCAGAGAGGCTGCCATCTTGGTTCCGATCATGCGCGCGATGGCGTCGGTCGGGCCGCCAGCCGCATAGGGAACGATGAGCTTGAGCGGCTTGGTGGGCCAGCTATCGGCCCACGCGTGGCCGCTTGCGAGCAGAGGGGCGATAGCCGCCAAGAGGCTGGCAAAAGTACGTCTATGCATGGTCGTTGTCTCCTTTTGCACCAGTCTATGCAGAGCCTTGCGCCTAAGTAAGACCCTTGCATCGCAAGCCTGCTATGTGCCCAGGAGCATCTCAGCCTTGCGCGCGCCACGGCTAGGCGCACTGCCAATGCCGCCCTAAAGTCCAGGCATTGCATAGCTGACTGGAGTCTTTCTGATGACCAATGCCAAAGTGGCTTCTGGCCCGTTGTCGCACCTGCGGGTGCTCGACCTGAGCCGTATTCTTGCGGCGCCCTGGGCTGGGCAGATCCTGGCCGATCTGGGAGCTACGGTCACCAAGGTGGAACGCCCTGGCGCCGGCGACGACACGCGATCCTGGGGCCCACCCTTTCTCAAGGATGCCGAGGGCAAGGACACCAAGGAAGCCGGCTACTACCTGGCGGTGAACCGCGGCAAGCGCTCGATCACCGTGAGCCTGGACACTGCAGAAGGACAACAGATCGTGCGCGACCTGGCCCTGCAGTCGGACATCGTGCTGGAGAACTACAAGGCCGGCACACTCGCGCGCTATGGCCTGGACGAAGCCAGCCTGCGCAAGATCAATCCACGGCTCATCTATTGCTCGGTCACTGGATTTGGACAGACCGGTCCGCGCCGCGACCAGCCCGCCTATGACTTCCTGATCCAGGCCATGGGTGGCCTGATGAGCGTTACCGGGGAGCGCGACGGCCAACCGGGCGGCGGCCCGCAAAAGGTCGGTGTGCCCATCGTCGACCTGATGACCGGCATGTATACCGCGGTGGCAGTGCTCGCGGCCGTGGCGCGCCGCGATGAAAGCGGCGTTGGCGAATCGATCGACATCGCCATGCTCGATGTACAGGTGGCGATGCTGGCCAACCAGGCCATGAACTACCTGGTGTCCGGCAAGACGCCTCAGCGCAACGGCAATGCGCATCCCAATATACAGCCGCAGGATGTCTACGCCTGCGCTGATGGCGACGCCATCCTGGTGGTCGGCAACGACGGGCAGTTTGCCAAGTTGTGCGATGTGCTGGGCCACGCCGAGTGGGCCCAGGACGAACGCTTTGCCACCAACGCACAGCGCGTGCGCAACATCACCGCCCTGTCGGCGATGCTGCGCCATGAATTGGCCCAGCGCCCGCGCGCCGAGCTGATAGCGGCGCTCGACGGCGCGGGCGTGCCCTGCGGCGCCATCAACTCGGTGCCCGACGTGTTCGAAGACCCGCAGGTCAAAGCCCGCGGCATGCTCCACTATGTGCCGCATCCCAGCGGCGTGCAGGTGCCGCAGGTGGTAAGCCCGATGCGCTTCTCCGAGACACCATTGCAGGAGCAAATGGCCCCACCCCTGCTGGGGCAGCATTCGCGCCAGGTGCTGGAGGAGCTGGGCTATTCGGCCGAGCGCATCGACCAGCTGCTGGCCAGTGGTGTGGTGTAGCCTCTGAACCGGCCAATGCCATGCGCGCCAGCGCCGGTGCGCTCTTCTGTCTTCACTTCCAGGTTTTCTATGCAACTGCACTGGTCCCCCAAATCGCCGTATGTCCGAAAAGTCATGATCTGCGCCCATGAGCTGCAGCTGACGCAGCAGCTGCAGCTGGTCCGCTCCGTGGCCGCGATGCTCAAGCCCAATGCAGCCCTGATGCAGGACAATCCGCTGTCCAAGATCCCGACACTGATCCTGGACGACGGACGGACGCTGTTTGACTCGGTCGTCATCTGCGAGTACCTGGACGATCTGGCCAGCGGCTCGCTGTTCCCTCGGGAAGGCGACGCCCGCTGGGCGGCGCTGCGCTGGCATGCGCTGGGTGACGGCCTGCTCGATGCGCTGATTCTGTGGCGCAACGAGCGCGAGCGCGCCGTGCCGCTGGCGGCCCTATTGGCCGCGTTCGAGCACAAGACCCGCGCCAGCCTGGATCTGCTGGAGGGCGAGGTCCCGGCGCTGGAGGCGCGCGCCTTTGGCATCGGCCATCTGACCCTCGTCTGCGCGCTGGGCTACATCGATTACCGTTTCGACACGCTGGGATGGCGCGAACAGGCACCGCAGCTGGCGGCATGGTTTGCGAAGATGCAACAGCGCCCATCCGTGGCGGCTACCGAGCCGGTGGACGGCTGAACGCATAGCAGTGCGTAGTACTCCTTTGTACTGAATCACCAGCAGGCTGAAGGCTCAGGGGAACGGATCATCGATGCGGCTATGTCGATTCCCGCTTCAAAGCCTCAACATCCGAACGCAACGGCAATTTCATGGAGTGCTACTGCGATGGCCTACGCCAAGGAATTTTTTGATCTCCAGATCTACTTCGCCAGAAAGATCGCGGTACTGGCGAACCTGAAGCTGGAGACGGCCCTGCTCGACTACACGAATTTCTACGTCCGACTAGTGGGCGGTCGAGATTTCGACCCCCACCACCCCAGATGGATGGCCTACATTGCGGGGCTGAAAGACCATCCGGACCTTGGTGCATGGACCTACCATGTCTACACCCAGCGTCCGCACCTTGACCGTCCCGACTCGGTGATCGCAACATTCGGCTGTTTTTCGTATGCTTTGGGGGAGCCGGGTCAGATCAGGCTTCACTTCCACAACGACGACCACAGTTTGCAGGGACCCTTGAGCGACGAACGCATGGGGCTGCGCTTATCGGAGCTCGCTGCACTCGTGGCCCATGTTCGCGCCGAGCAACCATCAGCCAGGCAGATAGCGGGTGTCTCCTGGCTCTACCACTTGCCAACCTACAAGCGGCTGTTTCCTCCGCCTTACACCGCGCACGCAATGGTGGCCAGCAACCGATTTCGCAACATGCCACTGTGGGGCCAGTTTTTGAACCGCCACGGCGGCGTCCGAAAGAGCGCTGCGGCAGCGTTCCTTCAGCGGGTCGACAGTCAAGCCAGCGCAGACAATCCCGCACAATGCTTTCCGCTACTACCACTGGCCACTTCCGCACCGGTAGACGTCTTCCACGATTTCTACCAGTCGCAACTTGCCACCAGGTTTTAGTGCAGCCAACACAAGCTTTGCCAGGCGACTCCATGGGCACATCCAGGTCACACGCCCAAGCCTCTCTGTGAATCGTTGCTTCACTGACCGCGCCCCTGCTCCTCGCGGTCCCCAGCCTTTAGCAACGCCCCGGCTTAGCCATGCGCCGACCAGAAATCGCCATCCTTCCCACCGTTCTCACCTGCGATTAGCCCGCTTGGCGCCAACCAGCCCGGCGCCAGCACCGCCCACCAACAAATGCTTGCCCAAGGCTGGGAAGCTGCGCGCAACCAAACCCAGGCCACCCTTGACCCGCGCACACGCCGACATTTACCAAAAAACCAGCAACGTCGAGGCCAGGCGCTAAGGCTACGCGATGGACATCCCCCGCCCCGGCACCCAGACCGTGCCGAGCCGCATCGGCCAACCCACCAACAGCGCCAAGCGCCCAGCGCTGATCAACGGCGAACGCCTCCAGGCCCTGCCCACTCCAAGCACCGGGCGTCTGCATTTTGCGCACAGTGATTGGTCGGGGTATTCGGTGTTTGAGGAGGCGTTTACGCGGGGGGTGTATGCGGGGGTGGGGGAAGGGTGACGGGTGCTTGGGAATCTGCGCCAAGTTCGGGTTCGGGTTGGCGCAGGCGCTGAGAGAAGCAGGAAAAACGGCTGCTGGCATCCCATCTGCACATGCCTCTCGCCGCATCCCAGAAAGCAGTGAACACACCACCGCCAAATGCTACTAGTCGAACGACTTCATTCTGAAGTCCGTTTGGTGGGTGTGTCAAAAATAGAAAATTGGCCTTTGAACTGAGCGCAGCCCTCTGTCCCTTTTCCCGGCTCCGGAAATCTGTAGACCCAAGCTACATCAACAACTCCAGCATCTGATTTCAGATCATTAAAGCGCTTGTATAAAGATACTTCTTGCTGCATAGAAGTATTTGCCTTAAGCACAAAAATCTCCGAGCGGTGTCCAAAGGCATATATAGGTCTAATCTCTGTTTTCGCCTCTCTGTATTTCGCAGAATAGTTTATTCCGAAACCGAATATGGACTAAGAAAGAAAATCGTAGAGAATGTCCAAGACTCGGGACGAGATGCTATCGATCGAGACGACTAACACATCGTTATTTTTTGACTCAACGCTAACATGCACAGGGCACGGCTGAACCGATGCGCTTAAGCTATCCAGCGCCCATAAAAATTAATATCAATCGCCTTTATCATTAGCTCTCACATTTGCAGCATTAAAAATCCCACTTATGATTTGATAGTTTTATGTGGGAGGAGATTTGAGCACCCCCTCGAAACGACGGCAATGCTTTTCAAAAATCTCACTATTTGGAATACCGTATTCCCATGCAATTGAAACTCTATCAATAGAAATTCCAGAGTAAAGCGAGGATAAATAACCTATATCAACCTCACTAGATATTGAAGATTTAGGACCCAATTTTAAAATCAATGTATTTCGTCCGACTCCATGCACCTGTTGAATTCTTTTGCCGTCAACAGATACATGGAATTCCACACCGCCAGACGAAAGCACCCAAGGCAACCGATCATATTGAATATTATGGGGTTCACTCATATTATTCCTGAGACCCAACTCGACCCTTCCATTGTTTTCTTCAATTAAGAAAAATTCGACTGGGCAATCGCTTTTTGCCATGGATGCTCCAGCATAACAAGCTATCGCAAAGAATAAAATTATCTTCATAATTACCCCCAATACGTTCCTTCTCGCACTTTGATTTTTAAATTTTCGTTCCTGATGATTTCATCTCTAATCCAGCCTTGGCAATATGCATCGCACCCTTCGGAAACGGATGCTTTTAAACATGCAATTTGATTGTCAAGAGCACGAATCTCTGCATTTTTAGTGTATTCAGCTATTTTGTATGATTTCCCATCCTCTCCATAGTATCCAACAGCATTGCCATTTACACCATCACATATTTTAGGATCAAAGCTAATTGCATCCCGTCTGTGAGTATCCTCATGAACTCTTAAACATTTTTCAATTGCGGGACATTTGCTATAATTTTCGCCAGGAATAATATACAATTCCAGTCGACCATCTTTGCAGTATATTGTATTAACATCCCCTGCAGGCGGAACTGGTATCAACCCCCACCCCCCGGCTGTTAGCCCTTTATCATCAAAATATATTAAAGGATTGGCATTGCTATATTTGTAAAAATTAATACCACCTTTTAATCTTATAGGATCCCCCTGCAAATATCTGCCCGCATTTTGTCGATAATTTCTATTAAAATTGTAGACACTTTTATTCTCTTCATCAAAATATTGCCCGGGGAATCGGAGATTGACTTGCGCAACACTTTCCACAGCTTGAGTGATTCCAAACGCTTCACTGATCTTTTTCCATGTAATCGTGCCGGCCTTATCTGTCGCTACATCAGGCGTACCCAGATGATCCGTATGCAGATAGTGATAGCCCGTTTGAGAAGTCGCTAGCCCACTATTTACCGCCTCCGCCTGCCAAACCGGATCCGTGCTCCACAGCCCTTTTTGACCCGCAACCGGATTGAACCCATAGGCTCGCTGCAGCTTGCCATCCTTATCCAGCTCTCCCATCAGCGCCTGCTCGCTGTAGACAAAGTAGGTCACTTGCGTGGCCGCGTCTTTGGTCACGCTCTTGCTGATTCTGCGGCCGAATGGGTCATAGCGGTAATGAGCCTGCGTACCGTCGCTACTCTCGTACGTCGTCAGTCGCTCAGCGGCGTTGTAGCGGTAGGTCTTGCTGTCCTGCCCACTCGTTTCCTGCTGGGTATGTCCCTGCGGGGTGTAGCTCACCTGGGTGTCTAGCGCAGGGCTTGGGCTAAAGGGTGTTTTGCTGGGGTAACGAACCATTTGGTTGTCGGCGTTGTAGCTCCAGGCGCCCGGCTGGTGCGCGCTGCTGGTGCGGTTGCCTACGGCGTCATAGCCATATTGTTCGCTGGGCAGGCCCAGGCCCTGCAGGCTTTGGTCTGGCGTCGCCTGGGTGAGGCGGTCTAAGCTGTCATAGCCATATTGGGTGGTGCCCAGGTCGCTGTCGATCTGGGTGATATTGCCAGCCCTGTCGTATTGGTAGGCCTTGCTGGCGAGAACCTGGTTGCTGCCGTTCTTGACCTGGATGCTGGTGGGGCGTTGCAGGGCATCCAGCGCCAAGGATTTGGTTGCTCCTGGGGTTTGAATGACCGTGGGCATATTCCACTGGTAGTTTTGGTAGCGGATCTCGCTGCTGTTGGGTAGCGTGATGTTGGCGAGCTGCCCCTTGGTGTAGCTATAGGTTTGCGTGCTGCCGTCGGGGTAGGTGTGGCTAGCCAGTTGGCCGTCGCTGTTAAAGCTTTGGCCTGTGGTGAAGCTGAAGCTTTCAGATTCATCTACTTTTCCATACGTCGTTTGGCTTTGTGCTGTGCGCCCTTGGGCATCTTGGCTGTAGCTGGCGCTGCTGATAAGTTGGCCGTTGCCATCTTGCTGTTCGTAGGCAGCAAGGCGCCCATCGTTGTCGTACCGGTAGCTGGTTTTCTCATCCAGGGTGGTGCCGCCAAGCTGGTGTTGCGCTTGCGTCATGCGGCCGGCCGCGTCGTAGCTGTAGCTGCGGGTATTGCCTCCTGCATCGGTGCGCAAGATCAGTTGATGGGCAGCGTCGTAGCGGTAGGCAATGGCTCCGCCCATGGGGCGGGTTTCTTTGGTCTGTTGTCCTGATTTGTCGTATTCGAAACGGTGGATGTTGCCGTTGGCATCCCTGAGACTGGTCAGCTGGTCAAAGGCATTCCAGCTTTGTTGGGTTGCCTGCCCTGCAGGATCGGTGCTCTGGCTCTTTCTGCCCAGTGCATCGTATTCAACCAGCGTGGTCTTGCCTGCAGGATCGGTGCTCGCTACACGCTGGCCCAGCACATCATAGGTTTGGCTTTGTGTGCGACTCTCTCCGCCACCCAGGTGCTGGGTGGTCGCCGTTAGCCTACCCTGTTGGTCATACCGGTAGGTCTCTTTGTAGGTGGGGTACTGGGTGGCTATCAGCAGCCCTGCCTGCTCGGTATCATCTGCCCCGTATTCGTAGCTGGTGGTGTTGCCTGCAGGGTCCTTGGTGGCCTGAATGCGGCCTCTCTCGTCATAGGTGGTTTCTGTGATCAGGCCACTTTGGCTGATCGACTGGGTAGGCCAGCCATTGCTGTCGTACACGGTTCTGCGGCCTGCGCCTTCGGTCTCGCCGGGAGCCAGGATTTCAACCACCCGGCCCCGCTGGTCATAGCGGGTGATCTGGGTGTTGCCCATGGGGCTGATGATATGGGTGCGCCTGCCTCTCGCGTCATACCGGATTTGGGTGGCGTGGCCCAATGGATTGGTGGCCTTGGTCACATTGCCAGCGGCATCCACCTCCAGGCTGGTCGAGCGCTTCAGTGCATCGGTCTTGCTGATGGGCGCCCCGCGCAAGTCATACGCCATCTTTCTCGTGTGCCCCTCGCCATCGGTTTGGGCGGTGACATTGCCCGCACTGTCGTACTGCCAGCTTTGGGTAATGGCATCTGCCTTGCTGGCATCCCCGGCACCTTTGGTGCTGCTGATGAGCTGGCTGTAGGGGTCGTAGGTGTAGAGGGTGGTGCGCTGCTCGGGTAGGCCTTTGGCCTCCACCCATTCGATGACATTGCCTTTGCTGTCATAGCGCCAGGTACTCACAACCCCCAACTGGTTGGTGTAGCTGCTCTGCCGTCCAAACACGGGCTCATACGTGTACTTCTCCACG